>ERZ825137.23-NODE-23-length-233193-cov-22.669316_pt1 | contig 233193 bp, 231 predicted proteins | sample MGYA00519873_ERZ825137 | MGnify/ENA primary metagenome ERZ825137 (study PRJEB31778, sample SAMEA3449190) | human gut metagenome | biome: human gut; feature: human-associated habitat; material: faeces | place: United Kingdom | collected 2010/2012 ...
GGGATTGTAAGGTTGTTCTTATATGATTTTGTAAAAATCCCTCAGTCATTTTTTACAAAAATGACTGCTCCCTTTACAAGGGAGCCTATGTTTGCAATATTTTCAAGCTGTGTGAAGCATTATTTGTCATTATCTCTTAAACAGCCTGTTGATGTATCTGTAATAATCGGCGTCTATCATACCTACCGTTTCCTCGGTTGTTCTGAACTGCCAGTTACCGAACGCTCTGCCGGGGACATTCATTCTCGCATCCGAGCCGAAGCCGCAGAGGTCCTGAAACGATATTATCGAAATAAGCGACGGGCTTCGCCACACGGTTTCGATAACCGCACGGCAGGACGGGCTGTGATATCCGCCGTCGCCCCAATTATCGCCCTTGAAATTGCAGTAATCAAGCGCAAACCTCCTCTGCTCGGGTGTTGCCTCCCAAAGCCAAGCCAAAAGGGTCGTATTATCGTGAGTTCCTACATAGGCGACGGAATTTTTCGGATAATTGTGCGGCAAATGCGTGCTGTCGCAATTCGGGTCAAATCCGAACTGTATTACCCGCATACCGGGGAACTGCGTATCCTCAAGCAGTTTTACAACATCCTCGCCGAAGGTTCCGAGGTCCTCGGCTATTATGGGCGGTTCGCCTATCTCCTGCTTTATTTTGTCAAACAGCTTCATACCCGGTCCCTTGAGCCATTCGCCTGTTTTTGCGGTTTCGGCATCGGCAGGCACTGCCCAATATGAGGCAAACGCTCTGAAATGGTCTATTCTGACGGTATCGAAAAGCTTAAACGAAGCCTTTATCCTGTCAACCCACCATTTGTAGCCGTCTTTTTCCATTGCGTCCCAATCGTAAAGCGGATTGCCCCAAAGCTGACCGTCCGCCGAAAAATAATCGGGCGGAACTCCTGCAACCTTTTTCTTTGAAAAATCGTTTTCGTCTATTTCAAAAAGGTGCCTGTTGCTCCAAACATCGGCGCTGTCCATAGAGACATATATGGGCATATCGCCGAGAATTTTAACGCCTCTGTCGTTTGCATAAAGTTTTATTTCACGCCACTGCGAAAAGGCAATGTACTGCACAAACGCATAAAAATCCGCCTCGTCTTTAAGCCTGTCGGCATTTTCAAGGCAGTTTTCGTAATAGGCAAACTCCTTATCCCACTCATACCACGGCTTGTTTTTGAACTTCTCCTTTGCCGCCATAAAAAGTGAATAGCTTCTGCACCATTCGTTTTCCGAAACGAACCTTTGAACCTCCGATTTTACTTCGCCGCCTGCGTTTGCGTATGCCTTTCTCAAAAGCTCAAGCCTTGAAGAATATGCAAATTCATAATCCGCAGTGTACGGCGAGCCGTAATAAACCGAGCGTTCCGTATCCTCAGCCGAGACAAGCCCCGACCTTACAAGTCCGTCGGGAGATATAAACATATGGGAAATTGCGAAAACAGCGTCGGAGGTGTACGGCGAACCGTAAAAATCGGGCGGATTCAACGGCAGAACCTGCCAATATGAAAAGCCCATATTCTTTATTTTATCTATAAAGCGTTTTGTCTCATCGCCCATAACGCCGATACCGTACCTTGACGGTATAGACGACAGGTGCATAAGCACGCCCGAAGCTCTTGTGTTAAGCATATATTCACCTCAAAACGAATTTCTTCAATATGATACATTATATTGCGCCCAAGCGCAAGAAAAAATACGGCTCCCGAACCAAACGAACGGAAGCCGCTTACAGAATTACATCACTTATTCTGTTTTACCGCTTTGTTTCTGACATAAACTATACAGCCTGTCAGCACAGCCATAATAAGAGCCGCCACCAGCATCGCCGCAAATGTATAATTTATAAATCCCGACGCAAAGCTGAAAAGCGAAGCGTTTGCAACATTTATCTTGCTGCCTATACGCATAATGAGCGCAACTGCGGGCGCAACTGCAAGCATAAGCGCAGAGCCCGAGCACGCATAAATGTAATAGCGTGTGAAATTCTTTGTTTTTGCATACGAAAGCCTGATAACCACCGTCGCAAGGATTGCAAACACGGCAAGTCCGATTATCGCACGGTTAAAAACGGGCATATATCTTTTAAGCACATTTGAAGCCGAAGCGAAATATGATGTATTGAACATACCGACATAGGTAACATAGAGCTCGCCCATTTCCTTGCACATAACCTTGAGGTTTTCGGTAAGCGAATCGTCCACCGTAAAGCCCTTTTCGCGGGCATAATCCGTAAGCTTTGTAAGAATTTTACCCTCAAGTTCGGAGGTGTCAATCGTACCCTCGGAATTGTGCTTGTAGAAATATTCAAGGCTTGTCTGCGTATCTTTTTCGATAAGCTCGGGAGTTATAACATCCTCAAAAACTCCGTCAAAGAAGCTCTCGTCAACATTGCAGGCGCTTCCGTATGATACAAACTGCTCTTTAAGCTCTGTTTGCATAAGAGAGGAATAGCCAGATGTCTGAACTATCATTTTTGCATAACCTGCGTTGAGGACGGTAGCACGCACTGTCAAAAGCATAAGCAGAAGCGTAAGCGAAACGCAGAGGATAAATGAAACAAGTCCGCAAAGCACAGAGCGGATTTTTTTAGTCTTAACTGTCATATTCCGCCCTCCTATTCGTACATATTAACCTGCGGACCCGAAACAAATTCGCAAAATACGAAATATCTGTACGGAGTGGAAGCAAGGGTGTCAATCGGATAGCAGGTGTAAAGGATAAGAACCTCTTTGTCGCCGTTGAGCTCTTCGGCATACTTTGCGCGTTCGTTTTCCTTTATTACCTCCGAACGGTAAACCTTATATACATACGAGCCGTAATTTGTCTCGATATGTACCAAGCTTCCCTCCTCGGCTTCGGGCAGGGTGTGGAAATATGTGTTGTTGTGCGCCGCTATCATAACGCCTTTGCCGCATCCGGGGATATGGCTGTAAAGTGACATACACGCACCCTTTTTCAAAAGAGCGGTATCGTCGCCGTAAATCAGGTCGCAATTTATTTCTGTTCCCTCAACGGAGATATTGCCGAAAACACTGCCGTAATTCGGGAATTCAAAGTCGTCGTAATTCAAAAGACCGCTGTGAACACCGGTCGAACCATTGAAAATGCTGTTCGTCCCTGTTTCGTCAATGGTTTTGGCGTTAGTGTTCGAGAACGCTAAGCCGTAAGCCGAGAGCAGGGGGTCGATAACCGGGGTAAGACATACGAAGAACAGCATGTATCCGCATATTAAAAAAACTATCGGAAGAATTATAAAACACTTCCGATAGCCTTTCTTACTCCGATTTTTATCGGAATTAGTCTTCATTTTCCTTGCGGAATTTCTTAGCTGCTACGCCTGCTGCTACAAGAACTGCAAGAGCTGCTGCGCCGCAAACTGCTGCTGAAGAATAATCAGCACCGGTCTTAACGATTGCCGGATGAAGCTTAGCAACTACGTTGCCCTGAGCGTCAGCAATGATAAGAAGACCGTGGTCGGCATCTGCAAGGCTACCCTGTGTTGAAACGTGGTAACCGACTACGCCCAAAGCGCGGTTAGCATAACCGATAAGAGTTGCTGTTGCACCCTTAGCTGTGATGTCTTCGATCTTTGTGAGGTTGTTTGCCTTACAGTAAGCAAGAGCTTCGTCAAGGATAGCCTTGATTTCGTTGTACTGGCTCTCTGTAACGTCAACCTTTGTGAATACATTTTCAAGAGCTGTAATGTATTCAGCGGGAACCGTAATTGTAGTGCCGTCAACTACATATGCTGTTTTAACATATGTGATGATCTTCTGCTCGTAGTCGTTGATTCCGGAAGCCGCGAAGCAAGGAATCATACTTACAGCGAGAAGGACAGCTACAACCATGAGGCATGCCAATTTTTTCATGTTAGGAACTCTCCTTAGAAAAATATTATTCAACGTTGAGCAGTGATAGCTATGATACTCAACATAGAATTGCATATATTGTAGCACACACTTTTTTATTTGTAAACCCATAATAATAAAATTTACAAATAAAAACAACAGCCGCCTGTCGTAAAACAGGCGGCATTTTACTGAAAATTAAATATTAAAGTTCAGCGAAGTACTTGATTGTTCTTACCATCTGAGATGTGTATGAGTTCTCGTTATCATACCAAGAAACAACCTGTACCTCATAGAGGTCGTCTGCAATGTGAGAAACCATTGTCTGAGTAGCGTCGAAGAGTGAGCCGTATCTCATACCGATAACATCCGAAGAAACGATGGGCTCTTCGTTGTAACCGAAGGACTGAGAAGCAGCAGCCTTCATAGCTGCGTTGATGCCCTCTTTGGTAACATCTGCGCCCTTAACAACAGCTGTAAGGATTGTTGTTGAACCTGTCGGAACCGGAACTCTCTGAGCAGAACCGATAAGTTTGCCGTTAAGCTCGGGGATAACAAGGCCGATTGCCTTTGCAGCGCCTGTTGAGTTGGGAACGATGTTAGCTGCGCCTGCACGAGCTCTTCTCATATCGCCCTTTCTGTGAGGACCGTCGAGGATCATCTGATCGCCTGTGTAAGCGTGGATTGTTGACATAATGCCCGACTGAATGGGAGCATAGTCGTTAAGAGCCTTAGCCATGGGAGCAAGGCAGTTTGTTGTGCATGATGCAGCGGAAATAATCTGATCGTCTGCTGTAAGAGTCTTTTCGTTTACAGAATAAACGATTGTTTTAAGGTCATTGCCTGCGGGAGCCGAAATAACAACTTTCTTTGCGCCTGCGGTAACGTGAGCCATAGCCTTGTCCTTTGAGCAGTAGAAGCCTGTGCACTCAAGAACAACGTCAACGCCGATTTCGCCCCAAGGAAGTTCTGCAGCGTTAGCAACAGCATAAATTTTAAGGGTCTTTCCGTCAACTGTGATTGTGCCTGCTTCGTCATCAGCGGAAACAGTGTGAAGGTTTTCGCCGATCTTTCCGCAGTAGCCGCCCTGAGCGGTATCATACTTGAGAAGGTTTGCGAGCATTGAGGGTTTTGTAAGGTCGTTGATAGCAACTACTTCGTATCCCTCTGCGCCGAACATCTGTCTGAAAGCAAGACGTCCGATACGGCCAAAGCCGTTGATTGCAACTTTAACTGACATGGATATTACCTCCAAAATAGAATATAAATTTTATTGCGATATTATTTTATACCGAAAAGTGCAAATATGCAAGATATTTTATTGGGAGTTGACATATTTTTGTCAAACTGACCAAAATATGCGTTCGCAGAAGCAAAAAGGATATACTATTCACAAAGGAGTTGTTGCTTAAAGTGGATTTTTCCCTCGAAATCGAACAAATAAAGAACCTCATTTACCCGAACGCCGACTTTCCGCTTATCCGTGAGAAGCTGCAAAGGGTGTTTGACTCAATACTGTTTTCCGAATGTGAAAACAGAGAGGAAAAGCTGTCGTCTGCTTTTACCCTGCTTCGCAAAACGGACAATCTCGACTTTCCGAAAACACCCTGCGAATACAGAATAAACCTTTCGGCTCTTACGGAAAATCTTGTTTTCTGCTGCGACGCCGTGCTGTGCGAGAACGAAAAAAGAATTCTTTTTTTATCGGACGAAAACGACATATATATAAACGCCGACCCGAAGATTGTTACCCATGCGATATTGGGTGCCGTCTCAAATGCGGTCGGATATTCGCAGGGCGGCTTTATCACCGTAAGCCTTTACAGAGTCGGGGAAAATGCGGCGCTGTCCTTTGAAAATTCGGGGGATTTTGACATTTCCGAATACCTGCGCTCGCTCGACGGCACGGGCGGGCTGAGCTTTATTTCAAAAACCGTAAGGCTTTATAACGGCTGTTTGCTTATGTGCTCGGACGGCGGCAAAACATCTTTTCTTTTTTCGCTTCCCGCAAACGGTGCTTTGAACGCTCCCGAATACAGAACGCCCGATATAGACGAACTGCTTTTTGACAGGCTCGGCGCGGTTTACGAGGCATTATACAGGTTGACAATTCCCGATATTTAATTCATAATGAAGAAAAAGGTTTTCAGGAGGTAAAAACTATGGCTTCCCCTTTGGATTTCTATCTGATAACAGACCTGCATCACTACGGCGAGGCGCTCGGCATAAGCGGCAAAGCATATGAAAAAATCAACGCCCGTGAGCAGAAGTGTCTTGCGGAAACGGGTGCGATTATCGACGCATACTTTGACAAGCTCATTGCGGACACGGACACAAAAATAATTCTGATTGACGGCGACCTCACAAACGACGGCGCAATGGAAAGCCATCTTGACCTGCTCCCGAGGCTTAAACGCCTTAAAGACGCAGGCAAGGATATTTACCTTATAACCGCAACCCACGACTACTATGTCGAGGGCAACAACACGGGTATGGCGAAAAAATGCGTCGGCGACACGGTTGTGCCCGCTACATACACCTCCCGTGAGGAGCTCTTTGATATGTATTTTGAATACGGACCCGACAAAGCTTTGAGTATTGACAGGGAAAGCCACTCCTACTGTGTTAAATTGCAGGACGGATACAGGCTGCTTTGCTTAAACGACGACGGCGACCGTGTGTTCTGCGGATACAGCGAGAACCAATTAAAATGGATAAAGCAGCAGATTGACGAGGCAAAGGCGGCAGGCGACTACATTTTCGCAATGACGCATCACCCCACCCTGCCCCCGTCTGCGGTATACCCGATGATTTCCTCCCGCGATATGCTCGGCGATTGGGACAAAACAACCACCTTCCTTGCCGACGAGGGTATCGAAATTATGTTTACGGGTCATACGCATATGCAGAACATTGCCAAAAAGGTCACACAAAAAGGCAATGTATATTACGATGTAAACACCTCGTCGATGGTAGGCTATCCGTCATGCATAAGAAAGGTGCATATCGACGACAAAACAATCGATATAAAAACGCAGACGATAGACGACTTCGACTGGGACAGAAACGGAATGTCCGTCGACGAATATCTCCGGCACCATTTCCTGTTTTTCTTAAACGACATACTTGATTCTGCGGCGGACGACATTGACCACCTTGCCGAGCTCGGCTCGGGCTTCAGTATGACAAAGGAGCAGGTGTACAAATTAAAGGTTCCGCTTCGCATAATCGGAAAGGGACTTAAAAAATGGACATTCGGCAGTCTCGGCAGATTTTTCCTGGTGTCCAAAAAGATACCCGCAAGCGTCAAAAATGTGAAAATCCGTGATTTCCTGCTTGAGGTTCTGCAAAATATTTACCGAGGAAATGAGCCCTATTCCCCCGACACACCCGAATATCGGGCGTTTTCCGCAATAATCGACAGCGTTGTCGGCAAGCTTTCGCATTTCAAAAAGTTCAAAAATCTTCACGAGAGAACCGATTTGATAAAGCAGGCGCTTTACAATCAGGGTCCCGACGACTATGAGCTGACAATAGAGAGAAAACGGTAAACCGTATTAAACCTTCTTTGCTTTCATATTATATCCCGTACGGGCATATGATATGGCAAAGGAGGTTTTTTTATGGCAGAAAACAGCGGAATTACAAATCAGAGAGTTCCCCACAATATCATTATGGAGGACAGGCGTCATCTTACGGTGTCGGGCGTTTCGGATATAGACAGCTTCAATGAGCAATCGGTTGTGGTATATACGGAAATGGGCGAGCTTACGGTCAAGGGGTCGGATTTACATATAAACAGGTTGAGCCTTGAAATGGGCGAGCTGCTTGTAGAGGGCGAAATTTATGCTCTCATCTACGCCGACAAAGAGGAAAAGCCGTCGGGCGGCGGATTTTTCTCAAAGGTATTCAGATAATGGAATACATAGTCAGCCTGTCCTCGCAGACAAAAAATTTTCTTTTTTCGCTCGGCTTCGGGGTCTTGATAGGAGTGCTCTATGACATTCTGCGTGTTATCAGAATGAGTATTTCCTCTTCAAAAAAGGCGCTTTATGTAACGGATTTCATCTTCGTGTTCGTGTCCTCGGTGGCGACCTTCCTTTTTTGTCTCACCGTAACGGACGGGCAGCTGCGGTTTTATGTGCTGTTCGGCGAGGCGCTCGGATTTTTGATATACTATTTTTCATTCGGAATAATTGCGGTAAAGTTTTCGACAAAAACCGTCGAAAAAATCAAGTCGTTTTTCAAGAAATTTTTCCGCTTTGTTTCGGCTCCGTTTCGCAAAATTTTCACCCGAGTCTCGGTATTTGCGAAAAAAGCGGCTTCAAAAAGCCGAAAATCGCTGAAAAAATCGGCAAAAAACGCAAAAATCCTCTTGCAAAGCGACAAGGCTTTGTTATATAATTTAAGTGTTAATATGCATAATTTATGCCGAAAATCGCAGCGAACGGAAGTGAAGAAAAACTATGAAAGCGAAAAAAACGAAAAAAGCTCCTAAAAAGCAAAAATTCAGTTTTATCCTTGCTGTATGTTTACTTCTCGTGGCGGGCTATTTTATCATAAGCCTTATCAACACCCAGATGGAGATAAAGGAACGCAAAAACAAGGTTGACGAACTCAATGCTCAATACGAGCAGCAGGTTGCGGAAAACGAGCGTTTGCAGGAGGTTATCGACAACAGCGATAAGGACAGCTATATTGAGCGTGTAGCCCGTGAAAAGCTGGGCTATGTCAAGCCGGGCGAAAAGGTATATTATAATATAACGCCTAACAACTGAATTTGTTTTCGGGGAGGAACAATCTTTTTTATGGTCGAAATCGGCGCAATACTTGAGGGAAAAGTTACGGGGCTCACTAATTTCGGTGCCTTTGTCAGTTTGCCTGACAACAAAACCGGTATGGTACATATTTCCGAGGTGTCGTCATCCTATGTAAACGACATTCACGAGCACCTTAAAGAGGGTCAGCAGGTCAAGGTCAAGGTAATCGACATCACGCCGGAGGGCAAAATCAGCCTTTCCATAAAAAAGGCGGTTGACAACCCGTCCGACGGCACAGACAGGCACGAAAGGCCGAGGCGAAACGGCAAGCCGAGAGGAAATTCATCAAATGTATGGAAAGGAACTCCCGAGCCGAAGAACGACGGCCCTATGTCCTTTGAGGATATGATGGCTAAATTCAAGCAGGTCAGCGACGAGAAAATGACAGACCTTAAAAGGGCGACCGACGGCAAGCGCAGTTCATATTCAAGAAGAAAATAACAGGTGCAGGCATTTTTGCCTGCATATTTTTTAGGTGGAACAATGAGAGAAATAAATGTACAAACAGTAAGAGATACCGTAAAGGCGCTTGTTATAAAGGCAAACAAAATTTTGCCCGACGACCTTTGCGAGTGTATAAAGTGCGGCGAAAAAGCCGAAACGGACGAGCTTCCCAAAAAGATTATGGGCGAGCTGCTCAACAATCTTGACGCGGTACGGGAGCTTGATATTCCCGTCTGCCAGGATACGGGTATGGCGGTCATATTTATTGAGATAGGTCAGGATGTGCACTTTGTCGGCGGCGACCTTTACGAGAGCATAAACTCGGGCGTTGCGGACGGCTACACCGACGGACTTTTGAGGAAATCCGTCGTGCGTGATCCGCTTGACCGTGTGAACACGCAGGACAACACGCCTGCGGTCATACACACAAAGATAGTTCCCGGCGAAAGCGTTAAAATCAAGGCTTGCCCCAAGGGCTTCGGCAGCGAAAACATGAGCAAGCTCAAAATGTTTACACCGTCTGCGACAAAAGAAGATTTAATGAATTTCGTGCTTGACACGGTTAAAACGGCAGGCGGTAACCCCTGCCCGCCGATGGTTGTCGGCGTAGGCTTCGGCGGAGATTTTGAGCAGTGCGCCTACCTTGCAAAGGAGGCTCTCTGCCGTGAGGTCAGCGTCAGAAATTCAAATCCGACATACCGTGAAATGGAAGAGGAGCTTCTCAAACGGATAAACGAAACGGATATAGGTCCGCAGGGCTTCGGCGGCAAAACCACCGCTCTTGCGGTAAATATAGAGGTTGCACCGACGCACATAGCGGGTCTGCCCGCGGCGGTAAACATAGGCTGTCATGTTACAAGGCACGCCGAAAAAACAATCTGACGGTAAAGCTTATGAAAATCAGTCTTATACAGATGAATATGTTATACGAAAAGCCCGACGAAAATTTCAATCGGGCTGATTTTCTTATCCGCAAGGCGGCAAAGGACGGCTGCGACACGGCGGTTCTGCCCGAGATGTGGAACACGGGATTTTTGCCGAAATCCGACTTCAAAGCCCTTTGCGACAGGGATTGCGAACGGGTAAAGTCGCAAATCGGCTCTCTCGCAAAAGAGCTTAACATAAATATAGTTGCGGGCAGTGCGGCAAACATCAGAAACGGCAAGCGCTATAACACCGCCTGTGTTTTCGACCGAAACGGAAAACTCATCTGCGAATACGACAAGACCAATCTTTTTTATCCGATGGATGAGGACAAATATTTCACTCCAGGCAACGGACCGTGCACCTTTGCGCTTGACGGAATAAAGTGCTCTGTCATAATCTGCTTTGACATCCGCTTTGACAACCCCGTAAAAGCCGCTTCGGAAAACTCGGACATAGTTTTCACGGTGTCGCAATGGCCCGCCGTCCGCACAGATCAGCTTGAGGCGCTTGCAAGGGCTCACGCAAAGAAATACGGGGTTTATTACGCCGTCTGCAATTCCTGCGGAACAGCAAACGAAACCGTGTACGGCGGAAAGTCGCTTTTCTGCGGCAAAGACGGCGAAGTGATTTTGCAAGCCGACAAATCCGAAGATATTATTTCGGCAAATATTTTATTTGATTGAAGTAAGCGCAAATATATGATACAATAGCCAAAGGGTTCTGTATTATTATGAAGAAAAGGGGAACGGAAACCGCTTGTTGACGGTTTTCGCAAAATTATTATGACACAACTCATCGAATCCGTGTACGGCTTCCTTTGGGGAGATCTGTTCACTATCCGGTTTGCAAATACGACTGTCGGCATACCTTTAATTGTCGTATTTCTTATTCCGGCAGGCATATTTTTTACTTTACGGACAAGGTTTATGCAAATAAGGAAATTTCCGCAGATGATACGGGCTCTCGGCGACAAGAAAGAGGACAAAAGCAGTCTTTCGACCTTTCAGACGCTCATTGTTTCGACCGCAACCCGTGTCGGTATGGGAAATCTTGTCGGCGTAGTTGCGGCAATTTCGGTCGGCGGCGCAGGTGCGGTTTTCTGGATGTGGGTATCGGCGTTTCTCGGCTCTTCGACGGCTTATGTTGAAGGCGCACTCGCCCAGCTGCATAAAAAGAAAGACCCGCTTTACGGCGGTTACCACGGCGGACCGGCTTACTACATACACGATTTTGTCGAGGAAAAGAGAAAGAAGAAAATCAAGCGTTCCGTGCTTGCGGTTCTGTTTGCGTTTTTCGGACTTATATGCTGGTGCGGAATAAGCCAGGTTGTCAGCAACTCGGTTTCCTCGTCGTTTGAAAATGCGTTTTCAATCCCTCCGCTTTATACAACGATTGCCATTGTTGCCATTGCGGCTGTAATCGTTTTGCGTAAGAACGCAACCGTAAAATTCCTTGACGCTATCGTTCCGGTAATGGCTGTGCTCTACTTTGTAATCACGCTGTTCATTATCGGCAAAAACATAACGCTTATGCCGTCGGTATTTTCAAGAATATTCCAAGAGGCGTTCGGCATAAGGCAGGTTGCCGGCGGCGGCTTCGGCGCAGTGCTTATGAACGGAATCAAGAGAGGTCTGTTCTCGAACGAGGCAGGCTCGGGCTCGGCTCCGTGTGCGGCTGCGGCGGCAGAGGGTAAGAAGCCCGAAACCGTAGGTATGGTACAGTCCCTCGGCGTTATGATAGACACGATGGTAATATGCACCTGCACGGCAATGATAATGCTGCTCGTTCCGCAGGAAATCACGGACGGCTTGCAGGGTATGCATCTGCTTCAGACCGCAATGCAGTATCACTTGGGCTCTTTCGGCACAATATTTATTGCGGTAATACTCTTCCTGTTCAGCTTTTCGACCTTTATCGGCGTGCTGTTCTACGCCCGCTCAAATGTCGCATATATTTTCGGAAACAACTGGCTGAGCCAGACGGTTTATAAAATCATCGCTCTCGCAATGCTCTTTATCGGCGGCTTGCAGGAATACACCGTCGTGTGGGACCTCGGCGATGTGGGAATAGGGCTTATGACAATTATAAACCTCATAATCCTCGTCCCGATGTCAAAGGAAGCCATTGCTATCCTTGATAAGAAGAAAGAAAAATAGTTCTCACGAAAAGTAAAATATAAAAGTGCAAAACGCAAAAGCAAATGTTACCAAATAACATAACAGTAAGCAAAAAGCAACCCTTACACAAGGGTTGCTTTTTTGTGTGTAATAGATGTGCGGCATGACCGGTTGGGCAAAGCAGCGGTCGATTTTGTGCGGCACTCCAAGCCGCATTTACAAAATCGGGCACCGCAAGAGGGAAAGGCTGTCATTTTTCAATTTTGAAAAATGACTGAGGGAGAGATAACGATAATTTGATGTTTATTGCCTCTCTCCTTCCGACACGCCTACGGCGTGCCACCTTCCTCGTCAGAGGAAGGCTTGGTTCTGCGTACATTTTAATTTGATAAAAGCCGTAGGGACAGCCCTTGCGGCTGTCCGTAATGAGATATGTAACAAATTAGGACAGGGGGCAAGCCCTGTCCCTACGAACTTGATATAAAAAATTTTTCTTTTAAGTTCATTTTTATTTAATTTACACGGATAATAAGTAGAATATATATTCAAAAATCAAGTTGACAATGCAAAAATGTTCCTGTATTGTTTTCTTGAATATGCTTTAGGAGGTGCGCCGTGCCATATACCGAGGCTCCGAAAAGTCAAAAGACAGACAAAGAGCTGTTTGTCGAGCTTTATGAAAAATACAATATGCTTGTCTATTCCATTGCATACGAGAAATTACACAACAACTCTCTTTGTGAGGAATGTGTGCAGGACACATATTTAACGGTTATGTCAAAAATCAGGCATTTTGAGAATTTAAGCGAAAATCATCGCAGAAACCTTATTTGCACTATTGCAAGAGGCAAAGCTATAGACTGTATTCGTAAAGAAAATCCTTTTCACAGTACTGAAAATATTGAAGATATAGATATTTCTTATTTTGACAGTTTTGATTCGGTTGTTCTCACTCAGATCATTGAAAAACTTCCCGAGCTTTGGCAAACCTTCATTTTTCTTAAATACATATACGGCTTTTCAAATGTTGAGATCTCAAAAATGTACAATATATCCGCTTCGTATGTCGGAAAAATAATAAAATCGGCTCTCAATAGGCTGAAAAACGAATTGGAGGGAAATTGTAATGAGTAATTTTGAAAAAGCATGCTCAGCGGCTTGTGAAAATCAAGTAAACAGCATTAAATTGACAGAATCTCCCATTTATTCAAAAAAGCATGAAGAAAAAATTGAGCTTATATCAAACGGCAAAAGCACCTTCGGAACAAAAGCCAACTATATACGGCTTTCCCTGCTTGCTGCGTGTATATTAACTCTTGTATTAAGCATTGCAGCCTTTTCGGGGCAAGAACAGAACTTAAAATCCAAAGAGCTTGACTGCTTTGACAGTTCAATAATTTTCAATGACACCTCGTCAATATATTCAAATGCTCTTGAGAAAAGCGGCATAACCTCGGACGGATTTTTTATTCCGCGTCAAGCCAATTTCAAAATTAGTGACGGAGAATACAGCTATGTTGACAGCTTCTCTTACGGATATATTCCCGATGGCTACTCTCGACAAAGAGAAGAGTATATAAAGATTGGAGACGATCCGTGTTACAGCTGTTATGCTGTGTTCGGCAATGAAAACAATGAAACTGTCTACATTTCAAAAAATTCCGAGCGTACAACAATCCCTGTTGAAATTAACAATATCGACACAGATGTGGAACGCTTTGAGGATAACGGTATTAACTATGTATATTCCGATAAAGTCGGCATTGAATACAGAGAACCGCCACAGGTATTGCTTTGGGATAAAAGAGACTATATATATGAAATTCAGGCTCCATTGTCGGTACCGAGAGAGGAATTGATGAAAATTGGAGAAAAAATGGAATAATATGCGCAACTTAAACACCGTGTTTGCGGTAGTCGGGCTTGTATTTGCCGTTCTCGGCGTTGCATGCGACTACAATGTTTTTCTTATGGCGGCGGGACTCGTCTTTACCGTTTCGGCATTTATAGCGCTAAAGTCCAAACGGGCAAAAATAACGCAAATCGTCATTACGGTTGTATTTGCACTTATATTCGGAACCGCTCCGCTGACATACTTACTTTCACAAACAAGCGGGTTTCTGTCCGCATATTGCGGCAGCGAAGCCGCATATAACATACCGTTTGCAGTCATAGGAATACTTGCGGATATAACATGTATTGTTCTGATTATTCATTCGATTGTAAAATCCGACTCCGATGCTTTTACGGCATTAAATAGGTTTATTTATTCCGCAACGCACTGCCTTTTAGGTGTTTTTCTTTACGGATATTTCAATTACTTGATATATTCTGCCATTTATAACAACAACGCCTCGGCAACGCATGAAATGTTTGTATGGCACGACTTTTTTACGGTTCTCGGCTTGTTTACCGTTTCTTTAGGTGCGGTATCGCTGTTATTGCAAGTAAAAAGAATTGTTGATTCGACAGACAAATAACTCCCCTTTCTTTTATCCCCCGTTTAATTCTGAAATTAAACGGGGGATTTTTGTTTATTCCGCTGCGCATTTTTATGATTGAAAAAGTTAGAATGAGCAAAAGCGTGCATTTTGAGTTTGATATTGTTGCATATTTAACAACGAAAAGGGCAAGTTATAGGTATAAACGCCGATTTTATTTGCGTACTATTGACGGTATTTGAGCATTTTTGTATAATTAAGGCACAACAAGAGATTTGGAGGTGTGAATATGCTTACAACCGACAGAAGAGCGCAAATTCTTGAAATTTTGCGTCAGAACGGCTCGGTTACCGTTTCAAAGCTTGCCGAAAAATTCGAAACGAGCGAATCGACGGTAAGACGAGACCTTTTGGCTCTTTCCCAGCTTGGAAAAATCAACAAGGTTCACGGCGGTGCGACCGTTCTCGGTCAAGAATTTCTCCACAACGAAGAGGATTTCAACGAAAAGTCGCTGATGAACATCAATGAAAAGGAAGCCGTTGCAAAATACGCCGCTTCGCAGATAAACGACGACGATTTTGTTTTTATCGACGCAGGCACGACAACCTTTCTTATGACAAAATATATAACCGCCCGCAAGGCGACATTTGTAACCAACGGAATTGCCCACGCAAAGGAGTTGACGGCAAAAGGCTGTAAAGTTTTTGTTATCGGCGGCGAATTAAAAAGCACAACCGAGGCAATCATAGGTTTAGTAGCTGCTTCAAATCTTCAGAAATATAATTTTTCAAAAGCGTTCATCGGAACAAACGGCGTCAGCGAAAAGCAGGGCTTTACAACCCCCGACACCGAGGAGGCAATGCTCAAGGCGGTCGCAATGGAGCGAAGCTTCGTAACCTATGTGCTTTGCGACCACACAAAGTTCGGCAAGGTCTCGGCGGTCTCGTTCTCTCCGGTTGCGGCGGCGTGCATAGTCTGCGACAAATGCGACGACGAACAGCTTAAATCAAAAACGGTAGTGAAAGAGGTGACTGTATAATGGTTTACACCGTTACTCTCAATCCGGCTCTCGACTATGTGATGAAGCTCGGCAATCTCCGAACCGACGACATAAACCGCACGGACGGCGAGGAGATTTATTACGGCGGAAAGGGTATAAATGTATCCGTCATTCTCACACAGCTCGGAATTCCGAACACGGCGCTCGGCTTCCTCGGCGGATTTACGGGAAAAAAACTCGAAGAAATGCTCAAAGCGGACGGTATCAACTGCGATTTCAACTACCTCAAAAACGGCGACACAAGAATAAATGTCAAAATTAAAGCCGACAAGGAAATCGACCTCAACGCCTGCGGACCCGAAATCACAAAAGAGGATATGCAAAGCTTTCTCAAAAAGCTTGACGGCATAAAGGACGGCGATTATCTTATCCTCGCAGGCTCCATACCGAAAACTCTCCCCGACGACATTTACGAACGAATGCTCGAACGGGTCAGCGACAGAAATGTAAACTGCGTGGTCGACGCCACGGGAGACTTGCTCAAAAATGTGCTCAAATACAAGCCGTTTCTGATAAAGCCCAATCATCACGAGCTCGGCGACCTGTTCTCGGTCGAAATAAAGAACAACGAGGATATAGTTAAATACTCAAACAAGCTCCGTGAAATGGGTGCAAAGAATGTACTTGTTTCAATGGCAAAGGACGGCGCAATGCTCACGGACGAAAACGGAAATGTCCACAAGATAGGCAATGCAAAGGGCAAGCTCGTAAACTCCGTAGGCTGTGGCGACAGTATGGTGGCTGGCTTTACCGCAGGATATATAAAATCAGTCGACTACTCCTACGCTTTAAGGCTCGGCTCGGCTTGCGGAAACGCAACGGCTTTTTCGGAAAAGCTTGCAACAAAGGAAGAAATCGAACGCGTCTTTGACGCAGAATATAAATAAGGAGGAATATTTATGAAAATTATCGACTTGTTGAAAAAAGACGCAATCGCTCTTAATGTTTCTCTCGGGAGTAAGGAAGAAGCGATTGACAAGTTGATTTCCCTGCACGAAAAAGCAGGAAACCTTGCAGACAGGGCAGCTTATAAAGAGGCTATCCTTGCAAGAGAGGCTCAGGGCTCGACAGCCATAGGCGAGGGAATTGCCGTTCCGCACGCAAAATCGGACAGCGTAAAGGTTCCCGGTCTTTCGGCGATAACGGTTCCGAACGGCGTTGATTACGGCGCACCCGACTCCAAGCCCTCGGATATTCTGTTTATGATTGCCGCTCCCGTTGACGGCGACCTGCATCTTGAAATTCTCTCCCGCCTTATGGTAATGCTTATGGAGCCCGAATTCTGCACGGCTCTGCGCAACGCAAAATCGGCAGACGAATTTTTGGATATAATCGACAAAAAGGAAGCTGAAAAATATCCCGAAGAGGCGGCAGAACCCGAAGCAAAGCCCGAGGGTTACAGAATACTTGCCGTTACGGCTTGTCCGACGGGTATTGCGCACACCTATATGGCGGCGGAAGCGCTTGAAAAGGCGGGTGAAAAGCTTGGTTATCCGCTTAAAGCCGAAACGAACGGCTCGGGCGGCGCTAAAAATGTACTCACAAAAAAAGAAATCGAAGAATGTGACGGAATTATCGTTGCCGCAGACAAGAATGTCGAAATGGCACGCTTCGACGGCAAGCCCGTTGTCAAGACCTCGGTTTCAAACGGAATAAATAAGCCCGAAGAGCTCATCAAAAAAATCGTTGACGGAAAAGCTGCGGTATATCACGCAGACGAAAGCGAAAAACAGGCTGTTGACGATGATGAAAAAGAAAGCGGCTGGCACAGAGTTTACAAACACCTTATGAACGGCGTATCGCATATGCTTCCGTTCGTTGTCGGCGGCGGCGTCCTCATCGCCCTCGGTTTCCTGTTCGACACTGTTGCGGGCAATGCGGATGTCGGCGGAACCTTCGGTTTCACAAATCCCGTTGCGGCAATCGTCTTCTGGATAGGTAAAGCGGCGTTTGCACTTATGCTCCCCATCCTTTCGGCTTATATCGCATCGTCCATTGCGGACAGACCCGGTCTTTTACCCGGTATGGTCGGCGGCGTGTTTGCGGCAAACGGCTACACCTTCAGCTCGCTGATTGAAAACCAAAACCTTGTCGGAGACGACAAAGCGGTGTCGGGCTTCCTCGGAGCACTGCTCGCAGGTTTTGTTGCAGGCGTTATCGTAAATCTCCTCAAAAAGGCATTTTCTTGGCTTCCGAAATCCATGGACGGAATTAAGCCCGTATTTATTTACCCGCTTTTCGGCACGCTCATTATGGGCTTGTTTATGTGCCTTGTAAACCCCGTAATCGGCGTTATCAACACAGGTCTTTCATCATTCCTCTCGTCGCTCGGCGAAACAAGCAGAATACTTCTTTCAATCGTACTTGCGGCAATGATGGCAACCGATATGGGCGGACCGTTCAACAAGGCAGCTTATGTTTTCGGCACGGCGGCGATAGCGGACGGCAACACCTGGATTATGGCGGCTGTTATGATAGGCGGTATGGTTCCCCCGATTGCAATCGCACTTTCGACAACCTTTAACAAGAAAAAATGGACATCGGAAGAAATCAAATCCGGTCCCGTCAACTATCTTATGGGTCTCTGCTTCATTACCGAAGGCGCTATTCCCTACGCGGCTTCCGACCCGTTGAGAGTTATCCCCTCCTGTATGGTAGGTTCGGCTGTTGCGGGTGCTCTTACCTCGCTGTTCAATGTAGCATGCCCCGCACCTCACGGCGGAATATTTACCTTTATAGTCTGCGACCACCCGCTTCTCTATATCGTAGCCCTTATCGCAGGCTCGATAGTCGGAGCGCTGATGCTCGGACTTCTTAAAAAGAATCAGCCCGAACAGGCTTAAACAAAAAATATGCCGAGGGGTGCGATGCTCCTCGGCACGTGCATAAAACAAAGGAGAATTATTATGGTGCAGAAAACTTTCACAATTACTAACAAAATGGGACTTCATATGCGTCCGGCAAATGTCTTTGTAACGGAAATGTCAAAATTTTCATCTGACATTGAAATCATTTTCGGCGGCAAAAAAATCAACGGCAAAAGCATTATGAACATAATGGCAGGCTGTATCAAATGCGGCAGCGAAATTACCGTAGAGTGCAGCGGTGCGGACGAAAACGAAATGCTCAGAAAAGCCGAGGAGCTTATCACATCGGGTTTCGGCGAAGAATAATATCGCTTACGGCTTAAAGAAAGGATGAGTTCAATGCTTAAAGGAATCGGCGCATCACAGGGCTTCGGAATCGGCAAAGCTGTTGTAATAAAAGATATAAACCTTGACTATTCATCCGTAAAATATACCGATTCGGAAGATCAGAAAAAGCGTCTGCGTTCGGCGGTTGCCGACTTTTCCGACGAGACAAAAGCGCTTGTTGCGGAGCTTAAAAAGAACGCAGGCGAAAAAGAGGCGGAGATACTCGAGGGGCATCTCGTTATGCTTGAGGACCCGTTTATGCTCTCGCAAATGGAGGAGGCTGTCGACAACGGCTCTGTCGCTGAAGCGGCGGCGGACAGCGTATGCACAATGTTCATTGATATGTTCTCCGGCGTTGACGACGAGCTTACCCGTCAGCGTGCCTCGGATGTAAAGGACATCAGAGACAGCCTTTTACGCCTGCTTTTAGGTGTTAAAAGCGTGGACATTTCAGCCGTACCCAAGGGCTCGGTCCTCATTGCCAAAGACTTTACTCCGTCCATGACCTCACAGATAAACAAGGACAATGTCTCGGCAATCATCACAGAGGTCGGCGGCGTTACGAGCCACAGCGCAATCCTTGCCCGTGCAATGGGTATCCCCGCCGTTTTATCGGTTGTTAATGCGGTTGAAAAAATTTCGGACGGCGATATGCTTATTGTCGACGGCTTCAAGGGCAAGGTGTTTACCGATCCCACCGAAGCGGAGCTTAAAGAGTACAGAGACAAGCAAGTCGCATATCTCAAAGAAAAAGAAAGTCTTAATGAGTATTTTTCAAAAGAGACCGTTACAAAATCAGGCGTCAAAAAGCGTGTGTACGGCAACATCGGCAAGGCGGAGGACGCACAAAATGTTATACAGAACGGCGGCGAGGGCATCGGACTTTTCAGAACCGAATTCCTGTTTATGGACAGAACCTCTCTCCCGACCGAGCAGGAGCAGTACGAAGCTTATTCGACCGTCGCAAAGACAATGGATGGCAAAGAAGTCATAATCCGCACCCTCGACATCGGCGGAGACAAGGCGATAGATTATCTTAAAATCGAGAAAGAGGACAACCCGTTCCTCGGTCACCGTGCGGTAAGATACTGTCTTGACAACCCGAAAATTTTCAAAACTCAGCTTCGTGCAATTCTCCGTGCGGCGGTTTTCGGCGACATAAAGGTTATGCTTCCGCTTGTAACAACACTTGACGAGATTCGAAAGACAAAGGCTCTTATCGAAGAGTGCAAAAGCGAGCTTAAAGACGAGGGGCTCAGGTTTGCCGACATTCCCGTAGGCGTTATGATTGAGACGCCGTCGGCGGCGATAATTTCCGATTTGCTCGCAAAGGAGGTTGCGTTCTTTTCCATAGGCACAAACGACCTCACGGGCTACACCATGGCGGTGGACAGAGGAAATGCGGCTGTTTCCGAGCTGTATGACCCGACTCAGCCTGCGGTTCTGCGGCTTATCGAAATGACCGTTAAAAATGCAAAGAAGGCAGGTATACCCGTCGGTATGTGCGGCGAAGCGGCAGCCGATATACGCCTCATCCCCAAGCTTTGCGAATGGGGTCTCGACGAATTCTCGGTAACCCCGTCCTCAATTTTGCAGACAAGAAAAAATATATGCGAATGTGAATAATGCCGAAAGTGCAGGTTTTATTTCCGATAACTATATACGCTCCGCGCAAAATCAACCGTGAGTTGATTTTGCGCGGAATTTTTTTATATTTTTACTTTATAGTTGATGTTTCATGTGGTAATATAAAAGGAAAAGGGGTTGATTTTACGGAAAAGTTTCGCTCGCAGGCAATAAAAGAACTCAGGTTGAAAACAGGAATGACCCAAAAGGAGCTGAGCAAAAGGCTCGGTATAAGCAACCGTGCGGTTTCAAAATGGGAAAACGGTCTTTCCCAGCCGTCCGCCTTGCATATTTTCAAATTGTCGGAGATTTTCAATGTTCCGATGAACTCTTTTTACGAGCACGCTCACACCGTATCCGTAAAGCCTACCGCTTCGGGTATGCTTTCGGTTACCGATATATATAAAATCGGCAGAGGTCCGTCGAGCTCGCACACAATCGGACCCGAAAAAGCCTGTGAGATTTTTAAGTCGAGAAACAGACAAGCCGATTATTTCAAAGCCGTGCTTTACGGCTCGCTTGCAAAGACGGGCAAGGGACACGGAACCGACACCGTAATACGCAAGACTCTCTCTCCCGTAAAATGCGATGTGGAATTTGACTTTACCCGTGAGGATCTTCCCCACCCCAACACAATGCTCTTGTCGGCATACAGGGACGGTCGGGAAATAAGCTCCGTTCGGGTTTTCAGCGTAGGCGGCGGAGATATTGTTTTTGAGGGCGAAGAGGCGTCGGCAAAAGATACGGTTTACCGTCACACCAAATTCAACGAAATAGCCGAATACTGCCGTGACAGGCAAATAAGGCTGTGGGAATATGTCGAGGAAAACGAAGCCGACGGCTTTGAGGACTATATGAAAAAGGTGTGGGAGGCTATGAAGCGTTCCATACACAACGGACTGAACGACGAGGGAATTCTGCCCGGCGGACTGAACATTCAGAAAAAAGCAAAGGCTCTCTATAACAGTCAGCATATAGACGAAAAGGCCGAAACAAAGGAAAACAGAATTGTCTGCTCCTATGCTTTTGCGGTCGGCGAGCAGAACGCCTCGGGCGAGACTATCGTTACCGCTCCGACCTGCGGTGCTGCGGGCGTTGTACCTGCGGTTTTATACTATCAGCAAAGGAAAAACGGCTTCGGCGACGCACAGATAATAAAAGCGCTTATGACCGCGGGGCTTATCGGAAATCTTATCAAGACCAACGCCTCGATTTCGGGTGCGGAGTGCGGCTGTCAGGCTGAAATCGGCAGTGCCTGCGCCATGGCTGCAGCGGCTCTGTCGGAGCTGTTCGAGTTAAGTATTGACAAAACCGAATATGCTGCCGAAATCGCAATCGAGCACCATCTCGGTCTTACCTGCGACCCGATTTGCGGCCTTGTTCAAATCCCCTGCATTGAACGCAATGCGGTTGCCGCCATGCGGGCGATAAACGCCGTAAACCTTGCCAACTTCCTTTGGAATACAAGAAAAATCTCTCTCGACAATGTAATTCAGGCAATGAAAGAAACAGGACTTGACCTGTCATCGGAATATAAGGAAACCTCCGAGGCGGGACTCGCAAAAATCAAACTCAAATAAGCAATATCGGTGTTTGCGTCGGTTTTTGCGGATTTTTCTGAAATTTTTTCTATTATTTTACAGTTGTTCATTACAAGTTCATTATTGTACTGTATAATCGGTCTCATATTGATATAAAATCCGAATAAGAGAGGTGACCCCATGGCAGATCGCCGTCTTAAACACAAATATGCCCTGATTACAGAAAAGCTTTCCGAATCGGCAAAGAGCGTGTTACCCATTGTAGCCGTTGTTATTGCCCTTTCGCTTACAATAGCGCCCATACCGACAGACCTGATGCTGAGTTTTCTTCTCGGCACACTGTTTCTGGTCATCGGTATGGGGCTTTTTTCTCTCGGTGCAGAGATGTCAATGACGCCGATAGGAAGCAAAATCGGAACCTCGCTTACGGCTACCAAAAATCTGCCGTTGATTTTGCTTGTCAGCTTCGCCTTAGGCTTTGCGGTAACCGTTGCCGAGCCCGATTTACAGGTGCTTGCCCAAACCGTTCCGCATATTCCGAACAAGGTTTTGATTGTAACCGTCGGTGCGGGTGTAGGTTTCTTCCTTGCGCTTTGTATGCTCAGAATTCTTACGGGCGCAAAACTGAGATGGTTTTTAATTGTCTGCTATGCCGTCGTGTTCGCTCTTGCGGCTTTTACCGACAGAGATTTTCTCGGTATCGCCTTTGACTCGGGCGGCGTTACCACGGGCCCCATGACCGTTCCGTTTATTCTTGCTTTCGGCGTAGGCGTCGCACATTCCCGAAGCGACAGAGATGCGGAGGCGGACAGCTTCGGTCTTGTTGCGCTGTGCTCGATAGGTCCTATTCTTTCCGTTCTGCTGCTCGGTCTGTTCAGTTCGGGAGCCGATGCAACGGCGGAGATTTCGACAGCCGTATATGACAGCACGGTTCACATAGGCAAAACCTATTTGTCGGCTGTTCCGCACTACTTCTCGGAGGTCGCACTCGCTTTAATGCCGATTTTCGTCATATTTTTACTGTTTCAGTTTTTCTCCCTCCGACTTTCAAAACGGAAATTTGCTAAAATAACAATCGGAATACTCTACACATATATCGGGCTTGTTCTGTTCCTTACGGGTGTAAATGTCGGCTTTTCCTCACTCGGAGCGGTTCTCGGGGTTACGCTCGGCGAGGGCAGATACAAATATCTTGTTATACCCATTGCCGCATTGCTCGGCTGGTTTGTGATTTCCGCAGAGCCTGCCGTAGCCGTACTCGAAAAGCAGATAGAAGAGGTCAGCGCAGGCGCAATATCCGGCAAGAGCATAAAACTCGGACTTTCCGTGGCGATTTCGGCTGCAATGGCAATTTCGGCACTTCGGGTTATAACGGGAATTTCGCTTATGTGGTTCCTCGTTCCGGGATATGTGATTTCCCTCGTGCTCTCGTTCTTTGTTCCCGACATTTACACGGCTATCGCCTTTGACTCCGGCGGCGTAGCCTCGGGTCCTATGACGGCGACATTTATGCTTCAGTTTATAATCGGAATATGCCACGCTTTCGGCGGCAATGTTCTGCGTGACGCTTTCGGTCTTGTGGCGCTTGTTGCAATGATGCCGCTGCTTACGATACAGGCTATCGGCTTTATTTCGGAGCGCAAAAGAAAAGACGAAGCAACATCCGTTTCGGAGGTCTACGACGACCTTGATATTGTCGAATTCTGGGAGGAGGCTTGAAATGTGGAATATATAATATCGGTAGTTTCCCCGGACGATATAAAAGAGCTTGTCCGTATTCACAAGGAGCAGGAGGTTCCGATTTTCCTGACCGTATTCGGGCACGGAACAGCCATGCAAAGTATGCTTGACCTGTTGGGCATAGACTCGAACGAACGGCGTATCGTAATAGCCGTTGCAAACTCCGAAAAATCCGAAAAGCTGATAAAAGAAATCAAGCGGCGCCTTTATATAGGCGTACCCGGACACGGAATTACAGTTTCCGTGCCGATAAAAAGTATAGGCGGTGGAAAAAGCATGAGTATTTTAACACAGGGCGAAATGCCGAAAAAAGAGCCCCCGAAAATAAGCGCAAACTATGAACTGATAGTTGCCGTTGCAAACGAGGGCAGGACGGATAAGGTTATGAATGCCGCAAGAGCCGCAGGAGCGGCAGGCGGAACGGTAATACACGGAAAAGGCACAGCCTCGGAGGAGGCGGCGCACTTCCTCAATATCTCGATAGCAAGCGAAAAAGAAATGATTTTCATTGTCGCACGGAAAGAGCAAAAAGCAGAAATAATGCGTTCCGTTTTGGAAAAGGCAGGTCCGAGCTCCGATGTGGGAACGGTTCTGTTCTCCCTGCCCGTAACCTCGGCAGAGGGTTTCGGAATATTTGAGGATTAAAACAAAAACTCGGCTGTAAAATTTACATTTACAGCCGAGTTTTTTAGCGGAATTTAATCCTCAATATCGTCTATTTTGTCTTCAAACTCTTCTATCTTTTGGCGAAGTTTGTCGCATTTTTCTTCCCACGCTTCGTACTCTTCCGAGGCTTCATCATCGGGACACTTATCTTCAAGCTCGTCGAGTTCCTTTTCTATCCTCTCAAGCTCATCCTCCAAGCGGTCACGAAGAATATTTTCCTCTTTATCAATGCTGATTTTGTGCTCAAGCTTTCCGTTTTTTCTTTCAAACGAAATCTCGATATTTTTCTTGGCATCTAAAAAAGCCTTACGCAACTCAAATGTTATTTTCATCATTTAACACTCCTTTTTATATTTGTAATTTAATTATACGCCTCTCAAAGTACCATTAAATGGACTTTTGCAATATGTTATGATAAAATTTACGCTTTGCGTTATCTGAAATTGTGAGATATATACCGAGTTAAGTCTTAATAATATATCCTGCTGTTGCCGAATGTGAAAGAAAATTCATCATTATTCGCAGCAGTGTATCAAAATTCCGTTTATGAAGCGTTGCTGCGCAACATGAAACGCTCACTTATCGCTCGCATGAAGCAAAGCGCACTTTCATTTTTGAACACAAATACATTTTTCATGGTGCTTAAAAGCACCGCTTCGCTTTTCATGCACAGTTAGGTGCGCTTCATTAAAAAAGCCAAGTCTTTCGACTTGGCTTTTTTGGCACCCCCTGCGAGAATCGAACTCACAACTAACCCTTAGGAGGGGTTTATTATTACGAACAAAGCGAGTAACAACGAGCTTGTGAGTAACAAGGTTCTGAACGCTTCAGCGTTCAGGTTCTTATATCCATTTAACGGATAAAGTACAAAAAAAGAACTGCCGATTGGCAGTCCTTTTGGCACCCCCTGCGAGAATCGAACTCACAACTAACCCTTAGGAGGGGTTTATTATATCCATTTAACTAAGGAGGCGTATTTTAATATTAAATTGTAATCCGTTTTCCTGCAACAGCAATGTTACATTACCTCTTAAAGGGTTTATTATTACGAACAAAGCGAGTGACAACGAGCTTGTGAGTAACAAGGTTCTGAACGCTTCTGCGTTCAGGTTCTTATATCCATTTAACGGATAAAGTACAAAAAAAGAACTGCCGATTGGCAGTCCTTTTGGCACCCCCTGCGAGAATCGAACTCACAACTAACCCTTAGGAGGGGTTTATTATATCCATTTAACTAAGGAGGCGTATTTTAATATTAAATTGTAATCCGTTTTCCTGCAACAGCAATGTTACATTACCTCTTAAAGGGTTTATTATTACGAACAAAGCGAGTGACAACGAGCTTGTGAGTAACAAGGTTCTGAACGCTTCTGCGTTCAGGTTCTTATATCCATTTAACTAAGGAGGCGTATAACATTATTTTATTTTCACTCAAACGAGCGTGGTAATTGTACCAAAAATACGGTGCTTTGTCAATGAAAGACGCTATTGTTTTATTTTTATTTGTATGTTAAAATCAAATTATCTCAAATATAATAAAAAGGGTGAGATTATGGAAAAGACAAACACAAAAAGAAATACCGTCATAGGCATATGCCTTTTTGCGGTTATTTTCGGCGCACTTCTTGCGCTTGCAACGATTTTTGACCTGCGTGTAAGCGAAATACTCGTTCGCCTTGACCCGGGCGCTTACTTTACCAACAGCGTTTTCGGTGCGGTTTTTGAGTGTATAGGCTCGTGGCCCGTTTATCTGTTTTTAAGCATTGCATTCGCCTGCATCTATACGAACACAAGGCGTAGCAAAAACAAACCGCTTCGCATTTTGGGCTCTATCGCCTCAAATATCGCTTCGGTCGTTTGTATGTACATATTGGTAACCGACACCGTGGGTTATGCCGAAAGGCACGCCGATATTGAAAGCTTTACCTCTACGGTTTTTGCAAAAATTGTTTTCGTATTCGTCTCCGTGGCGTTCGGCGAGCTTATCTGCAACGCCTTTTCAAAAGTTGACGACAAAACCGCAAAGGGACTGCTTAAATATTCGTTTATTATTCTTTTTGCGGCGGCTTTTGCAAACATAATCGTAAACATAATCAAAAATATTATGTGCCGTCCGAGATACAGGACGATGAACTTCCTCGGCGACACCGAACACACGAATTTCCACCGTTGGTATCAGAAATTCACAATGCCCTCGGAGGACTCACCGCTCTATATTACTTCGGCAAACGGACACAAGGTAGGCAAGGACGCATACCGCTCGTTCCCGTCGGGTCACACCTGTGCGGCGGCAACGACCTACACCCTGCTTGCACTTCCGCACCTTTTCAAGAAATACAACACGGTTAAAATGAAGGCCCTTCTGTACTTCGTTTCGGTAGCCGTAACCGCAACCGTAGCCGTCAGCAGAATTGTCTGCGGCGCTCACTTCTTCTCCGATGTTCTTGTCGGCGGCACGGCAATGTTTATCGGCGTTATGCTCGCAATCAAGATTTTTGTAAGAAAAGATTACGAAAGGGTATAATCGCATAAAGCCATACTAAAGTAAATCCCTGTTGAGACGCAGAATTACTGCTGTCCGACGGGGATTTTTTTGTTTTCCGCCTTTCGGGTAAAATAACAAAGAAAAATACTCGGAGGTGTAATAATGAGCAGACGAAAAATAACAGAAAATATAATTTCAAGCTTTGAAAAACATTTGTCGGAACAAGAGAAAAGCCCCTCAACCATTGAAAAATATATCCGTGATGTCAGGGCGTTTTTGGTTTTCACAAAAAATCCCGAAATAACAAAGGAAACGGTTATTGCATACAAAAAGAGCTTGCAAGAAAACTATGCCGTGCGGAGCGTTAATTCAATGCTTGCAAGTGTCAACAGTTTATTTTCTTTTTTAAGTTGGCACGATTTGCGAGTGAAGTCTCTGAAACTTCAACAACAGGTGTTCTGCCCCGAAGAAAAGGAGTTGACCAGAGCGGAATATTCACGGCTTTGCATGACGGCGAAGCACAAACATAACGAACGGCTTAATCTCATTTTGCAAACGATTTGCGGCACGGGAATAAGAGTCAGCGAATTGCAATATATAACTGTTGAGGCGGTAAGACGCGGTGAAGCGGTTGTGAACTGCAAGGCGAAAACACGCTCGGTGTTTATCGTAAAGGAGCTGAAACAAAAATTGCTCCGCTACGCCGCAGAGCAAAATATTAAAAACGGTATGATTTTTGTAACACGAACGGGAAAGCCGATAAGCCGCACAAACATTTGGCGTGAGATGAAAGCCTTGTGCAAAGAGGCAAATGTCAATCCGCAAAAGGTTTTTCCGCATAATCTGCGCCACCTGTTCGCAAGAGTGTTTTACGGGATTGAAAAGGACATTGCAAAGCTCGCCGATATTCTCGGTCATTCAAGCATTAACACCACACGAATTTATATCATTTCCACCGGCACTGAACATCGCAAAAAGATGGAAAATATGCGCTTGATAATGTAGCCACAAAAACAAAAAATCCGCCCAAACAGGCGGTAACAACATAATCGGCATTATGTTGTAAATTCAAAACAAAGAAATCAAAACATAACGCCTTTTATCAAAATTAACATATCATATAAAGCATAAAAAGTCAAGAATTAAGTCAAAAAATGTATTTATAACCATAACAACAAAGCCTTTGTCATTGTCAGTTTTGACAATCTTCATAAGGCTTGTTTTTTCATACCCTTTTTTCTGCGTTTTGACAAATTTCAAGAGCATTTATTTAATTGATATGTTCTCATATACAACATAATGCCGATTATGTGATAAATAGAAAATAGCAAAAGGAGATGAATATAGAAGTTATTGGTTATTAAAAAACAAACGCAATTTTTTTGATTTACGGGAGGGTAAATGATGATACAAATGGAAGAAGCCAATAAATTGGAAAGAATGTGGACAGGCGGTAAATGCAACCATTGCTGGGAAAAAGAATTATATCTCGGCACTAAAACAGGTGATTATCGTTGCACAATTTGTGGTGCAACTTGTTCCGAAGTAGATATGAACAAGAAAAGTTCAATTTAAAATCAACTGATAGGAGAAACTAAAATGAAAAATGTCAACCGCTTAATAGCTATATTGATTGTTTTTATCTTAATTGTTTCTTCAACCGCATGTGAAAGTAAAACAATTACTAAAAACAAAAATGAAATTACCATGTATGATTATTGCCCGTCATTAGACGACTTTTTAGAATCATTGAAATCTGCCGGAAGAAAAGTATTAGGTTATGCAGAGAAAAAGAATGTTGCAAGTTGGTATACAAACGAAGATCTAAGCGAATATACGCGTGTTGAATGTACAAAAGACGGACTTATTTTTAGAATGGAAATCGACAACAATTACGGCGATTTACTGCGCTTTTTAAAAATGCTACCCGGTTCTGTTTGCTCTAAAGAAGAATTAGAAAAAGAGTTTTCTGCAGTTACCGAAACTACAGATAATATTGTTTCCGGAGAAGTTATTTATACTGACAGAAGTCAGTTCTCAACAAGCGGTATAAAATATTCCAAAACCGTAATGCGAACACCGGAAAAGACTATAACACAAACCATCTCCGCCGAATGCGAAGACATCATAATAAATCCATGTGAGTATCAAGACTTATGTCCAAATCTCACACAGGAAGAATTTTATAATATAGTCGAAACAAAACAAAACAGCAATGTTTATGACGAAGCTATTTTTTATTATACTTGTGCAAAATCTTATAACGATTCAGAGGCCAAAATTAAAGAATGTGCTTATAGAATAGCCTTAGAGTCTTATGAAAGCGGAAATCTGATAGAAGCCGGTAAATATTCAAAAATAGCGACCGGGTATGAAAACGCCGATACTATTTTAGCGAACATAACCGAAACTCTATACGATGAAGCCGTTGCTCAATTAAATAATTATGCTGACACTGGAAATGTTGATATGCTGGAAGAATCATATGAAAAATTTGCAGTTTTCAATGAAGCGTATAAAGAAACTAAAAGATTTCTAAACATTACCGAATGTTGCAAAAACATATATACCAGCAATGGGTTATTAGACGATAGTTTGTTAAATGATGAATTAGGCAGAAAAATAGTTCAAAATCATATGTTGATTAAGTTTTTATCTAAATATCCGTCTTGGTGTATAGTTGGAGACATTTTTGGCGACGGGCAATATTATATAACGGGTTCATTTAAATATGGAACTTCATATAATGGTGAATTCATTTATGTTTCTATATGCCGTAATGGATATGATGATAATGAAATATATACCGAATCCAAACGACTTGATGATTACACAATACCGGAAAGCATATCGGATTATTCGATATGCAACGGCGTATTTACATATGAAAATTCACCAAAATTTAAAATTGAAATAATTTCAAGAGAAGAAATTTGCCTACATTCTTTTTTAACAGGGGAAAATTACTATATGAAGCAAGAAAATAGCGAAGAGATCCAGAAACTCTTAAAAAATAAAAACGAGTGGCAATAGAAGATTGCAATAAAAAATTAATTTTAATTTATATTTGTGGCTTTTTTCAAAGTAAAAATAAATTTTTGAGAGGAAGATATTATTGCATTGTTGCGATTATGCATATGAATAAGCCGCAAATTCTCTTGATCCTAATTATGATGATATAACTGTTGTTATTGACCGTATCCTATGCTACCTATAGGAAATACAACAGCCGAAACCACAAAAATATTCAATAATTAAATAAAGGAGATAATTACTATGAAATTATCAGGCAATATGTTTGACAAAATGGAAAACAAGCAAATACCAAAAAGCTTAGATGAATGTTTAAGACCAGACCCGCTTTTAAATAATCTATGGTCTTGGTGTCAGTGGTTAGAAAGATTTGGAAAGATATTATTTTGGGTAATTATTATTTTTGGCACAATTTACTCCGTGCTCACATCGTTCCAGGAAGTAGAAAAAGGCATATATTATACATATACAGATACGGAATTTAACTTTATTCTATTCCTTACATCACTTTGGCGTATCGCAATTTATGCCGCTTTAGAATATTGCTCATACCATTTAATTGCATTACTTATCGGTGCATTTAGCAGTATTGTTCAAAACACTAAAATCAGCACAGATTTAAATTTGTATAAATTCGTGTCGGAAAACGAAAATAAGACCTGCAAAAACGAAACAGATAATCAAGTTGTTGCTGATTCAAAATCTAAGACTGTCTCGGATGTTAAAATATATAAGAGACCGACACGTAATTAATATGAGGGATAAATATGAAAAAGATTGCATTAGCTTTTACCAGCATTTTGTTAATCGTTTCATTTACAGCTTGCGGAGTTGTTAATAAAGACGAGGGTACATTGAAAAATCCGTCAAATACAAACACTGAACAAAAGCAATTAACAATAAAAGACTGTCTGGAAGAGACAAATAGGCTCATAATACAAGATACTGAAGTTGTTAGCATAGAATATAGTCAATATAATCTTGATAGTATAAATACGAAATATCAGGATTCCAACGGAGAGATTCGGGTGAAATACTATTACGATTTAAATTTGTGTTTCACAAACAAAAAGACAAAAGAAAAAGTCAACTCAAGTCCTCTGGGTAAAGCTATATACATTTGTGATGAGAACGGTGTAGTTAAGGGCTGTATAATGACAACAAATTATCGCAAAAAAACAGACAGCACAAATGTGAATTATACAGGATATCTTGCTGAAGCTGTCATCCTTCCCATAGTAAACTATAATAGTGTTAAGTACATCCTTAAAGATTTTAACCAAAAACTTGTGGATACTCACGAAAAATTAGCCGAACACTCGTTAAAATCAACTATAAATGGTCACGATATATACTACAACACGATTTTTAACTCGGAAAATGTATGTACCGAATTGAAAATCGACCCAATGGTTAACGAAACCATAATCAGCGACAACAACACAGAACAAAACAATACCACTGTAAATAACAGTGCCGAAACTCAACCTCAAAATAACAATATGCAATCCTATAATTCCAATAAATCTAACAACTCAAATGATTATGTTTATCATTATGGAAGCAGTGGAAGCTCCGGTAACGAAAATAGTGGGAACTACAATAATGCAGGAACTCCAAAAGCTGACCCTTGTGCAAACGGACATAATTGGGTTGCAATTACTCAAACCGTTCATAACAATGAACAGGGTCATTATGAAAGAGTGGAAACAAAAAGTGCATCAACTGTATTCAAATGCCCCATGTGTAGCAAAAAATTCGAGTCGTTAAATGATTATTACACACATTTTGACAGTAACTATCCGGATGTATCTATGATGCGTGAAAGATATACAGTCGAAAATGTGCCTGCTGAATATGATAATAAATATGTCGTTGACAAAGCGGCTTATGACGAAGTGGTTACAACGGGATATAAGTGTAGTGTTTGCGGAACATACAAATAAAAAAGGAGAAAATGAATAATGGACGGATTTAATTCTTATGAAGGCAGTGCAAAGCTATGGATAGTTTATCACGATCAGGGGACAACACATGTTCACGCTACAAGTGAAGCGATTGCTCTGCAAAGATTTATGACAAAGTATCCAAACAGAACTGTTAAAAAAATAGTTAGAATGTAGTATTTATACCTTTTAGTTTCACGCCCCGAACGAGTTTCGTTCGGGGCGTGAAAATTTTATATGCAACCGTAGGGACAGCCCTTACGGACGAATGAAAAATGAAGAATGAAGAATGAAAAATTGCGGGTGCTTCGCACGGATTAAAAATTATAACGAACAGTGTAGGGCGGGGGCTTGCTCCCGCCGCTAACAAACATCAAATTCCCGTAGGGACAGGGCTTGCCCCTGTCCACAAGAAATTATATAGCCATATTGACGGACAGCCGCAAGGGCTGTCCCCTACGATTTTTATCAAATGAAATTGCACGCAGAACTAAGCCTTCCTCTGACGGGCAACATATGCGACCGCCGCCTGTGGCGGATAAAGGGAGCATCTGTTGGCGCAGCGGTCGATTTTGTGCGACACTCCAAGCCGCACAAAATTGGTCGCTACAATCAAAATTATATTTCATATCATATCGTAGGGGCGAACTGTGTTCGCCCGCTTTAATTTGCGCTGAATTTGACGGGCGACCGCAGGTCGCCCCTACGGGTTGTGCGTTAAAATACAATATCATATCAGCTATAAATTACGACAAAGCATCGGCAATTAGGCGGCGGGAGCAAGCCCCCGCCCTACCGTGCTATTCATACCGATTTTTGCGGATTACGGACAGGGGCAAGCCCTGTCCCTACGCTATACGATATATTTTTCAAGTTGTGCTGTCCGTTTTTATTATACAACTTTCACTTCTTCACTATTCGCTTTTCAATCTTACCTCGCCCGCAAGGGCGCTGCCCCTGCCCTACCGGATTGATTATTTCGGACAGCCGCAAGGGCTGTCCCTACGGCGATATACAAATTGAAAATTACGCACAAAGCACATTGTACACAAAAAGCACCCCTTTTACAGGAGTGCTTTGCTTTTGCGCTGTTTAGTAACTTCTTTCTATTACTTCTTAGCCGGTTTTTTAGCGGGAGCTTTCTTTTCGGTTGTTTTCGTGTCAGCCGTCTTTTTCTCTGCCGCTTTTTTCTCAGCGGGCTTCTTTTCCGCCGCCTTTTTTGCTGCGGGCTTTTTGGGAGCTGCTTTTTCGGCAACGGGCTTTTCGGGATTGGTTTCCTTTTCAAAAGCCGACTTGGTGTGCCAAATGTCCCTTGCATAGTCATTGATAGCACGGTCTGCGGCAAATCTGCCTGCGCCCGAAATGTTCATAAGCGACATTCTGTTCCACTTTTCACTGTCGTTATAAAGCTCAACCATATGCTTCTGCGCTCTTCTGTAATCGGCAAAGTCAGCAAGAACCATATACGGGTCGTAGTTTATGATGTTTGCGATTTCGGGGAACTGCTTGCCTGCAATTCCGTTCTGTGCAATATAATCCACAACACGCTTGATTTCCGCATTGTTGTTATAGTAGCTCATCGGGTTGTAGCCACGGCGTTTGAGCTCGTCAACCTCGGGCGTGCTCATACCGAAGATAATGATGTTGTCGTCGCCGACAGCGTCGTGAATTTCAACATTTGCGCCGTCCATTGTTCCGAGGGTAACTGCGCCGTTTATCATAAGCTTCATATTGCCCGTACCGCTTGCCTCTGTTCCGGCAAGAGAAATCTGCTCGGAAACATCAGCCGCAGGCATAAGCTTTTCAGCCATTGTTACATTGTAATCCTCAAGATATACAACCTTTAATCTGCCCTTGACATCGGGGTCGTTGTTGATAAGGTCGCCGAGAGCACAGATAAAGGAAATTATCTTCTTCGCCATAAAGTAGCCCGAAGCCGCCTTTGCGCCGAAGATGTATGTGTGAGGCGTGAATTCGCCGTCGGGATTGTCCTTGATTTCAAGGTAATCCGCAAGGATATTCAACGCATTGAGGTTCTGTCTCTTATATTCGTGCAGGCGCTTAACCTGTACATCGAAAATCGAATCGGGGTCAAGCTCGATTCCCGTCGCTTTCTTAACATGAGCCGCAAACTGCTTTTTGTTGTCGTGCTTAATCTCGCCGATTTTCGCAAGCACTTTTTTATCGTCGGCAAACTTACGCAAATTGATAAGCTCGTCGGCATTTCTGACAAAGCCGTCTCCGATAAGCGACTGTGCATAAGCGGTAAGCCTCGGGTTCGACTGGCAGAGCCAACGCCTGTGAGCGATACCGTTCGTTACATTCTTAAACTTGCTCGGTGTGAGCGCATAGAAATCGCTGAATACGGTTTCCTTGAGTATCTCCGAATGGAGAGCCGAAACGCCGTTTACCGAGTGAGAGCCTACAACGCAAAGGTTAGCCATTCTGACTACGCCGTTTGACATAACAGCCATTCTCTCAACCTGGTCCGCATTGTTTGTTGCCTGCCAAACAAAGTTTCTGAAACGGTTGTCGATTTCCTTTGTAATCTGCCAAATTCTCGGCATAAGGCGCTTGTAAAGGTCCTCGGGCCAGCACTCAAGAGCCTCTTTCATAACGGTGTGGTTGGTGTAAGCGACGGTCTTTGTAACAATGTTCCAAGCGTCGTCCCAACCGTAGCCGCACTCGTCAAGCATAATTCTCATAAGCTCGGGAATTGCAAGAGTCGGGTGTGTATCGTTGATGTGAATTGCAACCTTTTCGGGGAGATTGTCAAGCGTTCCGTATGTGCGGAGATGCTTGTGGACAATATCCTGAATTGACGCCGAAACCAGGAAATACTGCTGACGAAGTCTCAACGACTTGCCCTCGGGATGGTTGTCGGCAGGATAGAGAACCTTTGAAATGACCTCTGCCATAGCGTTTCTTTCCATAGCTCTCATATAATCGCCCTGGTTAAAGAGCGTCATATCAAGAGCGGGAGCCTTTGCAGCCCAAAGACGAAGCACGGAAATACCCTTGCCGTCCTTACCCGAAACATACATATCATACGGCACAGCCTTAACGGGATTGTAATTTACAAGCTCAACATGATGGTACTGATTTTCCCATGAATCACGCACCTCGCCCTCAAAGCAAACCTCAAGAGCGCTCTCCTCGTGAGGTACAAGCCATACCTCGCCGCCGGGAAGCCAGAAATCGGGGAGCTCTGTCTGCCAGCCGTCAACAAGCTTCTGCTTGAAGATGCCCGCCTCGTAAAGGATGGAATATCCTCTTGCGGGATAGCCCTGTGTTGCAAGGCCGTCAAGATAGCAAGCGGCAAGTCTGCCGAGTCCGCCGTTACCGAGACCTGCGTCGGGTTCACATTCGTATATGTTTTCGAGCTTTACGCCGTAATCGTTGAGGACGCTTTCAAAAACATCCGTAAGATTAAGATTGTAAAGATTGTTTTTGAGCGAACGGCCCATAAGGAACTCCATGCAAAGGTAATAAACTCTTTTTGTTCCCTTTTTCTCGGCGTCGGCGGTAAATTCCGCTCTGCCTGCGCTCATCATATCACGGACGATAAGAGCGATTGCCTTGTAGTACTGTTCGTCCGTTGCTTCTTCGGGATTAACTCCCATAAAGTGAGAGAGCTTTGCCTCAACAAGCTCTTTCGCTTTCTTTTTAGTAAGCGAATAGTTCATTATATTCCTCCAAAAGTTTATAAACAATTAAATTTCAACTCATATATATTATACTATTTTTAATGCAAATTCAACCTTGCGCCCGTCAAAACGGAAAATTTCGTCTATTTAACTAAAAAACAAGCCTCAAACATACAAATTGTCTTAAACTTGTCGGCGGGTTTTGTGAATTTTCGGATGTGAAAAATCTTTGTTTTGCGTAAGTCTTTGAGAATTATCAATTATATAAATTATCGACCGCAAAACAATTTACAACTTATACATAATTATTTTATAAATGTTGATTGACATATTATGGAATAAATGTTATATTCAAGTTACAGGATACTCGCAATACATTAAATGTTTTAATCATACGGTTCGGTAAAGGAGCGATATTATGAGCAAAACGGTTAACAGGGTTGTTTCGGGCATTACCTGCGCCGCATATGTGTGGCTTTATGCGGCTGTGATTTATTTTACACTGTGCAACGGGATATTGCTTTCAACTTCCGGGAAAGCAAAGAGCTTTTTTGACGCCGTTTTCTTAACGGGCGACTCGGGAGAAGCCGCATTGTCAAAAATATTTGTTGCGGCAATGTCGGTTATGCTTATAAAGACCGTTGTATGCGCTTTCCAAAGGGAACTTACGCAACAGAATAAAGTAAGTGTTCTCGGCTTAAATCTCATTTACTTTTTAAGCATTTCGCTGTTTATTCTGTTTTCGGGAAATAGGTGCTTTCCGTTGTCTGTGCAATTCTCTGCGCTGCGGTTTTGGGAGTTGCCGTTTATACCAATGTAAGGCGTCAACCAGATTTTGAAAACAGAGTATCGGTCGGCACGGCAAATGCGGTTTTGTGCATTGTCGGCGCAGTTGTTTACCTTGTTACGGGGTTCTTTGTACTTGCCGGCTCTTTCGGCTCGGCGTTCGCCGACAGCTCCGTGCTTTGGCTGGGCATATTGATGCTGTTCACGCTCATAAGAGTGATTTATTTGACCGCTTGCAAGAGTTTGCCTGTACCGTACAGGATAAAATCCCTTGTTTGCTCCGGCATTGTTATCCCTGCCGCATTTTTGGCAATTTCCGATTTCGGAGGCGCTGCAACCCGTATTTTATCTGCCGTCGTCTTTTTTGCAAGCCTTGTCGCCGTAATTTCGGTGCAGGCAGAGCTTATAAGAGCCGCTGTCGGCAACAAAAAACAAAAAACTCTTGCAAAATAAATCACTATGTGTTATACTACTTTAGCATTTCGGCATCACGGAATATGGCGTAAACTTGTTTTTCAAGTGTTCACCTGACCTTATCCTGTGGTGTGCGGGGCAAAATAAATTTTAATGAGGTGAAACAAATGACACAGGCAGAGAAGCAGGCTATTATGGCTGAGTATGCTATCCACGAGGGCGACACAGGTTCTCCCGAGGTTCAGATTGCTGTTCTTACAAAGAGAATTCAGGATCTTACAGAGCATCTCAGAACAAACCAGAAGGACCATCACTCAAGAAGAGGCCTTCACAAGATGGTAGGTCACAGAAGAAACCTTCTTGCTTACCTTCAGAAAGTCGATATCGAAAGATACCGTGCTATCGTTAAGAAGCTTGGTCTTCGTAAATAAGACACTTTTCGGGCAAGCAGGTTTCCTGCTTGCCTTGAATTGCTTTTACAGAGATGTAAATTATCAGGGCGAAATCCTTGCATTTAGCGGTAAACAGAGCATTTGGCACCAAATGTTGTGTTTATTGCTAAACAGATTTCAGCCTTGAAAGAATAAAAAGAGAGGTTAAAAATCATGTTTTTCAAAAACTTTAAGGTTTGGGAAACCGAACTCGCCGGCAGAAAGCTTTCAATCGAAACCGGCAAAATGGCAGGACTTGCAAACGCCGCTGTTATGGTTCGTTACGGCGACACAAATGTACTTTGTACCGTTACCGCTTCGGCGAAACCCCGTGAGGGCGTTGACTTCTTCCCGCTTTCCGTCGACTACGAGGAGAAGATGTACTCGGTAGGCAGAATTCCCGGCTCTTTCCAGAGAAGAGAGGGCAAGGCAAGCGAAAAGGCTATCCTTACTTCAAGATGTATCGACAGACCTATCCGTCCGCTTTTCCCGAAGGATCTTCGTAACGACTGCACCGTTGTTGCCACCGTTATGTCGGTTGACCCCGATTGCAGCCCCGAAATCGCAGCGATGATCGGTGTTTCCGCCGCTATCGCAATTTCTGATATTCCGTGGGACGGCCCCATCTCGGGCGTAAATGTCGGTCTTGTTGACGGCGAAATCGTTATCAACCCCACTCTCGAGCAGAGAGCTAAGACAGACCTTAACCTTACCGTTGCTTCTACGGCAGACCTTGTCGCTATGATTGAGGCAGGCGGTAACGAAATCCACGACGACCTTATGTTCGACTGCATCATGGCGGGTCACGAGGAAAATAAAAAAATCGTTAAATTCATTCAGGGCATCGTTGACGAGGTAGGCAAGCCCAAGTTTGCTTATGAGTCATCCGACCCCGATCCCGTTATATTCAAGGAAATCGAAGACTTCTGCGTTGAAGATGTCAAGAAAGCTCTTGACACGGACGACAAGCTTGTTCGTGACGAGGCTCTTCTTCCCATCTATGCGGCTGTTCACGAAAAGTACGACGAACAGTTTGAGGGCAACGAAGCAAAGATTGACGAGATTATGTACCTTGTTCAGAAGCATGTTGTACGCTCATGGCTTAAAGACGAGCACAAGAGAGTTGACGGCAGAGGCATTGACGAAATCCGTCCGCTTAACGCTGAAATCGACCTGCTTGCAAGGGCTCACGGCTCGGGTATGTTCACTAGAGGTCAGACACAGGTTCTTTCAGTTGCCACACTCGGCCCGATAAGCGACGCACAGCAGCTTGACGGTCTTGATGAGCAGAAAGAAAAGAGATATATCCATCACTACAACTTCCCGTCATACTCGGTAGGCGAGACAAAGCCGTCAAGGGGCCCCGGCAGAAGAGAAATCGGCCACGGTGCACTTGCGGAAAAGGCTCTTATCCCCGTTCTTCCGTCGGTTGACGAGTTCCCCTATGCAATCCGTGTAGTTTCAGAGGTTCTTTCCTCAAACGGTTCTACATCACAGGGTTCAATCTGCGGTTCGACACTTGCACTTATGGCGGCAGGCGTTCCGATTAAAGCTCCCGTTGCAGGTATTTCCTGCGGTCTTATCACAGGCGACGAGGGCGTTTACGGCGACTTTATGACCATGATCGACATTCAGGGCCTTGAGGACTTCTACGGCGATATGGACTTCAAGGTTGCAGGTACAAAGAAAGGTATCACAGCTATTCAGATGGACCTCAAGGTTCACGGACTTACTCCCGCAATCATCAAGGAAGCCTTTGCAAAGACGCACAAGGCAAGAGAATATATACTTGACGACATTATGCTTCCCGTTATTTCAGAGCCGAGAGCAGAGCTTTCAAAGTGGGCTCCGAAAATGCTTACAACAAAGATTGACCCCGAAAAGATCGGCGAGGTTATCGGTAAGCAGGGCAAGGTTATCCAGAAAATCTGTGCAGAGTGTGACTGTAAGGTTGATGTCAACGACGAGGGTCAGGTATTTGTTTCGGCTATTGACCTTGACAATGCAAAGAAAGCAATCTTCATTGTTGAGACAATCGCAAACGGTCCCGAAGTCGGCGCAATCTACAAGGGTGTTGTTACCCGTCTTATGAGCTTCGGCGCATTCGTTGAAATCGTTCCCGGCGTTGAGGGTATGGTTCACATCAGCCACCTCGATGTCAAGAGAACCGAAAAGGTTGAGGATGTTGTCAATGTCGGCGACGAAATCATAGTTAAGGTTCTTCCCAAGGACGAGCAGGGCAGACTCAATTTCTCACGCCGTGAGGCTCTTATAGAGGTTGAGGGTCTTACTCCCGAAAATGAGCTTACCGAAAGAGCTCCGAGAAGAGACGGCAGAAGAAACAACTTCCGCAGAAAATAAAAAACGGTAAATAAGAAGTACCACGGTATATGCCGAGTGTTCACAAGGCAAATCCGTGGTACTTTTTTACAATTTTGCACTGAGAGATATGGTTAAAATTAACAAAATGTTCATTGACGAAATTTCGGGATAATAGTATACTATTTGTCATAAAATGTTGATTATCCAAATCAAAAAAGAGGTTCCTATGAAAAAAGCACTTTCCCTTATCCTTACAGCCGTTTTGATTTTCTCCGTTATTGCCTCGGGCGGAATAACCGCCTTTGCCGAAAGCGAAATTATCGAGGACGGCGACTATGATTATATTCTTCTTGACGACGGAACATATGAGCTTGCCGGCTACTACGGAAGCGACAAGAACCTTGTTTTACCGTCCGAGTTCCGCGGAAAGCCCGTCACGGTTTTAGGCGGTCAGTCCTGCTGTATGTGCGATGAGCTTGTAAGCGTTATAATTCCGAATACGGTAACCGTCATCGGGGAGCAATGCTTCAAAACCTGCCCCGTCCTTGAAAGCGTGACAATCCCGTCAAGCGTTAAAACTATCGGCTCGGGCGCTTTTTCAAACTGTCCCAATCTCAGCCGTGTAAACATTGACGACCTTGCAGTCTGGTGTGAAACCGTATTCGGCGACAACGAAGCCAATCCGCTCTATACGGCAAAGGACCTTTACCTTAACGAAAGCATTGTAAAAGACCTTGTTGTTCCCAAGGGCGTGGAAAAGGTTTCCGATTATGCATTCTTTTCCGCCTCGCTTGAAAGCGTAAAATTCTCTCCGAGCGTTACGGAAATAGGCATCGGTGCGTTCTATCAGTGTGAAAGCCTTGCGGAAATCTCTCTTTCAAGCGGTATTAAAACAATCGGCAGAGCTGCTTTTACAAATTGCACTTCCTTAAAAGAGCTTAATATTCCTTACGGCGTTGAAGAAATAAGCGAGTTCGCTTTCAACTCCTGTACATCGCTGAAAAGTATTACCTTACCCGCATCCGTCACATCGATAAACTCAAACGCTTTGGACGGCTGTTCGGCTCTTGAAGAGTTGATTGTTCTCAGCAGCGCAAGTTTCGGCTTTTCGGGCACGGGCAGCTCTTCTCTTACGGTTTATGCCAAAGCCGATTCCCCTGCCAAAGCCTATGCCGAAAGCAACGGCATTGCGTTTTCGATTCTTGCCGGCGGAGATGCAAACGGCGACGGAGAAATTGATATTTCCGACCTTTCGATGATTATGCTTTATCTTTCCGGCAAAGGGGAGCTTACCAATGTTCAGGCGGCATGCGCCGATATAAACGAAGATTCGACCGTAGACGGCTTTGATATGTTTTATGTTGACAAGGCGATGAACGGTTTGGATTAATAACACTTTCAATACACACAAAGCGGCGGCAGAGGTTAAACTCTCTGCCGCCGCCGTTATTTATTTGAGTTTACTGGCTTTGAATTATTCTTCCGTCGGTTCGATAAGTCCGTAGCCGCCATCTTTTCTCTTATAAACGACATTTATATCGTCCGTTTCGGCATTTCGGAACATATAGAACTGATGTCCGAGCATATTCATCTGCAAAACCGCTTCGTCAACCGTTTCGGGCTTTAAGATTACCGATTTTGTCCTTACAATGTCAAAATCCGTCTCTTCGTCAGCGTCCGCATTGAACACTTCGTCAAACGAAGCTTCGTGAATTTTCTTTTCAAGCTTTGTCTTGTTCTTTCTTATCTGTCTGATAAGCGAATCAACGCAAGCGTCAAGTGCGTCCTCAAGGTCCTGCGAGCGTTCCTGTGCTCTGAATATATAACCGCCTTTGGTCAGCGTTATCTCAACAATTTTGATGTTTTTTTCAACCGTTGCAGTTATCTTTGCTGTTGAATCGGGTCCGAAAAATTTTTCAACCTTGCGAAGTTTTAACTCTGCCCTTTCTTTGAAAGATTCTCTCGGTGTGCATTTTCTGCCGACGATGGTAATGTTCATTAAGACATCCCCTTGTTTATATATTCAAAAGCTGTTCGCTTTTGTTTTCGTCTTTAGTATAGCACAATTTTATAATAAAATAAAGATATTTTGTGAATTTTTATTTAATTTTCACAAATCATACATTCCAGCTGTTGATGTACTTCTCCTGCTCTGCGGAAAGCGTGTCTATCGAAATGCCCCACGCCGCAAGCTTCCTCATTGCGACATTACGGTCAATCTCCTGCGGAACGAAGTTTACGCCGACCTTTACCTTGTCACGGTGCTGCGCCATATACTTTGCGGAAAGAGCCTGAATCGCAAAGCTCATATCCATAATCTCGGCAGGATGTCCGTCGCCTGCGGCAAGGTTTACAAGCCTGCCCTCTGCAAGCAGATTTATCCAATGTCCGTTTGGCATTTTATAGCCCATAATATTATTTCTCTTTTCGGCAATTTCAACGGCGTTCTTTTCGAGGTCGCCTATGTTTATTTCAACATTGAAATGACCTGCGTTGCAGACGATTGCGCCGTCCTTCATATTGAGCATTGCCTCTTCCGTGATAACATCCTTGCAGCCTGTAACGGTAACGAAGAAATCGCCGATTTTTGCCGCCTCAACCATAGGCAGAACGGTAAAGCCCTCCATCTTAGCTTCCATAGCCTTTATCGGGTCAATTTCCGTAACGATAACATCCGCACCGAAGCCCTTGGCACGCATTGCAACGCCCTTGCCGCACCAGCCGTAACCGGCAACGACAACCTTTTTGCCCGCAACGACAAGGTTCGTGGTTCTGTTTATACCGTCCCACACGCTCTGACCCGTGCCGTAGCGGTTGTCAAAAAGATATTTGCACTGTGCATTGTTTACCGCCATCATCGGGAAAAGAAGCTTGCCGTCCTTTTCCATAGCTTTGAGCCTGATAATTCCCGTTGTGGTCTCCTCACAGCCGCCGATAACGCCCTTGATAAGCTCGGGGTACTCGTTGTGAATGAGGTTTACCAAATCTCCGCCGTCGTCGATAATAATATTCGGACCGACTTCAATAACTTTTTTAAGATGCTCGCCGTACTCCTCCGCAGTAGCGCCGTGATAGGCAAAAACATTGAGCCCGCCCTTTACGAGAGCCGCCGCAACATCATCCTGGGTTGAAAGCGGATTGCTTCCCGTAACGAACATTTCCGCACCGCCTGCCGCGAGCACCCTGCAAAGATATGCCGTCTTTGCTTCAAGATGAACGGAAAGCGCGATTTTAAGCCCCGCAAACGGCTTTTCCTGCGCAAATTCCTTTTCAAGCGAGGACAAAAGCGGCATATTAGCCTTTACCCACTGTATTTTTCTTTCTCCCGATTCATAAAGGGATAAATCTCTTATATCACTCATTACATACACCTTTCCGGTAAATATTTGTTAACCATAATAAAATAACATATTCCCTGCCAAAAAGCAATAAATATTGACATATGTTAATAATTATGCGATAATTAAGCTAACTAAAAGGCGGTATTGGGAGGCACACATTTTTATGGAAAACAGCAATAACATTATCAAAAGAATAATCTGTGTTGTTCTCGTTATTTCACTCACGGTTTGCATTTTTTCCTCCTGTAAAAAGGATAATCAGGAAGAGGAAATTACCCGAGGCAACGCTCAGATAGAAAGACCGACTTACGCCGACGAAACTCAACCCGACGGCGAAGCGACAACGGACCCTGCCGCAACCATGGCAGACGCACGCAACACCACAAAGGCGGCTTCTTCCGACACGGCTGCGACCACCGAAAGCACAACTTACAGCAATGACCCGCAGATAAACAACGCTATCAATGACGCAGCAAATGCAAGCGGTATGAGCCCCGAGCAAATAGCCCAGTTTATTCAGATAATGGGCTATGATTATGACCCCAACCAGGGCATTTTCTACACAAGCCTTGACAACTGGCAAAGGCAGGCAAATTTCGTTTCGCACTATGATACGGCAGCTCACTACTTCAATATGAACTACCGCACCGCACGAATCGACTTCGGACCTATCGACGGTCTTGATTGGAGAATTCAGCTTTGGAAAGGTCAGTACGGCGCATTCGGCGGAAGTGAAATCGGTGTTTACACCAAGGACCCGAAGCAGAACGCAATGCTTTACCACTGTGCGGACGACGACCATCTTCTTTATATGGAATCGGCTCTTTATCTTAACAAAAGCGATTATGAAAGTAATAAGATTTATTTTACAAGAGAGTGGCAGGCTCATTGGTGGCTTACAGGCTTCAAGCCCGGCGTTGTAAATCCCTCGTCGCTGATTATGACAATGCGTATCCGCTGCACCTCCTCAAAGATGGCAACGCAGTTTGTTTCGGCCCTTGAAACCGCAGGCTTTACGCAAGTCAAAAAGCAGAGCGAGTTGACATATGACACCTTCTGCAGAAGTCTCAACGATATTTACATAGTTTGGGACAGCGTCGGCGAGTTAAACTACATACAGCAGCATTAAAAATAAAGCCCACTACGGTGGGCTTTTATAATATGGTGATTAGTGTGATTTTCACACTAATCATAATTATATTGCCCTCAAAATTTGCCTTTGGCATAATTTTGAGATGGCAGAAATCACCATTCACGCCTGTTCAGGCAACGCAGGTTAATCAGGTGATTTTTAATAAACTGTTGTTGCCTGAAAGGCTATGGTGATTAGTATGAAAAAAGGATTTTTTGCCTTTACGGGCAGAATTAAATATATCAACCGTTGGGCGCTTATGCGTAACACGACTTATGAAACCTTGAGCCAACATTCGCACGAGGTTGCGGTCCTGGCGCACGCCCTCGCAGTTATCGGCAACAAAAAGCTCGGCAAAAGCTACAATGCCGAGAGAGCTGCTCTCCTGGGGCTTTACCACGATGTACCCGAGATAATAACGGGCGATATGCCCACCCCCGTCAAGTACTACAGCAAGGATATGCGCAAGACCTTTGAGCAAATCGAAAATAACGCCTGCTCAACTCTCCTTGATATGCTCGACGACGATATAAGAGGAGAATACACCTCGCTGTTTTTCAAGGACGAAAAAGACACAGAGCTTTGGCGGCTTGTCAAAGCGGCGGACAAGCTGAGCGCATATATCAAGTGCATTGAGGAAAGAAAAGCGGGAAACTCCGAATTTTCCGACGCCGAAAATTCGACAAAAGCGTTAATTGATTCGCTCAACTGCGAGGAAGCGGATATTTTCGTAAAAGAATATCTCCCCGCTTACGAATTACCGCTTGATAAGCTTAAATAAAAACAGACAGGCAAAATTAAAATTGCCTGTCTGTTTTTATTTTCTCATCATATTAAGCAAGTCGGGAATATCATACTTCAAGGTGTCGAAAATCACATCCAAGTCAACACTTCCGTAATCGTGAACTATTCTGTTCCTCAATCCCGACATTGCCGTCCACGGGATATTCTGCCTTGCTTTCTTATATTCGTCTGTCAGATGCTTTGAATTTTCGGAAATCTGTATCATTCTGAAAAGCATTGAGTCAAGCAAAATTTCATTGTGATTAAGCTCGTCAATATCCACATCCGCCATATGTTCGGTAATAAATTCCAAATCCCCTACGATTTTATTTATATAAAACTCATTGTCCTTAATGTTATCCATAAATTTTTATCCCATCCTTCAAAATCTCATTTATCAAATCCGGATTGTTATTCAACTGCTTTATATCCAATGCGTCAACCTTTTTATGCAAAGCGTTTCGTAAGTCCTCAACCAATGCAAAAAACTGCAAGCCTTTTACATTTGACGAAATCAACAAATCCACATCACTGTCCGGCTTGGCTTTTCCCTTTGCGTATGAACCGAACAGATAACAATACTCAACATTATACTTCTGAAAAATAACGGCGCTTTTTTTTATTATGCTGTCTTGCGTAAGTATGCCGTGCTCTTCATCAATCGGATTTATCTTCGCCAATTGTTCAAGAATGTAGTTATACTTTATTGTTCCTATCTTGCTTTTATCATTCTCATATGATTTGTAAGAGCGCAAGGAAATGCCCACAAGCTCTGCCGCTTGGGGTTGTGTGAAGCCTTTTTCGATTCGTGTTTCTTTTAATGCGCTCATTCTTTGCACCTCAAGAGATATTATAGTGCAACATTTGCACTTTGTCAATTATCAAAAGTGCAATATTTACACTTTTCCTTTTTCAAAATGCAAATCAATGCTTTTATATTATTTATCAACACTATATGATTATGTAACAAAAAACGGCTGAAAGATATTCAGCCGTTTATCATTATTCTTTTTCCTCTGTCCTTGTAACCGCAATGCCGAGGTCGTCAAGCTGAAGCTTGTCAACGGGTGCGGGACATTCGGTCATAGGCTCCGAAGCGTTCTGGACCTTGGGATAAGCCACTACATCTCTGAGGCTCTCACAGCCGAGCATCTGCATACAAAGTCTGTCAAGTCCGATACCCATACCACCGTGAGGCGGAGCGCCGAAACGAAAAGCGTCAAGCAGGTAGCCGAACTTTTCGTACGCCTCTTCCTTTGTAAGTCCGAGCAAATCGAAAATCCTCGACTGAAGCTGCGGGTCCGTAATTCTTATCGAGCCGGAAGAGAGCTCAATTCCGTTAAGCACAAGGTCATAGCACTTTGCCCTTACCTTGCCCTTGTCGGTTTCAAGATATTCAAGGCAATCGTCCATCGGTGCGGTAAACGGATGGTGCATTGCAAGCCATTCGCCGCTTTCCTCGTCATATTCAAAGAACGGGAACTCGGTAATCCAGAGAAGATTGTATTTGCCCTCGGGGATAATGTCGAGCTTCTTTGCAACGGTCTGACGCAGTGCGCCGAGTATTGAAAGAACATGACTGTTGTTGGCGTCAGCAATGACAAGAAGCACATCGCCCTGCTTCAATTCAGCTTTAGACAGAATTTGACTAAGCTCGTCCTCTGTCATAAATTTGGCAAATGAGGAAGCCATACCGTCGGGGTTCATTCTTATCCAAGCCATACCCTTTGCGCCGCTTCCCTTTGCCTGTTCGGTAAGCTTGTCTATCTCTTTTCTCGTGAGAACGGAAGCGGCATTTTCAGCCTTTATCGCCCTTACGCTTCCGCCTGCCTCAATTGCGCTCTTAAAGACAACAAACTCCGAATTTTTAACAATATCGGTAAGGTCGATAAGCTCCATACCGTATCTTGTATCGGGCTTGTCCGAACCGTATCTCTCCATAGCCTCTTTATATGTGAGACGGGGCAACGGAGTGGGAATATCCACGCCGAGTGCGTCCTTGAACACACGCTTTATATAGCCCTCGCCCATCTCAAGAACATCCTCCATCTCAACAAAGGACATCTCAATATCAATCTGCGTAAACTCGGGCTGACGGTCCGCTCTCAAATCCTCATCTCTGAAGCAGCGTGCAATCTGCATATACCTGTCAAAGCCCGCAACCATTGAAAGCTGTTTGTAAAGCTGCGGCGACTGCGGAAGTGCATAGAAGCTTCCGTTATGAATTCTCGACGGAACAAGGAAGTCTCTTGCGCCCTCGGGTGTGGAACGGATAAGCATGGGAGTTTCTATTTCGATAAAGCCGTTTTCATCAAAATAATCTCTTGTAATCTTTGCAACCTTGTGTCTGAAAATAATATTTTTCTGCAAATCGGGACGGCGAAGGTCAAGATAACGGTATTTAAGCCGAGTCAGCTCGCCCGTCTGTGAGTTTTCCTGAATTTCAAACGGTGTGGTCTCGCTCTTTGCAAGAACTCTTAATTCCTTGACCTCAATTTCAATCTCGCCCGTGGGAATATCGGGGTTTTTGGCGCTTCTCTCGCGAACCGTACCGACAGCTGCAAGGACATATTCGCTTCTTACCGAAAAAGCCTTGTCGAAAACTTCCTTGTCGGTGTTTTCGGTAAACGCCAACTGAACGACGCCCGTTCTGTCTCTCAAATCGACGAAAATCAATGCGCCGAGGTCTCGCTGACGCTGAACCCAACCGCAAAGAGTAACCTCTCTGCCTATATCCTTTGCGGTAAGCGTGCCGCAATAGTCTGTTCTTTTAATACCCTGCATTGTTTCCATCAATTTTGTCCTCCAAGTATATCTGTAATTTCAAGTCCCTCGATACCGTAGCCGTCAAGCGAGTCCATCGCCTGCTTTATAACGGTTGACTGGAAATTATCCGTGAAATCTTCAAGCTCAATTTCTGTCTGCGTTCCGTCCGACATATTTTTGAGCATAGCCTTGCCGCTTTCAAGCTCGCTGTCGCCGAGAACCACGGTGTAAAGCGCGCCTATCTTGTCGGCGTACTTCATCTGCGCCTTAACCGACCTGCCGACCGTGTCAAACTGAGCGGAAAGTCCCTCGTTTCTCAAATCGGTTGCGAGAGCCGACGCCTTGATGTTTGCCTCCGCTCCCATCGAAGCGATATAAAGGTCGCACTTTTTCCTTTCGGGGAACTCGGTTTTCTGTGTATCCATCAAAAGCATAAGCCTTTCGAGTCCGAGTCCGAAGCCGCAGGCAGGCGTAGGCTTACCGCCCATCTCCTCAACAAGTCCGTCGTAACGGCCGCCGCCGCAAACCGTGCCCTGAGCTCCTATCTCATTCGAGACGAACTCAAAAACGGTTCTTGTGTAATAATCAAGGCCTCTGACAATCGTCGGATTAACCGTGAAATCGATATTGTTTGCCGTCAGATATTTTTTAACCGACTCAAAATGTTCGTTGCAGTCGTCGCAAAGATAGTCGAGAATTTTCGGCGCGTCCTTTGCGATTTCCGAGCATACGGGGCTCTTACAGTCAAGTATTCTCATCGGATTTTTTTCAAGTCTGCCCTTGCAGGTATCGCACAAATCGTCATAGTGCGCCCTGAAATAGTCCTTGAGCGCCTCCTGATACTTTTTGCGGCACTCGGGGCAGCCGATTGAATTTATTTCAAGCGATATATTGTTTACGCCGAGGTAATTGAACACCTCGTTTGCAAGCAGGATAATCTCCGCATCCTGCGCCGCACCGCCTGCGCCGAAGCACTCGACGCCGAACTGATGGAATTCACGAAGTCTGCCCGCCTGCGGTTTTTCATAACGGTAGCAGGGGGTAAGGTAATAAATCTTCTGCGGCATAGCCTCGTTGAAAAGACCGTGTTCAAGGAAAGCACGCACTGCGCCTGCCGTTCCCTCGGGCTTTAAGGTTATCGACCTGTCGCCCTTGTCCTTAAAGGTGTACATTTCCTTTTGAACGACATCCGTAGTCTCGCCTACCGAACGCTGAAAAAGCTCGGTGTGCTCAAACACGGGCGTACGCATTTCGTAAAAGCCGTAGTTTTCGGCAATTTCACGCATAGCCGCTTCGATGTATTGAATTTTATAGCTGCCCGACGGCAATGTGTCGAGCGTTCCTTTAATTGCGTTGGTTATAAGCGCCATAAGTTTTCATTCCTTTATTTATACAGAATTGCCCCCTCCGAAAAGGAAGGGGCGATTTTATTCAGTGTTGTTCGCCGTTCTTCGGGTTTACAATATCTCTCCAGTCAAGGTCGCCCCTCGCAAGGCTGTGGATAAGCGCCTCTGCGGTAGCGATGTTTGTAGCGACGGGTATATTGTGAACGTCGCAGAGCCTTAAAAGATTTGCTTCGTTAGGCTCGTGAGGCTTGGGGTTAAGAGGGTCTCTGAACATAAGCAAAAGGTCAATTTCGTTGCATGCAATCATTGAGCCTATCTGCTGGTCGCCGCCCTGAGCGCCGCTTAAAAACTGAGTTATTTTAAGACCCGTTGCCTCAGCGACAAGCTTGCCCGTAGTTCCCGTAGCGCAAAGGTTGTGCTTTGAAAGAATTCCGCAATATGCAATGCAGAACTGAGTCATAAGTTCTTTTTTCTCGTCATGTGCTATAAGAGCTATGTTCATATATCTTCCTCCCTATGAAACTCCTCAAACAGTATGATACCAAATTTTCACTCGGTTTTCAACTGTTTATCAATAAAAATCCTTCGGATTGAATAAAACGCTTTCGCCCGAAATGCGCTTTGCCGTTCTTAAAAATGCATTGAAAGCATATTTTGAAATTTTGCTTCCTCCCGAAAGCAGTCTTACACTGTCGTCCTCGGGAATAACGCCGATAAGCCCGACCCTTGCCGCATCGACAACATCGTCAAGCTTCATCTGCTTTCCCGTTTCGACCTCATACTTGTCAAAGCGGTTGACTATCATCCTTATATCAATGTTTTTATTGGCTTTTAAGACCTTTCCGGCCGCAGCGTCAACGCTTCTGACACAAACGGGGTCGCAGGTAACGACCGCAAGGGCTCTGTCGCAAACCTCTGCCAATATTTCGTGAAGAGAATCGGCGCCTGCCGCAGAATCAACCAACACATAATCGTAATCATTGTCGGCACGGGCAAGCAGTTCCGAAACAGACTTTTTTGTTATGCTTTCCGAAAAATCGGACGGAGCCGAAAGCAAGTCGGGCATACCGTCGCCGCTGACAACGGCCTGTGAAAACGAGCATCTGTTTTCGATAATGTCAAGCCAGTTATATACGACCTGTGAGCCGATATTCATAATGAGGTCAAGGCTACGAAAGCCCACATCGGCGTCAACGAGCAAAACGCTTTTGCCCATTGAGCACATAGCGTTTGCAAGCCCGACCGACACGGACGACTTACCTACGCCGCCCTTGCCGGATATGACAAGAATTTTTTCAGCCATTTTCCTCACCCCAAATCAATTTAACACAGTGTTCTGACTTTCGACCGTATCAACCTCGCTGACCGTTCCGAAATACGCTTTGTAAATATCGGAAACCAGCACCGCCGTAGCGGAACCGCTGTTCAGGTTTTCAATCGCAACGCAGACCGCTATCTGCGGATTGTCGGCAGGCGCAAACGAAATCATAAAGCCGTTAAGACCCGATTCGATTTTTCCGCCGACCTTAGCCTTGGACTCTGCCGTACCTGTTTTTGCCGCAACCGCAACGGGCAAATCCTTGAACGCCGCAAGCCTTCCGCCGAGGCGCATCATACCCTCTTTGACAATGTTGATACTGCTTTGTGAAATTCCCGTTTCATTGAGCACGACGGGAGCGCTGTCTATTATCGTCTGTGAATAATCGGCGGATTTTACGCTCTTTACAAAATGTGCCTTGTATCTCGTTCCGCCGTTTGCGACGGTTGCCGCATAGTTGCAAAGCTGAATGGGAGTAAACAGGTTATCGGACTGACCGATTGCCGCCTGAACCGTATCGCCGGGGTACCATGTTCCGCCGTGAGCCTCACGGTATTCTATACTCGCAAGCACGCCTGTCGACTCATTTATTTCAACGCCTGTTTTCTGACCGAGACCGAGCCTTGTGCAATAATCGTTCATTTTTTCGATACCGAGCTGACGGCCCGTCTCATAGAAAAATATGTTGCACGACTGATTAAGCGCCTCGGCAACGGTAATCGCACCGTGTGCGTGCAGGCATTTGAACTGCGTGTCCTGGAAATATGTGTAAATCCTGTTACAGGTAATCCTCGTGTCCTTTGTGATAACGCCCTCTTCAAGTCCGGCAAGCGCAATGGCTACCTTAAATGTCGAACCCGGCTCGTATGTACTCTGAAGAGCTCTGTTCCAAAGCGGCGAGGATTTATCGCTTGCAAGTGCCGAGTAGTTGTCGTAATATGTCGTGAGGTCATAGCTCGGATATGTGGCGCAGGCGAGAACCGCACCGCTGTTTACATCCATAACCACCGCAGAACCGACAGCGGGCAGCGACGCCTTGTCCCTGTACTGTGCGATAAAGTTTGCAAGAGCCTCCTGAACGGCAAGCTGCAAATCCGAGTCGAGCGTAAGTATAACCGTATCGCCTTGAACGGGCTCGGTCGTAATTTCCGTGGTTTTGTTTCCGTCGGCATCCGTAATTGTGCTTTCAACGCCGTTTGTACCGCGCAGATATTGCTCCATGGCGCTTTCAAGTCCGAATTTACCGATGGTGTCGTCCATAGCGTAAGCACGGAGCTTCAAATTCGTTTTTTCCTCGGTGGTAAGATTTTCGTTCTTTACCGCTTCGTTGTATTCCTCCGTACGCTTGTTGTATTCCTCTGCATTAAGCGGTCCCGTAATACCGATTATGTGCGGAGCAAGCGTGCCGTTGAGGTATTCCCTCTCCGTCGTGACCTGAATTTCAACGCCGACATAAAATCCGCTGTTTTCCTTTATCTTTGAAGCGAGCTCAACCGAAACATCATCCGCAAATGTATAAGGGTTCGAGGTAGTGAAAGCATTTTTCTTCAGTGAATAGCATACCGAAGCGATTTTCAAAGCGTCCTCGTCCGAATACTGCTCAAGCTCAAATTTTGTTTTCAGCTCATCAAAGCAGTTTTGCGCCGTCGCATACTCATTAAGATAGAGCACATTTTTTGATTTGAGATACTTTATATCCGCATCACGGTCGGCGGCAAACTGAATATTGCCGTTTTGGTCGAAATACATAGGAATGTCGTTGTTCCATTCCGTCGAATTGCTCTCGAGCAGATGTATGAGAGAAATAATAATCTCATTCCTCTGCTGCTGTTCGTCGGTTCTCGGGAAATAAGAACCGTTGAAAACAATCGAATTTACCTGCTTGTTTGTAACAAGCGGCTTTCCGTTGCAGTCAAGGATTTCGCCCCTTGCCGCCTTTATGGTGGTGTCGGTCTGCTTCAACGCAACCCTTTCCACCGTAGCCTCGTCGGCGTTTGCTATCTGTATTCTGAAAAGGTCCGCAATAAACAGCGAAAAAACAAAAAGCACCGCTACGGTAAACGCAACAGTCCTGAATTTTGTGCTTTTGGTCTTATCCTTCATTTGCGGCTCTCCTTTCATAAGCTAAAACTCCTGCGCCGTCCTTGTAAGCCTCATAAGAGACCTGACTATCATATAGTATATCGGCGTGAACACGACAGTGTAAACCGCCGACGGCAGATAGAACCTCAAAAACAGCCAACCCGCCGAGTCCATACCCTGTGCCGTAACGAAGAAAAGCACATAAAGCACGGTATAAAGCAGCGTCGCCGAACCCGAAAGTATCAGCGCCGTTAAAAGATGATTTCTCATAAACACATTTATAAGCAGACCGCAACCGCCGCCGATTAACATCAGAAACAGCGCATTGTACCCGTCCGCAAGCCCGAAAACGCTGTCCCACAGCGCACCCGCAAACGCACCGAGCACCGCACCCGTGAACTCACGCTCAAACATTCCGAGGCAAACCGTAAGCGGTATAAGCAAAAATGCCCTTGCGGAAAAAATTTCGGGAAACCAGCCCTTTGTGTTCTGCAAAATATGGGTAAGCAATATCAGCAAAACAAATATTGTTCTTCTGAAAATGATAAGTTTTGTGTTATTACGCATTGCCCTTACCCTCAAAGTCCGTTATGACAAAGGCATCCTGAACCTCGCCCAAATCAATCTGAGGCGTAACCTCCGCATAGTAGGAGACATCGCCCTCCTCCTGCTTTACGGACTTAACCGTACCGATAATGAGACCTCTCGGGAATATTCCGCCGACGCCCGAAGTGCAGACAATTCCGCCCTCGGCAATCGCCGTGTCCTTTGTAAGCCCCGCAAACTTGACGGTTGAGTCAAGACTCATTTTTACCGTGGTGTCGGTGTAGCCTATCTCGCCCGTACGGATTTCATAAGCCGCAGCGTTTACCTTGGGGTCATATACCGAAAGGACGGTACAGGTGGTCGGCGTTACTTCGCTTACGATTCCGATAAGATACTCGCCGCTTATAACGGGGTCGTTCACGCTTACGCCGTCGTTACTGCCGCAGTTGAGCTCGAACGAGTCAAAAGCGTCGGCTGAATTCCTGCCTATTACAGTGCCCGCCGTAAACTTGAAATCGGGATTTTTTTCCTTAACGCCGAGGAAATTTTCATATGCCTCTATCTGTTTTTTCATCTTTTCGTAATCGACAAGCTTTTTCTGATAATCGGCAACCTGTTCCTCAAGTTCCGCAACCCTGTCCATATACGAAGCGGACGAAATAAATCCGCCCTTTACCGAATTGAATTTTTCGGATATTGCGGTCGAAAGGCGTGACAGCGGAGAGAACACCGTGCTGACCGCAGAGGTCAGCGGAGAAGAAGCACTGCTTGACGAAACGCCTGCAATTATTCCCGCAAGAAGCACGACAACAAGCAAAAGCAACGCCCTGAAGGTACCGCTTCTGACAAAATTCTTCAACTGTAACACCTGCCTTCCGTCATCGGATTAAACGCTTGTAAAAGCGCAACAAGGCGGGCATAAAACCCGCCGTTAAAATAATTATCAGTCGTAATATCCCTTTTCCATAAACTTGGGATTTTCAAGACACATGCCCGTGCCGTCAACAACGCAGTCAAGCGGATTTTCGGCAATGTGAACAGGGATTTTTGTCTCAATGGAAATGAGCTTGTCAAGACCTCTGAGCAATGCGCCGCCGCCCGTGAGCATTATTCCTCTGTCGATAATGTCCGCCGAAAGCTCGGGGGGAGTTTTCTCAAGCGTCGAATGAATTGTGTCAAGAATCTGATTTACCGGATCGGAAAGAGCCTCTCTTACATCCTCGGAGGTAATTTCTATGTTCTTGGGAAGACCGTCAAGCAGGTTTCTGCCCTTGACATCCATTGCACCCTCGCCGTCATAAGGATAAGCCGAGCCTATCTTAATCTTTATATCCTCGGCAGTTCTCTCGCCTATGAGCAGGTTATGCTTCTTTCTGATGTAAGCTATGATAGCCTCGTCAAAATTGTCGCCCGCAACTCTTGCCGACTGAGCGGTAACGATGTCGCCGTACGAAATAACCGCAACCTCGGAGGTACCGCCGCCGATGTCGACAACCATGCTTCCGACTGCGTCCGAAACGGGAAGTCCTGCGCCGATTGCCGCCGCCATAGGCTCGTCAATCAGGTTTACAAGCTTTGCGCCTGCCGAACGGGCTGCGTCGTGAACAGCCTTTCTTTCAACCTCGGTAACGCCCGAGGGAATACAGATAAGCACCCTTGCCCTTGAAAACGGAGATGAGCTTATCGCCATTTTTATAAATTCTTTGAGCATATCCGATGTAATGTCGAAATCTGCGATAACGCCGTCTTTAAGAGGTCTTACCGCAGTAATCGAGCCCGGAGTTCTGCCTATCATCTGCTTTGCCTTGTCGCCGACCGCAACAACCTTTTGCGGATAAGCGCTGACATTTACGGCTACGACCGACGGCTCTCTGATTACAATTCCTTTACCTTTAACAAAAACCAATGTGTTCGCCGTGCCGAGATCGATACCGATATCCTGCGAGAATAACATTTCTTTCTACTTCCTTTCAATTTATTCAATCTGTTTTACACCCATTTTATCAACTAATATTATAACCTCTGAAAGTCAAATACTCAACCTCTATAACGCAAAAACTTATTAAAATTTTGTGAATTTATGCGTTTTTGAAGCGTTCCGAGTTCCTGCGCCAATGGAAAAGGTACTGTTGAGCTATTCCCTCGTAGTTTTTCATACATTCGGGCAGCCCGTTCGGATACATTTCCTCGGTAATTCTCTTAACCCAGACATCGACGGGAAACGCCTCAAGCTTGCCGAAGCCGTACAGAAGCGTACACTCCGCAACCTTTTTTCCGACGCCCTTTATTTTTATGAGCTCCTCTCGTCCGAAATCTATCGGCTGTTTGTCTATTCTGTCAAAATCTATTTCTCCGCAGCTTACCTTTTGCGCCGCGTCAAGGATATACTTTGAGCGGAAGCCCGCACGAAGCGGCGACAGGTCTTCAACCGTAAGACCGCACAAACGCTCCGCACTCGGAAAAGAATAAACGCCGTTTTCTATCTCCTCTCCGAAACTCTCGCAAAGCCTTGAGATTATCCCCTTTATACGGGGTATGTTATTGTTCTGCGAAATTATAAACGAACAAAGTGTCTCCCACGGCTCCTGACGCAATATTCTGATGCCCGCATATTCCTCACACGCCGCTTTCAGGTTTTTGTCCGAAGAAAACCCGTCGGTTATCGCCTTGTAATCCCTGTCAAAATCAAGATACCTGCGAATCACGGCGTTGAAATCCGCCTCGTTACAGCTGCAATAAAGCATACCGCCGTCCTGCCTTAATATGTATCTTTTACCCGACACCACGCCGCACATATTTCCGTGTTCGTCCTTTTCCCAACGGAAAGCCTGTCCGCAGTCAAGCGACAGGTCAAGGTCAAACATCTTGGGTACTTCAATTTCAAACTGAAAGCCTTCCATATCTTCACTCCCGAAAAAATCCACAAAAAATCATAAAATTTATATTAAAAACTTACAATGTTAAATTGCACAAAAAAATTTTACCGCTTTACTCAAAAAATAACTACCGACCGTAATATTTTGTAAAGTTATAATAACTTACAGTATTTACCTTTGAATATTGAAAAGTTATAAACATTGGACTAAAAGTACGGTAAAAACCGAGTTTTGCACAGTTTTCAACGACACTTATTAACATTTTGAACATTGTTTTGAACATTTTTGAGCAAAACTAAAATATACTCATTGTAATATTTCAGAGGATAATAATTTTGTATAAAATACCATATTGACACAAATCCGCCGCCGAAAACAAGTATATTTTCAACCGAAAAGCACCATACTAAAAGCAACAAACACAAAGGACACAACGATATGATTAAAGGTGTAAACAGACAGGTTCTCGAAGTTCACGAAACGGGCACAAAATACTTTGAAAAGGCTTTGTTTTTTGTAAGACCCGAATATTCCACGCTCAGTGAAAAGAGGCTTAACGAAAAAGCTCTTCAGGCGCTTTCGGGCAATGCAAAGGTTCCCGTAACAAAGCGTGCAAAACTGAAAACCGCTGTACTTAAAATAATATATCTGCTCTTTGCCGCCGTGGCAGGTGCAGGCGTGACCCTGCTGTTAAGATAATTCGGTGCGTTTTTTCAAAACAACGGCGCTCATACCGTCGACAAACACGGACTCGCCGTACTTTTCGCCGTTAAGGGCATTTTCGGCGTCGAACCACTCCTGCGGCAAATTGTAGGTTATACCGTTTTCATTCCTGTTGGCAATAACCAACAGGTTTTCTTTTTTGCCGCACCGTGAAAACGCAACGCAGCCGAGAGCCGCCGAAACGCTTTCAAACTCTCCGTCTTTAAGACAGTCGTTTTCCCGCCTCATCTTTCCGAGAGCTATATAGTATTCCCGCAGTTCGCACTGCGTGTTGTTCCACTCAAAATACGCCCTGTTGAACGGGTCCTTATATCCCTGCATTGCAATTTCGTCGCCGTAATACACACTCGGTACGCCGGGGAGCATAAACTGGAGCGTTGCGGCAAGCTTCATAAGGCGTATTCCCTTCTCCTTTTGCTCGGGAGATAAGAAATGCTCGCTCTGCCACTGCCTGTCCCTGTATTCGCAGCTCTCGCCCGCAATACGGGTTATCGCCCGTTCCGTATCGTGCGTTCCGATATGATTCATCATAACATCAAGCGCCGGCTTAGGATAATTGCCGACAATCGACATAACGCTTTTCATAAAGTCCTCAGCAACGCCGTACCTTGCAAAATCAAGCACTGCGTTTGCAAAGGGATAGTTCATTACGCTGTCAAACTGTTCGCCGAGCAAGAATTTTCGCCTTTGACCGTATGAAAATTTGTTTGTCGCATCCTCCCACACCTCGCCGAGCAGGAGAGCGTTCGGGTCGTCACGCTTTACCGCACGCCTTACCGCATCAAGAAAAACATCGGGCAGTTCATCCGCAACATCAAGCCTCCAGCCGTCTGCTCCGAGCTTCAGCCACTTGGCAACAACGCCGTTTTCGCCCGTAATGAATTCGAGGTAATCCTCACACTCCTCCGTAACCTCGGGAAGAGTATCAAAACCCCACCACGAAGTATATTCGTCGGGATAGTGCTGAAATTTATACCACTTGAAATACGGCGACTCTTTTGAGTTGTACGCTCCGCCGTCGCCGTACCGCTTATATCTGTTAAAATACACGCTGTCGTCGCCCGTATGCGAGAAAACACCGTCAAGGATTATCTTTATTCCCCTTTTGTGCGCCGCCTTGCACAGCGAAACAAAATCCGCTTCGGTGCCGAGCAGGGGGTCGATTTTTGTGTAGTCGGCGGTGTTGTATCTGTGATTTGAATGTGCTTCGAATATGGGATTGAGATAAATACAGGTTACGCCGAGTTCCGACAGGTACGGGAGCTTTTCCTCGATACCTCTCAAATCTCCGCCTAAATAGTCGTTGTTGAGAACCTTGCCGTTTTCATTCGGGCGCCAATAGGGCTGATTTTCCGTGTCGGTGCGTAAAACTCTGTCGGACGGCACTCTTTCCTTTTTTTCGCCCGAATTATAAAAGCGGTCGGGAAAAATCTGATAAATCACTCCGCCTTTGAGCCAATCGGGCGTTACGAAGTCCGAAGCGCAGACCGTAAGCTGCCAGTCCGTAATTACGGCGCCGAAAGGCGAAAACGCTCCCGTAAAATCCGCCGTCTTGCAAAGCCTTGTCTCCCCCCACGGAGAAGAGATGTCAAAATGATACCAATAAAGACCCGAGTCGGGAATTTGAGTCTCTATGTCCCACACCTCGTGTTCGTCGCCGTACATTCCCGCCCAGTACATACCTCTTGACGAATATTCGTGCTGTGAGTCCGCCCTCAAAGACAAGCGTGCGGAATTTGCGCCGAACGAACGGGGAACGATTATCCTGAACCTTACGCTCTCTCCCGTTTTGAGTGCGCCTTTTATGCTTTTGTAATATTTATCTTCCGAATTGTAAGCTGCTGTTCCCATTTACTCTACACCTGTTTGCCGTATTCCTGTTTTATCATATTCCTATAAAGTATATCACATCCGAACCGATAAATAAACCGAATAAGAGCATTTTAGCAAGAAGAAAAATGCCAAAAATGCCTTATTTTACAAACAAACCGCCGAAACTCACGCCGAACGGGTCAATATTGTCTTAAAGCGGCACTTGAAGTTCATACGAACCTATGTTATTATCATATTATAACTATAGAGGGGTTGATGAAAATGCTGAAAAACATTCCCGGTACGGCGCTTGAATGGAACGACGCTTTAAGCAAGAACGCCTTTGCCGTGCTTTCGCCCGTTCTCTCCGTAACCAAAGGACTGACGCTCGCACAATTAAAGGAGCTCACGGGTCTTGAGGGCTCAACATTACAGAATTGGGTCAAAAGAGGCTGGGTGGAACGCCCGAGCGGAAAGAGATACGGCGAGCAGCAAATCGTCAGAATAATTTTGATAAATATGCTCCGAAGCTCCATGCAGCTTGAAAAAATAATTGCTCTTATGGGGTATATCAACGGAGAGGTTGACGACAGAAGCGACGATATTATCCCCGACCGTGAGCTGTTCAGCGTTATCTGTTCTGTCATTTCGCAGGTTGACAAAAAGCAGACCGCAGATAAAGATATAATAAAAGAGATTATTGAAAAAGAGCTTAAAGATTATGTCGGTCCCAATGAGGACTCAAAACAAAAGCTTGAGGGAGCGGTTTTATGTATGACCCTCGGATTTTTGGCGTCGGAAATCAAAAAAGAGTCGGAAGCAGAGTTTTCAAAACTTTTTGAATAAGGAGAAAAGCTATGATTATCACAACAACACCGTCGGTTGACGGAACAAGAATCACACAGTATCTCGGCGTTGTATGCGGAGAGGTTATTTCGGGCGTGAATTTCGTCAAGGATTTTGCGGCAGGACTTACCAACATCTTCGGCGGCCGCTCGGGCTCATACGAGGAAGAACTCGTTGACGCAAGAGAACAGGCGCTCAAAGAGCTTGAAGAGCGTGCCGAGGACCTTGGCGCAAACGCAGTTGTCGGCGTGGATGTTGACTACGAAGTGCTCGGACAGGGCGGCAATATGCTTATGGTTTCCGCAAGCGGAACGGCTGTGGTGCTCGAAAAAGAATAAAAAATCGCAACATAAAAATGAGCCATAGCTTTAGCTATGGCTCATTACTTTTTTGTTTCGGTAATTATTTTTTCTTTTCAATAAGGCTCTTGCCGCCCATATACATTCTGAGCGGTTCGGGAATTCTTACGGTTCCGTCCTCGTTGAGGTTGTTTTCAAGATATGCAATCAACATTCTCGGGGGTGCGACAACCGTGTTGTTAAGAGTATGAGCAAAATAGTTGCCGTCCTTACCCTTGATTCTGATTCCGAGACGCCTTGCCTGTGCGTCGCCGAGGTTTGAGCACGAACCAACCTCGAAATATTTCTTCTGTCTGGGGCTCCACGCCTCAACATCAAGGCTCTTGACTTTAAGGTCTGCAAGGTCGCCCGAGCAGCATTCAAGCGTTCTTACGGGAATATCGAGGCTGCGGAAGAAATCAACGGTGTTGTTCCAGAGTTTATCGTACCACTCGTCGCTCTCCTCGGGCTTACATACAACAACCATTTCCTGCTTTTCAAACTGATGTATTCTGTAAACGCCTCTCTCCTCAATTCCGTGTGCGCCTACCTCTTTACGGAAGCACGGAGAATACGAAGTGAGCGCCTTGGGAAGCTCCGCTTCGGGGATAATCGTATCAATGAACTTGCCTATCATCGAATGTTCGCTGGTGCCGATAAGATAGAGGTCCTCGCCCTCAATCTTATACATCATATTTTCCATTTCGGCAAAGCTCATAACGCCTGTTACGACATCGCTTCTTATCATAAACGGCGGAACATAGTAGGTAAAACCTCTGTCTATCATAAAGTCTCTCGCATAGGAAAGAATTGCCGAATGAAGTCTTGCAATATCGCCCGAAAGATAATAGAAGCCGTTACCGCTTGTCTTTCTTGCGGCGTCAAGGTCTATACCGTCAAAAGACTCCATAATGTCAACATGGTAGGGAATTTCATAATCCGGAACAACGGGCTCACCGAACTTTTCAAGCTCGACATTTTCGCTGTCGTCCTTACCGATGGGAACATCCTTTCCGATAATGTTCGGGATGACCATCATTCTCTTCTTTATCTCAGCCGCAAGCTCCTGCTCCTTAACCTCGAGTGCTTCAAGCTCTGCGTTGATTTCCTTGACTTTTGCCTTTGCTTTCTCTGCGTCCTCCTTGAGGCCCTTGCCCATAAACATACCGATTTCCTTACTGATACGGTTACGGTCGCCTCTCAAAGCGTCGCCTTTGGTCTTTGACTCTCTGTATTCAAGGTCGAGCTTAATTACCTCGTCAACCAACGGAAGTTTCTCGTCCTGAAATTTCTTTTTGATGTTTTCCTTTACTGCGTCGGGATTTTCCCTGACAAATTTAATATCAAGCATTTTTATATCCTCCGATATTTATTATCATTTATTTATTCAAGATTTTCAAACTGTTTTGAGAGCTTTTCAAGGTCTGTCTTTGAGAAAAACTCAACCTCAAGCGTGCCGCTTCCGCCCTTTGAAACGAAAACCCTAACCTTTCTGCCGAGCACCTTTGAAAGTGCTATTTCCACCTCGTCGTAGAAAATGTCACGCTTTTTCTCACGCTTTTCGGGAGCCTTTTTGGTCTTTTGCGCACTCTTTGCAAGGCGTTCGACATCACGCACGGAAATGCCGTCTTTTACAACAAGCTGCGCTACCCTCGAAGCCTCCGAGGTGTCCTCAAACGAGAGCAAAGCCCTTGCGTGACCCATTGAAATTTTGCCGTCCCTTACAAGGTCCGATATATCCGACGGAAGGTTGAGCAGTCTCAGGCTGTTTGTGACCGCAGTCCTCGATTTGCCGACCTTCTGCGCTGCCTCCTCCTGTGTAAAACCGAAGGTGTCGATAAGAGTTTTTATTCCCTGCGCCTCCTCGATTGCGTTGAGGTCCTCCCTGTGCAAATTTTCGATAAGCGCAAATATGCTCTCCTCTTCGTCCGTCATTTCACGGACGGTAACGGGAACTTCCGTAAGACCTGCCATTCTTGCCGCACGGTATCTACGCTCGCCCGCAACAAGACGGTAGCTGCCGTCCGCCATGGGTCTTACAAGCAACGGCTGTAAAATTCCGTGTTCCTTTATTGACTCGGAAAGCTCCGACAAAGCCTGTTCTTCAAATATTTTTCTCGGCTGTTCACGGTTGGGCTCTATTTCGTTGATTGAAAGCGTAACGCTCTCGCCCGAAGCGTTTTCCATTGCATTGTCATAAATAAGGGCGCTCATGCCCTTGCCCAAGCCGCCTTTTTTAGCTGCCATATTATTTATCCTCCTTTACAAGTTCGCATAAGCCTTTGCCTCTTCGGGATTCGTCTTGTTGAAATACTCTTCCCCAAAGAACGACATGGCGTTCTGACCGCTTGAAACTGTCGTTATAAGAAGGTAAACGCCGTCTTTGTACCAGATATAATTGGTCTTGCTTTCGTCAACCTTTAATTCGGCGTGCTTACCGTACTGCCTGTCATAGGTTGAAAGCGCTTCTTTAAGCACAAAGCCCGTGTTTACGGTCGAAAGATACTGCACCTCACAAAGGCGCATATCGGAATTGTATATGAAATATACCGAGCTCTCACAGCCGTCCGAAACAAACGGTAAGCCCTTTTTATTTACCACAAAATATGCGACGGAGCTGTCGTTGAGATAAAGGCTTGCTTTAATGCCCAAGGCGTTCTGCGTTTCCTCGACGCTCATGCCCATTTTGGTGCCGAGCACTTCAAACTCGCTGTATTTATATGTTACCTCTTCGGTGGTGGTTTCGGTGGTCGTGATTATCGGCGCCGGCTTAAACTCCTCGGGCTGACCGCACGAAGTGAGAAACACCGACACAAGAACCAGCAAAATTGCAACAGGTGCGATTTTTTTCATTTTCCCGCTCCTTTGTTACTGTTTTTTCAAAAACTCTTCCGCAAGAGCGGCATATGCCAAAGAGCCCTTGGAGTTTTTGTCATAATACATAATCGGCTCGCCGAAGCTCGGAGCCTCGGAAAGTCTGACATTCCTCGGAATTGTGGAGGAATAAACCTTTTGAGGGAAGAACTTTTTAACCTCGTCGACGACCTGGTTCGTGAGGTTAAGTCTGCCGTCGTACATTGTGAGCAAAACGCCCTCGATTTCTATATGCGGATTGTAAAGCCTTTTTATCTGCCTTACGGTTGCCATAAGCTGTGCAAGGCCTTCGAGCGCATAGTATTCGCACTGTATCGGAACCAGGAAAGTATCACTCGCACAAAGTGCGTTAATCGTGATAAGACCGAGTGAGGGAGGGCAGTCAAGGAAGATATAGTCGTAATTGTCCCATATCTCCGCAAGAGCCATTTTGACAAGGCTTTCACGCCTTTCCATACCTATCATTTCAACCTCTGCGCCCGCAAGGTTCATATCCGACGGCAGCAAATCAACATTTTTGAATTTTGTGTTGATTACCGCTTCCGAAGCCTTAACGGAATTTATAAGCATATCATAGGTTGAATTTTTAATTTCTCTTTTATTTATACCGTAACCGCTTGTTGAGTTGCCCTGCGGGTCAATATCGACAAGCAGCACCTTTTTACCCAAAGCGCCTATCGCCGCTGAAAGGTTGACGGCGGTCGTGGTTTTGCCGACTCCGCCCTTTTGGTTGATAATTGAAATGATTTTTGACAATTTTTTCACTCCGTGTATATAAAAATCCCGAAATTGAGCCGTTTTTGCTCAGTTTCGCAACCGAAATAATTATGCCGTATTATTATAGCATACCCGCACGCAAAATTAAACACTTTTTGTCAAAAACACAAGATTTTTATAAATATTTGTTTCACGTGAAACAAAGCAAAGCAAAACGGCGAAATTCCGAAGAACTCCGCCGCTCTGCTTGTGGATGTGGGGTGTGAAAGAGAAGGATATGGGTATATATAAAACGGCGAGTGCAACAGGGGTATTATTACAAACGCCCGTTTTATCGGTTATACTGCCTCGTCGGTCTCGCCCGGTAAGGCAATGCGAAGCTGTTCGACCTTGGGAATACGAACTACATATTCAATATATTCTTCGGTCTCGCTTCTTGCGGCGTCGGCGTCTACACCTGCACGGCGTATCGTGTCAACCGCATGATTGAGTGTATTTATAAACAACCTTACATCTCTTATTCCTCTTAAAGGATTTCGTGAACGGTTGTTTTTGTTTATCATCTGATTTATCATTCGCTCGCTTTCGGCAACATTCAGATGTCTGTCAACAATTATCGAGAGCGCCCGTGCACGCTGATTGTCATCCTCCAGCATAAGCAGCGCCTTTGCGTGGCTCTCCGTGAGACCTGCCTTTGCAAGCTTAAAGCGCATTTCTTCGGGCAGGCGTAAAATTCTCAGCTTGTTTGACACGGTGGACGGCGCTATGCCCAACTTTTGCGCCACCTCTTCACGGCTCATGGCGTATTCGCCTACAAGCTTTTCTATCGCTTCCGCCTCTTCAAAGAAATCAAGGCTCTGCCTTTGAAGATTTTCAATTACCGAAAACATTGCCGACTCTTTTTCATCTATGTTTATCACTATCGAGGGAACCTTGACAAGTCCGACAAGTCTTGCCGCACGCAGCCTTCTTTCGCCTGAAACGAGTTCAAACTTCTTGTCCTCCCGTTTTCTTACGGTTATCGGCTGAAGTATTCCGTTTTCCCTTATGCTCTGCGCCAAATTTTCAAGCTCGTCGTAATCAAATCTTTTTCTCGGCTGATTTGGGTTCGGAACAATCATATCCTGCGGTATGTTGTATATCTCCGCCGTGCATTTTACTTTTTGCTGCTTCATAAAAAAACCTCCGCAACGCTTGTCCTTGTCTAAAGGATAGCACCGCAGAGGTGGTTTTGTAAAGAAAAAGCGTTCGTCAAAAATCAACGCTGTTTCAAGGCTTTCACCATTATTTTATCGGATTTTTCGCAATTTTTGCCGAAGGTCTCGGATACTTTGTCGGAGTTTGCGATAACTTCTTTATTTCGACAATTCTCCTTGGTACACCGTCCGTCAGGTCAAAAATAATGTCCTCTTCAATCTTTCCGCCGAGTATTCCTATCGCTTTTTTCGCAGAGGCAATTTCCTCATCCGACGCCGCAGCTTTCATTGAGACAAACTTGCCGCCGACCTTTACAAGCGGCAAACAGTATTCCGAAAGATTTGTTAGATTTGCGACAGCCCTTGCGGTTGCAAAATCAAATTTCTCACGGTATTTCGGATTTTGACCTGCCTCCTCCGCCCTTGCGTGGACGACTTCTGCGCTTATTCCCGTTTCATCAAGCACATTTTGAATAAAGCCGAGCTTTTTCTTTGTGGAATCGAGGAAAGTCATTTTTATATCGGGTCTTGTAAGCGAAAGCACCAATCCCGGGAAGCCTGCGCCCGTTCCGACATCGATTATTTTTGCGTTTTCGGGTATGTTGACCTTACCGAACAGAGCAAGACAGTCCGCAAAATGCTTTACGGTAACATCATCGGGCTCCGTGATAGCAGTAAGATTAAAGCTTTTGTTGGTTTCAACAAGCATTTGGGCATATTTGTCAAGCCTTTCAAAAGCTTTATCGTCAATACTCACGCCGATTTTTTGAATTGTAGTATAAAGCAATTCTTTATTTAACATAGTTTATTTCCCCATTTTTGCCAAATATATAAGCAATACCGATATATCCGACGGAGACACGCCCGATATTCTCGACGCCTGACCGACAGAGTGCGGTCTTATTTTTGTGAGTTTTTCCTTTGCTTCAAGCCGTAAGCCCTCGATTGAATTGTAATCGATGTCTTTCGGCAAAACCTTGACCTCAAGGCGGCGCATTTCGTTTATCTGCGCCTGTTGGCGTTTGATGTAACCCTCGTATTTAAGCTCAATATCCACCTGTTCAAATATTTCGGGCGGTAAATCGGGGCGCTCGGGATCAAACGGAGTTAAGTCGGCATAGCTTATCTGCGGCCGCTTTATAAGCTCAATAAGCTTCAATCCCTTGTTCATCGGCGCTGTTTCATGTGAAACAAGCAGCTTTTGCAGCTCATCTGACATATGTATCGTGGTTTGAGCCGCTCTGTTCATTTCATCCTTGATTAGCTGCATCTTATGAAGAAACTTTTCATACCGTTCATCGCTGATAAGCCCGATTTCGTGTCCGTAGGGCGTAAGACGAATATCTGCATTGTCCTGTCGAAGCAAGAGACGGTATTCGCTTCTTGAAGTCATCATTCTGTACGGGTCCATACAGCCCTTTGTAACAAGGTCGTCAATAAGTGTTCCGATATATGACGACGCACGGTCGAGAATAAACGCCTCTTTTCCCTGTGCTTTGCGTGCGGCGTTTATGCCTGCAATCAAGCCCTGTGCCGCCGCCTCCTCATATCCCGAAGAGCCGTTGAACTGTCCTGCGCCGAAAAGTCCCGACAAATCAAGAAATTCAAGGCTCGGTTTGAGAGCCAACGGGTCAACACAGTCATATTCTATGGCATATGCGGTTCTCATAACCTCAACATTTTCAAGGCCCTTTATGGTTCTTAAAAACTTGAGCTGAACATCCTCGGGAAGCGATGAGGACATTCCCTGCAAATAAAGCTCCTCGGTGTCAAGTCCGCAGGGTTCAATAAAGAACTGATGGCGGAGCTTATCGGGAAAGCGCACTATTTTATCTTCAAAACTCGGGCAATATCTCGGGCCGACGCCTTCGATTTTTCCGCTGTACAGCGGCGAACGGTGGAGATTGTCGAGAATTACCTGCTTTGTATCGTCATTGGTATAGGCAATATAGCAAAAAGACCTGTTTTCAGCCGCTTTTTCGGTTTCAAAAGAAAAGGGAGTTTCGGTTTCGTCTCCTTCCTGGTTTTCAAGAACGGAAAAGTCGATACTTCTCCTGTTTACCCTTGACGGTGTGCCCGTCTTGAACCTACGCAGGGGAATTCCGAGCTTTTTAAGTGCAACGGAAAGCTCCGTTGCGGGGAACATACCGTCGGGTCCGCTCTCATATGACACCTCGCCGATATATATCCTGCCGCCGAGAAATGTTCCCGTTGCAAGCACTACGCTTTTTGCGGTGTAAATCGCCTCGAGTTTGGTCTTTAACTGCCATAAGCCGTCGGCGGTCTGTTTTATATCAATTATTTCAGCCTGTTTCAAGTCAAGATTTTCCTGTAACTCGACAACATGCTTCATATATTTTGAATACTCACGCCTGTCTATCTGCGCACGCAGAGAATGAACCGCAGGTCCTTTTCCTCGGTTCAGCATTCTTGTCTGTATCTGTGTTTTGTCCGCCGCCTTGCCCATTTCACCGCCGAGAGCGTCGATTTCACGCACAAGGTGTCCCTTTGATGTGCCGCCGATTGACGGATTACAAGGCATATTGCCGACCGAGTCAAGATTTATCGCAAACACCACGGTTTTTGCCCCGAGCCTTGCCGAAGCCAAAGCAGCCTCAATGCCTGCATGACCCGCACCGATTACGGCAACATCATATTCTTTTGCAAAATATTCCATATATAAAACTCCGTTTGAGTCAGTTTTGTTTCACGTGAAACATCATTTGCCTACACAAAATTGTGAAAAAATCTCGTCAACAACGCTTTCGGTAGCCCTTTCGCCAGTCAGAGTGTCAAGACTCTCAATCGCAACATCAATATTTACATTCAAAGCGTCACGGGTCATACCGATTTCAAGCGCCGCAAGAGCTTCTTTTATGCTTTGCAGGGCAGATTGACAACAGGAAAGCTGTCTTTCATTCATAAGAGTTGCCGCCGAAGTGTCAAAATCAGCTGTTCCGAGCAAATTTTCAATCGCTTTTTCGAGTTCGGTTACTCCGCTTTGAGATTTAGCGGAGAGATAAACAACATATTTGAAATTATTGTTGATTATATTTGTATCGATTTTTTCTTCCAAATCTGTTTTGTTTATGATAGCAACGGCATTTTTTCCATTGCACATTTTAATAATTTCCTCGTCCTCTGTGTCGATTTCAGTCGAAGAATCGAATACAGCAAGCACAAGCGCCGCTCGGTCAAGCTTTTGCTTGGTTCTGTCAACTCCGATTTTTTCGACTGTATCCTCGGTGTCGTGAAGTCCTGCGGTGTCCGCAAGTCTCAACACATTGTTACCTAAAGTAACTGTTTCCTCCACAATATCCCTCGTTGTGCCTGCAACAGAGGTTACAATCGACTTTTCATAACCCGACATAAGGTTCATAAGGGTTGATTTTCCGACATTGGGTTTGCCAACAATTACGGTTTCTACGCCCTCAATTATAATTCTTCCGACATCAAAGCGTTTGATTAAATCTTCAAGCTCCTTTTCGGCAGAGACAAGCATTTTTTTAAGATTATCGTCGGACAGCTCGTCGATTTCTTCGTCGGGATAATCGACCCATGCAGCCATCTGCGCCGCCGTCCTTTTCAACGAAAGTGATATTTCCGATATTTTTTTGAAAAGCGCACCGTCAAGCGTGTTGAGAGCCGCCGACTTTGCCTGTTCCGATTTTGCGGAAATGATGTTCATTACCGACTCGGCTCTTGTCAAATCCATCTTGCCGTTGAGAAATGCACGCTTTGTGAATTCGCCGGGTTCGGCGGGAACAGCACCGTTTGCAAGAGCGGCACGCAGCACCTGCTTTGTAACAAGCAAGCCGCCGTGGCAGGATATTTCAACAACATCCTCACCCGTATAGCTTTTCGGCGCTTTGAAAACAAGAGCCACTGCTTCATCAACGCATTTTCCGTCAAAAAGCACCTTTCCGAACGCCGCTTTGTAGCCGCTCAGTTTTTCCAATTTGATACCTGATACGGTTTTGAATATTCTATCGGCTACAAACAGGGCTTTTTCGCCCGAAATTCTAACAATTCCGATACCTCCGGCAGCTTGTCCGGTTGATATTGCCGCAATAGTGCTCATATTTTCACCGCTTTTCCTATAAATAATAAAATCGGGAGAGGAACTCCTCGCCCGATTTTCACACGAGGGAAACCCCTCTTATTCTTCGTTATTTTTCTTAACTTCGATTTTGCCGTAAACCGACGCACCCGAATAGTCGTTCTTCTTTTCACGGTTCTGTGAAATTTCGGGAACATAGGGTTCCTTTCTCGGACGCCTTGAACGGTTTCTGTCATTTCTGTCACGATAACCGTAATTTCCTCTGCCGCCGTTTTCGGGAGCTATTACAACTCTTCTGTCAAGGTCTGTGCCTGTTGAGAATGAAGTTGCGCCTCTTACCTCCTGTACAGCTGTGTGGATAATTCTTCTCTCATAAGGATTCATCGGTTCAAGAGTGATGTTTCTGCCGCTCTTGACAGCACGGATTGCCGTTCTCTTTGCGAGTGAAACAAGAACATCTGCTCTCTTTTCACGGTAATTGCCTACATTAACCGATACTCTCTTGTAGCCGGAAATGCCCTTGTTGGCAACCATTCTAACAAGATACTGAATAGCATCAAGGGTTTCACCCCTTCTGCCGATAACGATACCGTAATCGTCGCCGCAGTCAAGCTCAAAGGAAATTTCCTCATCATCTGCGTAAACCTCAACCTCGCACTTTTCCATACCGAGACCGAGAATAATCGATTTAAGATATTCCGCAGCCGAAGCATATTCGGTTGTGGGTTTGAGAGTTGCTTTCTTTTCGGCAAGAATTTCCGCAACGGTTTCTCTCTTTTCCTGCTTTTCAACAGGCTTTCTTTCCGCACCGGGCTTTTTGCTTTCTTCTTTTTTAACAACGGGCTTTTCGGACTTTACCTCGTCGGGAACTTCAACGGTAACTTTTACCTCTGCGGGAGAACCGCCGAAAAGTCCGAGAATTTTCTTTTCGGGCATTTTGAGAACTTCGATTTTATAATCGTCAAATTCGGAAAGACCCAATTCAAGCAATGCCGCCGCCTTAGCCTCATCAACGGTGGAAGCCTTTTTAATACATTCTTTAATCATAACAGAACACCTTACACAGTTGAATTATTTATCTTTCAACTCTTTAATTTTTTTAGTATTGTTTTCCTTGGAGCGGCGATATATTGTTTCTTCAACCATCGCTTTTGCAAGGACTTTTTTCGGCGAATACAAATGATTGAGAACAATCATCTGCAAAAATGAAATTGCCGAAGACATAATGATATAGATACCTACGCTGGTCGGGAAAAGGAATGCAAAGTAAATCTGCATTGCCGGCGTAAAGAGCATCATACAACCCATTGAGGGGTTTTTAGCCATTTCGGGGTTTGTCTTTCTCTGACGGATAAGCGAATAAACGCTCATTCCGAGTGCAATCACACCCGTGATTATCGGAATTGCCCAATAAGCGTCAAAAGACTTAACTTGCGGAGTGTGAGCAAGGTCAAGACCCATAAAAGTGAACTTTGCCATAAAGTCCTGAATTTTATTAATGAGTTCGGGAGTAAGACCTTCAATTGCGCTCTTATCCAATGAATTCCAATGCTGTAAAGCATAAAGCTCAAGTCTGAAAGACGATTTTGCTTCGCTTTCTGTCAAAAGCGGCAAAACAGCTTCTTTAAGTGAAGCGACTACGGTCGAGGGAATCCTCAAAACCATTGAAAAAGGATGATAGTTTACCTGATAAAGACCTATCATTACCGGGAACTGAATAAGCAACGGAAGACATCCGCCGCCCATTGCGGAGAAGCCCTCACGCTGATAAAGCGCCTGTGTTTCCTGCTGGAGACGCTGTTGGTCATTGCCGTACTTTTCCCTCAATCTTCTGAGCTTGGGCTGAAGGCGCTGCTGCATAGCAATGCTCTTCTGCTGCTTTATCGAAGAGGGAAGAAGACAAAGCTTAACGATAATCATCAAGCAGAATATCGAAACAAGATAGTTCCCGCTCAACGCATAAAATATTGAAATAACGAATCCGAAAGGAATTCCCAGTATTTCGTATAATTTATTCATTTATGTTCCTCCGAACAAAATGCCGGGCATTTTATTTTTCTTATTATTTTTTAGTTTTCTTTTCCGGAACGGGATCGACTCCGCCGGGGAAAAGAAGGTTACACCGCATAAGTCGGGCAACCGCCAACAAACCGCCCTTAATAATTCCGAATCTCTCAATCGCCGTAACCGCATACTGCGAACAGGTGGGATAATATCTGCACCTCGGCGGAAAAAGGGGAGAGATTTTTTTCTGATAAAACCTGATTGCTTTAATAACGGCTTCTTTCATCCGATTGCACCCGCATGTGCGAAAATATCAAGCATAATATCTTGTATATCGGTACTTTTAAGATACTTGGTTTTACTTCTTGCAACAAAAATAATATCGTACGAACCGTTTATTTCGGGTTCAACACCGTGCCATGCGGCTCTGATAATCCTTTTACAGCGATTTCTTTCCACTGCACATCCGATTTTTTTACTTACGGTTATTCCTATACGACAAATTCCCGCACCGCTTTTTTTCAAATAAACAACCAGTGCAGGATTTGTATAGGATTTGCCCCTGTAATAGAGGCGTCTGAAATCACAATTACGATTTAAGGTTACCGTACTCAAATTATTTACCTATTAGTAAGACAACTGCTTTCTGCCTTTAGCTCTGCGGCGTGCAAGTACTTTTCTGCCGTTTCTTGTTGACATTCTCTTACGGAAACCGTGTTCCATCTGACGATGACGCTTTTTCGGCTGATATGTTCTTTTCATCGTTATACCTCCGTTTCGTTACAAAAATAATCTGCGGAAAGATATTATATACTAAATTGTATAAAAAAGTCAAGATTTAAGCTGATTTTATAACATTTTTCTTATTTTCAACTATAAGCAGTGTCACAAAAAACAAAAAATACAAAATGTTGTATATCAAAAATGAAAAAATTACAAAAATCCGAAAAATCGGCAAAAAATTCTTAAAAATTTTTCCGAGTCCGCTTTATTATATATATAATTATTATTTAATATAAAATTAAAACCATTATAACTATTGAAAAAATGAAACGGGTATGATAAAATGGTATTTGCTATATTATGGTCATTTTAGGCTTATATTTGCGTTTTTATATTTTTTGGGCTTTTTGTTAAAAAACAGGCAAAACATAAAATAACGCGTTTTAATTGAATTATTATTACAGGAGACAGTATTTATGGAATCGTTAAACGATATGTGGACGGCAGTCTGCGAATGTGCGGTTGAAAAATATAATGTCAACTCGGAAGCGTTTAAGCTCTGGTTCAGTCCGATAACCCTTAAATCCTTTGACGGTCAAAAAGCGGTTTTGAGCATAAACAATAAATTTTTATTTCCAATAATCGAAAAAAAATATTCCGAACTCATAAACAACGCTTTTAACGAGGTAATCGGTTTCAATGTTGAAATTGAATTTGTACTTGAACAGTTAAAGGATGAAGAGGTTGAACAGAAAGCAGCCGACAGCGGTGCCTCATTGAGAACCATAGGCGATAATTTTGACAACTTCGTTGTAGGTAAATCAAACAACTACGCTTATGCCGCAGCTAAAAAGGTTGCGGAGGACCCGGGTAAATCATACAATCCGCTTTATATCTACGGAAAATCAGGACTCGGTAAAACACATCTTCTCAAAGCTATCGAAAACGAGATGAGAAATAGAAATCCCGAAGCAAACATCATATACATCACAAGTGAAAATTTCACAAACGACCTTATTTATCATTTGAGAAATAAGAATATGTATGAATTCCGCGATAAGTACCGTAACTGCGACGCTCTTTTGATGGACGACATTCAGTTTATAGCGCAGAAAGAGCAGACGGAGGAGGAATTTTTCCATACCTTCAACGCATTGACGGAATACGGAAAACAGATTGTTATGACTTCGGACAGACCTCCGAATGAAATACAGATTTTGCAGGAAAGGCTCAAAACAAGATTTGAATGGGGTCTTATGGCAGATATTCAGCCGCCGGACTTTGAAACAAGAATGGCAATTATCAAAAACAAGGCCGAACAATATGATTTTGCCATTCCCGATGAAATAGTCGAGTTCTTTGCCCAGGAAGTCAAGAACAATGTTCGCCAACTTGAAAGCGCAGTTAAAAAAATCAAGTCGCTTTGCCTTTTGTCGAACACCAAGCCAACTCTTGATACGGCAAAAGAGGCAATAAAAGAGCTTACGACTTACAATCAGCCCATTTCGGTTATAAATTCAAAAATAACGGAGACCGTAGGCAATACATACGGAATATCCGTTGAAAACATTATGTCGGACAAGCGTGACAAAAATATCAAAGACGCAAGGCAGATTTCAATGTATATTATCCGTGAAATTACCGGTATGTCGCTTGATGAAATAGGAAAATACTTCGGTGGAAAGACACATTCAACCGTAAAGCACTCGATTGACAAGGTCAGAACCATGATGGACGAAGATTTTCAGTTCAAAAAAACCGTTGAAGACATAATAAAAAATGTTAAAGATTATTAATAAAGTTTTCGACAAGTTTTAGTTTTGAACACCCGTGTTTTGAACAGTTAAAAACTGTCTTAAAATCGGTGTCGAATACTTTTTCGTTTTGAAAAGCTTTTTGACATTGAAAAAATTATTAAAATCGTTGACAGATAAGCTTTTTTATCGGTTTTGGTAAATTTCGACACCCCCTACTGATAATACTTATTTATTAAAATATATCTTATGTTAGGAAAGGAAAAAATATATGAAATTCGTTTGCGACACTCAAAAATTCTCGGAAATATGTTCAAATATCCAGCGTTCGGTTTCAAGCAAATCGACAATCCCCGCAATAGAGGGTATTTTGCTTACCACAACGGAAAATTCAATAACGGTAACAGGCTATGATTTGGAAGTCGGCGTTATCACTTCTGTTGAGGCAAAGGTTGAAGAACAGGGAAGCATCATTCTCAACGCTAAAATTCTTTGCGATATTTTAAGAAATCTTCCCGCTCAGACTGTAAGAATAGAATCGGACGAGAGAATGACAACCAAGATAAAAAGCGGAGACGCAGAATTTTCGCTTATCGGAATAAACGCACAGGAATATCCCGAGCTGCCGTCGGTAAACAGCAGTTTTCCGATTGTAATAAAGGGCGGTATTCTTAAAGATATGATAAGAAAAACCATTTTTGCGACAGCCGAAAATGACGCAAAAGTTGTTCATACTGGCGTAAGATTTGAAATAGGTAATTCGCTTATCCGTCTTGTTGCGGTTGACGGCTTCAGACTTGCCATAAGAAACGAGGCTATTGATTATCAGGGCGACGAACAGGTATTTGTTGTTCCGAAAAAGACTCTTAACGAAATTATAAAGCTTATCGTAAACGACGATGTTGCGGTTTCGCTTAATATCGGAAAGAGACATATTGTTTTTGAAATCGGCAGCTATCTTGTCGTATCAAGACTTCTTGACGGAGAATTTTTGAATTATAAATCGGCTATCGCAATAAATGAAAATACAAAAGTTGAGGTTAACACAAGAATGCTTATAAGCAGTATTGAAAGAACCTCACTTATGATAACCGACAGAGCAAAGAGTCCGATAAGATGTATTTTTGACGAGGATATGATTAAAATTTCGTCAATTACCTCTTTGGGTGCGGCAAACGACAGGCTTCCCGCAAAAATTGAGGGCGAAAAAATCGAAATCGGCTTCAATAACAGATTTTTGCTTGACGCATTGAAGGTTTGTGACACGGATGAGGTTATGATTAAACTCAGCAGCCCCATTCAGCCCATTATCATTGTTCCGAAAGAGGGAGAAAGCTTCCTGTTCCTTGTTCTCCCCGTTAAATTGAAGTAAGATGAAAACAGTTAAAATTAAGGCTAAAATTGCCGAAAAAGAAAAAGTTCAGTTAAAAATAGATACCGATTTTATCAGACTTGACGCAGCCTTGAAGCTCGCAAATATTGCTGTAACGGGCGGTCAGGCAAAAATAATAATCGGAGACGGTCAAATTAAAATCGACGGCGAACCCTGCACGATGAGAGGTAAAAAACTCAGAAGCGGAGACAGCTTTGAATTTGACAGAAAAATTTACGAGATTATATAGGTAAAATTATGACGGTAAACAGGCTCTCGGTAATTGATTACAGAAATATAGATTATATAGAAATCGTTCCGTCGGAAAATGTAAATGTAATTTTCGGCGAAAACGCACAGGGAAAAACCAATTTACTTGAGAGTATCTGGCTTTTTACCGGATGTAAAAGCTTCCGAACAAAAAGAGACAGCGAGCTTTTGGGCTTTCAAAAGGATTTTGCGAAAAATGAAATGGATTTTTTTGCAAAGGGCAGAGAACAGACCGCAACGATGATAATCGAAAAAAAGCGTTCAATTACCAAAAACGGAGTTGACTTAAAAAGTCCTGCGGAAATGATAGGCGAATTTAATGCGGTTATTTTTTCTCCGTCACATCTTGCTCTTATTCAGGAGGGACCCGTAAACAGGAGAAAATTTCTTGATACGGCTCTGTGTCAGTTAAAGCCGAGTTATGCGAGAGTGCTGACAAAATACAACAGAACGCTTGAACAGAGAAATGCGCTGTTAAAGGATATTCAGTTTCATTCGGAGCTTTACGACACGCTTGATGTGTGGGACGACAGACTTTCCTCTTATGCTTCGGCAATAGTGTCTGAAAGAATAAAATATACAAAGCTTTTAAGCGAAAATTCCGAAAAAATATATTCGGGTCTTTCGGACGGACGGGAAAGTCTTGAAATACAATATGTGAACAATACGGGTCTTTACAGCGAGGATATTTACGAAATCAAGGATTTTCTTTTTGAGAGACTCAGGCAGACAAGGCGTGAGGACATTTTCAACAAGATAACAAGCATAGGTCCGCAGAGAGACGATATTGACATAAAAATAAATTCCCTCTCGGCAAGAAAATACGGTTCACAGGGTCAGCAGCGCTCGTGTGCGCTTGCTATGAAATTGAGCGAAGCAAACATAATAAAGGATATTACGGGAGAAGAGCCTGTTATTTTGCTTGACGATGTTATGAGCGAGCTTGATGTAAAGCGGCAGGACTATATTCTCAATCATCTCAATTCAAGACAGGTTTTTATAACCTGCTGCGACCCGGCAACCGTTTTGAGAATGTGCGAGGGAAAAACATTCCACATTGAAAAAGGCAGGTTAATTTAATGTATCTGCAAATAGGAACCGAGGACTTTATAAAGACCGAGGATATAATCGGCATATTTGACCTTGACAATACGACGGTTTCCAAGGCGTCAAGGGATTATCTCAATTTTGCCGAGAAAGAAAAACAGTCAAAAACGGTTTCGTACGATTTGCCGAAATCGTTTATAGTAACCGAAGAAAAAGGCAAGAGGACGGTATATATTTCGCCGTACTCGACAAATACGTTATTTAAGCGAATAGATTAAATAAGAGTGTAACGGAGGAAAAAATGAGCGAAGAAATCAAAAACGTAATGGAAGACGAAGAGATGGACACTGCCGTTACCGAAGAATACGGTGCGGACGCCATTCAGGTTCTTAAAGGACTTGAGGCGGTAAGAAAACGCCCCGGTATGTATATCGGTTCAACGGGTCCCAAGGGTCTCCATCATCTTGTGTATGAAATCGTCGATAACTCCATAGACGAGGCATTGGCAGGATACTGTACACATATTGAGGTTGAGATTTTACCCGACAATGTTATTACCGTAAGAGATAACGGACGAGGAATTCCCGTAGGTATCAACGAGGAAGAGGGTCTTCCTGCGGTTACGGTCGTACTTACCGTTCTTCATGCAGGCGGTAAATTCGGCGGCAGCGGTTATAAGGTTTCGGGAGGTTTGCACGGCGTAGGTTCGTCGGTTGTTAACGCCCTTTCAGAATGGTTTGAGGTTGAAGTCAGCCAGAACGGTCATATCTATAAGCAGAGATTTGAAAGAGGCGACATTGTTACCGATCTTGAAGTAATCGGCGACACCGACGAAACGGGTACTCTGATAAGATTTAAGGCGGACTCCGAAATATTTACGGAGACAACTGTTTATGAATTTGATGTATTGCAGCGCAGACTCCGTGAACAGGCTTTTCTTAACGCAGGTCTTAAAATAACGCTTACGGACAAGAGAGACCCGGAAAACATTGTCGAAGAGGTTTACTGCTATGAGGGCGGTATCCGTTCGTTTGTTGATTTCATAAACAAATCAAGAGGTCTTACTCCCGTTCACGATGAAATTCTTCATTTTTCAACCGTTCAGGACGACAGAAGCGCAGAGGTTGCCATTTCTTATAATGACGGCTACAATGAAATTATTCTCTCATTTGCGAACAATGTTCGCACCATTGACGGCGGTACCCATGAGGACGGCTTCAAGACCGCTCTGACAAAGGTATTCAACGATTACGGCAGAAAATTCAAGCTGCTCAAGGATAACGATAAGAATCTTTCCGGCGACGATGTCCGTGAGGGTCTTACGGTTGTTATCAGCGTTAAGCTTACCGAAGCGGAATTTGAAGGACAGACAAAGGGCAAGCTCGGTAACACCGAGATGAAGTCGCTTGTCAACAAAATGCTCTATGAGAAGATGATGACATATTTTGAGGAAAATCCCGCAGTCGCAAAGACGATTTTCTCAAAGGCATTGGACGCTTCGAGAGCAAGAGAAGCGGCAAGAAAAGCAAGAGATACGGCAAGAAGAAAATCGGCGTTTGAGGGCAACTCGCTCCCCGGTAAGCTTGCCGACTGTATAGACAAGGACCCCGAAAACACAGAGCTGTTTATCGTCGAGGGAGATTCGGCGGGCGGCTCGGCAAAAGAGGGCAGAGACAACCGTATTCAGGCGATACTTCCCCTTTGGGGTAAAATGCTCAATGTCGAAAAAGCAAGAATAGACAAGGTTATCGGTAACGATAAGCTCACACCCGTTGTTCTTGCACTCGGAACGGGTATCGGCGACGAGTTTGATATAGCAAAAATCAGATACCACAAAATAGTAATTATGGCGGATGCCGATGTCGACGGTCAGCATATCAGAACGCTTCTTCTGACATTCTTCTTCAGATATATGCGTCCGCTTATCGACGAGGGATATATTTATATCGCACAGCCGCCTCTTTTCAAAGTCTCAAAGGGTAAGTCGTTCAAATACGCTTACACCGAGGAGGAGAGAGACAGATATACGGCGGAATTCGGCGGAGAAAAGGTTGATGTTCAGCGATACAAAGGTCTCGGTGAGATGGACCCCGAACAGCTTTGGGAGACCACAATGGACCCGGCAACAAGAATTATGCTTCGTGTTACCCTTGAGGACGCTATGGAAGCAGATGAGACTTTCTCAATTCTGATGGGCGATAAGGTTGAGCCGAGAAGAGAATTTATTGAGAAAAACGCAAAATATGTTCAAAACCTTGACATTTAAGATAAAGAGGTAAGACGATGGCTAAAAACAACAAATCAAGCACAAGTCATAATCACAATCTCGGTAATTATGTTCCGCTTGAGCAACAGAATATTATAAACAGAGAAATAAATCAGGAAATGAGAAATTCATTTCTTGATTATTCGATGTCGGTTATCACTTCCCGTGCTCTTCCCGATGTCAGAGACGGACTGAAGCCCGTTCACAGAAGAATACTTTATACGATGTATGAAAAGCATCTGTATCCGAATGTCGCATACCGTAAGTGTGCGGACACCGTCGGTGCGGTGCTCGGCTCTTACCACCCCCACGGCGACGCTTCGGTTTACGACGCGATGGTAAGACTTGCGCAGGACTTCTCAATGAGATACCCTCTTGTTGACGGACACGGAAACTTCGGTTCAATCGACGGAGACCCGCCTGCGGCATACCGTTATACGGAGTCGAGAATGAGCAAAATCGCTCTCGAGCTTCTGACCGATATTGACAAGAAAACAGTTGACTACATTCCAAACTACGACGACCGACTTAAAGAACCCACGGTTCTTCCGTCAAGATACCCGAACCTGCTTGTAAACGGTTCAACGGGTATTGCCGTCGGTATGGCTACAAATATTCCTCCGCACAATCTTCGTGAGGTAATTGACGGCGTTTGCTGTGTTATCGACAATCCCGACGCTTCGCTTGAGGATATAATGGAGCACATAAAGGGACCCGACTTTCCCACGGAGGGCATAGTTATGGGCAGAGCGGGCATCCGTGCCGCTTATGCTACGGGCAGAGGAAAGATAACTCTCCGCGGCCGTGCGGAAATTGTCGAAAACGAAAAGACGGGCAAGTTCCAGATAGTTGTTACGGAGCTTCCCTATCAGGTAAACAAGGCAAGACTTATCGAGTCGATTGCCGAGCTGCACAAGGATAAGAAAATCGAGGGTATGTCGGGTATTAACGACTACTCGTCAAAGCGTGGCGGCGGTATAAGAATAGTTATCGACTTGAAGAGAGACGCAAACCCGCAGGTAATTCTCAATCAGCTTTATCAGATGACGCAGCTGCAGATTTCCTACGGTATTATTCAGCTTGCCCTTGTTGACGGCGTTCCGAAAATACTTACTCTTAAAGAGATTATCGAAGAATACATCAAATTCCAGTGTGAGATTATCACAAGAAGAACGGAATTTGACCTCAAAAAAGCTCAGGACAGAGAGCATATACTCGAAGGTCTTGAAAGAGCGGTTGACATTGTTGACGAAATTATCGCTACAATCCGTGCCTGCAAGGGCGGTCAGCCTGAGGCGAAGCAGGCTATTATCGAAAAATTCGACTTTGACGAGCCGCAGGCCGACGCAATAGTTGCGTTCAGACTCGGTCAGTTGGCAGGTCTTGAAATTCAGAAGATAGTTTCCGAGCGCAAAGAGCTTCAGGAAAAAATCAGAGCATTGCTTGAAATTTTGTCGTCGGAAGAAAACATCAAGCACACCGTTAAAACAGAGCTTCTTGCAATTTCCGACAAGTACGGAGACGACAGAAGAACCGAAATTTCAAATGTTGCGGGTGAGGTTGACATTGAGGACCTCATCCCCGAGGAGGACTGCGTTTACACCCTTACGAATATGGGTTATATCAAGCGTCAGCCCGTTGACACATATCAGAGTCAGCGCAGGGGCGGCAAGGGCATCAAGGGAATGTCAAGGCGTGAAGAGGATTACGCAAAGACAATGTTTACCTGCTCGTCGCACGATTATATTATGTTCTTTACCTCACTGGGTAAGGCTTACAGGCTTAAAGGCTATGAAATTCCCGAGGGAAGCCGTTCAAGCAAGGGTATGAATGTTGTAAACATTCTTCCCATCACTTCGGACGAAAAGATTACCTCAATGATAAGAGTTCCGAATTTCAGCGATGAGGATAACTTCTATCTCTGTATGCTCACAAAGCACGGCATTATAAAGCGTACACCGCTCAACGCATATAAAAATATCCGTAAATCGGGTATTCTCGCAATAAACCTTGACGAGGGCGACGAGCTTGACTGGGTTGCGCTTACGGACGGCACAAAGAAGATTATGGTTGCCACAAAGAAGGGTTTTGCAATAAGCTTTGAGGAAAACGACGCAAGAGTTATCGGCAGAACCGCACGAGGAGTAAAGGCAATCTCGCTTCGTGACGGCGACGAGGTAACGGGTATGTGTATCCTTGAAGAAGGCAAGAAGGTTCTAACAATTTCCGAAACGGGCTACGGCAGACGCTCCGAAATTGACAATTACCGTGTTCAGTCAAGAGGCGGTAAGGGTCTTACAAACTACAAGACCGAGCTTTACGGCGATGTTGCCGCCGTTTCGATGATTGATGACGACGAGGATATTATTATAATTTCTTCGGACGGAATTATTATAAGAATCAAGGCTTCCGACATCAGCACCTTCTCGAGGACATCAAAGGGCGTCCGTGTTATGAAGGTATCGCAGGGCGAAAAGGTTTCCGCTTTCTCGATTACCGCACATGATGCCGAGGAAAAAACGGACGAGCTTGAAAAGAGCGAGGACGACGCAGAGGGTAATGAAACGGAAGTAACCGAAACGGGAGAATAATTTATAAATCCGTGTATTTTGTGTAACATTCTGTTAATTTTTAGATGTTACCATAACATAAAATACAAATTCGGCAGGTAGTATATGAATTATCAACAGCCGTTCTCTCCTTACGGACAGAACAATCAGTACAATTACAACAATAACAACGGAGAATATTTCTTTCTCAAAAGCAGACACAAGGCGAATATTTCGGCAGTCAGCAAGGCGTGCGGAATATCGGTAACGGCGTTTATCGTGCTCGGGACGATTCTCGGACTTCTCCTTGCGGCGTTTGACGGTTTTTATGACCTTTACAACAACAATGAAATTTTCGTTTCGGCGTTGACGGCTTTAATGTCGATTTTTACCTTGGGTCTCCCCTTTTTGATTGCGTACAATTCGCTTAAAAAGAAAAATCTCGCTCACGAATTGCCGTTGGGCAAACCGTACGACAACAAGGAATTTGCACTTTTGATTCCTATCGGCGTAATGGTTTGCATTTTCGGAAGCATTGCGACGGGAATTTTTGCAACCTTTTCCGAAGCGATTTTCGGAATAGAGTTTTCTCAGCCCGACGACGGTTCGACTTACAGCTCTGCGGCGGCGATTGCAATGTCGTTTTTCTCAACGGCGATGGTTCCCGCTTTTATTGAGGAGTTTGCGATAAGAGGCGTTGTTATGCAGTCTCTTCGCAAATACGGCGACTGGTTTGCGATAATTATGTCCTCGTTTGTGTTTGCGCTTATGCACGGAAATATGATACAGATTCCTTTTGCGTTCATTGCCGGCATAGGAATAGGCTATGCCGTTATCAAGACGGGTACGATGTGGACGGGTATCATAATTCATTTTATCAACAATTCGATAGCAATCGTTTCAATGGTCGTATCGGAAAACTGCACGGAGCAGACCGTAAACACCTTTGTTATGATTTTGTACGCCGCAATTTTCGGCATAGGTATCCTTTGCCTTATTCTGTATTCGAACGACAGAAAGCAAAAGGCAATCGGCGGAGTTTTTTCAAACAGGCTCTCAAGGGGCTGTACATCAGTGCTCACAAGCGGAGAAAAGGCGTTGAGCTTTATTTTCAGCGCACCGATGATTATTGCGGAAATATTGCTTATTGTTGAGACAAGTCTTTACATCAACTGATATGGATAAATTTGATTTTATGCGCCTTGCGCTCGAACAGGCAAGGCTTTCGGCAGATGAGGGCGAGGTTCCGGTAGGTGCGGTAATTGTACGAAACGGCGAGGTTGTCTCATACGGCAGGAACCGCAGGGAAAAGGAAAAAAATGCTCTTTGCCATGCCGAAATCGAGGCAATAAACAACGCCTGCAAGGCTCTCGGCGGCTGGCGGCTTTGGGAATGTGAAATGTTCGTCACATTGGAGCCGTGCCCCATGTGTGCCGGCGCAATTATAAATTCAAGACTAAAAAAAGTTACCTACGGCGCAAAGGATTACAAAAACGGCGCCGTCGAGTCGGTAACGGAAATGTTCTCTCTCCCCTTTACCCATAAGCCCGAAACGGAGAGCGGAGTTCTGGAAGAGGAATGTTCGGAGATGCTTTCCCGCTTTTTTAAGAATTTAAGAGAGAAAAAAACAGATAATAAAGATTAAATCATATTTTAAGTTTTAAGGTGAGATATTATGAGTGAAAATTGCAGCCATGATTGCTCAAGCTGCGCTTCAAAGTGCGCCGACGAGAAAAAGGATTTCCGTTTGCCGCAGAACGCACACAGCAATGTAAAAAAGGTTATCGGAGTTGTCAGCGGTAAGGGCGGAGTAGGCAAAAGCTTTGTTACCTCCACGCTTGCGCTCGCTTCACAGCTTCACGGATATAACACGGCGATACTTGACGCCGACATTACAGGTCCGTCAATTCCCAAGGCGTTCGGTATTCACGGCAGAGCGCTCGGAAACGACGACGGAATTCTGCCCAGAGAGACAAAGCTCGGAATTAAAATTATGAGCATCAACCTTTTGCTTGAAAGAGAGGACTCCCCCGTTATCTGGAGAGGACCCGTAATTTCGGGCGTTATCAATCAGTTTTGGCAGGAGGTTCAGTGGGGCGATGTTGACTATATGTTTGTCGATATGCCTCCCGGAACGGGCGATGTGCCGCTTACGGTGTTCCAAAGTATGCCCGTTGACGGAATAATCATTGTCACAACTCCGCAGGACCTTGTTACGATGATTGTCAAAAAAGCCTACAATATGGCTAAGATGATGAATGTTCCGATTCTCGGTATAGTTGAGAATATGAGCTATTTCGAGTGCCCGGACTGTCATAAAAAGCATTACATTTTCGGCGAAAGCAAAATAGACGAGGTTGCAAAGGAGCTTGACATTCCCGTGCTTGCAAAGCTTCCGATTGACCCTGCCGCGGCGGCGTATGTCGATAACGGTACGGTTGAGCTTGCAGACGCTTCGGCAATGTCCGAGGTAATAGAGCGCCTTGCCTTATAAGTCAAAAGATACAAAAACACCTGTAAAACAACGGGTGTTTTTTCTTATTTATCTATTGAATTAAATTTCAAGGAAATGTATAATTATAAAAATAATGTAAAATGGGAGGATATTAAAATGCTCAACGAAAAATTTGAAAAAGAGGGCCTTACCTTTGACGATGTGTTGCTTATCCCGGCAGAGAGCGACATCTTGCCGAAGGACATTGATGTTTCAACACAGCTGACCAAAAACATCAGGCTCAATATACCTATGCTTACGGCTGCCATGGACACGGTTACCGAGTCGAGAATGGCTATTGCCATTGCCCGTGAAGGCGGTATAGGTATCATTCATAAAAATATGTCTATCGACGCACAGAAAGCAGAGGTTGACAAGGTTAAGAGAAGTGAAAACGGCGTTATCATAAATCCGTTCTTCCTTCATGCCGACAACACGGTAGAAGAGGCTAACAACCTTATGCATCACTATAAAATCTCGGGTGTTCCGATTTGTGACGGCGACGGCAAGCTTGTCGGTATCATCACAAACCGCGATATGAGATTTATGACCGATTACAGTGTTAAAATCGGCGACGTCATGACAAAAGATAATCTCGTTACCTCCCATATAGGCACTACGCTTGAGCAGGCAAAAGATATCCTTATGAAGCATAAAATCGAAAAACTTCCGCTTGTTGACGAACAGGGCTATCTCAAGGGACTTATTACGATAAAGGATATTGAAAAGAGCGTTCAGTATCCCAATTCCGCAAGAGATGCAAGAGGCAGACTTCTTTGCGGCGCGGCTATCGGCGTAACTTCGGATGTACTTGACAGAGCGGCGGCTCTTGTTGAGGCGGGCGTTGATGTGCTCACGCTTGACTCTGCTCACGGACATTCGAGAAACATTCTCAATGCGGTTACAAGAGTTAAGGCTGCGTTCCCTGATGTTTCACTTATCGCAGGTAATGTTGCTACGGCAGAGGGCACAAAGGCTCTTATAGACGCAGGCGCAGATTGCGTTAAGGTAGGTATCGGCCCCGGCTCCATCTGCACCACCCGTGTGGTTGCGGGTATCGGCGTACCGCAGATTACGGCGGTTTACGACTCGGCAAACGAGGCTTCAAAGCACGGTATTTCGGTTATCGCGGACGGCGGTATCAAGTATTCGGGCGAAATTGTAAAGGCTATTGCGGCGGGCGCTTCGGCAATTATGGTCGGTTCGCTTGTAGCAGGCTGTGAGGAGTCTCCCGGAAGCAGCGAAATTTTCCAAGGCAGACAGTTCAAGGTTTACAGAGGCATGGGTTCAATCGCTGCTATGAACAAGGGTTCAAGAGACAGATATTTCCAGGAGGACAACAAGAAGCTTGTTCCTGAGGGAATTGAGGGCCGTGTTCCTTACAAGGGAATGCTTTCGGACACCGTATATCAGATGATGGGCGGCCTTAAATCCGGTATGGGATACTGCGGATGCAGAAATGTCCCCGAGCTTCAGAAAAAGACCAAGTTTATAAGAATTACAAATGCGGGTCTTAAAGAGAGCCATCCTCACGATGTATTCATCACAAAAGAGGCTCCGAACTATTCGGTTAATTTATAATTTATTAAGGAATTGAGGTTAAGGATATGTACAACGATCTTTTGGATTCAATCGGTCTTGTTTCCAAGTATGACGAGCAGGTCGGTGCGGCAATGCAGAAAGAGCTTGAGCGTCAGCAGAGAAACATCGAGCTTATCGCAAGCGAAAATATCGTTTCCCCCGCAGTTATGGCGGCTATGGGAAGCATACTGACAAACAAATACGCAGAGGGCTATCCGGGAAAAAGATATTACGGCGGCTGTGAGTGCGTGGATATTGTCGAGGACATTGCGAGAGACAGAGTAAAAGAGCTCTTCGGCGCAAAATACGCAAATGTTCAGCCTCATTCGGGCGCACAGGCAAATATGGCGGTTTACTTCGCACTCCTTACCCCCGGCGACACTGTAATGGGAATGAACCTTGCCGAGGGCGGACATCTTACGCACGGTTCTCCCGTAAATATGTCGGGTAAGTACTTCAATTTCGTTCCCTACGGCGTAAATTCGGACGGCTTTATCGACTACGACGAGTTCGAGAAAAAAGCCAAGGAATGTAAACCGAAGCTTATCGTTGCAGGAGCTTCGGCATATCCGAGAATTATTGATTTCGAGAGAATTTCACAGATAGCAAAGGAAGTCGGCGCTTACTTTATGGTCGATATGGCTCATATTGCGGGTCTTATCGCCGCAGGACTTCATCCCTCGCCCGTTCCGTATGCGGATGTAGTAACGACCACGACTCACAAGACTTTAAGAGGTCCGAGAGGCGGTCTTATCCTCTGCAATGACGAGGAGCTCGGCAAGGCGTTCAACAAGGCTATCTTCCCCGGCACACAGGGCGGTCCGCTTATGCATGTTATCGCAGGCAAGGCGGTTTGCTTCGGCGAGGCTCTCAAACCCGAGTTCAAGGAATATCAGAAAAAGGTTATCGAAAACTGTCAGGCTCTCGTAAAGGGCTTGCTCGCAAGAGACATTAAGCTTGTTTCGGGCGGCAGTGACAACCATCTTTGTCTTGTTGACCTCCGCGGCAGCGAGGTTACGGGTAAGGAGCTTGAACACAGACTTGACGAGGTCTATATCACGGCGAACAAGAACACCGTGCCCAACGAGCCCAGAAGTCCGTTTATCACAAGCGGTTTGCGTCTCGGTACTCCTGCAGTTACGACAAGGGGCTTTGACACCGACGATATGGATAAGATTGCTGAATATATCGCTCTTGCGGTAAATGATTTTGAAAACAGCAAGGAATATATCCGTAACGGCGTAAACGAGATTTGCGCTAAGCATCCGCTTTATAAATAATCGAAAAAAGGTTGATTTATGAGAGACGTTATTATTGCAAGTGCCAATAATCGCGCCGCAGAGCATATTAAAACAATATTGCAAAGCGGCGGGGTTTTCGTACGCTCTCTTTTCGGCTCGGGAAATGAGGTGCTCGCCTATGCGAGCCTTTATCCCGGGGCGCTGATAGTGTGCGGCAGGCTCAGCGATATGACGGCGGTCTCTCTCGCAAATATGCTTCCGCAGGGCTGCGATATGATACATCTGCTGCCCTCGGGAGAACCGCAGACGGTCTTTGTCAGCAATATGGTTACGCTGTATATGCCGCTTGACAGGGTTGAATTTTTGAAAACCGTCAGAGTGATGTCGGCAACGGAGAACGAGACCTTTACAAGGCGTGAAAAAAGCAGCGAGACCGAGGAAATACTTGACAGGGCAAAACGCATAATAATGAACAGGCACCATGTTTCCGAACGGGAAGCGCACAAGATTCTTCAGCGCAGAAGTATGGAAAGCGGAATGAAGATACTTGAGGTTGCACGAATGATTGGAGATGAGTAGATTGAAATTTACTAAAATGCACGGAGCAGGAAACGATTATATTTACATAAACTGCTTCGAAGAGACGGTCAAGGACCCGGAAAAGTTTTCAATTAAAGTAAGCGACAGGCACTTCGGTATAGGCTCGGACGGTCTTATACTTATATCTCCGAGCGACAAGGCGGATTTCAGAATGAACATTTACAACGCCGACGGCTCCGAGGGTATGATGTGCGGAAACGGCATAAGGTGCGTTGCAAAGTATGTTTATGACAACGGTATGACGGATAAGGAGGAAATATCGGTCGAAACCAGAAGCGGAATTAAGTATATCAAGGTGTTTACCGAAAACGGCAAGGTTACCTCCGCAAGGGTAAATATGGGTGCGCCGATACTCGAAGCCGAAAAAATACCGACAAAATTCGACGGCGACAGCGTTGTCAGACGAAAATTAACTATCGATGGCAAGGACTACGAGGTTACCTGCGTTTCAATGGGTAATCCGCACTGCATAGTCTATGTCGACGATGTAAAAAATCTTGACCTTGAAAAGATAGGTCCGAAATTTGAAAACAATGAAATGTTCCCCGAGCGTGTGAACACGGAATTTGTACACATTGTAAGCGATACCGAGCTTGATATGAGAGTGTGGGAAAGAGGCTCGGGCGAGACTCTTGCCTGCGGTACAGGTTCGTGTGCGGTTACGGTGGCGTCTGTGCTTTGCGGACACTGCAAGCGGAACACGGATATAAAAATAAACCTTCTCGGCGGCACACTTACCGACAACTGGACGGACGGCGGAGATGTCTATATGACGGGCCCTGCCGCAACGGTGTGCACGGGAGAAATCGAAGAATAAACGAAAGGAATATAGTGTGAAAAATCACACTATCAAATTATATTGCCCTCAAAATTTGCCTTTGGCACAATTTTGAGATGGCAGAAATCACCATCACGCCTGTTCAGGCAACGCAGGTTAACTCGGTGATTTTTAATAAAAATATTTGTTGCCCGAAAGGCTATGGTGATTATTATGAAATTCAACGAAAACTTTTTGAAAATCGAAAGCAGCTACCTTTTCTCCAACATTGCGAAAAAGGTCAGAGAGTACACTGCCGCTAATCCCGAAAAGGCAAAGAACATCATAAGACTCGGTATCGGCGATGTTACACGCCCGCTCGCTCCCGCTTGCATCGACGCTATGCACAAGGCGGTTGACGAGATGTCTCATGCAGAGACCTTCAGAGGATATCCGCCCGAGTACGGCTATGACTTTTTGCTTGACGCAATCAACGAGAACGACTATAAGGCTCACGGCGTTGAGCTTGATAATTCGGAAATCTTTGTTTCCGACGGCGCAAAGAGCGACACGGGAAATATCGGCGACATTTTTTCACTTGACAACAAGGTTGCAATCTGCGACCCCGTTTATCCCGTATATGTTGACACAAATGTAATGTCGGGCCGTTCGGGCGAAAAGAACGCAGAGGGCAAGTGGTCGAACATTTACTATATGCCCTGCCTTGCGGAGAATAATTTCCTCCCGCTGATTCCGACGGAAAAGGTTGATATAATTTATCTCTGCTTCCCGAACAATCCCACCGGTATGGCAATCACAAAAGACGAGCTCAAAAAGTGGGTGGATTACGCAAACGAAAACGGTGCGGTAATTCTTTATGACGCAGCTTACGAGGCATTTATCACAGAGGAAAATGTACCGCATACGATTTACGAGATTGAGGGCGCAAAGACCTGTGCTATCGAGTTCAAATCATTCTCAAAGACCGCAGGCTTTACGGGCGTTCGTTGCGGATACACCGTTGTTCCGCACGACCTCAAGGTAAACGGCACGGAGCTCAATTCAATGTGGGCTCGCAGACAGGCTACAAAGTTCAACGGCGTTTCATATATAACCCAGAGAGCTGCCGAGGCTGTTTATTCCGAGCAGGGAAAGAAAGAAATCAGAGAAATTATTGCTTATTATCAGAAAAATGCTAAAATAATATATGACGGCTTGAAGTCTTGCGGTTTTGAGGTTTACGGCGCAGTAAACTCGCCTTATGTATGGCTCAAAACTCCCGACAATATGGGAAGCTGGGAGTTCTTCGACCTTCTTCTCAATGAATTGCAGGTTGTAGGTACTCCTGGCGAGGGCTTCGGTCCCGCAGGCGAGGGCTATTTCCGCCTTACCGCATTCGGAACCACCGAAAACACCGAAAAAGCAGTTGAAAGAATCAGAAAGCATTTTGCCGAATAATAAAGGGGAATTATAATGAAAGACGTTTACGAGAGTCCGCTCAATTCAAGATATTCAAGCAAGGAAATGAAGTATATCTTCTCTCCCGATTTCAAGTTCAGAACATGGAGAAAGCTTTGGATTGCCCTTGCGGAGAGTGAAAAAGAGCTCGGCTTGGATATTACCGACGAGCAGATAGCGGAGCTTAAAGCACACGCCGAGGATATAAATTACGAGGTTGCCCAAGCGCGTGAAAAAGAAGTCCGCCACGATGTTATGAGCCATGTTTACGCTTACGGCGTACAGTGCCCGAAAGCAAAGGGTATTATCCACTGGGGTGCTACCTCCTGCTATGTCGGCGACAACACGGATGTCATTATAATGACCGAGGCTCTGAAGCTTATCAGAAAAAAGCTTGTAAACCTTATAAACGAGCTTTCCAAATTTGCATTGGAATATAAGGATATGCCCTGCCTTGCGTTTACGCACTTCCAGGCGGCTCAGCCGACAACCGTCGGTAAAAGAGCGTCGCTTTGGCTCAACGACCTTGTGCTTGACTTTGCGGCACTGGAGTTTCAGATTTCGCAGATGAAGCTTCTCGGCTCAAAAGGCACAACGGGCACACAGGCTTCGTTTGTTGAAATTTTCGACGGCGACTCGGAAAAAATCAAGGCGCTTGACAGAAAAATTGCCGAAAAGATGGGCTTTGAGCAGTGCTATATGGTATCGGGTCAGACCTATTCGAGAAAGCTTGACTACAATGTCCTCAGCGTGCTTTCGGAAATTGCACAGTCGGCATACAAGTTCTCGGGCGACCTCAGACTTTTACAGCACAAAAAAGAGCTTGAAGAGCCCTTTGAAAAGAATCAGATAGGTTCTTCCGCTATGGCGTACAAGAGAAATCCGATGAGAAGCGAGAGAATTTCTTCTCTTTCAAGATATGTTATCTGCGACGCACTCAACCCTGCGATTACGGCGGCTACACAGTGGTTTGAGAGAACGCTTGACGACTCCGCAAACAAGAGAATAAGCGTTCCCGAGGCATTCCTTGCAACGGACGCGGTGCTTGAGCTTTATATCAATGTCGTTGACGGACTTGTTGTATACCCCAAGATGATTGAAAAACATCTCAACGAGGAGCTTCCGTTTATGGCAACGGAGAATATTATGATGGCGGCTGTCAAGAAAGGCGGCGACCGTCAGGAGCTTCACGAGAGAATCCGCGAGCTTTCAATGGAAGCGGGCAAGGTTGTCAAGGTTGACGGCGGCGAAAACGATTTGGTTGACCGCATTGCGGCTGACAGTATGTTCTCGCTTACAAAGGAAGAAATCCTTGCGGAGATGAAGCCCGAAAAGTTTGTCGGCAGAGCGCCCGAGCAGGTTGTCGAGTTTATCGACGCCGAGGTAAAGCCGATACTTGAAAAGTACAAAGACGAATTGGGCATAAATGTTGAGATAAATGTTTGATGAGGGTCAAATATCTTAAAAAGAGGCTGATTAAGTGAATTATATTGGTGAAACCTGCCCTGTGTGCGGTAAAAAGTTTACGCAGGACGACGATGTTGTAGTTTGTCCCGTTTGCGGAACCCCGCACCACAGAGAATGTTACAATCTTCATAACGCCTGTGCAAACGAAAGCTTGCACTCTGCCGATTTTGAGTGGAAGCCCAAAGCGCAGCCGCAGGAAGCGAAAGCGTTTGATGAGCACGGAAAGAACGGTGCAAAGACTGTCGTCTGCCCGAATTGCGGCAGGGAAAATCCGGCAGAGGAGCCGAACTGCCTTTACTGTTCGGCAAGGCTTTACAATGTTCAGACACCGTTTCCTCCCGCACCGAATATGCCTTACGGAACAAGGGTTGTGGAAATTTCTCCCGACGACACGATAGGCACGCACAAGGTTTCGGATGTTGCCGCATATGTGCAGGTAAGCGCAAACAGATATATTCCCAAATTCTATGTTTCGGAAAAGACGGGCAGAAAGCACACCTTTAACTGGGCGGCATTTTTCTTCTCGCCCTATTGGTTCTTTTTCAGAAAAATGAACATTATAGGCTTTGCGCTGCTGCTTGTATCGCTGTTTACAACGGGTATTTGCACAACGCCGAGGCTTATCGAAAAGACTCAGACCTATCAGACCGCTATGGAGCAGTATCAGAACGGCGAGTTGTCCGTTGAGGAAATGAGTGAGGTCAGCAGCGACTTTATGAAAACGCCCGAGGTTATAGCTCTTGTAGGTGTGGAATTTGCCATAAGGCTGTTCGGCGGAATTTTCGGAAACAGTCTTTATAAAAAGAAAATCGAAAAAGACCTTACGGATTTCAATGCAGAGGCAAAGACGGACGAGGAGTACCGACTGCGGATTATGAAACGCGGCGGAATTTCAACGGTAATGGCGGTTATTGCCGTGTTCGGATATTACTGTGCGGAGCAATTATTGCTTTCGTTTATCACAAGGGGGAACTGAAAATGAAAATCACAAAGGCGATTATACCTGCGGCGGGCCTCGGAACAAGGGTTTTACCCGCTTCAAAATCAGTGCCGAAGGAAATGCTCAACATTGTTGACAAGCCCGCAATTCAGTATATTGTCGAAGAGGCTGCGGCGGCGGGAATTACGGACATTCTCGTTATCACAAACAGAGGAAAGAGCATAATCGAGGACCATTTCGACCATTCGTTCGAGCTTGAGGCTTCGCTTAAAGACAATCCCTCAAAGAAGAGGATTTATGACGATGTTCTTCATGCGTCAAACCTTGCGAATATGTATTATATCAGGCAGAAAGAGACAAAGGGTCTTGCTCACGCAATTTCCTGTGCGAGAAGCTTTATCGGAAACGAGCCCTTTGCAATCCTTTACGGCGACGATGTTATCGTATCGCCCGAGGGAAAGCCCGTTATCGGTCAGCTCATAGACGCATATGACAAATACGGTGCAGGATGCGTCGGAGTCAAGGAGGTTCCGAGAAAGGATGTTCCCAAGTATTGCTCGCTTGATGTTACTCCGATTGACGGCAATGTTATGGCGGTTCACAACATAATCGAAAAGCCCACCCCCGAGGAAATTGTATCGTGCTATTCGATACTCGGCAGGGTTGTTATGCCGCCCGAAATTTTTGATTTGATTGAGCAGACTCCGCCCGACAAAAAGAGCGGTGAGGTTTACTTTACCGATTCGATGCTTATGCTTGCAAAGCAAGGTAAGCTCAATGCGGTTGATTTTGACGGTGTGCGCTATGATATGGGCAACAAGCTCGGAATTATGAAAGCCAACTGCGAGGTTGCGCTCAACCACGACGAGATAGGCGAGGATTTCAAGGCTTATCTTAAAGAGCTTGTAAAGACCTTTTAAGTTGCGGATTTAAGAATAGGTTCCAAAAGGACACGGATACAATCTGTGTCCTTTTTTGTCGCAAGTTGCTATATTATAACATTATCAAAGTACAAATAATGGTACTTTTCGTAACAATTTTGTTTGCGTTCGTAACAAAATTTCTCTATAATCAAAATTACAAAATGTTACGAAAGGAAACAAAATTATGACTTTGAACGAACTTGCAAAGACTTACAGAGAAGACGAAAAAAGGCTCGAAAAACAGATTGCGGCGCTGCGTGAACGCTCTAAAGGTTACAAGGGCGCGCAAAAGCATACGGCGAACAGAAATCTGCTTTGCCTTTACGAAATGAAAAGAGAAGCGGCAAACACCGCAAAAACTCTCGAAAACTATTACAGCGAAAAGTCGGCAACGAGACTTTATCACAAAAAAAGCGACATTTTACACTCACAATCTTAAATTTTCTATTGATAAATCGATAACAAAAATGTATAATACTATCGTACATCGCCATAAAGCTGACGAATGCGATATGTATTTTATAAACCGTTTTCGGACAATCTTGCTTATTGTGTTACGGTTCTTTATGGTAAAACAGGAAAGGAGTTCATGTTACAATGATTAACTATTCACATGAAGTTGAAACAATGTGCTGTGTTGCTAAAGGACCGCACCACGATCCCGCTCCCATTCCCGAAGAAGGAAAATGGGTTGCCGCAAAACAGATCACAGACATTTCGGGTTACACACACGGTGTCGGCTGGTGTGCTCCCCAGCAGGGCTGCTGCAAGCTCTCACTTAACATTAAAAACGGTGTTATCGAAGAGGCTCTTGTTGAGACCGTAGGTTGTTCGGGTATGACCCATTCGGCAGCTATGGCAGCTGAAATTCTTCCGGGCAAAACAATTCTTGAGGCTCTTAATACAGACCTTGTTTGCGACGCTATCAACACCGCAATGAGAGAGTTGTTCCTTCAGATCGTTTACGGTCGTACACAGTCTGCTTTCTCGGATGATGGACTTGTTATCGGCGCAGGTATGGAGGACCTCGGTAAGGGCTTCCGTTCAATGGTCGGCACAATGTACGGCACAAAGTCAAAGGGCGTTCGTTACCTTGAAATGACAGAGGGCTACTGCACGAGAATGGCTCTTGACGAAAACGACGAGGTTATCGGTTATGAGTTCGTTTCACTCGGCAAGATGACAGACTTCATCAAGCAGGGTATGGAACCCAACGAAGCATACAAGAAATCAATCGGAACTTACGGCAGATTTGACGAAGCCGCTAAGTATATCGATCCGAGAAAAGAATAAGAGAAGGAGGATTTAACAATGGCACAGTTTGAAGGTTACGAAAGACGTGAGGCTAAAATCCTCGCAACTCTTAAAGAATACGGCATTTCGTCAATCGACGAATGTAAAGAAATTTGTGCGGAAAAAGGCATTGATCCCTATACAATCGTACAGGAAACACAGCCTATCTGCTTTGAGAACGCTAAGTGGGCTTACACAGTAGGTGCGGCAATCGCAATCAAGTCGGGCTGCACAAAGGCTGCAGACGCTGCGGCTGCTATCGGCGTAGGACTTCAGAGCTTCTGTATCCCCGGTTCCGTTGCGGAAAACCGTAAGGTAGGTCTCGGCCACGGAAACCTCGGTAAGATGCTTCTTTCCGAAGAGACAGAGTGCTTCTGCTTCCTTGCAGGACACGAGAGCTTTGCTGCCGCTGAGGGCGCAATCAAAATCGCTCTTAACGCAAACAAGGTTCGTCAGAAGAACCTCAGAGTTATTCTGAACGGTCTCGGTAAGGACGCAGCTTATATCATTTCAAGAATCAACGGCTTCACATATTGCGAAACAGAGTTTGACCCCTACACCGAAACCGTTAAGGTTACGGAGCAGAGAGCTTTCTCAAACGGTCCGAGAGCTGATGTTAAGTGCTACGGCGCTGACAATGTTCCCGAGGGCGTTGCTATAATGAAGCTTGAAAATGTCGGCGTTTCAATCACAGGTAACTCAACCAACCCGACAAGATTCCAGCACCCTGTTGCAGGCACATACAAGAAATGGTGCGTTGAAAACGGCGTTAAGTACTTCTCTGTTGCATCGGGCGGCGGCACAGGCCGTACACTTCACCCCGACAACATGGCAGCAGGCCCCTCTTCATACGGTATGACCGATACAATGGGTCGTATGCACTCGGACGCTCAGTTCGCAGGCTCCTCCTCTGTTCCGGCTCATGTTGAGATGATGGGACTTATCGGTATGGGCAACAACCCGATGGTTGGCGCTACCGTTGCAGTTGCAGTTGCTGTTGAAGAAGCAATGAAGGCATAATAACCTAAAACAGATTAAGACACCCTCTTGAGGGTGTCTTTTTTTGTGCTGTGAATTGTGCGGCAAATCGAAAAATATTGAAACGCCCGAAAAAATATGATATGATTGTTCAAAAGGGGTGCGTATTATGAAAAAATCATATACTGACATTGCGGGTAAACTTGTAATTTTAAGTGCCGTGTTCGGCGTGCTGACCGTGGTAATATCGACCTTACTCAGCGGCACAGACAGCACAGTAGCGACAAAAATATTGGTTGTTGCGTTGAGTTCAGTACCTGTGTTTGCGGTTTCACTGATATTTGCATTCGGTATTCTCAACAAAAACAAGGGCTTGCTTGTCGGATGGTATATTTTATCGGTGTTGGGTCAGATAACAAAATTTTTTGAAAGGTTCTTTATAAAGAGCTCTGTGACGGGCGGATTTTCCGAACCGAGGAATTTTGAGGCGATACCGTCGTATTTATCGGATATATTCTTTTATGTCGCAATGGTTGTGTTTATATTATCCGCAATGACCGAAAGTAAAAACGGCGGCGAGCAAGGCAAATCCTCTTTCGGCTCTGCGGCGGTATTTATGTTTATAGGTGCGGCGTTTAAGTTTGCAGGCATAATTCCGATTGCCGTATATTCTGACAGCTACTCCGTAAAGGATGTTGTAATCAGCTGCATATGTGCTTGTTTGGTTGCCGCAATGTTTATTCTTTTCGGAATAGGCATAAAAAACGGAAGCAAGAATTATATTTGGATAGGCATTGGCGTTGAGGTTGTCGGAAGAGTAATTTCGCAGTTCACAAGCGGAGCAAATGTTTTCAGCAATATAAGCAGTGTGATTTCGGCGGTGCTGTTTGATATAGGAGAAGCCATGCTTATTATTTACTTGCTTGAAAATGCACGGTCGACGCAGAGTAAAGGTCAAAAAATTTTGAAATAACGGTTTAACAATAAAAACAGGGCAGTTCATTGAACTGCCCTGTTTGGTTATAAGCAAATTACTGTAAATCTTTTAATTTTTGTTTACATTCTTCAAGAAGTTTATCGGCATCTTTATAGCCCGAAAGCAACTCGAGGTCTTTTATCGCCGATGTTATATTCATCTTTTTGCCCTCTTTTATGTGAGCTAAAGCGAATTGATACAAATCTTCCTTTTCACGCTCTTTTGACTGCTCGGTTTTATTTGACGGTGCGTTCGCAATCGGCTGTTTGTCGCCGACAGAGTTGTTTGCCGCAACCGACTGTGCGGGAGAGCTTGCAATGTGCGAGTCGGTATTATGTATGCCCTTTGTCTGTGAAGCGATGGCTTTTGTGTTTTGAACAAGCTCTCCGAACGCCGTCAAGAACAAGGTGGTGATATATGCCGTTACAACACTTGCGATTATACCGCCGATTGCAATGAAGCCCCCGCTGTATTCGCCGACAGCGAAAACTATTGAAACGATAGAACCGCCTATTGCTTCAAGCCAAAAAAGAATTTTTGCAAATAATTGAATTTTTTCTCCCGAATTATTGAACATATATGCCCCTCCTGTAATATTGTGTGAATTTATTTTACCATATTAAAAAGCCGATGTCAAAAATCGGGCGGTTCATTGAACCTCCCTTCAATTTTTTCAGTGCTTGAGTATGTTTGTTCTGCCCAATATATAATCAACCGACACATCATAAAAATCCGCAAGCTTAATGAGAACTTCCGGCGGAATGGTGCGCTGACCGCTTTCGTAGTAGGCGTAAGTGCGCTGTGGTATATTGAGCTTTTCTCCGAGCTCTTTTTGGGTCAAATCATTGTCTTCTCTCAGGTTCCGTATTCGTAAGAACTTCATCTGTATCACCGAAACAATTATAAAATATATAATTTTTAATGATTGACAAATAGAACAAACTGTCTAAAATATAGAAAGAACAAAAATATATATTAAAATTAAAAAAGCAAACCAATCCAACAAACAAATATGAACAAATTACACTTATTTTGTCGGGTTTTGCGGTGTAGGCAATATGTTGCACTCCGTGCGGCTGTTGATATAATCTTTAAGGAGAGGACTCTATGAAAAAGACAAAAATTTTATCCGTATTGTTATCATTGGTTATGATAATAACGGCAATTTCAATGCTGCCTGTCGGCTCATTTGCGGCAACGCCCGAAAGTGCGTTCAGCTACACAACAGGCTCTGACGGTACCGTTACAATTACAAAATATAACGGCTCCGCTTCAAATGTTGAAATTCCCGACACAATCGCAGGTAAGGCTGTATCGGCTATCGGCGATGAGGCTTTTGCGGAAAATGAAAATTTGCTTTCCGTTACAATCCCCGCAAGCGTTAAGTCGATAGGCGATTATGCATTTGATGTATGCTATAACCTCGCAAGCGTTAAGTTCAACGAGGGCTTGGAGACAATCGGCGAAGGCGCTTTTGAGCTTTGCGTATCCATCACAAACATTAAATTCCCGAATTCGCTTAAAACAATCGATGACGGTGCTTTCTTTGCTTGCGACGGTCTTGATTTTGTAAATATTCCCGCAAGTGTTACTTCCGTGGGAGATGCGGCTTTCGGTTATTCGATTGTAGAAGATGACTCTTCCGACTCGGGTTACAGCGTTGTAAGATGGACAGACTTTGTTGTTTGCGGCAGACCCGGCACTGCAGCTCAGACATATGCAAACTCAAACGGCTTTGAATACAGACTTTTCCCGGATGTTGTTTATGGCGAATGGTACACAGACGCTGTTTTGTTCAATGTTGAACACAATTATTTCAGCGGCTACGGCAACGGTTATTTCGGACCTGCAAACAACATCCAGAGACAGGATTTTGTAGTTGTACTTGCTAAAATCGCAGGCGCTGACCTTTCTGCATACGCAGGACAGAACGGCGGTTTTGCGGATGTTCCGGCAAACGATTATTATTCTGCGGCTGTTGCATGGGCTAAAGACAACCATATTCTTTCGGGTTACGCAAACGGCAAATTCGGTGTAGGCGACCCGATTACGAGAGAACAGGCTTGCCTCATTTTCTACAATTACTGCAACGGCGCTGCTTCGGGCGAGGTTGACGCAGTACTTGCAGGCTATCCCGACGGCGGTAATGTAAGCGATTGGGCAAGAACGGCGGTTGCTTGGGCGGCAGAAAACCATGTTGTCGGCGGCAACGGTAAATTAAACCCCGCAGGCAATGCCAACAGAGCAGAAATGGCACAGATCATTATGAATATGTCGAGCAACAATATTCTTTGATTTGATATTATTAAATAACACACCCCCGCCCCGAACGGAAATTTTCCGTTTGGGGCGGGATAATTATATATACAACCGTAGGGACAGCCCTTTCGGCTGTCCGACATAGGCTCCCTCGGGGAGGGAGCGGAACTTCATGGGTAATTTCATATAAAAAATAACGGCGGGAGCAAGCCCCCGCCCTACCGATACGGCAACGCACGCCCTTGCGCTATGTTTTTTTATTGTGCTGTCCGTTTTTATTATACAACTTTCACATCTTCACTATTACCTCGCCCTATGGGCGCTGCCCTGTCCGACGCTGTCGGCAATATGCAATTATCAGAAAAGACCGAACATTATCGGAAGCAAGTATTGTTTTATCTCAAGTAAAAACGGCAACTCAATGCGAGTTGCCGTTCTTCTTTATTCCGTGATTTTTATTTGTGGGTTTCAAACCTTTTTCGGGCATTCCCTGGGATATGGCGGGAAAAAAGTTTTCGGTTTCGGAGGTCGGCTGAATTTCATATGTGCCGTATTTGTTCAACATTTCATAGTCTGTCTCCGGAGAGTCGGGGATATATGTCGAACTTTCCTCAAGCCTTTTATATGAGTCGTCTTTGTTTTTCATTTAATCACCGATAATATTTTATCCCGCGATGATTAAAGTATGTAATTTGTACCGCTTATTTTTTACCCTTTAACAGCGGCTTGATTTTTGCAAAATATGCGTTGCCGTCGGTTTCGCCGAATTTTCTTACAAGGGCGTTGTGTATCCCCTCTTTTGTCTTACAGGTTATGGTGATTTTTGATATTGTTTTTGAAATTGTGCGGTCGCCAATTATTTCAATAACGCTGTTTTCAATCTTTTCGATTTCCTCCGAATTGTTGCCCTCGCAGATTTCCTGAATTTGTTTGACGCTGTAGCCTCGGTTGCACCAATATTGGCAAACAAACGAGAAACCTTGGTCCTTGGAAACAATATAATAGGTTGTTTCCTTGTCGTTATACTTGCCCATGAGATAGCCGATATATGTGTCAAGCTGTGCGTCAAGGGCATCGTGGAAAATTTTATCCGTACCCGTGATTTTGACATTTGCCTCTTTGAAAACGGTCTTTGCATTGGACTTTTGAATTTTTTCAACAGCCTTGATGTCGATTTTCGGCGCATTTGTGCTGAAAAAGACAACTACAACATCGGTGTCCAAAAGCTTTTCGATACCCGTCAAGCCTGCTACCGATGTGTTTTCATAGTCAATAACATATACGCTCATACTATCGCCTCTGTAATTTATTTGTGATATTTGCCGCCGTTTGAAATTTGGAATGCTCTGTATATCTGCTCCAACAGCATTATTCTTGCCATCTGATGTGGAAAGGTCATTTCGGACATTGAAAATTTGAAATCCGATATATTTTTAATCTCATCGCTTAAGCCGAACGAGCTGCCGATTATGAAAACTATATTGCTTTTTCCGTTTACCGCGATTTCAGACAATTTTCGACTAAACGCTTCGCTCGATGTTTGTCTGCCCTCAATGCACATTGAAAAAACATATGAATTTGACGGAATTTTCTGCTTTATCTGCTGCGCCTCTGCGGTAAGGGCGTTTTTTATTTCGCTTTCCGAGGGGTTGTCGGACAAGGGCTTGGGCGTGAGCTCAACGATATTCAGCTTACAGTATGCCGAGAGCCGCTTTTGGTATTCTTCGGAAAATTCACGCATATATTTTTCCTTGAGCTTTCCCAAGGCTATTACGGTTATGCTTATCAAAGCATCACCGCCTTTGAGTCCCAGACGGGTTTTGCGACCTTGAGAATATAGTCGCTGTCCTCCTTTGCGCCCGCACAAGTAAGAGACGCATATGTGGTCTGATATGCAAGCTCGGGGAAGTTGTTTTCCTTGCTCAAATGGCCGAGAATAAGCCTTGTTGTTCCGCTTTCGATAAGCTTAACCGCTTCGTCGGCGCAGGAATCGTTTGACAGATGTCCTTTTTCGCCGAGTATTCTTTTTTTCAACGAATAAGGATACGGACCGTTTTCGAGCATACGGATGTCGTGATTTGATTCGAGTAACACAAGGTCGGAACCGCAAATTGCGTTATGTACGGTGCTTGTCATAACACCGAGGTCGGTGGCGACGGAGATTTTTCTGCCGTCGGGAGTTTCAATGACATATCCGCAGCTTTCTGCCGCATCATGCGAGGTTCGGAACGGCTTTACGAATATTCCGTTTGCGTCATATCCGTTTTCGTCTATTACAGCCGTTTCAATTTTTTTGCCCTGAAAAGTGTTCTCTTCAAGATACTCCAAGGTCTTTTCGAGTGCAATGACCTTGATGTTGTGCTTGGAGGCAAACACCCTCAAGCCGCTTATATGGTCGGAGTGCTCGTGAGTTACGAATATTGCGCTCACGGTATCCGGGTCAACACCGATGTCGTAAAGTGCCGTATCGGTTTTCTTTGCGCTCACGCCGACATCGACAAGCACGCCGTTTTCGCCGCAGCCTATATAAATTGAATTTCCGCTCGATGACGAAAACAGCGGACAGAATTTTGCCATAATTTCTCCTCGGTTATTCGGGTAAAATAGAATTTGTTGTGATGTAGGTAACGCCTGCGTTTACCATAGCGTCAAGATGGTATTTGTCGTCAACGGTCCAGCAAGCCGCAACGAGACCTTTGTCAAGGAGTTTCTTTATCATCTCGGGACGGGGAGCGTTGAAGTCGGACGAAAAGTCCATACCCTTGCAACCGCTGTCAACCGCCTGCTGAATGTTCTTGTCGGTAAGATAATTGACGAGGTACCACATTTCAATGTCCTTGTCTATCTTTCCGAGTGCCTGAAGGTCTTCCAGAATAAACGAGATTACAACGCAGGTCTTTTCAATTCCGTTCTTTTTGAGCATATCGTAAAAGCTCTGCATTTTATCGGTTCTCGGGTCCTTTATCTCGATAATCGGACGGCAGTTGTATTTTTTGCATATGTCGATATATTCCTGAAGCGTGCACATCTTAACATTGAGGTGTTTGCCGATGTTCGCGCCTCGGAGCATTTTAAGCTTTAAGAGTTCTTCGCTCGAATGTTCCTTTATATCGCCCTCGCCGCTGAAAAGCGTTTCGAGGTTGGGGTCGTGCGCAACCATCCATACGCCGTCGGTCGCCATATGTGTGTCGCACTCTATACCGTAGAAATTGCCGTGCTTGCCCGCCGCCTCAAAGGACGGAGCGGTGTTCTCGGGATTTACGCCGGAAAGACCTCTGTGAGCGACAAACTTTGTCTTTTCAAAATCAATGTCGTTAAGCTCGCTTGCCTTTTTGAGCGTCATCGGGGAAATCGGCTTTTTTCGCATACTTTTATAGACGGCCTTGCTGAAAATCGGGGAGAATTTCGCTCCCATAAACGCTGTAAATCTGTTGAGTTTTTTCATTTCTGTGACCTCCTGAACAAAAGTAATTTCTTAAAAAATATTATAAATCAATTTTTGCCAAATGTAAACAGTATATATTGATGAGTTGTGACAACAATAAAGCGATATTGCGGCGTTTTTTAGGCTTGTTTTTACCCTTGATTTGCTTGACACCGATATTGTAATATTCTATAATTAAATGATACATATAACAGTGTAAAGAGGTAGTGTTTTATGCATTTTGAAGAGAGAGAATTTCTCCCGGTTATACTCGGCGCCGACATAACGGCGTATTCGCTCGCAAGGAGCTTCCACGAGGAATATCATATCAAATCTCTTGTGTTGAGTATGTCGGAGGGCGGATATATCGCAAATTCCGATATAATCGAAAACAGAATTTTCCCCGGACTTGAAAAGAAAGAGGTTCTTGTTGAAAAGCTTCTTGAAATAGGCAAGGAATTCGAGGGCAAAAAGAAGCTCATCGTTCTCGGTTGCGGCGACTGGTATGTCAGGGCGCTTATCGAGTCGAAAAAGGTGCTTGAACCGTATTATATAGTTCCGTATATCGACGAGGATTTGCTTAACAAGATAGTTCTTAAAGATAAGTTCTATGAGATTTTTGAAGAGCTCGGTCTTGACTATCCCGAAACCTATGTCTATGAGTGCGGAAAGGAAAACGACCTTAAATTCAATTTCAAATACCCCGTAATTGCGAAGCCCGCAAACTCCGCAATGTACCACTACGCAAAATTCGAGGGCAAGAAAAAGGTCTTTTCGTTCGACAACGAGGAGGATTTGCGTAAAATGCTTGCAAACCTCGAAAAGTCGAGTTACAACTATAAATTCCTTATTCAGGATAAAATCCCCGGCGACGACACCTATATGAGGGTGCTTACCTGCTATTGCGACCAAAACTCAAAGGTGCGTTTTGCGGCTCTCGGCAGAACCCTGCTGGAGGACCACACGCCGACCGCTATCGGTAACCCAGTTGCGATTATCAACGAGGTAAATCCCGATATTGTTGCGGCGGCTACAAAGTTCCTTGAACACATAGGCTATGTCGGATTTGCGAATTTTGACATAAAATACGACGAGAGGGACGGAAAATATAAGTTCTTTGAAATCAATGTTCGTCTCGGAAGAAGCAATTTCTATGTTACGGGCAGCGGCTTCAACACGGTCAAGTGGATTGTTGACGACTACATTTACAATAAACTTGACGACTACACCGTTGCGGACAACATAAATCTTTATTCGGTAGTGCCAAAGGGCGTTATTATGAAATATGTTCCCGAAAGCGATTTCAAGGACCTTGCAAGGAAGCTTTTCAAAGAGGGAAAGGTTACCTATCCCCTGCTTTACAAGGAGGATAAAAACCTCAAGCACAACTTCTATGCGAGGGCGGCACTGCTTAACCAGTACAGGAAGTTCAAAAAATATTTTTAATAAGAATGTGAAAATATGAAAGAAAAGATTTTAGGAGTTCTCGGCGGCGTAGGCCCGCTTGCAACGATATATTTTGCTGACCTTGTCGTTAAAATGACCGACGCAAAAACGGACCAGGAGCATATTGCGATGGTAATTCTGAACCATTCGTCAATACCCGACAGAACGGATTACATCCTTGACAAGACAAAGCCCAACCCTTTGCCCGTTATGATTAAGGACGCAAAGCTGCTGGAGGACGACAACTGTGATTTTATCGTCATTCCGTGCAACACGGCGCACTATTTCTATGACGAAATTCAGAAGAGCATAAACATTCCGATAATCAATATCCTTGAAGAGACGGTCTGCTACTGCGAAAGAACAATACCGAATCTTAAAAAGATAGGCGTTCTTGCGACGGTCGGAACGCTTAAATCAAAGGCGTATCAGAACATTATCGAAAAGCATAATTTGGAATGCGTCGTTCCGTCGGAATATGACCAGAAGTCGCTGATGAATATCATTTACAATCAGGTCAAGGCGGGCGAAGAGGTCGATATATTTGAATTTCAGAGGATAATCGGCGAGATGAAAAAGCAGGGCTGCGACGCTGTTGTACTCGGCTGTACGGAGCTGTCGGTTATCAAAAAGGACTTTAAGATTGACCGCCCCGATGTTGTCGATTCAATGGAATGTCTTGCAAGGGCGAGCATACTTGCCTGCGGCAAGAAGCTTAAAGCGTAATATTTTTTAAGAGGTAAATATATGTGCGGATTTGTAGGCTATGTAAACGCCGAAAATGACAAAGAAACAAATCAGAAAATAATCAAGGCCATGGCGGACAGGATTGTCCACAGAGGACCCGACCAGGATGACTATTATGTCGATTCCGAGGTATCTTTGGGCTTCCGCAGGCTTTCTATTATCGACCTTGACGGCGGAAGTCAGCCGATTACCAACGAGGACGGCACAAGGGTCATCGTTTTCAACGGCGAAATTTATAATTATCAGGAAATAAGAAAAGAGCTTGTCGAAAAAGGTCATATTTTCAAGACAAAGACCGATACGGAGGTTATACTTCACGGCTTTGAGGAATACGGTAAGGATATTCTTACAAGGCTCAGAGGTATGTTTGCGTTCGTTATCTGGGATAAGAACACGAAGAAGATTTTCGGTGCAAGGGATATTTTCGGTATAAAGCCGTTTTTCTATTATCTCAACGAGGGCAACTTCCTTTTCGGTTCTGAGATAAAGTCTTTCCTTTCAAATCCGCTTTTCAAAAAAGAGCTTAACGAGGAGAGAATTCCCGACTATCTCTGCTTTGAGTACATTCCCACCACAGAAACGCTGTTCAGAAATGTTTATAAGCTTGAACCCGGCAGTTATTTTGAATACGAAAACGGCGTGTTCAACACGCAGAGATACTTTACTCCCGAATACGATATTGACGACACAAAGAGCATAGAATATTGGGAAAATCTTATCGACGAGACCTTCAAGGGCTCAACGGTGGCGCACGGAATTGCCGATGTTGAGGTCGGTTGTTTCCTTTCGAGCGGCGTCGATTCAAGCTATGTCGTTCACGAGATGGCAAAGAGAAACAAGGTAAAGACCTTTTCAGTAGGCTATGCGGAGGAAAAATATTCCGAGCTTGACAGGGCTGTCAAGTTTGCCGAGCACGAGGATGTTCCGAACTTTACCAAAAAGATTACGGCGGAAGAGTATTTCGGCGTTGCGCCCATGGTTCAGTATTATATGGACGAACCGCTTCCCAACCCCTCGGCACTCGCACTTTATTTCCTTGCGAAGCTCGCTTCCGAGCAGGTAAAGGTTGTGCTTTCGGGCGAGGGTGCAGATGAGCTTTTCGGCGGTTATCACTATTACAGAGAGCCGCTTGACTTTGAAAAATATATGAAGGTTCCGCAGGGCATAAGAAATGTGCTCGGAGGTATTGCGGAAAAGATGCCCGCTTTCCACGGAAAAAGATTTTTGACAAGGGGCAGGTACCCGATTGAGCAGAGATTTATCAGATGCAACTATGTCTACAATCATTCGGAGCTTGACAAGGTCCTTTCAAAGAAAATTCCGTCAAAGGAGCCGTGGACATACACCAAGCAGTTCTTTGACGAGGTTAAGGGCGAGGACGACATCACAAAGATGCAGTATGCCGACATAAGAACATGGCTTGTTCAGGACATACTTGTCAAGGCGGACAGAATGAGTATGGCGAATTCGCTTGAATTGCGTGTTCCGTTCCTCGACAAGGAAATGCTCAAGGTGGCTTTGCAAATCCCGTCAAAGTACAGGGTAAACGACGAAACCACAAAAGTCGCATTGAGAGGCGCTGCGGCAAAGGAGCTGCCGAAGGAGACCTCGTCAATGAGAAAGACGGGCTTCCTCACACCGCTGAACGACTGGCTCAAGAGAGACGAGTTCTACGGTATGGTAAAAGAAAAATTCGAGTCGGACGAAGCGGCTATGTTCTTTAACCGTGATTATATAATGAAACTGCTCAACGAGCACAAGGCGGGAACGGCGCACAATATGAAAAAAATATGGTCGGTCTATTCGTTCCTGCTCTGGTATGAAAAGTATTTTGTCGAAAACTGAAAGTGAGGCGTCAATATGATTAAGAAATGCGCAGCGGTAATTCTGGCAACAGAGGAAAATCCGAACATTAAATCCTACCGTTCAATCTATATGATGAATCTGCTGTCAAAGCCGATTATCGGTTGGGTAATAAATGCGGTCAGAAAATGCGGAATTGACGACATTTCGGTTGTCGTTTCCGATAACGATGTGGCCATTGCGCCGTTTGCCGAGCTTTCGGGCTGCACAACATATAAGAGAAAGCAGATTGAGGAAGAGTCGATTGACTTTATCAAAAAGCACGGCGAGGGAAATATCCTTGTTGTCAGAGGCGACGCGCCGCTTATCGACCCCGTAATTCTCAGAAACGCAATGGCTGAGCATATCAACAGCGACAATAAGGTTACGGTTGTCAGCACGCAGGTGGATATGCCTTTCGGATATTCGAGAATTGTCAGGGACAGGGCGGGAAATTTCCTTTCCGTAGTCGAAGAAAAGGCGGCGACGAGCGAGGAGAAGAAGATAAACGAGGTAAGCTCGGGCTCGTATTGGTTTGACGCACAGACGCTTCTCAAAAGCTTTGAGACCTGTATAAAATATCATAAGGACGCCGTTGACGACGCAGTCAAGGAGATTATAAACTTCGGCGGAAAGGTAAACACCTTTTATGCCGACTCTCCCGATATAGTTTTGCGTGCAAACAGCAGAAAACGCCTTTTCTATCTCAATGAAACGGCAAGGAAAAACGAGCTTGTTAAGCACCTTGAGGCAGGCGTTGATATCCCCTGCTTCGACAGCGTTATGATTGAGCCCGATGTTGAAATCGGCGTTGACACGATGATTTTGCCCGGAACGATTATAAGGGGCAATGTTAAAATCGGCAAGGCTTGCAGAATTGGACCCAACACCCTGATTGAAAACAGCACGGTCGGCGACAATGTCATTCTCGACAATGTTCAGTGCTATCAGTCAACGGTTAAAAGCGGCTGTAATATAGGTCCGTATGTTCATATAAGACCCAATTCGGTTGTCGGCGACAGCGTACATCTCGGCAACTTCGTCGAGGTCAAAAACTCGAATATCGACACGGGAACAAAGGTATCGCACCTGACCTATGTCGGCGACAGCGATGTCGGCAAGCGTGTAAATTTCGGCTGCGGCACGGTAACCGTAAACTATACCGGCAAGGCAAAGTTCAGAACGAAGATTATGGACGACGCCTTTATAGGCTGTAACACAAACCTTGTCGCTCCCGTAACCGTCGGCGAGGGCGCATATACTGCGGCAGGCTCGACCATAACTGAGGATGTTCCGGACTCTTCGCTCGGAATTGCAAGGGCAAGGCAGGTAAACAAGCTCGGCTGGAGAATAAACAAAGACAGCGAATAAACAACAAGAGGAAAATTATGTTTGACAGACTTAACAAAAAAGGCAAGACTGTCGGCACGCCTGAATTCCTTGTGGTAGGGCTCGGAAATCCCGAGAAAAAATATACCCTCACAAGGCATAATTCGGGCTTTTTGTGCGTCGACGAGCTTGCAGAAAAGCACGGCTTTAAGATAAATAAGCTCAAATTCAAGGCTCTTATTGCCGACACGGTTATAAATTCGCACCGTGTTATCGTAATGAAACCGCAGACCTATATGAATTTAAGCGGCGAAGCGGTTCGGGAAGCGGTAAATTTTTATAAGATACCGCCCGAAAATGTAATAATTATTTTTGACGATATTTCGTTGGATGTCGGAAAGCTCAGAATTAAAAGAAAGGGCACGGACGGCGGTCACAACGGAATAAAAAGCATTATTTCCTGCATTTCGAGCACAAATTTCCCGAGGATAAAAATCGGCGTCGGCAAAAAGCCGCACCCGGACTATGACCTTGCGGATTGGGTGCTGTCGGAATTCAAAAAGGATGAGGCAAAGCCGCTCAAAGAGGCGATAGACAACGCCTGCGACGCACTTTTGCTTATGCTTGACGGAAATATTGACGAAGCAATGAACAAGTTTAATTCATAGGAGATAATTTTTAACTATGTCTGCTTTCAAAGAGGCGTTGAGTAAATCGCCCGAATATAAGGAGCTTGAAAAAGCGGTAAAGAACGGTAAAACTCCGCTCGGTGTTTTGGGGCTTACCGCCATACACAAGGCTCATTTGATAAGCTCGCTTTGTGCGGATAAATCGCACAAGGCGCTTGTTGTCATGCCCGACGAGTCGTCGGCTACAAAATTTTGCGAGGACTTAAAGGTCTTCGGTCTGAATGCGCTGGTTTATCCCGAGCGTGATTTTGCGTTCAACGGCGCCGAGTTCCGCTCACACGAATATGAGCAAAGGCGGCTTAAAGTGCTTTCAAATATGCTTGAGGGCAACATTGATGTTGCGGTGTGCTCGGTCGAAGCGGCAATGCAAAGGACAATACCGAGAGACGAGCTGAAAAAACACTCGCTGACATTAAAGGTCGGCAAGGACACGCCGCTTGACAGAGTGCTTGAAGTGCTTACGGCTTCGGGCTATACCCGCTGCGATATGGTCGAGGGCGTGGGTCAGTTTTCGGTGCGAGGAGGAATACTCGATTTGTTTTCCCCCGACAGCGAAATGCCCGTGCGTATTGATTTCTGGGGCGACACGGTGGAGAGTATGTCGCATTTTGATGTTGACAGCCAAAGGCGTGCGGACAAGGTCGAAGAGTTTTCCGTTATGCCGTCAACCGAAATCCTGTTTTCAAGCGACGACGAATTAAAGCAAAAAATAGAGGAATTTTCAAAGACGGTCAAGGGCAAGGGCTCGAAAAAGGCAAAGGAAATTTTGCTTTCCGACATTGAAAGGCTTGACTCGGGAGTAAAGCTTACCTCCGAGGACAAATATCTTGCGCTCGCCTACGGAGAGTTCAGCACGATATTCGACTATGCCGACGGGGAGTATCTTACCGTTGTCTGCGACAGCGCAAATGTTAAGGAAAGGGCGACAAACTGCGTCAAGCTGATGAACGAGGAAATCAAGACCTTGTTTGAGGACGGAGTGCTTTGCAACGGTTTAGACAAATATTATCTAACGCTTGCAGAGCTGTTCAAGGAATATGAAAAACACAAAATAGTATACTTTGATAACTTTGCGAGAGGCAGTTTTGACATACCCGTAAAGGACCTGATTTCATTTACGACAACACAGCTTCCCGTTTGGAACGGCAAGCTTGATATACTTTTGGACGATGTTTCCCCGCTTCTCGATAAAAACTCGACCGTTGTCGTTATGGGCGGCACGGAGAAAGCGGCAAAAACGCTTGCTGACGACCTCGAAAACGAGGGCACGCCTGCACTGTATTTTACATTTGAGCCCAAGGAATTTCCGCGCGGCAGGGTTTGCGTTCTGCAAGGGGCATTTTCGGGCGGCTTCGCCTATCCGAACGATAAATTTTATGTGTTCACCTACGGCAGGAACGCAATGTCGTCAAAGCGCAGGACAAAATACAATTTCAAAAAGGGACAGGGCATACATTCGCTTGACGAGCTTCACAAGGGCGACTATGTCGTTCACCGTATGCACGGTATCGGTATTTTCGACGGCATACAGAAGCTTGAAGTCGGAAAGATAGTCAAGGATTATATTAAGATAAAGTACGCAAAGAACGATGTGCTTTATGTTCCCGTCACACAGCTTGACCTTGTCTCAAAATATATAGGTCCGCACGAGGAAAACGGCAAGGGCGTCAAGCTCAACCGTATCGGCGGTGCGGAATGGGAAAAGACGAGAAACAAGGTCCGTGCGGCGGTCAAGGATATGGCTGACGAGCTTATAGCTCTTTATTCAAAGCGCAGACAGTCAAAGGGTTTTGCTTTTTCGCCGGATATGGATATGCAGTCCGACTTTGAGAGGCGTTTTCCCTACGACGAAACCCCAGACCAGCTACGTTCCGTTGACGAAATAAAGGGCGATATGGAAAAACCTTATCCCATGGACAGACTTCTCTGCGGCGATGTCGGCTTCGGTAAAACTGAGGTTGCGCTGCGAGCGGCGTTCAAGTGCATTGCGGACGGCAAGCAGTGCGCAATACTTGTTCCGACAACAATCCTTGCACTCCAGCATTACAGGACTCTTTCGACAAGGTTCGACGGCTTCCCCGTTGAGATCGAAATGCTCTCACGCTTCAGGACTCCGAAGGAGCAGGAAAAGATAATCAAAAACATTAAGCGAGGTTCTGTGGATATTATTGTCGGTACGCACAGGCTTATTTCAAAGGATATTCAGTTCAAGGACCTCGGTTTGCTGATAGTTGACGAGGAACAGCGCTTCGGCGTTGCCCAAAAGGAAAAGCTCAAGGAAAAGTTTCCTTATGTCGATGTGCTGACTCTTTCGGCTACGCCTATCCCGAGGACGCTCAATATGGCGATGTCGGGTATAAGGGATATGTCGGTTATCGAGGAGGCTCCGCAGGACAGACACCCCGTTCAGACCTATGTTATTGAGCAGGATATGGGCGTGCTCGCCGAGGCAATGGAAAAGGAGCTGCGACGGGGCGGACAGGTTTATTATCTTTACAACCGTGTTGAGGACATCGAGCGCAAGGCGGCGGAGATAAAGGAATATCTTCCCGATGCGAGGATTGCCACCGCTCACGGAAAAATGGCGGAGGATGAATTAAGCGATATATGGCGTGCTCTTCTCGAGGGCGAGATTGACATACTTGTCTGTACGACGATAATCGAAACGGGCGTTGATGTCTCAAACTGCAATACGCTGATAATTGAGGACGCAGACAAGCTCGGACTTGCACAGCTTCATCAGATAAGGGGCCGTGTGGGCAGAAGCGCAAGGCGTGCGTCGGCGTACTTTACCTTCAAACGGGGCAAGGAGCTGTCGGAGATAGCGCAGAAAAGGCTCGAGGCTATCAGAGAATATACCGAGTTCGGTTCGGGATTTAAGATAGCTATGCGTGACCTTGAAATAAGAGGTGCGGGCAATGTGCTCGGAGCGCAGCAGCACGGACATATGGAAGCGGTCGGCTACGATATGTATCTTGAACTGCTCGGCGAAGCGGTCAGCGAGGAAAAGGGTGAGAAGCCGCAGACTCCCAAAAAGGACTGCCTTATCGATATGCAGATTGACGCTCATATTCCCGAAACCTACATTGACAGTGTTCCGCAGAGGCTTGCCATATACAGGCGAATTGCAGACATCTGTTCGGTCGAGGACGCCGAGGATGTAAAGGATGGGCTCCTTGACAGATACGGAGACATTCCGACCTCGGTAAACGGACTTATAGACATTTCACTGCTTCGTAACACGGCTTCCAAATACGGCATATATGAAATCGGTCAAAAAGGCAGAAATGTTATACTCTATATCAACGAGATACCCACAAGTATGGTGCTGAACCTTTCCTCACAGTTGAGAGGACGGGTATCGGTATGCGATTTCGGCAAGAAGTATATAAGCGTTAAAATTACGGAAATGCAGGAGCCGTTGGACACTCTGAAAGAGATATTCGGCTATCTTTCGCAGGTGCCGTCAAAGGAGTAAAATATGAAATACGAGTGGATAGATGAATTTTTACTAAAGCTTCCCGCCGTGCAAAAGGACTTCCAGGCGGATTGGAATTGGATAAGATATAAAATCGGGGATAAAATGTTTGCGGCGGTGTGTCTCAACGGTCAAAATGTGCCGAAGTACATCACGCTCAAGGGAGAACCGCTTGAAAATGAATTCCTGCGAAAAGAATACGAGGATATTATCCCAGGCTACTATATGAACAAAACCCATTGGAACTCGGTTGAAGCGGACGGAAATGTTCCCGACGGGGTTTTGAGGGATATGCTCGAAAAGGCTTATTCCCTTGTTTTGCACAGCTTCAGTAAGAAAAAGCAGCAAGAGCTTTTGAACGGCTGATTTCAATAAAAATTCAATCTTCGGAATATACAATAATAAAAAATCGGTTACTTTCGGAGGTGCGGCAATGAGAGTTTTGCTTGTCGAAGACGAAAAAAGAATGGCGCAGGCACTTTGTGAGATACTACGGCGTGAGGGCTATACCGCAGACTGCCGATATGACGGAATGGCGGGGCTTGAAGCGGCACAAAGCGGAGTTTACGATATTATTGTTCTTGATGTTATGCTGCCGAAAATGAACGGGTTTGACATAGCGCAGGAGCTGAGAAAAGGCGGCGTGCGTACGCCGATACTTATGCTTACCGCAAAAGCGGAGCTTGACGACAAGGTTACGGGACTTGACAGCGGAGCGGACGATTACCTCACAAAGCCATTTATGACAAAGGAGCTGCTTGCAAGACTTCGTGCGCTTTTGCGGCGCAATATAGACACGCCCGACGGAAGGCTCAAATTCGGCGATATTTCCCTTGATTCGGACACATATGAGCTCTCCTGCGAGACTACGGGGCAGAGCGTCCGTTTGAGCGAAAAGGAAAAGCTGATTTTGGAATATCTTATAGCGAACCAAAACCGCATTTTGACGAGAGAACAGCTTGCGGTTAAAATTTGGGGCTATGAAAACGACGCCGAATACAACAATGTTGAGGTGTATATGTCGTTTACGAGGAAAAAGCTCGTCTTTGTCGGCGCAAAAACGGAAATAAAAGCGGTGCGAGGCGTGGGCTATGAGTTGAGGTGCGGCGATGTTTAAGAAATCAAGGCTTAGAATAATTCTGTCTATTATGGCTGTTATGGTGCTGATACTCGGCGGAACCTTTGCAGTTATTTACGGGACAAGCTATGCGAGAATGACCTCGGACAACCGCCGTATGCTTGAACAGTATGCAAGGGAATATTCGATTGAACGACCGCAGGAGACCGGCCCCGACGATCTGCTCGACGATATGCCGGAGAAGCCGACGGATGATGTAACGCCGCCCGAAAACGGTCAGCCGCCGCATGAGGACGAGCATAAATTCGATGTTTCCACCTTCTATTCGGTTGCGGTTTCCTCCGACGGTACGGTAATTAAAACCGACAACGGTTCGGGAACGCTTTATTCCGATGAAACGCTTGAAAAATATGCAGAGGAAATAATTAAAAACGGTTCGCAAAACGGAACCAAGGGAAGCCTGTCTTATCTTAAAACCGAAAAGGACGGTTATACCCTTGTCTGCTTTATAGATAATATTGTAATGCAGGGCAACATTTCAACGCTGTTTACAAACACGCTGATATTCGGCGGAATTTCGCTTGTGGCGGTGTTCTTTGCTTCGGTTTTCCTCGCAAAGCGCATAGTTTCTCCGCTCGAGGAGAGCTATGAAAAGCAAAAACAGTTTATTTCCGACGCGGGGCACGAGTTGAAAACTCCCGTTTCGGTAGTAAGCGCAAATGTCGAAATTCTTGAGCGTGAAATCGGAAGTAACAAGTGGCTCGAAAACATAAAATACGAAAACGGCAGAATGGGCGCACTGGTAAAACAGCTTTTAGAGCTTGCAAGGACGGAAAATGTTGCGCCGAATATGCAAAGGCTTGATTTGAGCCGTCTGGTTTCGGGCGAGGCTCTGCCTTTTGAAAGCGTGGCTTTTGAAAACGGGCTTGAATTGACGGAAAATATTGCGGACGGTATTTTTGTCAACGGAGACGAAATCAAATTAAAACAGCTCTCGTCAATACTTATAGACAATGCCGTAAAACACAGCGAGGACGGAAAAAGCGTTGATATAAAGCTCACTTCCGAACACGGATGTGCAAAGCTTTCCGTTGTAAACGACGGACGGGAAATACCGCAGGAAAACAGAAAAAAGCTGTTTGAAAGGTTTTACCGTGAGGACGAGGCGAGAAACGACGACGGCCATTTCGGACTCGGACTTGCCATTGCCAAGGCGATTGCCGTTTCACATAAAGGAAAAATCGGCGTTTCCTGCTATGACGGCAAGGTGGAGTTTACGGTTACCCTGCCGCTTGCAAAATAGAATACAATATATAAAAACAACCCTTTGTATCTTATGAGTGCTCGGCTAAAGTACAAGGGGTTAATTTTTTTGAAAAAAACTTTTGACTTTTCAATTATTGTTCAATCTTCGACGAATATAATACGCTCAAAGATAAAGAACAGGAGGAGTCTTTATGAAAACAAAATCAGAAAAAAGAAAAAACAACAGGCGGTCCGAAATAAAGAAAGCTACGGCTTTGTTATGCGCGGCGGCAATTATTATATCCTTTACCGCTTGCGGAAAAAGCACGGACTATTCAAACGAGACCGTTGTCGGCAAGGTAACGGCGATAAAAGGCACAAAGGTTACCTTGCAGCTCGGCGAGCTCTCGGAGAGTGAAAAGCCCGAAATGCCGAGTGGGGACGGTCAGCAGGACGGACAGACCCCGCCCGAAAAACCGAGTACAGACGGTCAGCAGGACGGACAGACCCCGCCTGAAAAGCCGAGCACAGACGGACAGCAAAGCGGACAGACTCCGCCGGAGAAGCCCGACTCAAACGGTGTGGGAACGGCACAGCCGTCCTCTTCGGACAATACGGGCGACGGTACGGAAGAAAACGGTGCACAAAGCGGTCAGACTGCTCCCGAAATGACCGGAACCCCGCAGGGCGAGGCTCCCTCGGGCGGCTTCGGCGGTATGCAGAGCTTTACTGCGGGCGATGAGACCGCAAAAATAGACCTTGACGGCGCAACGGTTACAGAAAATTCGCAGGAGGCTTCGCTTGACGACATAAGCGAGGGCGATGTTCTTAAAATCACATTCAACGACAGCAACGAACCCGAAACGGTGGAAATTATATCGGTGTCATCGGGTAATTCGGGCAGCGTCTCGCAGGGCTCAAGCGCAAATACCATTGATGAAAACGGCACATTTAACGGCAACGAATATACTTCTACGGGCGACGATGAAAACGCCCTCAGAGTTGACGGCGCAGAGGTAACACTTAACGGTATTACCGTCAGCAAAAGCTCGGGCTCAAGCTCAAACACGGAAAACGGCGACTTTTACGGCGTAAACGCCACCTTGCTTGCCACAAACGGCGCAACGGTAACGATTAAAAACGCAAAAATAAAATCGTCTGCACAAAACGGCAACGGCGTGTTCAGCTACGGAAGCAGAACAACGGTAAACATCTCAGATTCCGTAATCACAACGACAGCCGACAACTCCGGTGGTATTCAGACCACGGGCGGAGCGACAACAAACGCCGAAAATCTTACGGTTAACACCTCGGGCAACTCCTCGGCGGCAATCCGTTCGGACAGAGGCGGCGGAACGGTCAATGTAAACGGCGGAACTTACACCTCAAACGGTTATAACTCCCCTGCCGTTTATTCGACGGCGGCAATCACGGTGTCAAACGCAACGCTCACGGCAAACAATTCCGAAGCGCTTGTTATAGAGGGTAAGAACTCGATAACTCTTACCGATTGCACGGTTATGGGCAATATGAGCGATACGAACGGAACAAGCTCGGACGAAAATGTACACAATGTGATGATATATCAGTCAATGTCGGGCGACGCGGATGTCGGCACAAGCAATTTCACAATGACGGGCGGCTCGCTCACTTCAAATAACGGCGATATGTTCTATATCACAAACACAGCCTGCAATATCACGCTTTCGGGCGTTGCGCTTACAAACAACGATACGGACGCATATCTTATGAGAATTTGCGGCAACTCCGCTTCTCACGGTTGGGGTACTTCGGGCAGCAACGGCGCACAGGTAGTGTTCAGTGCGGACTCGCAGACGCTTTCGGGTAATATTTCGGTTGACACGATTTCAACGCTTAATATGACCTTGAAGGGCAACAGCGTATTTAACGGAACCGTCAATATCGTTGACAACGCACAGAACGGAACGGCAGTTTCCGACAATGCGGTTGTAACGGTTGAAGCGGGCAGCGTATGGAACCTTACGGGAAACTGTACTCTTACATCGCTTACGAATAACGGCACGATAAATTTCAACGGGTACACAATAACCCTTGCGGACGGCACGGTGCTGTCATAAAAGTATAAAAAAGAACCGATGCATTGCATCGGTTTTTTTATTGGGTTATTTAGAATAATTCGGTCAGGACTTCTGTCCACCACAAACATCTGTCCTTGTTCGAGTATTATAATAACATCGGATTATTGCAAAGTGCACACAAAATTGTGAACAAATTGTTAACAATCGCACTTTTTATTGCTTTTCTTTCGGTTTTTTTATTCTTTCTTGTGTCTTATCGCTTCAAACATACTTGACATTATTACTTGTGTGTTGTATAATATTGCAGAATTTACGATTAAAGGGAGGGAATAATGTGAGCCAGGTAAAAGTTAAGGACAACGAGTCTTTGGAAAGCGCTCTCAGACGCTTTAAGAGACAGACCTCTCGTGACGGCGTAATCCAGGAAGTTCGTAAAAGAGAACACTACGAAAAGCCTTCTGTAAAGAGAAAGAAGAAGTCGGAAGCAGCTCGTAAAAGAAAGTATAAATAATGCGGGCTTGTCGAGTAGGCTTTACGGGTTTTGCCCGTCGGCTCTCGGAGCAAATAAGTTTTGAGTAAAACACCGACATACCGTGCGTATGCCGGTGCTTTTATTTCACGGCGTAAATTATGCTGCCCTGCGGACTGCGGCGGGGCAGAAAACATCTTTTAATCGGAAAGGCGTTGAGAAATATGGACAAAAAGGACCTTACCATGCCGAGATACAGGTTCAGGTGTGTGCTTGACATAACTCCCGAAGATTTGCGTAAAATGGGTGCAAAGGCGGTAGGACTTGATATTGACAACACCATAGCGCCCGACGGAACGCTGAATTTTGTTGAGGGTATCCGTGAGTGGGTTGACAAAATCCAAAAAGCGGGCTTCCCGATTACCGTTATTTCCAACGGAACTTTTATAAGGGTCATACCCATTTCAAAATACCTCGGCGGTCTGCCGTATGTGCATCTTTCACTCAAGCCGTTCCCGTTCGGGCTTAAAAAGGCGGCTAAGCGTATGGGCGTCGATATTTCCGAGCTTGCAATGATAGGCGACCAGCTTTTTTCCGATATAAAGGCGGCAAATCTCTGCGGCGCAATACCCGTAAGGGTTGACCCGCTCCCCGCAAAAAGTCTTTATCCGCATTATTATAAATGGAAAAGCAAGAGGGAAGAACCGATAATCAGGGAATTTGAAAAAAATCACGGTTACGGAGTTGACGGAAATGATTGAAAAACTTAAAGAGTATCTTAAATCGGCGCCGTTTGATGCGGCGTTGATAATTTCTCTCGAAAACAGGTTTTATTTTACACGCTTTGCCTCGTCTGACGGCTATCTTATAGCTACTGCCGAAAAGGCGGTGTTCATAACCGACGGCAGATACATCGAGGCGGCGCAAAAAACCGTTGAGGGCTGCGAGGTTCTGCTCCAGACAAGGAGCATATCGCAGATAAAGGAAGTGCTTGCTTCGCTCGGAGCAAGAAGCGTTGCTGTCGAAGCGGACAGAATGACTCTGAAACAATACACTTCATTTGCGGGAGCGCTTGACGGAATTGATATTGTTGCCGACGGAGAGCTTGACTCGGCGATAACGGATATAAGAAACGTAAAGGACAAATCGGAAGTTGAAAAAATCATAAGGGCACAGAGGATTGCCGAAGAGGCGTTCCGACACATTTTGACCTTTATAAAAGAGGGCGTTACCGAAAAAGAGGTTGCGCTCGAACTCGATTACTATATGCTTTCGCACGGGGCGGACGGACTTTCGTTTGAGACGATAGCGATAAGCGGCAAGAACACATCAAAGCCGCACGGTGTACCGTCGGACAAGAAAATCGAAAAAGGCGACTTTGTCACAATGGATTTCGGTGCTGTCGTCGAGGGCTATCACAGCGATATGACAAGAACCGTTGCGGTGGGCTTTGTAAGCGAGGAGCAGAGAGCGGTCTATGAAACGGTACTCAGGGCACAGGCACAGGCGCAGCTTGCCGCAAAGCCCGGAGCGGTGTGCAAAAATGTTGACCGTGCCGCAAGAGAGGTCATAGAAGATGCGGGTTACGGCGAATACTTCAACCATTCCACGGGTCACGGAGTCGGCGTTGAAATTCACGAGTTCCCCAACCTTTCGCCCGTATGCGAAAAAGAGCTGATTGCGGGCAATGTCGTGACCGACGAGCCGGGTATATATATTCCCGAAAAATTCGGCGTGCGTATTGAGGATATGCTGCTGATAACCGAAAACGGCTGCGAAAACCTTACGAGAGCACCTAAAGAATTGATAATACTGTAAAAACTACTTGAAAAATATTCAAATATAGGATAAAATAAAATTGTAAAATTATGTTTCGCATTTAAGTGTGCGGAAAAAAGGAGGATTTATTTATGATTTCAGCTGGTGATTTCAGAAACGGCGTAACATTTGAGGAAGACGGCCAGGTACTTCAGGTTGTTGAATTCCAGCACGTTAAACCCGGTAAGGGCGCCGCTTTTGTCAGAACAAAAACCAAGAACGTTCTTACGGGCGCAGTAGTTGAAAAGAGCTACAACCCCACAGCAAAGTTCCCGACAGCATTTATAGAGAGAAAAGATATGGAATATTCTTACGCTGACGGCGACCTTTATTACTTTATGGATTCGGAAACCTATGAGCTTGTACCGATTAACGCAAGCGACCTTTCGGACAACTTCAAGTTCGTTAAGGAAAATATGGTTTGCAAAATCCTTTCTTACAAAGGAAAGGTTTTCGGCGTAGAGCCCCCCACATTCGTAGTTCTTGAAGTTACAAAGACAGAACCCGGATTCAAGGGCGATACCGCTACAAACGCAACAAAGCCCGCAACGCTTGAGACAGGCGCTGAAATCAAGGTTCCGCTTTTCATCAACGAGGGCGAAACAATTCAGATCGACACCAGAACAGGCGAGTACATGGGACGCGCTAACTAACGGAGGTATTTTATGATGACAGTTACTGAGAAAGCAGCATACCTTAAAGGACTTGCATCGGGTCTTGCTCTCGATGAAAACAAGCCCGAAACAAAGCTTATCAATGCAATGATGGATGTAATCGACGACCTTGCTCTTTCGGTTGCGGACCTTGAGGACGAAATTGCCCTTGTTACGGAACAGCTTGACGCTGTTGACGAGGACCTTGATTCTCTTGAGGAGTTCGTTTATGAGGACGACTGCGACTGTGATTGCGACGATTGCTGCGATGACGAAGAGATGTACGAGGTTGAGTGCCCCGCTTGCCACGAGATAGTTGAGTTTGACGAGGACTCGATTCTTGACGGCTTTGCAGAGTGCCCCAACTGCGGCGAAAGCCTTGAATTCGACCTTGACGGTTGCGATTGCGAAGATTGCGACGGTTGTGAGGACGACGAGGACTGATTTTTAATTAAATTTTAAGCGAGAGCTCAACCGAGTTCTCGCTTATTTTTTTATCACTGTTTGATTTGCTTGCCTGCTCCGTCGATTTTATAGGGCTCGGGGTATATGAGCTGGGAAACGGTCACAAAGGAATATCCGTCGGCTGCAAGCGAAGTGAGGACGGCGTCGAGCGCCTCGGGCGTGTTTTTGACATCGTTGTGAAAAAGTATTATCGAGCCGTTTTCGGTTGCGGACAGCACCCGTTTGGTCATTTCGTCGCAGGATATGCCCCGCCAATCAAGCGAGTCCACCGACCACTGAACGGTAGTCATATTCGCCCTCTTTGCCGCAGCCTCGCTTGTGTCGGTATAGTCGCCCGACGGAGAACGAAGAAGCTTCGGCGTTTCCCCCGTTATGCTTTCAAGTACGGCGTTGCATTTGTTTATGTCGTCATAAACTCCGTTTTCGTCAAGTGTGCTGTATGCTGTGTGATTATAGGAGTGGTTCGCGATTTCGTGCCCTGCGTCATAAAACTTTTTAACGCTTTCGGGATATTTTTCTCCCCATTCTCCGACAATAAAAAAGGTTGCCTTTGCATTGTGCGAGGCAAGGATTTCGATAAGCCTGTCGGTGTCGGAATTGCCCCAGGCGGCGTCAAAGGTCACGGCGACACGCTTTTCGTCGGTTTCGACGCAATAGATGGGGATAATCTTTTTCGGAGAAGCATCCGTCTGCACCGTGTTATCCGTAACACAGGCGGCGGCAACTGCGACGGTAAGGCAGAAAATGCATATAATGAATATGGTTTTTTTAGTGATTATCATATATTTCAAAGCTCTCATCTCCTCTTAAAAAGTATATTTGGGTAAGAGGAGAAAAAGACGGGAGAAAGCATATTTTTGCTTGTTGACATTGAAAGGTTAAGTGTTATAATATACACTGAATTTCGCATTGAATTATATTCAAGGAGACGGGGAAATGAAAATCGTTATTGCCGGAGCAGGCAGAGTAGGATATTCCATTGCACACGAACTTTCCAAGGAAAACCACGACATTACGGTAATTGAACAAAATGAAAAAAGGCTCAGAGAGGTTGAGAACACCCTTGATGTTATGACGATTGCGGGCAATGCCGCAAGCTATGAAACGCTCAACGAGCTTCAGCTCAAAGATACGGATTTGCTTATTGCGGCTATGAAAGAGGATGAGCTTAATATGCTCTGTTGCCTTACCGCAAAAAAGCTCGGCGTAAGGCACACGATTGCAAGAGTCAGAAACCGTGAATATTTCAGACAGACCGAATTCCTTAAAGACGATTTGGGTCTTACAATGACCTTTAACCCGGAAGAGGATACGGCAAGCGACATTTCGAGAATATTACGCTTCCCATCGGCTTCAAAGGTTGAGTCCTTTGCAAACAGTAAGGCGGAGTCGGTCGAGATAAGAGTCGGCGAGTCAAATCCGCTTGTAAATATGAAGCTTTACGACTTAAAGGCTAAAACGGACGCCAATATTCTTGCCTGTGCGGTTGCAAGGGGCAAGGAGGTGTTTATCCCGAGGGGCGATTTTGAAATTAGAGCAGGCGACAGGATAAACATAATCGGTTCTTATAAGGAAATAAACAAGTTTATCAAAAAGCTCGGCGGCCGCAAGCACGGCGTAAAGACTGTACTTATCCTCGGCGGAGGAAATATTGCTTATTATCTTGCAAAGCAGCTTGCAAACCTCGGAATTACAATAAAAATAATCGAATGGGATAAAAAGGTCTGTGAAAAGTTCAAGACCGCTTTCCCGAAAGCTAATGTTGTTCTTGCGGACGGGACAAATCCCGAAATATTGGAAGAAGAGGGCATCGAAATGGCGGATGCCTTTGTTGCGATAACCGGAGATGATGAGAACAATGTTATCGGCTCAATGTTTGCGATGTCTGTCGGAGTCGACAAGGTAATTGCGAAAATTAAGGAAAGCCATATAATCAGAATGCTTGCAGGCAACAGTATTGACAGTATCGTTCAGCCGTCAAGCATAGCTACGCAGAAGATTGTGCGTTATGTCCGTTCAATGCAGAATGCGTATGATTCGAGCCTTGACTCTCTTTACTATATATTTGAGCGCAAGGTCGAGATAATGGAGCTTAAAGTAAATGAAAATGCGGACTATCTCGACATTCCGATTAAGGAATTGAATGTCCGTGACGACGCTATTATCGCTTCGATAATCAGAAACGGAGTTTGTATTATTCCGTCCGGCGACGATGTTATTAAAGCCGGCGACGATGTTATAATTGCCACAACTCATAAGGGTATAACAAAGCTCGACAAGGTTTTGGAGGCCTGATATGAATTATAGGATGATAATTAAACTGCTCGGACGCATAGCAGGAATAGAAGCGGTGCTAATGGTTATCCCGATGCTCGTTTCGCTTGCGTACGGCGAAAGTATTAAGGGTTTTGCCGTTGGAATAGCGGTTGCTGTTGCGGTATGCGCCGTTTTTACGCTTGCCACAAGACACTCGGATAGGAAAATATTTTCAAAAGAGGGATTGACTTCGGTTGCGTTGTGTTGGGTGCTCATTTCGCTCATAGGCGCAATTCCTTTTACGGTTGACGGTGCAATTCCGAATTATATTGATGCTGTGTTTGAAACGGTGTCGGGCTTTACCACTACTGGTTCGAGCATACTTACGGATGTTGAGGCTCTCGGAAAGGGTATGCTTTTCTGGCGAAGCTTTACACACTGGATAGGCGGAATGGGAATACTTGTGTTTATGATGGCGGTCGTACCGATGTCAAAAGAGTATTCCATGCATATTATGCGTGCCGAAGTTCCGGGTCCCGAAGCGGGAAAGCTCACGCCTAAAATTCAGCGCTCGTCGCTTATTTTGTATCTTATATATGTTTTTCTTACATTTGCGGAAACGGTTGCGCTTTTGCTCTGCAAGATGCCTTTGTATGATGCGGTTGTTCATGCATTCGGTACGGCCGGCACCGGCGGTTTCGGTATAAAAAACGCAAGTATAGGCGCATACGGAAGTCCGGCGATTGAAATGGTAATTGCTGTGTTTATGGTGGCTTTCGGAGTTAACTTCAATGTTTATTTTTTGCTGCTTGTAGGAAAGCTTCGCACGGCTCTTTTTAACGAGGAGCTTCGTTGGTATCTCGGGATTGTTGCTTTTGCAACCGTTACGATAGCATACAACCTTAGAAGTGTATACAATTCTGTTTCGGAATGTTTCAGATACTCTTTCTTTCAGGTTGCGTCGATTATTTCGACTACGGGCTTTTCAACGGCGGATTTCGATAAGTGGCCCGAGTACAGTAAAATTGTACTTGTGCTCATAATGTTTATCGGTGCCTGTGCGGGAAGCACGGCGGGCGGACTCAAGGTGTCAAGAGTTATGATTTTGCTCAAATCCTCGATTGTTGAAATAAGACACATGCTGCATCCGCGCTCTTACAACATAATCAGGGTAAACGGAAAAAATGTGAGCAGGGAAACGCTTCACAATGTTCTTGTGTTTTTCTCACTTTATATTATGATCCTTTCGGCATCCTGCGTGGCTGTCGGTGCTCTTGACGGCTTTGACCTTGTAACTACATTCACAAGCGTCGGAACATGTATTTCCAATGTCGGTCCCGGACTTTCGTTGGTCGGTCCGACAGGAAATTTCTCAATGTTTTCACCGCTGTCGAAGATTCTTTTAAGTGTTTGTATGCTTATGGGCAGGCTTGAAATATTCCCTATGATTATCCTTTTCTATCCGAGCACATGGAAAAAGAGCGGTCAGTTTTGATAAAAAGGCATAATAAAAGCGTTACGGTCGTTTTTGACTGTAACGCTTAATTTTTATGCTCTTGTCAGTGCGACATATTCCCTCGGGGTTATGCCGTACTCTTTTTTGAAAAGCGAAATAAAATGGGATTGGCTCGAAAAGCCGAGTGCTTCACAGACTTTTTCATTGTCGTACCCCTCCCACAAAAGGGTTTGCGCAAGTTCGAGCTTCTGATGCGTGATGTATGCGCTTAGGTTTACGCCCATCTCCTCCTTGAACAGCTTTGAGAGGTAGTCGCTTGAAAGCTTGCAGTGCTCGGCAACGCTGTTTACCGTGAGCTTTTCGCCGAGGTTTTTGTTGATATATGCGACGCACTTGCGTATGTGCGGCGAATAGTTGAGGTTCTTTCTGCAAAGGCTTACCTTGTTTGTAAGCTCTATTGCGGCGTCAACGATAAGCGAATTTATGCCCGCCTTGGTCTTGCACCTGTCAACATTCTGAATAAAATCGTCGGAAAAGGTGTAAGCCGTGCTCTCGGCCAAGCCGCCCTGAATGGCATAGCGTGTGGCAAGAGTTATAAAGCTTACCGCCATATATTTGCGTTGCTTAATTTCGTCGTCGGACATCTGACCGACGGTAATGTTTTGAACGCCGAGCTGTTTCATTTCAAAAATCAGCTTTTTCAGGTCGCCCTGTTTAAGGCAGGAAAACAGACGGATTTCGTCTCTGTACGGGGTGTGATAAAGGTTGCCTGTAAGGGCTTTTGACTTCGATTTGGCAATATCCCTCGGGATGATTTTTATGCTCATAAGCTCTTCATAATCCATTTTATCACCTCAATTAAAGGATACAGAATAAATTCCGCCGAGTCAAGATTTTGCAAAATTTTATATCGGCAATCTGATATTTGATATGAATTGTGACATTTTGTTACATATTCTTCAGTAGGTCGGGGATTTGCGACAAAGCGGAAACTTCAAAATCGGGTGTTATATCGGTGCGGTTTTCACAGCGGCTTTGATTGAACCAAACTGTTTTAATGCCCGCATTTTTGCCGCCCTTGATGTCGGAAGTGAGGCTGTCGCCTATCATTACAGCCCGTGAACTGTCAAAACAGGGGATTTTTGAGAAGCATTTGTCGAAAAATCCCTTATCGGGCTTGTTGCAGCCGATTTGCTCGGAGATGAATATGCTGTCAAAGTATTTCTTGATTTCTGCGCTGTCAAGACGGCTGTTCTGCACCTTTAGGGCACCGTTTGAGGCTATAAACAGATGATATTTGCCGTAAAGCGCTTTGAGCAGTTCCTCTGCGCCGTCGACGAACCAATGCCCTATGCCGAGCTGTTCTTCATAACAGTGCGTAAACTCCGAGGGCGAAATATCAACGCCGAGCTCCGAAAAAAGAATTCTGTAACGCTCGGTTTTGACTTGTTCTCTTGTAAGCTCGCCCCTTTCGAGGCGTTCCCACTGTGCTTTGTTTATTTCGTGGTAGCGGTCGAGGATGTTATCCTCGGGCGATATGCCGAAGCGCACAAGGGATTTTGAAAGCGCCGCTTTTTCTGCTTTGTGAAAATCGAGCAGCGTGTCGTCCAAATCCAAAAAGACAAATTTAATCATCGGGTTCTCCTTGTCGGATAATATAGGATATTGTAGCATAACGGCTGAAATTTTGCAAAGAAAAAAGACCGCATAACGCGGTCTCTTTTCTTAAAAAGGGGGTTAGGATTCTATATGAAAAAGTGTAATGGTTATATGTAAACTCGCCGAAGCGAGATTAAAGCTCTAAGGTTAAGGATGAACTCCTGTGCCATTAAAGTGACATAGCGTAGAGTTCGATAGCCTTAAGGAATGTTTTCCAGGAGAATTTCTTGCTGACTTCAATGTCTTTAATAAGTCTGAGCTTTTCTTCTGTTGCGTACTTATCAACTGTCATTCTTATCGCCTCTCTTTCTCTGTTGTGACTGTATAATAACACCTTTTGTAATATTTGTCAAGACTTTTTTCACAAAAAATTATTAAAATATTTGTGCAATATGATTAAGAAAATGTGAACGAAAAGCCGAAAGCAGACTTTGTACGCCGCAAAAACCTTGATAATGCGTTAATTCGGCTAAAAAACGGTGAGCGGAAATTCACCGAAAAATCATATTGGATTTGGCAAAATGACGAAAAATTTTTATAAAAAATAATGACCGAAATCGGATAAACCGACCTCGGTCATTAAAAAGAAGAGAAAACCTCGAGTATTTATGCGTTGATGAGCGTTGCCGAAGAGTTTGAAGTCGGCACAAAGCCCATATATGTTTTACCCGTGTTCATTTTAAGTTCGCTGCCGTCAGCCGAGTAAAGCTTGAGTTGATTATGCGTCGAGCCCTTTTTCCATGTGATTTCCTCGTAAGTGCCGTTGGAAACATAAAGTCCCTTGCCCTCGGAAAGGTTCCATTCGACAAGCTTGGCGTCATTTTTGTACATTGTAACATTTGAATAGATAATAATTACATTGCTGACTGCCATCTGATTGCCGTCGGAGTCAACCATCGGCTTCGAGTTCATATTGTTATAGTACAGACCGTCGCCCGAGTTATAAGTAAAGGTGTGCTTGTAGCTGTCGGAGAACTTTATCTGGATACTGCTGCAGGGGTTCGCAAGAGTTCTCTTTTCCGAAGCGAAGCTGAACGGAGTCGCATAGGAAGCGTCAATGTCGGTGCGGAATTTCTTGTCTGCGATTGCCTGTGTGAGCTGTGCGCCTGTTGTGTATGCGTTGTGTGGAGCTTTTCTCGACTTGTCGCGCTGGAAGTAGCCGCTCTCGCCCTTGTTGCCGTCAATGTGATTTATCGAGGAGTCGGACGAGAAAAGGTTATACGCAACAAAGCTGCCGCCGAAGTGAACATATATAGCGTCAAAGCCTGCCGCCATTTCAACGAAATTGTGGCGAGCGCTTCTTGTCGGACCTATCTTGCCAACATTTGAAATGTCGGAATAAAGCCACAACATTCTTGTGATACCGCCCTCTGCAAGACCCTCTATAACTACATCGGGTGTGCAAAGACCCCACTGCGGGCGTGCTTCGGGAGAGTTTTCGACAACAACCGCGACGGGGCGCTTACCCTGTGCCGATTCGCTGAGACCCGAAAGACCTGTAAGGGGATTTATGTCGCCTGCCGGAGCGGGCTGTGTTGTTTCCTCGCCGGCGGAAGTGGTCTGCGGTTCTATGTCGTCCTTTTTGCCGCAGGCAGCAAAGACGCTCAATGCCACGGCAAGTGCAAGCAAAGCCGCAACGATTTTGAATTTACGGGAATGAGACATTTTTAACAACCTTTCTTGAATGTGTTTACTTATGTACATTTTACCACATTATCGATATTTTTCAATAAGTTTTGACAAATAAGACAAAAAATATGGGAGCTGTACCGAGTACAGCTCCCAATATGTTGTGGTTTATTCTTCGTTTGCGGCTCTGTCTGCAATAACCTTGTCGGCAACCGGCTGCGGAGCCTGCTCATAGCGTGCAAATTCAAGCGTGTATGAGCCTCTGCCTGCGGTTATTGAACGCAAAACGGTTGTGAAGTCGCCCATTTCAGCCATCGGAACCTCCGCTACGAGCTCCTGCATATTGCCGTCTGCGGGGTTTGTGCCGAGCACCCTGCCCCTGCGCTTTGTAACATCGCCCATAATATCGCCGAGGTTATCGTTCGGAAGAAGAACGGTAAGCGTACCTACGGGCTCGAGGATTGCAACATTCGCATTGGGCATTGCCGCCTTGAAGGCGAGTGAAGCGGCGGTCTTGAACGCCATTTCCGAGGAGTCAACGGGGTGATACGAGCCGTCGTAAAGGGTTGCTTTAAGACCTACCATGGGATAGCCTGCCGCAAAGCCCTTGGAAACACATTCCTGCAAGCCTTTTTCGACTGCGGGGAAGTAGTTCTTCGGAACCGCACCGCCGACAACAGCGGTTTCAAACACGAGCGTGTCGCTGTCGCAGGGCTCGAATTTAATCCATACATCGCCGAACTGACCGTGGCCGCCCGACTGTTTTTTATGCTTGCCCTGTGCCTCAACCGCTTTTCTTATTGTTTCACGGTAAGCAACCTTCGGGGTTTCAAGCGTTACTTCAACGCCGAATTTGTTTTTGAGCTTGGAAACGATAACATCAAGATGCTGTTCGCCGAGACCCGAGAGTATCTGCTGACGGGTTTCCTTGTTGAGAGAGAACGAAACGGTGGGATCCTCCTCCATAAGCCTCTGGAGACCCTGCGCTACCTTTTCCTCCTCGCCCTTCTTTGAAACGACAACCGCCATTGAAAGGCAGGGCTTCGGGAAGTCAACGCCCTTTAACTGCAATTTATTCTTCGGGTCGCAGAGCGTGTCGCCCGTCTTTACCGACTGAAGCTTTGTGACAACGCCGATGTCGCCTGCGATGATTTCTTTTGTATCCTCCTGCTTGCCGCCTTTTACGGTTACAAGCTTGCCCATTTTTTCAATTCCCTCGGTGCGGAAATTGTACGCCTGCGTGTCGGGAGTGAGTTTACCCGAAACAACCTTGAAGAAGGACATTTTTCCGACAAACGGGTCTGCAACGGTCTTGAAGCAGATTGCCGCAAGGGGTCCCTTGTCGTCGCAGGGAAGCATAACCTCTTCGCCGCTTTCGGTCGTTGCGGTTTCGCCCGCATAGCCGAATGCGCCGGGAACCGACCACGCAAGGCCGTAAAGGAGCTGGTCAACGCCTGCCGCTGTAAGACCCGAAACCGCATATACAGGGTAGATGGAGCCGTCGAAAATACCGAGGCAAAGACCCTTTAAGATTTCCTCCTGCGTAAACTTTTCACCCTCAAAGAATTTGTCCATAAGAGCTTCGTCCGTTGTCGCAACGGCTTCCATAAACGCAGATGTCATTTCCTCGATTACGGGGTCATTGGGAACATCGACCTTTTTAGCCTTGCCGTCCGCGTCATATTCAAACGCCATACCCGTCATAAGGTTTACATAGCATTTTGTAATGTTGCCCTCCATATAAGGAATGATTGTCGGGCAAAGCTTGTTGCCGTAAACCTCCTTGAGAGCCTCAAAGGTTTTATAGAAATTTCTGTGGTCGGAGTCGGTCTTGGTAATGGCAAAAAACTTTGCTATACCCTTTTTCTCAGCCGCATTAAAGGCTTTTTCCGTGCCGACATCAACGCCCGAGCCCGCAGAGGTTACGATAAGTACGGCTTCAGCCGCTCTTACCGCTTCGGCAACTCCGCCCTCAAAGTCAAAAAGACCGGGTGCGTCGATTATGTTAAGTTTTGTGTTGTCCCATTCAATAGCCGCCATTGCGGAGGAAACCGATGACTTGCGGCGTCTTTCCTCGGCGTCAAAGTCGAGAACTGTATTGCCGTCGGCTACTTTTCCGAGCCTGTCGGTTGCGCCTGCAACATAAAGCATTGCTTCGCAAAGGGTGGTTTTACCTTTTCCGCCGTGTCCGACTACGGCAATGTTTCTGATGTTGTTTGATGTGTAGGTTTTCATAGGGATCACTCCAATATCTGAAAAAATAGTTTATCTTTATGAAAATGAACATAATTTTCATATCAACAATAAAAATTGTAGCACATTTGCACAAATATAGCAACAACAAAAATCAAAGAAAATAAAAAAGACCGTAAAAAACATAAGTCTTTTACAGTCTTTCTGTATTACGACTCGTTCTGCGGCTTAAAGAAGCGGTTGAGGCGAGTAAAGAAAAGCTGCTGAATTAAAATGCAGTTGATATGAAACTTTAGGCGGCACTTGAACAATACACTTTTATATAAAAAGGTGTCAAATACCCATCCTGTTGTGCTTTATACATTTTGCTTATGGCAACTCCGGCTATACTGGTATATTCTTTGTCTGATTTATAATCATATCTGTCGGTAATAGTCATTCCATATCTACTTGTTTTAACATAATCAAAACAATGTATGGCATAGTATGCGTCTTTGTCAAATTTGCTGCCGGAATTTAGAAAAGCTGCGCTACCGCTTGTTGTGCTATCTGAATGTATTTGCTTAAAAAGAGCAGTTTCGCAAATATCGCCGCCGTAAATCGGGATGTATACCGAATCCAACACCTTGTTGGATTTCATATGTGTAAGTAATTCGGCAGATAAACGATAATCGTGTAATTTGAAGTAAGCAATTACAGAAGCTACTTCAGTTGCATAAATCGGATGAACAGAATAACAGGCTACTCCGGAATTTTCAAGCAAGTATTCGTCTCTTAATTCTATTAAGGTTTCAATCAGTTCTGTAAATTTTGCTTTTTGAACCGTATCTGAGCAAACACTTCTCAACTGTTCATATTCTGCAATACTGTTGTTGAGTTCTTCTTCAACACTTGTTTGATTTTCAGCAAGTTCGGTGTTGATTGCTGTTAAGAAATCATCCGTTGAAACCTCTTGCGGTGTAGCGGCAAAAGAAACGGTTGATGTGAGCAAAATCATAAATAAAATTAAACAAATAACTTTAAGTGAATTTTTATTCATAAATAAAACTCCTTTTTAATTTACTGCGTCCATTGAATGACATAAAATTTGTTTGCGGTTTGGTCGTAAAGCAAATACAACTTGTTTTCATACTTTTGAATCAGCTTTACACGGCATTGATTTTCAAAGTCAGGGCGGTTTTCCGAGGGTGCGTTGATTTCATCAAGCCAACTCAAAATTTCCTGCTTATACTCGGGATTGCAACCGTCGGAAAAATCGGCAAAAAAGTCGCTCGGTATTTCTTTTTTCGGTGAATATACAGAGTAATATATTCCGTCGCCGTGAAAGCTCGGTCCTGTTGAAGCATAATAATCCTCGTGCAGCTTTTCGGGCAGAGTTGTTTCAAAATTCTGTTCATAAGCCCACTTCCTGTCGTGTACGACAAAATCAATTATGAAATTAACTGCGAGGATTATTACCAACACTGCGAGAAATGCAAGGAAAATATACTTTACCGCTTTTTTTGACTTGCTCATTTCAGTCGCCTCCTTTCACTGTATTTTACAAATTCATTATCGTATTTAATTACACTTTGTCAATATTTAATGCAAAACTGCATTGTATTTCGTGCAAAACTGCACAGAAAAAGGACCGTAAAAAACATAAGTCTTTTACAGTCCTGTTATATCTTTATGTTTTTATCAGCCGTTGAGAAGCTTTCCCGTGTTCACATAGAGGTCGGAATAGAACATATCGAAAGCGTCTATAACGCCGTCCTGATTGTAGTCGGCGGCATTGAAGCACGCTTCGTTTGTAAATTCCGCATCCTGCATCACGGCTTGTTCAATCAATTCATTGTCGGTAAGGTCGGTTTTGCCGTCGGCATTTACATCGCCCCAACGCACAAGGGTGTATTCAACCGCTGTGGGGCTTGTTACCGTGAGCGTTCCGCCCGTGGTTGTGCCCGAGAGCGTCGCCTTATTGTTTGACGGTGCCCAGGACGGAGAGCTTATGCACCAAATTGAGGTGCGGATGTCGGCGTCCTTTGAAAAGAAGAGCATACCCTTTTGATTGTCGAAAACCGCCGATGCGCTCGGATTTATCAGAACGGACGAATATGCGTTTTCGGCGAGCGCGGGATAGGTAAGCGCAAAGCCGTCATAGCTGAAATGGGTGCCTGTATTGATGTGGCTGCCCGAGGAGTCCGTTCCGCTGCCGAATTTTGTCTGTGTTCCGAACGAGCTTGACGAAAGCGACTCCGAGCCGACAAGGAAATAATCGTAGAATATTCCCGACGAGCCCTGATCCGCCCATGTGGCGTCGACGCCGTACCACTTGCCGTCCTCCATTTTGACATAGTTCCACTTGTGAGCTCCGCCGTTACCCGTGCCGACAACAAGTATGCACGGTATGTTTTCACGGTCGCAAATAAGCTTGAAAGCCTCGGCATAACCCTCGCAGACCGCCTTGCCGTTCAGGAACACGCCCGTGGGCTGGTGCGCCATGGCGACATTCGTTGTATATTCGGTCATTTTGCAGATTTTGTCGTGTATGGATTTGCATTTTGCGTAACGGGAGGAGCCGCTGACGGTAAAGTTGCCTATTTCCGACATCATTTGCGAATAGCATGAACGCACAGAGGCGTAGTTTTCATAGTCGCTTGTCGTGAGCCTTATATAAAGGTTAATTGCGGTTATCCAATAATTGCCCGAGCCGTCGTAAGAATAGCCGTAGGAATATCTGTATCCGCCGAGCCAGAAATACTGCGGGCAGTCGTCAATCGCTGCCGACACAGCACCTATCATAGCGTCCTGTGAAGCGGAGGCAAGGTCGTCGGTCGAGCTTCCTTTAATCTGACCTGTCGGGATTGTTACGGAAATAATTGCCTCCGTATCGCTGTCTCCGCCTATGTAAAGACCCGCTTCGTTTTCGATAATAGCATTATAAACGGTCTTTTGAGCCGAAGTGAGAAAATCGGAAAACATCCACTTTGAATTTGCGTTTGCGTAAAATCTGTTCGGAATTTGCACTCCGCCCGTTTTTGTCGGGAAATACGCCTCGTCAACAAGGGCGTTGCCGTAGATAAAGCCGTCGCTTTTCTCGTGATATATTTTCGGAGACTCGGAAAAGACGAAAACGCAGCAGGCGCCTATAATCAGGCACAGACAAAGTAAGATTGCCGTAAGTTTTTTCATTTATATGTCCCCTTTCCTGTGTTATGCCGCACTGTTTGCAACTTCAGTGAGAATTTGTTTTGCATCCGCTATGCCGACAGAGCCGTCTCGGTTTACATCTGCCGCAAGCTTACCTGCGCATACGAGCGGACGGGAGCCTGCAACGCTCTGCAAAACAAGCTTGGCATCCATAAGCGAAACTTTGCCGTCGGTGTTTGCGTCGCCGAAAAGGCTTATGTCGGAGCTTGTCGCTATATATGCGGAGGTGTTGAGGTCGGGATATGTAAGCGTTACATTTGTATAGCGGTCTCCCGTTGCGGTATGGGTGGTTGAAAAGGTTCTTCCGTCGGAGTCACGGGTATTTGCACCCATCATAAAGAATTCATCCGAGCAAACGCTTAATGAGCCGTCAAGGTCGTCCCAGGTAGTGTCTATTGCATACCATCTGTCGTCCATTTTGACATAGTTCCATGCGTGTCCGACATTTCCCGCATAGCCTACGACTATAATACAGGGAATGTTGTTTTTGTCGCAAATCATTTTGAACGCCTTTGAATAGCCGTCGCAAACCGTGCTGTACGGGGCGAGCAGTGCGCTTGACGGGAAGAAAACCTTTGAATTTGCAGGCGAGGTGTCGTCCGTCAGGTCTGTTGCGTAGGAGGCGAGGCTGCAAAGCCCGTTGTGGATTGACGAGATTTTTTCGTAGTCGGTGTTTCCGCTTACGGGGAAGCTGTTTACGACCTTGAGCATAGCGTTATACTCGCTCTCGATTTGGGCAATATTATTATAAGGTATATAGCTGCAGTTAAGAGTAAGCGTGACGGAGGTTACGGTTGTGCCCAAAAATCCGCTTGTCGTATATGAATACTCAAACGGGAGCGGATATATCCAGAAATACTCGGGCAAATCGTCCGTAAGAGCCGCAGCCGCCGCAACAATATTGTTCACAAGCTGACTTACGGGAAAGGTCTGCGAGGATGAAAAGTTTACTGTTATCTGACCCTTGGGCGAGGATTTCAGCCCTCCCCTTGTGTTGACAAAAGCGTTGTAAATAGCCTTTTGAGCACTTGTAAGGTTGTCGTAAAATTTATATGTCGAGGTGTTTACCGAAAGCTTGACATTTGCCTCGGAAAGGCTTGCCGTGTTGCCCGACGGGGAAAATCTTGCCGTGATAAGCTTGTTTTGCAGGTTTCCCGAAGCGGAATTTGCGCCGACGCCGAAAGAAAAAGTGCATATCAGAATACACAGACACAAAACAATGCTTGTAACTTTTTTGACCTTCATAATGAACACCTCCGCTTTAATATGTCTATCGTATCATATATCGGAATTTTTGTAAATATATAATGGTATTGATTTTTAACTGCGGAAAAAGTATAATAAACTGATAAAAGTCTGGAGTGATTTTTGTGGCAAACGAGAAATTTTTACAATTCCGTGAGGACTATCCGTCATTCTCATACGACGGTTGGCATCTCACAAAGGAAAACGGTGTAATTAAAATAGTTTTCGACTTTTCGATTGACGGCTTGTGCGAGTTCCATCCGTCAACGGAAATTCCCGTCGCAGACCTTGAAATTGCGAACGATTACAATTCGGAGACCGCAGAAAAGATTATATTCAACCTCGGTATGGTGGAGCTGATAAGCTATTGGAAATGCGCCTGCCCGAAAACCGTGAATGTAAAGTGCGGTTATCTTTCCAAAAAGGATATTAAATGGTATAAGAAGCTCTATTTCGGCGGCCTTTCGGAATTTTTCTACATAAACGGCATCGACACGGACGAAGAAGAGTTTATGGAGATAAAGGTAAACGATGAATTAAAGCACCACACCCATCCGCAGGTATACAATTCAAAGGGTATAAATCTTATCCCCGTCGGCGGCGGCAAGGACAGCTGCGTTACGGCGTCGCTGCTCAAGGACTTCCGTGATAAAAATATGTTCTTTACCGTAAACGACCAGCAGGCGAGAACCGATACGGTGCTTGCGGCAGGCTACGGCGAAAAGGATATTATAAAGACTTACAGAACGATAGACAAAAATCTACTAAACCTCAATGCACAGGGCTTTCTTAACGGTCACACACCGTTTTCGGCAATAGTTGCCTTTCTGTCGCTTTATTGTGCGTATCTTGTCGGCGGAAAATATATAATTCTCTCCAATGAGTCGAGCGCTAACGAAACGAATATCGAGGGTGTGAATGTAAACCATCAGTACTCTAAATCCTATGAATTCGAGGATGATTTCACGGCTTATGTCGAGAGAAACATTTTCGGATATGACGGAGTTGAATATTTCAGCCTTTTGCGCCCGTTTTCCGAATTGCAGATAGCGAAGATGTTTGCCTCGCTCCCCCAATATCACGATACATTCAGAAGCTGCAACAGGGGCAGCAAGAAAAATGTGTGGTGCGGAAAATGCGCCAAGTGCCTGTTTGTTTTCACGATTTTGTCGCCGTTTATCGAGTATGACAAACTTGTTTCGATTTTCGGAAACGATATGCTCAACGACTCCGACTGCACCGAGGATTTTGACGGCCTTGCGGGAATTACAAAGCTGAAGCCCTTTGAGTGCGTGGGAACAAAATCGGAATTTAATTTTGCGCTTATGCGCCTTTGCGAAAAGCTCGAAAAGGACGGAAAAGAGCTTCCGCTTCTGTGCAAACGCTTCAAAGAAAATGTTGATGAAAACACGATAGATAAAAATTTACTAAAGGAATACAATGCCTTGAACAATGTGCCCGAGGATTTCCTTTATATCATAATGGAGATGTATAATTATGTTGCCGAAGATAATTGATTACCTTAAAGACAAGTCCGTGCTGATACTCGGCTTCGGCAGAGAGGGTCAGTCCACGCTTGCGTACATTAAAAAGTATCTCCCCGAAAAGGAGCTGACCGTTGCGGACAGAAACAGCGTTTCCCCCGACGGCAAAAACATTAAAACAATATGCGGCGAGAACTATCTTGACTGCGTAAACAGCTTCGATGTTGTGATGAAAAGCCCCGGAATATCCTTCCGTGATGTTGAGGTTGACAAAAGCACCGAGGTTACCTGCCAGGTGGATATGTTTTTGCGCTTTGCGGATTGCCGCAAGGTAGGAATAACGGGCTCGAAGGGCAAGACCACAACCTCGACGCTCACATACGAAATGCTCAAAGCGGCAGGCAAGGACGCAAGGCTTATCGGAAATATCGGCGTGCCTGTTTTTGAGGTGCTTGAAAGCGTTACGCCCGACACCTATGCGGTTATAGAAATGTCCTCGCACCAGCTTGAATTTACACGCACCTCTCCCGAGGTTGCGATACTCACAAACATTTACGAGGAGCATCTCGATCATTACAAGGGCGGCTTTACGGGCTATGTCAACGCAAAGCTCCACATTATGAATTATCAGGACAAAAACGGCACATTTATATACAATTCCGACCAGGGAGTGTCGGATTATGTCAATCTCAGCTCTACCGAGGCTCAAAAAATCGGAGTTTCGGTAAACGACCCGCTTCCGTTTGAGGTGCACAACGAGCATCTTTTGGGCATCCACAACAGGCAGGATATACTTTTTGCCTACCGTGCGGCAAAGATGCTCGGCGCAAGCGATGCGGATTGTGAAAAGGGCGTTGAAAACTTTTCGGGAATCGAGCACAGAATGGAAAAGGTCGGAACCTTTAAGGGAATAACCTTTTACAACGACTGTATAGCGACAATTCCGCACGCCGTCGAATGTGCGGTTGAAGCACTCAAAACCGTAGATACGCTGATTTTCGGCGGCAAGGACAGGGGTATTGATTATTCGGAATTCTGCGAATATCTCGAAAAATGTTCGGTTAAAAATCTTATAGGTACGCCCGAAACGGGACACAAGATAATCGACAGGCTTGAAAAGGACGCCTGTCCGAAAAAGCTTGTCAAAGCAGACGACCTCGAAGAGGCGGTAAAAGAGGCATACAGGCTTACCGCAGAGGGAAAAATCTGCCTTTTATCCCCTGCGGCGTCAAGCTATAATGTATATAAGAATTTTGAGCAAAAGGGTAGGCATTACAAGGAGCTTATAAAAAAATATGGCGAGTAATCACATAATTGCGGACAGGATAAGCAGCTCCTCGCACTGCTTGTAAAGCTCGGGGAAGTCGGCTGCGTTCCTTTCCGAAACGGAGAAGTCGAAAGCCGGAGCGGAGAAGTTTTTGCAAAACCAACAGCTGAAGCTGCCGTAGGCTTTTTGCGGTTTTATGCGCTTTATCGGCAGTTCGCTCACGCTTTTGAAAACCTGAGTCATCATAGCGCAGTCGGACGAGCTTTTCGGGCTTTGGCAGGATATGTATTTGCCCGAGCAGGAAAGCGTTACGGCATATTTTGGAATAAGGGTGCGGCACAGGGCGACAACTGTCTTTGTTTCGGGCTCGCTTGCCTCGGACGGACCTTTGTACCCCGATACGGACGGTTTTTCGGCGGGGCTTTCGGCATCCGAAAATCTGTACGGGAAATTAAGGGAAATATCCACACCTCTTGCGTTTGAGATCCAGTTTTCGCAGTTGCCGTCGGCGGCTTTTCGTACAAGCCCGTTGTAACAGCGTGCGTTTTCCCCGTTGGAGCGTGAAATCTCCAGACCGTCGGGGTTTGTAAGCGGTACAACGACGATTTTTTGGTCACGGAGAATACTCCTGATTTTAATTGCGGAAATTTTCAGGTCGTTTTTGTAAGCGATACACAGCCGCTCGAAAAATGTGAGCAAAATCTTGGCGGACATACCGCTTGTGTCGGAAAAGTCAGACAGAAATAGCACGCAGTTTTTTCCGTCGCCGATGCCGAGCGAGCGTATATTGCGTTTGCACCAGCTTTTGCCGAGAGTATCGACCGTTACAAAATCAAAGCTGGTTTTGATTTTGTCGGTATATTCTTCCGCATTGTTATAAGTAAAGCACATAATATCAACAACCTTCGTTTTCTATGGTATTTGATATTAAGATATATTCCGAAAGAAGTGAATTTATTATGGATTTGACCGAAAAACCCGTAAATCGGGAATACATATTCAAGGGCAGAATTATAAACCTGCGTGTTGACGACGCGCTTTTGCCCGACGGCTCCGTCGCAAAAAGAGAGGTTGTCGAGCACCCGGGCGGAGTTTGTGTTGCGGCGCTGACGGAAAACAACGAGCTGTTGTTTGTCGAGCAGTTCAGATACCCATACTCCGAGGTCGTTTTAGAGCTCCCCGCAGGCAAGCTTGAATACGGCGAGGACCCGTTTGAGGCGGGAAAGCGTGAGCTTCGTGAGGAAACGGGAGCCGTCGCACGGGAATATGAGAGTCTGGGCAAATTATATCCCACTCCGGGATATTGCGGCGAGATAATACATATGTATTTTGCAAAGAATTTGACTTTCACTTCGCAGGACCTTGACAGCGACGAATTTCTTGAGGTGCGGAAAATTCCGCTTAAAAAAGCGTTCGAGATGGTTATAAACAATGAAATTGCGGACTCGAAAACACAGGTCGGCATTATGAAAGTTTACTATAAAATATACGGGGAACAGAAATGAAGATTATACTTGCCTCGGGTTCGCCCAGGCGCAGAGAAATAATGAAAAACGCAGGATATGATTTTGAAGTGAAAACTTCAAGCGCAGACGAAACCCTGCCGCGGGAAATGGCGGCTGACGAAGCGGTCAAATATCTTGCCGAAATAAAGGGAGACGCCGTAAAAACGGACGAAAACACGCTTGTTGTGTCGGCTGATACGGTTGTGGTGCTCGACGGTAAAATTCTCGGCAAGCCGAAGAATGACAACGACGCATTTTCAATGCTGTTTTCTCTTTCGGGCAGGACGCATACGGTTCTTACGGGCGTGTGCGTGAGGCTCGGCGAAAAAAAGACGGTGTTTTGCGAAAAGACAGAGGTTAAGTTCTATCCTCTCGGAGAGGACGAAATCAAGGCATATATTGCAACGGGCGAGCCGTCGGACAAGGCGGGCGCGTACGGAATACAGGGCAAGGGTGCGTTGCTTGTCGAAAAAATCAACGGAGATTACCTCAATGTCGTGGGACTTCCGATGGCAAGACTTCACAGAGTGCTGAAAGACTATATAAAACAGTGAATATATAAGGAAAACAAACCGATTTTATTTTGGCGGACATTCGCCTTGATAAAATCGGTTTTTGCTTTATTTATTGAAAATCGGCGTTAAGATTTTTATTATATTTTATATGTTGACATTTTTTGAAAAATACTGTATTATGAAATCGAAACCAAATATAATTATTCACTGATATTATTCACTTGTAAATCCTGCACAATAATTATAGTTATAAATATATTGTTATATGCTGGATTTTTTAACAGATGCTAGTCGTATATTGTCGGTGATATATAATCAACTTATATATACAAATACATTTAATTATAAAGCGGAGGTGGTTTGCCATGGTTAATAAATAAAAGAATAATAAGCATATATCCATGGTGTTTTTTAGTTTGATTAAAGGAGAATTAAAATGAAAATGAAAATTAAAAAAACTATAATTTTTATGTTTAGCGTTTTATTAATAATACAATGGTCTCCAGTAACGATATTTGCTGAAACATATGAAAAACCATATTATTACACAAATGAATCAGGAAAAACGCTTGAATATTATGTGGATAATAACGGAGATGAATACATATATTCAAATGGGGAAAAGATATATGTTTTGTTACCGCTTGAAAAATATTTAATTACAGACGAAGATATTATTAATGCCGAACTTGAAAGGATAAGAAACACTGTTGATGTTTCTACTTGCTCATTAAATTCAGAAGCACGAGGCACGGTTATCGTAAAGACAATATTTAATAATACAATTAATTTTGGGGATAGCGTTTTCAGAATTGGTTATCACACATGGGATGATGGAGCCTCGCATATTAGATTAAAAACGAGCAATCACAAGCCGGTTTTATCAAATCATAATTTAAATGTTATTTTTTATTGGTATTTAGAGGAGGATAATCATTTGTATGGCAAAACATATATGAATCAGAACTGTTCAATTACAAAAGGATATTCTCTTGGCAGTACCGGAATTGAAAAGGTTGATGTAGGTGTTACGCCTGTCGGCGGTATGACATCTTGCAAATTGGCAGTTACATTGACGGTTGGATAATTATTAAGAAGGGCGGTAGGTCTGATGAAAAAAGCAAGCATTTCATTATCCGTAATAATCGCAGCCGTAATAATTTTCGTTTTCGGAATTTTTCCTGCGACAGGCTTGTATTGGGTCAAAGAAGATATGGGCGTAATTAACGGAAGTGCTAATGCATCTGTCTATGCGCTTATTCCACGGACCGCACAGTTGTCGAAAAAAGGAACGGATTTCAGAATGAGCGTTTTGGACAAATCAGCCGATTTTTACTATGCAAACGGATTTGTCAATTATTCCGAAGCGCCTCAAATAACCGATATAAAATACGGTTATAATAAGGTTCGATATACATTAAACGATCCAAACGGCGGAGCGCAATGGCTTGTTTCGGTTCGTTACGGATGGGGTAAAGAAGAGGTTGACTGTGAAATCCTCAAGCAGAAGAACTATTCTGTTCCCGAACTGACGGCGCTTAATACTATGTTCGAGAGCAATTCGCTGAAAATGGAAGTTTTTCTGTTGGACACTTATGCGGCGGCGATGGGTAAATATTCAAAAAACGGCACGATGTCGGATAATCTTGTAATCAGCACTATAACTTCGGCGATAGACACCTGCGACAAGACGCCAATCGAAAGCAGAGCGAATGAGGATTATAATTTCAAATGTGTAATCAAAAACGACAGCGAAAACAATGAGATAACACTTTTGATATGGAAAGATTCGGTAAGTATAAACGGAACGACTTACACAATCGATACGAATACATATAATGTGATTTTCACCAACGCATTAAAGGCTCTGGCGAAGTAACTGCTTTTAGGTAAGTTGTTGATTTTGCGGTTGCGCAAAAGATTATTGCACAGCAGACAATGTAAAGGGGTGTGTATATGAAAAAGAAAGTTTTGATTTGCTGTTTGGTTGTTTTGGCGGCTGCCGTTATTGCGTTTGCGTGCGTTTCAAAGGCTAATCCTCTCTATACGGCGGCGGTAAGCTCTCCTGTCGATATTGATGCGGCGAAAAACGGCGGTTCGTATTGCGCCGATGTGATGTTCGGATATAATGAGCACAAGCTTTTGCACACATCGTCCGAAAGGAAAAGAAAGGCAGAGCAGTACGAAACGATTCAGGCAGATCTCGACGAATTCCGCAAGGAGGCTGCCGATTTTCAAAAGCCGTATATGATTGACGCCGACTATAAAAACGCCGACGGAAAGACCGTTATCACATTCAGCGGCACGGTAACAGACCCGAACAGCGGCGAAGCGGTTCCGTTTGAGAGAACCTATCAATATGATTTTATACTCACGGATAAAATCAACAAATAAATAATTTTAATGCAACACCCCCTTTCGATGTGATGTCGGGAGGGAGTGTTTTTTAATTGTTCACAACATTTATCGGGTTGCCGTTGAAAAATATTTTTGTTAAACCTCTTTAATTTTATATTTCGTAATGATATACTGTTATTGCCAAACAAATTTTTATAAGTATTGAAGTGCTCCAAGGGGATATTATGTCCCATAGTAAGCATAATAACTTTGTTATTCGGTAAAAGTGCAAATTCCGTCAAGTTATTATGCAAGGTTACACTTCATGCTTGAAATTTGTTTGGCGACAATCGGGGTTTGCGTTTTTCGGTGCGCTGACTTCGGTTGGCGCACTTTTTCATTACCGAATAATAATAAAAAAGAGGGAAAGAAAATGAATTCGAATTTTTACTTGCACAAATCAGACAGAGCCGCATTAAAAGCATTGAAAGCAATTCCGGGATTTTCTCAGCTTACAAAAGCGTATATGAAATTTTGGTATGAGAAAATGGATCGTATTGAAAATATGTCGAGAAATCTTCGCATAAGCGAAAAACAATTGTCTAAGTACTATGATATGCTTGTTCCCATATGCAACAAACTTGAAATCGAAGTACCGGAATTGTATTTGACGCTGGATGTTACGGCAAATGCATGTACATACGGATATACAAAACCGTACATAGTCATTAATTCGGGAATGCTTGAAACTATACCCGAAGAGCTTGTTCCGACAGTGTTGGCACACGAATGCGGACATATTGCTTGCGGACATTGTCTTTATACAACAATGGGAATGTTTTTACTTAACGGAACAGATACGGCATTAAAACTGCTTGGCTTAAGCGGTGTGGAAATACTGCCGCTCAAGGTTGCGTTTGCATATTGGATGAGATGCAGTGAGCTTTCCGCAGACCGTGTCGCCGCCGTTTGCGACGGCAACAGCGACAAGATGGTTGAATTATGTATGCGCTTTGCCGGCTATGATAAGGATGTTGAGGGAGAGGCAAATATTGATGAATTTATGAATCAGGCACTTGATTATCTGGAAATGGTCAAAGACTCAAAGTGGAATAAAACATTGGAATTTTTATATCTTTCCAATAAGGATCATCCGTTAAGTGCCGTGAGAGCTTATGAGTGTTCGCAATGGTGTAAGACGGACAGCTTTAATAAAATTACAAATTATATAAACAACAAGGATAAAAGCGAAGCGGATTTGATAAAAAGTTTAGAAGAAATACCGATGAATCGAGATTCAAAGTCTTATATCGGAGAAAATATAGAAAAGGTGCATAAAGTATTTTGCGATATGGGTTTTTCAAATGTCGTTGATGCTAAAGTTTCAAAGAAAGGGCTGCTGACTAAGGATAAGCAAGTGCTTAATATAAAAGTTGACGGCAATGACGGATTTGATGAATGTGAATGGCTCTCAAAAAACTCCAAGGTTGAACTTGAATATTACGATGAGTCGGGATTAACGGAAGAGGCGTCTGCGGCTCATCCCGGTCAGCTCAGAATACCGGATTCTACAAAAGCGTATCTCGGACGGGAGTATATGTCTGTATCGGACGAAATAAGCAAAGCCGGATTTATGAATATTGAGCTTCAAGAGCAGAAAAAGGCAAAAAAGGGCTTGTTTGAAAAGGACGGGAAAGTAACATTAATTTCTGTAAACGGGCAGACACAGTTTTCAAAGGATGAATGGTTTGATGAAAAAGCCAAGATAATTATTGCATATCAGACTTTTGAGAAATAATATACAAAATGCGGAGAGATTAACAGTCTCTCCGCATTTTATCGTTATTTGTCATCCGTTCACAACATTTATCGGGTTGCCGTCAAAGAAGGCTTGGACATTGTTTTTGAGAATTTGCATAAGGCGTTCTCTGGTTTCGTATGCCGCCCAGGCGATATGCGGTGTGATATTGCAGTTTTTGGCGCTCAAAAGTGGGTTGTCGGCTTTCGGCGGCTCGGTCGAGAGGACATCAACGCCCGCACCTGCGATTTTGCCCGAATTGAGTGCGTCGGCAAGAGCCTGTTCGTCAACCGCTCCGCCCCTTGCGGTGTTGATTAAAAGCGCCGTCGGCTTCATTTTCGAGAGGAAGTCGGCGTTTATTATTTTCTCCGTCTTTTCCGTGAGCGGACAGTGCAGGGTTACAATATCCGATTTGTAAGCCAACTCGTCAAGCGTTGACCAGCTGAAATTTTTCCTGTCCGACTGTTCGGTTTCGTGACCCGAAACTGCCAGAATGTTCATTTTATATGCTTCGGCTATATCCGCAACCGCCTGACCTATCTTTCCGAAGCCGATAATGCCTATCGTTTTGCCGCAGAGCTCGGTAAGCGGCGAAAGCTGATAGCAGAAGTCCGGGCAACGGCTCCAGCCTCCGTTTTTAACATCGTTTGAATGAAGAGAAACGGCGTTGTAAAATTCGGTTATATGGGCAAAAACAAGCTGAGCCACAGCCTGTGTGGAATAGGACGGAATGTTTGACACGGGGATGTTGTGTTGCTTTAAGTATGCCGTATCGACGACATTGTAGCCTGTGGCGAGGACTGCGACGAATTTGAGGTTCGGCATTTTTTCGAGGTCGTCCTTTTCAAGCGGCGTTTTGTTGGTTATAACCGTGTCGGCGGTTTCGCACCGCTTTAAGATAAGCTCTTTCGGCGTTCTCGGATATATTTCGAGCTCTCCGTATTCTTTGAGCCAATCCCATGAAAGGTCTCCCGGGTTCGTTGTCTCGGCGTCGAGTATGACGGTTTTCGGCATAATTATTCCTCCGTGTAAGATAATATTGTTTGTATTGTACCATAATTCGGCGGCCTTGAAAATAAAAGCCCGTGCAAAAACAGATAAATTGATTGACCTTGAAGCGATTATGTTATAAAATTATAATGATATTGTATGTGCCGAAAGCGAGGTGGGGCTGTTGGCGAAAAAAAGAATAAACCGCAGAGGTCTGCTTAACTTTCTGGGCGTTGCGCTTATTATAATCGCAGTGGCTCTGCTTGCGTTGACGGGGCTTATGCAGGTTCGGCAGTTTGCCGAGAAGTATGACGAGCTGCTGAAAATACTTGCAGACTTCGAGGATGCGGTTGCGGCAATACAGATAAAAGGCTTTGTCGTTATAGCGATATTGCTTATTTATCTGTCAAAGGTAGTGGTTCCGATACCTATTTCTGCGGTGTGCGTTATCGCGGGTATGGTGTTCCCGACCTATATTGCGGCGCTTATTAACATTGCGGGCTTTATTATACTTTTAACAATAAAATATTTTTGGGGAAAGCACCTCGGCGGCGGCTTTGTCCATAAAATTTTGAGCAGATACGAAAATTTTGACAAGATTTTCACCTCGGATTTTTCGGGGAAGGGCGGTCTGCTCGTGGCGCTGAGGCTTGTGCCGAATATCCCGATAAACACAGTCAGCCAGCTGTACGGAGCGATGAACTTCGATTACTATAAATATATCCTGTTTTCGATTATCGGCTTTATGCCGAAGATAATTTCGTACAGTATGGTCGGACGCCATGTCTACAACCCGTTTTCGCTTGCGTTTATGTTGCCGTTGGTCATTATTTTCACAATTTCGGGTCTTGCAACGCTCGGAATAAACGCATTTATCGACCTTTACAACAATTCGTCAAAGGCGAAGGCGGCAAAATCAAAAGAAAACAAACAAAATTCGGAAGGATGAGAGCAGATGTCAACAACTGCACAGTTAAGAGAAGAAATAAAAAGCGGAAAGCTTGACGATAGATTTAAGAGGGTTTATGTTACCGATACGGAGGTAAAGGCTCAGTATGAGAGATACTGTTCGCTTGCGGACGATTTCGACGAGGTTTTTTCCTCGGACAGAGATGTAAGACTTTTCTCCGCTCCCGGCAGAACAGAGGTCGGCGGTAACCATACCGACCACAACCACGGTAGGGTTCTTGCCGCAGGAATTAACCTTGACGCTATTGCCCTTGCTTCAAAGAATGACGACAACACCGTAAGGGTAAAATCGAGAGGTTACGCAATGGATGTTGTGGAGCTTTCGGATTTGAGCGTACATAAGGACGAGGAGGGTCACTCCCCCGCCCTTGTAAGAGGCGTATGCAAAGGCTTTTTGAACCACGGCTACAATATAGGCGGCTTTGACGCTGTTACGGCGTCGAGAGTTCTTTCGGGCTCGGGACTTTCGTCCTCGGCGGCATATGAGGTGCTTGTCGGCACAATGCTCAACTATCTTTATAACGACGGCAAGGTTGACCCCGTTACGATTGCGAAGATTGCACAGTATGCCGAGAACGAATATTTCGGCAAGCCCTGCGGACTTATGGATCAGATGGCGTGCTCGGTCGGCAGCTTTATCACGATTGATTTCAAAGACCCGTCAGAGCCCGTAATAGAAAAGGTCAGCTTTGACTTCGCTTCGTGCGGACATTCGCTGTGCATTGTCGACACAAAGGGCAGCCACTCAAATCTTACCGACGAATATGCGGCGATAAGGCTTGAAATGGAGAGCGTAGCGGCTCAGTTCTCAAAGAAGGTTCTGCGTGAGGTTGACGAAAAGGACTTCCTTGCGAAAATACCCGAGCTTCGTAAGGCTGTGGGCGACAGAGCGGTTCTGCGTGCAATGCATTTCTATAAAGACAACGAAAGAGTTTTGCGTGAGGTTGACGCTCTTAAAAAGAACGATTTTGAACGGTTCAAGAAGCTTGTAATCGAGAGCGGCGACTCCTCATATATGTACAATCAGAATGTTTTTGCGGTAAAGCAACCCGAGGTTCAGCCCGTTTCCATTGCTCTTGCTTTGAGCGAGCAGGTGCTTGACGGCAAGGGTGCGTGGAGAGTTCACGGCGGCGGATTTGCAGGCACAATACAGGCGTTCGTTCCCAACGAGCTGCTTGAGGAATACAAAACCACTCTTGAAGCGGTGTTCGGCGAGGGCTCATGCTATGTTCTCGCAATAAGACCCGTAGGCGGAGCGGAAATTTAACAAAGGAAGTTATTCGGAATGGATGTTCGTCAAATATTAAAGGATTTGACAGTCGGCGCAGGCGTTTCGGGCTGTGAGTACGAAATCGCCCCGACAGCCGAAAAATATCTTGAAAAATACGGCAGGGTTCACATTGATACTCTCGGAAATGTCATTCTTGAAAAGGACGGCAAGGGAGACGGAATTTTGCTTGACGCCCACACGGATATGGTGGGTATGATAGTTACCTCAATAACGCCCGAGGGCTTTTTGAGGGTTGACGCCTGCGGTCATATCGATACAAGGCCGCTCGGCGCACAGCAGGTTACAATCCACGGAAAAGAGCCGCTTGTCGGCGTTGTGATAAGCACGCCTCCGCACCTTCAAAAAGGCGACAGCGAGCACAACGGTATGAAGATGAGCGATGTGCTGATAGACACGGGCCTTCCGAAAGAAAAGGTCGCTCGGCTTGTCGGTCTCGGCGACAGGGTTACGGTAAACTCCGAATTTACGCAGCTCCTCGGCGACAGGGTTTCGTGCTGTGCTCTTGACGACAGGGCGGGTATGGCAAGCCTTATCTACGCTATGGAAATTCTCGAAGAAAAGGGCTGCGACAAAAAAGTTACGGTATCCTTTTCCACCCGTGAAGAGGTCGGGGGAAGCGGAGCGAAAACGGCTGCGTTCAATGCGAGCACAAAGGAGCTTATAGCCGTTGATGTAAGCTTTGCAGACACACCCGACAGCAATTCCGAGGAGTGCGGCGAGCTCTCAAAAGGACCGATGATAGGCGTTTCGTCCTCGCTCGATTATGAGATGTCGCAGAGATTTATTGACACTGCCGAAAAATGCGGTATTCCGTATCAGCTTGAAATTATGGGAGGAAGAACGGGTACCAATGCCGACAGCATGACGGTGGCAAAGGGCGGATTTGTAAGCGGCCTTATTTCGATACCGCTTCGCTATATGCATACGGGCGTCGAAGTCGTTTCGGTCGCCGATGTCGAAAACACGGGAAGGCTCATTGCCGAATATATTGCGGGAGGTAACGAAAATGCTTAAAGAACTTTGCCCCCTCAACGGCATTTCGGGAAGAGAAAAGGCGGTAAGGGAATATATAATTTCAAAGATACCGTCAGACTGTAAATATTCGGTTGACGCACTCGGCAATGTTATTGTCGAAAAGCCCGGCAAGAGCCGTGCAAAGAAAAAAGTTATGCTCAGCGCCCATATGGACGAAGTGGGCTTTATGGTAAACTATATTACCGACGACGGATATATCAAAATAACCCCCGTGGGCGGAATTGACGAAAGAGTTGTTTTCGGCAGGCGGGTAAATGTTTCGGGCATACCCGGAGTGATAGGCTCAAAGGCACTGCATCATCTTTCGTCGGACGAGCTTTACAAGGTTCCGAAGTGCGAGGATATGTTTGTGGATATAGGCGCCGAGACGGGAAAGCAGGCAAGGAAATATGTCCGCTTGGGCGACGAAGTGAATTTTGAGTCCGAATATGTCGAATTCGGCGACGGATTTATAAAGGCAAAGGCGCTTGACGACAGGGTCGGCTGCCAAATTCTTCTCGATATTCTTGCAAGCGAGCAGCCGTACGATTTAACGGTGTGCTTTGTCGTTCAGGAGGAAATAGGAACAAGAGGCTCTGCGGTTGCGGCGTATAATGTTATGCCAGACTGTGCGATAGTGCTTGAATGCACCACGGCGGCGGATATACCCGACACGCCCGAGCACAAAAAAGTCTGCAAGCTTGGGAACGGCGCAGTCGTAAGCTATATGGACAGAGGTACGGTTTACGATTTTGAGCTTTATAAAAAGGCGTTTGCGGTTGCGGAGAAAAACGGAATAAAATGTCAGACAAAGACGGTTGTCGCAGGCGGTAACGATGCGGCGGCAATTCACAAGTCGGGAAAGGGTGTTCGCACTGCGGCGATTTCGGTGCCGACGAGATACATTCATTCCCCGTCCTGCGTTGCGAAAAAAGAGGATATAGAGGCGGTTGCGCTTCTTGCTCAGCGGCTTGCAGAGGAGCTTGCGAATGATTAAGCTTATCGAAAATCTGTCAAAGACAACGGCTGAAGATTTGACGGCGTTCTTTTCCGACGACACTGCGGCGGCGTTCACGCTGTTTTCACTGCTCGATTTTACAAATGTTGACGGCGCATGGGTGCAGACGCAGGGAGAGAGCATAACGGCGCTTGTCGTTGAAAAGGAAAATAGCAAGGTTTATGTCTGCGCTTTTGAAACGGCGGATTTTTACGAGCTTGAGGATTTCATTTCACGGCTCGGCGGCGTGGTGGTTCACTGCTCCTCGGACATAACGGAGAGGCTCGGCGTGACGGCGTTTTCAAAAATCAGCGTTATGGAGCTTAAAGGCGAGCCGCCCGAGGGCAGGCAGTCTGTTGAAATAAACGACGGTTTGCGGCCTGTTTTTGATTTGCTCACGCAATCCAAAAAGGAAATTCTGACAAATGCGGTCGAAAAGAAAGATTTGAAAAAATTTACCGACAGGGCATACAAGGAATGGCTTTCAAGGACGACGAGGGGAATATTTTCGGGCTATACGAGCGTCAGGGCGATAAAGGTCGGAGACAATTCGGTCTTATCGGTTGCGGTTGCGGACAGGCTCGGTAAAAATATATTTATAAGAGATGTGGCAACGGATGCGGAATTCCGTAAAATGGGCTATGCGTCCGATTGCATAAGCGGACTTTGCAGAGATTTCAAAAAAGACGGAGAAAATGTCTTTCTTGCCTGCAACGATTTGAAAACGGAAAAGTTTTACAACAAAATAGGCTTTGAAAGAGAAGCGTACATAGATTTGGGAATTATTGAGTTATGAGAGAATTTTTTGAATTTACCGATACCGTGAAAGCGGCGGCGGAAAAGGCGACGGCGAAAGCCGAAAAAATGTTTTCGCAAATTGAAAGAACAGGGGAATACAATCAGCAAAAGGTTTTGGCGGCGTTCATCAACAACAAGGTTGACGAAACCGACTTCAACACCTCCACGGGCTACGGTTATTCCGACAAGGGAAGAGAAAAGCTTGACGCACTGGTTGCCGATATTTTTAAGGCGGAGAGCGCAATTATCAGGGCGGGAGCGCTTTCGTGCGGAACACATACGCTCGGCGTCTGCCTTTACGGAATTTTAAGACCGAATGATGTTATGCTCTGCGTTTCGGGCGCACCGTACGACACAATTCATCCCGTTATAGGTATCGGCGGAAAAAACAAGGGCGACGGCACTCTTGCGGACTTCGGCGTTATATACAGGCAGGTCGATATGACCGAAAAAGATGAGCTCGACTATGCCGAAATCGAAAAAGCCGCAGGCGATAAAGCGGTAAAGATGGTATATATCCAGCGCTCAAGAGGCTATTCGTTAAGGCACTCGATAAGCGTTGCGGAAATAGAAAAAGTGTGCGAAATCGTACACAGGGTAAACAAGAATGCGGTGGTTATGGTTGACAACTGCTACGGCGTGTTCACGGAGGAAAAAGAGCCCACAGAGGTAGGCGCAGACATTGTTGCGGGCTCGCTTATCAAGAATATGGGCGGCGGCATTGCTCCGATGGGCGGCTATATAGCGGGCAGAAAGGACCTTGTGGAGCTGTGCTCATACAGGCTCACGGTTCCGGGTCTCGGCTCTGAGGTCGGCGCAACGCTCGGCGTGAACAGAAGCCTGTTTATGGGCATTTTCAACGCCCCGAATGTGGTAAAGGAAGCGCTTAAAACCGCAGTGTTTACGGCGGCGCTGTTTGAAGAGCTCGGTTTTGAGGTCACGCCCCGAAGCAATGAGACAAGGCACGACATTATACAGGCGGTCTGCCTTGAAAACGAAGAAAGACTCATTGCGTTCTGTCAGGGCATGCAAAAGGGAGCTCCGATTGACTCGTTTGTCGTTCCCGAGCCGTGGGATATGCCAGGCTACGACAGCAAGGTTATAATGTCGGCAGGCGCATTCACTTCGGGCTCGTCGATAGAGCTTTCCGCCGACGCACCGCTTCGTGAACCGTTTGCGGTATGGATGCAGGGCGGACTCAACTTTGCTTCGGGCAAGGTGGGAGTTATGCTTGCGGCGGATGAAATCGTAAGGAGAGATTTAGTATGAATTTAATGCATTTGAAAAGCGGAACGGATGTCAGAGGCGTTGCCGTTGCGAAAGAGACTACCGATACGGTAGAGCTTACCGATGAAGCGATAAAAAGAATAACGGGTGCGTTTGTTTATTTCCTTTGCGCCAAGACGGGAAAGGAAAAGGACGCTCTTACGGTTTCGGTGGGACATGATTCGAGAATTTCCGCCGACAGGATAAAGACGGATGTAATTGCAATTTTGCTCTCTATGGGAGTTAAGGTCAAGGACTGCGGTCTTTGCTCAACACCCGCTATGTTTATGACAACGCAGCTTGACACCTGCGACGGCGCCGTGCAGATTACGGCAAGCCATCATCCGTGGGACAGGAACGGACTTAAATTCTTTACCGCAGGCGGTGGACTTTCGGCTGAGGAAATCGGAAAAATCCTTGAATTTGCCGAGATGAACGACGCAATAGCTTATGACACTTCAAGGGAAGCGGAGAAAATCTACTTTATGTCGGTTTACTGCGAGCATCTGAAAAATCTTATAAAGCAGGGCGTAAATTCCTCGGATAATTACGACAGACCGCTTGAGGGGCTTAAAATAGTTGTTGACGCAGGCAACGGAGTAGGCGGATTTTTCGCAAATGAGGTTTTGGCACCGCTTGGTGCCGACACAAACGGTTCAAGGTATCTTGACCCCGACGGAATGTTCCCCAATCACATACCTAACCCCGAAAATGCGGTTGCCATGGCTTCAATTTGCGAGGCAACGGTTGAGTCGGGTGCCGATCTCGGCGTAATTTTCGACACTGATGTTGACCGTGCGGCGTGCGTAAGCGCAGACGGAAAGGAAATCAACCGCAACCGTCTTGTTGCTCTTGCGGCGGCGATAGCTCTCGAAAACTGCGAGGGCGGAACGGTGGTAACGGACAGCGTGACCTCCGCAGGTCTTACGGAATTTATCGAAAACACGCTCGGCGGAAAGCACAGACGGTTCAAGAGAGGCTATAAAAATGTTATCGACGAGAGCGTAAGGCTTGAGGGCGAGGGAGTAAAGGCTCCGCTTGCGATAGAGACCTCGGGCCATGCGGCGTTCAGCGAAAACTACCATCTTGACGACGGTGCGTATCTTATCACAAGAATAATTATCAAGCTTGCCGAGTTGAGAAAAGAGGGTAAGACGCTTGAGTCGCTTATCGCTTCGCTCAAAGAGCCTGTTGAGGAAAAGGAAATCCGCTTCGGAATAAAAGCCGAGAACTTCAGGGAATACGGCGAGGGAATAATCGATAAAATAGAAAAAAGCGCAATTTTAAGAACGGATATAAAAATTGCCGACGACAGCTGCGAGGGCGTAAAGGTTATATTCACGGACCCCGAAATCGACGGATTTTATATTTTAAGAATGAGCGTTCACGACCCGGTTATGCCGATGAACATCGAAAGTGCGGTTGCGGGCGGAGTTCGCAAAATCGCTCAGGCTGTATATGATGAATTACAGGCATATTCACTTCTCGATATGACCTCTTTGAAACAATTCTTGTAGGAAACTATTGACAAAGCGTGAATAATACATAAAATGTATGTATATATTTATCAATCAATAAGTATAACGAAAGGCAAAGGTAATGCGTTATGATTTTTGAGAAAGTAAGAGAAATTATCTGTGAGCAGTTTGATGTTGACGAGGAAAATGTTACCCCCGAGACGGATATAAGAGAGGATTTGGACGCCGACAGTCTTGATTTGGTCGACCTTGTTATGAGCTTTGAGGATGAGTTCAAAATCGAGGTTCCCGACGATGCGGTTGAGACGATAAAGACGGTCGGAGATATTGTTAAATTTATTGAGGAACACTGATTTATCAGTTAAATATTAAGACAAGGATGTAAGAAAATGGCAGAACAGAAAAAGATGGTCAATGACATAACCGCAATGGACGAGGACTTTGCGAAATGGTACACCGATGTTGTTAAGAAGGCGGAACTCGCCGAATATACGAGCGTCAAGGGTTGTATGGTTATCCGTCCCTACGGTTATGCGATATGGGAAAACATTCAGAAAATAATGGATAAAATGTTCAAGGATACGGGACACGAAAATGTCTGTATGCCTATGTTTATCCCCGAAAGTCTCCTTGAAAAGGAAAAGGATCATGTTGAGGGCTTCGCTCCCGAGGTTGCTTGGGTAACACACGGCGGAAGCGAAAAGCTTGAGGAAAGGCTCTGCGTGCGTCCGACTTCGGAAACGCTTTTCTGCGAACACTACAAGCAGATTGTTCATTCCTACCGTGATTTGCCGAAGCTCTACAATCAGTGGGTGTCGGTTGTCCGTTGGGAAAAGACTACAAGACCGTTCCTGCGCACAAGAGAGTTCCTTTGGCAGGAGGGTCATACAATTCACGCAACAGCCGAAGAGGCTAAGGCAGAGACGGTTAAAATGCTCAATGTCTATGCCGACTTCTGCGAAAATGTACTTGCGATGCCCGTAGTCAAGGGCGTCAAGACCGAAAAGGAAAGGTTTGCCGGTGCGGAGGACACCTATACCATCGAGGCTCTTATGCACGACGGTAAGGCTTTGCAGTCGGGCACCTCGCACTATTTCGGCGACGGCTTTGCTAAGGCGTTTGAAATTCAGTATATGGATAAGGACAACAAACTCAAAACACCTTATCAGACTTCGTGGGGTTCAACCACAAGGCTTATCGGCGCAATCATTATGACTCACGGCGACGATAACGGACTTGTGCTCCCGCCCAAGGTTGCACCCGTTCAGGTCGTTGTAATCCCGATTGCACAGCACAAAGAGGGCGTACTTGACAAGGCGCAGGAGCTTTGCGACAGACTCTCAAAGATATGCAGGGTTAAATCGGATGTTTCGGAAAATTCTCCCGGCTGGAAGTTTGCCGAGTATGAGATGAAGGGCGTACCGCTCAGAGTCGAGATAGGTCCCAAGGATATTGAGAAAAATCAGTGCGTTATCGTACGCAGGGATAACAGGGAAAAGTATTTTGTATCTCTTGACGAGCTTGAAGCAAAAATCCCCGAGCTTCTCGAAGAGGTTCATAAGGGACTTTACAACAAGGCTCTTGAAAGAAGAAAGAATATGACATACACTGCAAGAACTCTTGACGAGCTCAAGGATATTGCCGACAACAAGCCCGGATTTATCAAGGCTATGTGGTGCGGCGACAGAGATTGCGAGGATAAGCTCAAGGAGTATGCCGGCGTAACCTCAAGATGTATCCCGTTTGAGCAGGAGCATATAGGCGACACCTGCGTTTGCTGCGGCAAACCTGCCGATAAGATGCTTTACTGGGGCAAGGCATATTGATTTTATTTGACAATAAAGAACAAAAATCTTATAATGTGTTTTGTAAACATAAAACGGAGGAAACACTATGCAAAAGAAAATTATTGCAGTAAGCCTTGTTGTTTTGATGATTTCGGTATTGCTTGCATCCTGCGGAAATAAATATCTTATGGCGGAAATAAACGGCGTTGAACGCCCGCTTGTTACCGACGCGGAGGGGAACACCGAGATTGATAACGAGGGCAGAGTTGCGGTATATGTAACGGATTCAAAGGGAAATCTTCAGTACGATGCGGACGGAAATCCGCAGAAGAACTACTATGCTCTTCCCGACAAGTCGATTAACGGACAGAGTCTTGAAACACTTGTATATAAGTTTACAATGCCCGACGGTTGGAAGCTCAAGGACGACGGTGTTTTCTATAAGGACGGAACGGACGACAAGTGCTATGTTCAGTGCATTAAGGATAAGACCCTTGATGAGCTTGAAACATACGATTTGTTCATTGCCCAGAAAGAGGCTGACCAGCAGGTAGTTATCGACAAGTTCAAGGAGCAGTATCCCGACACTACAATGGTTATTACCACAGGCAACCTTACGGACGGCAAAGAGGTTACATTCTTTACCTACACAATAAAGGACGCTTCGGGTGCGATAATCCACTATGCGATTTCGGCTTATGTCAACATAGGCGAGGATATTTACTCGGCAAACTATGTGTGTGACAGCGGCGTGGGTTATGACGAGTCGTTTGACTTTATGGGAGTATTTTCTTCGGGCTTCGTTGTTAAATAACATGGAAGCATATAATTTTATCGGTGCGGAACAATGCTTAGTGTTCTGCGCCGATTTTTTATTGGGCACTGCGTGTTTATACTTGTTATTTACACGGTTTTATGATAAAATATATTATCTATAAATATGAATGCAAGGGGAATTTAAGTGGCTGTTCTCAAAGATGTAAAAAGGCTTGTTGTCAAGGTCGGTACATCGACGCTTACATATGACACGGGCAAAACGAACATAAGGCGTATGCACAAGCTTGTTTCCGTGCTTTCGGATATTGTAAATTCGGGGGTTCAGGTTGCGCTTGTAACCTCGGGCGCCATAGGCGTCGGAGTCGGTAAGCTGGGTCTTAAAGAGCGACCGTCGGACATTTCGGGCAGGCAGGCGGCGGCTACCGTCGGTCAGTGTGAGCTTATGTTTATGTACGACAAGCTTTTCGGCGAATACGGTCACACGGTGGGTCAGCTTCTTATTACAAAAAACGATGTTGACAGTGCCGAGCGCCGTGAAAACCTCATAAACACCTTTGAAAAGCTGTTCGATTACGGTGCGGTGCCGGTAATCAACGAAAATGACTCGGTTGCGGTTGATGAGATAGTTTACGGCGACAATGACAGCCTTTCCGCAATAGTTGCAAGGCTTATAAATGCGGACGCATTGATTATCCTTACCGATATTGACGGGCTTTATGATGACAATCCGTCGGAAAACGAGGACGCAAGGCTTATTTCGCAGGTTGACGAGATAACGGAGGAGCTGATTTCCGTTGCAGGCGGTCACGGCTCAAAATTTTCCACGGGCGGTATGGTTACAAAGCTGCATGCGGCACAGATAGCCATGGACGCAGGAATAGACACGATTGTTATGAACGGTGCCGCTCCCGAGAGCATATACAAGGCTCTTGACGGCAAGCAGATAGGAACGTTTTTTACGGGTAAAAAGGACTGATTTTATGACTCAAACTCAATTACTCGGGCAAAAGGCAAAGCAGGCTGAAAAGTCTCTTGCCACGGCTTCGACCGAGTTGAAAAACTCGGCGCTCGGACTTATGGCGCAGGAGCTTACGGCGGCAATGTCGGAAATTCTTCTTGCAAACGCCGAGGATATGAAAAATGCCCGTGAAAACGGAATTTCACAGGTTATGCTCGACAGACTTCTTTTGACCGAGGACAGAGTTCGGTCTATGGCAAAGGGAATAACGGACATTATTTCGCTGCCCGACCCGATAGGCGTAACGCTTTCCGAGATAAAGCGTCCCAACGGTATGACGGTAAGCAAGGTAACCGTTCCGCTCGGTGTTATTGCGGTAATATATGAGGCTCGTCCGAATGTTACCTCAGACGCGGCGGTTCTGTGCCTGAAAGCGGGCAACGCAGTCATTTTGAGAGGCGGCAAAGAGGCAATAAATTCTTCAAAGGCCGTTGTCAAAGCTTTGAGAGTGGGACTTAAAAAATCAGGCTTAGATGAAAACTGTATATCGCTTGTTACGGATACTACAAGGGACAGTGCAAACGAGCTTATGAAGATGAACGAATATGTCGATGTGCTTATCCCGAGGGGAGGCGCGGGACTTATCCGTTCCTGCATTGAAAACTCCACCGTGCCCGTAATCGAAACGGGAACGGGCAACTGTCATATCTATGTTGACAAGGATGCAGATATCGGAATGGCGGCGGACATAATATATAATGCCAAGACTTCCCGCCCGTCGGTCTGCAATGCGGCGGAGAGCATTGTTATCCACAAGGATATTGTGAACAAGGCTTTGCCCGTAATAAAGAAAAGACTTGACGAAAAGAATGTTGAATTGAGAGGCGACGAAGCGGCAAGGAATGCGGCAGAGGGCATACTTCCCGCAACCGAAGAGGATTGGGGCAAGGAATACCTTGACTATATAATGTCGGTAAAGACCGTTTCAAGCCTTGATGAGGCTATCGAGCACATATCAAAATACTCTACGGGACACAGTGAGTGTATTGTTACCGAGGATGAGAAAACCGCAAAGGAATTTCTTTCCCGTGTGGACTCGGCGGCGGTATATCACAATGTCAGCACCCGATTTACCGACGGGGGCGAATTCGGCTTCGGTGCGGAAATCGGAATTTCCACACAAAAACTGCACGCAAGAGGACCGCTGGGACTTCCTCAGCTCACCTCGTTCAAATATATTATCTGCGGTAACGGGCAGACAAGATAACAAGGAGAAAAACTATGGCTGATGAAATCGTAAAATTCGACAAAGCACCCATGAAGAAGAAAAAGAAAAAAAGAGCGCACCCGTGGGCGTTTCCGCTCGGACTGCTGATGGCGGTGCTCTCCGTTACGGGTCTTGTGACGATACTTGTTGCAGGCGTAAACGGTATAAATTCCGTCAGAGCAAGGCTTAAAAACATTGAAGAATACAACACAATGCTTACTCCCGTCGTAATGAACGACCCGAGTATGTTTGATGACCTTTCAAAGGCGGATATGAGCCAGCTTATCGACATTTCGGTGTGGTCGATTCTTAAAAGCGATTTGACCCCCGACACTTACGAATATACGGAGTCGGGTATGGTTATCCCCGAAGCGGATGTTGCGGCGGCTTATACAAAGCTTTTCGGAACGGAAATAGCGCCCGTGCATATGACGGTTTCGGGCTACGGCTATGAGTTTACCTACGATTCCGCAAAGCAGTGCTATATAATCCCTCTTACGGGTATCGAGCCCACCTACACGCCCGATGTTGTGGATGTGGATAAAAAGAAAAACACGGTGGTGCTGACCGTGGGATACCTTCCGAGCGGCGGTTGGGCACAGGACAGCGACGGCAAGATGGTTGCGCCCGAGCCCGACAAATATGTGAAGGTTACACTGCGTGAAAAGGACGGCAGCTATTATATAAGCGCAATGCAGGCAAGCGCAAGCCCCGAAACGGCAAGTACAACGCCTGCGAGCACGACGGCGCCTGCCGAGACTGCGACCGAGCAGACAACGGCGCCCGAAACCCAACCTGTCGAGGATGTTCCTCAGACAGAGATTGCATAAAGAAAAGGAAAAGATTATGGTTAAGATTTCCCCCTCGATTTTATCAAGCGATTACGGCAAGCTTTCTTCGGAGCTTAAAAGAATGGAGGATTGCGGAGCGGATATGCTTCATATCGATGTTATGGACGGACACTTTGTTCCGAACATCACGCTCGGTGCGCCGATAGTAAAGTGCATCAGAAAATCAAGCTCGCTTCCGTTCGATGTTCATCTTATGATAAGCGACCCGTATAAATATATCCCCGATTTCGTAAAGGCGGGCTCGGATATAATCACTTTCCATGTCGAGTCCGATTCGGATATTGAAAAGACGATCGACCTGATTTTGGATTCGGGCAAAAAGGCGGGACTTTCCGTTAAGCCCAAAACGCCGATTGAGGCGGTTTACCCTTATCTCGACAAGCTTTCGATGGTGCTTGTTATGACTGTTGAGCCGGGCTTCGGCGGACAGTCATTTATGGAGGATATGATGCCCAAGGTTTCGGCTGTAAAGGCTGAAATCGACAGAAGAGGTCTTGACATTGACATTCAGGTTGACGGCGGAATAAACAAGGATACAATTTCGGTTGCCGCAAAGGCAGGCGCAAATGTATTTGTGTCGGGCAATGCGATTTTTTCAAGCGACGACGCCGCAAAAACGATTGCCGATTTCAAGGCTAAGGCTTCGGTCTGAATTCGCGGATAAATTCGGCGTGCTCGCAAAGTGCCGAAAAGACGCTGTCGGAGCTGTCAACAACTTCTCCGTATTCCGACAAGAAATGTTTTAGATAAATTCCGTCTATTGTGCGTTTTGCCGTTTTGACAAAGTATTCTTTGCCGATTTTGTATGTGCCGAATTCAATGTCACGGCATCTAAGCAAAAACGATACAAGGTCCAGAAACGAATTTTCATCAAAGGCTCTGACGAGGAAATTTTGAGGTTTTTCAATCACTCTGAACCGCCTTTTCGGACGAAAAGCGACAAAGATGCATATGTATGAGCCGAGACGAAAAGCGTCAACGCACATTCGTGAAAGGCTCTTGTCGGGAGTTATCTCTGCACGGGCAAGGAGCTCGAGCACAAGCCTTTGGGTGGGCGGCGTTTCAATGTCAAGGCTTTCAAAGCTTAAAGAGTAAGCGGACAGCTCGTTTGAAGTGATTTCCGCAACAAAGTCGGATTGAGTCAGTTTTATTATTTTCATATGTTACTCCGTATAGTGTGATATAAATATGATATTGTATTCTCATTGCTGTTTGCAATGAATAAATTATGGGAAATGAGGTGAAATTTTGAGCGACAGAGAACAGAGGATTAACGCACAACCCGTGCTGTCCGAAAAAGAAAAGCTTGAAATTAAAAACACCCGAAAATATATGGTTGATATGCTTATGGTGCTCATTGCGCCTATGGCAATGTCGTTTTACTATTACGGTCTGCGTGCCGTGCTTTTGGTGCTTTACTCCGTTGTAACGGCGTTGGTATGCGAATTTCTGGCTTCAAGAATTTATAAGTTTGAGGCGAGCTATTCCGACCTGTCGTCCATAGTTACGGCAATAACCGTTGCAATGTGCATACCCGCATCTTCTCCGTGGTGGGTTCCGATACTGACTACGGTCTTTGCGCTTGCGGTTGTTAAATTTCCGTTCGGAAATTCAAGAAGTCTTATGTTCCTGCCGTCTGCCGCAGGTCTTGCGTTTTTGACGGTATGCAACTCGGCAAGAATGTTCGCATACCCGATTATACCCACGCAGTCGGACAAGTTTGCACTTCTTTCAAGCGCAAATGCGGCGCAGGGCAACTCCCTTGCGTATATGCTTTCGCAGGGTAACTCGATAGGAATTAACATAATCAGCTATATTGATATAGCGGTCGGCAATGTTTCGGGACCTATGGGCGCCACCTGTGCGGTCGCAATACTCGGCGGACTGCTTTACCTGCTTATAAGAAGACCGAAAACGGCTGCGATGTCCTTTGTATATCTCGGAACCTGCGCGGTTTATGCCTTCCTTTTCCCGAGGATTACGACAGGACGGGGCATTTCCGTAATAATGGAGCTTTGCAGCGGACTTGTAGGTCTTGCGGCGCTGCTGTTTGTCACAAATGAAACGCTTGCGCCGAAAAGGACAAATGCGAGAATACTCTATGCGGCGCTGATGGGTCTTATAACAATGCTTTTAAGAACCTTTGGCTCGTTTGAGGACAGTACGGTGTTTGCGGTATTGATTGTAAACGCCTTTGCCGCGGCGCTCGATAAGAAACTTCCGCTTACCAAAAAAGAAAAGCTTTTGATTGAGCAAAAAAAGGCTGCCGAGGCAATGTCGGTTGACAGACCTGTTGACACCGAGGAGCAGTCGCAGATAGTCGCTCAAAAGGTAATGGATATAATAAACAGCTCGGAGGACGCTTCGACTGACTCCGAACTCGAAAACGGAGGTGCTTCAAATGGCTGACAAGACCTCTTTTTCAACCTCGATAAAAAACAGCGCATTCATCAAAAATCCCGTTTTGTTTGAGTCGATAGGCGTGGCGCCCGTTGTCGCAATGGCGGTGTCGGTCAAAACGGCGATTATGCTCTCGGTGATTTCCGCCGCAGAACTTATAATAATCGAGTGCTTTGCAAGCCTTGCGCTCAAAAAGGTCAAGCACCAATTAAGAGTGCTGATATATACCGTTTTCGGCGTGCTTATAAATATCCCGCTGTGGATGTTCTTTACAAAATTTGCTCCGAACGAGACGGCAAATGTCAGCATTTTCCTGCCGATACTTGCGGTAAACTCGCTTGTTGCGCTCCACTGCGAGAGGGTGGCGGTAAGGTCGCCGCTTAAAGAGACATTTTTCGACGCTGTTTCGGCAACGATAGGCTATACGCTGATTATTTTCATAGTAGCTGTCATAAGAGAAATATTGGGCTCGGGCACATTTTACAGCATAAAGCTCAACCTGCCCGTTCAGTTTAAGGGACTTTTATTGCCTTTCGGCGGATTTTTGATGCTCGGCTTTTTGGCGGCGTTCTTTAAGTCGAGAATAAAGAAAAAATATCCCGACGAAAACCCCGAAGAGGCGTTTAATCTTTCTGAAATTTCACAGTCACATTACGAGGACATCAAGACCCTGTTCCGTGAGGATTTCGACTCCGTTCCCAAGGACGGCGGCAGGGAAAATCCCGCCGATTTCTTTAAGAGCGTCATAGAAAAGACCGAGAAGGAAAAAACGGACAAGGTTGAAAAGCCCAAGAAAGAGAAAAAGGCGAAAAAACCGAAAAAAGACAAGCCTGCGAAAGCGGTTAAGCACAGCGCAGAGAAAAAAGCTGCGGAAAAGCCGATTGAAAAGGTGCAGGAGACAAAACTCAAGAGGGAAAAGTACGAATCCGAATTTGATGATATTTTGCTTGACCTGGAAAGAAGCAAGGCTCCGAAAGAGGAAAAGGAAAATATCGATATTTCAAAGGACAGCGACGGAAACGGCGGTGATGAGGCATGAGAATAATATCGGAGCTCATTTCGGCGGCACTGTACGCTATGGTAATTCAAAACTTCATCTTTACGGGCGGTTACGGTGCGTCGGAAGCCATAAGAATGGCGGCAAAGCCGAAACAGCTGTACCCGATGACATTTTTTATAACGCTGTTTTCGACCTCGGTGTCGGTTATATGCGTTTTGCTTGAACAGATAAGCTTTATAAGGCGGCAGGGCGCAATAGGCCATGCAATCGAGTTTGTCGCAGTGCTTTCGGTTATGTACCTCATTGTGCTGGCGGTTTCCGTAGCGGTGTTCAGGGCAAAGGACAGAACGGTAAGACGAATAGGCATTGCGGCGTTCAACACGCTTGTTATTGCCGTTCCGTTTATCAACTACCGTGCGGCGTTTACCGTTGCACAGGCTATCGGTTCGGGTATCGGCTCGGGCTTTGCGTTTGTAATTGCGGTGTTGCTTATAAATGTCGGACTTCGCCGACTTGACCGCAATCCGAATATTCCCGAGGCGTTCAAGGGAACTCCGGCGATATTCATCTATGTTTCTATTCTTTCGCTTGCCTTTTCGGGCTTTGCCGGCAGCGGATTGACTATGTAAGGGCAGAGGAAAATGCAGTTTCAGAACAAGAATGTTAAGCCGAGAAAAAGAAGCTATTACCGCTTTTCCAAAAACTATCCGAGTAAGAGCGGTAATATCTATGCTATCGGCGAAAGCAGAACAAGAAGAAAAAAGGAAAAAAGAAACAGAATAATTTTCTATGCGTCGCTTGTACTTGTGTTTGCGGCTGTATTTCTTATTGTTTCGGTTGCACGGAATTTGTCACGCAGACCGATTGACGGTTCGGCACAGGGGCTTGCGGACAGCTATGACGGACAGTTAAAGGCTCTTGAAATGCCCGACGAAGCACTCGGCGGAGGCATTGCTTACGAGCTTTTCAGAACTCAGCTGAAATCCGATAAAGCAAATGCGGTGGTTGTTGAGCTCAAAAGAGCCGACGGTAAACTGAATTACAGCTCTTCGGTCCAGACGGCTCTCGATATAGGCGCCTGCACGGATGCGTACGAAAATGCGGCGCAGACCGTGGAACAGCTTAAAGCCGACGGATATAAAATAATCGCAAGCGTATATTGCTTTGAGGATCCGCTTGCGGCGTCAATGCTCAAGGGTTCGGCTGTAACAACGCAGGACGGCACGACCGTATGGCTTGACGACAGCGCCCAAAACGACGGCAACCCGTGGCTCAACCCTTATTCGCAGACGGCACAGGATTATCTATACAGCATTATAGGCGAATGTGCCGCAATGGGAGCGGACGCGGTAATGCTCAAAAGCGTTTCTTTCCCGACGGGCGGACTTACCGATACGGCGTTTTTCTCGGGCGAAGCCGAGAGTGTGGAAAGCCGAAATTCCGTTTTGCATACCTTTGTTTCAAAGGCGGCGGAGTTTTGCGGCGATACGCAGGTTGCCGTATGCACGGATATAGGCAGTGCGCTCAATGGAAACGAACAGCTCTATTCGGGAAGTATGTTTGACAGCGGAGCACTGTTCAATGCGGTTGATTTTACACGATTTGAGCCGACCGATGCCTTTTCGGTGGGAAGCGTTTCCTCGCAGGGAATGGACAAGACGGCACTCATATCCGCGGCAATTCCGATATTGCAGCAAAAAACGGACGAGAACTATACCACGAAGGGGCTTTTGCCGATTATTGACGATGAGGCATATGTTTCAATTCTCGAAAATTCGGGAATAAATAACTATATACTCATTCAAAAAACAGATACTTGACAAAAGTCTATGAATATGATAATATATCATCAACAGTTACCCATATTGAAGGGGAGTAGCTTGAATTCGGCGGTCAACATCATGTTGCGTTTCGCATCTGGTCGTCGAACCTATGATTAGGAAGCAAGACCTTCGGCAGACTTTTATATCTGTCGAAGGTCTTTATTTTTAACAACGGAGGAAAATTATGAAACACTATCTCAGCACGACCGAAGAAGTTTTCAGGGAAACAAATTCTTCGGAAAACGGTCTGACTTCGGAGCAGGCGCAAAAGCGGCTTGAGGAAAACGGTAAGAACCGTCTTGAAGAGGGCAAGAAAAAGTCCGTTATCAGGCGGCTTCTGGAGCAGTTTACCGACCCGATGATAATCATACTTATCGTGGCGGCGGTAATTTCGGGAATTACATCTGCGTTTGACGGAAGCTTTCCGTCGGATGTAATAATCATTCTTTTTGTCGTAATACTCAATGCGGTACTCGGCGTCGTACAGGAGAGCAAGGCTGAAAAGGCGATTGAGGCTTTGCAGGAGATGGCGGCGGCAACCTCAAAGGTCGAGCGTGACGGCAAGGTTATGCACATCAAGAGCGAGAACCTTGTTGTCGGAGACATAATTCTCCTTGAAGCGGGAGACGCCGTTCCTGCCGACGCAAGAATAATCGAAAGCGCAAGCCTTAAAATCGAAGAGGCGGCGCTGACGGGCGAATCTGTTCCCGTAAACAAATTCATTGACATTATCTATCTTAAAGACAGCGAAAAGGATGTTCCGCTCGGCGACCGTAAGAATATGATGTATATGGGCTCTTCCGTAGTTTACGGACGGGGCAAGGCGGTTGTTACAGCAACGGGTATGGACACCGAAATGGGTAAAATTGCAGGCGCTCTCGCCGAGGCACAGGACGGACAGACACCCTTGCAGAAAAAGCTTGCACAGTTGAGCAAGATACTCAGCGTAATTGTTATCGGCATATGTGCGGTTATCTTTGCGATAGGAATTATAAGAGAACTTATTCTCGGCAATCCGATAGGTCTTGAATTCCTGCTTGATACATTTATGATAGCGGTTTCGCTTGCCGTTGCGGCAATCCCCGAGGGACTTGCGGCGGTTGTAACGGTTGTGCTTTCAATCGGCGTTACCAATATGTCGAAGAGAAATGCGATTATAAGAAAGCTTACCGCAGTTGAAACGCTCGGCTGCGCACAGATTATCTGTTCGGACAAAACGGGTACTCTCACACAGAACAAGATGACTGTTGTCGAGCACTATGCGGACGATGAAAAAATGCTTGCAACGGGTATGGCTCTTTGCACGGATGTAAACATTGACGAAAACAAGGAGATAATCGGCGAGCCCACCGAAGCAGCTCTTGTGGCATATGCGCTCACTCTTGATTTGAACAAGAACGACCTTTCAAAGGTACAGCCGAGGGTTGCCGAAGCTCCCTTTGACTCAATGAGAAAAATGATGACCACCGTTCATTCAAAGGACGGCGGATATATTCAGTACACCAAGGGTGCTCCCGACGAAGTGCTCAAATGCTGTACGGGAATTCTGAAGGACGGCAAGGTAAGAGATATTACCGACGCCGACAAAGCGGAAATTCTCGGAAAGAACAAGGAATATGCCGACAGGGCGTTGAGAGTTCTTGCGTGCAGCTTCAAGGAGCTTTCGGAAATCCCTGCCGACCAAAGCCCCGAAGCGCTTGAACAGGGTCTTGTTTTCTGCGGACTTGTCGGAATGATTGACCCCGTAAGACCCGAGGTCAAGGCGGCGATTGAGGAGTGCAGAACTGCGGGAATCAGACCGATTATGATTACGGGCGACCACAAGGACACCGCAACGGCGATAGCTATGGAGCTCGGAATAATCGACAGCCCCGACGGTGCAATCACGGGCGCACAGCTCAACGAAATTTCGGACGAGGAGTTTGAAAAAGAGGTTGAAAAGTATTCGGTCTACGCAAGAGTTCAGCCCGAACACAAGGTTAGAATAGTAAACGCCTGGAAGAAGCGCGGTATGATTACCGCAATGACGGGCGACGGCGTAAATGACGCTCCCTCGATAAAGAGTGCGGACATCGGCGTCGGAATGGGTATCACGGGTACGGATGTTACGAAGAATGTTGCCGATATGGTGCTTGCCGACGACAACTTTGCCACAATCGTTTCGGCGGTTGAAGAGGGCAGAAGAATTTATGACAATATCCGTAAATCGATACAGTTCCTGCTTGCATCAAACCTCAGTGAGGTAATTTCGATTTTCGTCGCAAATCTTTTGGGCTTTACGATTTTGAGACCGGTTCATCTGCTTTGGATTAACCTTGTAACCGACTGTTTCCCCGCACTTGCGCTTGCAATGGAAAAGGGCGAAAAGGATATAATGAAGCGTCCTCCGAGAAATTCAAAGGATGGAATTTTCGCAGGCGGCGTAGGCTTTGATATATTCTATCAAGGTATTTTGGTAACGGCGCTTACGCTTGCGGCTTACTTTATAGGTCACCATATCGAAGCGGGTGTATGGGAAATTACAAATTCTCCCGACGGCATGACAATGGCATTCCTTACCATGAGTATGTGTGAGATTTTCCATTCGCTGAATATGCGTTCGCAGAGGGGCTCGACGGTGGCAATGACCTTCAAGGGCAGCCACAACCTGTATCTTTTGGGCTCGTGCCTGCTTTCGCTTCTTATGACAACGGTAGTAATTTATGTACCGTTCCTTTCAAACGCATTCGGCTTTGAGAGCATTGACTTGGGCGAATATGCGGTTGCGCTCGCACTCGCATTCGCTATCATTCCGCTTGTCGAAATCGTTAAGGCGATTGAAAGAGCGTATGATAAAAAGAAAGCGAAGAAATAATTGAAAAGCTAAATAAAACGGCTTATTTGCATTTTCGCAAATGAGCCGTTTTTGATAAAGCGAGTTATTACGGTAGGGCGGGGGTGATTTCCCTATTAGGGAAAATGTCTGCGTAAGCAGACAAAAGGGTGCCCGAATTCGGGAGCAAGCCCCCGCCGCACAATGCCCTTACGGACGAGGTAAGAGTGAATAGTGAAGAGTGAAGAGGTGTGGGTGCTTCGCACGGATTGAAATTTATATCATATCGTAGGGACAGGGCTCGCCTCTGTCCGTAAGAAATTGCATATAAGTCATATTGAGTGACAGCCGCTAGGGCTGTCACTACGGCATATGGTATTTTAATTTCAATTCTGTATCAGCAAATTATGATAAACTAACAACAATCTAGCGGCGGGAGCAAGCCCCCGCCCTACACTGTTCGTTATAATTTTTAATCTGTGCGAAGCACCCTCAATTTTTCATTCTTCATTTTTCACTTTTCATTCTTATCTCGCCCTACGCTCTAAATGAATATGAAATTACCGGAGAAGTTTCGCTCCCTTTACACAATGGAGCCTGAAATAACGGCAAAAAACTCACTTGTTATTAAATCAGAATCCCGAATAATGAGAAAAACGGTAATTTTGACGGCGTTTGTGAATATATAGATAGTTATATAAAACAATCCCTCAGTCGTCATAAATGACGACAGCTCCCTTTACACAAGGGAGCCTGAAAAGAACAGCAAAAAACGCACTCGTTTTTCGAGTGCGTTTTAATTTATTCTGTTATCAGCCCAAAATCTCTTTGAGGATTTTCTGAACCTCCTGTGCGGGGGCTTTGCCCTTGAGCGCACGCATTGCCTGACCCATAATATAGCCCATAGCCTGCGTTTTTCCTGCTTTGTATTCGGAAACGCTCTTTTCGTTGTCGGCGATAACCTGCTCGATTATCGGCCTCAATGCCGAAACATCGGTTACCTGTGCCAAGTTGTTTTCCTCGACATACTTTTCGGGGTCAACGCCGTCCGTGAACACCTTTTCAAGCACCTTTTTACCCGTGCCGCGGTTAATTTTGTCGGATTTTACCATATTGATAACCGTTGCCAAATCTTCGGGCTTCAACGGATTGTTTTCGGTAAGAGTTGCGCTGTCGTTGAGAAGCTTCATAACCTCGCCCATAATCCAGTTGGCAACATCTTTCGGGGAATTGCACTTTTCAAGCGTCTTTTCAAAGAACCTGACAAGATAAATATCTCCCGTGATAATTCCCGTATCGTATTCGGGGAGACCGAGTTCGTTTATATAGCGCTGTCTCTTCTCCTCGGGAAGCTCGGGCATTGTTGACTTGATTTCCTCGATTTGCCCGTCGGAAATTTCAATCGGCGGGAGGTCGGGCTCGGGGAAGTATTTATAGTCCTGAGCGTCCTCTTTTGAACGCATTGCGTAGCTGTAACCCTTGTTATCGTCCCAACGGCGGGTCTCCTGAACTACCTTTTCGCCGTCTTCGATAAGCTCAATCTGCCTTTGTGCCTCATAAGCTATGGCACGCTCGATAGCGTGGAACGAGTTGAGGTTTTTCATTTCCGTCCTTGTGCCGAATTCTTTTTGACCCTTGGGTCTTACGGAAAGGTTTACATCGGCACGCAGAGAGCCCTCTTGCATTTTGCAGTCGGAAACGCCTGTGTACTGAAGAATTGCACGGAGCTTTTCAAGGTAATCTATTACCTCTTCGGCACTTCTGAAATCGGGCTCCGATACAATTTCAAGCAACGGAACGCCGCAGCGGTTGTAGTCAACAAGCGTGCAGTCCTCAAACTCGTCGTGGATAAGCTTGCCTGCGTCCTCCTCCATATGGATTTCGTGAATACCGATTTTTTTCTTTTCTCCGTCCTTGGTATTAACCTCTATATAGCCGTTTCGGCATATCGGAAGATAAAGCTGTGAAATCTGATACGCCTTGGGCAGGTCGGGGTAGAAATAGTTCTTTCTGTCAAATTTATTGTTCTGCGTGATTGTGCAGTTTGTTGCAATACCAGTGCGGATTGCAAACTCAACAACTCTTCTGTTGAGAAGAGGGAGAGTGCCGGGCATACCCGAGCAAATTTCGCACACATGGGTGTTGGGCTCTCCGCCGAACTCGGTCGAACAGCCGCAGAAGATTTTTGTTTCGGTCGCAAGCTCTGTGTGAACTTCAAGACCCATTACGATTTCCCATTCCATGGTCTGTCCTCCTTAATCCAATGTCGGTAAGCTTTTATGATAATCGGTTGCGTTCTGGAACGCCTTTGCCGCACTCATAATTTCCGCCTCGCAGAACGGCTTGCCGATAAGCTGCATACCGACAGGCATACCGTCCGTATCAAAGCCGCACGGAGCGGAGAACGACGGCATACCCGCAATGTTTATCATTACCGTGTAAATGTCGCCGAGATACATTTTAAGCGGGTCGGAAAGGCTTTCGCCCATTTTAAGCGCCGTAGTCGGAGCAACGGGGCCCAAAATCATATCATACTTTTCAAATGCGTCGAAAAATGCGTTCTGAATAAGCTTCTTTGCTTTAAGAGCCTTGTTGTAGTAAGCGTCGTAATAGCCCGAGGAAAGAACGAAGTTACCGAGCATTATTCTGCGTTTAACTTCCATTCCGAAGCCCTCGGAACGGCTCATTATATATCTGTCCAAAAGGTTTTCGCTGTTCTTTGAGGAGTAGCCGTACTTGATACCGTCATATCTTGAAAGGTTTGAGCACGCCTCTGCGCAAGCGATGATGTAATAAGTCGGGATTGCATATTTCGCAATCGGCATTTTGAACATTTCAACCTCTGCGCCGAGCTCACGGAACTTGTCAGCCGCCGCAAGGATTGCGGATTTTACATCCTCGTTTATACCCTCGCCGAGATAATCCTCGGGGATACCGATTTTTTTGCCCTTTATATCTCCGCTAACAGCCTTGTCAAAGTCGAACTTGTCATAAACCATTGAAGTGCCGTCTTTTTCGTCTTTGCCCTGAATTACTGAGAAAAGAGCGGCGCAGTCGTCAACATCCTTGCCGATAGGTCCTATCTGGTCGAGAGATGATGCATAAGCCACAAGTCCGTAACGGGAAACGGCACCGTAGGTGGGTTTAAGACCCGTAACACCGCAGAACGAACAGGGCTGACGGATAGAGCCGCCCGTATCGGAACCGAGAGTAACCGGAGCGAGCCTTGCCGCAACGGCAGCCGCCGCACCGCCCGAGCTTCCGCCCGGAACCTTTTCGGTATCCCACGGGTTGTGTGTAACGCCCGTAGCCGAGGTCTCCGTGGTGCTGCCCATTGCAAACTCGTCCATATTGAGCTTTCCGATAACAACCATACCCTCGTCGTTAAGACGGTTTATAACGGTAGCGTTGTAGGTAGGAATAAAGTTTTCAAGGATTTTCGACGAGCAGGTTGTAAGAATATCCTTGGTGCAGATATTGTCCTTGACGCCTATCGGCACGCCTGCAAGTCTGCCCGTGTATTTTCCGCTTTCAATGCCCTGCTGAACTTCTTTTGCCCTTTCAAGAGCCTCCGCCTTGCAGACGGTGTTGTAGCAGTGAAGCTTCGGGTCATATTTTTCAATAGCGTCGAAAAAAGCGTTTACCGCTTCCTCGACGGTTATTTCTTTGTTCTTTACGGCGGCTGAAATTTCAAGCGCCGTCATTTCACAAATGTTTTTCATAGTCTGCACCTCATTCAACTGTTTTCGGAACTACGAAGCAACCGTCCTTGCTGTCGGGTGCGTTTTTGAGTATGTTTTCCGTGTCAGCCTTGTTTGTAACGACATCGTCACGCATTACATTTGCGACGGGGAACGAATGTGACGCCGGCTCAATTCCGTCGGTGTCAAGCTCGTTGAGCGTGTCAATATAGGTGAGAATGTCCTGAAGGTCCTTTTCGGCGGCAACCTTTTCCTCTTCGGTAAGTCTTATCCTGCCGAGCTTTTCAAGATATTCCACAAGGTTTCTGTCTATCGTCATTTATATCACCTTATAAATTATTTTTCGGGAACGGGACGGCGAAGCTTAATATGAACCTCACGAAGCTGCTGCTCGGATACCGTGTTCGGTGCGCCGAGAAGCATATCCTGTGCGTTGGAGTTCATCGGGAAAGCGATGATTTCACGGATGTTTTCTTCATCCTTGAGGAGCATAATCATTCTGTCAACGCCGGGAGCCATACCTGCGTGAGGCGGAGCGCCGTAGTGGAACGCTCTGAACAGAGCGCCGAAACGCTTTGCAACCTCGTCCTCCGAGTAGCCCGCAAGTTCAAACGCTTTAATCATAATGTCGGGGCGGTGGTTACGAACTGCGCCCGAGGAGAGCTCAACGCCGTTGCAGACAATATCGTACTGATAAGCCTTTATTGTAAGCGGGTCCTGATTGAGCAATGCGTCCATACCGCCCTGAGGCATTGAGAACGGGTTGTGGGTAAAGTCAAGCTTGCCCTCGTCGTTTTTCTCATACATCGGGAAGTCGGTAATGAAGCACATATCGAACCTGTCCTTGTCGATTATGTCAAGGCGTTCGCCGAGTGCGGTTCTTATCTGACCCGCAAGAGTGTTTACGACCTTGATATTGTCGCAGATAAAGAACAGGGTGTCGTCTGTTTTAAGGTTGAGCATCGAAGTAAGCTCCGCTTTCTTTTCGGGAGTGAGGAACTTGGCGATGGGACCTTTGAAAGAGCCGTCCTCAAGCACCGTGAGGTAGCCGAGGCCTTTCATACCGATGTCAAGCGCATATGCGAGAAGCTTTTCAAAGAAGCCTTTTGAGCACTTGCCGCAGGGAGCGACAATACCTCTTACGGGCTTACCTTGGAATGCTTTGAACTCAACATCCGAGAAGAAGTCGGTCAAATCGTTTATGACAAGCGGATTGCGAAGGTCGGGCTTGTCTGTACCGTATTTGAGCATTGACTCCTCATACGGAATTTTAACGAACGGAGCGGGAGAAACCTTCTTTCCGCCGCCGAACTTTGTGAATGTATCGTAGAGAACCTCTTCGGCAACCGCAAAAACATCCTCCTGCGTTGCAAAAGCCATCTCAAAGTCAAGCTGATAGAACTCTCCGGGAGAACGGTCCGCTCTTGCGTCCTCGTCTCTGAAGCAGGGAGCTATCTGGAAATACTTGTCGAAGCCCGACACCATAAGCAGCTGCTTGAACTGCTGCGGAGCCTGCGGCAGAGCGTAGAACTTGCCCTCGTGCTTTCTTGAGGGGATGATATAGTCCCTTGCGCCCTCGGGAGAAGAGCAGGTAAGTATGGGCGTGTTTATTTCGGGGAAGCCCATGCTTTCCATCTTTTTACGCAGGAAGCTTACAACCTCCGAGCGGAAAAGGATATTGTCGTGCATCTTTTTATTTCTCAAATCGAGGAAACGGTAGGTAAGACGGGAATCCTCCCTCGTGTTTACCGAGTCTTCGATTTCAAACGGAAGAGCCTCCGAGCAAGTGCCGAGAATTTCAAGCTCCGACACCTTAACTTCAAGCTCGCCCGTCGGGATTTTTTTGTTTACGGTCTCCTCGTCTCTTTTAACGACCTTGCCCGTAACGGAAATAACGGATTCCTTGTGAACGCCCTGCAAAAGGGTATCGTCGTTTACAACGACCTGGGTAATTCCGTACTGGTCTCTCAAATCAATGAAAATAACTCCGCCGTGGTCCCTTACGGTGTCGACCCAGCCTGCGAGGCTGACGGTCTTTTCAAGGTCAGCGAGAGTCAATTCGTTACAATTATGCGTTCTGTAAGCCATTTAACACATTCCTTCCGATAAATCGGCACTTGCCGAAAATAATATTTTACCTAATTATACAGTTGACTATTATATCACAACAAATCAAGTTTGTATAGTGTTTTATTACATAATAATGCCGTCAAACGGCGCAAAAATTTGATTGAATTCGGCGCTGTATTATGGTAAAATAAATAATGTATGAATATTCAGGCACGAAATCGGAGGTTTGGCTTATGAAAGCAAACAAAAAAATCGTAATTTCGGCAATCGCTGTCACCTTGGCGGTGCTTGTTACAGTTTCCGCCTGCAAAAGGAACTCAAATCCCGGACAGGCTGTTGTCGTAACGGACGAATACGGAAATCCCGTAACCAATGAAAACGGCGAGGTGCTTACAACAATGGTCTATGCCGAAACGGTTGTTGTTACGGACAAAAACGGCGTCCCGATAACCGACGAAAACGGCGAGGCAATTACCGTTGTGCTTGAAACGGAAATCGTCGAGGTTACAAATGCCAACGGCGAAAAGGTATATGACGAAAACGGCGAAGTCAAGACTTCGATAGTATATCATCCCAAGGATGTTGAAATCCCCGTTACCGATAAGGACGGCAACCTCGTAACGGATAAAAACGGAAATGTCAGCCACACTATGATTACCGTTCCCGCTCCGAATGAGACGATAATCACAACCCTCGTTCAGACCGACGCAAACGGCAATCCCGTTATCGATAAAGACGGCAATACAATAACCTATACAAGAAGATATACGACTTCCGTCGTAACTCCGGGCGGCAACAGCTCAAACTGGGGCGCAACCTTCAGCGGAAGCAGAAATGACACCTGCAACGCCGTTGCGGCTACCTCGGACGGCGGCTATGTCTCGCTTGTTCAGACAAACTCCTCGGACGGCTCGTTTGCGGGGCTTGCTTCGGGCTCGGGCGTTCCGTATATGGTTCTTATGAAATTTGACAGTTCGGGCATTCTCAAATGGCGCAAGGCTATCACAAGCGACGGTGCGCTGTCTTTGAGAAGTCTTGACACGGACGCTTCGGGCAATATCATTGCGGCGGGCTATTCCAATGCGTCAAACCTCGGCAGTCCGCATTACGGCGAGTATGACGCAGTTATATATAAGTTTAATTCCTCGGGCGATATTCAGTGGGTACAGTCTTACGGCGGAAGTATGGTTGACTTCTTCAACAGCGTAAGCGTTTGCCCGGACGGCAGCATTGTTGCGGCAGGAAGCGTCGGTTCAAGCGACGGCACTGCGGCGGCTCTCGGAATTGCGGCGGGTAAATCCGCAGCTCTTGTTGCGAAGTATGACGCATCGGGTAACCTTGTTTTTGCAAGGTCGGTAGGCTCAAACGGAGACTCGTTCAACGGCGTTGACACGGATCAGAACGGAAACATCTACGCTGTCGGCAACTTCTCGTCACAGGACTCTGCAAGGGCGTTTGACGGCTTCGGCAAAGCGGACGGCGCAATAGTAAGGCTTGACGCCGGCGGAAACATTTCGTGGGTTAAGCAGTTCGGAGGAAGCGGCATAGACAATGCAAACTCCGTTGCGGCAACCTCGGACGGCTGTGTTGTTGTAGGCCGTTCTAATTCAAAGGACAATTCGTTTGCCTCTGTCGGCAATCAGGGCGGATATGACGCCTATGCCGTAAAATACACCTCGTCGGGTAGCGTTGCATGGCAGACCCCGTTCAGAGGTTATCAGGACGACACATTCACATCAATCGCAGCGGTTTCGGACGGCTCGTTTGTTGTTTGCGGATATTCCTCGTCAAATAACAGAGACTTGAAAACAGTCGGAAACAAGGGCGCTGCGGACGGCATTATCGTAACGCTCGGCGCAACGGGTCAGGTTACCTCGGTTGAGGGCTACGGCGGCTCCCGTGAGGACAGATTTGAAAGCGTATGCGTGCTCTCGGGCGGTAAATATATTGCCTGCGGCTCCACTCTTTCGGCGGACGGCGACCTTGTAGGTTCAAAATCCGACGGAGCAAACACCGCGGGTATGATTGCAAAATTCAAGTAAAGGAAACTGACGGATGAACGAAAGATTTGAATCGGGTTATCTGCCCGTTTCGCACAAAATACTTTGGATAGCTTTAAGAATAGGCTTGCTTGTATGGGGAGTTTACGGGCTTTTTCACGGCTCGGTTGTCGAATTCCTTGAAGCAATATTTGCGATTATCTTTACACATTTGTGGGATTTCTTTCAGATATTCGGCGGATTTTCGTTTATAACAAGAGTTGACTATCTGACCCAGACAATGCTGAACCTGTTTATTTTTATCGGCGTTGTTGTGGGCTCGACGCTCAACAACAGGACGAATTTTACGGACTTTGATATAGTAACTCACTTTTCGGCAGGCTTCATTTCGGCTTGGTTCGCCTATGACTTTGCGGTTACCGTTCAGGGCCCGAAAAGGCGGCTTTCTCCGGCTCTTGCGGCACTGTTCGCAATATGCTTTGCGTGCTTTATTTCAATCGGCTGGGAAACCTACGAGTTCACAATGGACAGGATATACGGACTTTCGCTCCAGTGCACGAAGCCTATGTCCGATTACGGTCTTACCGACACTATGACCGATGAGATTATACAGGCGTCGGGCGGACTTATCGGAATGTTCCTTGTCGCTTTCCTCAAAAACGGAAAAATAGGCAGGAATAAAAAAGCGTACGCCAAAAAGGCAAGAATGGCGGAAGAAAGAGAACAGCTCAAAGAGAGGCTTCTGAAGGAATATCTTGACGAACAGAAAAATAACCGCTGACAGCAATATAATTGTTACGGTTTTATACGAATAAAGGCGGTGGAAATGTGAAAAAAAGGATAACGGCGCTGATACTGTCGGCGATTTTGCTTTTGACGCTGTGTTCGTGCGGCAAGAACGCAAAGGTGCGTGTTAATTCCGCGAAAATCGGAAAAGGCGTTTATGCGTATTTCACGGACCTTGCGGAAAGGCAGGCACCTGAGAGCGGCGACACCGATGTGACGGGACTTGCGAACAATTTGCTTGTAAGGTATGTTGCGGTAAATTCGGAATTTGCAAACAGAGGGCTTGATTTGACGCTTGAAGAAAAATCAACGCTTTCAAGCACGGTCAATTCATATTGGCATTTGTTCTCAAAATATTATGAGGGCATAGGCGTGTCGAAAAACGACCTTTATAAGATTGAGGAGAGCAAGTGTTTTGAAACACGGCTTATGGAGGTCTATTATTCCGAAAACGGCGATTCGCCTGTATCGGACAGCGAGCTTAAAGAGTATTTTAACAATAACTTTGTGGCGTTCAGGTCGGCAACGGGCTTTTTGACCACGGTTGACGAAAATAACAATACTGTTTCCCTTTCGGACTCGGACAGGCAAAAGACCGCGGAGGTTTTCAGCCGTATGGCAAATGAAATCAACGAGGGCGTGGCTTCCGTTGACGACGCTTCCTCCTATGCGGAGAATGTTGCGGTTACGGACTCTGTTGTTGTAATCGACAAATCCTCGACAAGGTATCCCGACGGATTTTTTGACAATGTAAAGAATATCGAAGTCGGTTCGACTGCGAGCTTTACGGTCGGCGATTATATTTTTACCGTAACAAGGTCTGACATCACGGCGGACGAGCTGTTTGAGGAATACAGGCGGGACTGCCTGAAAGCGCTCAAGGGCGAGGAGTTTGAAACGGTTGTGGAGTCGTGGATGACGGCTTATTCGGTAAACTGAAAAAGGCATAACAAAAAGGCTTTATGAGTTTTCTCATAAAGCCTTAATTTTATATTCTTATCAAGGAAATATATCTTATTCCTCGGGAAGGAAAGCCTTGTGAACCGCAGAAACGGCACGGTCTGCGTCCTTGGCGTCGATAAGAACGGAGATTTTGATTTCGCTTGTTGAAATCATATCGATGTTGATGTCGTGCTCAAAGAGAGCCTCGAACATCTTGGAAGCGGTACCGGGATGAGATTCCATACCTGCGCCGACAATGGAGATTTTAGCAACATTTGTGTCGCAGATGATGTCCTTGTCGTCAATGTCAAAGGTCTTGTGGATAGCCTCGATAGCGCCCTCCGCATTGTCCTTGGAAACGGTAAAGGAGATGTCCTTTGTGCCGTCTCTGCCGACCGACTGAAGAATGATGTCAACATTGATTCTTGCATGTGCGAGCTTTGAGAAAAGCTTGAAAGCAACGCCTGGGATGTTGGGGATGTTTGTTATTGAAATGCGTGCAACATCGGTATCCTTAGTTACACCTCTTACGAGCATTTTTTCCATTTTTGCGACCTCCTTAACGATCGTACCGGGAACTCTCTTGAGACTTGAGAGAACCTCGAGTTCAACATTATATTTTTTAGCCATTTCTACCGAGCGGTTATTGAGAACCTGTGCGCCGAGAGTTGCCAATTCAAGCATTTCGTCGTAGGTTATTTCCTGAAGCTTCTGAGCGTTCGGAACCTTTCTCGGGTCTGCGGTAAATACGCCCTCGACATCCGTGAATATCTGGCAGCGGTCTGCGTGCATGGCTGCTGCAATCGCAACTGCGCTTGTATCGCTTCCGCCTCTGCCGAGCGTTGTGAGGTCGTCGTACTTGTTAATTCCCTGGAAGCCTGCGACAACCACGATGTTGTGGCGGTCGACCTCCGCTTTAAGACGGTCCGCCTTAATGGATTTGATTCTTGCCGAGCCGTATGCGGAGCTTGTGTTGAAGCCTGCTTGCCAGCCGAGGAGCGAAACGGCGGGGCAACCCAATTTTTCAATAGCCATTGAAAGAAGTGCGATTGAAATCTGCTCGCCCGAGGTCATAAGCATATCGAGCTCTCTCTTTGACGGCTTGTCATTTATTTCGTGAGCCTTTGCAATGAGGTCGTCGGTGGTGTCGCCCTGTGCGGAAACTACGACGATTACATCATTTCCCTGACGGTAGGTGTCCGTAACAATCTGAGCGACATTCATTACGCGCTCGGCATTTGCAACGGAGCTTCCGCCGAATTTCTGAACTATAAGTCCCATAAATTATCCTCCAAATATCAATAGTCCGATACTCTGATTACAGAGCAGGGCTTGATTTCGTTTATCGAGTTGAGCTTTGCAACGAGATCCTTTTCCTTTTCGTTGTCGGTTACGAAAGCGAATTCGTCTGCGGGCTGATTGTCCCTTGAAACAAATTTAACCGTCGGGAATACCGATTTGACGGCTTCTTTTGCCTTTTCGACATCTGCTGCCGTTGCACGGACGAAAAGAGCGGTGTCAAGCTCTTCGTAATTTTCGACATAGCCGTCCTCGCTCGGACCCCAGCCGAAAATCTTTTTGCGCTTGGTGTGCTTTGCGCAGTCGATTACATCTGCGACAACCGCACTTGCGGTCGGGAGCTTACCTGCGCCTCTGCCGTAGAACACCACATCGCCGATAGCGTCGCCTCTGACGAGAATTGCATTGAAAACATCGCTTACATTTGCAAGCTGTGAGGACGACATAACGACGCAGGGGCTGACAAGCGCCGAAATTTTGCCGTCGTCAAGGCGTTTTGCCCTGCCGATAAGCTTGATAACTCCGCCGAGGTTGTTTACATATGCAACATCGGAAAGTGTAATCTTTGTGATGCCTTCGGTGTGAACGCTGTCGGGGTAAACATGCTTTCCGAAGCAGAGAGAAGCAAGAATACAAATCTTTCTGCAAGCGTCGTGTCCCTCGATGTCGGCAGTCGGGTCTTTTTCGGCATAGCCGTTCTCCTGTGCCAATTTGAGAGCGTCGTCGAAGCTCATATTCTTTTCAATCATCATTGTGAGAATGAAGTTTGTGGTTCCGTTGAGTATGCCTGCAATCTCATCGATTTCATTTGCCGCAAGGCACTGGGAGATAGGTCTGATAATCGGAATACCGCCGCCTACCGAAGCCTCAAACAGGAAGTTTACATTATTTTCCTCCGCAATGGAAAGAAGCTCATAGCCCTTAGCCGCAACAAGCTCTTTGTTCGAGGTTACAACGCTCTTGCCCGCTTTGAGAAGGCTTGAAACAAATTCAAAAGCGGGATGAAGTCCGCCCATGGTTTCAACTACTATTTTAACCTCGTCATCATTGAGAATATCGTTGAAGTCCTTTGTGAACTTATCCTTGTTGGGGTCGTTCGGGAAATCGCGAAGGTCGAGAATGTATTTCAAATCAAGCTGTGACTGTCCGCATTTTTTGATAATGCTGTCATGATTCTTGAGAAACACTTCTACAACGCCCGAGCCTACCGTACCGTAACCCATAACTGCTATATACATTTTCTCACATCCTATATTATGATATATTTATTCACATAAAAGTTTATCACATTTCAAAACAATAATAAAGAAAAAAAGAACAAAAAATAAATTTTCTATAAAAGATAAATATTTGCGTTGTAAGATTTCAAAAAATAGTATAAAATGTATAATAATAAAGCGTTTGCAAGGAGGTCTAAAATGAATATAACGGAAAAAAGGCGAAGCTTTTTGATAAATGTTATGTACTTCGCCGTAATTATCGGACTGTTTTTCCTGTTTTTCAAATACGCTTTCGGGATATGTCTCCCGTTTTTAACGGCACTTTTTGTGGCTACGGTATTGCAGAAGCCCGTTAATTATCTTACCAAAAAGGCTCACGGCGGACGGGGAATATTTTCGGCACTGCTCGTTGTGTTCTGCTTCGTGGTGCTCGGCTCAATTATAGCGTTTGCTCTGATGAGACTGTTTACCGAGCTGAAATCGTTCTTCGATTATCTGATGCTGAAGCTTGAAAACACACCCCTGTTTATCGAGCAGGTCGGCGTATGGATTGAAACAAAGCTTACGATATTGCCCGACAGTCTCAGGACAAGCCTTTCCTCGTATGCTCAGGAGGCTCTTTCAAAGGTGCTCGGTTCGGGTGCTCCCGTAAACGACGCTGCCGCATCTGCGGTTGAAAAGACCGGAAACATCGATTTTTCGTGGCTCGCTTCGCCGATCGGCGCCGTATGGGGCACGGCAAAGCAGATACCCGTCATAGCGGTCGGAATTGTTGTCGCAATAGTATCGGGCTGCTTTATGACTGCGGACTATGCGTCTCTTCGCAATCTCACACTGAAGCTTGCTGGCGAAAAGAATGCCGCAAAAATCGTCAGAACAAAGAATATACTTTTCTCGACTCTCGGCAAAATGGCAAAGGCGTACTGTATAATCATTCTTGTCACATTCTCGGAAATGGTTATCGGTCTTTCGTTCCTTAAAATAATAGGCGTATATACGGGCGGATACATTTTTGCGATTTCGCTCATAACCGCAATAGTTGACATTCTTCCCGTACTCGGAACGGGTACAATATTGATACCGTGGGGCGTTTGGTCGCTGTTGACGGGTCATATCGGCTTCGGTATCGGCATACTTGCGGTCTATGCGATAATCACGGTAATCAGGCAGATAATCGAGCCCAAGCTTGTGGCTTCCCAGCTCGGACTTCCCGCATATGTTACGATTACAGCAATGTATATCGGCACCCGTCTGTTCGGATTTATCGGACTTTTCCTTTTGCCGATAAGCATTATGGTACTCAAGGTGCTCAACGACGACGGCGTTATCCATATTTTCAGGAAAAAGCCCGTTACGGTCGAAGAGGTTGAAGCGGAGGTTGCCGCAGAGGAAAAAGCGGAAAAGGAAAACGGTTGACGGAGGGAATTTTATGATTGATATTCACTGTCATATTTTACCCGGTATAGACGACGGCGCTCCCGATATTGAGGAGTCTGCCGAGATGGTAAGGTCCGCGGCGCAGAACGGGATACAGGCTATAATAGCGACTCCGCACTTTACGGACTTTGAGCGGATTGACGAATTTCTGTATAACCGTGATGAGGCGATTGAGACTTTTGAGGAAATGCTCGAGGATTTTGACTACAAGGTGGCTGTAGGCTACGGGGCTGAGGTCTTTCTCAACAGCAAGGTGTTTACTGCGGGAGACCTGGACGAGATTACGCTTAACAAAAGCAGATATATGCTCTGCGAATACACGCTCAATCCCTTTGACACCGAAAGAGCCGTTATATATGCGGAGGAAATTCTCGTCAGAGGATATATTCCGATAATCGCACATCCGGAGAGATATATCACTTTTGCGCAAAATCCCGAAATCGTAAACGAGCTGTGGGATATGGGCTGTATGTTCCAGGTGAACGCTTCTTCTCTTGCGGGACACGGCGGGGAAGAAATGCAGGAATTTACCGAGGCGCTTATACTCAGAGGGTTTGCGGATTTTATCGCAACCGACGCCCATTCGCACAGGAGGAGGAACAACAGGATTCTCGACAAAATCGAAGAATTCCCCGAAAGCATTTCCGAGAAAATGCTCAAACATCTGCTTGAAGAGGCTCCGTTAAGGGTGCTCAAGGATGAGATTTTCCCCGAAAAAGAAGTCGAATATTTCTGATTTTTTCTATACCATTATAATATATATAGCAAAAGCAGCGTACGCCGAAGGTCGAAAAACGACTTTCGGCGGCGTGTTTTTTGATGGAAAACGGCGAAAAACACTAAATGTTGTGGTGGCGAAAAGCACGCTGTCTATTATTAAAAATTTTCGGCTTTTTTCACGAACTTTTTTATAAAAAGTTGTTGCATTTGACAAAGTTATGTGTTAAAATACCTAGGCACGCTGTGGAATAGGCGAATTATGCCCATTTACCGGCGTTATGATATGCGATGATGTGATAGGTGGCTGCACTTTGATGCAGGGAATTATCACGGAGTATGTCCGATTACAAACCGGGCGAAATTATATGTTTTTCTTTATGTAGCGTACCCCAACTGCGTGAAACAAGGAAAAACTGTGTGCTTTTTAACGTCCGAAATTTTTCGGATTTTTATATTGCGGAGGGTGGGAACACCCGGCAAGGTTGTTAAAAAGCGTTGCCCTAATTTTTTAAGGAGGCAAAACCAATGGCAGCAGCAAAAGGCAAAAAAATCAGAATCAGACTTAAAGGCTACGATCACGATGTTGTCGATAAGGCAGCAGAGAAGATTGTTGAAACTGCAAAGCGCACAGGCGCTCAGGTTTCGGGTCCCGTTCCGCTTCCCACGGAGAAGGAAGTTGTTACTATCCTTCGTGCGGTTCATAAGTACAAGGACAGCCGTGAACAGTTTGAGCAGAGAACGCACAAAAGGCTTATCGACATTTTAAGACCCTCAAACAAAACCGTTGAGGCTCTTACAAGTCTTGAGCTTCCCGCAGGCGTTGAAGTTGAAATTAAGTAATTTCGCTTTACGCTTACAGGTCAAGTTGGCGAAAGCCAACCAATAACCAAAGGAGGAAATAAAAATGAAAAAAGGTCTTATTGGTAAAAAGATCGGTATGACTCAGCTTTTCGACGAAAACGGTAAAGTAATCCCCGTTACGGTCGTTGAAGCAGGTCCGTGCACAGTCGTTCAGAAGAAGACCGTTGAAAACGACGGTTACGCTGCGGTTCAGGTAGGCTTCGGTGATGTTAAAATCACAAGAGTCAACAAGCCTGAAGCAGGTCACTTCAAGAAGGCAAACGTTGCACCGAAGAAAGTACTCAGAGAGTTCAGACTCGACGACACAGACGCTCTTAACGTAGGCGATGTTCTCAAAGCAGACGTTTTCGCAGCGGGCGACAGAGTTGACGTTGTAGGTACAAGCAAAGGTAAGGGTACCGCAGGCGCAATCAAGAGATGGAACTTCTCGAGACTTAAAGAATCACACGGTACAGGTCCCGTAGCAAGACACGCAGGTTCCTTGGGTGCTTGTTCGGATCCGTCAAGAGTTTACAAGGGAAAGAAGCTCGCAGGTCACCTCGGTGCAGAGAGAGTTACAATCCAGAACCTTGACGTAGTAAAGGTTGATGTTGAAAACAATCTCATCGCTATCAAGGGTGCCATCCCCGGCCCCAAGGGCGGAATTGTTGTTCTCGCAGACACAGTTAAGAGTAAGTAAGAAAGGAGTGTTGAAGAATGGCTAAATTAGCAGTATTGGATAAAGCAGGTAAGAAAGTTTCTGATATCGAGCTTAACGACGGTATCTTCGCAATCGAACCCAACATGTCGGCTATGCACCTCATGGTAGTAAGCTACCTTGCGGCACAGCGTCAGGGCACTCAGTCAACACTTACTCGTTCCGAAGTTTCGGGCGGCGGTAAAAAGCCGTGGAGACAGAAGGGAACAGGTCGTGCAAGACAGGGCTCAACAAGATCTCCGCAGTGGACACACGGCGGTATCGCACTCGGCCCGAAGCCCCGTGAATATGGTATCGATGTTAACAAAAAGGTTAAGAGACTCGCTATGAAGTCTGCTCTTTCGACAAAGGTTGCCGAAAACGAAATGATCGTTGTTGATTCACTTTCGATGGACGCAATCAAGACAAAGGAAATGGCAGGAGTTCTTTCGGCTGTCAAGGCAGGTAAGAAAACTCTTATCGTTCTCCCCGAGAAAGACGATGTAGTTTACAGAAGCGCCCGCAACATTGAGGGCACAAAGGTTTCTCTTGTAAACACACTTAACGTTTACGATATTCTCAACTGCAACACAATCGTTGTTGTTAAGGATGCGGTTTCAAAGATTGAGGAGGTATATGCATAATGAAATTTGCTCAGGATATTATCCTCCGTCCGGTAATTACAGAGGAAAGCATGATGGGCACTGCCGAGAAGAAATATTCCTTCAAGGTTGCCAAGGATGCTACAAAACCCGAAATTAAAGAAGCTGTTGAAAAACTTTTCGGCGTTAAGGTCGCTAAGGTCAACACAATGAACTGCAAGGGTCATTTGAGAAGATACGGTCGCTTCGAGGGTTACACAGAGTCTTGGAAAAAGGCTGTTGTTACTCTTACGGAAGACAGCAAGACCATTGAATTCTTCGACGGAATGATGTAATAACTCAACGGTAATGTATGGAGTAAAGACAGCTCCGCTAAGCCGTTATTAAGGAGAGTGAAAAAATGTCTATTAAGGTCTATAAGCCGACTATCAACTCAAGACGTAATATGTCGGTTACGGATTATTCCGAACTTTCAAAGGTCGCTCCCGAGAGAAGTCTCCTTGCTCCTCTCAAAAAGAATGCGGGCCGTAACAGTTACGGAAGAATTACCGTTCGTCATAAGGGCGGCGGAAACAGAAGAAAATACAGAATTATCGACTTCAAGAGAGATAAAGAGAGCGTAGCAACCGTTCTTACGATTGAATACGATCCCAACCGTTCATCTCACATCGCACTCGTTGAATACGAGGACGGCGAAAAGAGATACATCCTTGCTCCCGTCGGTCTTAAAGTAGGCGACAAGGTAGAAGAGGGTGCTCAGGCGGACATCAAAGTCGGTAACGCACTTAAACTCAAGGACATCCCCACCGGTACGGTTGTTCACAATGTTGAACTTTATCCCGGCAGAGGCGGTCAGTTGGCAAGAGCAGCAGGTAACTCTGCACAGCTTATGGCTAAGGAAAACGGCTTTGCGCTTCTTCGTCTCCCTTCGGGCGAGCTTCGCAACGTTTCCGCTGAATGTAAAGCTACAATCGGTACTGTCGGCAACACCGACCATGAAAATGTTAAGCTCGGTAAAGCAGGCCGTACACGCCATTTAGGTATCAGACCCACAGTCCGCGGTTCTGTCATGAACCCGAACGACCACCCGCACGGCGGTGGTGAAGGTAAGTCTCCGATCGGTCGTCCCGGTCCCTGCACACCTTGGGGTAAACCTGCTCTTGGCTATAAGACAAGAAATAAGAAAAAGGCTTCTAACAAGATGATTGTTAAACGCCGTAACGGTAAATAAGGGAAGGGAGTGTAGATTATGAGCAGAAGTACTAAAAAAGGACCTTTTGTGGAACCCAAGTTGCTCAAAAAGGTTCAGGAAATGAACAAGAACGGCGAAAAAATCGTTCTTAAGACATGGAGCCGCAGCTCTACTATATTCCCGGACTTTGTCGGACATACATTTGCTGTTCATGACGGCAGAAAGCATGTTCCGGTATATGTTACCGAAGATATGGTAGGTCACAAGCTTGGCGAATTTGCGCCGACAAGAACCTTCAAGGGTCATGCCGGTTCAAAGACTTCAAATAACGGTAAATAATCAGTCGAAAGGAGTGTATTAACTAATGGAAGCAACGGCAAAGGTAACAAATGTACGCATCGCACCCCGTAAGGTTCAGATCGTACTTGACTTAATCAGAAACAAGCCTTGCGATGAAGCATTAGCTATTCTCAAGTACACACCCAAGGCTGCGTGTGAACCGCTTGAAAAGCTTTTGAAATCAGCAATGGCAAATGCAGAAAACAAAGACATGGACACATCAAGACTTTACATTTCGTCTTGCCATGTTGACCAGGGTCCCACTCTCAAGAGAATCAGACCGAGAGCTCAGGGTCGTGCATTCAGAATCAACAAAAAGACTTCGCACATTTATCTTGTGCTTAAAGAAGCAGAATAAGTGAGGAGGAGGTAATACAATGGGTCAGAAAATAAATCCTACCGGTCTTCGTATCGGTGTTATTAAGGATTGGGAGTCACGTTGGTACTCCGACAAAAAAGATTTCGGCGATACTCTTGTATCGGACGCAAAGCTCCGTAAGTATCTCCTTGAATCACTTGCTCCCGCAGGTGTGCCGAAGGTAGAAATCGAAAGAGATGCGAAGAGAGTTCGTATCAACATCCATTGCGCTAAGCCCGGTATGGTTATCGGTAAGGGCGGCGCAGAAATCGAAAAGCTCAAAGCTACTTGCCAGAAAATGCTCGGCGGCGACAAAGAGGTTTTCGTAAACATTATTGAAATCAAGCAGCCCGACCTCAACGCTCAGCTCGTTGCAGAGAACATCGCTTCTCAGCTTGAAAGAAGAATTTCTTTCAGACGCGCTCTCAAGCAGTCAATCGGCAGAACGATGAAGCTCGGTGCTAAGGGTATTAAGACACAGGTTAGCGGCCGTATCGGCGGTGCGGAAATCGCACGTTCCGAGAGCTATCATGAAGGTACTATCCCGCTTCAGACCATCCGTGCAGACATCGACTACGGCTTTGCAGAGGCAAAGACAACCTACGGTCGTATCGGCGTTAAGGTTTGGATTTACAAGGGCGAGGTTCTTCACGACAGCCGCAAGCCTCGCAAGGAAGGAGGCACAAAGTAATGTTGTTACCTAAGAGAGTAAAATACCGCAGAGTTCAGAGAGGTCGTTTGACCGGTACCGCTACAAGAGGTAATAAGGTCAACTACGGTGATTTCGGTCTTGTGTCTCTTGAACCTGCTTGGATTACAGCAAATCAGATCGAAGCTGCCCGTATCGCTATGACAAGATACATCAAGCGTGGCGGTCAGGTTTGGATAAAAATCTTCCCGGATAAGCCCATCACAGAGAAACCTGCCGAGACCCGAATGGGTTCAGGTAAAGGCTCGCCCGAATACTGGGTTGCAGTCGTTAAGCCCGGCAGAGTAATGTTCGAAATCGCAGGCGTTCCGGAGGAGACAGCCCGTGAGGCTATGCGTCTTGCAGCTAACAAGCTTCCCGTTAAGTGCAAGTTTGTTACCAAGGCAGAACAAGAAGAGGATGGTGAGCAATAATGAAAGCAAATGAAATCAAAAAACTCTCCCCCTCAGAGTTGGATGCTAAACTCTTGGAGTTGAAGGACGAGCTTTTCAAGTTACGCTTCCAGCAGGCCATCAACCAACTCGATAATCCAATGCGTATCAGTGCTGTTAAGAAAGATATTGCAAGAGTTAAAACAGTAATCCGTGATATCGAATTACACGGCAACGAAGGCTAAGGAAAGGGAGGACAATCGTAATGAGTGAAAGAAATCTCAGAAAAACTCAGGTTGGTATCGTAACAAGCGATAAAATGGACAAAACTGTAGTTATTTCAATTAAAGACAGAGTTCAGCATCCGCTTTACAAGAAGATCGTCAACCGTACAGTTAAAATCAAGGCTCATGACGAGAACAACCAGTGTGGCGTAGGCGACAAGGTTCTTGTTATGGAAACCCGTCCTCTCTCGAAAGACAAGAGATGGCGTGTTGTAGAAATCATCGAGAAAGCGAAATAATTTTCTAAGGAGGAAATTACTGTGGTACAACAACAGACTTACCTCAAAGTTGCCGATAACACCGGTGCGAAAGAAATTATGTGCATTCGTGTACTCGGTGGTTCAGGCAGAAGGTATGCTAATATAGGCGATGTTATAGTTGCATCTGTCAAAAAAGCAGCACCCGGCGGCGTTGTTAAAAAAGGCGATGTAGTTAAAGCAGTTGTCGTAAGATCGTGCAGCGGTGTTCGCAGAGACGACGGTACTTATATCCGTTTCGACGAAAACGCAGCAGTTTTGATTAAAGATGATAAGACCCCCAGAGGTACTCGTATCTTTGGACCGGTAGCAAGAGAGCTCCGTGATAAGGATTATATGAAAATCCTTTCGCTCGCTCCCGAAGTACTTTAAGGAGGTGCCTGATAATGAATAAAGTTCATGTTAAAACAGGTGATACCGTTGTAGTAATCAACGGTAAGAACCGCGGCAAAAAAGGCAAAGTTATGCAGGTCAGCCCTTCGGAAGGTAAAGTTATCGTTGAGGGCGTAAACAAGGTAACAAAGCATGTTAAGCCCCGTCAGATGGGTGAGCCCGGCGGACTTATCCAGGCTGAAAGCGCTTTGTATGCAAGCAAGGTTCAGCTTGTTTGCCCGAAGTGCGGCGAGCCTACAAGAGTAGGTCACGCAATCGGCAGCAACAATAAAAAAATGAGAGTTTGCAAGAAGTGCAACGCTCAGTTTGAATAAGGGAGGGACATAACACATGGCAGCAAGACTTAAAGAAATGTACAAAAATGAAGTTGCTCCTGCACTTCAGAAAAAGTTCGGCTACAAGAGCGTTATGCAGATCCCGAAGCTTGACAAGATTATCATTAACGTTGGCTGCGGTGAAGCTAAGGACAACTCAAAGGTTGTAGGCTCCATCATCAACGACCTTTCAATCATCACAGGTCAGAAGCCTGTTGAATGTAAGGCTAAGAAGTCAGTCGCTAACTTCAAGATTCGTGAAGGTATGACAATCGGCGTCAAGGTAACGCTCAGAGGCGACAGAATGTATGAATTCTTAGACAGATTCTTCAATCTCGCACTTCCGAGAGTAAGAGACTTCAGAGGTATCAACCCCAACTCATTTGACGGCAGAGGTAACTACTCAATGGGCGTTAAAGAGCAGTTGATTTTCCCTGAAATCGAGTACGACAAAATCGACGCAGTACGCGGCATGGACATTTGCTTCGTTACAACTGCCAACACAGACGAAGAGGCTCGTGAGCTTTTGACACTTATGGGCGCTCCGTTCGAGAAATAAGGAGGGATAACAAGTGGCTAAGAAATCAATGAAGGTTAAGGCGGCAAGAACTGCCAAATACTCAACAAGAGAACACAACAGATGTAAGATCTGCGGTAGGCCGCACGCTTATCTCCGTAAGTACGGTGTATGCCGTATTTGTTTCAGAAAGTTGGCACATGCGGGACAGATCCCCGGCGTTAAGAAAGCAAGCTGGTAATCAAGAGCAATTGCAAAGGAGGCAAAAGTATGCAAATATCCGATACAATCGGCGATATGCTTACAAGAATTCGTAACGCGAATTCAGCAAAGCACGATACCGTTAAGGTTCCTGCATCAAACATGAAAAAGGCAATTGCTCAGATTCTTGTTGATGAAGGATATATCAAAGGATTTAAGGTTGAAGACGACGGCAAACAGGGCGTTATTGAGATTGAGCTCAAGTACGGTCCCAACAAGTCATCGGTAATCACCGGTTTACGCAGAGTTTCAAAGCCCGGTCTGCGTATATACACAGATTGCGAAAATATGCCTAAGGTAATCAAAGGCCTCGGTATCGCAATTCTTTCCACATCAAAGGGCGTTATGACAGACAAGGACGCACGCAAAGCCAATGTAGGCGGCGAAGTTCTTGCATTCGTTTGGTAAGGAGGTTACAGTATGTCAAGAATCGGCAGACAGCCCATCGCTGTTCCTGCAGGCGTTGATGTTAAAATCGACGGCAGTACTGTTACCGTAAAGGGACCGAAAGGTACTCTTACCAAGACAGTACACAGCAACATGAACGTTGCTATGGAAAACGGCGAAATTAAAGTTACTCGTCCCGACGAGTCTAATCTCAACAAATCACTTCACGGACTGACCCGTACACTTATCCACAACATGGTAATCGGTGTTACAGAGGGTTATTCCAAAGAGCTTGAAGTTAACGGCGTAGGTTACCGTGCAGCTAAGCAGGGCAAGGACCTTGTTCTCAACATCGGCTATTCACATCAGGTAATCGTACCCGAAATCGACGGAATTTCAATCGAAGTTCCCAGTCCCAACAAAATCGTTATTTCCGGTCCCGACAAGCAGATGGTCGGACAGTTCGCAGCAGAAGTACGCGAGAAGCGTCCCCCCGAGCCCTACAAAGGCAAAGGTATCAAGTATGTTGACGAGCATATCCGTCGCAAAGAAGGTAAAGCCGGTAAAGGCGGAAAATAATAAAAGGAGTGTATTTACATGGTTAGTAGGCCTGATAGCAATAAGGCAAGACTTAAACGCCACACAAGAGTTCGCTCTAAGGTTTCCGGCACTGCTGAGTGCCCCCGCCTTGATGTTTTCCGCTCTCTTCAGAACATCTACGCTCAGTTGATTGACGACACAACAGGCACAACGCTTGTTTCTGCGTCAACGGTTGAGAAGGAGTTCAAGGAGTACGGCGGAAACAAAGATGCTGCTCGTGCAGTTGGCAAGAAATTAGCAGAAAGAGCTCTCGAGAAGAACATTAAAGATGTTGTATTCGACAGAGGCGGTTATGTATATCACGGCAGAGTTCAGGAACTCGCTGAAGGCGCTCGTGAGGGCGGACTTAACTTCTAAGAAAGGAGAACAGAAAAATGGCAAACAAAATTGATGCTTCAACAATGGAATTACAGGAAAAAGTTATTACGATTAACCGTGTTTCCAAGACTGTTAAGGGCGGCCGTATCTTTAAGTTCTCCGCATTAGTAGTTGTTGGCGACGGTAACGGAACGGTAGGTTTCGGTATCGGTAAATCGGGCGAAGTTCCGGACGCTATCCGTAAGGGTATCGAGGACGCAAAGAAGAACCTTATCAAGGTTGCTCTTAAAGGTACAACGATTCCTCACGAGGTTATCGGTAAATTCGGCGCAGGCGTAGTTCTTATGAAACCCGCTGCTCCCGGTACCGGCGTTATCGCAGGCGGCCCCGTTCGTGCGGTTGTTGAGACGGTAGGCATTAAGGACATTCGTTCCAAGGCTCTTCGTTCAAACAATCCCTGCAACGTAGTTAGGGCTACAATCGACGGACTTTCACAGCTTCGCAATGCTGATGAAGTTGCGGCTATCCGCGGTAAGTCCGTAAACGAAATATTAAGATAAGGAGTGTGTGAAAATGGCTAATTTAACAGTAACTCTTAAAAAGAGCCTCATCGGTTCCAAGAAAGACCAGATTGCCACAGCACATGCACTCGGTCTCAGAAAAATCGGGGACAAATCAGTTCAGCCTGATAATCCTCAGACTCAGGGTAAGATTAAGAAGATTTCTCATCTTATCGACGTAACAGAAGGCTAAGGAGGTGCGAAGTATGAAATTGCACGAACTCTCACCGGCTGAAGGCTCAAAGAAGAGCGTTAAGCGTATCGGTCGTGGTCCCGCATCGGGTCAGGGTAAAACCGCCGGTAAAGGTCACAAGGGTCAGAAAGCCCGTGCAGGCAGAGGCATGCGTCCCGGTTTTGAAGGCGGTCAGATGCCCTTGCAGAGAAGAATTCCCAAGCGCGGATTTAACAACATTTTCGCTAAGGAAATCGCAACAGTAAACGTATCAGCTCTCGACAAGACATTTGAAGACGGCGCAACGGTTGATATTGAAGCACTCATCAATGCAGGTCTTATCAAAAAGGCTCTTGACGGAGTAAAAATACTCGGAAACGGTGAAATCAGCAAAAAGCTTACTGTTAAGGTTAATGCTTATTCCGATTCGGCAAAGCAGAAGATCGAAGCAGCCGGCGGAAAGGCTGAGGTGATCTGAAGTGATTCAAACACTTATCAATGCATGGAAGGTCGCAGATCTTCGTAAAAAGATTCTTTATACGGCATTCATCATTCTTGTGTTCAGAATCGGCGCAGCTATCCCGGTTCCGTTTGTTGAAATAGGCAACGGACTTATTACAGACGCCGAAGCCAATAACTTTATGACTTATCTCAGCATGATGACAGGTGACGCATTCAACTACGGTACACTTTTCGCAATGTCGATTACACCGTACATCAACGCATCAATCATCATTCAGCTTCTTACGGTTGCGATTCCCGCACTTGAGAAGCTCGCAAAGGAAGGCGAAGAGGGCAGAAAGAAACTTTCTTCAATTACCCGTTACACTTCCGTTGCCCTTGCACTTATGCAAAGTACCGCTTATTTCTTCTACATCCGTTCACGCGGCTATCTTACGACAGACGCAAACGGTGCGAAGTTTACAGGCTTCTGGGCAGTGTTCCAGGCAGTAGCGGTTATCCTCTGCTACACGGCAGGTTCGACATTTATTATGTGGCTCGGCGAGCAGATAAACGAAAAAGGTATCGGCAACGGTATTTCAATCATACTTTTCGCAGGTATCGTTTCGAGAATGCCCACCACGATTTACAACCTTTATACCTATGTGGATAAGGGCGGCGCATATTTCGTAATCGTTCCGATAGCAGCGGTTTCACTTATCCTTATGGTTGCGTTCATCGTTTGGATGGACAACGCCGAAAGAAGAATTCCCGTTCAGTACGCAAAGAGAGTCGTAGGACGCAAGATGTACGGCGGACAGAACACTCATATGCCTATCAAGGTTAATATGTGCGGCGTTCTCCCGATTATCTTCGCTTCTTCAATCCTCTCATTGCCCCCCACAATTCAGATGTTTGTGACCGTTAAAGAGAACGGCTTCTGGGCAGGTTTCTTCAAAATCTTTGAATCAACGCATTGGGCATACGGAATTATGTACTTTGTATTGATTATATTCTTCGCATATTTCTATGCGGCAATTCAGTATAATCCCATCGAAATGGCAAACAACATCCGTAAAAACAGCGGCGCTATCCCCGGTATTCGTCCCGGTAAGCCCACTTCGGATTACATCACCAAGGTATTGTCAAGACTTACACTTGTAGGAGCTTTGCTTCTCTCTGTTGTAGCGCTTTACCCGATACTCTTCTCACAGATTACGGGCGCGTTCAAGCATCAGGTAAGCCTTTCACTCGGCGGTACTTCGGTAATCATCTTGGTAGGTGTTGCTCTTGAAACTGTTAAGCAGCTCGAAAGCCAGATGATGATGCGTCATTACAAGGGATTCCTTGATTAAAAGAAAAGGAGATTGTTATGAACCTTATACTTTTAGGTGCTCCCGGAGCAGGCAAAGGTACGCAGGCTGAAAAAATCTGCGAAAAGCTTTCGATTCCCGCTATATCGACAGGCAACATCTTGCGTGAAGCTATGGCAAACGGAACCGAAATGGGACTCAAAGCAAAATCCTTTATCGATGCCGGTGCGCTCGTCCCCGACGAGGTAGTTATCGGTATAATCGACGAAAGACTTAAAGAAGACGACTGCAAAAACGGTTTCATTCTTGACGGCTTTCCGAGAACAATTCCGCAGGCAGAAGCGCTCGATAAGATGAATGTCAGAATTGACAGAGTTATCGATATCGAGGTTCCCGATGAGAAGATTGCTGCAAGGCTTTCGGGCAGACGCGTATGCTTGAAGTGCGGCGCAACATATCACACTCAGTACAAGAAGCCTCAGGTTGACGGCGTGTGCGATGCGTGCGGAGACAATTTAGTTCAGCGTAAAGACGATATGCCCGAGACGGTTCTCGACAGACTGAACACATATCATCAGCAGACAGAACCGTTGAAGGATTACTATGAGAAGAAGGGTATTCTTCGCATAGTCGAAGGTCAGGAAGAGGTAGCGGATACTACCGCTCTCACCTTCAAAGCATTGGAGGATTAAGCATGATAGTGCTCAAGACCGCAAGAGAGTTGGAACTCATTCATAAAGCATGTATAATCTCTGCGGAAGCATTACAAGTGGCAGGCGAGGCTGTCAGACCGGGTATAACCACTTGGGAAATTGACAAAATTGCATATGACTATATAAAAAAGCAGGGCGCGGAACCCAATTTCCTGCATTTGTACGGTTTTCCTGCCACGGCATGCATTTCCATAAATGATGAGGTCATTCACGGTATTCCGAGCAAGAAAAGAGTCATTAAGGAAGGCGACATAGTCAGTATTGACTTAGGAGCCAAGGTTGACGGCTATAACGGCGATAATGCTGCCACATTTGCGGCGGGTAAGGTATCCGAAAGCGCAAAGCGGCTGTGCGATGTGACTGAGAAAAGCCTTTATTTGGGCATTGAACAGGCAATCGTAGGCAACAGACTCGGCGATATAGGCTCGGCAGTCCAGACTTACTGTGAGGAAAACGGTTACGGTGTCGTGCGAGAGTATACCGGACACGGCGTCGGAGCCAAGCTCCACGAAGACCCCAGCGTACCGAATTTCGGAACTCCCGGAAGGGGAGCACGCCTGTTGCCGGGAATGGTAATTGCGATAGAACCCATGATTACAGAGGGCGACAAAGCAATAAAACAGTTACCCGACGGTTGGACGGTAAAGACCAAAGACGGTAAGCTTGCAGCTCATTTCGAGCACACGATAGCGATTACTAAAAACGGACCCAAGATACTGACTAAGCTTGACTAAAGGTGAGGTTATGGAACTTGTTAAAGGCTCGGTTGCAGTTTCGCTCAGAGGACGGGATAAAGGCGTTCTTCTGTGTGTTATCGGAACAAGCGGAAACAGGGTATGCGTGTGCGACGGAAAACACATCAGGCTTTCAAAGCCGAAGCTCAAAAATCCGAAGCATATCAGACCTTTGAACAAGAAACTGTCTGAGGAACAAACCGCTTCAGATAAGTCAATAAGAAAAGCGTTAAAGCAAATTTCGGAGGCTTGAATATGTCAAAACAGGATATGATAGAAATTGAAGGTACAGTCGTTGAAGCATTACCGAACGCAGTGTTCCAGGTAGAGCTTGAAAACGGACACAAAATTACGGCTCATATCTCGGGAAAATTGAGAATGAACTTTATCAGAATTCTTCCCGGCGATAAGGTTACGGTTGAGATGTCGCCTTACGACTTGACCAGAGGCCGTATTACATGGCGATCAAAGTAAGAAAAGAAACTACTTTTATTAGGAGGTATTCAAATGAAAGTCAGACCTTCTGTCAAAAAAATATGCGATAAGTGCAAGGTTATCAAGCGCAAGGGTAAAGTCATGGTTATCTGTGAGAACCCCAAGCACAAGCAGCGTCAGGGATGATTAAAGTTTCGGCTGTATCGTTGTTAAAGATCTAAACAACGATATTGTGCTTATCCAAAGACAAAGTTAGGGCTTATGCCCACAGATTAAAACGGAGGTACAACTCTATGGCACGTATTTCAGGTGTTGATTTACCGAGAGATAAGAGAGTCGAAATCGGCCTCACATACATCTACGGTATCGGCAGAAAAACTGCAAGCGACATTATTGCCGCAACAGGCGTTAATCCTGACACAAGAGTCAAGGACTTAACTGAAGAAGATGTAGCAAAGTTGCGTGAATACATTGAACACAATGTTAAGGTTGAAGGTGATCTTCGCCGTGACACAGCTTTCGACATTAAGAGATTGGTAGAAATCGGTTGCTACCGCGGTATCCGTCATCGTAAGGGTCTCCCCGTAAGAGGACAGACTTCTAAGAACAATGCGCGTACACGCAAGGGTCCGAAGAAGACAATCGCTAACAAGAAGAAGTAAGAGGAGGGATTTGTAAATGGCTACCAAAGCAACAGCTAAAAAGGGCGCTTCCCGTAAACGCCGTGAAAAGAAGAACATTGAAAAAGGTGCAGCTCATATTCAATCCACCTTCAACAACACAATAGTTACAATTACCGATGTACAGGGCAATGCGGTTTCTTGGGCTTCGGCAGGCGAAATGGGATTCAGAGGTTCTAAGAAATCTACTCCCTTCGCAGCTCAGACAGCAGCAGAAACAGCAGCTAAGGTTGCAGTTGACCACGGTATGAAGACTATTGAAGTTTATGTCAAGGGACCGGGTTCAGGACGCGAAGCAGCTATCCGCGCTTTGCAGACCGCAGGACTTGAAGTAACAATGATTAAGGATGTTACTCCCATTCCGCACAACGGTTGCCGCCCGCCCAAGAGAAGAAGAGTATAACGGAGGTGTAATTTATGGCTAGATATACCGGTGCGGTTTGTAAATTGTGCCGTCGTGAGGGCAAGAAGCTTTTCCTCAAGGGTGACCGCTGCTACACAGGCAAGTGCTCACTTGAGCGTCGCAGCTATGCTCCCGGACAGCATGGACAGAGCCGCAAAAAGAATTCTGAATACGGTTTGCAGCTTCGTGCTAAGCAGACAGCTAAGCGTTACTACGGTATTCAGGAAGGACAGTTCCACAAGTATTTCCTTATGGCTGAACGCCGTCAGGGTCAGGCAGGTGAAAACCTTTTGAGAATCTGCGAGAGCAGACTTGATAACGCTGTTTATCTTCTCGGATGGGCTTCATCAAGAGCCGAAGCAAGACAGTTGGTAACTCACGGACATTACAAAGTAAACGGCAAGAAAGTTGACATTCCGTCATACCTTCTTAAAGCAGGCGATGTAATTTCTATCAAGGAAAAGAGCCGTGACAGTGAAAAAATCAAAGCAGTTATCGAAGCAAACGCAGCTCGTCCCGTTCCCGAGTGGCTCGAGAAGAATGCAGACGCTTTTGAGGGTAAGGTAGCGGCTCTTCCCACCAGAGAGCAGATTGAAGTTCCGGTTGAGGAACACCTTATCGTCGAGCTCTATTCTAAATAATAGAGTTTACTGTTAGACAAAATATTTATTATTCGGTTCGGATTTTCCGACCATATAGGAGGCTTTTGAATGATAGGAATTGATAAGCCCAGCATTGAAGCACTCGATTTGACCGAAGACGGTACTTACGGCAAGTTCGTAATGGAACCGTTGGAAAGAGGCTACGGCACAACGATCGGCAACAGCCTTCGTCGCGTATTGCTTTCTTCACTTCCCGGTTATGCGATTACATCGGTTAAGATTGACGGTGTTCTTCATGAGTTCTCAACAGTTGAGGGCGTTAAAGAAGATGTTACCGAAATCGTTCTTAACCTTAAAGGCGTAATCCTTAAAATGCACGATGAGGGTCCGAAGACCCTTTACATCGACGCAAGCGGAAAATGTGAAGTTACCGCAGGCGACATCAAGGCTGACTCGGATGTTGAAATCCTCAACCCCGATCATCATATCGCTACTCTTTCGGACGGCGCATCTCTCGTTATGGAGATGACAGCCGACAAGGGCAGAGGATATGTATCTGCTGACAGAAATAAGCAGATGATGCAGCCTGTTATCGGTGTTATTGCAATCGACTCAATTTATACACCTGTGTTGAAAGTAAACTACACGGTTGAAAATACCCGTGTCGGTCAGATTACCGACTACGATAAGCTCACACTCGAAGCATGGACCGACGGCACTATTTCCGCTAAGGAAGCTGTTTCGTTCGGCGCTAAAATTCTTAACGAGCATCTCAATCTCTTCATCGGTCTTTCGGATGAGGCTGCAACAGGTCCTATCCTTATCGACAAGAAAGAGGACAGCAATGTTAAGACTCTCGAAATGACGATTGAAGAACTTGATCTTTCCGTTCGTTCATTTAACTGCTTGAAGAGAGCCGGTATCAACACGGTTGAAGACTTGATAAGCAAAACTGAAGAAGATATGATGAAAGTGAGAAACCTTGGCAGAAAATCTCTTGACGAGGTTGTTGCAAAGCTTGAATCACTTGGCTTCACTCTTCACCACGACGACGAATAAAAGGAGTGATATTAAATGCCCGGTACAAGAAAACTCGGCAGAACTACCGATCACCGCAGAGCTATGCTCAGAGGCTTGGTAACATATCTGTTTGAAAACGGCAAAGTTGAAACAACTGTTACAAGGGCTAAGGAAGTCCGTGCAATGGCTGAAAAAATGATCACTATTGCTAAAGAGGGCTCTTTGCACTCAAGAAGACAGGTTCTTGCATACGTTACTAAAGAGGACGTTGTTAAGAAGCTGTTCGACGAGATCGCACCCAAGTATCAGGATGTTAAAGGCGGATATACCCGCATTATAAAGACAGGCGCACGCAGAGGCGACGCAGCTGAAATGGCAATCATTGAGCTTGTTGAACCCAAGGTTGCAGAGGAAAAGCCTGTTAAGAAGACAGCAGCTAAGGCTGCTAAGAAGACTGCTTCGACAAAGAAAGCTGCTCCCGCAAAGGAAGAAGCTCCCAAGGCTGAAGCACCCGCAGAAGCTAAAGAAGAAGCAACTGCTGAATAATTTTACGGTTATTCAAGCCCCGTCAAGCGACGGGGCTGTTTTTTATCCAACTTCTTCTTGATTTTTTTACTGTTGTAAATTATAATAGACAATGTATATTTATAGTAGAAGGTGAACGCAAGGTGCAGAAAAAAATAGAGAGAAATTACGATTTCGCCAAGTCTGAGCAGGAAGTAATTGATTTCTGGAAAGAAAACGATATTTTCAAAAAGGCTGTTGCGAAAAATGATGTAAATACAAAGAATTATGTATTTTACGACGGACCTCCCACCGCTAACGGTAAGCCGCATATCGGACATGTCCTTACAAGAGTTGTCAAGGATGTTATTCCGAGATATAAAACCATGCAGGGCTACCATGTTGAGAGAAAAGCGGGCTGGGACACTCACGGACTTCCCGTTGAGCTTGAGGTCGAAAAGCAGATTCATACAAACGGTAAGGCTGACATTGAAGCTTTCGGTGTAGAGCCGTTTATACAGAAGTGCCGTGAGAGCGTTTGGACATATAAGGACCTTTGGGAAAAGATGTCCGAAAGAGTCGGCTATTGGTGCGATTTTGAACACCCGTATATCACATACACGAACAATTACATTGAGTCGGTATGGTGGGGACTTAAAGAACTCGACAAAAAGGGTCTTATCTATAAAGGCTTCAGGGTTTCGCCCTATTGCCCGAGATGCTCGACCGCTTTGAGCTCGCACGAGGTTGCACAGGGCTATAAGAACATCAAGACAGAGTCTGTTTTCGTAAGATTCAAATGTAAGGATGAGGAAAATACCTACTTTGCGGTTTGGACAACAACTCCGTGGACTCTTTCGTCAAACGTTGCGCTTTGCGTAAACGAAAAGTTTGAATATTCAAAGGTTAAGGTTGACGGCGAATATTATTACATCGCAACCGAGCTCGCAGGCGACCTTTTCGGCCAGAATTACGAAACTGTTGAAAAGTACAAGGGTTCGGACCTCGTAGGCAAGGAATATGAGCCGATATATACCTTTGTTGTCGGTACATTCAAGGAAAAGGCATTTTATGTAATCGCCGACGACTATGTATCGCTTGATGCAGGTACGGGTATCGTTCATATCGCTCCCGCTTTCGGTGAGGACGACTCACGAGTAGGCAAGGCAAACAACCTTCCCTGCGTTAAACCCGTTGACTATGCGGGCAAGTTTACCGACATTTGCGGAAAGTATGCGGGCAAGCTTGTATTCGACGCAAACGACGAGATTATAAAAGAGCTTATCGACAATAAGGTTATCCTTAAAGTTAAGAAAATCGAGCACAGCTATCCCCATTGCTGGCGCTGCAACAGTCCTCTTATCTATTATGCAAAGGACTCGTGGTTCATTGCAATGTCAACGCTCCGTGACGAGCTTGTTGCGGATAACAGAAGCGTAAACTGGTTCCCCGAGAACTTCAAAGAGGGCAGAATGGGTAACTTCGTTTCCAATGTTATCGACTGGGCTGTTTCGAGAGACAGATATTGGGGTACTCCGCTCCCGATTTGGGTGTGCGAGGAGTGCGGTCACAAGCATGTTGTCGGCTCTGTTGCGGAGCTTGTTGAGCTCACGGGCGCAGACCCCGACATTGACCTTCACAAGCCGATGGTTGACCGTCTTACAATGACCTGCCCCGAGTGCGGACACACAATGCACCGTACTCCCGAGGTTTGCGACTGCTGGATTGACTCGGGCTCAATGCCTTATGCACAGCACCATTATCCGTTTGAAAATCAGGATATTTTCAAACAGCAGTTCCCGGCTGATTTCATCAGTGAGGGCAGCGACCAGTCAAGAGGTTGGTTCTATGCTTTGCAGGCGCTTTCAACCGCAATTTTCGGCAAATCGCCGTACAAGAACTGTATCGCTCTCGGACTTGTAAACGACGAAAACGGCATCAAGATGTCGAAGCACATCGGCAATGTCGTTGACCCGTGGGAGGTTCTTGACGAATTCGGTTCTGACGCTACAAGACTTTATTTCTGCATTGCGAACGCTCCGTGGATTTCCACCTCATTCAACAAGCAGACGCTTGCACAGTTCCAGAACAGATTTATCGGTACAATGTGGGCTTCCGTCTATTTCTATTCGCTTTACAGCGAGATTGACGGCTTTGACCCGAGCAAATACAATATTGACGACTGCAAGCTTCGTTCAATCGACGAATGGGTGCTTTCAAGAGTAAATTCGCTTGTTAAAAAGGTTACTCACGAGTTTGATTCATATCATATTTTCGAGGCTACAAGAGCAATGGAAAGCTTTATCGACGAGCTTTCAAACTGGTATATTAGGCGTAACCGCCGCCGTTTCTTCAATTCGGAGCTTACCGAGGACAAGATTGCGGCATATATGACCCTTTACACTGTTCTTGACACCCTTACAAGAGTTGTTGCACCCGTAACGCCCTTCGTTGCGGAGACTATGTATCAGGGACTTGTTACAAGATATTTCCCCGAAGCACCCGAAAGCGTTCATCTCGCTTCGTTCCCGCAGTACAGAGCCGATTGGGACAACCCCGAACTTGAACAGCAGATGGAGGTTTCCTATAAGGCGGTTGAAATCGGCAGAAAACTTCGTGAGCTTGTTCATATCCGTAACCGTCAGCCGTTGAGCCAGTGCATTGTCAAGATTGACAACGGCATTACGCTTAAAGACGAAGAACTTAACACCATTGCGGAAGAGCTGAATGTTGACGAGGTCCTTACGGACTTTGACACACAGAGCCTTATCTGCTATGAGATTAAGCCCCAGCTTAAAACGCTCGGACCGAAATACGGCAGACATCTGAAGGCTATCGGCGAGTATTTCAATGTTGAAAGAAATACCGAGATTATAAACACCATCAAGGCTGACGGCGTTTATAAGACCGAAATTGACGGCGCGGAGATTGAGCTTACAATGGACGACCTCCTTGTTACCGAAAAGGCGAAAGAGGGCTACATTGCGGAGACGAATTACGGCGTAACGGTAATTCTCAACACGATGCTCAATGACTCTCTTATCGAGAGAGGCTCTGTCAGAGAGTTCATTTCAAAGGTTCAGAATCTTCGTAAGTCGAGCGGCTTCGAGGTAACCGACCACATTGAAATCACGGCTTCTTCGGACGAGTATATCACGGATGTAATCACACGCAATGTTGACTTCATCAAGTCGGAGCTTCTTTGCGACAGCCTTACCTTTGCGGACGGCGGCGCAAATGAGTTTAAGATTGACGACCACAAGGTAGCGGTTGACATTAAAAAGGCTTAACAGTCAATAGAAATACAAATAAAGCGGTTTCGGTTTTTCGAAGCCGCTTTTGTGTTATCTTTGCTAAAGATCAACACACCCCCGCCCCGAACGGAAATTTTCCGTTTGGGGCGGGATAATTATATATACAACCGTAGGGACAGCCCTTTCGGCTGTCCGACATAGGCTCCCTCTGACGAGGGAGCTGTCAAACGCCCTGCGTTTGACTGAGGGAGAGATAACGAAAATTTGATATTTATTGCCTCTCTCCTTCCGTCACGCCTGCGGCGTGCCACCTATTGCCCTCTTGCGGTACCCGAGTTCGTTAATGCGGCTTGGAGCGCCGCACAAAATCGACCGCTACGCCAACAGATGCTTCCTTTATCCGCCACAGGCGGCGGTCGCATATGTTGCCCGTCAGAGGAAGGCTTGATTCTGCGAATATTTTAATTTGATAAACACCGTAGGGACAGGGAGCCTGTGACGGACAGCCGCAAGGGCTGTCCCTACGCTATACGATATATTTTTCAAGTTGTGCTGTCCGTTTTTATTATACAACTTTCACCTCTTCACTCTTCACTCTTCACTGTTCACTATTACCTATTACCTCGCCCGCAAGGGCGCTGCCCGCCCTACCATGTCGGTGTAAATATGAAATGCCATGGTAAGTTCATATTGCGAAAATAATAAGCCCTCATTTTCGGAGGGCTTTGTTGTGTGTTCAGTTTTGCTTTTGGACGATTTTGTACTCGTCGTACGGGTTGTAGTACGGACATTCAAAGTCCGAATAGCTTAAAAATCTTGCGGTTTCGTCCTCGTCAAGGTCGATTTCGCACTCGTAGCAGTCGTACTCATCGTCATATACATAATAGGCGCAGCATTCGCACCGAGTTACTTTTTTCTTTTGCTCCGACATCGGCTTTACCTCTTTTCGTGATATTCTTTTTCGGTGTTTACATTCCATATATCGGACTTGTCCGTTTTGCCCGTGAGGATATTGTTTACCGTCTCAAAAGCAGTCATCATAGAATGGTCCATATTGTTGTAGCGGTGCTGTCCGTTCCTGCCCACACAGTAGAGATTTTCGTATGAGTTGAGGTAATCTATCACAACGGGCAACTCGTTGTAGGTGTCAAAATAAGCGGGATATGCCTTTTTGACCTGTTCCCTGTGCGAGAAAAGAATTTCGGTGTTGTCCGATATTACGCCGATTTTTTTAAGCTCCTTTACGGCATAATCGACGCAGTCGCTTTCAGACATATTCCAAAATCCGTCGCCCTCGTTGCAGAAGTATTCGAGCCCGAGCCACACGGTGTTTTCGACATCCTTTACAAGATAGCTTGACCAGTTGTTGAAAATCTGTATTCTTCCGAGTTTTACGGAGTCGTCCTGAACGTAAATCCAACAATCGGGAACAATGTTCGAAACGGTTTTCATATCCGTTTTATTCTTTATTGCAAGGCGGTTTACAAGCAAGCCTACCGTGACAAAATCCCTGTAGGGCAAGCCGTTTGCAACGGACTTTACGCCGTTCGGCACAACCGACGGGTCAAAGCCGTTTATCAAATCTTTAACGGGCATTGAGGAGATGAAAATGTCGCCGCCGTATTCTTTTCCGTTTGCCGTGACGGAGACAATTTTGCCGCCCTTTGTATTTATACTTTTAACCTCGGCGTTGAGAACGATTTTTCCGCCGAGCTTTTTTATTTCCTCTGCGGCGGTTTCCCAAAGCTGACCCGGACCGTATTTCGGGTACTTGAACTCCTCAATCAGCGAGGTTTCGTCACTCTTTTTGCCTTTTGAAAGAGCGTTTTTTATAACTTCTCTTATCGAAATTCCCTTGACCCTCTGCGAGCCCCAATCGGCGGAAATTTCCGATGGGTGGCGACCCCAGAGCTTTTCGGTGTAGCCCTCGAAAAACATTGAATAGAGCTCTCTGCCGAAACGGTTTATATAGAAATTTTCAAGCGAGGATTCGTCCTTTTTGAAAATTGCGGAGTTAATATAACTGAACCCTGCTTTTACAGTCCTTGCGAAGCCGAGATTTATCAGCGTCTGCGCTTTGAGCGAGACGGGATAATCAAAGAATTTTCCGAGATAATATATCCGTGAGACCCTTTGGCGGAGAAGCATTACCCTGTCCTCGGTTTCGGGGTCGGGCCCGTTGGGCGAAAGCGCCTTTTCACGGTGCAGAAGTCTGTCGTCAAATGACGGCTTGCCCTGCATTTCCATAAGGCTTGCCCACCATTTGTTTACATTTTCATCCTTTGAAAAGAAGCGGTGTCCGCCGAGATCCATACGGTTGCCCGAACAGTTTACGGTTGCGGAAATTCCGCCTATGCGGTCGCTCCCCTCAAGCACGGTAACGCTGTATTCCCCACGGGCTTTGCGCAACAGCTCAAGCCCTGCGGTAAGCCCTGCCGGACCTGCGCCGATGATAACGACTTCTTTCATATTTCACCTCGGTTTTTACTGCTCCAAAAGATATAATCGGAAATTAAGACCGCCCTTGTAAATGACGCCTCTGCGCCGCCGATTTTTACGGGCGGGGCTATGAGAAAATACTCGCCGCTTTTTACCTCTTCAAGGTTCAAGCCTTCAAGAATCGCAATGTTCGCATTGAGAAGCGACCTGTGAGTGCTTCCGTCGGAGTCGGGGGCTTCGACGGTTACGCCGTCCGTTCCGACAAGCTCGTAGCCGAGATGTGACATAACTTCGGCTCCCGTATAATGGATAAACGCCCTGCCCTTGGATTTTATAAGCACACGCTTGCAATCTCTCGGAAAATATTCTTCGACAAGCCTGCCTGTTATTATTCCCTCGGAGACCTCGATAACCTTGCACGGTCCGATAAATTTTTCAAGAGGCAATTTGTCTACGGAGTCTGCGTCCGGCACAAAGTGCAGCGGGGCGTCGATATGAGTTCCGTTATGGAGACAGGCGTTAAGAACGCTCAGATTATAATATGAGTCGGGAGAGATTTCCCTGACCCTTTTCATTTCGGGAACGGGGTCGCCCTCATACACCTCAGCCGTAAGCAAATCGTTTGAAATATCAATGATTTTCATTTCTTTTCCGCCTTTTCACACATATATAATATAGTATATCAATTAACCTGCTTTGTCAAATCACGGAAAGCAGGTTTTTACGACCTCTTTCTCCAAAATCTCGTATTTTTCGGGGCTTTCAAGCTCCTGTAAATAACGGCACAGCTCGTTGTCCTTTTCCATGGCGTCGTAAAGAGCGAACACGGCGGCGTCAATAAGCTCGTCTTTAAGCTCCTCGTTACAGCCGAGCTTTTCGATGAAATACGGCGGCACGGGGCGCTTTAGAAACCGCTTTACGGAAATTTCTCCGCTCTCGGAGCAACGGTAGGGATGATAATCGTTTTCGCACACTACGGCAAGCGATAATTCGGGAACGCACAGATGTTCCGAAAATTCGGGGCACAGGGAACAAACAAATTTTTCCGTGCTCTTTCCGCATTGGCAAAAGGCGGAGGAAAAACCGTTTATCAAAAGCGAAGCGGTGTATTTTGTGCAGTCGCATACCGTGTAGACATCGGAGCATTTTTCCGCTATCGACTCAAAGCAGGTGTGAACGCCCCACGAGGTAATGTTGCCGAGGGTAAGCACGCTTTCGTTTCCGCTTTCGGGCGCTTGGCGAAGCCCGTTGCGCTGAATGAAGCGTAGAATATAGTTGAGCACCCTCGCCTTATTTGTGAACTGTGAAAATATTTTTGCCGCTTCACGGGAGATTACGGCGGCGGAGTTTTCGCATTTTGCTGCGTCGGATATGTAGGTTCTGCGTTGCGCTTTCAGCTTTTCGATTACGGAAAAATCGGGCGACGGAGAGTAAATTTTATCGGTATTTATTGTGACGGCGTCGGAAAATTCGGATAAATCGGGGATAATATTTTTGTCGGCAACAAGCATTTTGCGGTTTTTGATATATACGGCGCACAGTTTGTCATAGTCGTATTTTGACAAAAATTTAAGGCAGGAAAGCCCTTGCTTTTCGGCGTGCGAGACAACGCTCGAGATAAGACGGTGGCTGAGAAAGGAGCTTTCGGAGTCGATAAGCACGGCGGCGGTTATTCCGTTGGGTTCGTTTTTAAGTCTTTTCGGAACATCAAAATCAAAAAAGCAATTCATACTGAGCCCTCCCGAAATATCCTATTCCGAAACGGCGGCGACGGTTACCGCGAAATTTTGAAAATAATGTTAAATTTTGCCTGTTTCATTTGACATATTTACAGCGGTGGGGTATAATAGCCTCGCAAATAAATCAAAATATATTTTACACAAGGAGTGGAAAAATATGCCATTGGTAACAACGACAGAAATGTTCAAGAAAGCATATGAGGGCGGTTACGCTATCGGCGCTTTCAATGTAAACAATATGGAGATAATTCAGGGAATCACAAGAGCGGCTAAAAAGCTTGACGCTCCCGTAATTCTTCAGGTATCTTCAGGTGCGAGAAAGTATGCTTCTCACGGCTATCTCGTAGCTATGGTTAAGGCTGCGGCTGAAGAGACAGGTCTTCCGATTGCTCTTCATCTCGACCACGGCCCCGATTTTGAAACCTGCAAGGCTTGCATCGACGGCGGCTTTACTTCGGTTATGATCGACGGCAGCTCTCTTCCCTATGAGGAGAATGTTGCTCTTACAAAGATGGTAGTTGAATATGCTCACGCTCACGGCGTAGTTGTTGAGGGCGAACTCGGAACTCTCGCAGGCGTTGAGGACGAGGTTGTTGTTGAGTCGGGTAAGGAATCTTACACAAATCCCGATCAGGTTCTCGACTTCGTAACAAGAACAGGCGTTGACTCGCTTGCTATTGCTATCGGTACTTCTCACGGCGCATACAAGTTTAAGCCCGGTCAGAAGCCTCAGCTTCGTTTCGACATCCTCGAAGAGGTTGAGAAGAGACTTCCCGGTTTCCCGATCGTTCTTCACGGCGCAAGCTCGGTTAACCAGGACGACATCAAGACAATCAATCAGTACGGCGGAGAAATGCCCGACGCTATCGGTATCCCCGAGGATATGCTTCGCAAGGCTTCTTCAATGGCTGTATGCAAAATCAATGTTGACTCGGACATCCGTATTGCAATGACCGCTGCTCTCCGTAAGCATTTTGCAGAGCATCCCGCTGATTTCGACCCGAGAAAGTACCTCACACCCGCAAGAGACGCTATCGAGGGTGTTGTTACTCACAAGATTGAAACCGTTCTCGGTTGCGCAGGCAAGGCATAATTGCCCTAAAACCAATAAATTTCAGAGCTGTAATCACGCATTACGGCTCTGTTTTTTTACTCTTTTCCGAAGGTGCTAAAAAAATATAAAAAAAGACTTTTAATTTGCCGCTGTTGGTGGTATAATAACAACGATAATGTGGAATTTTATCTGCGAAAGCATTTACATAATTGAAGTGTGAAAAAATCTTAGATTAGGGAGTGAACCGTCTTTGGATAAGTTTGTTATAACCGGCGGTCATCCGCTGAAGGGAGAAGTTACCGTCAGCGGTGCAAAAAACGCAGTAGTGGCAATCCTTCCTGCGACCATTCTTGCTAAAGATGTTTGCAGAATTGAAAATATACCGAATATAAGCGATGTTACCGCCATGATTAACATTTTGAACATCATGGGCGCTAAAATCAAATACATCAACAAAAATACGATTGAGATAGACACAAGGTTTATCAACTCTTATGTCGTTGAGCATGAGCTCTCAAAGCAGTTGAGGGCGTCATATTACCTTATCGGAGCATTGCTCGGCAGGTTTAACCATGCCGAGGTTGCCATGCCCGGCGGTTGCTATCTCGGCGTACGCCCCATAGACCAGCACATCAAGGGCTTTGAAGCTCTCGGCGCAACCGTTACCATGGAGGAGAACGCTATGGTAAACGCAAGGGCTGACAGGCTTTTGGGCAACTCGATTTATCTTGATGTCGTGTCTGTCGGAGCTACAATAAACTGTATGCTCGCCGCAGTCAGGGCAAGGGGACTTACGATAATCGAAAATGCGGCAAAGGAACCGCATATTGTTGACCTTGCAAACTTCCTTAACACAATGGGCGCCGATGTCAGGGGCGCAGGCACGGATGTCATTAAAATTCACGGCGTTGAAAATCTTCACGGCTGTGAGTATTCAATTATTCCCGATCAGATAGAAGCGGGAACTTATATGGTCGCCGCAGCGGCAACAAAGGGCGATGTCCTTGTTAAGAATGTAATTCCGAAGCATCTTGAGTCGATAACGGCAAAGCTTGTCGAATGCGGAATTAATGTAGAAGAATACGACGACTCTATAAGAGTAAGCGCCACGGGCAGGGCAGGCAAGTGCAATATCAAAACCATGCCTCATCCCGGCTTCCCGACGGATATGCAGCCTCAGTTTGCTGTGCTTTTAAGCATAGCAAAGGGCACAAGCATTATATCGGAAAGCGTTTGGGATAACCGTTTCAGATATGCCGAGCAGCTTTCAAGAATGGGCGCACAGATACATGTTGACGGTAAAACGGCGGTTATCGAGGGTGTCGAAGGGCTTAAAGGCGCACCTATCAAAGCCGACGACCTCAGAGCGGGTGCGGCTATGATGATAGCGGGTCTTGTTGCGACCGGCGTTACCGAAATCGAGGATATTCATCATATTGAAAGAGGATATGAAAATGTCGTTGAAAAGTTCCGAAGCCTCGGAGCCGATATTCAGCGAAAGGAATTTCCCGATGAGGACCAAAAGGTTCAAATGGGCGCAGGCTGAGAAAAATCGGAGCCTTCTGTACGGAAGACTCCTTTTTAAGTTATAAATTGTTTAGTGGGGTGTCGTTTTGACTGAATTTGAGAAGCTTGCGGAGCTACTTTTTCCGCATATAGATAAAACTCCCGAATATTACGAGGAAAAATATCCGCAGAGAAATCTTAAAGAGGGCGCAAGGGTCACAAGGTTTGCACCGAGCCCCACGGGTTATTTGCATATAGGCGGACTTTTCGGTGCGCTTACCGATATTCTTACGGCGCAGGCGACGGGCGGCGTTTCAATGCTCCGAATTGAGGACACCGACAAGAAGCGTGAGGTCGGCGACGGCGTTGACGCGATACTTGACGGCTTTGCTTCGTTCGGTCTCGAATTTGACGAGGGCGTTTGCGGCAAGAACGAGGAAAAGGGCGAATACGGTCCTTATACGCAGTCGAAAAGAGTCGAAATTTATCAGACAGTAGCAAAACAGCTTGTAAAAGAGGGCAAGGCGTATCCGTGCTTCTGTACGGCGGAGGAACTCAATGACCTTCGTGAAAAGCAGGAAAAAGAGGGCGCACCGTTTGCCGGATATTACGGAAAATGGGCAAAATGCCGTGAGCTTACATACGAGCAAATTGAGCAGAAAATCAAAGACGGCGAAAAGTATGTTCTTCGCTTCCGTTCGGACGGAGACGAAAACAGACGGGTTTACTTTGACGACATTGTAAGGGGCAAGATTGAGATGCCCGAGAATGTTATCGACGAGGTACTTCTCAAGAGCGACGGTATCCCGACATATCATTTCGCACATGTCTGCGACGACCATTTTATGAGGACAACGCATGTTATCAGGGGCGAGGAATGGATTTCCTCAACGCCGAAGCATATAGCGCTTTTCAAGGCGTGCGGTTTTAAGCTTCCCAAGTATGCGCACACTCCGCAGGTTATGAAAATCGACGAGGTTGACGGTACAAAGCGCAAGTTTTCAAAGCGTAAGGACCCCGAAGCGGCTGTCAGCTACTTCATTGAGCAGGGTTATCCGAGCGAGGGACTTATAGATTATCTTTTGGGACTTCTCAACTCGAATTTTGAGGACTGGAGAAGAGCCAACCCCACCGAAAACGCTCTTAACTTCCCGTTCAATCTTAAAAAGATGAGCCCGAGCGGCTGCCTTTTTGATTTGGTAAAGCTTGCGGATGTCAGCAAAAACGCCATTTCAAAAATGAAAGCGCAGACGGTTTTCGATTATGCATTCAAGTGGGCAAAAGCTTACGATGAAACGCTTTACAGGCTTTTTGACGAAGATAAACAGAAGGCTGTCGCAATTCTCAACATTGATCGTGAGAACACGAAACCGAGGAAGGATATTGCAAAATGGTCCGAGGTTCGTGACTATGTAAGCTATTTCTATAATGAAATATACAAGGAAAATTACACCCTGCCCGCAAACATTGCGCCCGACGATGCGGCAGCAATCGTTGCGGAATACAAAAAGGTGTTTGATGTTTCGGACGACAAGCAGGTATGGTTCGACAAGATTAAAGCATTGTGCGAGCCGCTCGGCTTTACACCGAATGTCAAGGAATACAAGCAGAATCCCGATAATTTCAAGGGCCATGTCGGAGATGTTTCAACCGTGATAAGAATTGCTCTTACCGGCAGGACAAACACCCCCGATTTACATTCAATAATCGCCGTACTCGGCAAGGACGAGGTTACGGCAAGGCTTGAAAAAGCAGAAAAAGAGTTCAAGGAGGAAAAGTGATGGCAGAGGAAATCAAGGCTTCAAATTTTATACACGATTTCATTGACGAAGACCTTAAAGAAGGTGTGTACGACCATGTCCAGACCCGTTTTCCGCCCGAACCCAACGGTTATTTGCATATCGGTCACGCAAAGGCTATTTGCATAAATTTCGGCACAAGCGAAAAGTATAACGGCGTGTGCAATCTCCGCCTTGATGACACAAACCCGTCAAAGGAGGACACCGAGTATGTCGACGCTATAAAGGAAGACATCGAATGGCTCGGCTTCAAGTGGAACAAGTGCCTTTTTGCTTCAAGCTATTTCGATTTCATTTACGAATGTGCGTTGAGACTTATCAACAAGGGTCTTGCATATGTTGACGATTTGAGTGCGGAGGAAATAAGAGAATACAGAGGCACGCTTACCGAGGCGGGCAAAAACAGCCCGTACAGGGACAGAAGCGTTGAAGAAAACCTTGACCTGTTCAAGAGAATGACCGACGGCGAGTTCCCGAACGGCGAAAGAGTTTTGAGGGCGAAGATTGATATGGCTTCGCCGAATATAAATATGAGAGATCCCGTTATTTACAGAATAGCGCACATCTCCCACCATCAGACGGGCGACAAGTGGTGCGTTTATCCGATGTACGACTTCGCACATCCGCTTTCCGACGCAAAAGAGGGCGTTACTCACTCGCTTTGCTCGCTTGAATTTGAAAACCACAGACCGCTTTACGATTGGGTTCTTAAAGCGTGCGATATAGAACAGCCCCCGAGGCAGATTGAGTTTGCAAGGCTCAACCTCAATTACTGTCTTACAAGCAAGAGAAAGTGTCTTGCGCTTGTAAACGAGGGCATTGTTGACGGCTGGGACGACCCGAGAATGGTAACGCTCAGCGGTATGAGAAGAAGAGGCTATCCTGCGGCGGCAATCCGTGATTTCTGTGACAAGATAGGCGTTTCCAAGGCTTATTCGGTTGTTGATATGGGGCTTTTGGAGTCCTGTGTGCGTGACGCACTCAACTCTACCGCTCCGAGAGCTATGGCAGTGCTCGACCCCATTGAGCTTATTGTCGAAAACTATCCCGACGGTCAGACGGAGGAAATTGAAATCCCTGTTCATCCCGACCACCCCGAAATGGGCACAAGGGCGGTTAAATTCTCAAAGCATCTGTTCATTGAAAGCGACGACTTTATGGCAGAGCCCGTAAAGAAGTATTTCCGTCTCTATCCCGGCAACGAGGTAAGGCTCAAGAGCGCATATTTTGTAAAGTGTACACGCTTTGAAACCGGCGAGGACGGAAAACCCGTCAGAATTTACTGCACATACGACCCTGCTTCAAAGGGCGGCGAGTCTCCCGACGGCAGAAAGGTCAAGGGCACAATTCACTGGGTCAGCCGTGACGACTGCTTTAAGGCTACCGTCAATATGTATGACCGTCTTTTCAATGTTCCCAATCCTTCGGATGAAACGAACGGAGATTTCAAGCAAAATCTTAATCCGGACTCGCTTATAGTGCTCAAAGACTGCGCTGTCGAGGGCGGACTCCGTGACGCAAAGCCCGGAGATGTGTTCCAGTTTATGCGTAAGGGATATTTCTGCGTAGATAAAAAGTCCGAAAAGGACAATATGATATTCAACTTGACTGTTGCCCTTAACTCTTCGTGGGGCAAATAAAGGAGAAATGTAATATGAGCGCAAAAAAAGCAAAGAAAAAAATTACGGGTTACGACATCGGATACAGAGTTGTTATGGCTCTGGCGGCAATATGTGTTCCGATTGCGGCGTATTTCTCAAATTTGATTTACTATGTTGTCGAGTCTCCGCTGTTCAAGCTTCTTGCACAGGTTCAGGGTAACTCCTCCGATGACGGTTCTACATACGGCTATCTCGGCTTTAAGATGTTTGTTGACGATATTTTGCCGCTGATTAAGGAGTCGTCGGAAAACAAGATGAGCCTTACAGGGCTTCTCAATGAGCTTTCGGCAATAAAAACTCCGCTTATAGTGACAACCGTTTTCTTCGCACTTGCGATTTTGCTTGCGCTTGCGGTTGTTGTGTCGGCTGTTGCTTCAAACAACAGAAAGGTTCATTTCGGAATTTCGACGGCAGGCCTTGTGTCGGTTATCGCAATGTTCATTTCTTTCCGCTATGTTTCCGCACCGATTGTAAGCGGCACGGTAAACTTGGGAGATTTCTTTGAGTCGGCTCTTATGAAAGCGCTTCTGCCGTATGTCGCGAGTGTATCCACTTTCCACTTGAGCTCTGCGTGGGTAATAATGCTGGTAATATTCATCGGCCTTGTTATTCTCTCGGGTGCAAACATCCTCATTGACGCAGGGGAAAGCTCAAAAACCAAGAAATAAAATACAAATAATACGCATATTTTCAAAGCACTGACAAATTTGTCGGTGCTTTTTTGTTACAAATGCACAATGCGTATTTTAACGAATTATCTTGACAATTTGAAAAATTAAATGTATATTGAAATCGGAGGGGATAATATGGAAGAAAAAGACAATAAAATACTCTCTGAAAATACGGAAAACGACAAAACACCTGAAAATAAACCTTCGCTGAGTGAAATGTATTACGGCAGCAATCTCGATACATTTTCGCAAAACGATAATATAGACCGTGAATATCTCAAAGAACTTTACGGCGAGGATATGCCTTTTTTGAATAAAGATGTGCGTATGACACGCTCCCAATATATAGCGGCGTATAACCGAATACAGGAGAAATACAAAAAGGAACTCAAAGGAACGGTAAAAAGCTTCCTGTTTTTACTTGTGCTTCTTGCATTTGTGATATTGATTTCAACCGTGTTCGGACTGATGGCGGAAGATGCGCCCTTTGCCTCTCCGTTTATAATATTGCGAAAGTGGACGATGATAATCGGAATACCGCCGTTTCTGTTTTTTATAATAACGCTGTTGAAGCGGCTTAAAGATGCTCAAAAAAGTATGGACCATGCTTTGAAAACACTTGAAAAAAGCAAAAATGATTGTATGGCGGAAGGTCAGTACGACGCAGGGTCATAAGCGAGGTGCAGACGGTTATGAACGGAAAAGATAATAATTACGGAAACAAAAAGGATTTAAGACCCGAGGTTTTCGGGGAAAATCCCGATACCTTTGCCGAGAGCGAGAAAATGGATCGCACATATCTCAAAGAGCTTTACGGCGAGGATATGGACTTTCTCAACAAGGATGTCCGTATGACACGCTCGCAGTATATATCGATGTACAATGAAATCGAAAAATCCTATTCAAAAAGGAAAAGGGAAGCCTTGAAAACGCTGATACCCGTTACTGTGCTGTATGTTATTGCGCAGGCGGTTGCCGTGTTTTTGCGGATTATCTCAAGTGAATTTTTCAAGCTTACCGATTTGTGGATGTTCGGTAATCCGAGAACTGTGGCGGCGTATATAAGCGGAATATTTTTGGGTTTTTCACGGGTGATATTTCTTTCGACTTCGGCAATTTTGATAATAACGGCTATTACCGCAGTGAAAAATATACGGCGCTTTAACAGATATAAAAAGTACAGTCTGGAACAGCTCGAAAACAGGAAAGCCGATTGTATGTCCGCCGGGCAGTATGATGCGGAAAACAAATTCAATTAAATATAAAAAGGGGGATTTCTTATGAAAGCACAGAAACGGATTTGGTGGGGTCTGCTTGCGCTTATGCAGGCGGCGGTATTGGTGCTGCTGATTTTTCAAATTGCCGAGCTTGTGCCGAGAAAGTGGAAGCTCAATGAGAATGTAAGCATTACCGAAATGTCGGCGAACGGTCAAATGACGGGCGCTCCGTTGAAATTTTACGAAAGTGCTTCCGAGCACGACTACGGAAAAAGCCATGCAAACGGCGCAAGGTATGTAAACGAATACTCCCTTGCTTCGCAGACGGAGTGGATTTCCGAGCAGTATGTAAGAAGAAACGGTCTTGTCCCCGATATGAAAGCGGAAAAAATATGCTCGTCTGCAAATGATTTTGCCTACACCCTTTCGGGTGCGGAAAACGGCAGCGAGTGGCAGGTTTGGATAAGCTTCGGGGCTGACGATGTGCCGTATGTAGCTGTTGTTAAAACGGGAGGCGAGGCAAAATGAAAAAAATAAAAATTTTTGCGGTAATAATTTTTGTTCAGCTCGTTGCGGTGCTTGCGCTGACGGTTTACAACAATTCTTCGCTCTCAAAGGCGGTCGTTTGGAATGTGAGCGATTACAAGCTTACGGCGGTTAAGCTGCACGGTGCGGACAGCGAACAGCTTGAAAAGCTCAACAGCGAAATTCAGGCAAAGCTCGGCTCCTTTACAACGGACGAAAATGCACCTGCGTTCAGCACATATACGGTGTTGAGCGACGGCAAGAATATGTCGGTGGTTGAAATCACAACCGATTTGAGAGAATATGACGAAGCGAAAAACAGCTTTGCAACCGTCGGTCAGGTTAAAAACCGCCTGTTTGTGTTTGTCGACAACGGAGAAGTCAAAACCGATTGGCAGGAACAGAGCCCGTTGGGTAAAGTAATAGGTAATAGTGAAGAGGTGAAAGTTGTAAATAACCGCACAGAGTAAAATGTATATCTAATCGGTAGGGCGGGGGCAGCGTCCTTGCAGGCGAATGAAAAATTAAGAATGAAGTATGAAGAATGAAAAATTGCGGGTGCTTCGCACGTCGTCGTTTGCTCCGTATCGTTCGCAACAGCCTTTGGCTGCCTCTCACTCGCTACGCAACTCCTCCTTTTCCGCAAAAATCACGCTCGGCTCACCTGCTCGGTTGTAAACGCCCTCCCGACGGCTCGCTGTCGCTACCAACTTTTGCGGATGCCCGAAAACGCAGCGTAGGGCGGGGGCTTGCTCCCGCCGCTAATAAACATCAAATGCCGTAGGGACAGGGCTTGCCCCTGTCCTAAAGAAATTTTATATCAGTCATATTGGCGGACAGCCGCAAGGGCTGTCCTACGGGTCGGCAGTCAATAAAACGGTATATAAACCGTAAAACAAAACAAGAAAAGAACCTATCCTTATGGATAGGTTCTTTTTGTAAGTAATGGTATTCGGCTTTATTTAGCCAGGTCGCCGACAGCGAGCATAAAGCCGCCGAACTGACCGCCGAACTCGGGCGCACCGTCCATAATGATATGACCCTGCTTGACAGCGGTAAGCATATCGTCTGTTCCGAGGAGCGTTCCGAGAGCCGAATCAAGTGTATCAAAGCGAAGTGTGAAGAACGGCATTGCCCGTTTGTATTCGCCTCTGCCTGCTCTTGATTTGCCGGCTTTAATTCTGATAAACGCCGAAACCTCGGGATGACCGTCAACCGCAAGTGCGTAAACACGGTCGGGAGATTTGAGCGTCCAGTTGTGTATTTCTTCGTGTCCCATCTTGTTAAGCTGGCTTATGCCGCTCGAAAGGAGATAGAACATACATTTAACCATAAGCTGTTTGTCCTCTTCCTTTTCGGGAGGAGTGGTCGCCGAAAGCACGCTCGACATTTTAAGAAGCGTCATCAAGAATGCCTTGAAAGCGCCGAAATGCTTTGCAATTCCTCTCATTTTCGGGAGAGTTGCGGGCGAAATTTTGCCCTTGAAGAATGCGTTCATCGCTTCAACGGACTTGAATTCAAGCTCGATATGCGGCTTGGGGTCAACCTTATTAAGATGAATAAGCCAATCGTCGGGTCCGTTTATAACATAATGCATTCCGATTTTTCCGCCCTCTGCGTCCGGGTCGAGCGCACTTACCTGAATAACGGCGTGCACCTTTTCGTACTGCTTTTTAAGCGACGGAACATCCTGCGCAATTACCTTGATAAGAGGCAATGCGGCATTGAAAAATATTTTATTGGCATAAAGCTCTTCTTTAGTATGCATTTAATCAACTCACTTTCCGATATATAATCAATCTCAATGTATTTCTTATACATCGTCGTCCCAGTTGTCGTCCTCTTCGAAGTCGGCTTTCATAACCTCACGCACAGCGGCGATTATGCCGTTTGCGTCGATGCCGACTTCGGACATAATGTCCTCGTGGAGACCGATGGGAGCGAATTTGTCCTGATGACCGAGTCTCTTGAATGCACAGCCCTTGCCTGCTTCAGCCATAACTTCGGCAACAGCCGAGCCGAGACCGCCGATAACCGAATGGTCCTCAACGGTTATAATTCTTCTTGTATCCATAACCGCCTTGATAATTGCATCCTTATCAATCGGCTTGATGGTATGCATATTGAGCACGCGAACCTTTAAGCCCTCTGCGTTTTCAAGGAATTCCGCAGCCTGCTTTGCCTGGAATACGCATGAGCCGCAAGCAATAACCGTGATGTCGGTTCCGGGATGAATTTCAACAGCCTTTCCGACCTCGAAGCCGTAGTCCATATTGTCATAGAGGACACGGTCAAAGCCGCGGTTGATACGGATGTAATAAGGTCCGTAGTTTTCATAAGCCGCATTTACGGCATTTGCCGTTTCAAGACCGTCTGCGGGAACGATAACCGTAAGGTTGGGCATTGCCCTTGTTATTGCAAGGTCAACGATAGCGTGGTGGGTCGAGCCCGCCTGACCGAACGAAGTACCTGCATGCGTGGCAATGATTTTAGCGTTTACATTCTGATAGCAGATGTCGGTGTGGAGCTGGTCGCAGGCACGCATTGATGTGAATACCGAGAAGCCCGAAATGAAAGGAATCATACCTGCTCTCGCCATACCTGCGCCTATGCCGAACATATCCTGCTCCGCAATACCTACATTGATAACTCTTTCGGGGCAAGTTTTAAGAACATCGCCCAACTTTGTAGACTTCGCAAGGTCGGCTGTGATTGCACAAACCTTGGGGTCTTTCTGCATTATATCCGAAATTGCCTTGCCGTAGATTTCGGCTGTTGCAACTTCTGTCTGGTCGATTGCGTTATATACAAATCCGCCTGCCATAATTATTTGCCCTCCTTTTCCGCTCTTGCAACTCTCTGACGGTAATCCTCTTCAAGGTCCTTGCTGTATTTTGCAAAGGTGTCGTCGTCAATAGCCATATAGTGGCAGTGATAGTCGCCTGCGATTGACTTGATGCCTGCGCCCTTCTGTGTGTCCATAAGGATACAGGTCGGAGCACATTTTTCCTTGCTTCTTGCGATAGCTTCGTCGATAGCGTCGCAAAGCTCGCCGATATTGTTGCCGTCAACGCAAAGCGTGTTGAAGCCGAAAGCCCTCATTTTGTCTGCGAGGGGTTCAAGTTTCATAACTTCCTCTGTCGGGCCGTCAATCATACAGTGGTTACGGTCGATAAATACGATGCAGTTTGAAAGCTGATAGTGGTTAATGGTCATAAAGCCTTCCCAGTTTGAGCCTTCGCCGAGCTCGCCGTCGCCCGTTACAACATATGTAAGGTAATCCTTACCCATAAGTCTTGCCGCAAGAGCCGTGCCTGCCGCAATGGAAACGCCGTGACCGAGTGAGCCTGTCGAAGCGTCAACGCCCGCAACCTTGTTAGAGTCGAGGTGGATGCCCATCTTTGAGCCCGAAAGGTTAAATGTTTTAAGCTGCTCGGGGTCGTTGAAGCCTTTGTCGCAAAGTACGGGAGCGTAAGCTATGCCTGCGTGTCCCTTACTGAGGATAAAGCGGTCTCTGTCCTCCCACCGGGGGTCGTCAACCCTGATGTTGAGATATTTGTGATAAAGAACGGTAAGAAGATCCATTACACTCAAGCCGCCGCCGATATGTCCGCTGCCTGCCCACATTGTTGTCTGCAAGCAAAGTTTACGAAGGTCATAAGCTTTATTTTCGAGTGCCAACCATTCCTGCTTGGGTAAATTAGCCATAGAATTGCCTCCTTTTTATATTACGGGCGGCAAGTTCCGCCCGTCAGAATCCTAAATTAAAAAAGTTCGGGGTGGTTCTTGCGTACTGCGTTGAATGCGTCCTCCGCAATGTCCACGGAAACCTTGATGTCGTCCTCGGTAAGAGAAGCGTTTATGAAATGGTTGTGGTGCGAAGCGAGGAAAAGACCTCTCGATACACATTCCGCAATCCATTCCTGATGAAGCATAAGACTGTCGTCATTTGCTATTCTGAGATAGAACAACGCCGGTTCGCCCGAAACGACAAGGTCAAAGCCGTTGTTTGCCGCTGCCGCCTTGAAGCCCTCCGTAACCTGTGTTCCGAGCTTGCGGAAGAGGGTGGGGGTGTCGAGCTTTTTCATCTTGTTAATGCAGGCTATTGAAGCCGCAAACGGAACGGCGCTCATCCAATAAGAGCCTGTGTAGGTCATACCCGAAACGGTAGCTTTCATATGCTCGCCGCCGCAGAGAGCCGACATATTGTAGCCGTTTGCAAGCGCCTTGCAGAAGCAGATGAGGTCTGCCTTAATGCCGTAGTAGTGGTCGCTTCCCGCAAGGTCAAGACGGAAGCCCGTGCGTACATCGTCGAAAATGAGAACTACGCCGTGGTCGTCGCACCATTTGCGGACGGAAGCCCAATATTCCTTTGTAGCCACTTCGTTATCCTTGAAGTTGCCGTGGTCGTAAGGCTGAGCGATAAGACCCGCAACATCGCCGTCGTATCTGTCCCATACCTCGTCAAGAGCCTTTATGTCAAACCACGGAACAACAACATTGTTTGCAACTTCTTCGGGGAGAATACCGGGGTAGTCGATTTTCTGTGCCCACTGGAAGTCGCCGTGGTAATAGCCCTTGAGGAAAATCATCTTTTTCTTATGGGTGTGAGCTCTTGCGCTCATAACCGCAAGCGTGGTCGTGTCCGAGCCGTTCTTGCAGAAGAAAGCCCAGTCGGCGGAAGCTACGGTGTCAACAAGGTTTTCGGCACATTCAACCATTACCTTGCCGGGAGAGGTTGTGCAGTTGCCCTTTTTGAGCTGCTCCATAGCCGCTGCGTCAACATCGGGGTCGTTATAGCCGAGAACATTGGGACCGTAAGCGCACATATAGTCGATATATTTATTGCCGTCAACATCCCAGAAATATGAGCCCTGAGCTCTTTCCGAGAAGAAGGGCCACTTGTTTATCGGAATCCAGAGTCCTTCCGACGGACCGAGATGGCCGTATATGCCTGCCGGAATTACCTTGAGAGCTCTGTCAAAGTATTCACGGCCTTTATCGTGTTTATATTCGGGAAATTTACTCATCTGTTTTTCCTCCTTATGCTAAGTACAAAGCGACTCTGTCAAGAAGTCTGTTCATATTGTCAACCATTGAAGCCATACCCTTGATTTCAACGGTGCCTCTGCCGAGCTCTTCAAGAGCGTTAACCCTGCCGTTGAAAAGGTCGTTTGCAAGGTCATAATCCGCAAAGGTCATAACGGCTCTCGGATTTTCGGGAGCTTTCTTTATTGCGACAAGATGATGGTCCTTAACACGGATAGTGCCCATGGGTCCGTTCTTGATGCCGATTAAAATGTCGCCGTCAACCATATAGGAGGCTGTTGCCTGACCGATAGGGTCCCGGTTGGCTATCTGCGCCATTGCAACGCAAATGGTATAGAATGTGAGCTGAGTTGAGAGAACAAAGGTCTCCCTGTCCTTGAGCATATCCTCGGTCGGACGCATAAGCTCGGCAAGCCTGTCGGTAAGTGCGACAAAGGTTTTCAAAAGGAAGTTTATCTTCGTAAAGCCCTTAACGGGGACGGGTGTAACCGTTCCGTCAATCATTCCGTTGAATTTCTCGCAGGATGAGAAGGGAATTTTGATGTCACATTCCTTTAAGCCGTCCTCCATACGACAGCCCTTTGAAGAAAAAGTAATCGTTGCGCTCGGTCCGTCTGTAACGGTAAAGCCGATTGAAACGGGCTTTTTCATTCCGGAAATAAACTCCCTTGCTTTGCTGTCAAGCTCGCAAAGATTTTCGAGTGTTCCGAGTACCGCATACATATTTATGTACGCCATTGTTCTTGAATCGGTCAAAATAATTCCTCCTATATAAATAGTATAAAATACTTGATATAATAATATCAAAATCTGTTGTCGAAGTCAATAAATATAAGTCCGTTACGGGCGGAAATTTGTTAAAAACTTATCAAAAAATACAAAAAGATAAATTGCGACAAAAAGATTGTGATTTACTGCGTTAATATGCTACAATAGAAAAGGTGATGAAAATGCAGAAAACGGCGATAGTTACGGGCGCTTCAAGGGGAATAGGCAGGGCAATAACAAAAAAGCTTGTCTCGGACGGCTTCTTTGTTGCGGCGGTCTACAACTCCTCGGAAAGCCTTGCGAAAGAGCTTGAAAGCGAGCTTTGTTCCAATGTAAAGGCTTATAAATGCGATGTATCTGACCCGAAAGGCGTTAATGAGACAGTAAGCGAAATAATCAGAGAGAAAAAAAGAATAGATGTACTTATAAACAATGCGGGTATAGCTCAGCAGAAGCTTTTTACCGACATTACCGATGAGGACTGGAACAGAATGATAGGCGTTGACCTCTCGGGCGCATTCTATTTTTCGAGAGCGGTTTTGCCGTCAATGATAAACGAAAAATCGGGAAGAATAGTTAACATAACCTCAATGTGGGGCGAAACGGGCGGTTCGTGCGAGGTTCACTATTCAGCCGCAAAGGCGGGAATAATAGGAATGACAAAGGCTCTCGCAAAGGAGGTCGGGCTGTCGGGAATATGCGTTAACGCGGTCTCTCCGGGGGTAGTTGAAACGGATATGATGTCGGCGTTTTCCGAAGCGGACAAGCAGGCGCTTAAAGAGGAAATCCCCCTTGCGAGGCTCGGAACGGCGCAGGAGGTTGCAGATACGGTTTCGTTCCTGTGCTCCGACGGGGCGGGATATATTACCGGACAGGTCATATCCGTTAACGGCGGAATTGTAATATAAAGTTGCAAAATATCCGATAATGAGATATACTTAAATTTACTTATTAAAAAGGAGATTAGATTATGGATCCCATCAATGTTGATTTTACACGAGGAAAGGGCGACGGTTCAAACAACAATAAGGCTGTAACCGATGTCTATATCCCACCGAAAAACGCAAAGAAAAAGATTATTATAAATATACTTCTTACGGTTGTGTTTGCGGCTGTCGCATATTACTTTATGATTCCCGCACTCAACTTCAAGGCGATTGAACTGTATATGTATATTGCGTTCGTATGCCTTATTTATCTCGGACTTACCGTGATTTCAACCAGAGTGGCAATTCATCCCGAGTATCAGTCGTATGTCAAAAAGCGTTCGACCGTTCCCGGAATTATAATTGCGGTTCTTGCGGTTGTATGCCTTATCGGTTTCGTTGTCGGCGCACAGCTTTTCAGAGCAAATTCGTATTCGCACCTTTTGACCGTTGAAGAGGGCGACTTTGCCGAAGATGTTGCGGAGATTGACTTTTCCGCTGTACCCACGCTTGACGCAACCTCGGCAAACAACCTTGCGGTAAGAACGCTCGGCGACCTTTCGGATATGGTTTCACAGTTCGTTGTTTCCAATTACTCCACACAGATAAACTACAAGGGCACGCCCGTCAGGGTTACCTCGCTTGACTACGGCGATATTTTCAAATGGATAAAGAATACAAGAGAGGGACTTCCCGCATATATAATTGTTGATATGACCACGCAGAAGAGTGAGATTGTCCGCCTTGAAAACGGAATGAAGTATTCGCCTGCTGAGCATTTTAACAGATACCTTTTGAGACATCTCCGTTTTGAGTATCCGACCTATATGTTCGGCGACCCGAGCTTTGAAATTGACGAGCAGGGCAATCCGTACTGGATAGTTCCGATACTTGACAAGACTATCGGTCTTTTCGGCGGTACGGATGTTATCGGCGCCGTTATCGTAAACTCCATTGACGGAAGCAGTCAGATAATTTCGACAAGCACAACGGGCGAGACAAAGCTTCCCACGACCTCATTTGTTACCGACTCCGAATGGCAGTGGATAGACAGAGTTTACTCCGCTACGATACTCAACGAACAGTATAACTATTACGGCAAGCTCTCACACGGCTTTATAAACTCGATAATCGGTCAGGAGGGCGTTAAGGTTACAAGCTCGGGCTACAACTATCTTGCGCTCAACGACGATGTGTATATGTACACCGGCGTTACCTCGATAAGCTCCGACCAGTCGATTATCGGCTTTGTTCTTATCAATCAGCGTACCAAGGAAGCGAAGTATTATTCAATTTCGGGCGCACTTGAGAACACCGCACAGACCTCGGCACAGGGTGCGGTTCAGCAGTATTCGTACACCGCTACATTCCCGTTGCTTCTCAACATCAGCGGCGAGCCGACATACTTTATGGCTCTTAAAGATTCGAGTGAGCTTGTTAAAATGTACGCTATGGTAAATGTCAAGCAGTCAACCGTCGTAGGTATCGGCGCAACCCTTACCGAGTGTACGGAAAACTATGCCGATAACCTTAAAAAGAACGGCATAAATCTTGACATCAACATTGACGAAATCGGTGAAAACGACCAGACGCAGGCTCAGCCCGAGACTAAGGATGTCAGCGGCACGGTAACGGAAATCCGTTCCGTTGTAACAGGCGGCGAGACCTACTTCTATATCAAACTCAATACGGGCGACGAGTTCTATAAGCTCGGCGTCAAGGATGCGGAAAAGGTTGTAATCCTCAATGTGGGCGACAGCGTAACCTTCGGTGTTCCCGTTGAAGCAAGCGGAGAGATAATAAGCGTATCCTCAATGAAATAAAGGACACAAAACACGGATTATGTCGGGTAGGGCTTATGCCTTACCCGACTTTTTCACCGTTTGTTGTGTTTTTGCCCATATATTCACCGAAAAAATTGGCACGCAAACATATCTTGCGGTTTGAAAGGCTTGCGGCATACATATTGTGTGTTTTTACATACCCGTAGTTAATAATTATCTATTAGACACCGTGTTTAGATAATTTTTAACTACAAACAGCCGCAAAAGTTACAAAAAAATAAACAAAAGCATTTGACATTTCGTATTTAAGTGATATAATTTAGGTGAATAGTAATTCACTTTTGAAGTGAATACAAAAAAAGAAGACGGAGGAAACACCAATGGACACAAGATTCGCTATTGCAGAATACCATGACGCAAAAGCAATAAACAGAGAGCTTGATGAACTCATCAAGAAGCCGATTTACACAATCAAGCCCGATACTCTCAAGCATTATGAAGAAGAGTATTACGACAAGAAATGTGCTAAGTCGAAAGAGATGATCGAGGAAGCTAAGACTGTAATTCCCGGAGGAGTTCAGCACAACCTCGCATTCAACTATCCCTTCCCGCTTGTTTTCACAAAGGCAGACGGCGCTTATCTCTATGACATTGACGGTAATAAATATTTTGACTTCCTTCAGGCAGGCGGCCCGACAGTTCTCGGCTCAAACCCGAAGGCAGTTCGTGACCAGGTTATCGACCTTCTTAACACATGCGGTCCTTCAACAGGTCTTTTCCACGAGTTTGAATACAAGCTCGCTAAGAAAATCGTTGACTCTGTTGAATCGGTTGACATGTTCCGTATGCAGGGCTCGGGTACAGAGGCTTGTATGACAGCAGCTCGTATCGCTCGTCTTGCTACAGGTAAGAAGAACATCCTTAAAATGGGCGGCGCTTATCACGGCTGGTCGGATCAGATGGGTTACGGCATCCGTGTTCCCGGTTCTAAGTTCACACAGGCTAACGGCGTTCCGATTTTCATCTTCAAGCACATGCAGGAATTCTTCCCCGGCGATCTTGAAGACCTTGAGAGAAAGCTTTGGCTCAACCAGTTCCGCGGCGGCACAGCAGCTGTTTACATCGAGCCCGTAGGTCCCGAGAGCGGTACAACTCCGCTTGATTACGAATTCAACAAGGGCGTTGAGAGACTCTGCCGCAAGTACGGCGCACTCCTCGTATTCGATGAGGTTGTTACAGGCTTCCGTATCGGTATGGCAGGTGCACAGGGCTTCTTCGGCGTATCTCCCGACCTTACAATCTTCGGTAAAGTTATCGCAGGCGGCTATCCGGGCGCAGGCGGCGTAGGCGGTAAGAAGGAATACATGAAGCACCTCGGCTCAGGTCTTGACGACTCGGGCATCAAGGTTAAGAAGGCATTCACAGGCGGTACAATGACCGCTAACCCGCTTTCATGCTGTGCAGGTTACTATACTCTTGAAGAAATCGACAGAACAAACGCTTGCCAGAAGGCAGGTCAGATGGGCGACAGACTTACAAACGGTCTTAAAGAGCTTGTTAAGAAGCACGGCCTTCCGTTCGTATGCTGGAACGAAGGTTCTATCTGCCACCTCGAGACTGTCGGCACAATGCACTACTCAATCAACTGGTCAAAACCGTGGACAATTCCGGGCGTACTCAACGCTACATCCGTTCGTAAGAAAGAGATGCAGCACATGGGCGCTGCTTACATGGCAGAAGGCCTCGTAACGCTTGCAGGTTCGCGTCTTTACACTTCGGCTGCTTATACACCTAAGATGATCGATCAGGCTCTTGCTTGCTTCGACAAGGTATTCGAAAACGTAGCAGTTAAGCCCGAAGACTAATCTATAAAGGCTAATTGACAAAAGGGGCGGGCAGCCTAACCGCCCGCCCCGTATTCTCTTTTATGAGGTGAAACAAATGGACATTTCAGAAGCAAAAGAACTTGTCATCAGAGCAGGTAAAGAGCTCCTTGCCGACGGCATTATAGTCCGTACCTGGGGTAACATTTCGTGCCGTGTGTCGGACACACAGTTTGTTATCACACCCTCGGGCAGAGCATATGAAAACCTTACTCCCGATGAAATCGTGCTTGTAAATATCGACGACTGCTCCTATGACGGCGATGTTAAACCCTCGTCGGAAAAAGGAATTCACGCAGCAGCTTATAAGCTTCGCCCCGAGGTTAATTTCGTAGTTCATACACATCAGAAGGAAGCTTCTGTTATAGGTGCTCTCGGATTTGACATCAACAGCGTGTCAAAGAAGAGCGCGGAAGTAGTCGGAAACGATGTTCCGCTTGCATCTTACGGACTTCCCGGAACAGGAAAGCTTCGTGAGGGCGTTATCGCAGCTATCAAGAGAACGGACTCAAAGGCTGTTCTTATGGCTCATCACGGCGCACTTTGCATGGGCGTTGACTATGAAGAGGCTGCTAAAGTTGCTTCGGAGCTCGAGGTTATCTGCGAGGATTGTCTTCGCAAGAAATACAACGAGGTTACAGGCAAGGTTGCCGACAGCCTCAGCTCGATTGCAGAATACATCGGCGAGAAATATGCCGACGCAAAGGCTTCAAAGGCAGTTAAATTCGATGTATGCAACAGTGAGAGAGACGGCAGCGTATTCAACATCACTGCTGTAAACGGCGATGGCAAGATTACAAGAATCGACATCAAGACGGGCGAGCTTGTAGCGGGTAACGATTACCCGAACTCTGCCGAGCTCCACAGAATGATTTATAAGAAGAGAAGCGATGTAAATTACATCATTCACAACACTTCTCCCGAGGCTATGGCTGTTTCGCAGAAGGGCAAGAATATGAAGCCGTTGCTTGACGACTTCGCACAGCTCTGCGGCGCAACCGTAAGACACGCGCTGTTCAATCCGAACAGCACTCTCAAGTCGGCGAAAAAGGTTGTTAAAGCTCTCAAGGGCAGAAATGCGGTTGTACTTGACAATAACGGCGCTCTTTGCGTTGCGGGAAGCGAATATGACGCTACCGCTGTCGAGCATGTAATGGAAAAAGGCTGCAAGACTCAGGTCGGTGCAGATCTCTTCGGTACGGCTAAGCCCATCAACCCGATTGAGACAAGACTTATGAGATTTATCTATCTCAAAAAGTATTCAAAGCAGGCAAGCAAATAATTTTTGCCGAATAATTTAACATTACGCACTCCGATAAGCTTATCGGGGTGCGTTTTTTCCTTTTCGGCGGCAATATCGGTCGGATTTTCCACAAAATATAGTTAAAAATCTATTGTAAAGCACTACTTGTATGTGGTATAATATTCTAATAAAATGGATTAGCTATATCCGATACGGAGAGAAATATGATAAAAGACGACGATAAAAAGCCCGATTTGCTTATCGGCAGGAACGCAGTTGCCGAGGCGTTGAAATCCGACAGGGAAATCGACACGCTTATTCTTATGAGGAACAATAACAATCCCGCTCTTTCAAGGCTTGCCTCAATGGCAAAGGAAAAGGGTGCGGTTGTAAAAGAGGTTGACTCCAAAAAGCTCGACTTTATGTGCGGCGGAGCGAACCATCAGGGCGTTGCGGCGTATGTTGCCGCTCACGAATATTCAAGCGTTGAGGATATTCTCGCTTATGCCGAGGAAAAGGGAGAAAAGCCTTTTATCGTTGTGTGCGACGAGATAGAGGACCCGCACAATCTCGGCGCTATAATCAGAACGGCGGAATGTGCGGGCGTACACGGCGTTATCATTCCGAAAAGGCGCAGCGCTTCGCTCAATTTTACCGTGGGCAAGACTTCGGCGGGAGCGCTCGAATATATGAGGGTTGCGAGGGTTTCAAACCTTGCTTCGGCCATTGACGAGTTAAAAGAAAAGGGCTGCTGGGTCTACGGTGCCGATATGGACGGAACCGATTATAAAAAGACCGATTTTTCGGGTGCCGTCGTGCTTGTTATCGGCTCCGAGGGCAAGGGAATAGGTAAGCTTATCAGGCAGAAGTGCGACGCAATAGTTTCCCTGCCTATGAAGGGCAATATAAATTCACTCAATGCGTCCGTTGCGGCGGGAATTTTGATGTACGAGATATCCTGCGGAAGATAAATTAGTTGATTCGGGGTGTGAAAATGTCTAAAAACGATTTGTTCAACGATATGTCGATTGATTCGATTCTCAATGATGTTAAGCGAATGACGGGGGAGGAGTCTGCCCCCGAGAAAATCTGGTCGCTTGACGAAATTGACGCGTTGCTTTCGGATGATGAACCGATTGAGGCAAAAAGCGATACCGTACCGAAAGAAGCGAAAGTTCCCGAGAAGCCGAATATCCCCGAGTCGGTTAAGACGGAAGAAAAGCCTGTCAAGGCAGAAAAAGCAAAAGAACCCGAAAAAGCCGAAAATGAGCCGTCGGGTCTCGGGCTCAAAGAATTTGCGATGAAAAACGCCATTGAGAGCGAAGTCGCAAGGTCAAATCCCGACGAGGAAAGCATAGAGGATATTTTGGAGGAGTTCGAGGAGAAAGAGGACGAACCCGAAATCGAACCGCTCATAGGCTCCGCAAAGGAAGAAGAGGAAGAACCGAACGAACCGGAGCAGACGCAGAAAGAACCCGAAAAAGAAATTCCCGGGCAGATAAGTATTGAAAAAACACGGGTGTTCAATGAGGTTGAGGCGAGAGCCGTCAGAGACGAGAGCATAACGCATCATATAGGCGAAAACAAGATAATAAGGACGGGCGGTTCGCCGAAAAAGGGCGGTATGGAGACGGATCCGTACCGTGAGCGCTTTTTGAACAAGCCTAAACTTGATATAGAAAAAACTCAGGACCACAGGGAACTGCTCAAGGATTTACCTGCGAAAACCATTGAAAAGCACGGCGTTGTCGTTAAAAAGCCGACGCTTGAAAAGACCTCCACAGACGGTCTGTCGCCCGTTCCGATACTCGTTGACGCCGCGGACGAATACGACGCACAGCAAAAGCTTGAAATGGAAACGCAGGCAGGCGCATTGAAGTCAAACTCCCTTGACGAAGATGAAAATCAGATTGTCCTCGACGGCTTTAACGGACAGGACGAGGTTGAAATTGTCAACGAAGAGGAGGAAGAGGCTAAGCTTCGCAAAATCCGCAGGGATAAGGCGAGCAAGTTCAGACTTTTCCCGAATATAGAAATCGACGACGGCGACGCATACTCCGAAGCCACCGAGCAGGAGGACGAAGAGGACTACGCCGACGAAAAAACAAAAGCCGTGGTTCTTCCCGAGGAGGAAATACAGGAGGACGGCGAAAACGAAGAGTACGAAACGCAGGAGGAAACTCCCGCCCGTGAAAAACGCAAGCGGCGAAAGCCACGGGAAGTCAGCGTTGCCCGTGAGTTCTTCGGTCCCAAGGACGCAAAAGCCGTATATGACATATATATGAAAGAGCGTTCCTACGGAAAGCGAAGAATAATTGTCGGCGCATTGGCACTCGCTCTTTTGACTGCGTGTGCCGCAATGACCTCTTTTACGGGTAACTTCTCATTGTTTTCCGACAGCCCGTTTGTTTATTCTGCGGCAAATCTCATAGTTCTTGTTGCGGTCGGAGCGGTAAATTACAAACCGATTGCGGACTGTACGGAACAGCTTAAAAACAGAAGATTTAACAGGAATTCCGCATTGACGGTGTCTTTGCTTATAGGCATTTTGCAGTGCGCCGTGTCACTCGGCTTCGGCGACCTTGTACTGAGCGGTACGCATATCTATGCGGCGGTTGCGCTGTTCCCCGTGCTTTTAATAAGCATCGGCGACTACATAAAGACAAAGACAGATATTGAAAACTTTATTCTTATTAACCGTGAGCAGAAAAACGCCCACGCAGTTAAGAAAATCGACGACGATACGGTGGCGTTTGAAGTCGGCAGGGGGCTTATGATAAAGGACCCCGATATACGCTATGACGCAAAGGTAAATTTCCCGTATAAATTCGTTGAGATGTCGCAAAGGGTTGACCCGACTGCGGATGTGTTCAATGTGATTGTTCCTGCGGCGTTTATTGCGGGAATTATCGTCGGAATAATCTCTGCGGTCATAAACAGGAACGCTTTTGTCGGCGTTACCTCGTTTACGGGCGTGTTCCTTATGGCTATGCCTGCCGCAAGCGTTGTTTCGTGCGCTTCGGCTCTTAAAAATGTCAATAAAAAGCTAAATGCCGAAAACGGTATGGTATCGGGCTACGAAGCGGTTGAGGACGCACTTGACGCCAATGCCGCAGTGCTTGACGCAAGGGATATTTTCAGCGGCGGAGACGCAAAAATATTCGGACTCAAGCTTTTCAATTCAATGCGTATTGATGAGGCTATTCTCTATACGGCGGCTGTTGTTATTCAGTCGGGCGGAGCACTGACGGATGTCTTTGACTCGATAATCCTTTCAAAGCGTGAAATGCTTCCGAATGTTGAGTCACTCGCATATGAGGAAAGGCTCGGCTGTTCGGGCTGGATATATAATTACCGTGTGCTTGTCGGAAACAGGGATTTGCTGTTAAAGCACAATGTTGAGGTGCAGTCCAAGGAAGAGGAAAGCGTGTTTACCCGTTCGGGCAGGCAGGTGGTTTACCTTGCGGTTGAGGGCAAGGTTGCGGCAATGTTTGTCGTAGGCTATTCGGCGGACGAACAGACAGCCGTTTATATGCGTGAGCTTGAAAAAGCGGGCGTGAGCATACTTGTCCGCACAACGGACTCAAATATATCCGAGGAGCTTGTTGAGCAGTACTTCGGGCTTCCGAGGAATTTCATCAAGGTCATAAGTCCCGTTGCCGGTCTTATGTACAAGGAAATGAGCGAAAAGCAGGCGATAAACGAGCCGTGCAGGATTTTGCACAACGGCAAGGTCAACTCATTCCTCAAAGCCTTTACTTCGGCGCTTAAATTGCAGGAGCGCAGGAAGATGATAAATATTTTACAATACATCGGCGTGGGAATAAGCGTTATTCTCATGGCAATGTTTTCGTTCCTTTCGGGACTTTCACAGGCGGGAGCAATCCAGATACTTCTGTTTGAAACGCTCTGGACTCTGATTGTTACATTCGTCCCGCAAATCAAAAAAATTTAGAAAGAGTGATGATACAAATGCAGTGGTTAACTGATGCGGCAAATTGGATTTGGCACTGCGAACCGTTCAGAGAGGTGCTTGACTGCTTATTAAAGCTGGTGCTTGCGGTTGTCCTCAGCGGTATAATCGGATTTGAAAGAGAACATTCACACCGTCCCGCAGGCTTCAGGACTCATATCCTTGTGGCGGTCGGCTCGGCTCTTATTATGATGACATCGGTATATATTTCAAAAAATGTGCAAACGGATGCAGATGTTACCCGAATGAGCGCACAGGTCGTAAGCGGCATCGGTTTCCTCGGCGCAGGTACGATTTTGCGTGAGGGCTTTTCCGTAAAAGGACTTACCACGGCGGCGAGCCTTTGGGCGGTTTCGTGTATCGGTATTGCCGTCGGCACGGGCTTCTACGGCGGCGCAATCGTTGCAACGGTTGTCATTTATATTACGCTTAACAGCCTTAAAAAGGTAGTTGTCAGAGGCAAGGCGGGCAAGGTTATTTACATAGAGGTAAAGCACCTTGCACAGAAGGTTCCCGAGATTTCAAGGCTTGTAAAGCGCGCGGGAGCTTCTATCCATTCAATGGAAATTCTTGACGAGAGCGACATAAAGCGCACAAAGAAAAAAGAGACTTCAACAATCAAGATGATTGTGTTCCCGAAGAGCGAGGAGTCGCTCGACCTGATAGTTTCCACTCTGCGTGCGGACGAAAACATTATAGATGTTTATGTTGACTGAATAATCAAAAATCCCGTGCATTGGCTGAACACTCAACCGATGTGCGGGATTAGTCTTGTGTATTTGACTTGAAATTACGATTATGATATACTAAACAATATTTATTATACAGGTGGATGAACTATGGGAGAAAACAATATGCCGCTCGGCTCGGACGAGCTTTCAAACGAGCAGGCGGAAAACGAAAGGCTCAAAGAGGAGTTAAGCCAAAAGCAGGCTGAGATTGACAGGCTCAACAAGTCGCTCGGCAGATATTCCGACACGGTAAACAGGCTTACCGCGGAACTTGCGGCGGCAAACGGTACCTGTGCCGAAATAAGCAACAGCTTCTATTGGCGTATGACCGCTCCGATGAGAAGATTTACGCAGAGAATTAAAAATATGCTTGCAAGGCACAAGAGGTTTATGGCAATTCTGATATTCTTAAAGTGCTTTGTACGCCACGGATATAAGCCCGCCGTTGAAAAGTACCGCCTTTTCAAGCCTGCAAAAATCAAGGATATGAAAAGCCTGCACACAATAACGCCCGAACGCAGGAAAAGGGAAGAAAAATACAAATTCCCGCAGGAAATCAAGTTCAGTATTCTGGTTCCGCTTTACAACACACCGAAAAAGTTCTTGATTGAGATGATCGGTTCGGTTACCGACCAGACCTACGGTAACTGGGAGCTCTGCCTTGCGGACGGCAGCGATGACGAGCACGCATATGTCGGCGAATATTGCCGTAAGCTTGCAAAGAGCGACAAGCGCATTGTCTATAAAAAGCTTGAAAAGAACGAGGGCATTTCCGAAAATACCAATGTCTGCATAAAAATGGCAAGCGGAGATTACATTGCGCTTTTCGACCACGATGATTTCCTTCATCCGTCGGCGCTTTTTGAGGTTATGAAGGCGATATGCGAGCAGGGCGCGGAGTATGTCTATACGGATGAGGCAACCTTTGTCGGCGAAAATCTCAACGACATTGTCACATATCATTTCAAGCCCGATTTTGCAATAGACAATCTTCTTGCAAACAACTACATCTGTCACTTCTCGGTGTTTAAGGCTTCGCTTATCGACAAGGTGGGCGGCTTCAGAAGCAAATATGACGGAAGCCAGGACCACGACCTTATTCTCCGCCTTACCGATGCGGCAAACAAGGTTGTGCACATCCCGAAGCTTCTTTACTTCTGGCGTTCGCACAAAAATTCCGTCGCAATGGATATAAACTCAAAAACCTATGCCATTGAAGCGGGCAAGGCGGCTGTCCACGATTTCCTTGAGAGCAAGGGCTACAATGCTGTTGTAACAAGCTCGCCCGTTCATCCGACAATTTATCGTATACGCTTTGAAATCAAGGATATGCCCAAGATTTCGATTATAATCCCCAACAAGGACCATGTAAACGACCTTTCCCGTTGCGTTGAGTCTATTCTTGACCTTTCGACATATAAAAACTACGAGATAGTGATTGCCGATAACCAGAGCACAGATGAAAAGCTGTTTGCATATTACGACGAGCTTTCAAAGCTTGAAAATGTTAAAATAGTAAAATACGACAAGCCGTTCAACTATTCGGCGGTAAACAACTATGCCGTATCGCAGGCTGCGGGAGATTATCTTCTGTTCCTGAACAACGACACGCAGGTTATCAGCCGCAACTGGCTTGAGGAAATGCTTATGTACGCTCAGCGTGAGGATGTCGGAGCAGTCGGAGCAAAGCTCTATTACGGAAACGACACAATTCAGCACGGCGGAGTTATATTAAGGCTCGGTGCGGACAGAATTGCGGGTCACAGCCATTGCGGCAGCCCCCGTTCCGACGCAGGTTATATGGGCAAGATGTTCTACGCACAGGATATAAGCGCAGTTACTGCGGCTTGTATGATGGTGCCGAGAGAAGTTTTTGAAAATGTAAACGGCTTTGACGAAACGCTTGCCGTAGCATACAACGATGTTGACCTTTGTATGAAAATCAGAGGTCTCGGAAAGAATATCGTGTTCAATCCTTATTGCGAGCTTTATCATTATGAGTCGGTAAGCCGCGGACTTGATACGGAACCGCAGAATGTTGAGCGTTTCAACAGGGAAAAGAAAATTTTCCTCGACAAGTGGCAAAAGGAGCTTGACAAGGGAGACCCGTATTACAACGAAAATCTTTCGCTTGACGCAGGCTATGTCATTGATGTGGAAAAGCTCACGCAGGACTGAAATGCATAAAACCGAATAAATAACATTAAAGGGCAACCTATACGGTTGCCCTTGCTTTGTTTATAATATTGATTAAAACCGATTTTACGGAGCTTGGCTGTTCATTTTCAGCAGGTCGTCAAAGCTTACCTCAAAGACTTTTGAAAAGGCGATGAGTTCAATGTCCGTGACGAACCTTTTGCCGCACTCAATCCGCTGAATGGCGTTTTTGTCTATATCAAGACCTATAAGCTGTAATTTATCCGCAAGTTCCCTTTGCGAAATATTAAGTCCCTTGCGAAGCTCTGCTATTCTTGTTCCGCTGGCGTTGTTCCTGCCGTCGGTGCTTTTGTTAATAAACATACTTTCCTCACCTGAACTTGACATTTACTGCTTGTCAACAAATTCATTGTAGTACAAATTTATGAGAAAAATGACATTTACAGAATGTCATTTTGGCGTATACAGGAAGTTTTATATCAAATTATATTAGAGGTTTCGCTCCGCCCATCCCCGAGGGAAATTCCATAAATTATCACAGGTAGGGCAGGGGCAGCGCCCTTGCGGGCGAATGAAAAATGAATAATGAAGTATGAATAATGAAAAAATTGCGGGTGCTTCGCACGGCGTCGTCGTTTGCTCCGTATCGTTCGCAACAGCCTTTGGCTATTTCTCACTCGCTACGCAACTCCTCCTTTTCCGCAAAAATCACGCTCGGCTCGCCTGCTCGGTTGTAAACGCCCTCCCGACGGCTCGCTGTCGCTACCGACTTTTGCGGATTTGCGGTGGGCAAGCCCCCGCCCTACCGATACGACAACACACAATCCGTATGGACAGCCCTTGCGGCTGTCCGGCATAGGCGCCCTTGTAAAGGGAGCTGTCATTTTTTGTAGAACAAAAAATGACTGAGGGATTTTACAAAATCATATAAGAACAACCTTACAATCCCTCCGTCTCACATTCGTTCGCCACCTTCCTTTACACAAGGGAGGCTGAATGCACGACTTGAAAAATATATCATATAACATAGGGGCAAGCCGTGCCTTTACACTCTAATCAAATATTAAATTTTTTTCTTATGCGGCGTTAAGCGTTGCGTCGGGCGTATTATTGTGATAAAATATTTATACCGAATTACGGTAGAAACTACTTAAAAAAGAAGGCTTTTTTATGTGGGCTGTATTAGCTGTACTTTCCGCAGTGTTTGCGGCGCTGACCTCGATATTTGCAAAGGTCGGTATACAGGATGTCGATTCTACGCTTGCAACCGCAATCAGAACCGTGGTTGTTGTGCTTATGGCGTGGGTAATGGTATTCATCACTCATACGCAAAGCGGCATAACGGAAATTGACCGTAAAAATTGGATATTTCTCATTCTTTCCGGACTTGCAACGGGTGCTTCTTGGCTTTGTTATTATAAGGCGTTACAGCTCGGCGAGGTTTCAAAGGTCGTTCCTATCGACAAGCTGAGCATACTCTTTACGCTTGTTCTGGCATTTGTTTTTCTCCACGAAAAATTTACGGCAAAATCGGCTATCGGTACGGCTTTGATTACAATCGGCACGCTTGTTATGGCTTTATAATTGTAAATAATCTGTAACAATACACGATTGTGTTTGAATTGACAGAAAAATGATGTTAAAATTTATCTATTATAAATACAGGGAGGCATATTCTTGGCAGATAACAAAGACAAGGACCTCGGGGAGGTTTTTCCCGAACAGAGCGACGAGGCTTTGAAAAAAGAACTCGAAGAATTAAAGGAAACCTTTCAGCAGGAGCTTGACAAGGCTACGGCGCAAGCAACAGCCGCAAATGCCGAAGCGGCGGCTGACGAACCCGAAAAGGATGAGGAAGAGGAAGAACTCAGCGAGGATATGCTCTGCGAGTGCTGCGGCGAGAATAAGAGGGGAACGAAAAACAATCCCGACGCTCACTTTTGTTCCGAGTGCGACAAGGCGTTGAGACACTACCCGTTTGATTTCCTCAATATCATAATTATGATTATAGTAATCGGCTTCAGCTTCTATGCCTGCTATGTGTTTGCGGGCAATGCAAATGTGTATGTCGACGCGCTCAACGCACAGAAAGCCGAAAAAGAAAATATGCTCTATACGGCAAATTCAGATTATTCCACGCTGCTCGAAACCATGAACGATAAGAGCATCAGAGGCGAGATGGTCTACAAGCGTGCAATTCTCAATCTTTCAAAAATCGGCGGCTATCAGGATATGGAGCAGTACAATACAAGTTTCAAAAACTGGGAGTTGAAGCTCCCGCACTTCAAATCGGTGGCAAATGCCTTTGAAGATAAGAATGCTTTTGAAAGAACGAGAGATACCTGCTACGAGATAATCTATTCCAATATACCCGAAAACGCTATGGAGCCGTCGGAGGTACCGTACGATACAATCATCGCTCAGCTTGAGGCACTTGAAAATCAGCCACTTGAGCCTGTAACTTACAGCGAACAGGATGTGACGGACGGGCTCGTTACCACAACTGCGGCGTATTCCATTGAAGCCGAGACATACAGCAAGGCTATGATTTCATACTTCAAGTTCTACACTGCCGCAATAAGCGAACAGCCTGCCGAAACGCAGATAAGCTTTCTTGAAGAGATAAAGAACGATTATCCCGATATGACATGGCTTTACGGACCTATGCTCGGCGACCTCTATGTTAAAGCACAAAAGGATGTTACCGATTATTGTGCGTTCTTAAAAGAGGTCAATGCGGAGGACGCATATGCCGATGTCGCAATGGCAACTTCACTGCGTATTCAGGGCAAGTATGAGGAGAGCCTTGCGCTCTGCAAGCAAAAAGTTTCCGAAAATGATGACTATACATTTGAATATTACAGACAGTCGGCTCTCTCGTGTCTTGCACTCGGAGAGTACGAAACGGCTTGTACTGCTGCCAAATCGGCTTATGAGGAGTACAATTATTCCATTCAGGTGCTTGACACGCTTGCACTTTGCTATGCGGCGGCAGGCAACGAGGACGGATACAGTGAGGTCGAGCAGATTTTTGCCCAGAACGGTATGACCGTCAGCGACGAAGTCAAGGATTATAAGGACGGAAAAATCACCCTTGACAATATTATCAAGGAAGGAGATTTTGACGTAGAATGACAACCGTATATATAATAGTAAAATATCTTACATTCGTCGGCTCATATATGAAGGCGTTTTTTGAGCATCTTACCTGCCGTGTGTACGAGGTGCTTATTGAGGACGGACGCTATCTTACCGCATCCGAGCTTTGCGGTCATGTCGAGCATGAGATAATCAAAAAAAGGAGCGTCAGCTTCGGCGTTTGCTTCTTCCCGTTCTTTTTTAACCTTTTGTTGGGAATAATATTTGTATCGGTCGGTTCGATGAATGTATATTTCCTCGGCGAATTCTTTACCTATAATAAGGGAATAGTGCACATTATCAACTTTGTGTTCCTTTGGCTCGGAATTTCGATGCTTACAAACCTTTTCCCGCAGATTGAGGACGCCTTGACTCTTCGTGAGCTCATTTACGGCAAGGACACGAATATTGTCCTGAAAATACTTGCCGCTCCGATTTTTGCAATTCTCTATTGCGGAGCGTTCCTTGAAAGATGGGGAATAACCTTCCTCACATCTATCGCATTTTCCCTTGCCGTACCGTCGATTTATGCGACATTTTTACCGTCGCTGATAAGCTCGATACAGTAAAATCAAAATCCGAAGTTAAGGCTGAGAGTTAATAAGGCAGTTTTGCTTCGTTTCCGACAAAGGCATAATAAGTTTTTATGCGAGAAACCAACACTTCCTTATGAACTCTCAGCCATGCTTCGGATTTTTTGTTTGCATTATATACTGTTGAATGTTAAAATTTAATCGGTGATAAAATGAAAAAGATAACAGCAATAATAACGGTGCTTGCGCTGTGCCTTGCGTTCGCTTCCTGCTCAAAGGAACCCGACGGGGAGCAGACAACACAGGATATAAGCACAACAGTGCAGGAAACGGAAACACAGTCGCAGACCGAACCCGAAACAGAGGAGCAGACAACGGCTGTTCCCGAGACGCAGGCTCCGACTGCCGCTGCGCAAACACAAAAGGTAACTCAAAAGCCGACTCAAAAGGCAACACAGGCGGCAACAAAGGCTCCGCAGGCAACATCGGCCGTGCAGACAACCGCCGCTCCCGCACCGTCTGCCGTAAAGGGCTTTGAGAGTGAAATGCTTGAACTGTGCAATCAGCAACGCAGAGCAAACGGGAAAGCCGACCTTGCGCTTAACAGCACTTTGTGCGCAAATGCCTCGGTAAGGGCAGAGGAAATTTCAAGAGATAACTGCTTTTCACACACAAGACCCGACGGCACAATGTGTTTTACCGCAGTTACCGTTGATTATATGACCTGTGGGGAAAATATCGCTTACGGAACACGCACCGTTTCCGCAACGGTTACTGCGTGGATGAATTCTCCGGGGCACAAAGCGAATATACTTGCCGACGATTTTACGCAGGCAGGCTTCGGCTGTTATGAGGTAAACGGAGTCAGGTATTGGGTTCAGCTGTTTATCGGATAGTTATTTGCAGAAAACATGACTTCCGATTGTCACGATTACAGGGCGTGAGCGTATCCATTGGTTAGAAGTCTTGGCAGGATTATAATAGTATATTGCACCGCCCGAGGGGTCCCATCCGTTGATGGCGTCTTGGGCGGCTTTTTTTGCGGTGTCGGTGGGTTCAACTTTCCAGTTGCTGTCCGTTACACAGGAAAAGGCACCCGACTGATAGACTACGCCGGAGATGCTGTCGGGAAAAGACGAGTGCTCGACTCTGTTAAGAACAACGGCACCGACGGCAACCTGTCCCGTATAGCTTTCGCCTCTCGCTTCGGCGGCAATTACTTTTGCAAGCAAATATACATCGTTGCTTGTGTATTTGCCCGAGGAGGACGAAGAACCGCTTGAAATGCCCATTGCGGCAAGAGTGTTTTTCCCTGCGATACCGTCTGCGGTCAATCCGTTCTTTCGCTGAAAATATTTTACGGCATTTTGCGTCTGAGTGCCGTATATGCCGTCAACGCTTCCCGAATAGTAGCCCCAGTTTTTAAGGCGCTGCTGAATTTTGCGCACCTCCTCGCCCCGTGAGCCGAGGCGGGAGAGAACCTCGGAGGACTCTGCCGCCTTGTTATAATAATTTTGCACAAAGGCTATCGAACCCAAGGCGAGAACAGCCGCAAGTAAAACGCAAAGCAATTTGAATTGCTTGTTGAAATTGAAAAGATTTTTCATAAGATTACTCCTGTTAATTATTTGTTTCTATTGTTTTACATATATCGGATTTTATACTTTTTCGTTGACGCAGGTAATATCCGTACACAGAAATTGTGCACCGAAAACAGCTTGACCACAAGATGTGCGGGGACGATAAAAAAGTTGAAAAAAATTACAAAAAAATCAAAAATAAGTGTTGACAACGGGCTTGCGCTGTGATATTATATCAAAGCTGTCCGAAAGACATCGGGACACAAAAACAAAAGTCAAAAAGAAATTCAAAAAATGAAAATTTCCTCTTGACAATGAGTTTTGAAAGTGCTATAATGTGCTTCCACCCGAGAAAACTTCGGTGGCACGGACCTTGAAAATTAAACAACGACTTAAGAAAAAGGAAACCCTGAGATTCC
>ERZ825137.34-NODE-34-length-181855-cov-8.869950_pt1 | contig 181855 bp, 164 predicted proteins | sample MGYA00519873_ERZ825137 | MGnify/ENA primary metagenome ERZ825137 (study PRJEB31778, sample SAMEA3449190) | human gut metagenome | biome: human gut; feature: human-associated habitat; material: faeces | place: United Kingdom | collected 2010/2012 ...
ATAGGAGCCTTGGTCGAGGTGACAGGACTTGAACCTGCGGCCTCTGCGTCCCGAACGCAGCGCTCTACCAAACTGAGCCACACCTCGATAATGAATATTTAATTTTACAAAGTTACCAATACAAACTCAAAGCTATAAACTGAACCAAAACCGATGTACGGCTTTGTTAGGCAACTATAACATTATATATGCTTTTTTCATAAAAGTCAATATTTAATTTCAAAAAAATAAAACTTTAAATATTAAGATCAAAAGACATATAAAATAAGCATAAAATGTTTACAAATATGCACTTGACATCTTTCGACAATACAAATACAATTATTATATTAAGTGAATACTCACTGTTTAGCTTAAAATGGAGCTGAAGATGGGACTCGAACCCACGACCTGCTGATTACGAATCAGCTGCTCTACCAACTGAGCCACTCCAGCGTACTTTAAGATTATAACAGCAACTGTACTTTAAGTCAAGTACAAATTTCAATATCAGGAGAATTATCGAGATGAGCGAGACAATCAATCAAAGAATAGCGCTATACCGTAAAATTGCAAATCTTACTCAAACGCAGGCAGCAGAAAAGCTCGGTATGAAGTGCAGCACCTATTCACAAATGGAAAGAAAGGGTACTATCAGTGCCGATAAGCTTATAGCTCTTGCCGATATTTTCGGCGTTACTCCCGATACGCTGTTATACGATTCCAAACCTGCTAATAACGTAAGCGCGGAAACCACGGTAAAAGAAAACGACGATTTCGATTTTACGCCTAAAGAAAGGCTTATCAATAAAACGCTGCGCCAACCCACAAATCTTTTTAAAACAGATCCGCCGCACTTTATAGTAACCCACAAGGAAGAAAACATTATAAAAATACTTCGCAATCTCCCCCGCCCCGACTATGAGGAAATTATTGAAGTTATAAACGAAAAATATCATTCCGCAAAAAGCAAATAACGGTATTCCGCTGTATGTATAATGCAGCGGATTTTTATGCCCCGTATTTATAACAAATAATTAAGAATGGCGTGTTTCCAATGTTAAAAAATAAAGAATGGTATTTAAAAGGGCTTAAAGACGGTATACCGATCGCGCTCGGTTATTTTGCGGTAGCGTTTACGCTCGGAATTGCCGCTAAAAACGCCGGTTTAACCGCGTTTCAGGCTTTTATTACCTCGGCACTTACAAACGCTTCGGCAGGCGGATACGCCGGTTTTACGCTTATAGGCGCGGGCGCAGCATACATAGAGCTTGCCGTAACAGAGCTTATAGTTAACGCAAGGTATTTGCTTATGTCGTGCGCATTAAGCCAAAAAATCGCACCCGAAACCCCGCTTATACACCGTATGCTTATGGCGTTTGACGTTACAGATGAAATTTTCGGAATTTCGGTATCGGTTACAGGCACGCTTAACCCCTTTTATAATTACGGCGCTATGTCGGTGGCAATACCGGGCTGGGCGTTCGGAACGCTGTTCGGCGTTATAATGGGAAACATTCTGCCGGCGCGCATAGTAAGCGCGTTAAGCGTAGGTCTTTACGGTATGTTTTTGGCGATTATAATTCCGCCTGCAAGAAAAAGCAGGCTGATAGCAACGCTTGTTTTAATATCAATGGCGGCAAGCCTTGCCTTTTCAAAAATAAAACCGTTTTCCCTGCTTTCGGACGGTATGAGAATAATTATTTTAACCGTAATAATATCATTAACGGCAGCGATACTCTTTCCTGTAAAGGACGAATCGGAGGAACCCGAAAATGCAGCATAATATTTATATTTACATAGCTGTAATGGCTGTTGTAACCTATCTTATAAGGGTTTTGCCGCTAACTCTTATACGTAAAAAAATCACCAACGTAACCCTGCGTTCGTTTCTTTACTATGTGCCGTATGTAACGCTTGCAATTATGACCTTTCCCGCAATAATAAACGTTACAAACAGTGTTTGGTCGGGAATTGCGGCGCTTGTTATCGGCGTTTTGCTTGCCTACTTCGGTATAAGTCTGTTCGGCGTTGCGGTTTGCTCATGTGCGGCGGTATTTATTATTGAACTGCTTATAGTTTAAAATGAAAGTCAAAAGAGCTGCCGTAAACCGGCAGCTCTTTTATATAGGGCGCTTTTTATTATTTATTCCTTAACCAAGCAGACGGCGAAAACGCTATAATTATCGGGAAAATTTCAAGTCTGCCCAAAAGCATTGCAAAGGATAAAATATATTTTGCAAAATCCGAGTAAGCCGCATAGCTGCTTGCCGGACCTACCGCGTCAAGACCGGGACCCACATTGTTAAAGCAGGAAACCGCGGCGGAAAAATTGGTTAAAAAGCTGAACGGCTCGCCGCAGAGCAATAAAACAATTACCGCAAGGCAAACAAAATATATTAAAAAATAATTGCTTAAATTTCTTGAGGTTGCTCCGTCTACCGTTTTGCCCTCGAAGCGAAGCGAGGTTACGGCGCGCGGGTGAATAAGCCGTTGCGTTTCGTTGCGTATAAGCTTGAAAAGCATCATAATGCGTGACATTTTCATACCGCCCGCCGTTGAACCCGCACAGCCGCCGAAAAACATAAGCAGTAAAATAAGATACCTTGAAAATTGCGGCCATGTGTTGAAATCCGCCGTGGCATAGCCGGTTGTTGAAATAATAGAAGCAACCTGAAAAAATGCCGTTCGCAGTGTTTCTGAAAAATTGCCGAACAAATACCTGATATTAAATGTTATAAGCAGTGTTGAAATGCCGATAACCGCAAAAAAGAACCAAAGCTCACGGCTTTTAACCGCGGTTTTAAGCTTTTTGATTATTATAAGGTAATAAAGGTTAAAGTTTACGCCGAACAGGACCATAAATATGCCTATGATCCACTGAATATACGGCGAATAGCCGGCTATGCTGTTTCCCTTTAAGCCGAAACCACCCGTACCTGCCGTACCGAACGAATGAAGCAGGCTTTCAAAAAACGGCATACCGCCTATGCACAGCAAAACCGTTTCGATAACCGTCATAACCATATAAATAAGGTACAGTATAACGGCGGTATCCTTAATTCGCGGCACAAGCTTACCCATTGTAGGGCCGGGCATTTCCGCTCGAAGAATGTGTATCGGTCTTTCGGATACGTTTGGTATAATTGCCGTTACAAAAACTATTATGCCCATACCGCCTATCCAGTGCGTAAAGCTGCGCCAAAACAAAACGCCGTGGCTGTGCGCTTCAACGTCCGTTAAAATTGAGGCGCCCGTTGTTGTAAAGCCGCTTACGGTTTCAAAAAACGCGTCGGCAAGCCTTGGTATTTCGCCGCTTATAATAAACGGCAGCGCGCCTATAAGCGACAGCATTATCCATGAAAATGCCACTATGATAAAGCCTTCTTTTGCATAAATAACATGCGTTTTAGGCTTATAAAGCAGCTTTGGCAAAATGCCAATGGCATACCCCAAAACAGCCGCCGAAAGAAAAGCAAACGCTTCGCTTTCGCGGTAAATTGCGCTTGTTATTGCAGGGAGCAGCAAAAGCGCCGCCTCAACCCGCAGCATCATACCTACGGCATTAAAAATCATTCTGCGGTTCATAAGCTCACCTCTGCTTATCCACTATATCGGAAAGATCGTTAAGTCTGCCGCCGCCCGATATTACAACAACGCGGTCGCCCGGCATTATCATATCGTCGCCCGAAGGAATAATGGTCTTTCTGCCGCGTATTATTCCTGCTATCAGTATATTGGATTTTGTGGGCAGCTCCTTAAACGGTATTTTAATTATCTTGCTTTCGCCGTTTACGGCAAATTCAAGCGCCTCGGCGTTTCCGTTCATAAGCTTGTAAAGCGTTTCAACCTTACTGCCCATAGAGTTTTCAAGCGCGCGCGCATATCTTACGGTAACGTCCCCTACCGTTCTTATCTGAGACGCAACCGAATCTATACCCAGTCTTTCCGCAGTAGGCAAAAACTCATTTCGGTTTACCTTTGCAATAACCTTAGGCACATTCTGCATTGCCGCAAAGTAAGAAAGAAGTATATTCTCCTCGTCCATACCCGTAAGCGCCACTACCGCGTCTACGTTGCCTATGCCCTCTTCAAGCAGTAATTCCTGCCTTGCGGGATCACCGTTTATTATAACGGCGCCGGGGAGCGAATCGCTGAATTCTTTGCAGCGCTCTCTGTCTGCATCTATAATCTTGACCGAGTTACCCGCCGCCAAAAGCAGCTTTGAAAGATAGTACGAAGTACGCGTTGCGCCTAAAATCATAACGTCGCGCGCCTGCTTTTGAAGAATACCGAGCTTTCTTAACAAACGCTGAATTTCAACCGAAGAAGACGTAATGCCTATCTTATCGCCGCTTTTAAGGACAAAATTACCGTCCGGTATATAAAGCTTATCGCCGCGCTGTACCGCGCAAACAAGAAAATTATCGGGGTGTTTTTTCTTAAGGTCTATAAGGCTTACGCCGTCAAGCGGTGAATTTTCTTTTAAAATAAGCTCAACCATTTCAAAGTTGCCGCGCGAAAATTCCTCAACCTTTATGGCGCTCGGCAGCTTTAAAATATTAAACATTTCGCGTGAAACAAGCCTTTCGGGGTTAATTGCCATAGACAGCCCCAATTCCTTTTTAAGAAAAGAAAGGCTTTTATCGTTATATTCGGGTTTTCTTATCCGCGCTATTGTATGCTTAATGCCAAGCCGCTTTGCAATAAAGCAGGTAAGCATATTAAACTCGTCCGATCCCGTAACGGCTATAAGCAGATTCGCGTTCCCTGCCTCAAGCAGTACGTCCGAATCCGTTCCGCTGCCGCACACCGTCATAACATCGTAAATATTGGTTATATCGGATATTACGTCGGGATCGTTATCAATAGCTACTATCTCGTGTCCCTCGGTCAGCAGCGCGTTAATAACCGTGCAGCCTATTTTTCCACAGCCCACTACTGTAATTTTCATTCAAGCATTACTCCCGTGCAGTCTTCATTCTAAAAAGCGCGCCCTTTTTAACAGGACGTGAAAAAGGTATTTTAATAATCATCATCGGGTGCGGCGCCTCATTTATCGGCTCGCCCGCCTCGTTAAAAAGCTCGTTTGCCGTTACGGTAAAGGGGGCGCTTTTAGGCTCAAGGCAATCAAAGACCTGCCCCTTTGAAAATTTATTTTTAAGCGTGGCGGTAATACAGCCGTTTTCGTATCCCTCTGCCACGGCGGCAACCGAATAATCCCTTATATAGCCTGCGTCCCTATACGTTTGCGCATTTTGCGGCTTGCCGAAGTAAAAGCCCGTAGAATAAGTGCGGTGGCTTATTTTATTAAGCTCCTCGGTTACCCAAGACGGGCATTTCCATTTGCCCTGCTGTGCTTTAAGGCTGTCGAGCGCGCCGCGGTAGGCATTGGCGGTAACCGCCACATAATAGTGCGATTTCGCCCTGCCCTCAATTTTAATACTGTCAATGCCGCTGTTTGCCATTTTATCAAGATTTTCAGCCATACAAAGGTCGTTAGCGTTTAAAATGTAGGTTCCTTTATCGGTTTCGGTAATATCAAAATACTGACCAGGCCGTTTTTCTTCAATTAAAGAATAGCTCCAGCGGCAGGGCTGAGCGCAGTCTCCGCGGTTTGCGTCGCGCCCCGTCATATAGCTTGAAAGCAGGCACCTTGCCGAAAATGAAATGCACATAGCGCCGTGCGCAAACGCTTCAAGCTCTAATCCCGCCGGCGTTTTGGCTCTTATTTCGGCGATTTCGTCAAGCGATAGCTCGCGCGCCAAAACAACGCGCTTAGCGCCCATATTGTAAAATGCGTTTGCGGTTTCATAATTGCATATGCCCGACTGAACCGAGGCGTGCAGCTGCACGTGCGGCGCATATTTTTTAACAAGCCCCATAGTGCCTATATCCGCGGCTATAACCGCGTCCGCACCCAAACTGTCCAGCATTTCAAGAAACGCAGGTAAGCGCGGTATTTCCTCGTTATGGGGTATCGTATTGCAGGCAATGTGTACCTTTACACCGTTTTTATGCGCATATTCTATACCCTTTTTAAGGTCTTCTTCACCGAAGTTCGCCGCCGCGGTGCGCATACCGAATTCCTCGCCTGCAAGATATACCGCGTCTGCGCCGTAATCTACCGCCGCATAAAGCCTTGCTATATCGCCTGCGGGGCAAAGCAATTCGGGGATATTATCTGTCGCCAATCCAGTTGTTCTCCTTTTTAAGTCTTGCTATTGTGGCGTTGTGTTCGCCGAGCGTTTTATTGTAATAAAACTTCATTTTAGCGTCGGTTACAAAGTAATAATAGCCTTCGTAATCGGTTGAGGGCTCAATTGCCGCCTTTATTGAATTAAAGCTCGGCGAGCAGAGGGGTCCGGGCGGCAGTCCGTCCGATTTATAGGTATCATATTTACCTGAACCGTAAGGATATTTCTGCGTAGGCGAGGACTGAAGCTTCGGATATTCCGCCTTATTGTTAAGACGGTTGCAAAATACCGCCGCAACATTTGCCATTTCTTCGGGCGCTCCGCCCGCTTCAAGCTCTACAAGAGAAGAAAGCGTCATAATCTCATTAAATGTATATCCGCTTTTTGATATTTTTTCACGCAGTGAAGAGCTAAGCTTATCATTAAGCGTTTTAAGCATTTTATCAACCGCTAAGTGAGCGCACTCTTTTGATTCGTAAGAATAAAAATCATAGGTTTCGGGGAATAAATATCCCTCAAGCCTGTAATAAACCTTTTCCTGCGGTATATCCTTTACAAAATCGTAATCAAACTTGCCGTGCTGTACCTCTTCAATAAAGTCTGATTTTGTGCAAACGCCCTTTTCTTCAAGAATTTTTGCAATATCATCTACCGTAGACATTTCGGGTATAGTTACTCTTACACTTTCGGCGGAAGAGCCCTCTTCTATAAGCATTTTTGAAAGAGCCTCGTACCCCGCCTCGTTATTAAAGGTGTAAACGCCGTATTTAAACTGACTGTCATAGTGTTTAAGCTTTGCATAAACTCTGAACAGCACGGGTATCTTTACCGCGCCGCATTCCTTTAGCTGGCTTGCGATTTTAACGGCGGGCGTTCCCTTTTCTATTTCAAGAACGCAATCCTCCCCCCTGCCGAAGCCTATACCCATATAATCCGCCCCTGCGTATATAACGCCGAAAGCAAGTCCTACGGATACTACTATTATACATATGATCCATATAAGCGTTTTAATAACGCTTTTTCCGCCGGAATGTTTATGCTTTGAATGTTTTTCTTCGGCTGCGGGCACAGGCTCTTCGCTTATTTCAAAGCCCCTGCCTATTATAAAATCCTCATCGCCGAAGCCGTTGTTTCCTGTAATGTTTTTATCGTCCATATTTTTTCTCCGCAAAATATTATTTTGTGTATCTCATAGCCGCGGCAAGCTGTTCCGCCGCGCTTTTTCCAAGCAAAGCCCCAGCCAGGCAAAAGCCGAACTCAAACGCCGCGCCCGCGCCGTAAGCGGTTATAATATTGCCGTCTTTTACAACGGGCGTATCGGTAACGCTTGCACCCGTAAGCTCTTTTTCAAAGCCCGTAAAGCACGTGGCTTTTTTATTCTTCAAAAGCCCTTTAGCCCCAAGTATTGAAGGAGCGGCGCATATAGCCCCTATAATAAGCCCTTTTTCCGCAGCAAAATCTATAAACTCCTGCACGGCGCGGCTTTTCTTAAGATTAAGCGTTCCGGGCATACCGCCCGGCAATATAACCGCGCTTAAATCCTCTTTAACAGCCTCGTCGGCGGTAATATCGCAGATAACGGGTATTCCGTGCGCGCCCGTTACGGTCTTACCCGTAACGCCTACGGTTTTAAGGTCGATTCCGCCGCGCCTTAAAATATCCGCCGGCGCTAACGCCTCGCATTCCTCAAAGCCGTCAGCCAAAAATACGTAAACCATACATTTTACTCCTTATAAAGCTTTAAAACCGACTTTAATATATCGTCGGATATATCCTTAACGGTTCTCGCCTCGCCGTTTTCGGCGCAGGAAACGGTTTCCCAGCCAGAATATTCAGCCGTAAACTCAGCCGCCGCACGGCATTTGCTTAAATAAGCGGTATCGCTTTCGTGAATATCCTTTTTTCCGCCTGCCGAATAGCGTTTATCAAGCAGCTTTTGCGAAACCTCAACCGGCATATCAAGAAAGATCACCTTATCGGGGCGCGGTATACCTATTTTGTTATACTCAAAATCATAAAGCCAGTCAAGAAACGGCACCCAATCCTTACTGTCAAGCTTCGACGCCTGATGAACGGCGTTAGACGTGGTGTATCTTCCCGAAATAACCGTGCCGCCGCCGTTATAAAATTTACCCCACGCCGTTTTGTAAGAGGCAAATCGGTCTACCGTATAAAACGCCGAGGCGGCATACGGATTAACGTCAGACGGGTGAGTGCCGAAATCGCCGTTTAAATACATTTTAACAAGCGCGCTCGAATTACTATCATAATCGGGAAAAGAAACGGTTTTACATTCTATTCCGTGAACCTTTAGCCTTTTCGGCAGCAGCTCTAACTGTGTGGACTTTCCGCTGCCGTCAAGCCCTTCTATTACTATCAGCTTACCCATTGTTCTTAAGTTCCTTAAAGTGTTCTCTTACCTGCGCCGCTTTTCCGCAGGACATTTTACCCTCGCTGCACGCGCCGTTAAGGCAAGCGGGACCCGCGTTTTTAAAAAGCTCCGGCGCAGCCTTGGATACAAGCGCCAGCATTTGGTCGGCAACGTCCCTTATTTCCCACTGCGCCCTGTTGCAGCAGCGGATTCTAAAGAAATTTTTAAGCGAGCGGGCATTCATTGTCATTATCATCTGTGTTTCGCAGGAATTGGGCAGAACAAAACGCGCGTCTTCAATAGCCTTCTTCTCGGCAAGGCGGTTTGCGGTTTTTTCGTCCTTGCCCTCAGCCAAAAACGTCTTAATGTGCTTCTCTTTAAGAATTGCGGCAATTCGGTCGTATTTTTTCTGATCCTCCGCCATAATTTCATCGTAAAGCTTTTTAGCCTCAGGCTCTGCCGCTATTTCGGGCGGTGTTACATAGCCGAAGCTGCCCTCGCGCACATAGCGCTGGCTTTTAACCGAAAAAGACGCCATTCTGTGCCTTGTTATCTGCGCTAAAAGCGAACGCGAAACGCCTTCTATACCGAAGGTAAAGCTTGCATGCTCAATAGGGCTTTCGTGGCCTATTTCCGAAAGCATTTCAACAAAAGCCGCCGCCTTTTCATCGGTAAGGCTGTCGTTCAGACCTTCAATATCCGAGCTGCTGTAACACAGCTTTGCCGCCGCCGCAACCGTTTTTTCGGGACTTGGCGTGTGTGCAAGTAAAAAAACCTTTGCCATATACTTTTCTCCTTATTTTTATCTTATTGATTATAGCAAAAAATTCCGATTTTTTCAATCAGAATTTTCGTATTTCAAGGCTTGCGTCGTCGTTGCCCTTTACAATTTCGCGAATAACTATATAATAGCCGTACTCGTCGCTTACCTTAACGCATACCCTATCGCCCTTTTTAGCGCCCATAAGCGCCTTACCCATAGGCGATTCACGGCTTATAAGACGCTCAAGCGAATTTTGGCGCAGCGAGGTTACAATTCGCACCTTTTCTACCGCGTCGTCCTCTTCAACATAGTATTCAACCGTATCAAAAAGTCCCACCTCGTCCTCGCGGCTTTCGGGTTCTATTATTCTTGCGGTCTTAATCATATTGCGGAGGTAGCGTATGCGGCTTTCGTTCTTGCCGCGCTCGCGCTTGGCGGCGTGGTACTCCGCATTTTCGCTTAAATCGCCGAAGCTGCGGGTAAATTTTACCTCTTCAAGTATTTTCGGGCGAACCGTGCCTATGCGGTATTCAAGCTCGTCCTTCATTTTTTTAATATCAACCTTAGTAAGCTCATCGTACATAACTCTCACCTGATTATGTATTATACTACTTACCCTGCCTTAAAACAAGTAATACTTTAAATTATTGCGCTTTTATGTTAAAATAAATTTAACGGAGTGATAATATGGCAGATATTTTTATTGTAGAGGACGATCCCGTAATAGCAAGAGAGATGGATAATTTTCTTACCTCTTGGGGACATAACGTAAAATGCGCGCAGGATTTTAAAAATGTAACAGCGGAATTTGCCGATTTTAACCCACAGCTTGTTCTGCTTGATATTTCCCTGCCGTTTTTTAACGGCTACTGCCGTTGCAGAGAAATAAGAAAGCTTTCCGATGTGCCGATAATTTTCATTTCCTCGGCGGCAGATAATATGAACATAGTTACCGCCGTTAATATGGGCGGGGACGACTTTTTGGCAAAGCCGTTTGACCTTTCCGTGCTTAACGCAAAGGTTCAGGCTATCCTTCGCCGAACGTACGAGCTTTCGGCCGCGGGGAATTTAAAGGAACACCGCGGCGCGGTATTAAATAAACAATCCGCTGCGATAAGCTATCGCGGAAAAAGCGCAGAGCTTACAAAAAACGAGTACCGTATTTTACTTACGCTGATGGAAAAAAGCGGAGAAATTGTAACGCGCGAGTCAATTATGGAACAGCTTTGGCAGGACGAAAGCTTTGTGGACGAAAATACGCTTACCGTAAACGTTACAAGGCTCAGGAAAAAGCTTGAAAGCATAGGTCTTGCGGATTTTATAACCACGAAAAAAGGTATAGGATATATTATAAAATGATTAAATACATAAAATCAAAATCGGCTTACATTTTAGTTTGCGCCGCGGCGCTTGCCGTGTTCTTTTCGGTTATTGCATTATACAGGCTTAATATATACGCCGTGCTTTATGCGGCGCTGCTTTCCTCGCTTTTAATAATACCGTTTGCGGCAGTACGCATTATAAAATCGGTTAACGCGCAAAAGCAATTGCTTAAAATTTTAAAAAGCGAGGAAATAATGCTTGAAGGCAATTCGTTCCCCGAAACCCGCGACCCCGAAAAACAGTATTACACCGAAATAATTAAAAGGCTTGCCGCCGAAAAGCAGACCTTAATTTCAGACCTTGCTATAAAGCTTCGAGATACGGACGATTATTACACCCTTTGGGCGCATCAGATCAAAACGCCGATTGCGGCAATGCACCTGCTTTTACAATCGGACAGCGGCACGCTTTCGCACGAATGCGAGGCAGAGCTTTTTAAAATCGAGCAGTATACGGAAATGGCGCTCGGCTATATACGGCTTGAATGCGGCACGAACGATTTTGTTATTACCGCCTGCGATACTGACCGTATAATAAAATCCGTTCTTAAAAAATTTTCAAAGCAGTTTATTTTAAAAAAGCTTACGCTTGATTATAAGGAAACAGGGCTTACCGCCGTAACGGACGAAAAGCAGTTGGGCTTTATTATAGAGCAGATAATATCAAACTCGCTTAAATACACCAAAAAGGGTACGATTTCCGTTTATTCAAAAGGCAATTCGATTTTTATAAGCGATACCGGCATAGGAATATCCGGGGAGGATCTGCCGCGTATTTTCGAAAAGGGCTATACCGGCTATAACGGCAGAACAGACAGAAAGTCTACGGGCTTGGGGCTTTATCTGTGCCGCCGCACCGCAGACAAATTGGGGCATACCCTAAGGGTAAGCTCCGAAATCGGGAAAGGGACTCTCGCGGAAATTGATTTAACGCCTCTAAGCATAGAAATTGAATAATCTTACAAAAATGTAAGGTTAAACCGCGTATTGTAAGCCTAAGCTATGGATTTGCGGTAATGCGGGGCGGTATAATAACGGCATAGGAGGAATCGATATGCCGATACTTGAAGTAAACAATTTAAGAAAAATTTACACCACACGCCTTGGTGCAAACCGCGTTGAAGCGCTGAAAAACGTAAGCTTTTCCGTGGAAGAAGGCGAATACGTCGCCGTTATGGGTGAATCCGGTTCGGGCAAAACCACCCTGCTTAATATTTTGGCGGCGCTTGATAAGCCTACTTCGGGCGAGGTAAAGCTCGGCGGCAGAAACATAGCCGAGGTAAAGGAAGCGGATATAACAAGGTTTCGCCGCGAAAATTTAGGCTTTGTTTTTCAGGATTTTAATTTGCTTGATACATTTAACATAAGGGACAATATTTTTCTGCCTCTCGTGCTTTCGGGCAAGGGCTTTACAGAAATGCAAAGAAGGCTTGTTCCGATTGCAAAAAAGCTTAACATTACCGATATTCTTAATAAATATCCCTACGAGGTGTCGGGCGGTCAAAAGCAGCGCGCCGCGGTGGCAAGAGCGGTCATAACAAATCCTCAGCTTATTTTGGCGGACGAACCTACGGGCGCGCTTGACTCTAAAGCGGCGGATAACCTGTTAGAGCTGTTTTCTGCGCTTAATAACGAGGGTCAAACAATACTTATGGTAACCCACTCGGTAAAGGCGGCAAGCCACGCAAAGCGCGTTCTGTTTATTAAAGACGGCACGGTCTTCCACCAGATATACCGCGCAAATATGAGCGGCGAACAGCTTTACCAAAAAATTTCGGATACGCTTACATTGCTGATTGCGGGCGGTGAAGAAAATGCGTAATTCACTTTATTTAAAGCTCGCGTTAAGCGCCGTTACAAAAAACAGAAGATTTTATCTCCCCTATCTTATTACCTGCATTTTTTCGGTTGCGATGTTTTACGATCTCAGCTTTATCGCGGATAATAAGGGTCTGCCCGAAATGAGCGGCGGCGATATTTTAAAGTTATATATGAGGTTCGGCGTAATTATTATAGGTATTTTTGCCTGTGTTTTTCTGTTTTACACAAACAGCTTTTTAATTAAAAACCGCAAAAAGGAGCTCGGCGTTTACAATATTTTAGGCTTAACCAAGGGCAATATTGCCTGCGTTCTGTTATATGAAACGATAATTTCAGCCGTTATTACGCTTTTTGTCGGTCTTATTATCGGAATAATTTTCAGCAAGCTTATGCTTTTATTGCTTTGCGCAATATTAAAAATGCCTTCGGGCATTGTGTTTTCCGTATCGCCTAAGTCGGTAGCGATAACTGCGGTATTTTTTGCCGTGATTTATCTTTTCACGCTTATTTACAACCTGATCTCGGTTAAAATTTCAAAGCCTATTGAGCTTTTAAACAGCGGCAAATCGGGCGAACGCGAGCCGAAAGCAAATTGGCTTATTGCCGTTTTGGGGCTTATAAGCCTTTGCGGCGGTTATTATATTGCGCTTAAGGTAAACGATCCTATGTCAGCCGTGCTATTATTCTTTCTGGCGGTACTGCTTGTTATTTTCGGAACATATGCGCTTTTTATTTCGGGCAGTATAGCCGTGTTAAAGCTTTTGCGCAAAAACAAGGGCTATTACTATAAGCCGCGGCACTTCACGGCAATATCCGGTATGCTTTACCGTATGAAGCAAAACGCTGCCGGGCTTGCGGGTATCTGCATACTTTCAACAATGGTTTTGGTTACCGTTTCAAGCACCGTATGCCTTTACGCAGGCGTTAAGGATATGGTAAACTACCGCCAGGAAAAAAGCATCGGAATATCATACAAAAGCGATGAAATGTTAACGCAAAGCAACAGTGTTATACAAAGCGTCAGCAACGCCGCCGCAGAAAGCGGCGTTAATATTAAAGACGCGGTTTATTTTAATTATTTAAGCGTAACCGCCGAAAGGCACGGCACCGTTTACGGCTATGTTAATAAAAACACAACCTCTGCCGCCGATCTTGCCGTAACCGTAGCAATGCCCGAAAGCGATTATGCGCGCATTACGGGTAAACAGCCGCATTTAAAGGATAACGAAGCCCTTTATACCTTAGGAAAAGCAACCGCCGATTATAAAGAGCTTACGGTTTTTGAAGAAAAATACAGTGTAAAAAGCGCCGATGATATCCCCATGGCGGATATTTTTAAAGCATACACCACTCCGGTAATTTTTTTGGTTGTAAGCGACAGCCGTTTAAGTTCAATATATGAAAATCAGGCGGAGTATTTCGGAAGTGCCAAAAGCCCGTATGAATGGTATTATACATTTGACCTTGACGGAAGCATAGAGCAGAATACAGCTGCGGCAAATAAAATAAGCTCCGCCCTGTCTTCACTGGGCGAAGGCTTCGGTACAGAATCTCGCGACAATATGCTTGACGAATTTTACAAGGCATACGGCGGTCTGTTCTTTATAGGAATTTTCTTAGGTCTTATGTTTGTCGGCTTTACAGCCCTTATAATTTACTATAAACAAATTTCCGAGGGCAGCGACGACCGCGAGCGCTATCAGATTATGCAAAAAATAGGAATGTCGCACAAAGAGGTTGAAAAATCCGTTAATTCGCAGGTATTAAAGGTATTTTTTCTGCCGCTTACCGCTGCAGTTATTCACCTTGCTTTTGCATTCAGAATGATAAAACAGATATTATCCGTTTTTAATTGCAATAACGTACCACTGTTTTTAATATGCGTTGCCGTTACAACAGCTGTGTTTGCGGCGGTATATTTTGCAATTTACTATTTTACCGCAAAAATCTATCAAAAAATAGTAAGGGTATAATTATTCACCCTGCGGCGCAGTGCGGAACTTTTCCCGCCTGCGCCTGTTCATTATTATAAGATATGAAATAAATACCGCGGTAAAGGTGAGCAGCCACGATATCGGGTAAGAAATAAACAATCCCGAAAAGCTGTGATACTGCGGCATAGCGAATACGGTATATATCCAAACCACACGCATTACGCACACGCCGATTATCGTAATAATCATAGGCGTTACCGAAGAGCCTATACCCCGCATTGAGCCGGTGGCGGTATCCATTATACCGCACAGAAAGTACGGTATAAGCATAAATTTAAGCCTTTCCATACCGTAACGCACCGCTTCGGGCGAATCGGTTATATAAATACCCAGCAGCTGATTACCGAACAGGTAAAAAATATTGCCTACAATAAGCCCAACCGCCGCAACGGTTGCAAGGCAGGTAAAGGTAATGCGGTTAACACGCTTAAGGTCTCCCGCTCCGTAGTTTTGCCCGCAAAAGTTAAGCGCCGTTTGGTGAAACGCGTTCATAGAAACGTAGCAAAAGCCCTCTATGCTTGATGCCGCCGCACTGCCGGACATATGCGCCGCACCGAACGAATTGACAGAAGACTGTATAAGCACGTTGGAAATTGAAAACAGCGAGCCCTGAAGACCTGCCGGCAATCCGATTTTAAGCATTTTTAAAAGCGCTCTTTTATGTATGCGCATTTTCTTAAAATCAAGTCTGCACGCGTCCTCACGCTTAGATAAAGCCCTTAAGACCAAAACGGCGGATACCGCCTGTGAAATTGAGGTTGCAAGCGCCACGCCTGCAACGTCCATTTTAAACGCAGCAACAAAAACTATATTTAAAATAACGTTTAAAACCCCCGCTATTGTAAGAAAAATAAGCGGAGAGCGCGTATCGCCCGCGGCGCGAAGTATTGCCGAGCCGAAGTTATAAAGCATACTGAAGATCATACCGCAAAAGTATATTCGCATATAAACCGATGAAAGTTCAAGCAGTTTTCCTTCGGGCGTGCCCATTGCTTCAAGAAACGTACCCGAAAACGCCACGCCGATAACGGTAAGCAGCAAGCCGCCGACCGCGGCTATAGGAATTGCAGTATGCACCGCGTTGGAGGTGGCTTTGCCGTCTTCGGCACCTATACCCTGCGCCACCGCAACGCCGGCTCCGACAGAAAGCCCTATAAACAAATTAACTATAAGGTTTGTAAGAGAGCCTGTTGCCCCAACTGCGGCAACGGAGTCGCTGCCCGAAAACCAACCTACAACAATAAGGTCGGCGGCATTAAATAAAAGCTGCAAAATGCTTGTAAGAATTATGGGCACCGTATAAATAATAACGCTTTTAAATATCGGACCCTTGCGCATACTTTCGGAATCAAATTTCATAACTGTTTTCATTTTCCCTTGTTCGACTTTTTTCGCACTACATTATAGCACCTGACGTTTAAAATAACAAGACCTAAAAAATTTTAAAGCTTTTGATTTATAATACTTGACAAAACGGATTTTTAATAGTAAAATAATCGTGTTGCAAAAAATGGGGGCGTAGCTCAGCTGGGAGAGCGTACGGTTCGCATCCGTAAGGTCGAGAGTTCGATCCTCTTCGTCTCCACCATAAAAAGCACTTCATAAGAAGTGCTTTTTTAATTAAATTCGTTTTACGGCAAGTATCTTCGTATATTTGCCGATTTTATTTTTTTGATCCTATTCCGCACGCTCTGCGCGGCTTAATTTTAAAACAGGCGAAATGCGCTTATATACCGCAAAGCAAACCGCTGTATCAATCATACCCTTAATAAAGGTAAACGGAACATTAAATATTAAAAGATCCTTTAAAAGCGTATCAGCGGCGGGCAATATTGCTTTATACATTCCTATAATTGCGTTCATCGGCATACCGTAAAGCACGGTATACGCAGGATAAACCACAAAATAGTTCGTTACAACGCTTACCGCCGCCATTGCAAGCGAACCGACAGCTGCTCCGATCAGCGCACTTTTACGCGATTTGTGTTTTATGTAAACCAAACCTGCTATTCCCGTAAATACGGCGCCCAAAAGAAAGTTTGAAAGCTCCCCTACCCCTGCCGAAGAAGTAAGCGGCAAGTGCAAAAGATTTTTAATAAGGCACACAAGCACTCCGTACTGCGGACCGAATGCATAAGCGGTTATTATTGCCGGAATTTCCGAAAAATCAAGCTTTATAAAAGCCGGAATAATAAACGGCAGCGGAAATTCAAGCAGCATAAGCACAAACCCAAGCGCTCCCATAACCGCGCTTACCGCAATACTTCTTACAAATTTTTTTCTTTTCATAATGCTCTTCCTTTCTTTTTCGGGAAAAAGAAAAGCCCGCACATAACGTACGGGCGCAGAAATGCAAAATATTTACATTCTTCTTTCATCCGGACTGTACCGTCGGCTCAGGAATTTCACCTGATCGGCCAAATAGGCTCGCGGGCTTTACCGCCGGTGGGGAATTACACCCCGCCCCGAAGATAATTATATTATATTACTGTTTTAAAATTTGTCAACTATTTTTTAAGCGAATCTCTTATTTCACGTAAAAGCAAAACCTCCTCCGAGGGCTCGGCAGGCTTTTCCTCCTTGGCCTCCTCCTTTTTATGCATAAACCTGTTCATTGTTTTAATCACAATAAATATAACAAGCGATACCAAAAGGAAATTTATAACGCACTGTATAAACTTACCGTAGCATATCTCGGCGTCCTTAACGCCTTCTATTGCTGAGGGTATTACAAGCTTTAAATCGGAAAAATCTATTCCGCCCAGAATAAGACCTATCAGCGGTGTAATTATATCGTTAACAAGTGAGGTTACTATTGCGGTAAAGGCGCTGCCTATAATTACGCCGACCGCAAGATCAACCACATTGCCGCGGGAAATAAACTCCTTAAACTCGCCTATAAGACCTTTTTTCTCTTTAATACCGTCGATAATGCTTTTTTTAGACATAGTTATTTCCCCTTATTTTTAAAATACATAAATAACTGGCATTTTATCATTCCGTTATACAGCTTGCGGCGCTTATCCGCCGTTCTGCCGAAAAATTTTTCAAATTCATCATGCGGGCTTATAATATAATACTTTCGTCCGCACCCCTCTTTAAACCTTTCGCCCATAACAGTATACAGTCCCTCGGCCGCCTTAACGTCTAAAAGGCGCTCGCCGTAAGGCGGATTGGTTATTGTAAGGCAGCGCTCGTCGGGCGGGGTGAAATCGCGCACATCGGCGACAGAGGCGGTAACGTATTTTGAAACGCCGGCTTTTTTTGCGTTTTCAAGCGTCAGCCTTACCGCATTTTCATCTGTATCAAAGCCGTGCGCCCTGAAATCCACATTATGGATTATAAGGTCCTGCGCGCGCGTTCTTTCCTCGCGCCACACGTTTTCGGGTATAAAACCGAAACGCTCGGCGGCAAAGTAACGCCTAAGCCCCGGCGCTGTTTTGGTAGCCATAAGCGCCGCCTCTATAAGCAGGGTGCCGCTTCCGCAAAAGGGATCGTAAAGCTTTGTATCGGGATAAATACGCGCAAGGTCGCACATAGCGGCGGCAAGCGTCTCTTTAAGCGGCGCGTCGTTTGAATTGCGGCGGTACCCACGCTTGTGCAGCCCCTCGCCCGATGTGTCTATCATTAAGGTTACCGCGTTTTTATGTATCGAAAAGCGTATTTTATATTCAGGTCCCGTTTCGGCAAAGCGCACTACGGGATATTTTAGTTTCAGCCTTTCAACAACAGCCTTTTTAATTATAGACTGGCAATCGGGTATGCTTGAAAGCTGCGAATCAATACTCCACCCGTTCACGGGAAAGGCGTCGTCCTTCCCGATATAATTTTCCCACGGTATTTTTTTGGTTTCGTCAAACAGCTCTGTAAACGTAACTGCGGTAAATTCGCCCGCGTTTATAAGTATGCGCTCTGCAAAGCGCGAGCATATATTTGCACGCGCAAGCATATTAAAATCGCCCGAAAGCTTGACCCTGCCGTTTTCAGTTGCAACATCTGTAAAACCCATACGGCGAAATTCATCAGCCGCAACGCTTTCCACCCCGAAAAGACACGGTGCTATCAAATTTATATTATTCATTACTCTTATCACCGAAACAGAAGGGCAGAAACTGCCGATAAAGGCAATATCCGCCCGATGTTTTTTATTATTTGCCCGCGCCGCGCTTTTGACGTCTGGCATCGGGATTTTTACGCTTTAGATCCGAAAATTTTTCATCGCTTGTTTGTTTAAAGCGGTTCATCATTTCTTCAAAGCTTTGCGGCTCCGCCTTTTTGGGAGTCCAGGTATACGAGCCGTCTATCTTAGGCGGCTGAGACGGTCTTCTTTCTCTACGTTCAGAGGATTTTTCGGGTTCTAAGGCGCGTTTTATGCTAAGGCTGATCTTTCCGTCTTCCCCGATATTAAGCACCTTCATTTTAACCGTATCGCCGATTTTTACGTGCTCGTTTATATCGTTAACATATGTACGCGCAACCTCGGATATATGCACCATTCCGGATTTCCCCTCGCCTATATCGGCAAAAACCCCGAAATTGGTTATGCCCGTAATTTTTCCCTCAACAATTTGTCCGACTGTAAGCTGCATAAAAGCTTTAAATCCCCCTCAAAAAAATAAAAATAATTTCAGTTTCCTGATATATCGATAAAGACCTGCTCGTCCGGATAAACGTAACCAAGCCTTTCTCTCGCCGCTTTTTCAATCATCTTTTTTTCAGAGCCGTCCGCCAAAACGGCGCGAAGCTCGTCGATATCGGTTTGTGTTGCCGCCTGCTGTGCTTTAAGAGCGTTTAGCTCTTTTTTGTTTTCGTTAAGCGTATTCCAAAGACCGTATAATGTTGCTATCATATAAACGCCTACGCCCAAAACCATTATCCGAAGAAGTATACTTTTATTTTTTCTGTTCTTCTTTTTCATATTTCGCACTCCAAAAAAGAAAGCTGACACATTCTGCTTTTCAGTATACAACAAACCGCATACTGTTTTCAAGCATTTTTTTTAAAGCGGGGCTTAAAATCCGTAATTTTTTTCATTTTTTTGCTTAAAAAGCAAAAAAGCCTTTCATTAAGCATAAAAACCTTACTTAAAAACAGCCTGTTTTTAAGCGTTAAGAAATGTAAAAGGCAAAAAAGCTTTTTAAAAATAAAAAGGGAAAATCTTGAAGCCGTTACCCTAAAGAGCGTAAAACCGCATAAAATTCCGAAAAAAACATATCCGCGCATTTCTCCGCCGGAAATTGCAAGTAAAAAGCAAAAACAGCTTACTGCGCAAATAAAGGAAAAAACGATATCTTCAAAAAATACCAAGGCGGCGGAATGCCTAAGCGTTTTTCTTGCGGCACGGAAAATATCGTAAACAAATGAGTATATCGCCCCTACCGCCGCCGAATACAGCACACCCGTAAGCTGTGAAAAATTATCAATTTCCCACATAGGCTCACCTTAAAAGGCGCGAAAAAAATCCGCCGCTTTTTTCCTCGGCGGTGTATGCAAGGGCATAAAGCTTTCCATCCGCCGTAAGCTCGCCGCTTGAATTATCAAAGTTAAGTATATGAAGTCCCGCGCCCTTTACCGTCATTTTTCCGAGAACGGTATTCAAAATCACGGTTTCCTCATCAAACGACAAAACATCTTTAACTCCCGTAAAGGTCATTTTTTTGCGGTCTTCAACAATAATATTCTGACTTTTGCGTACAGTTTCTTCCAAAGCAAACACCCCTTAATAAATACTATTTGAGGGGTGTTTGTTTTATTACACAAGTATTTTGTAAAGGCTTGCCGCGTCGTCCTTACGCACGGTTTCGGATACATCGGTCACCTCTGCCTTAAACAAGCGCGTACCGAAGGATATTTCAATAATATCCCCGACCTTAACATCATAGGAAGCGCGCGCCGCCTTACCGTTTACAAGCACGCGCCCTGCGTCGCACGCTTCGTTTGCAACCGTGCGGCGTTTTATTATTCTTGAAACCTTTAAATATTTATCAAGTCGCATAATTCACCCGTAAAATATTTTAAGCCGCCCGAAAGGACGGCTTAAAATAAGTAAAATTATTATTTTGAAATTGAATCCTTAAGAGCTTTACCAGCCTTGAATACAGGGCTCTTTGAAGCGGCAATTTTAATTGTCTGCTTAGTCTGCGGATTGATACCGGTTCTTGCTGCACGCTCGCGTACTTCGAATGTACCGAAACCAACAAGAGCAATCTTCTCGCCCTTCTTTAATTCTTCGGCAACAGTGTCAAGAAAAGCGGAAAGAGCTTTCTCTGCGTCCTTCTTTGCAATACCCGCCTTATCGGCAATAGCTGCTACTAATTCTGTTTTGTTCATTTAAAGAACCTCCAAAAATTATTTTTCAACGAAATTATCGTTTGAAAGGCATTTTGTACAGCAAAAGCTTGTACTATTTATTTTTACCATACTTTAAAGCAAAAATCAATCTGTTTTCGTCATTTTTTAAAATTTTCTACAATTATTTATAAAATTTTGTTTTAAAACAGCTGTTTTCAACGGATAATTCTATGTTTTCTACAAAATTCGGTAATACTTTTTCCGTTTGGTAACGTCGAAAAATCACTTTCATCAAACGTATTAAGTAAAATAAGCGCCGTAAAATATATTAAAGCCGCGGCAATTACCGCAATTAAGGTTCCTACCTTCCCCTTTAAAAAATACGAAAAAGCATATACCGCCGCGCCGCAAAGCAGGGCGGAAATTAAGGGCTTAATTAAAGCGCCCGTAAGGCTCACTTTAACGCCGGAACGCACAAGCACGGTAATATCAATTATAAAAATCACCGCATAGCAGGCAAGCGTGCTTAACGCCGCGCCTAAAATATTAACCTCAGGAATACCTGCGGTAAGGTTTAAAATAAGCTTTATTAAAGCGCCTGCGGCGATGCTTAAAAGCGCCGCCTTTTGCTTTTCCAAAGCCTGTAAAACACCCGTAAGCACAATTGCAAGCCCCGAAAAAAGCGCGGAAACACCGAATAGCTTGAGCAAAGCGCCGCCTATTGCCGCAGAAGCGCCGTTTCCGTATAACAGCCGCATTATATCTTCGCCTAACGCAGTAAGCCCCATACCTGCCGGAAAAGAAAGAAGCGCCGTAAGCTTGAGCGCCGAATTAACATTTTTATTAACCCCCGCGCCGTCTTTAACCGCAAAACAGGCAGAAATCGCAGGAACCGCCCCCACCGCAATAACCGCGGTAAACGCCGGAACGAGATTATAAAGTGTGTACGCCTTGCTTTTTATGCCGTAAAGGAATGTAGGCAATAGCCTGTCGGATATACCGCCCGCCGCGCCTGAATACATAGACTTTACGGTATTAAGCGCCTCGCCGCCGTAAAGCGATAACTGCCGTTTCACCGTAAGCGCATCCGCTATCGGCGGAATATTTGTTGAAAGCGAAGCTAAAGCTACGGGCAAAGCCAATAAAGCAATTGCCGAAACAGCGGTTTTTCCGTTTTGAGGTGGCGGAGCGGCTTTAATTTCGTTTTCGGTAAAACCGTCGCCCTTTCTTATATAATAAAGCTTTAAATAAAGCGCCGCGGCGGCAGTCCCTACGGTTATTCCGAAAATTGCAGCAGCTGCGCCTAACGCGGCGTCGCCCGTCAGCTTAACCGTTATAAGCGCCGAAAAATATCCCAAAATAAGCTTGCAAAGCGCCTCGGTAAGCTCTGAAAACGCCGTGGGCAGCATATTAAGCAGACCTTCATAATATCCGCGGTAGGATGACATTACACAGCAAAAGAAAAAGGACGGCAAAAGCACAATATAAGCATAAATATTTTTACCCGTAATATCCGTGAATTTTACAAACGGTATTAAAAGCAGTGCAAAAACGGCGGTTCCAACTATACCTGCGACAGAAAAAAGCCTGCGGCTGTGTTTGAGCGTTTGCCGCACGTCGTTAAAACGCCCTTTTGCGGCATAGTCCGCCACTGTTTTGGAAACCGCAACGGGAAGACCCGCCATTGCAAGCGAATATATCGGCGCGAACAGATCATAAGCCGATGAAAAATAACCGAATCCTATATCCGAAAGACAACCGTCCCCCGCAAGCGGTATTTTAAAAAGCGCGCCTATAAGCTTTGTAACAACGGTTGTTAATAACAAAACAAACGCGCCGCTTTGAAAGCCCTTATGCTCTTTACCGCTCATATTAAAGCCGTTTTGCCGCAATATCGGCAATTTTAAGTATAAGTCTTTGCAAATCCTCTTTGCCGGAGGTATTTTCTTCTCTGTAATTTTCGGCAGCCTGCTCGTCCGCACCGTCGGATATTTTGCGCACCGCGGCAAACGGAACGCCCGAATACTCGCAAACATAGGCTATTGCGGCTGTTTCCATATCGCAGCTTACCGCGCCGAAGGTCTTACTTAAATATTCGCTTTTTTTGCTGTCGCAAATAAAGCTGTCCCCCGTAACGGCGGCGCCGACGTTAATTCCCTTAACGAATTCCTTAATTAAGGCGTTAAGGCGTTCGTCCGCATTATATATATAGGTTTCCTGATCGGGCTTTTCACAGGGCTTATAGCCTATCATCGTAAGGTCGAAATCATGCTCCGAAAATTTATCGCAAAGGTAAAGTCCGCCTCGCACGGCTTCTCCCAAGCCGCCCGAAAGACCGTAATTAAGTATTATTTCGCACCCCATATCAATCAGGTGCATAGCGGCGGCAGCGGCGTTAACCTTGCCCACACCGCAGTGTAAGGCGGTAATATCGGCATTTTCGGTTTTAAAGTGTAAGGCTCTTCTTTTTAAAAAGCTTTCTTCGGTATACTCGCCCTTTTCAATAATCTCTGCAAGCGGAGCGAATTCGTCGGTATCCGCAGTTATTATTCCTATTTTTTTTAATTTTCCCATAAACGCTCCTTAGTTAATCAGTAAAAAAAGGGGCGGTTGCCGCCCCTTAATATTTGGTATGTACTTATTTCTCTGTGCTTTCCTCAGCGCCGTTTTCGGGCTTTTCCTCTTCTGATTTTACAGCGTTAAGGTCTGCACCGCATACGTTGCAGTAATTTGAATTGCGGTCTATAATCGCCGAGCATTCCGGACAAACACGTTTATTCTTTGCGTTGTTTATTATACCGCGAAGCTCCGCTATTTTTTCGTCCTTTTCCTTTATAGATGCAACAAGATTGGCTATGTTGCCGTCCTCGGTCTCGTCGTCCTTAATTTTATTATAAATAATTTCGCCCAAAAGCTGAAAATCCTTGGCACGGCGGCTTTCAAGCGCGGCCACGTTAAACTTTTGCTTTTGAAGGGTTACTACCTCGTTAGTCTTTTTGCAGGCAACATCTATAGCTTCCTTAGCCTTAGATACTGCGTCGTCAAAAAATTCCATAGTAAAACCTCCGTTAAACTTATTTTTTTACATTTTATCATTAAATTGTGAATTTTTCAAGTATTATATCTGCCGTTGCCGATAAATTCTCTTATAAGCGAATTTTCGGGAACAAGGGAAGCGTCTATGCCTTGAAATTTTTTAAGCGCTTCTGCGGTTTTTAAAAAATAATCGTACCAACGGCTTTCCCTGTCCACCTCGTTTACAAGCGCCGTAAAATCGTTTTTATAAAGGCACGGCTCATATATATGAAGGGTTTTAATTAAAACGTCAGCCTCGCCTTTAAAGCAGTAAAGATATTTTTTCTCGCCCTCAACAACTCCGCCCCACAACTTTAAGGTATCGTTTACGCCGGAGCTTCTGAATATCCTGTCCCGCAAGGTGCGCCGTACAAGCCTTATCTGGCGGCTTGAAAGCAGCTGCGCGCCGTCTTCCCCGTCTACCGTGCGGTTAACGCTTATATATGCCTTAAATAAATTTTCACGCGGAACTCTGCTTGTAATTATCGGGTTAAGGGCGTGTAAGCCCTCTATGATCGCTATTCCCCTGCCGGATATATCTATTTCACGCGCGTTAAGTATACGCTTTTTTTCTTTAAAATCAAAAACAGGCAAAAGAGCCCTGCCGTTTTTAACAATGTCGTAAAAGCAGGCGTCAAGCAAAGCGGTATCAAGCGCGTTTACGGATTCAAGATCCCTTGTGCCGTCGCTTAAAACAGGCAGCTTATCCGTAGGCAGATAAAAATCGTCAAGGGATATGACCTCGGTTTTTTCGTCAAGTTCCTTTAAGCGGTCGCACAGTATATGCGCCGTGGTGGTTTTACCTGAGGCGGAGGGTCCCGCCAACGCTACGATTTTAATGTCGTCGTTATCGGCTATGCGCCTTGCAACCTCCGCAATTTCATTGTTATAATGTCTTTCAGCCCTTAAAATAAGTCCCAGTGGGTCTGATTGTGCGCATTTGTTAATTTCGGTAAGGGTACTTTTCATAAAATGCCAAAACGCCTTTCTTTCGCTCAAGTAATTCGTTAAAGCGACTTATATATTCATATGGGTATTTAAAGTTAAATATTCTTTCAATATAACTGCCGTTCGGCTCTCTCAGCTTGCTTACAGCCGAGGCTCCGCACGCTAATATGGTGTGGGTTTCGTCCATAGTATATACATTGTAAAGGCACTCCGCACCTTTTTTTGCATAACCCACGTTTTCAAGATTGCCGACCGTCTTGCTTTGCCTATACATGTAGTAAGGTGCAAGACCGTGCGTTTTAAGCGTATTTCTTGCATATGATACCATTTTTGCCGCCTCTTCACCCATTAAGGCTTCGGGGAAGCTGCCGCTTACGGTAAGCGCGGACGAGCGTTTCATAGAAAGCGAATGTACGGTTATGCTTTCGGGATCAAGCCGCAATACGCTGTTTACCGTGTTTTCAAAGCTTTCTGCGGTATCGCCCGGCAAACCGGCAATAAGATCGGTGTTGATATTATCAAACCCGCACTCGCGCGCAAGCAAAAAAGCCCTTACGGTATCCTCCGCCGTGTGGCGACGGCCTATATTTTTAAGCACGGCGTCGTTCATAGTTTGGGGGTTAATGCTTATTCTTGTGCAGCCGAGCCTTTTGATCGTATCAAGCTTTTCCTTTGTTACGGTATCGGGTCTTCCTGCCTCTACCGTAAACTCCCGAAGCGCGGAAAGGTCAAAGCTATCTCTTACCGCCGTCATTATTTCGCCTAACTGCTCGGCAGAAACGGCGGTCGGCGTGCCGCCGCCTATATATACCGTTTCAAGACGCAGACCGATAGCCTTTGCAATATCGCCCGTTTTTGCAATTTCTGTTTTTAAAAGGCTTATATAATCGGGTATCAGCTTGCCTGCGTTTTCAACCGAGTGCGAAACAAAGGAGCAGTATGCGCACCTTGTAGGACAAAACGGAACCGAAATATAAAGGCTGAACGAATCAGGACGCGAAAGCGCGGTTATTCGGTTTTCACCTTCTACCGTTTCGCGGCAAAGTGAAATTTTCTCTTTATTTACAAAAAGCGCGTTTTCAAACCAACTTTCAGCCGCCGTTTCGCCGTTTTCGCGGCAAAGACGGGAAAATAGCTTTGCAGGCCTTACACCTGTCAGTATGCCCCATTGCGGAGTATAATGCGAGGCTTTGCAAAAGCAGTTATAAAGAGATACCGCCAGCAGTCTTTCACACTCGTTTTCATAATCCGCATTGCTGTTTTCAAGGGTATCAGAGCTTTGATACTCTCTTCCCTCAATTGTAAGCAAAGCCGAAAGCCGCGTTACGTCCTCGCCTTTTTCAATGGCTGTTACAGCCGTGCCGTCTCCCGATATAACCTCGTTATAAAATTCAATTTTTTCAAAGGGTAAAAATATACGTATCAGCTTTTCAAGCTCATATTTAAAGGAATGATTTATAAGACAAAGATTCATTTAACTACCACACGAACATATTATTTTCTTTTTCAAAGGCTATTGTTGTAAAATCGCCGTGACCGGGATACACCTTGGTTTCATCGGGCAAAGAAATCAGCCTTTTAACCGAACGCTTTAGGGTTTTAAAATCCCCGCCGGGGAAATCGGTTCTGCCGATAGCCCCCTTAAACAATGTATCGCCCGAAAAAAGACAATCGCCCGTTAAAAAGCATACCTCGCCCTTTGTGTGCCCCGGCGATAAAATCACCTTAAAGGTTATATCGCCGACGGTAAGACTCTCGCCGTCTTTAAGCAGTATATCGGCACCGAACGGCTCTACCCCTGCGTGAAATTTGTTTGAAAGGTTTATTTCGGGGTCGGCAAGGTCGGGGTTATCGTATTCGCCCACGGCAATTTTAACCCCCGTGTCGCGCCTTAGCTGCTCGGCGCCGCCGATATGGTCAAAATGGGCGTGCGTTATAAGTATAAGGCGCTCTTTATCGGAATTCTGATTTAAAAAATCCGCCGTAAGCTCGCTTTTAAAGCCGGGGTCTATTACCATGGCGGCCTTTTCGCCCGATAAAAGAAAGCAGTTTGTTTTAATAAGTCCCAAATGTATAACCCTAATTTCCATTTTTCCTCCAAATATCGGTATCAAGACTTACGGTAACAGGTCCGTCGTTTATTAGCGATACCTGCATATCGGCGCCGAAAACGCCTTTTTCAACATTTTTCACACCGTATTCCTTTAATTTTTCACAGTAAAGCCCGTAAAGCTCCTCTGCCCTTTTCGGCTCCATAGCGCCCGTGAAGGAGGGGCGGTTGCCCTTTTTAACGTCCGCACAAAGCGTAAACTGCGAAATGCAGAGTATCCCGCCGCCGATATCGGTAACCGATTTGTTCAATTTTCCGTTTTCATCGCAGAATATGCGCAGTGCGGCAGTCTTTTTAGCAAGCAGTGCGGCATCTTCATCGGTATCGCCCGTAACGGCGCAAAAAAGCACCAATAACCCGTTTCCGCATTTCCCTACGGTTTTGCCGTTAACCGTTACCGCCGCATTTAACACCCTTTGTATTAAAGCCTTCATTACTGATTTATCCTTTCAACGCTGAATACGCTTTTAAGCTTTTCAAGGCGTGATATTATGCTTTTTAAATGCTCTACGCCCTCGGTGCTTACGGTCATAACAACAATGCAGTTGCCGCTTTTAACCTGCCGCGCGTTTATGCTGTGAACTGGCACACGCATATTGTAGAGCGCGTTCATAACGTCCATTAAAAGCCCCTCGCGGTCTATTGCGGATACCTGAAGAGTTGAAGTAAAGCTTTCGGGCTTTACGGTGTTCCAGTGTGCGGGTATCCACCTTTCGGGTTCGGCGCAGTTTTTAAGATCCTTCGGCACGTTATTGCAGTCTCTTTTATGAATGGATACGCCGTGTCCGCGCGTAATAAAGCCGATAATATCATCGCCGGGCAGCGGCGCGCAGCATTTTGAAAGCTTTATAAGGCAGTTATCAATGCCGTCTACCACAACGCCCTCTGAGGATTTTGAAGACTTCGGCGCTACCGTTACGGTCTCGGCAGGCTTAGCGGCGGCGGTACGCTTGTTATAATCCTCTTTAATGCGCGGCATAACCTTTGAAAGCAGCAATCCGCCGTAGCCTATCGCCGCATAAAATTCGTCCGCACCCGTGAATTTAAGCTTTTTGGCGATTTCGTTTATAAATTCCGCGTTTTCCTCGTCGTTAAGGTCTATATTATTACGTCTGAACTCCTTTTCGGTTTCAAGCTTGCCTGCGGCGATATTTTCTGCGCGTTTTTCCTTTTTAAACCAAGCGCGTATTTTAGATTTTGCCTGCGAGGTAACGGCGATATTAAGCCAATCGCGGCTCGGTCCGTGACCCGACTGATTTGTGGTTAAAATATCTATAACCTCGCCGGTTTTAATTTCGTGATTTATGGGCACTATCTTTCCGTCAGCCTTAGCGCCCACCATTTTAATACCCACCTGGGAATGTATTGCAAAGGCAAAATCCACAATGGTGGAGCCCACGGGCAGATTTATAACGTCGCCCTTAGGCGTTACGGCAAACACGTCCTCCTGCGACAGATCCACCTTTATACTGCGCACTAAATCGCTGTCGTCTGTGGTTGCCGCCTGCGAATCAAGTATCTGCCTTATCCACGCAAGGCGTTCTTCCATTTTGCGGTTATTATCGGTCACGCCCTCCTTATACTTCCAGTGCGCCGCTATACCGAACTCGGCGGTGTGGTGCATTTCAAACGTTCTTATCTGAATTTCAAAGGGTATTCCCGCACGGCTTAAAACCGTTGTATGAAGCGACTGATACATATTGGGCTTAGGGGTGGAAATATAGTCTTTAAACCTATTCGGTATCGGGCGGAACATATCGTGCATAACGCCTAAAATATTATAGCAGTTTGCTACGGTGTCCGTAATAATACGTATTGCGTAAATATCGTAAATTTCGTCAAAATCCTTGCCCTGAACAAACATTTTGCGGTAAATTCCGTAAATTGATTTAACCCTGCCCTGAAACGCCATTTGGGCGCTCGGCATAACCTCCTTAAGGCGGGCTTCAATTCGGTTTTTTATTTCTTCAAGTATCTGTTCGCGATGCTGTTTTCTCAGTGTTAAAAGATTTTCAATTTCCTTATATGCAATCGGGTCAAGGTGCTTAAGCGCTAAATCCTCAAGCTCCTCCTTAACAGAGCGTATACCTAAGCGGTGCGCTATAGGAGCGTAAATTTCAAGCGTTTCAACAGATTTGTCACGCTGCTTTTGGGGCGTCATAGCGTCTATAGTGCGCATATTGTGCAGTCTGTCTGCAAGCTTTATTATAATAACGCGTATATCCTGCCCCATTGCAATAAGCATTTTGCGAAGACTCTCTGCCTGTTGCTGCTCTTTGGTGGAAAAGTTAAGACGGCCTATTTTTGTAACTCCGTCTACAAGCAGCGCTACCTCTTCTCCGAACTCGCGCTTAATATCCTCAAGCGTTGCGTCGGTATCCTCTACAACGTCGTGCAATAGCGCGGCGGCAATTGCCTTGCTGTCCATTCCGAGGGAGACGATTATAAGAGCCACGTTAAACGGGTGCGTATAATAAGGCTCGCCCGTAGAGCGTTTTTGACTCTCGTGCTTTAAAACGCAGTATTCAAAGGCTTTTTTCACAAGCGCATAATCGTAGGTTCCGCCGAAATCCTGCATTTGCTTATACAGGCGCTCGTAATTTGCGTTTTGTTCAACCGTCATTTTTTTCACTCCCTTCAAGCAGCCTTCTGTATATCGGTGAATTTTTAAGCTCGGTTTTTTGCGCCGTGCTTACAGCAGTATAAACGCCGTTCGCGTTCGGCTTGATAAGCCCCAGCTCACAAAGAGTAATAAGCGCAACCGTTGTTTTGGCATATCCCGGCGTATTTATGTGAAGATACTTAATTCTTTCCGCAGTTGAGGGCTTCGCCGCCAAAAACTTATAAATTGCTCCGGTTTCGGCGCGCGTAGGCAAAAGACCGTCAGCCGAAAAACCGCGCCCGCCGATAAAACGCTCTGTTAAATCAATATCCGAGAACAGGCGCTCGTCGTCCGTTTCGCTGATACGCAGCGCCTTTATACGCACCGAGACATTTCTGTTTCCGCCGTATTCGTTTATTCCTGCCGTTACCGCCGCGTCAAGCAGATCGCCCTCTTCAAAGCAAAAATCGCCGCGGCTTATGCCGAAAAGCAGCGCCTGAAACGAATTTTCACCCTTTGTAAACAGCAGTCTTAAATGCTTTCCGCCGCCTATCGGCGTTATTTTTTTAAGCGTAACGCCGTATACGCCGAAAATAGGTTCGGGATTTCCGCTGCCAAATGGTTCTAAAAGCTCTAACGCCTCGGCAAGGTCGGTAGTAAGTGCCGAGGGCTTAAGCTTGCAGTCAAGCTTTAAAACAGGCGCGGTATACGGCAGCGAATATGCGTATTCGTTTATTTCTTTCCTGAACGCCTCTATATTATCCGACTTAAGGCTAACGCCCGCCGCCAACTCGTGGCCGCCGAATTTTGTTAAACAGCCCGAAGCATATTCGATAGCCTTGAAAAGCGAAAAACCTTCGATGCTTCTGCCCGAACCGCCTGCGTTTTCGCCGTCGCGCGATATTATAACCGAGGGCTTGCCGTAACGCTCGGTTATTCTTGAGGCTACTATGCCCACAACCCCGTGGTGCCAGTTTTCACCATCTGCAACAATAACGCGGTCGTATTTATATCCGTTTTCTTCTATCTGCTTTACCGCCGCGGCAAAAATACATTTTTCAAGCTCTTGCCTTTTTGAATTAAGCACGTCTATTTCGTCTGCAATCTTAAGCGCAGAAAGCATATCCGTGCTTAACAGCAGCTCTAACGCTCTGTCTGCGTTTCCCATTCTTCCGGCAGCGTTGATACGCGGCGCTATTCCGAAAGCAATTCTTGAAGAATTTATGCTTTCCGGCTTGATCGCGGCAACATTCATAACGGCGGCAAGACCCGTTGCCGGCGACGCTTTAAGCTTTTCGATACCGCACTTTACTATACTTCTGTTTTCAAGAACAAGCGGCATAACGTCCGCCGTTACGGCAACGCTTAATAAATCGGCAAAGTAAGGCAGCATTTCCTCCTGCTGCTTTCCCGCCATAACGCACACAAGCTTAAACGCAACATGAGCGCCGCAAATCTCTTTAAATACCGAGGGGCAGTCTCCCCTGTGCGGATCGACAACCGCGGCGGCAGGCGGCAGCGCGCCCTGCGGCAAATGGTGATCGGTAACAACAACGTCTATTCCGAGCGTTTTCGCATATAATATTTCATCGGCGGCGGCAATTCCGTTATCAACCGTAACAATAAGCCTTACGCCCTCTTTTGCAAGGCGGTCTACCGCCGCGGTATTCATACCGTAGCCCTCACTTATACGGTCGGGTATATAATATATACAGTTTGCCCCGCGGCTTTGCAAATATGAATAAAGCAATGCGGTAGCGGTAACGCCGTCGCAATCGTAATCGCCGTAAACCGCCGTTTTAATTTTACCGTTTACGGCGTTGTTTATAATATCGGCGGCTTTTTCAATATCGGCAAGAAGAGCGGGATCGTCAAAGCACGGCTCGTCTGAAATAAACTCTTCAAGCGCGGCAGGGTCGGTATAACCGCGTTCAACCGCAATAAGAGCGATTATGGGGTCGATATCGCATTCCTCTGCAAGCTCCTTGGCAAGTGCCCTGTCTATTTCGGCTGTTTGCCATTTTTTCATTCCCATAACGCTCACCTCGCCCGTAATTATATAATTCGACAGAATATACTATACCATTTTTCACCGTGATTTTCAAGCGGTAATTACCCTAATAATTACATTTTTTAATAAAACCTTTGCTTTTTTATATGTTTTATATTATAATTAAATATCTAATAGATTTTGAGGAGCGTTTGGTATGCGGACTAATTTTTCAATACCCCTTGAAAAAATTATTTCGGAATTTTCACTTGAAGTACTGAATATGCCGTCTGAGCCCGAAAAAATCTCGGTTGTAACAGCGGAGGTTAACAGACCGGGGCTTCATATGGCGGGCTATTTTGAATTTTTTGATGAAAAAAGAATACAGATAATAGGCAAAAGCGAGGAAAGCTTTATTTTAAGGTTTACGCCCGAAAAGGCTGAAAGCAGACTGCGCGAATTTTTCTCGCACAAGCCGGTTGCGGTAATAATATGCCGCGATCTGCCCGTAGGCAACGTTTACAGGCAGATTGCCGAGGAATACGGCGTTCCGCTTTTAAGAACGCCCGAATCAACCTCGGATTTTACGGCGGCACTTATAGCGTTCCTCAATTTAAGCCTGGCGCCGCGTGTTACGCGGCACGGCGTGCTGGTTGAGGTTTACGGCGAGGGCATACTTCTGCTCGGCGAAAGCGGCGTAGGTAAAAGCGAAACCGCAATAGAGCTTATAAAGCGCGGTCACCGCCTTATAGCTGACGACGCGGTCGAGATCCGCCGCGTTTCAAGCAAATCGCTTGTGGGGACCGCGCCCGATAACATAAGGCATTTTATCGAACTTCGCGGAATAGGTATTATTAACGCAAGCCGTATTTTCGGCGCAGGCGCGGTTAAGCTTACCGAAAAAATAGACCTTGTTATCAACCTTGAAATATGGGACGTAAATAAGGTATACGACCGTATGGGTCTTGAAAACCAAACAACAGAAATATTGGGGCTGAGCGTACCGTCGCTTACTATTCCCGTAAAGCCGGGACGCAACTTAGCGGTAATAATTGAGGTTGCCGCTATGAACAGCAGGCAGAAGAAGCTCGGTTATAACGCCGCTAAGGATCTGCTTAAGCGCCTTGGTATGACCGACGACGACAAAACAGAAACAACAGAAACGGTAGAACCGTTTTAATTTTAAGGAGAAGATGAAAATGTACAGATTAGGAATTGATTTAGGCGGAACAAACATAGTAGCCGGCGTTGTGGACGAAAACTATAAAATTGTTGCCACGGCTCAGGTTAAAACCAACTGCCCGCGCCCTGCCGAGGATATTGTGAACGATATGGCGGTTGCGGCTAAGGCGGCGGTAGAAAACGCAGGGCTTAAGCTTTCGGATATAGCCTCTATGGGCGTAGGCTCGCCCGGCGCTATCGATCCCGTAAACGGCATTGTATGCTATGCGAACAATCTTGATTTTTACGGCGTACCGATGGCGGCTATGCTTAAAGAACGCCTCGGAGTGGATTTTTACATTGAAAACGACGCTAACGCCGCGGCATACGGCGAATACATTGCGGGCGCCGGCAAGGGTACAAAGGATTTTATTGCAATCACCTTGGGCACCGGCGTAGGCGGCGGAGTTATAATAAACGGTAAGATATATTCCGGCTCTAACTATGCGGGCGCAGAGCTCGGTCATACAGTTATAAATATGGACGGTGAAATATGCTCCTGCGGCAGACAGGGCTGCTGGGAGGCATATGCTTCCGCTACTGCGCTTATAAGGCAGACAAAGCAGGCTATGATAAGATACCCCAAAAGCGTTATGTGGGAAATGTGCGAGGGCGACATCAACAAGGTTACCGGCAGAACCGCATTTGACGCTATGCGTAAGGACGACGAGGCGGGCAAACGCGTTGTTTCAAGATACACCGAGTTTGTAGCGATAGGCGTTTCAAACTGCATAAACATTTTCCAGCCGGATATACTTTGCATAGGCGGCGGAATTTCCAAAGAGGGCGACACGCTTATCAACCCCATAAAGGCTTACGTTGAGGGCGAAAACTATGCAAGAAACATAAGCAAAAGCACCGAAATCAAAACGGCGGCGCTCGGTAACGACGCAGGCATTATAGGCGCGGCATACCTTCACGAACTTTATAAATAATATTTTTAAGGGAGCGGCTATGGAGCTTAATACTCTTACGGAACTTTGCAAAAAAAATAATATACCGTATAAGCCCTTTGAACCTATGCGGCTTCACACAAGCTTTAAAATAGGCGGCGCCGCCGATATTTTTATAACTCCCGAAACTAAGGAACAGCTTGTTTCGGTTTTATCCTGTTGTAAGGAATACGGTATTCCCGTATTTGTAATAGGCAACGGCTCTAACCTGCTTGTATCCGACAGCGGAATAGACGGCGCTGTTATTTCGTTATCAAAAATGAATACGGTCAGCGTTAACGGCTGCGAGATTACCTGCCTTGCGGGTGCTGCGCTTTCGGCGGTGTGCCGTGCGGCGCTCTCATCTTCCCTTACGGGCGCAGAATTTGCTTACGGCATACCGGGAACCGCAGGCGGCGCGCTTTATATGAACGCCGGCGCTTACGGCGGCGAAATGGCTGGCATTATTAAAGATGCCGATTATGTTACCAAAAACGGCAGCAGCGGCACGCTTTCAGCAAAGGATATGCGGCTCGGCTACCGCACAAGCGTTTTTAAAAACAGCGATATGATAATTACCCGCCTTACCTTAACGCTTAAAAAGGGCGATAAAGCGGAAATTGAAGAAAAAATGAAAGAGCTTACCCGAAAAAGGCGTGAAAAACAGCCGCTTGAATATCCAAGCGCAGGCAGTACGTTTAAACGGCCTGAGGGTTATTTTGCAGGCACTTTAATAGAAAAAAACGGGCTTAAGGGCGCGGCAGTGGGCGGCGCCGCAGTAAGCGAAAAGCACGCCGGTTTTATAATAAACACCGGCAGCGCCACCTGCGGCGACGTAACGGCTCTTATAAAACAGGTACAGCAAACCGTTTTAAATGGCGACGGCGTTTTGCTTGAGCCTGAGGTAATACAAATCGGAAGAAGTGATAGCTAAATGGAACTGCTTATAGTAACGGGAATGTCGGGCGCCGGAAAATCACAGGCGGCAAACGTGCTTGAGGATATAGGGTTTTACTGCGTTGACAATATACCGCCCGCAATAATACCCTCGTTTGTTGAGCTTTCTGCCAGAAGCGGCGATCTTTTAAGCAAAATGGCAATTGTAACGGATATGCGCGGCGGTGTGCTGTTTTCGGAAATCGAACAGGTGTTAAACAGCCTTAAAAACAACAATGTTGATTATAAAATACTGTTTCTCGACGCGTCGGACGACGTGCTTATAAGGCGTTATAAGGAAAACAGACGGAAGCACCCGTTATCGGACGCGGAGAATATGTCGGTACAGTCGGCGGTTAAAAAAGAGCGTGAAATGCTTAAAAAAATACGCTTTATGTCCGATTACATAGTAGATACAAGCCATATTTCAATATCCCAGCTTAAGGTTCAGCTTTCAAGCATATTCTGCGGCAGCGTAAGCAACGTGCTTAAAATACAGTGTAAGTCCTTCGGGTTTAAATACGGCTCTGATACCGAGGCGGATCTTGTTATAGACGTGCGGTGCCTGCCTAATCCTTTTTATGTTGAAAGCCTGAAGCACAAAACAGGGCTTGATAAAGAGGTTCAGGACTATGTTATGGCAAGCGGCGACAGCACGGAGTTTTTAAACCGCCTTTTAAGCTTTATAGACTGCGCGGTTCCGCTTTACGCCAAGGAGGGCAAAAGTCAGCTTGTAATTTCAATAGGCTGTACGGGCGGCAAGCACCGCTCGGTAACGTTTGCCCAGCTTATAGGCGAGCATTTGCAAAACGAAAATTACAACTGCTCTATTTCGCACCGCGATATTTATAAAAGCTGATGTCGTTCTGCGTAAGGGTTAAAAACGAATTGGCCGCAATAAGACCGTCCGAATGCTGCAAACGACCGCTGATATACGGTTTTATGCTTTTCGGCAGGTCTTTTTCTTTTAAAAGAATATCGGTGCAAACGGGAAATAAAGAAATGGCACAGCTGTACTCTTCCCTGCTTTCGGATATTTTCGGCGCGGCTGTAAAAATAACTGCGGGCGGAAAAATACGCCCCACATATGTAGCCGAGGTTGTTTCCGAAGCGGACAGGCTTAAAATTTTAGCGGAATACGACTACGGCATAGCAAAAAAGCTTATCAACAGCGATATTTTAACGCGCGAATGCTGCTTTCAAAGCTTTATTCGCGGGGCTTTTTTATCGTGCGGAAGCATAAACGACCCCGAAAAGGAATACCGAGCCGAGTTTTCTGTAAGAAACGAAAAATTGGCTGATGAATTTTGCGAGCTGCTGTCGGGCTACGGCATACGCCTTAAAAAAGCGCGGCGGCAAAACGGCGCGGTGCTTTACACTAAGGAAAGCGGCTGTATAGAGGATCTTTTAACCCTTATGGGCGCGCCGCACATAACGCTTGATATTGTTGATACTAAAATACTTAAAAGCGTAAAGAATAATACCAACCGAAGAAGCAACTGCGACAGCGCCAACATTTCAAAAACGGTAGAGGCTTCTATAAAGCAGCGCCGAGCAATTGATTATTTAAAACGGCACGGTATTCTTGAAAGCCTGCCGCGCGAGCTTGTTTCGGCGGCAGATTTACGCGAAAGCAATCCCGAAGCTACTTTAGGCGAGCTGTGTAAGCTATCGGACGAGCCTCTTACCGTATCGGGGCTTAACCACAGGCTTGAAAAGCTTATAAAGCTGTATGAAGAGCTTAAAAAATAAGGAGCGGCATATGGAATTCACACATCTTCACGTGCATACCGAATACAGCCTGCTTGACGGCTGCTGCCGTATTAAGGAGCTTATAGACCGCGCCGCGGAATTAGGGCAAAAATCAATTGCAATAACCGACCACGGCGTTATGTACGGCGTAATAGATTTTTACAAATACGCCATAAGCCGGGGCATAAAGCCGATAATCGGGTGCGAGGTATATGTTGCGCCGAAAAGCCGTTTTGACAAGCAAAAAACGGGTGAAAACAAATATCACCATTTAATTTTGCTTTGCAAAAATAACGAGGGCTATAAAAATCTTATAAAGCTTGTATCCATGGGCTTTACCGAGGGCTTTTACGCAAAGCCGCGAATCGATAAAGAAATTCTTGAAAAATACAGCGGCGGCTTAATTGCGCTTTCCGCCTGTCTTGCGGGTGAAATTCCGCGGCTTTTGACAAACGGCGAATACGAAAAAGCCAAGGAGACCGCCCTGTGGTTTTCGCGCGTTTTCGGCAAAGACAATTATTACCTTGAAATGCAGGATCACGGTATAGAAGAGCAAAAACGCGTAAACGCGGGGCTTGTAAGAATATCGGGTGAAACAGGGCTTCCGCTTGTCGCCACTAATGACGTACACTATATAGATCACGACGACTTTAAAATTCACAAGGTGCTTTTGTGCATACAAACCGGCAGCAGAATTACCGAGGAAAACGCACTTGAATTTAAAACAAACGAATTTTATTTAAAATCCGAAAAAGAAATGGAAAGTCTTTTCGCTTCTTACCCCGAAGCCTTAAGCAATACCGTGAAAATCGCCGAAAAATGCAACGTTACCTTCGAGTTCGGCAAAGTAAAGCTGCCGCGGTTTGATATAGGCGACCGCGATCATTTTCAATATTTTAAGGAAAAATGCCTTGCGGGAATGGAGCGTATTTACGGCAAAAATCCCGATAAAGCCGTAACGGAAAGGCTTTCCTACGAGCTTGGCGTTATAAACCGAATGGGATATGTAGACTATTACCTGATAGTGGCGGATTTTGTAAATTACGCAAAGACCCACGGCATACCCGTAGGTCCCGGCAGAGGTTCGGGCGCGGCAAGCCTTGCGGCATACTGCATAGGAATAACGGGAATAGACCCGCTTAAATACGATTTATATTTCGAGCGATTTTTAAATCCCGAAAGAGTCTCTATGCCCGATTTTGATATAGATTTTTGCTATGTTAACCGCCAAAAGGTCATAGACTATGTAATAGAAAAATACGGTTCGGATCACGTTTCGCAAATAGTAACCTTCGGCACTATGGCGGCACGCGCCGCCATAAGGGACGTAGGCCGTGCGCTTGATATTCCCTATAATGTGTGCGACAGGGTTGCAAAGCTTATTCCGCAGGCGCTTAATATGACTATCGAACGCGCGCTCAAGGGCTCTAAGGAGCTGCGCGATCTCTACGAAAACGACGCTCAGATAAATGGGCTTATAAACACCGCCTTAAGGCTTGAGGGTATGCCGCGCCATGCCTCTACCCACGCGGCGGGCGTTGTTATATCGGATAAGCCCATTGCCGAATACGTACCGCTTGCGGTAAACGACGAGGCTGTCGTAACCCAGTATACTATGACGGCGCTTGAGGAATTAGGTCTTCTTAAAATGGATTTTTTGGGGCTGAGAAACCTTACCGTTATAGCCGATACCCAAAGGTATATCAAAAAAAGCAACCCCGAATTTGATATAGAAAAAATACCGCTTGACGATAAAGCCACCTATGAAATGATGGGCAAAGGACTTACTGACGGCGTATTTCAGTTTGAATCGGACGGTATGAAAAACGTGCTTCGCGGCTTTCACCCCGAAAGTATAGAGGATCTGACGGCAATTCTCTCCCTTTACCGTCCCGGTCCTATGGATTCAATACCGAAATATATCCATAACCGCCACCACCCCGAAGACGTAACCTACCCCACTCCCCTTTTAAAACCGATACTTTCGGTAACCTACGGCTGCATAGTTTATCAAGAGCAGGTAATGCAGATATTTCGTACGCTTGCGGGCTATACTCTCGGCAGAGCAGATATAGTACGCCGCGCCATGGCAAAGAAAAAGCACGACGTTATGGAGCGTGAAAGGCAGTTCTTTATCCACGGCGAAAGGGATAAAAACGGCAATGTTATATGCAAGGGAGCGGTTGCCAACGGAGTTGACGAGGAAACAGCCCAAAAAATATTTAACGATATGCAAAGCTTCAGTTCATACGCCTTTAACAAGGCGCACGCGGCGGCATATTCCTTCGTGGCGTACCGCACGGCATATCTGAAACGGCACTACCCTGCCGAATATTTTGCAAGCCTTATGACAAGTATGATGGACAGCGCTTCTAAAATTGCCCTTTACACTGCCGAATGCAAAAAAAACGGCATTAAAATTCTGCCGCCCTCGGTCAATGCGAGCGGCGCCGATTTTACACCGGACGGCGGAAATATCCGTTTCGGGCTAAACGCCGTTAAAAATCTCGGCGCGGGGGTTATAGAAAGGCTTGTGCGCGAGCGCGAGGAAAACGGAAATTATACCTCTTTATACGATTTTTGCCTTAGAAATCACTCGCGCGAATTTAACCGCAAGGCGCTTGAGGGGCTTATAAAAAGCGGCGCTATGGATTGCCTTTGCAACAACAGGCGTATGCTGCTTTATAACGCGGAGGGCGTCCTAACCGCGGCGGATAACGAAAAGCGCTTTTCATCAGACGGGCAGTTAAACCTTTTTGACGAAATGGGCGAAAGCACCGAATACAAAATGCTTGAAACCGAAGAAATGCCGCGCGAAATGCTGCTTGCCTTTGAAAAAGAGGCAACGGGGCTTTACCTTACGGGTAATCCGCTTGATGAATACGAGGGGTATTTATCAAACAAAGGAATCGTAACGTCGGCGGATATCAACGCCCGCAAATACCCCGACGGCAAGCGCGTCACCTTAGGCGGAACGGTTGAGGGCTTAAAGGTTCGCCAGCTTAAAAACAACAGCCTTATGGGAACGGCTCAGCTTGAGGATACCTCCGGTTCTGTTACGCTTACGGTATTTGCGGCGGCTCTTGCGCAGTTTAAGCCGCTGCTTGATTCGCACAAGCCGCTTGTAATAACAGGCAGGGTTTCCGAACGTGAAGACAGAGATCCGGAGCTGGTGCTTGAACAGGCTGAAGAAATACCCGAAAGCGCAAAAAATCAAAAGGCAAAGCCGAAATATAAAAGCGGACTTTACCTTAAAATCAAAAACACCGACTGTCCCGAATTTTCGGCAGTTAAAAACATTCTTTCAAAATATCACGGCAAAACGGGTGTTATAATATACTGCACGGAAACAGGCAAAAAATTAGAAGCTCCCGAAAGCCTTAAGATAACCCCCAATCAATCGCTTTTTGACGGGCTTTACCGCATACTCGGCGAGCAGAACGTTAAATTTATAAAATAACAAAATTTATTGTTGAAAAATTAACAATTATGGGTTATACTTTATTAAAATGAATAAAAATATTCTTTAATATATTTGGAGATGATTGTATGAAAACAATAGGTGTGCTTACAAGCGGCGGCGACGCGCCGGGTATGAACGCTGCGGTACGCGCGGTAGTAAGAACCGCTATTGCAAACGGTATGACGGTTAAAGGAATACGCAGAGGCTATAACGGCCTTATCGAAGGGGATATTATCGACCTTGACGTTCGTTCGGTATCAGATATAATTCACAGGGGCGGCACGGTGCTTTATACTGCAAGAAGTCCTCGCTTTAAAACCGAGGAAGGTATGCTTGAAGCAATGGAAAACTGCAAAAAGCACGGAATCGAAGGTATAGTTGTTATCGGCGGTGACGGCTCTTACAGAGGCGCGCGCGATCTTTCTCTTCACGGTATTCCCTGCGTAGGCGTTCCCGGCACAATTGATAACGATATTTCCTCAACCGAATATACTATCGGTTTTGATACCGCTATGAATACCGCCATGGAAATGGTTGATAAAATTCGTGATACCGCGCAGTCGCACGACCGCTGCTCGGTAGTTGAGGTTATGGGAAGAAGAGCCGGCTATTTAGCGCTTCAAAGCGGTATAGCCGTAGGCGCAACCGCAATTTTGGTGCCTGAGGTTGAACACAGCATAGACGATGTTATTGCCAAAATAAGGGAAACGCAGAAAACAGGCAAAAAGCACTTTATAATAGTTGTTGCCGAGGGTGTAGGCGGAGTAGATAAAATAGCCGAAAAGATCGAGGAAACCACAGGCATTGAATCGCGTGCAACCGTTCTCGGTCACGTTCAGCGCGGCGGCAACCCGACCGTGCGCGACCGTGTTGTCGCAACCCAGATGGGCTACGCCGCGGTAATGCTTTTAAAGGAAGGCATAGGCAACCGCGTTATCGGTATGCAGAAGGGCGAAATTGTAAATTACGATATTTACGAAGCGCTGAATATGAAAAAGCCGTTTGATAACGATATGTACGAAATAGCGCATATCACATCTATTTAAAACGTTTGCCCGAAGGAGTAAGTTCTTTCGGGCAGTATTATATTTTTCAAGGGGGCTTTGCCGTGAAAAAGGAAAAGGTTATTGTTGGTATGAGCGGCGGAGTGGACTCTTCTGTTTGCGCGGCTTTACTTTTGCAGCGGGGCTACGATGTTTCGGGCGTTACTTTAAGACTGTACGACGGAGAAGACTATAACGCAGGCAAAACCCGCACCTGCTGTTCCCTTTCGGACGTTGAGGACGCGCGCGCGGTTTGTATGCGAATAGGTATTCCCCATTATGCTTTTAATTTTAAAGACGCATTTCAAAAAGACGTAATTGAGGACTTTGTAAACGAATATATTATGGGCCTTACCCCTAACCCGTGTATCGAATGTAACCGTCATATCAAGTTCGACGCAATGCTTGAAAGAGCTAAGGTTTTGGGCTACGATAAAATAGCTACGGGTCACTATGCCTCGGTTAAACGGGACGAAAACGGCAGATATCTGCTTTGCCGCGCCGCGGATATATCAAAGGATCAGACCTATGTGCTTTATTCTATGACGCAGGAACAGCTTTCCCACACACTGTTTCCGTTAGGAACGCTTACAAAGCCGCAGGTAAGAAAAATTGCAGAGGAAAACGGCTTTGTTAACGCCGCCAAGCCGGACAGTCAGGATATATGCTTTGTGCCGGACGGCGATTATGCTGGATTTATAGAGCGATATACGGGCAAAAATTCGCCGCACGGAAGCTTTATAAGCGAAAACGGCGATATTTTGGGCGAGCATAAGGGCGTTATACGGTATACGGTAGGTCAGCGTAAGGGGCTTGGAATAGCTCTCGGAAAGCACGCGTATGTTTTAAAAAAGGATCCCGAAAGCAACACGGTAACATTAGGCGATGAGGACGGCCTTTTTTATAAAAACGTTACGGTAAACAATTTAAACTTTATTCCGTTTGATACACTTACCGGTGAAATGCGCGTTACCGCCAAACTGCGCTACCGCCACAAGGAGCAGCCCGCCGTTATAAGGCCGTGTGATAACGGTACAGTTATTATAGAATTTGACGTGCCGCAGCGCGCGCCCAGTCCCGGTCAGGCGGCGGTGTTTTACAGCGGCGAAACGGTGGTGGGCGGCGGAACAATAGTGAAAGGATTTAACTGATATGAGCGTATCTGTTGAAAAAACAATAAAAAACCTTGAGCTTAACAATATAAAAGCTTATTACGCCGAAAACAAGGCGGAGGTCTGCAAAATAGTGTCAGATCTGCTTTTTGACGGCGCGGTTATTACCGCGGGCGGCTCTGTGTCACTTAAGGAAAGCGGCGTTTGGGATATTATAGAATCAGGCAAATATAAATTTTACGACCGCGCAAAGCCGGGCATAACGGACGAAGAAAGACTTGAGGCCTTTAAGGCGGCAATCGGGTGCGATTTCTTTTTCTGTTCCTCAAACGCCGTTACCGAAAACGGCGAGCTTGTTAATGTAGACGGCACCGCAAACCGCATATCATCTATCTGCTTCGGGCCGAAAAATGTTATAATGATAGCAGGAATAAACAAGCTTGTAAAAAACGTCGATGAAGGACTTTTGCGTATCAAACGCACAGCCGCGCCGAAAAATACCGAAAGACTTAAAATAGACGCGCCGTGCAGAAAGCTCGGTCATTGCGTTTCGCTTTTAAAAAACGCCTGCCCCGATATGACGGACGGCTGCCGCGGAAACACGCGTATTTGCTGCGATTATCTCGTATCGGCAATGCAGCGTCAAAAGGATAGGATTAAGGTAATAATCTGCAGCGAGCCGTTAGGCTATTAAATATGCTTTCGACATATTTTTCTTGAAGTATAATAAAAACTGTGCTATACTTTTAAATACTTTATAAAAGGGAGTGCGCCGTTTGGAAAACACAAAAACAATAACAACCAATAAAAAGGCTTTTCACGAATATTTCGTGCTTGAAAGCTTCGAATGCGGAATTGAGCTTTCCGGAACCGAAATTAAATCGATACGTCAGGGCGGCGCAAACCTTAAAGACGCATGGTGCAGTATAGACAGCGGAGAAATGATAATAAAGCAGCTGCACATAAGCCCTTACGAGCACGGGAATATTTTTAATAAAAACCCCACCCGCAACAGGCGTTTGTTGCTTCATAAGCGTGAAATAATGCGGCTTTTCGGGACGGTAAAGCAGGAAGGCTTGGCGCTTATACCGCTTTCCCTTTACTTTAAGGGCTCGCTTGTAAAGGTTCAGCTTGGTCTTTGCAAGGGCAAAAAGCTGCACGATAAGCGCGAATCCGCCGCAAAGCGCGACGCCGCGCGCACAATAGACAGGGCTTTAAAGGAGCAAAACAGATAATACTGCTTTTTGCATATTATATATGGGGGCGTAAAGGTTTCGACAGGGATTTTGAAGTATCGGAAGCGAGCAGCGGTGCGGAACCGCTATAAAATCCGTAAAACAAATTAACTAACAACAATAACGTTGCTTTAGCAGCCTGATTTAGGCTGCTCATCCGATCCGAGAGCACCGCGGCTCGGTAAGGGTGTCATTTTAGCGGTGAACGTGAACACGGGCGTGCTCCTGCCCCTGTCACGGCTTTGGAGCTACTGAGTGCGGAAGCTTGACGTTTAGCGTCCGCATAAGGGAATGTAAATAAATGTCTGCGCTCGGAGACGCCGGTACGGATTGATTTTTGGACAGGAGTTCGACTCTCCTCGCCTCCACCAAAAAGGACTTGGCATATGTCAAGTCCTTTTTAATTAAATTTACCGTTAACAACATTATCGGCACTTGACAATATATTCACGCTGTGATAAAATTACTTTGTCTTAAAATGCTTTATTAACGGCTGTTTTAAGTCAACCGTTCCGGCACATTTATCCCGCTGATAAGTGTGTCTTTACTTTTGCGGTAAAATGATAATAAAACTGGGGAGATTAGTTTATGAAAAGCAACGACGCAGGTAAAAGCATTTCATTTTGGAACAAAAAATTCCGTTACACCGAAATGGGGTCGTCACTAAAAACAGAGGTAATTGCGGGTTTAACCACATTTCTTGCCATGGCTTACATTCTTGTTGTTAATTCGGGTATGTTTGCAACAATCGGCTCAGTATCGTTTGACGCTATGTATGTTACCACGGCGCTTTCAGCCATTATAGGCTCGGTGCTTATCGGTCTGTTATCAAATCTTCCGCTTGCACAGGCACCCGGAATGGGCTTAAACGCTTTCTTTGTATATACGGTTTGCCTTACGCTCGGTTTTTCTTATGCAAACGCGCTTGTGTTTGTGCTTATCGACGGGCTTATTTTTATAATGCTTACCGCCACAGGTCTTAGGAAAATTATTTTTGACGCTATACCTCCCGTGGTTAAAGCGGCTATTCCGGCGGGTATCGGTTTGTTTATCGCCTTTTTGGGATTGCAGGACGCAAAGCTGGTTATTCCGAGCGAGTCAACCGGCGTTACGTTGGCTTCGTTTAATCTTCTCGGTAATGCAAGCTGGGCTGCGGTTATGCCGCTTATCGTCGCGGTATTTTCACTTTTGCTTATTGCAGTTTTATCTTACAGGAAAGTTAAGGGCGCTATTCTTTGGGGAATACTCGGCGGAACGGGACTTTATTATATTCTCGGATTAACGGTAAAGGACTTTTATAAAGGTTTTGCCGAAACCCTTTCCTTCAACCCCTTAAAGCCCTTTTCCGCATTCGCTTCCGAATCGTTCGGAAAGGTATTTACCGAGGGCTTTGATTTCTCGGCGTATTTAAGTGCGGACGGGCACTCGGTAGGCGGACTTATAATTCTGTTTATAACAACTGCACTTGCATTTTGTATGGTTGATATGTTTGATACTCTGGGAACACTGTACGGCGCTTGCCGCAGCGGCGACCTGCTTGTGAAAAACGATAAGGGCGAGCTTGAGGTCCCGAATATGAACAAGGCTATGATGGCGGACGCAATCGCCACCTGCACCGGTTCTGTGCTCGGAACATCTACGGTTACAACCTTTGTTGAATCCTCTGCCGGCGTTGCCGCAGGCGGCAAAACGGGTATAACCTCTCTTGTTACTTCGGCTGCATTTGCCGTTGCCCTTTTCTTTGCTCCGCTTGCAAAGCTGATACCTGCTTATGCCTACGGTGCCGCGCTCATTTATGTAGGCGTTCTTATGATCGGCAGCGTTAAGGATATAGATTGGAAAAATGTTTCGGTTTCTGTTCCCGCTTTTCTTACCATTGCTATGATGCCGTTTACATATAACATATCATACGGAATAGCTTTCGGTCTACTTTCGTATGTTGTAATTAAGGCTTTTTGCGGGGAAATTAAAGAAATTAAAATCGGCACTTGGGTTATAACCGCACTGTTTATTGCAATGTTTTTCCTGACACACTGATAAAGCGCTTTAATTAAAGCTAAAATATTTACAAAAATTCCTATGAACGGCGCCTGCTGTTCATAGGAATTTTTTTTTTGCATTATAAATTCGGTATTAACAATTAAATATCAGCGGTATATAATAACAGTGTTATGGTTGTTTCGGAAAGGACAAAAAATGGCTAAACGGATTGAAGGCGTTGCAGACCGAATTATAACTGCGGCAAAGCGGGAATTTCTTGATAAAGGCTATGTTGAGGCTTCGCTTCGCACAATTGCGGCGGCGGCGCATAACGCCGGCTGCGACAGCTTTATAAGCGAGCTTGAAAACGGTTATGATACGGTAGTAGGCGGAGGCGGCGCGCACCTTTCGGGCGGTGAAAAGCAGCGTATTTCAATTACACGCGCAATACTTAAAAACGCGCCGATCATAATTTTAGGCGAAGCAACCGCAAACGTTGACCCGGAAAACGAGGATAAACTGCAAAAGGCAATTGAAAAGCTTGCGCGCGACAAGACCGTTATTATGATTGCGCACCGCCTTAAAACGGTTCGCAACGCCGATAATATATTGGTTATTGACAAGGGGCGTATAGTTCAGCAGGGCAGCCACAGTCAGTTAATTGCAAAGCCCGGAATTTATGCCGACTTTATAGGCAGCAAAAAACAAAGCGTAGACTGGAAACTGTAATGCCGTTTATTTACAAAATTTAAAGCCCGACGCAGATGCCGAGAACACTCCGCACTGCGTCGGTTTTTTTATATGTTGATCAGACACATACGGTATGGCACGGTAAGTTTAAAAAATTTTAAAATTTATCTATTAAATATATGCGGCATACTATTATATAATTTATATAAACATAAAGAGGGGTTGATGCTTATGAAGAAATTTGAAAATGTTAAAAAGAATTTCGGTTTCGGTTGTATGCGATTGCCTATGAACGGCGAATAGGTTGACTGTACCGAATTTTGCAAAATGGTTGACAGCTTTATGGAGCGGGGCTTTAATTACTTTGATACCGCGCGCGTTTACGCTGAACTATGTGGATTTTGACGATCCTGCGATACAGGCGCGCAAATGCGCCGATATCTGCAAAAAGCACGGCGTAAGCGTTAAATTTAAAAACCGTACCGAGCGCATTATGAACCGCGATAATACGGGGCCCTGCCCTATGGAGCAAACGGTTTTCGGCACCGATAATATCGAAGAAGGCGTAAACGCAATAATGAAAAAAACAGGAAAATACAAAAAATAAGCGCGGTCAAAAATCTTAACGGCTTAAATTAAATTTAAACCTTGAATTTTTGTATAATACATTGTATAATTAACTGTAACTGTGTCAGTTACACTATAATAATAAATGGGGACTTGAATTATGGTAAAAGCAGTAGTAGGCGCAAACTGGGGCGACGAGGGCAAGGGTAAAATTACCGATATGCTCGCCGGAAACGCAGACGCGGTGGTGCGCTTTCAGGGCGGCGCAAACGCAGGTCATACTATTAAAAACAAATACGGTAAATTTGCGTTGCACACATTGCCGTCGGGCGTTTTTAACGAAGGCGTAACAAACTGTATAGGCAACGGCGTTGCGCTTGATATTGACAAGCTGCTTAAGGAGTATAACGAGGTTGTATCGCGCGGAGTACCTGCGCCTAAGCTTATGGTATCCGAGCGCTGCCAGATGGTAATGCCGTATCACGTGCTTTTTGATATGTACGAGGAGGAGCGCCTCGGTAAAGCAAGCTTCGGTTCTACAAAATCGGGAATTGCTCCCTTTTATTCCGATAAATATGCAAAAATCGGTTTTCAGGTATGCGAGCTGTTTGACGAAGAGCGCCTTCGCGAAAAGCTTGTACGCGTGCTTGAGGTTAAAAACATACTTATTGAAAATCTTTATCATAAAGAGCCGCTTAAGGTTGACGACATTTTTAATCAAATGATGGAATGGCGTAAAGGCATAGCGCCGTTTGTGGGCGATGTAAGAAAATTCCTTTACGAAGCGGACAAGGCCGGCAAAACCGTGCTTTTGGAGGGGCAGCTCGGCACCCTTAAGGATACCGACCACGGCATTTACCCCATGGTAACCTCTTCAAACACAATTGCAGGCTACGGCGCTGTGGGCGCAGGTCTTCCCCCCTATTCCATTAAGGAAATATACACGGTTATTAAGGCTTATTCCTCGGCTGTGGGTGCAGGAGCGTTTGTAAGCGAAATATTCGGTGAAGAGGCGGCGCAGCTTCGCGACCACGGCGGAGACGGCGGCGAATACGGCGCCACAACCGGCAGACCGCGCAGAATGGGCTGGTTTGACTGTGTTGCAACCCGTTACGGCTGCGAGGTTCAGGGTACAACCCACGCGGTTCTTACAGTTATAGATGCACTTTCGTATCTTGATGAAATCAAGGTTTGCGTCGGCTACGAAATTAACGGCAAGGTAACCAAGGACTTCCCCGTTACCGCCCTGCTTGAAAAGGCAAAGCCCGTATTTACCGCTCTTCCCGGTTGGAAGTGCGATATTACCGGCATAACCGAATATGATAAGCTGCCAGAAAACTGCCGCAAATATATTGAGTTTATCGAAAACGAGATTGGCTTTAAAATTGCTATGATAAGCAACGGTCCGGCACGTGAAAATATAATTGTTAAAGGCTGAGAAACGGAGCGAATTTATGAACTTTACTCCTGTTGACAATAAAGGTCTTGTAGACGGCTTTTGTCTTATAAAAAGCATAGATAAAAAGACCTCTTCAAAAGGCGATACATATCTTGATATGACCCTTTCGGATTCGGACGGTGAAATAAACGCAAAGCTATGGCGTTATTCGCCGGAGTTGCACGGCGAATACACCGTAAACGAGCTTATAAAGATCCGCGGCGTTGTTTCGCAGTATAACGGTTCGGATCAGCTTAAAATAGACCGCATACGCCATGTAACGCCAGAAGACGGGGTTAACGTATCTGATTATGTTAAATCCGCCGATTATACGGGCGAGCAGATGTATAACGAGCTTTACTCCATTGCCGAAGGCTTTAAGGACGAGGACCTAAAAAGAATAGTGCTTGCAATTCTTGAAGACGAGCGGCTGCCGCTTTTATATTGGCCTGCGGCATTTAAGCTGCACCACGCCGTGCGCGGCGGTCTTTTAATGCATACGCTTTCAATAGTACGTTTGGCAGAGGGCGTTTGCACGGTTTATCCGTTTGTTGACCGGGAGCTTTTAATTTCGGGCGCAATACTGCACGATATTGCAAAGCTTAAGGAATTTAACGTAGCCGATACCGGCGTTGCAACCGGCTATTCAAACGAAGGCAATCTGCTCGGTCACCTTGCAATGGGCGCTATGGTTATTAACAAATACGCCGAAGAGCTTAACATCAGCCCCAAAACCGCAATGCTGCTTGAGCATATGGTGTTATCACACCACGGCGATCCGGAGTTCGGCGCGGCGGTAAGACCTATGTTTATTGAGGCGGAGCTTTTAAGCGAGCTTGACCTTATGGATTCGCGCGTATACGAAATGCGCGAAGCGGTAGCCGCAACAAATTCCGAAGAATTTTCCTCACGTATTTGGGCTATGGATAACCGCAAGCTGTTTAACCACACAAGAACAGATTTGAATAATAACACAAAGTTATTCTAATAATAAAATTAAAAGGAAGGTTTTAAAAATGAAAATTACAAAGGATATGCTTATAGGCGAGGTACTTGATATTGACAGCAGTGCCGCAGAATACTTTTTTGAAATAGGTATGCACTGCCTCGGCTGCCCTGCTTCACGCGGGGAAAGCATCGAGCAGGCGTGCGAGGTTCACAGAACCGACTGCGACGCCCTGCTTGAAAAATTAAACAAGCATTTTGAAAATAAATAATGCTAAGCTTAAGGCTTAAAACCGTTGCAGCCCTTGTGCCATTTGGCGCAAGGGTTTGCGATATTGGTACGGATCATGCGCGGCTGCCTATTTATCTTATACAAAACGGCATTGCAAAAAGCGTTATTGCAGCGGATCTAAGGGAAAAGCCGCTTGAAAAGGCGCGCGAAAACATAAGGCTTGCGGGCGTTCTCGGAATTGATACAAGGCTTTGCAACGGATTTGACGGTATAGGCGCTGAGGAATTTGACGCCGCCGTTATAGCAGGCATAGGCGGCGAAGTGATATCCGGCATAATCGACCGCGCCGATATTTTAAAAAACGCCGATAAGCTGCTTATATTGCAGCCTACCACCTCGCCCGAAATATTAAGGCGCTTTTTGTGTGAAAACGGCTTTATGGCAGAAAAGGAAATTCCTGTTTTTGATAACGGCAAGCTTTATTCGGTAATGGCGGTACGCTTTTCGGGCAAAACAAAGGAATGCGGCGAAGCGTATTATTATATCGGCAGCATAAGCCCCGATACCCCTGCCGGCGTTATGTATATCAAAAAGCAGTATAACCGCATAACAAAGTGCGCAAAAGCGCTTGAAGATATACCTGAAAAGGTGCGGGAATACGAATATTACAATAATTTAAGCGAAGAGCTTGGGAGAATACTAAATGGCGTTTGACGGCGTTTTTTTACATAAAATAACAGCGGAGCTTTCCGCCGCGGAAAATTCGCACGTGGATAAAATATATCAGCCGTCTAAAGACGAGCTGGTCTTTTTGCTGCGCAAAAAGGGCTTTGTTAAAAAGCTGCTTATTACCGCGCGACCAGGTTATGCACGCCTGCATTTTACAGAGGGAAAGTACGAAAACCCGCAAACTCCGCCTATGTTTTGTATGCTTATGCGCAAATACCTCTCTGCCGCACGGCTGTTAAGCGTAACCCAGCCGGAGCTTGAGCGCATAGCAGAGCTTACCTTCAGTACGTCGAACGAATTGGGAGATATAATTGAAGTAAAGCTTATAGCCGAATTTTTGGGTAACAAAACCAATATTATTCTTGTGGGAGCAGACGGCAGAATCATCGATTCGCTAAGGCGCTCAGACCCCGAAAAGGACGAGCGCACCGTATTGCCGGGCGCCGTATATAAGTACCCCGACAGTCAGCATAAGCTAAACCCCGTTACCGAGGATATAAACACAATTTTAAGTGCCGCGAAAAATTACGGCGGCGACCTCGAAAAAGCGCTTCTTTCAGCCATACAGGGCTTTTCACCGCTTATCTGCCGCGAAACGGTTTATAAAGCGGATAAATGCGGCGATTTCAGATCGGCTTTAAATTCGGTTTTATATGATATAAAGTCGGGCGGTACTCCCCTGCTTTTACTTAAAAAGGACGGCACGCCGTTTGATTTTACCTATACCGATATATCGCAGTACGGCAATGAATTTGAAAAACGCACATATACCGACTTTTCGGAGCTGCTTGACGCATTTTACTCCGCACGCGAGGGCGCGGAACGTGTGCGCCACGCCGCCGCCGATATTATAAGGCTTGTAAACAACCTTAAAAGCCGCACCGAAAAAAAGCTGGCGCTAAGGCTTTGCGACCTTAAAAAGTGCGAAAACCGCGAAAATCTCCGCATTTACGGCGAGCTTTTAAAAGCCAATCTTTACCGCCTTGAAAGCGGCGCGCGTTTTGCAGAGGTTGAAAATTATTACGACGATATGAAAACCGTAAGAATACCGCTTGACCCTGCTTTATCGCCTCAAAAGAACGCCGTCAAATATTTTAAGGACTATAAAAAAACCTACACTGCCGAGCAAATGCTGACCCGCCTTACTGAAAAGGATCGCGATGAGCTTATATATTTTGATTCGGTGCTTGACAGCATAGCCCGCAGTAAAACCGCCGCCGATATTGCCGAGATACGCGAGGAATTGGCGCTTGCAGGTTATATTAAAAGGCAGGAAAAGCGCAAAAAAAACGCGCCGGCACCGAAATTGCAGGAATATGTATCTGCCGAGGGCTACAAAATTATTGTAGGAAAAAACAACAGCCAGAACGATTATTTAACCACCTCCTTAGCCGCAAAAAGCGATTTGTGGTTTCATGTAAAAAATCTGCCCGGTTCGCACGTTATAGTATTTTCGCACGGCGGCGAGGTTTCCGACGAAACAATACTTAAAGCGGCGCGCCTTGCGGCCTTAAACTCCAAGGCGGCGGCTTCCTCTAATACCGCGGTGGATTATACGCCGGTTAAATACGTTAAAAAGCCTAACGGCGCAAAGCCCGGAATGGTAATTTACACCGCAAACAAAACAGTTTACGTCACACCCGATAAGGGAGGTCTTACCGAATGAATATAGGCGTTTCAACAGCAAGCTTTTATCCCCTTGAAACCGAGCTTTCGCTTGAAAATTTGGGCAAAGCCGGCATAAAACACACCGAGGTATTTTTTAATGCGGCGTGCGAGCTTAAGCAGAGCTTTATCGATATGCTTATGGATATAAAGGAAGAATACGGCATAAGCGTTGCTTCGGTTCATCCCACAATGTCGCTTGCGGAATCGTTTATGATTTTTTCCGCCTACGAACGCCGCTACCGCGAGGCAGAGGAAGCATACCGCCGTTATTCCGAAGCGGCGGCACAGTTAGGCGCAAAATACATTATTATGCACGGCGGTAAGCCAAACGGCATTTTAAGCGACGAGGAATATTGCGAAAGATATATGCGCCTTAACGAAATAACAAAGGAAAACGGCGTACAGGTACTTCAAGAAAATGTTGTGCGTTTCAGGGCGGGCGATATTGAATTCTTGCGGTCTATGCGTAATATTTTGGGTAAAGACGCGGCGTTTTGCATTGATTTAAAGCAGGCGGTGCGGTGCGGCTGTAACCCGTTTGACCTTATTGAAGAATTTTCGGAAAATATAAAGCATTATCACATAAGCGATCAAAGCACCGCTTCGGACTGCCTTTTGCCGTTTTGCGGTTCTTTCCCGTTCAAAACTTTTTTTGATAAGCTTATTGAAAAAAATTACGGCGGCTCCTGCATTATAGAGGTGTACCGCAATTCATACAAAGAATATGAGGAAATTTATAACTCTTATAATCTTACTATTGCAAAATTAAAAGAATGCAGTTATAATAGTATAGATTTAAAGGACTAAGGAAAAGGGGAAAATCGTGAATAATATATCTTTAATCTCATTGTTAAAGCTTGCGGTAAAGCATATCTTTCTTTTAATATTTGCAGGTCTTGTTTGTGCGGCGGCGGCTTTTTCATACTGCAATTTTATAGCTCAGCCTAAATACTCCGCTACCGGTTCCGTTATAGTTACAAACGGAAGCATAATAAATAACAACGCCTCGGATACCGCTTCTCAAACCTCTTCAAAAAACGTAAGCTATACCGATATTAACGCCTCATTACAGCTTGCAGACACAATAAACGATATACTTAATACGAACGATATATATAAGCTTCTTTCAAACGAAGAGCAAAACAGATATTCGTATTCAAACCTTAAGGGACGCTCGACCGTAAAACGCAGAAGCACCGATTCGCTTTTTATAGACGTTACATTTACCGCCTCCACTCCCGAAGAGGCACAGCGCCTTGCCAACAGGTTTTTAAAGCTTGCGCCCGAATACATAGCAGATTATATACCCTCTGCCAATGCGGCGGTTACCACCTCGCCCGATAAGGCTGTTAAAACATACCCGCGCACCTCCTTTTTAACGGCTGCCGCAGCGCTTATAGGCGTTATAATAGCTTTTGCGGTTGTTTATATACTTTCGCTCTTTAATAACTCGATCAACAGCGAGGAAGATATTACGGATAATTACGATATTGCCCTGCTCGGCAATATACCCGATTTTGCAAGCGCAAAATCAAAGGAATACAGCGCATATAAAAAGGGAGGATATCAAAATGCCGGATATTAAAAACGCCGCCGCGGCAGCGCCTGTTAAAAAAGTGCCGTTTGCCGTTTCGGAAGCATATAAAAATATACGAACCAATTTGGTTTCAATACTTGCAAGGCAAGGCAATAAGGTTATCGCCGTATCAAGTCCCAACGCTTCCGAAGGAAAATCAACCACCGCCATAAATACGGCAATTTCGCTTTCACAGCTTAATAAAAAGGTAATTTTAATAGACGCAGACGCGCACCGTCCAAGTCTTCACAGCAAATTAAGGCTTGACAACAAAAACGGTCTTATGGACGTAATTAACGGTATTACGGATATTGACGGTACAGTTAAAAAATACAATACATATCTTGATATACTTACCGTAGGCAATATTCCCCAAAACCCGACTGAGGTTTTCGATTCCGTGGGTTTTGACGGTTTTTTAACCGCCGCTAAGGAAAAGTACGATTATGTTATAATTGATACTCCGCCCGTAAATCTGCTTTCGGACGCTTCTGTAATTTCTCAAAAATGCGACGGACTTGTTCTTGTTGTAAGAGCCGGAATTACCACACATTCAATGCTTAAGCGCTCGCTTTCCGCCCTTAAAATGCTTAATATAAACATTATCGGCATTATTCTAAACGGCACGGGCAACACATCAAAGCGTTATTATAAGGATTATTACAAAGCATATAAATAGTAACTGTGTTAAAAGCCGGACAATTTTATAGAGTCCGGCTTTAGTTGTTCGAAGGGAGGAATTAAAAATGCTGCTTGATATACATTCCCATATATTACCCGCTGTGGACGACGGCGCCTTTGACATAAGCGAATCGTTAATGCTGTTAGAGGCTATGCGGCTTCAGGGAATAACCGATGTTATAGCAACGCCGCATTTTTATCCTCTTGACGATAATTTTAACGAATATAAGGAAAGAATAAGCAACGCCTATAATCTTTTACTTAAAGAAACCGAAAATAAAAATTTGCCGCGTATTTTTGTCGGCAGCGAGGTGCTGTATTACCGATATATCGGCACAAGCGAAACCGTGTATGAGCTTTGCCTTAACCGGTCGCAATATCTGTTGCTTGAGCTTACCGACGAGTGTATATGCAAGGAATTTTTTGATGATATTGATAATTTGGTAAACAAACAGCGTATAATACCTATTATAGCCCATCTTGAAAGATACCGTAACGCCAAAAACTATAAAAAGCTGTTAAAATACATTAAAGATAACGGTATTTTGGCGCAGATCAATGCTTCCTCGCTCTTTTCGCAAAGCAGCCGCAGGGCAACCGAAAGGCTGATTAAGGGCGGTCACGTTAATTTCATCGCTACCGACGCACATTCTATGAAATCCCGTCCTCCTATGATGAAGCCGGCACTTGAATATATTTCCGAAAATATAGGCGCGGAATATGCAAGCGGCTTTATAAGAAATTCGCAAATACTGCTTGAAAAAATAACCGGAGATAATATATGATATCAGATAAGCTTACCGTAAACAATATAAACGGTCTTGAATTTATAACCTTTCCGCATTTTACCGCCTGCAATAAGGTACGCCATATTTTTTCCACAAGACTGGGCGGAGTAAGCCGCGGCAGATATTATTCTATGAATTTAAGCTTTACAAACGGCGACGACCGCGAAAACGTACTCGAAAATTACCGCCGCTTGTGCAATGCCGCGGGTATTGACGTTAATCACCTTGTTTTAAGCAGACAAACCCACACCGACAATATACGCGCAGTAACCTCTGCCGATTGCGGAACGGGAATTTTTAAAGAACCGTTTTGCGACGTTGACGGTCTTATTACAAACGAAAGCGGCGTTGCGCTTGTAACGCAATACGCCGATTGCACTCCCCTAATATTTTGCGACCCCGAAAAGGGAGTTATTGCTTCGTCGCACGCAGGCTGGCGCGGCACCGCTAAACGAATAGGTGAAAAAACGGTTGATAAAATGGTGACAGACTACGGCTGCAAGCGTGAAAACATTATTGCCGCAATAGGTCCCTGCATAGGCAAATGCTGCTACGAGGTTGACGACCCGGTAGCCGACGCACTGAAAAACATACCCTACCTTGATACCGATAAGGTACTTTTCAAAAAGGACAACAACAGATATATGCTTGACCTTGCCGGCACTAATAAACAAATACTTTTGCACGCCGGAATTAAGGAAAACAACCTTGATATAACCGACCTTTGCACCTGCTGCAACAGCGATGAATTGCACTCGCACCGTGCCACACACGGAGAACGCGGCAATTTGGCAATGATTATTGAGTTAAAATAGCCAAAATACATTTTCAGATTTGTATTGTTTTTATTTAACAAAACAAATCTGAATTTTTTTGCAAAAAACACTTTACAACTTTATCGTAATGAAGTATAATAACAACATCAAATTTAAAACCTAAAGGGGAAATCAAAAATGAAAAAGTTAATTGCACTGTTAATGAGCGTATGTATGCTCGCCGTATTCGCCGGCTGCGGAAGTAAGGATTCTTCAAAATCAGACAGCGAGTACATAAAGGAAAAAGGTAAGCTTGTTGTAGGTATTACCGATTTTAACCCGATGGATTACGAAGAGACCAAGGGCAGCGGCAAATGGATCGGCTTTGACGCCGATATGGCTAAGAAGTTTGCAAAGAGCCTCGGCGTTGACGTAGAGTTTGTTGAGATCGACTGGGACAACAAAATTATGGAGCTTGACGCTAAAAGCATCGACTGCGTATGGAACGGTATGACGATTTCAAATGAAGTTAAAAAAGGTATGTCGGTTTCAAATGCTTACTGCAAAAACACACAGGTTGTAGTTGTTAAAAAAGAGTTAGCAGATAAGTACCAAACTGTTGAAAGCGTTAAAGATTTAAAGTTTGCAGCCGAGGCAGGCTCCGCCGGCGAAGCCGCCCTTAAAGCCCTTAACTACAATGTAACAGCAGTTACCGCACAGGTAGACGCGCTTATGGAAGTAAACGCCGGCACATCTGACGCCGCGGTTATCGACCTTCTTATGGCGGGCGCAATGGTAGGCGAAGGCACAAGCTATGAAAATCTTGCTTACACGGTAGGCGTTGCAGAGGAAGAGGATTACGGCGTAGGCTTCAGAAAAGGCTCTGACCTTACCGAAAAGCTTAACCAGTTCTTTAAGGACTCCTACGGCGACGGTTCAATGCTTGAAATTGCCAAAACCTACGGCGTTCAGGAATCCGTAATCGAACAGAAATAATTAAAAGTGCATTGCACAGGCAGAGGGCATATCCTCTCTGCCTGCTTTGTGCTGTTTATGAGTAAAGGATTTATATATGTTTCAAACCGTAATTAAAACTCTTTTCGAGGGCTTTGGCACCACACTGCAAATATTTTTCTTCACGCTTTTGGGTGCCCTGCCGCTCGGTCTTATAATCGCATTCGGCTCTATGTCTAAATTTATGCCGCTTAAAGGTCTTGTAAAAACCGTTGTTTGGGTAATTCGCGGTACTCCCCTTATGCTGCAATTGCTTGTTATATATTACGGACCCGGCCTTTTACTGCATAATAATATATGGGGCGGCGGAAACGGCGGCAGAATGACCGCCGTGCTTACGGCGTTTATAATTAACTATGCCTGCTATTTTTCGGAAATTTACCGCGGAGGAATAGAAAGCATAGCAAAGGGACAGACCGAAGCAGGTCTCGTGCTCGGTATGACCAAAAGCCAAATATTTTTCAAAGTAATTCTTCTTCAGGTTATAAAGCGCATAGTTCCCCCTATGAGCAATGAAATTATCACACTTGTAAAGGATACGTCGCTTGCGCGCATAATCGCCGTTTACGAGCTTATCTGGAGCGGTCAGACCTTTATTAAGGGCGCGGCGATCATTTGGCCGCTGTTCTTTACGGGCGTTTTCTATCTTGTTTTTTGCGGTATACTTACAATACTTTTCGGGCTTATTGAAAAAAAGCTCGCTTATTTTAATGCGTGAGGTGAGCCTATGTCTGTATTAGAGGTTAAAAACATAAAAAAGAGCTTTGGTAAAACCGAGGTGCTTAAAAGCATAGGCTTTTCGCTTGAAAAGGGCGAGGTGCTTTCTATAATCGGCTCGTCGGGCAGCGGCAAAACAACACTGCTTCGCTGCATTAACTTTCTCGACTTTGCCGACGGCGGTACAATAACCGTAAACGGGAAAACGGTTTTTAACGGCGATTCGGATAAAAAGCTTACCGACGCCGAAATCAGAGACAACCGCCTGCATTTCGGGCTTGTATTTCAGTCGTTTAACCTGTTTCCGCAGTACAGCGTGCTGAAAAACGTGATGCTTGCCCCTACCCTTTTAAAGCGCGGCAGTACTGAAGAAATACGCAAAAAAGCGGAAGCGCTTATAGCGCGCGTGGGGCTTAGCGAAAAAATGAATAACTACCCGTGCGAGCTTTCGGGCGGTCAGCAGCAGCGTGTTGCGATTGCGCGCGCATTGGCGCTTGAGCCGGATATACTTTGCTTTGACGAGCCCACAAGCGCGCTCGACCCTGAGCTTACGGGCGAGGTTTTAAGGGTTATTAAAGACCTTAAGGCCGCAGGCAGTACAATGATAGTTGTAACCCACGAAATGGAATTTGCAAAAAACGTTTCCGATAAGGTGCTCTTTATGTCCGAAGGCGTAATTGAGGAATACGGCACGCCTGAAGAGGTATTCGGCTCGCCCAAATCGGAAAAAACAAAAAGCTTTTTAAATAAATCGCTTGAAAGCTTTTAGGAGAAAAAATTATGTCGCTTAACAAAGTAAACGAAGAAATGATAAACGATTTGTACGACCTTATACTCTCGCTTAAGGATAAGCAGGATTGCCGCGACTTATTTTCGGATATGTGCACCAATAAAGAGGTTGAGCAAATGGCGCAGCGAATAAGAGCCGCACGCCTTTTGCTTGAGGGTAAGACATATAACGAGGTTATTGACGAAACAGATATATCCTCTGCCACACTATCCCGCGTTTCGCGCTGCGTACAGTACGGCAGCGGATATAAGCGGCTTGTTGAGTATAAAAAATAAAAAGCAAAGCAATCACGGTACGACTGTGCTTTGGTTGCTTTTTTCTTGCCTCTTGCAGAAAAACGGCGCAAACAGGTTTTACCTGTTTGCGCCGTGTGTTAATTTTATGCTTACATAAGACTTCTGTAAATTTCGGCAATTTCCTCAACGCTTGTGTCGCGCGGGTTTCCGGGACGGCAGGCGTCCGCAAAGGCAGACTCGGCAAGCGCGGGAATATCCTCTTCCTTAACAATTCCCTTTAAGGTTGAGGGAATACCCACATCCTCGGAAAGCTTGCGAACGGCGTCAACAGCCGCTTTGCGGTATTCCTCCTTGGTCATATTATCAACGCCCTCAACTCCCATTGCGCGGGCTATATCCTTATATTTTTCACCGGTATATTCGGCGTTATACGCCATAACCGCCGGCAAAAGTATTGCGCACGCCTTACCATGCGGAGTATCGTAATAAGCCGAAAGAGTATGAGCCATAGAATGGTCTACGCCGAGCCCCACGTTTGAAAAGCCCATACCGGCAACATACTGACCGAGAGCCATACCCTCTCTTCCCTCTTTGCCGTTTTTAACCGCGTCTCTTAAAGAACGCGCGATTATTTCAATCGCTTTAATGTGGAACATATCCGAAAGCTCCCATGCTCCCTTGGTTATGTAACCCTCAATAGCGTGTGTAAGCGCGTCCATACCGGTAGCCGCGGTAAGCGACGCCGGCATAGTAGACATCATATCGGGATCCACAACAGCCACAACCGGAATATCGTGCGCGTCTACGCATACAAATTTACGTTTTCTTTCAACATCGGTAATAACATAGTTAATGGTAACCTCTGCCGCGGTGCCTGCGGTAGTGGGAACCGCGATAATCGGAACGCATTTATTCTTTGTGGGAGCAACGCCCTCAAGCGAGCGAACGTCCTCAAATTCGGGATTTGCAATTATAATGCCGATTGCCTTTGCGGTATCCATTGAAGAACCGCCGCCGATGGCTACTATACAGTCTGCATTTGAAGCCTTAAACTCGGCAACGCCGTGCTGTACGTTCTCAATAGTAGGGTTGGGCTTAATATCTGAATAAAGCTTATATTCAATGCCTGCGTTATCAAGAATATCGGTAACCTTTTTTGAAACGCCGAATTTCACAAGATCCGGATCGGAAGCGACAAAGACCTTTTTGAAGCCCCTGCTTTTAATTTCATCGGGTATGGCGTTTATGGCGCCTGCGCCGTGATAAGATGTTTCGTTAAGCATAAATTTGTTCATAAGGATTCACCTTTCCTTTTTTCTTTCATTATACATAACAAAAATCATATATTCAATGGCGAATTTATGAATTTTATGTTACTTCTCAATAACAACGTCTGATTTTTAACCTTTATTTAATTAAGGACATAGCTATTTGTTAATTTAGGTTTGAAATTTTTTCTATTATACTTAACGATTCTTTATAAACCGTATCAACATTTTTCTTATTTTCAAGCACCGTATCGGATACGCGGCGGCAGGAAATTCCTAACCCTTCGGGCAAATTACCGAAGGTATCGGTTTTTGTAAAGCTGTAAAAATCCTCCCCGAATTTTAAGGGCTCGCCTTCAAATATGCCTTCCCCGTCTGAAAGTCCGCTTAAATACTTGTAGGATTTTTCGTCTGTAATATACAGCAGTGCGTTTTGGTCGCCTGCAATAAGCGATTGCAACTTTGTAAGCATAGTATTTTTATATTGCACGTTTCCAGAATTATCGGTAAAGCTGCAATTTATAACCTGAACGTTAACCGCGCCGTCGCCGTTAATATCCGAAGCATATTTTTCAATATATTCGGCTATTTTATCGGTCTGCTCGTCAAGCGCGGCGGTATAGGTGAAATAAACCACCTCAAGATCGTATTTTGTGCGTGTGGCGCATTGGGTTATAAGCACTGCAAGAATTACGGTCACGGCAACTATCGCCGTAACGTGCCATTTATACTGAAACCAAAAATTATCCCATTTTTCCTTGGGCGTTTTCGGAACTATTGCAACCTCGCTGGGCTTCGGCGGCGCTTTCATTTCGCCGCTTTGCATTTTTTTAAGCTCTAAAAATTCCTCGCGTGCGCGGCGCTGCTCCTCAAGTATTTCATTTTTATTATCAGCCATATCAACTCCACCTCGTTAATAATATAACATTTAAAATTACATTATGCAAGCATACATTAAAGTACGCTGTGTAAACATTTTATAAATATTTTTATAAAAGTTTATTTTCGGCGCAAATTTTTGTTTACACGGCAATAAAAAAGTGGTACAATGTCTGTTGTATGGGAACTTTATTGTAATCTCATTAAAATACTTTACAGGAGGAATTTTCAATGGCCAGAAAATTCAAGACCATGGACGGTAATAACGCCGCGGCACATGTTGCCTATGCGTTTACCGAGGTAGCAGGCATCTACCCGATAACACCGTCCAGCCCGATGGCAGACTATGTTGATCAGTGGTCGGCTCAGGGGCTTAAAAACATATTCGGCACTACCGTAAACGTTGCCGAAATGCAATCTGAAGCCGGTGCTGCCGGTACAGTACACGGCTCTTTGGCAGCCGGTGCTTTAACCACCACCTTCACCGCTTCACAGGGACTTTTACTTATGATCCCGAATATGTACAAAATCGCGGGCGAATTGCTCCCCTGCGTTTTCCACGTATCGGCTCGCTGCGTAGCAAGCCATGCGCTTAACATTTTCGGCGACCATTCGGACGTTTATGCCTGCCGTCAGACCGGCTTTGCAATGCTTGCCGAAACCAACCCGCAGGAGGTTATGGACTTAGGCCCCGTTGCTCACTTAGCTTCTATTGAGGGCAGAGTTCCGTTCATCAACTTCTTCGACGGTTTCAGAACCTCACACGAAATTCAGAAAATTCAGATTTGGGATTATGAGGATCTTAAAGAAATGTGCGATATGGACGCAGTTGAGGCGTTCAGAAAGCGCGCCTTAAATCCTGAGCACCCCGTAATGCGCGGCTCTCACGAAAACGGAGATATTTTCTTCCAGCACCGCGAGGCCTGCAATAAGTATTACGACGCTATCCCCGATATCGTTGAAAAGTATATGAACAAGATCAACGAAAAGATCGGCACCGACTATAAGCTCTTTAACTACTACGGTGCACCCGATGCCGAAAAGGTTATTGTGGCTATGGGCTCTATCTGCGACGTTGCGGAAGAGGTTATAGATTACTTAACCGCAAAGGGCGAAAAGGTAGGTCTTGTAAAGGTACGTCTTTACCGTCCTTTCAAAGCGGACAAGCTGGTTGCGGCTATTCCGTCTACCGTTAAGAAGATAGCGGTTCTTGACAGAACAAAGGAGCCCGGCGCATTGGGCGAGCCGCTTTATCTTGACGTTGTTGCCGCTTTGGCTGAAGAAGGCAGACATATCGACGCTGTTGTAGGCGGCAGATACGGTCTCGGTTCTAAGGATACCCCGCCTTCAAGCATTTTTGCAATTTACAAGGAGCTTGATAAGGCAGAGCCTAAGCACAACTTCACCATCGGTATTAACGATGATGTTACCAACCTTTCACTCCCCGAGGAGGAAGCTCCGAACACCGCAGCGGAAGGCACAATCGAGTGCAAGTTCTGGGGTCTCGGCGGCGACGGTACCGTTGGCGCTAACAAAGACTCTATCAAGATCATCGGCGACCATACCGATAAATACGTTCAGGCTTACTTCCAGTATGACTCGAAGAAGACCGGCGGTATTACCATTTCTCACCTGCGTTTCGGCGATAAGCCGATCAAGAGCCCCTATTACATAAACAAGGCCGACTTTGTTGCCTGCCACAACCCGTCTTATGTAACAAAGGGCTACAAGATGGTTAACGACGTTAAACCCGGCGGCGTATTCCTTATTAACTGCCAGTGGAATCTTGACGAGCTTAACCACCATATGCCGGCTGAGGCTAAGCGTTATATCGCTAAAAACAACATTCAGCTTTACACCGTTAACGCTATCGACATTGCGGCTGAAATCGGTCTCGGCAAGCGTACCAATACCGTTTTACAGTCTGCTTTCTTCTCGCTTTCAAAGGTTCTTCCCGAAGCTGAGGCTATCGGCTATATGAAGGAAAAAGCCCAGAAGTTTATGAAGAAGGGCAAAGAGATAGTTGAAATGAACGAAAAGGCTATCGACGCAGGCGCTACCGCTTACGTTAAGATAGACGTTCCGGCTGACTGGGCAAACGCTGTGGATAACACTGCTCCCGTTAAGGAAGAGGGTCCGGCTAAGCTTGTTAAAATGGTTGACGATATAATGAAGCCCGTAGGCCTTATGAACGGCGACGCACTGCCTGTTTCCGCATTTATGGATCACGCAGACGGTACGTTCGAGCAGGGCGCTTCCGCTTACGAGAAACGCGGCGTTGCGGTTATGGTTCCCGAATGGAATCCCGATACCTGCGCTAAGTGCAATAAGTGCGCGTTTGTTTGCCCGCACGCTACTATCCGTCCGTTTGTTCTTACCGACGAAGAAGCGGCTGCCGCACCTGCTACCTTAAAGGTTGCTCCCAAGCCGTTCCTTAAGACGGATTACAAGTACGCTTTAACCGTTTCCCCGCTTGATTGTATGGGCTGCGGAGTTTGTATCGGTGTATGTCCGACCAACTCCCTTAAAATGGTTTCACAGGAATCTCAGCTTGAAGAGCAAAAGTCTTTCGATTACTGCGTAGCAAAGGTAACCGAGAAGAAGGACGTTGCAACAGACGCAAACGTTATTACCTCTCAGTTCAAGAAGCCGCTGCTTGAATTCTCAGGCTCCTGCGCCGGCTGCGCCGAGACCTCTTATGCACGTCTCATTACTCAGCTCTTCGGCGACAGAATGTATATTTCAAACGCTACCGGCTGCTCGTCCATTTGGGGCGGCCCTGCCGCTACCTCTCCGTACACCACAAACGCCGATGGTCACGGTCCTGCATGGGCTAACTCTCTGTTTGAGGATAACGCAGAGCACGGCTACGGTATGTACTTAGGTCAGAAAGCTATCCGCGACCGTCTTATAGGCGAAGTTAAGCAGATCGCTCAGTCTGACAAAGCAAGTGCAGACGTTAAGGCGGCGGCAGACGCTTACCTTGCAACGCTTGAAGACGGTGCTAAGAATGCAGATGCTTCTAAGGCATTGGCAGACGCCATTGAAAAAGCCGGCGCAGATTGCGCACTCTGCAAGGACGTTTTGGCTCATAAGGAATACCTCTCCAAGAAGTCGGTTTGGATCTTCGGCGGCGACGGTTGGGCTTACGACATCGGCTTCGGCGGTGTTGACCACGTTTTAGCACAGGGCAACAACGTAAACATTATGGTATTCGATACCGAGGTTTACTCCAACACAGGCGGTCAGGCTTCCAAGGCTTCAAACATCGGTCAGGTTGCACAGTTCGCGGCTGCCGGCAAGGCAATCGCCAAGAAGAGCCTTGCCGAAATCGCTATGTCTTACGGCTATATCTATGTAGCTCAGATTGCTATGGGCGCTGATATGAACCAGACCCTTAAGGCTCTTAAAGAAGCTGAGGCTTACAACGGTCCGTCGCTCGTTATCGGTTACGCTCCGTGCGAAATGCATTCTATTAAGGGCGGAATGGTTAACTGCCAGAAAGAAATGAAGAAGGCTGTTGACTGCGGATACTGGGATATGTTCCGTTACAACCCAGCGCTTAAGGCTGAGGGCAAAAACCCCTTCACGATAGACAGCAAGCCGGCTACCGCCGACTATAAGGACTTCATTATGGGCGAGGCGCGTTACTCCTCACTCACACGCTCCTTCCCCGATCGTGCAGAGGTTCTGTTCGATAAAGCTGAAAAGACCGCAAAGGCGCGCAGAGCGCACCTTGAAAAGCTCTTAAAGCTTTACGGCGAATAATAATTCACCTTTTTATAATCGGCTTTGCGAAAATTTCGCAAAGCCGATTTTTGTAACCCTTTTTTAACTGTTATTTTAGCTTTGGTAGTGTATAATATATAAGTAAGAATTTTTTATTTATCCGGATGTGTTTACGCTATGGTTTTTTCAAGCCTTACTTTTTTATTTCTTTTTTTGCCGCTTAACCTATTAGTTTATTTTTTTGCTAAGGATATTAAAGCAAAAAATACCGTTATGCTGGTATTTTCGCTTATATTCTATGCGTGGGGCGAACCGGTTTACATACTGTTATTAGTTGGTATGACCCTTGCCGATTGGTATTTGACCCTTAAAATCGCCGTTAATAAGCGCAGACCTAAAAAAGCAAGGCTGCTGCTCGCCTCGGTTATAGGGTTAGATCTTTTATTGCTCGGCATTTTTAAATACGGCACGTTTACACTTGCAAATCTCAATCACCTTTTCGGTTTTCCGAAAACTGTTCCGTCAATTGCGCTTCCTATCGGTATTTCGTTTTACACGTTTCAGCTTATGACATATTGTATAGACGTATACCGCGGAGAGGTAAAAGCGCAGAGAAGCTTTAAAATGCTGCTGCTTTACGTCAGTATGTTTCATCAGTGCATTGCCGGCCCTATCGTTCGTTATAAAGACGTAAACCGCGAGCTTGAAAATCGCAGAGTCACTTACACCGATATAGCGGACGGTATCAACCGTTTTGTAACCGGTCTTGCCAAAAAAGCAATACTTGCAAACACCTGCGCCGCAATAACCGATAAGCTGCTTATTGCCGACGGCGGTGATTTTTCGGCTTTATCGGCAAAAAGCGCTCTTTCGCTTTGGGTGGGCGTTCTTGCGTTTACTCTGCAAATATATCTCGATTTTTCGGCATATTCCGATATGGCTATCGGTATGGGCAGAATGATAGGTATACATTATCTTGAAAATTTTGATTATCCCTATATGTCGGCTTCCGTAACGGAATTTTGGCGGCGCTGGCATATTTCCTTAGGCTCGTTTTTCAGGGATTATCTTTATATACCGCTCGGCGGCAACCGCAAGGGAGCCGTACGCACCGTATTCAATCTTTTTGTTGTTTGGGCGCTTACAGGTCTTTGGCACGGCGCTTCATGGAATTTTGTGCTGTGGGGCATTTATTTCTTTATATTTATATCGCTTGAAAAGCTGTTTTTGGGGAAATTACTCGGCAAAAACCGTGCGCTTGCCCATTTATATTTACTGATAATTGTATTTTTCGGCTGGATACTTTTTAAATTTGAAAACCTTTCCGACGTATGGTGTGTTCTAAAGGGTATGTTTGGGGCAAACGGCAATAAATTTTCGGATTTTGAAACCCTTACAACAATAAAAAGCTATATAATTATACTTTTGGTATCAGCGCTTGCCTGCACGCCGGCGGCACGCAATATATCGATCAATTTAAAGGCGTTTTCGCTTAAATCCACAAGGGCGCTTACCGGCTTTGCAATACTGCAAATAGCCATTCCTGCGGTTTTGCTGCTTTTCTCGGTTGCGGCGCTTGTGGGAAACAGCTACAACCCATTCCTGTATTTCAGATTTTAGGTGCTAAAAATGAAAATTAACGAACAAAACAACAGTGATAACGAAGCAAAAGAAATACTTTGCAACCAAAGAAAGCTCAGAATACTTAATATCATATACGTAAGGTTTTTTATTGTTTTGCTTTTTGCCTTTTTTGTGCTTTCCCTGATAATTCCGTTAAGACCGAAATACTCTGAAAGCGAAAAGCGCGAGCTTGCTAAGTTTCCTAAATTTACAATATCGGCATTTTTTTCGGGCAAATATTTTTCCGGTTTAAACGAGTGGTATTCCGATACATTTCCCCTGCGCGATACGTTTACAAATTTAAACGCTCGCCTTACCGGGCTTTACGGTAAAACCAAGGTGCAAATTCACGGCACGGTTGAAAAAAGCGACGATATTCCCGAAGCTTCAGGCGCCGCGTCCGGCGAAGACTCGTCCGCCGCCTCTTCTGCCGAAAGCAATTCATCGGAACCGCCGCAATCAAGTGAAACGCCAAGCGCAGATACGCCGTCAAAGCCCTCAGAACAGCCTGCCCAAACCACGCAAACCTTAGGCGCTCTTCTTATAAAAGGCGACACGGCATACGAATATTATAACTTTGTGCGCAGTACGGCAGACAGCTATACCGCAGCAATAAACCGCGCGGCGCAGCTGCTTTCCGATAAAGCCGCCGTTTATGATATGATAGTACCGACAAGTATGGGCATAACGGCTCCCGAAGATGTAGTTAAAGGCATAAATACCTCAGACCAGAATAAAGCTATTAACTATATGTATTCGGGTATGAGCGGCGTTAAAACCGTCCCGATTTTTGATACAATGAAGGCTCATAAAAACGATTATATATATTTCCGCACCGACCACCACTGGACAGCCCTCGGCGCGTATTACGCCTACTGCGATTTTATAAAGCTTACAGGCGCCACACCAAGCCCGCTTGACAACTTTACCCTAAGGGAGTTTCCGGGATATTTGGGTTCGTTTTACTCTTCAAGCGGCAAGCTGCCCTCATTAGCGGCAAACCCCGATACGGTTTATGCCTATCAGCCGCGCGAAACCAACACCTTAGAGGTGCATTACGAAAACGGAACGGTCGGCACGGCGGATATTATATCGGATATGTCTGCTTCTCCGCAAAAATATCTTACCTTTATCAAGGGCGACAGACCCTTTGAAATAATAACAAACCCCGAAAAAAGCGACGGTTCGGCTTGCATAATTGTTAAAGAATCCTTCGGCAACGCGTTCGTGCCGTTTCTTGTTTCGCACTATCAAAACGTTTATATTGTAGATTACAGATATTTTTCAAAAATAGACGCGCGCGGGCTTTTACAGCTTTGTACCGATACGGGCGCCCGCGACGTGCTGTTTTTAAACAACATTTCCGCAACAAGAAACAAAAGCCTTGTAGCGGCGATCGACTCATTTATAAGATAAAGCATAATAAAAACATTTTAATGTCATATAAAGACATTGTAATGGTATGAAAAATATGGTATAATATATTTTGAAATTCTGATTTTCGGAGGTAAGTTATGAATAAAGATATTACACTTGTGGTAATGGCGGCAGGTATGGGCAGCCGTTTCGGCGGTCTTAAGCAAATAGCGCCCATAGGCAAAAACGGTGAAATACTGCTTGATTACTCGGTTTACGACGCAGTTAAGGCAGGCTTTAACAAGGTTGTTTTTGTTATAAAGCACGCTATTGAGGACGATTTTAAGGCGGTTACCGCAAAGCATATTGAAAAAATGGTGAAAACCGAATATGTTTTTCAGGAAACGGACAGGCTGCCCGAAGGCTTCACCTGCCCTGCCGACCGTGAAAAACCGTGGGGTACAGCGCATGCCGTACTTTGCTGCAAGGATGTTGTTAAAGAGCCGTTTGCCGTTATAAACGCAGACGATTATTACGGCAAGACTGCATTTTTGCATATGGCGGATTTTCTTCGTAACAATAGCAGCGATTACTGCATGGTAGGCTTCCGCCTTGCAAACACACTTACCGAAAACGGTTCTGTTTCGCGCGGAGTTTGCGAAATAGAAAACGGCGAGCTGAAATCCGTTACCGAGCGCACCAAAATTGTAGACTGCAAATACACCGAAGACGACGGCAAAAGCTGGACTCCCTTAGCTCCTGATACGGTGGTTTCAATGAATCTTTGGGGCTTTATGCCCGATTTATTCGGTTATGCCGAAAACGGTTTCAAGGAGTTTTTAAAGGAAAAAATAAATGTTCCCAAATCCGAATACTTTTTGCCGAGCGTTGTAACAAAGCTTATAGAAACCGGTGAAAAGCGCGTAAAGGTTCTTATTGCCGAGGATAAGTGGTACGGCGTTACATATAAAGAGGATAAGGATATGGTTTCGGCGGCGCTTAACAAAATGGCAGACGAAGGTCTTTACGAAGGGATTTAATGCATTATGAAATTTATTACTGTTGATACATATGAAAAAATGAGCCGCCACGCGGCAAATATTATTTCGGCACAGGTAATAATTAAGCCGGAAAGCGTTTTAGGTCTTGCAACCGGTTCTTCACCGCTGGGCACCTATAAGCAGCTTATAGAATGGTACAATAAGGGCGATATTGATTTCAGCTCGGTCACCTCTGTAAACCTTGACGAATATGTTGGTCTTGACGGTAAAAACGAGCAAAGCTACCGCTATTTTATGAATCACAATTTCTTTGATCACATAAATATCAGCATTAACAATACCTTTGTTCCCAACGGCTGTGCAGTTGACTTAGCCGGAGAGGGTCAGCGTTACGACGAGCATATAGCAAAGCTCGGCGGTATTGATCTTCAGCTTTTGGGAATAGGTCTTGACGGTCATATCGGCTTTAACGAGCCCGATAAATACTTCGTTAAAAGCACCCACGTTGTAGATCTGCACGAAAGCACCATAAAAGCGAATTCACGCTTTTTTGCCAATGAAGACGATGTTCCGAAAAAGGCAATTACAATGGGTATGGTATCCATTATGCAGGCAAAGAAAATTTTGCTTATAGCCAACGGCAAGGCAAAGCGCGATATACTTGAAAAGGCTTTCTACGGACCTATAACCCCCGAAATTCCGGCTTCAATTTTACAGCTTCACCCTGATATTACGGTAATTTACAGCGAAAATTGAGGCGGTAAAATGATTATTTATAATGCCGAAGTAAACGGCGAATTAAAAACAGTTGTAACCGATGGCGGGAAAATTATGTCGGTTGAAGAAAATCGGCAAAGCGGCGATATAAACGCCGAGGGCTGCCGCCTTATACCGGGGCTTATAGACGTACATACCCACGGCTGCATAGGAATGGACACAATGGACGCGAATTTTGAGCCGATGTGCCGCTTTTATGCAGAGCACGGCACAACCTCTTTCCTGCCCACCACTATGACAATGGGGTACGACAGCCTTTTAAAGGTAGTAAACGCCAAAACAGATTTTAAGGGTGCTGATATTTTAGGCTTTCATTTTGAAGGGCCCTATATTTCCGAAAAGCATAAGGGCGCGCAGAATGAAAAATATATAAAAAACCCGTCCGTAACTGAGTTTGCGCAGTTTAAAAACGTTAAGATGATAACGTTAGCCCCCGAAAGGCCCGGCAGTATGGAATTTATTAAAGCCGTAACGCCCGATTGCATTGTGTCCATAGGTCATACCGACTGTGATTTTGATACCGCAAACGAGGCTATAAAAAACGGTGCCGACTGCCTTACGCACATTTATAACGCAATGCCGCCGTTTCATCACCGCAACCCCGGACCTATCGGCGCAGGGTTTGTAAATAATATATACGCGCAGATAATATGCGACGGTTTTCATATTTCAAAGCCGGTGGTGCTTGCCACCTACAAAATGTTCGGTCCAGACCGTATGACCCTTATAAGCGACAGTATAAGAAGCGCGGGTCTGCCGGACGGCGAATATGAATCGGGCGGACTTAAAGTGTTTTTAAAGGACGGCGCGGCGCGCCTTGCCGACGGAACGATTGCAGGCAGCAGCGCAACACTGCTTGACTGCGTTAAAACCGCGGTTAAATTCGGAATACCGTTTAACGACGCTGTAAGAATGGCAAGCCGCACGCCCGCCGAAATGTTAGGCATAAATAAGGGACAGATAAAACCCGGATTTGACGCGGATATGCTTATAGTTGACAGCGATATTAACATTAAAACGGTTATTATAAACGGGGAAGTATTTAAGTAATGCTAAAAACAAACGTAATGCGTATACTGGATAAAGAAAAAATCGCATATGAGCCGTTTTCTTACTCGCCTGAGCTTACAGAGGGCGTTAAAATTGCCGAGGTTTTGGGTGAAAACCCGAAATATGTTTTTAAAACCCTTGTTACCGAATCGGGTGCCAAAGAGCATTTTGTATTTGTAATACCCGTAGCCGAAACGCTTGATTTAAAGGCGGCGGCACGCGCGGTAGGCGCTAAATCCGTTTCAATGCTTAAGCAAAAGGAGCTTTTACCGCTTACAGGCTATATTCACGGCGGCTGCTCCCCTATCGGAATGAAAAAGAGGTTTAAAACCGTTATAGATGAAAGCGCAATGGAGCTTGAATTCTTTTATGTAAGCGCGGGTAAGGTAGGCTTTCAGGTAAAGCTTTCACCGAAAGAGATTTGCAGACTTACAAACGCGGACTTTGCAAAAATTACCGTATAGGCAAGCGAGAATAATCCGTCACTCTCTTAAGGGTATTACGGATTCTTTCGCGCTTTGCGCTCAGAATGACAAGTCGTTTTGCCATTGCAAACGCCATCAGGTGTACAGCAATCCGTTTGCCCTCCCTCCACGTCATTGCGAGCGCCGAAAGGTGCGCGGCAATCCGCTCCTTTTCATAAAAGGGAAACGGATTCTTTCGCGCTTTGCGCTCAGAATGGCGTTTTTTTGTCATTGCGTGCAATGCTAAGCTATTCTCCAATCCGTAATCCCTTTTTAAATAAAATGCAGTGTTTTTCGAACAAAACGCTGAAATAACAAAGAGGCGGCTATAAAAGCCGTCTCTCATTTTTTTTAAAATAATTTTAACACACTATATTAAATAAAGTCCCGAATCAAGCACTGCAAAGCGATTGTCCCCCGCCTTAACATATTGATGTACCGGTTCTTCGAACTGCTCATATTCAAACACGCTGTAAGAGTTTAAATCAACGCTTATAAGCTTTTTAGAGCCCTTGTTGCTTATCATAACGCTGTCGCCCTCTATAAAAAGGCTTACGGGTTTATTAAATGGCGATTTATTACCGCCTATGCGCAGCTCTTCGCGCATTGTGGCAAGGTTGTACCTTAACAGCACATTGCAGTCTGCAAAGCACGCCCAAAGCGTATTTTTATAAAGCGCTATATCTGCGGCATTGCAGCCGCGGTATTTAAGCTCGCCTGTCCATAAGAGTGAAGCGTCGGTATCGAGTAATCTGGCTGTTCCGTTGCCGTGCAGTAAAAAGACCTTGCTGTTGGGCAAAACGATGGATTTAACCGCTATATAATTGTTGCACAGCATTGAAACCGACTTATAATTGTTCCCGAACTTTGTAAGCAAATAAATATTTTTTGCAACATCGGTAAAACGGCCGTTATCAAAGGTTATCATTTTATAGGCAACTATAACGTTGTCGTCAACCGTATCCTTAAGATACGAAAATATTATACCGCTTGGCGTGGGCATAACCTCAAACACCTTGCCTGCAAAAACCTGTTTCAATTAAAAGCACCTACATTTCCGCCTTCAAGCATTTTTTGCGCCGCCAACAGCACGCCAGCGTGGGCACTGTGAAAATTAAGTCCGCCCTGCATCCATGCGGCATAAGGCTCGCGCAGCGGTCCGTCTGCCGAAAGCTCTATTGAAGCGCCTAACGTAAAGGCTCCCGCCGCCATAATAACCTCGTCGGCATAGCCGGGCATAGGCGAAGGTTCGGGAATAACAAATGCGTCTACCGGAGCGCCGCTTTGCATACCGCGGCAAAAGGCAATAAGTCCCTCGCGCGAGCCTAAGGTTACACACTGTATAATATCCCCGCGTTTTTCGTTATATTCGGGCGTTACTGCAAAACCGAGCGTTTTAAACAAAAGCGAGGTATACACGGCGGTTTTAAGCGCCTCGCCCACCACGTGCGGAGCAGAAAAAAGCCCCATATAAAGCTCGCGGCTGTGACCTAACGTAGCGCCCACCTCGCGCCCTACGCCGGGGCAGGTAAGCCTGCCCGCGCATTTTTCAACAAGGTCGTGCCTGCCGGCAATATAACCGCCGGTAGGCGCTATTCCGCCGCCCGGATTTTTAATAAGCGAGCCTGCGCATATATCTGCTCCCACATCGCACGGTTCCTTTTTCTCGGTAAATTCACCGTAGCAGTTATCAACCATTATTACGGTTTCGGGCGATACCTCCTTAACCGCACGGCAAAGCTCTTCTATAACGTCCACCGTAAGGCTCGGTCTTGTGCTGTATCCGCGCGAGCGCTGAATATAAGCCATTTTATAATTATCTGCGCTGAGCGCCGCCTTTATTGCCGCTATATCGGGCGTACCGTCGCTTTTAAGCTCGGTCTGGCGGTAGATTATACCCATATCCGCAAGCGAACCGTCGTTTTTTTCATCAATTCCTATAACGCCCGTAATCGTATCATAGGGTCTGCCCGTAAGACAAAGCATTTTATCCCCCGGCCGCAGTATTCCGAAAAGCGCCACGGCAAGGGTATGCGTGCCGCAGGTAAAATTATGGCGCATAAGCGCGTCCTCCGCGCCCATAACGTCCGCCATAACCTTTTCAAGTATTTCTCTGCCGCGGTCGTCGTAGCCGTAACCCGTAGAGCCTGCCATTGCCGATTCGCTTACCCCGTTTTTTATGTAAGCGTTTAAGACCTTTAGCTGATTATACTCGGTTATACCGTCAATTTCTTTAAAAACACTCTCGCATTTTTCGGTGATTTCCTTATCAAGCCTTAAAAGCCTTTCATCTATATTAAAAAACTCATTTATACTCATTTATTATTGCAAACCTTTTACTTAATTTTTCAAATCCGTATTTTTCGTAATATCCCGTAAGCCTGTCTTCGCAGCAGGCAATAATATATTTGCCGCGGTTCTTTTGTATTATTGCGGTAAGCGCTTTTTTACCGTAACCCTTTTCCTTGCTTACAATGCCGTTTATTAAAGCATAATTACCGGAATTAAAGCTTAAAGCCGCGCATTTTTCCTTTATCCCGTAATACTCTGCACAGCCGCGGTTAAGCCGCCTGCACCAATCCACAGCAAATTCGGGATAAGGCGGCAGCGAAAAATCGGGTATATCAAAAAGCTTATACAGTTCATCGCTTGAAAGCCTGTCCCCCGCCGTTTCGCCGCTTATATCGCCTAACCTGCGCATAACGTTTACTGCGATATAGTTATTTTTAAGCTTAATTGCGGTATCTTCGGGGCAAAATACAGAGCTTGGCGAAATTAAGCTTAAAAACTCAAAAAGCTCCTCGGTGCAAACCGCACCGCCGCTTATTGTCATATTTCCGCCCGAAAGGCTTATATATGCGCCGCCCTGCTGCCGCCAGAAAAGGATGCTGTTATCAAAACGAAAGCTGTCGTACAGGCATTTGATTTTTAAATACCCTGCGTCGAAACCCGAAATATCGGGCAAATCGGAAACAAGCCTTATCACCGTATTTTACCGCTGCAAATTCCGTTTATCATATACCTTGCCAATAAATATGCGTTTTCAATATCGCTTTTATCCGCAACCGAAGACGGCGAATGTATATATCTGCAGGGAACCGAAATTGCAAGCGTACGCACGCCGCCGCGGCTTAAATGCACGGAGCCTGAGTTATTTCCGCCTGCTACCGCCGCCTTCGGCTGGCATTTTATGCCGCTTGAAAGCGCCGCATTATAATAATCGCGGTCGTAAACGGTGGCTCTGTCCATAAACGATACTGCGGGACCGCCGCCAAGCGCGCATACCCTGTGCGCATTATCAACCTCCGCTATATCCGCGGCGGTGGTTGCTTCAAGCACAACAGCCGCGTCAGGCGCGACGGAAAACGCCGCTGTTTTAGCGCCGCGAAGCCCTACCTCCTCCTGAACGGTAAAGGTGGCGTAAAAATCGTATTCGCTCTCTTCAAGCAATAGGGCAAGCAAAATAGCACAGCCTGCGCGGTCGTCTATTGCTTTTGATTTTATTTTTTCCTCGGTTTCGGCATAATCGCCGCATATAACCGCACGGTCCCCAAGGGATACAAGACCTAAAGCCTCTGCCCTGTCGGCGGCGCCTATATCGATATAAAGGCTGTTTTCCTGCGGCAGCTTTTTCTTTTCCGAGCCGGATAAAAGATGAACGGGCTTTCCCGATATAACGCCGTTTACGTTTCCTATTTTAACGCGCCTGAACATAAGCACCGCGGTATCTATACCGCCTACGGTGTGAAATTTTAAAAAGCCGTCGTCTGTTACAGAAGAAATTATAAGCCCGACCTCGTCCATATGCGCGTCTGCCATAAGCCTTTTACAGCTTTTATTTTTGCCCTTTTTAAAGGCAATTATATTGCCGAGATTATCGGTGTACCAATCAGCCTTACCGTCTATTTTGGAAATAATGTAATCTCTTACGCTTTTTTCATCGCCAGAAGCGGCACTTAGCGAGCATAATTCCTTAAGAGTGTCAAGCATTAAAAACACCCCCTGAAAGAATATATTTAATAAGCAGATCGCAAACCGAGTTAAGGTCGGATATTCTTAAAACCTCTGCCTCGGTATGCATATTGCGAAGCGGTACAGACACGGTGCAGGTCTTAACGCCCGAACGCGAAACCGATATAACGTCCGCATTAGTGCCGGTTCTTCCGCCCATAACCTCGGTTTGATATTTAATGCCGTTATTTTCCGCCAGTAAAACAAGCCTTGCGGAAATACCGCTGTCAAGCGTGGGGGCAAAGCCTATCATAGCGCCGGCGCCCAATTTGCCGCATTCCTCCGGTGAAATTCCTATTCCGTTGCCAAAGCTTACGTCCACGGCAACAGCCTCGTTCGGTTCTGCGTTAAACGCGGCGGTTACGGCGCCGCGCATACCAAGCTCCTCGCCGTCGCTTAACAGAAAAGCCACGTTTACGGGCAGCTCTGCGCCGCTTAGCTCTTCTGCAATTTTTAAAAGACAGGCAACGCCTGCGCGGTCGTCAAACGATCTGCCTGTTACCGCGTCTCCCGAAAGACGGCACGGCTTTGCCTGAAAAGTAACATAATCGCCGAGAGAAACCGTTTCACTCGCCTTACTTCCGAGCATAGTATCAAGCTTTATCTTGCTTATATCGTCATACTCTGTCTCACCGCTTGCCAAATGCGGCGGCGTACTGCAAAACACGGCGGTAATTTTTTCCTTGCCGTGCACCGTGACCGTGCGCGACGGCAAAGCCCTTATATCAATTCCGCCCGACGCCGCAACGGTTAAAAATCCCTCTTCGTCAATATTTGTAACGGTCATACCAACCTGATCGATATGTGCGTCTAAAAGCAGGGTATAATCCGCCTTGCCCTTAACAAATCCTATTATACTGCCGCCCACACGCTTCGTATCGGCATAGCGCGACAGCTGCTCTTCGGCATAATCCGCCGCCTCGCGCACATTGCCTATGCAATCGCGTTTTGAAAGCTCAAATAAAAGTTCACTAATATCCATTAAAGCTTATTTACCAGTTCCTTAAAGTATTTTCCGCGCGCCACAAAATTCGGGAATGCGTCAAAGCTGGCGCACGCAGGGCTTAACGTTACAATGTCGCCCGCAGCCGCGTCCCTATGCGCCGCGGCTACCGCCTCGTCAAGGTTTTTAACCCTGATAATTTCGGGCTTGCCGTTAAAGCTCTTATTTTCACGTATGCATTTTTCTATTTTATCTGCCGTGTCGCCGCAAAGGTAAAGCTTTTTAACCTTTTCTATAATATACGGCACCATAGGCTCAAACGGAATATGCTTATCGTATCCGCCCGCTATAAGCAAAACGCTTTGGTTAAAGGCTTTAAGGCCCGCAATTGTTCTTGTGGGGCTTGACGCTATTGAATCGTTATAATACTTAACGCCGTCAAGCTCCCTTACAAATTCAATACGGTGTTCAACCCCCTTAAATTCGCGGGCAACCTTTTTAATGGACTCAACGCTTACATATCCCCAAACAGCCGAAATAGCGGCAAGATAGTTAGCAACGTTATGGTCGCCTAAAATTGTAATTTCATCGCGGTGCATAATGGGAGCGTCAATTCCGCGGTACGCCATATGGATAGTGCCGCCTGTATCAAGCCATGCCCCGTTTTTAAGCGGCTGTTCCATACTGAAATAAAGCGATTGACCGCGCACAAACTTTTTAAAGCCGTAGGTAATATCGTTATCACGGTTTAAAACGGTGCGTGAGAAGGCGTTTTGGTGCATAAGAATATTTTTCTTTGCCTCAACGTATTCGTCCATATCCTTGTGTATATCAAGGTGGTTAGGCGCAACGTTTGTAACCACCGCAACGTCAGGGCTTTTACGCATTGAGATAAGCTGAAAGGAAGAAAGCTCAGCCACAACAAAATCGGTTGATTTAATATTTTCAATTTCGGGCAGGAGCGGCTTTCCGATATTGCCGCCCAAATGTACGGTTTTACCCTCTGCCTCAAGCATTTTTGCAATAAGGGTTGTGGTGGTGGTTTTACCGTCCGATCCCGTTACGGCAAAAATAGTAGCCGGGCAAAGATCGAAGAACACTTCCATTTCGCTTGTTACGGCTATTCCCTTTTTGCGCGCCGCCTCAAGCTCAGGCAGGTTAAAATTCATTCCCGGCGTGCGGAAGATCATATCAACCTCTAAATTTTCAAGATAATCCTCGCCTAGCTTCAGCTCTGCCCCCGCCTTTTCAAGCTCATCGGCAATACTGCCTATCTGTTCTCTGCTTCGGCGGTCGCACGCGTAAACGTAAGCGCCCTTTTTCAAAAAATTAAGTATAAGCGGCGTATTGCTGACGCCAATGCCGCACATAGCGATCTTTTTACCCTTTATCTGTTCAAAAAACTGTTTGCAATCCAATAAAATTGCCCCCTCGGTAAATAAGTATTATCATACTTATTTATTATACTTAAAACGGGGTAAAATATCAATATAATGTTTTAAAAAATATAAAAAGCACATCACAGCCGCACTCTAACGGTTATAATGTGCCGAAAAAATTTAAAATTACCCCGCCGTATTCGGATATTCGGAAATTACAAAGCCCTTTGCACGAATACCGTCTATAACATTGCCGAGAACCGCCGCGTTTGTTCTTGATACCGCGTGTATAAGGTAAATAGCGCCGCCGTGAGCATCGTTCAGCATTTTTTCCTGCGCCGAGGCCTCATCTGGCTGGTTATTCGTATCCCAATCCTTATAAGCAAAGCTCCAGTTCATTGTCTTATAGCCGAGACTCTGCGCTACCGCAAGGGAACGTACCGAATATTCGCCCATAGGCGGTCTAAAAAGGAACATTTCATATCCGTATGTGTTTTTAATGTAATCGTGAAGACCTTTTATTTCATTTCTCATTTCCGAAACGGAAAGCGTTGGCATTGATTTATGACTTACCGAATGATTGCCGAGAATATGACCCTCGTTAATTATTCGTGAAACTATTTCCGGAGCAGACCTGCAATAGCTCATTGTGGCAAAGAAAATTCCCTTTGCATTTTTTTCGCTAAGCGTATCAAGAATTTTTGAAGTATATCCGTTTTCGTATCCGAGGTCGAATGTAAGATACACGCTGTTTGAAGGCGGCGCTATAAAAACCGCCCCGTATTCCGCAAATTTTTCCTGCGCGGCAACAGCGCCTGTCGGTCTGTTTGCGCTGTCTTTAGCGTTACCTTGACCGTAGCCGTGCCGTGTGTTGTCAAGCTGCATAAAGCTTTCGTCATCAGGATTGATCGGTGCAGGCGCGGGTTTAACCGTCGGCGCCGAGGAAGCAGCCGAGACCGTGCTTTCGGCAGATGACTCCTGCACGGCAGGCGGTGCCGATTCTTCTTCACTTACAGCCGAAGAAACCGCCGGCTGTGACAGGGCTGTGCTGCTTTGCGAAGAAACGCCGTCGGGCGATTTTTTACAGCCCGCTGTAAGCAGTACCGCGCATAACAGCAGAGCGGCCGCTTTAATTTTACTTCCCATATTTGTACCCCTTAATATTCAAAAATAAAGACACACCATTCAGAAAATCTCAAAAATGATGTGTCTTACCAAAGCCAAATATATAATTTATTACTTATTAAGCGCCTGCTGAACGGCAACCGCGCACGCAACAGTCATACCAACCATCGGGTTGTTGCCCGCGCCTATAAGACCCATCATCTCAACGTGAGCCGGAACGGAAGAAGATCCGGCAAACTGAGCGTCAGAGTGCATACGGCCCATAGTATCGGTCATACCGTAGGAAGAAGGACCTGCAGCCATATTATCGGGGTGAAGCGTACGGCCTGTACCGCCGCCCGAAGCAACAGAGAAATAGTTTACACCGTTTTCAACGCACCATTTCTTGTATGTGCCTGCAACAGGGTGCTGGAAGCGCGTGGGGTTGGTGGAGTTACCGGTAATGGAAACGCCTACCTTTTCAAGCTTCATTATAGCAACGCCCTCAGGAACGTTATCTGCGCCGTAGCATTTAACAGCCGCGCGCGCACCATTTGAGAACGGCTTTTCGTAAACAACCTTAACCTCTTCCGAATAGGGGTCAAATTCGGTTTCAACATAGGTAAAGCCGTTAATACGCGAGATTATGTAAGCCGCGTCTTTACCGAGACCGTTAAGAATAACGCGCAGGGGCTTAACCCTTACCTTATTTGCGTTAAGAGCAATTTTAATAGCGCCCTCTGCCGCGGCAAAGGATTCGTGACCTGCTAAGAAGCAGAAGCACTCGGTTTCTTCCGAAAGGAGCATTTTGCCGAGGTTGCCGTGACCGAGACCAACCTTGCGATTTTCCGCAACGGAGCCCGGAATACAGAAGGACTGAAGACCGATACCGATATTAGCGGCAGCGGTTGCGGCGGATTTATCGCCTGTGCGCTCAGCCTCTTTAAAAGCAATAGCAGAGCCTACGGTGTAAGCCCACTTTGCGTTTTCAAAGCAGATAGGCTGTGTTTCCTGAACGGTAGTGTAGGGGTCTACGCCGTATTTTGCGCAGATTTCCTTGCACTCGTCAATAGAAGAGATACCGTAATTCTTAAGAACACCGAGGATCTTTGCCTCGCGTCTCTCATAACCTTCAAACTGTGCCATTATACCGTACCTCCTTATTCTTCGCGCGGGTCAATATACTTAACCGCGCCGTCTTCTTTATTGAAACGTCCGTAGTGACCCATGGACTGCTTGTAAGCCTCGTTCGGCTCCATACCCTTTTTAATAAGGTCTGTCATTTTGCCGAGAGAAACAAACTCATAACCGATAACCTCGTCGTTTTCGTCAAGAGCCATTCTTGTGCAGTAGCCTTCGGTCATTTCAAGGTATCTTACACCCTTAGACTTGGTGCCGTACATAGTACCTACCATTGAGCGCGCGCCCTTGCCGAGGTCTTCCATACCCGCGCCGATTACAAGGCCGCCCTCTGAAAAAGCGGACTGGCTGCGGCCGTAAACGATCTGTAAAAACAGCTCGCGCATTGCGGTGTTTATAGCGTCGCATACAAGGTCGGTGTTAAGCGCCTCTAAAACGGTTTTGCCGGGCAGAATTTCGGCAGCCATAGCGGCGGAGTGTGTCATACCCGAACAGCCAACGGTTTCAACTAAGGCTTCTTCGATTATGCCGTCCTTAACGTTAAGGGAAAGCTTACATGCGCCCTGCTGCGGTGCGCACCAGCCCACGCCGTGAGTGTAAGCAGAGATATCTTTAATCTCTTTTGCCTGTATCCACTTGCCTTCCTCCGGAATCGGAGCGGGACCGTGGTGCGGGCCCTTGGCAACAGGACACATATTTTCTACTTCCTTTGAATAAATCATATATGTTCTCCTTTCGGTGGCACGGCGATGTTATCCCGTACCCGATTTAGCCGTAATTTACAAAATCCGACCATACTTGTACATTATATCAAATTATTATTTAAAAAACAAGCGTTTAGCAAAGAAAAATTATATTTTTTCTTTGCTAAACGCCAAGCTCACGCTTAAGTGCCGCAACAGGCAGCCCCACAACGTTAAAATAATCGCCTTTAATTCCCTTTACAAGCAAGGCTCCCCTGCCCTGTATGCCGTATGCCCCTGCCTTATCGTAAGGCTCATCGGTTGATATGTATTCTTCAATTTCGCGCTCGTCAAGAGCGTAAAATTCCACAAACGTTTCTTTGGAAAACGAACGGCAGACGCCTTTTTTTACGATAGCACAGCCTGTAATAACCTTATGCGTGCTGCCCGAAAGCGCGGTTATCATATCACATGCCTCACTGCGGTTTTTCGGCTTGCCGAGTATTTTACCGTCCGCAATAACCGAGGTATCTGCGCCTATAACGGTATATTCGGGGTAATTACGCGATACCGAAAGCGCCTTTAAGCGCGCTAAATATTCGGGCTGTTTTTCGGGCGGAATATTATTCGGCACAGTTTCCTCTTCACCGGAAGGCACTATTTTAAAATCGGTTGTTATAAGGCTTAAAAGCTCTTTTCTGCGCGGCGAGGCAGAAGCTAAAATATACATATATCAAATACCTGCCACAAATGTATTTGAGCTTTCACGGGTTTTTAAATCGATTCTCTTATTGTATTCGGCTATCGCAAAGCGCACATGAACCCCAAAGGAGATTAAGATGTAAGGCATTGTAAAAATAAGCGGAAAAACGAGAACCGATACCAATATCCAACCGAAAAAGCTGAAAAACAGATAAATAAAATCAAGCATTGTACGCTTTGAGATCGTATCGGACATATGAATTGCCTCGTCAACCTCCATATCCTCGTCGGCGGCAATTAAAAACGGCGCCATATAGTACCGTGCCATAATGAAAATAAGAATCACCGTTGCTACCGTTTTTAAAAACAGCGATAAATAATAAAGGTTAGAGGTCCAAAGCGGCGTGGGCATTTTAAGTGCGTCGTAAATAAAGGAGCTTGAAAACAGATCGACAATAAACGACGGGATAAACAGTATTATTCCGAAAAACAGCGCGCGTGCCGCCAACAAAACCGTAAGCCTTAAAGCGCGTTTATAGGCGTTTTTAGATGTGAAATAGTAAAATACCGCAACAGGCGAATCCGCCGCACCGAAAAGCATACGCCAAAAATAGCGCAAAAGCCCGAAAAACAGTTCGAAAAGCAGAAAAACCGATAAAATTATAAGCGAAATTTCAGCGGCGGTATCATTTGAAATATACCCGATAAACGAAGCCGCAAAGGCGGAAATAAAGTAAGAGAATATCAGCACAAGGCAAGCCACGGACGCTCTTACCCAATTGTTTTTAAGCGCGGTTTTAGCGGTCAGCTTTACCGATATGGTTGAGGCTGTCATAAACACAACTCCCGAATTTAATATAAATACATTTTAACCTGTAATTTTTAAGATAATGTTAAATAACCGTTAATTTAGCATATCCTGCCATAAGCTTTTTTGTACCCACTGTATCGAATGCTATTTCAAGCAACTCGTCGCCCGCCATAGGCGTTACGGAAATTATCATACCGTCGCCGAAGGCCTTATGCCTTACGCGCTGACCTGCGGAAAATTCAACATTATTTTTCTTAAGCGTTCCCGTAAGCGAGGAAACGCCGAAAGAAATATCGCGCCCCGCATTTTTGCGTTCGGAATATCCGCCCGAACGCTCAGATACATAGGAATACGGTCTTTTAAAGCCCGAAAATCCGCACAGCTCTTCGAGAATTTCCTTTAAAAAGCGCGATGGCATATTACGGTTTGTACAGCCGAAAAGCATACGCGTATATGCGTTTGTAACCGTAAGCTTTTTCTTTGCGCGGGTTATTGCAACGTAAGCGAGCCGCCGCTCCTCCTCGATTTCCTCAGGCCCTGCGTAAATAGACTGATTTCCCGGAAAAATTCCTTCCTCCATACCTATTAAATAAACATTGTTGAATTCAAGCCCCTTGGCGGAATGTACCGTCATAAGCACAACCTTATCGTCGTCCGAATTAAGCGAATCAATATCGCTTACAAGGGCTATTTGCTCTAAAAAATCCGAAAGCGAAGGCTCTTCGGCGTCCTGCTCGTACTGAGCTATGGTGGTTGCAAATTCTTTTATATTTTCAAGCCTGTCTGTATCCTCTTCCCCCGCCGCCTCAAGCGCGGAGCGGTAGCCTGTTTTATCAAGCAGCTCCTCGTACAAATCGGAAATTGAGTTTTCCGCGGAAAACTCCGTTAAATAATCTATCGCCGAGCAAAACGAAGAAAGCTTTGCCGCCGCGCGGCTGATTCCCGCAAATTCGTCCGCGTGCTTTACAACCTCGAAAAGCGAAACGCCAAGCTCCGCCGCAACAGCCGCAGCGTTATTTACGGTGGTATCGCCTATGCCGCGCTTAGGCTCGTTTATAACACGGCGTAGTCTTAAATCGTCGCTGTTATTGTTTATAAGCTGAAGATATGCTATTACGTCCTTAATTTCCTTGCGGTCAAAAAAGCGCATACCGCCTATTATCCTGTAAGAAATGCCGCTTCTTGCAAATACGTTTTCAAGCGAGCCTGACTGCGCGTTCATTCTGTATAGCACCGCATGATCCGAAAACCGCGCTCCGTTACGCACGTTTTCAAGTATGCTTTCCGCAACGTAACGCGCTTCGCCGCGTTCGTCCTCGGCGGTATATACCTCAATTTCATCACCGTTTCCGCTGTTTGTCCAAAGGTTTTTGCCCTTTCTTGCGCGGTTGTTTCTTATAACGGCGTTAGCCGCGTTAAGTATGTTTGAGGTTGAGCGGTAGTTTTGCTCAAGCCTTATAACCTTAGCGCCCTTAAATTCGTCTTCAAAGCTTAAAATATTTTCAATTGTAGCGCCGCGGAAGCGGTATATGCTCTGATCGTCGTCGCCGACAACGCAAATATTGTTAAGTCCTGCCGCCAAAAGGCTTACAAGCACGTATTGCGCGTGGTTGGTATCCTGATATTCGTCAACCATAACGTAACGGAACTTTGCCTTATAGTAATCGTGTACGTCGGGGTTTTCGCGCAAAAGCTCTACCGTTTTAACTATCATATCGTCAAAATCCATAGCGTCTGCGTCCTTCAAACGCTTTTGGTATATTCTGTAAAGCTCGGCGATTGTCTGTTTACGCATATCGCTTCCCGCGTCCTCTTTATATTCGGCAGGGTTTACAAGCTCGTCCTTAGCGGAAGATATGCAGGAAAGCACGCTTTTATGAGGGAGAATTTTATCGTCTATATTTTTAGCGCGCATAATTTCCTTCATCAGCCTGCGCTGATCGTCTGTATCGTAAATTGTAAAATGCGAGGTAAAGCCCAATCTGTCGGCATAGCGGCGCAGTATTTTGCCGCATACCGAGTGGAATGTGCCTGCCCATATATCCTCGCCGCCGTCGGTAATTTTAGCGGAAATTCTTTCCTTAAGCTCGCCTGCCGCCTTGTTTGTAAAGGTTATTGCAAGAATGTTCCACGGATTTACGGGCGAAACGGAAAAAACGCCGTTCGGAACATAATCGGCGGCTCCGTTTATGTAATCCTCGCCCCATTTAACCTCCTGCTCGGTAAGCTCACGCGAATAATCGCTGTTGTACCCGTCGCCGAATTTAACCAAATTTGCAATACGGTTTACAAGCACGGTGGTCTTACCGCTTCCCGCACCCGCAAGCACCAAAACGGGACCGTTTACGGCAGTTACCGCCTCAAACTGCATATCGTTCATTTCACTGAAATATTTTTTTATTACCTTACGTCTTAGTTCTTTACAGTCCATAATTCACCTTAAAAAGATATAATGCTATATAGGCTTGTAAAACAAGCCGTCATTGCGAGTACCGTCAGGTACGCGGCAATCCGTTTTCTATAATACTATTTTTGCGCTTAAAAGTCAACGGTAACAAAATACTTGTAAATTGCCGAAAAAGCTGTTATAATGTATTTAATATTTTGAGAGGACGAAGAAAATGTCGGTCGGTTTTAGGAAAAGTCTGTTCGGCTTTAACTGCGATGATGTTATAAGCTACATAGAAAGATCGCAAAAAAGCTTTACGGAAAAACAAAAGGAATTATCCGAAAAGGTTACTTCACTGGCGGCGGAGCTTGAGCTTTCGGGCGAAAATTACAAGGTGCTGGAAGCCGAAAAAGAGCAAATTTCAAAAAAGCTTGCGGATTTTAACGATAAATACGAGGAAATAGAACGGCTTTCCGAAAATATAGGCAAGCTGTATTTGGTGGCGCAGGCAAACGCGCAGGCTATTATGGCAAATTCAAAGAAAAACGCCGAGCTTTCGCAAAGCGAGGTTTCAAAAAACCTTTCAACAATAGACGAAGCGCACAAATCGCTTGACGAGCTTAAGAAAAACATTGCCAAAACCTCAGGCGAATTTATGGCGGAACTTGACGGTCTTATAGAGTCGCTTAACGAAACCCGTATACAGGTATCGCAGAACACATTATCGTCAGAGCGCGCAAAGGAACAGTTTGACGAGGTTTATAAAGCGCTTGTAAAATAAGCAGTAACAAACCGCAGACGAAAAAACGTCTGCGGTTATTTTTTAAAGCGCGGGTATCAAAAGCATTTTGCCCTCCGGCAGACACTCGCTCTCAAGCTCGTTTATCTTCATAATTTCCTCTGTGCTTGCGTTATAGTGCTTCGCTATATCCCAAACGCACTCCCCCGCGCCGGTAAAATAAATAGTCATAGCGCACTTTGCGGTGATTTCGGCGGGTCGGCCTTCATCTACGCGTATTTCGGTTATAAGCGGCATATCCAAGCAGTTATAAATTGCCGCATTTACCGAAAGATCTATTCTAAGCTCTATATTTTCGGCAGACATTATGGTATATCCGCAGGAGCTTATATCGATTTCGGGTGTACAGTGCAGTGATGACGACGGTGCTTTAAGCGGATATTTATACTCAAAATCTATCGGTTTTTCAAAATATACCGCCTCGCCTGTGCCTGCGCACGCCAAAACGCAGGCTATAACGGTTCCGTTTACAAGCATATTTTCATTTTCAAATTTAGTGTTTACCGACTGCATATCGCACCAAAGATCGGTTACGGACGAAACAGGCTCGTCAAGCTCGATATTTTTTTTGCAGTGAAAAATCTCGCTTACGCTGTCGCATATTTTATTAAAGGATATTCTTTCCTTTTTAATATCCGCCATATATTTACGTGAAAAGGCGTCAAGCAATACCGCTATATCGTTGCCGCAAAACGCCTCGCACGAAAGCAGCAGCTTTGCCGTAAGCGAAAAGCATTTGGCTCCGCCCTCGCCGGATTTCGGCTTTATTTCAAGAAATGCCGTTTCGGATTTTGTTTCGCATTCGCACGAATCGGTTATGCCCTCCATATCTATTATTTGGCTGAACGGTATAACGGTTTTAACGCATTGCGGCGCGCCCTCGTCTTCGGGGGAATAGAGTATCCAAACCGCCATATCGCCCTTAACCACGGTTTTATCGTTTATAATCTTGCTTTCGCGCACGCAGGGCTTTGCGTCGCAGCGGAGTATTCTGCCTATTGTCGGCTGGCCCTGACCTATTGCGATATCCTCCTCAACCATAAGATATTTTTCGGAATATCCCATTGGTATTGTTGCAGGCGCAGTTCCTCTTCTCTGTTCTATATTCGGGTCGTCTATATCGGATATTATATCCGTTCCCTTACGGCGGAAAACGCGTACAGATATGCTTACAGCACCGTGTATATCTATTTTTCTGCCGGTTACGGCGCGGCAGTTTATGTATTCGCACTTTGTGCGGCAGCAAAGATTGGCGCTTCCGCCCTCTTCGCTCATTTCAAGATTTTTGCTGAACGGATACTGATATTCATAAGAGCAAAGCTTACCTGTTTCGTCACAATAAAGCACGGTTATGCAAACGCAGCCGTCCACAGTTATGTTTTTGCCGTTTATACTTTTTGAGGATATGCGCGACACCGCGCGGCACTTTAATATTTTTGAAATATCGGGGCAAAAATCGGGCAGTGAAAAGTCAACGTCTATCGGCTGCTCTGCCGTTTCGTTAAACAAAACGTCATTCACAAGAACATTGGTTTTAATAATTTTTTCTTCCATAATTCTTTCCTCTCTTTATGCTCGTTTATTAAATAGTATTCGAGGGGAAAAGAATATATGCAAAAAATCCCGACCGAAGTCGGGATTTTTTCTATTCAAGCTCAAATGCGCCTGTATAAAGCTGATAATACTTGCCTTTTTCCTCAATAAGCTTTTTGTGGCTGCCGCGTTCTATAATTCTGCCGTGGTCAAGCACCATAATAACGTCCGAGTTCTGAACGGTTGAAAGCCTGTGGGCAATAACAAACACCGTTCTGCCCTGCATAAGCCTATCCATACCCTTTTGGACTATCGCTTCCGTTCTGGTATCTATGCTTGAGGTTGCCTCGTCAAGTATCATAACGGGCGGATCTGCAACCGCCGCGCGCGCAATTGAAATTAACTGCCGCTGACCCTGCGATAAACCGCTGCCGTCGCCCTTTAATACCGTGTTGTAGCCTTCGGGCAGCATTTCTATAAAGCTGTGCGCGTTGGCAAGCTTTGCCGCGGCAATACATTCTTCGTCGGTAGCGTCAAGCCTGCCGTAGCGGATATTATCCATAACAGTACCCGTAAACAGGTTAACGTCCTGCAAAACAATGCCCAAGGACCTACGCAGATCAGCCTTTTTAATCTTATTGATATTTATGCCGTCATATCTTATCTTGCCGTCCGCAATATCATAAAAACGGTTTATAAGGTTGGTAATTGTGGTCTTGCCCGCGCCCGTAGCGCCTACAAACGCTATTTTCTGTCCCGGCTCTGCGTAAATATCAATATTGTGAAGCACTATTTTATCGGGAACATAGCCGAAATCAACGTCTAACAGCCGCACGTCTCCCGTAAGGCGGGTATATGTCACCGAGCCGTCGTGATGTGGGTGTTTCCACGCCCAAACGCCGGTGCGCTTTTCGCTTTCGGTTATATTTCCGTTTTCTTCAACATTTGCGTTTACAAGGGTAACGTAGCCGTCGTCCGTTTCGGGCTTTTCGTCCATAAGCTCGAATATACGCTCGGTACCCGCCATAGCCATAACTACCGAGTTTATCTGCTGTGATACCTGACTTATGCTCATGGTAAACTGCCGCGTCATATTAAGGAACGGCACCACTACCGCCACCGAAATTGCCTGCCCCGAAAATGAAAGGTTGGGCGCGTTTGCAATAATCAGAATACCGCCGATAAAGGCCATAAGCACATACAGAATATTGCCGATGTTGCCCATTATGGGCATCAGTATATTCGCAAATATATTTGCGCTTTCGGCGTCTTTAAACAGCTGCTCGTTTATCTTGTCAAAGTCCTTTTTGCTTTCTTCCTCATGGCAGAAGACCTGAACGACCTTTTGCCCGTTCATCATTTCCTCAATATAGCCCTCTACCACACCTATGGCCTTTTGCTGCTTTATAAAATAGCGCGCGCTGTTGCCGCCTATTTTCTTGGTGACCATAGTCATAGCGAATACGCCGAGGAAAACCACCAAGGTCATCCAAACACTTAAAAACAGCATATAGCAAAGCAGAGCCACAATGGTTAAAAATGAGGTTAAGAGCTGCGGTATGCTCTGCGATATCAGCTGGCGCAGGGTATCGATATCGTTGGTGTAGTAGCTCATTATATCGCCGTGGGTGTGCGTGTCAAAATACTTTATGGGCAAGCTTTGCATACTACCGAACATATTTTGCCGCATTTTATTTAAAAAGCCCTGCGTAACTACCGCCATAAGCTGCGAGTAGATAAAGGTGGTAATAACGCCCAAAGCATAAAAGCCAATCATAAGCCCTATTACCTGCATAAGCCTGCTCGAAACGGAATTGAAGCCTGTATTTATTCCGTCCCCTATAACCAGCAAAAGCTGATTTAAAAAGAGTGAAGAGACCGTTCCCGCAAGCGCGCTCAATAGGATACACACCGCTACGATAATCAGATAGGTTTTGTAATATTTAAAAAGAAATTTAAAAAGTCTTAAAAGCGTACCCTTGGTATTTTTAGCTTTGGGTCCGCCCTTGAATCCTCTCGGTCCCGGCATTATTCTTCACCTGCCTTATTCTGTGAATAGTATACTTCTTTGTAGATATCATTGCTGTTAAGCAATTCCTCATGCGTGCCTACGGCGTTAATTCTGCCGTCCTCCATAACAACTATGCGGTCGGCTTCCTGCACCGAGGAAATACGCTGTGCAATAATAATTTTTGTGGTATCGGGTATTTCGGTTGCAAGCGCTTTTCTTATAAGCGCGTCGGTTTTGGTATCGACTGCGCTTGTGGAGTCGTCGAAAATAATTATTTTCGGCTTTTTAAGCAGTGCGCGCGCTATGCAAAGCCGCTGCTTTTGTCCACCCGAAACGTTTGTGCCGCCCTGTTCTATGTGGGTATCGTAGCCGTCCGGCAAGGTGTTTATAAATTCGTCCGCCTGTGCTAATTTACATACACGCACAAGCTCCTCGTCGGTCGCGTTCATATCGCCCCAACGCAGGTTTTCTTTAATTGTGCCCGAAAACAGCACGTTTTTCTGCAAAACCACCGAAACGGCGTTGCGCAGCGTTTCAATATCGTATTCTTTAACGTTTCTGCCGCCTACAAGCACCTCGCCCTCGGTTGCGTCGTAAAGGCGGGAAATAAGCTGAATAAGTGATGATTTACTGCTGCCCGTGCCGCCTATAATGCCGATAGTCTCGCCCGATTTTATATGAAGATCAATATCGGTAAGGGCATTTTTTTCGGCGCCTGCGTGATATTTAAAGGAAACGCCGTTAAAATCTATACTGCCGTTCGGTACGGAGGTTTTTGGATTTTCGGGGTTTTCAATGGTGCTTTCCTCGTTTAAAACCTCGCAGATACGCTGTATGGAGGCGTTTGAAATAGTTATCATAACGAATATCATTGAAAGCATCATAAGGCTTGATAATATCTGCATACCGTAGGTAAACATACTTGAAAGCGCGCCCACGCCCATGGTACTTCCGCCGCTGTTTATAATAAGCTTTGCACCTACATACGAAACTATTATCATTGCCGTGTACATTGCAATCTGCATTGCGGGGCTGTTAAGGGCTACAAGCCTTTCTGCCTTTGTAAAGTCGGCGCATACCTCTTCGGAAGCCTTGCCGAATTTGTTTTTCTCGTAATCCTCGCGCACAAAGGATTTTACAACCCTCATTCCTTTAACGTTTTCCTGAATTGAATTGTTAAGGTTATCGTATTTTTTGAACACGCTTTGGAAAAGCGGCATCGCCTTTTTTATTATAAGGAAAAGCGCAAAACCCAAAAATGGTACCAGCGCCACATATACGGTGGAAAGCTGCGGGCACATTTTAAACGCCATTATCATTGCAAAAATGAACATCATAGGCGAGCGCACCGCTATGCGTATTATCATCATATATGCCATTTGCACGTTTGAAATATCGGTTGTAAGACGGGTTACAAGGCTTGAGGTTGAAAATCTATCAATATTGGTAAATGAAAAGCTTTGCACCTTATAAAACAGATCGTGCCGCAGATTTTTCGCAAACCCGCATGAAGCCGTGGCGCAGGTCTTGCCCGCCATAGCGCCGAAGAACAGCGAAACGAACGCCAATAAAATAAGCATAAAGCCGTATTTTAAAATAAGCGACATATCCGTTCCGTTTTGTATGTGGTCTATAAGCTTTGCAATATAAAAAGGAATAATGCACTCAACTATAACTTCGATAGAAACTAAAATCGGGGTTAAAATTGAGGGCTTTTTGTATTCCCTTATACTGCCCATAAGTGTTTTTATCATACTATCTCTCCTATCATTCCGCATTTTCCATATTTCTTTTAAGCTTTTCGGTAACACGGAAAAAAGCCGCAAGCTCTTCATTGCTTAAACCCCTGCGGAGCTTTTCTTCACGCGCGGCAATATCCCTGCAAATTTCTTTGTGAATTTTTACCGCTTTGTCCGTCAGTACGATCTTTTTAAGCCGCGCGTCGTTTTCAACGCTTATACGTTTAATATAACCGTCCTTTTCCATCAGCTTTAACATATTGCTTGCGGTTGAACGTCTAATTGAAAATTTTTCTTCAAAATCCTTTTGGAAAATATCCCTATCGCGGTTTTCGTAAAAATAATTTATCGCCCAGCCGTGTATACGTCCGTTAGGTTTTGGATCCATATTTGAAATATTTCTTTCAACATCGCGCCTTATAAGATTTGAAAGCGTGCGTATTTCAAAGCCGATATCCCTTTCGCCGTGCACATTCTCACCTCTCAATATATTTGTTAGCTTGCTAACTATTATATCACAATAACCCGATTTGTCAACAAAAAAACTTTTAAGATTTTATTAACAAAAAAGCCGCCGCAAAGCGGCGACTCCTATATATCAGCTTATTTTTAAGCGAAGTCTCAGCTTATCGCTTATCATAGCGATAAATTCACTGTTGGTAGGTTTACCCCTGTCGTTTTGAATGGTATAGCCGAAATAAGAATTAAGTACGTCGATATCTCCTCTGTCCCATGCAACCTCTATTGCATGGCGTATGGCTCTTTCAACTCTTGAAGAGGTTGTACCGTGATTTTTTGCAACTGTGGGGTATAAAAGCTTTGTAACCGAACCCAATATTTCATTGTTTTTAACAGATAATATAATTGCCTCTCTTAAGTAATGATAACCCTTGATATGTGCAGGAACACCGATCTGATGTATTATTTCCGTAACCATAAGCTCAAGCTCCGGATCCGTTACCACATTATCCTTTACAACTACCGGTGAAATTTCGTTTTTCCAGCCCGAAAGCTTAATGATCCGTTCCGCCATGGTGTTGATATCAAACGGTTTTAAAAAGTAATAGCTCGCCCCTGCCTCAAGCGTAGCCTTTTCAAGCTGTTGGTTATCAAAGCTTGACATTACCATTACCATAGGCCTTTCTTTTTTGTCAATACTTTTCATACTGTCAAGCACGCCTAAAATGTCATTATTTGGCATAAACACGTCAGACAGCAAAACGTCGGGTTTCTCCCTTTTAATTGCAGTAAGTACCGCATCTCCGTCTTTAGGACACAAAACTACATCCATACCGTAGCCTTTAAGCGCTTTAGCGCAGGTTGCGCCTAACTCCGACGCATCGTCCGCAATTACAATTTTTAGCTTTTTTCCCATTTGTTCCTCAAACCTCCAAGTTTTTTGTTTTACATATATTACCACAATTTTATATTAAATGCAAGGGTTATAACAAAAAAAGTGTTATTATTTTATAATGTTACATAATTTGACATTTAATTTCATAATTTTTACAGGCATATTTTGTCAATTGCCGTCGTATTGACTTTTTATGCCGAAAAGTGTATTATTAAAAGCGGTGAAATTTAATGGTTAATCAATTTTCAAGAACAGAACTGCTTATGGGAAAAGAAAATATCGACGCTTTAAAAAAATTCCGCGTTGCGGTTTTCGGAATAGGCGGCGTCGGCTCATACGCGGCGGAAGCGCTTGTACGCGGCGGCATAGGAACGATAGATATTATAGATAACGACCGTATATGCCTTTCCAATATAAACCGCCAGCTATACGCAACGCACAGAACGATCGGCGAATATAAGGTCGACGTTGCCGAAAAACGTATTAAAGAGCTTAATCCGCAGATTACGGTTAATACCTATAAAACGTTTTACACACCCGAAACGGCAGATGAATTTAATTTTTCGCAATATGATTATATAATAGACGCAATCGATACCGTTGCCGGCAAAATAGCGCTTGCCGTAAATGCACAAAAAGTCGGAACGCCTATTATAAGCGCAATGGGAGCCGGAAACAAAACAGACCCTACCGCGTTTCGCGTTGCCGATATATACGAAACCGCGGTATGTCCCCTTGCAAGGGTTATGCGTACCGAGCTTAATAAAAGAAATATTAAAAGGCTTAAGGTAGTGTACTCAAGGGAAATTCCGTTAACACCGGCGCCGAGTGAGGAAAATTCCGCAAGCATAAGTACCGACGGAGCGGTTACTTTAAATAAGCGCCGCCAAACGCCCGGCAGTATGCCGTTTGTGCCGCCTGTGGTTGGGTTTATAATTGCAGGCGAGGTAATAAAGGATCTTACCGGTTTTAAAGGCAAGGGCTTCGGCGCATAAAAAATATCCTTCGGCACATCGCCGAAGGATATTTTTATTTTTTATGCCCAAAAACGCGGTACTATTCTGCCGTAAACGCGCCGTTTTTATAATCAACCGTTACGGTCGAATCCGGCTCGATATCGTTTTCGATCATCTTACGCGCTATGAGCGTTTCAATGTTAGACTGAATAAATCTCTTTATAGGTCTTGCGCCGTAAACGGGATCGAACGATTGCTCTATTATCTGCTCGGTGGCGGCGTCGGTCACCTTAACGTTTATGCGCTGTTCCTTAAGTCTTTCGGATATTTCTTTAACCTTTAATTCCACAATTCTGCCGATATTATCCTTGGTAAGCGGACGGTAGAAGATTATTTCGTCAAGCCTGTTTAAAAATTCGGGACGGAAGCTGTGCTTTAACAGCTCGCTTACCTTAGAGCGTGCGTCTTCGCTTATTTCACCCTTATCGTTTATACCGTCAAGAATTATATCAGAGCCGAGGTTAGAGGTTAAGATTATAATTGTGTTTTTAAAATCAACGGTTTTTCCGTGACTGTCGGTAATTCTGCCGTCGTCAAGCACCTGCAAAAGCACGTTGAACACATCGGGGTGGGCTTTTTCGACTTCATCGAACAGTACAACCGAATACGGTTTACGGCGTACTGCCTCGGTCAGCTGACCGCCCTCGTCATAACCTACATATCCGGGAGGCGCTCCTATAAGACGTGAGACAGAGTATTTTTCCATATACTCGCTCATATCAATACGTATAAGGCTCTTTTCATCGTCAAACAATGCGGCGGTAAGTGCCTTTGCAAGCTCGGTTTTGCCTACGCCGGTAGGTCCTAAGAAAAGGAACGAACCAACAGGACGGTTAGGATCTTTAATTCCTGCGCGCGAACGCAGTATTGCGTCGCTTACCTTATGAACTGCCTCGTCCTGACCGATTACGCGGTTATGAAGTATGCTTTCAAGATTTAAAAGCTTGCTTCTTTCGCTTTCAACAAGCTTTGAAACGGGTATGCCCGTCCAACGGGAAACAATTTTTGCAATTTCCTCGTCGGTTACGCGGTCGCGCAGCAAGGTGTTATCCTTAGTTTCGCTTGCCTGCTCCTCCTTTTCAAGCTCCTGCTGCAGCTGCGGCAGCTTGCCGTACTGCAGCTCGGCGGCTTTTGTAAGGTTATATTCCTCTTTAGCCTTTTCTATTTGGTGGTTAACGTCCTCTATTTCGGAACGTATTTTCTGTACCTTTTCAATGCCCTGCTTCTCGTTTTCAAGCTTTGCCTTCATAGCCTTAAACTGATCGCGAAGTCTGGCAAGCTCGGCTTTAATTTCGTCAAGGTGAGCAAGCGTTAGCTTATCGGTTTCCTTAGACAGCGCCTCTTCCTCAATTTCAAGCTGCATAATCTTGTGCGATATCTCGTCCATTTCGGTAGGCATTGAATACATTTCGGTTTTAATAAGGGCGCACGCCTCGTCAATAAGGTCGATAGCCTTATCGGGTAAAAATCTGTCCTGAATATAACGGTTTGAAAGAGTTGCGGCGGCAATAATGGCCTTATCCATTATTTTAACGCCGTGATAAACCTCGTATCTTTCTTTAAGCCCTCTTAAAATCGCAATTGTATCTTCAACGGTAGGCTCTTCTACCATTACAGGCTGGAAACGCCTTTCAAGAGCCGCGTCCTTTTCAATATACTGGCGGTATTCGTTAAGCGTTGTAGCGCCTATGCAGTGCAGCTCGCCCCTTGCAAGCAGCGGCTTTAATATGTTGCCTGCGTCAAGCGCGCCGTCGGTTTTGCCCGCGCCCACAATAGTGTGCAGCTCATCTATAAACAGTATTATTCTGCCTTCGCTGGATTTCACCTCGTTAAGCACCGCTTTAAGCCTCTCCTCAAACTCGCCGCGGAACTTTGCGCCTGCAATAAGCGCTCCGAGATCAAGTGAGAAAATTGTGTGGTTTTTAAGGTTATCAGGCACGTCTCCACTTACAATTCTAAGCGCCAAGCCCTCTGCAATGGCGGTTTTGCCGACGCCCGGCTCGCCTATTAAGCAGGGGTTATTTTTGGTTTTACGCGAAAGTATCCTTATAACATTGCGTATTTCCTCGTCTCTGCCTATAACCGGATCAAGCTTATGCTCCCTTGCACGCTGCACCAAATCGGTGCCGTATTTTTTAAGCACGTCGTATGTGTCTTCCGGGTTATCGCTTTTAACCTTTTGGTTTCCTCTTATGCTTTTAAGCGCTTCAAGCACGCGCGGTTCGGTTATGTTTTGTTCGCGGAACAGGCGCCCGACCGTATCGTTCGGGTTTTCTATTAAGCCTAACAGTATATGCTCAACCGAAACATAATCGTCCTGCATTTTATTTGCCTGCTTTTCGGCGGCGGTAAGAGCCTTATTCAGCTCCTGCGAAATATAAATATTGTTCGGGTCGTATCCGCTGCCGCTGATCTTAGGCATTTTGGATATTTCTTCCTCAGTTTTTGAAAGCAAGGTCTCAGGCGAGGCACCTATACTTTTAATGATTTCCCCCACAAGACCGTCCGCCTGCGAAAGCAGCGCCGCCAGCAAATGCTCCTCGCCTATGCTGTTGTTGCCGTTTTCGCCTGCCATACTTTGAGCGCTTTTAATCGCATCTATTGATTTTTGTGTAAATTTTTCTATATTCATAAAGCCCATCTCCTAAATGATTTCGCTGTTGCTTTTAATATAATCGTCGTATAACGGCTGTATTTCATCGGTATTGTCTGAAAAATACAGCTTTAACGCCGCGTCAAAAAGAGAAATATAATCTGCAATAAGCTCGCTTGCCGCCGCGCCTTTTTTGGCGTTTCTTTCGGCGAGCGGATTTTCACGGTGAATTATCGGGCGTTTAAATACCCCGTTTTCATAGCTGTCCTTGCCCAAAAAGCCGTAATTGTATTCAAGCTGCGCCCACAGATTATAAAATTCAAGCATTTTAGAAAGCAGTGCCGAATTTGTGGTTCGCGTTGAAACCTTAATTACACCCTGCTCCTTATCGGGTTCTCTGTAAAGCTCAATAGAATACCTTACGGTTGGGTTATATTTATATGAAAGCGCCGTTCTTACCGACATTACCGAAGGCGTCGGGGGCGATAACTCAGAAAAGTTTTCACCGGAATAAAGCAGTCTTGCCAAATCCTCAAAAATACCGCTTATTCTTTTTTCGGGCGTGGTAAGCGAAACATAATCCGCCAATATCTGATTTATCATATTTGAGCGGTTTGTGTTGTTCATATATGCAATTCTGTCTACCTTTGCAATAACTTCGTCGCTTAGCACAACCGAATAAACGCTTTTCTTCATTTTTACTCCTCCTTTTAACTGTAAACTATTGTAGCACTGTTTATATAATTTGTCAAGTGATTTATATAAATATTTTTACATTTTTGTTTTGTGCGCTTAAACAGGGTAAAAAAATAGGGTGTATATCTTATCGAAATACACCCTGTTTTTTATCTTTTATCGCCTATAAAAAACACCGAAAGAGTACCGGGACCCGCGTGCGCGGCTATTACCGGATCAATGTAATTATAAACGGTTTTCTTCACCTTATAGCGCTTTTTTATTTCCGAGGCAATATATTTTGCTTCCTCCTCACAATCGCCGTGAACAATAAATACCTCTTGGTTTTGAATATCCGTTCCGCGCTCGCCTACGGATTTTATAAGATGCTCTACCGCCGCCCTGCGCCCGCGCACCTTACCTGTAACGTACAGCTTTCCGTCGTCCGCAGTGTGCAAAAGCGGCTTAATGCCGAGCAGTGTGCCGATCATTGCGCTGCTGCCCGAAAGTCTTCCGCCGCGCTTTAGGAAAAACAGGTCGTCGATAGTAAACAAATGGCATATTTTAAGCTTATTTTCTTCAACCCATTTTGCCGTTTCCTCTATTGTTTTGCCCTCGTTTTTAAGCTTTACGGCATAATGCACCGCCATACCCTCGCCGAGCGAGGCGCAAAGCGTATCAACCACAATTATTTTTCTTTCGGGGAATTCTTCCCTGTAATCCTTAGCGGCGTTTTCAATGTTTTGGTATGTTCCCGAAAGACCCGAAGAAAACGCAAGCACAAGCACGTCCTCGCCCTTTTCAAGTATGGGTCTTATCACCGCGTCGCAAATTTCCCTTGACACAAGCGAGGTGGTGATTTTTGCTTTTTGCCGCAGCAACGAATATGTTTCGCTGTAATCGGTAGGCACGCCTTTTACGTAGCTGTCGTACTCCTTGCCGTCTATATAATATTTCAGCGAAAGTATATCAACGTTATAGCTTTCTATTTGTTCGTCGGTTAAATTTGCGCTTGAATCGGTAACTATTTTGTAGCTCATTTCAATCTCCGTTCTTTGCTTTTGTTTTAAAATATTATACTTAACAGCACCTTAAAATACACCCTAATTGCTCTTTTTATCTTCTAAAGCAAAAAAACTGTCGGTAGAGAGCTTAAAGCTCCTCTATACCGACAGTGGAAAAACGCATTTGTTTTATACCAAATTAGTATATCCCATTAAATATTCGTCGATTTCCTTAGCGGCGGCTCTGCCCTCGGCTATCGCCCACACAACAAGCGACTGCCCGCGGCGGCAGTCCCCCGCCGTGAAAAGCTTATCAACGTTTGTTTTATAAGAGCCTGCGGCGGTTGCAATATTGCTGCGCCCGTCGGTCTCTGCGCCAAAGCTTTTTGCAATATAGGGCTTGGGTCCTAAAAATCCCGCGGCTATAAGCAAAAGCGAGCAATCAAGCGTTTTCTCGCTGCCCGGAATTTCGGTCATAACGGTTCTGCCGGTCTTTTCATCCCTTTCGGGCTTTAATTCAACCGTTACCACAGCCTTTATATTGCCGCCGTCATCCGGCACAAAGGCTTTAACTGTGGTGCAGTAAACGCGCGGGTCATGCCCAAAAACGGCTATTGCCTCTTCCTGTCCGTAATCGGTCTTGCATACTCTCGGATATTGCGGCCAGGGGTTGGTATCTGCCCTGCTGTCGGGCAATTTCGGCATCATTTCAAGCTGGGCTACCGTTTTGCAGCCGTGGCGTATGCAGGTGCCTACGCAGTCATTGCCCGTATCGCCGCCGCCTACAATTATAACGTCTTTATCTTTTGCCGAGATAAAGCCGGATTTAAGCCCGTTATCAAGCAACGCCTTTGTGGTGGATTTAAGAAAATCGACCGCAAAGTAAATTCCCTTAATATTGCGGTTTTCGGCTTTAAGGTCACGCGGCTTGCCCGCACCGCAGCAAAGCACCACCGCGTCATAGGTCTTTAAAAGCTCGTCGGCAGAAATATCCTTGCCTACATCTACGCCCGTTTTAAACTCTATGCCCTCGTCGGTCATAAGCTTTACGCGGCGCTCAACAATCTGCTTTTCAAGCTTCATATTCGGTATGCCGTACATTAAAAGCCCGCCTATGCGGTCGTCCTTTTCGTAAACCGTAACGCTGTGGCCGCGGCTGTTAAGCCGCTGCGCGCAGGCAAGCCCCGAAGGGCCTGAGCCTACAACCGCTACGCGCTTGCCTGTTCTTACTTCGGGCGGGCGGGGCTTTACCCAGCCGTTTTTATAGCCCTCTTCAATAATTGCAAGCTCGTTTTCCTTAACGGTTACCGAGCTTCCGTAAAGCCCGCAGGAGCAAGCCGCCTCGCAGAGTGCGGGACACACCCTGCCCGTAAATTCGGGAAAGCTTGCGGTTTTGGTAAGCCGCGCTAAAGCGTATTCCCAGTTGCCATGATAAATTTCGTCATTCCATTCGGGTATAAGGTTATGAAGAGGACAGCCTGATACCATTCCGCCGAGCTTCATTGCCGACTGGCAGAAAGGCACGCCGCAGTTCATACAGCGCGCGCCTTGGTTTTGGCGCTCCGCCTTTTGCATAGGGGAATGAAATTCATTGAAATTCTTTATTCTTTCAAGCGGTTTTACCGATTTATTGTTTTCTCTGTCAAAATCCAAAAATCCTGTTGGTTTTCCCATATTTATTCCCCTTTCTTATTTCTGTACCGAATAAAAGGCTTCAAGCTCGGCTTCCTCATAGGGCAGACCCTTTTCCTCGAAGCGGCTTATTTCCTGCAGCATTCTGCTGTAATCGTTCGGCACTATCTTTTTAAAGTAAGGCAGATAATTTGCAAAATCGTGAAGTATGCGCGTGCCTTTAGGCGAGCCTGTGGCGGCAACGTGCTTTTGAATCATAGATTTAAGCTCCTCAATATCGTGCTTTTCCTCTACGCCCGTCATTGTAACAAGCTCCTTGTTAAGCCTTAAATAAAAGTCGTAGTTTTCATCAAGCACATAAGCAATGCCACCGCTCATACCTGCGGCAAAATTCTTGCCCGTTGGTCCTAAAATCACGGCTCTGCCGCCCGTCATATACTCGCAGCCGTGGTCTCCCGTGCCCTCGCAAACGGCGTATGCGCCCGAATTTCTAACGCAGAAACGCTCGCCCGCAATACCGTTTATATAAGCCTCGCCCGATGTTGCACCGTAAAGCGCCACGTTGCCTATTATAATGTTTTCCTCTGCCCTGTATTTTGCGTTTTCGGGGGGAGCCACAACAAGCTTACCGCCCGATAAGCCCTTGCCGAAATAATCGTTGCTGTCGCCCGAAAGACGTATTGTAAGCCCTTTCGGAATAAACGCCCCGAAGGACTGACCGCCGCCGCCCTTGCAGTTTATCGTGTAGGTATCGTCCGGCAGAGTATTTTTATATTTCTTTGTAATTTCCGAGCCGAAAATTGTACCGAGCGTTCGGTTAGTGCTTGATACTTCAATATCAATTGCTTTCGGCTTGCCTGTTTTAAGCGCCGTTTTAAATGCGGGAATTATAACCGCCTCGTCCACGGTCTTTTCAAGCTCAAAATTAAATACGTTATCGGCTTTAAAATGCTTGTCATCCTGCGGGGCGGAATTATCACTGTAAAGAATTTGCGACAGATCAGCCATTGCCGCACGCTTTGTAACGGTTTTTTCGCGCACCTTTATAAGGTCGGTGCGCCCCACAAGCTCCTCAACCGTGCGAACGCCCAATTTTGCCATAATCTCGCGCAGCTCCTCGGCAATATACATCATAAAGTTTATAACGTATTCCGGCTTGCCGCAGAAACGCTTTCTGAGTTCGGGGTTTTGCGTGGCAATACCGCAGGGGCAGGTATCAAGGTTGCACACGCGCATCATAATACAGCCCATGGTAATAAGCGGAGCGGTTGCAAAGCCAAACTCCTCTGCGCCCAAAATAGCGGCAATCGCCACGTCTCTGCCGCTCATCAGCTTACCGTCGGTTTCAAGTATAACTCGTGAACGAAGCCCGTTCTGAATAAGCGTTTGGTGAGCCTCGGAAAGCCCTAACTCCCACGGCAGCCCCGCATTGTGTATAGAGCTTTGGGGTGCGGCGCCCGTGCCGCCGTCGTAGCCCGAAATAAGCACCACCTGCGCGCCCGCCTTGGCAACGCCTGCCGCAATTGTGCCTACGCCCGCCTCGGACACCAATTTTACCGAAATGCGCGCATCGCGGTTGGCATTCTTAAGGTCGAAAATAAGCTGTGCTAAGTCTTCAATTGAGTAAATATCGTGGTGCGGCGGCGGAGAAATAAGCGATACACCTGGGGTTGAATAACGCGTTTTTGCAATCCACGGGTACACCTTTTTACCCGGCAGATGCCCGCCCTCGCCCGGCTTTGCGCCCTGTGCCATTTTAATTTGAATTTCCTTTGCGGAAACCAAATATTCGCTTGTAACGCCGAAACGACCCGACGCCACCTGCTTAATTGCGCTGCCGCGCTCGGTTCCAAGTCTTTCGGGGCGTTCGCCGCCCTCGCCTGAGTTTGATTTGCCGCCGAGCCTGTTCATGGCAATCGCCATACATTCGTGCGCTTCCTGCGAAATTGAGCCGTAGGACATAGCGCCCGTTTTAAAGCGCTTTACAATTTCGCTTGCAGGCTCTACCTCGTCAAGCGGTACGGGCGTTACGCCCGCTGTGTTAAATTCAAGCAAACCGCGCAGCGTGTGCGGGCGGCGCTCGTTATCCACCATTGCGGTATATTCCTTAAAACGCGCATACGAGCCGAATTGTGTAGCCTCGCGCAGCGCTATCACCGTTTCGGGGCTGTACATATGGTCTTCTTTCTCATTGCCAGAACGTAATTTATGCTCGCCTATGCTGTCAAGCGTAGTGTCAACGCCAAGCCCCAGCGGGTCAAACGCGTGGCTGTGGCGGTACTCAACGCCCTCGTTGATTTCTTCAAGACCTATACCGCCCACGCGGCTTACGGTATTTGTAAAGTATTTATCAATAACCTCTTTACTTATTCCTATTGCCTCAAATATCTGTGAAGACTGGTAGGACTGAATTGTGGAAATACCCATTTTAGATGCGATTTTTACTATGCCGTGAAGTATAGCGCTGTTATAATCGCGTATTGCGGTGTGATAATCCTTATCGAGCAGCTTTTTATCAATAAGCTCGGTTATACATTCCTCGGCCAAATAGGGGTTTACGGCACGCGCACCGTAGCCTAACAGCGTTGCAAAGTGGTGAACGTCGCGCGGTTCTGCGCTTTCAAGTATAACAGAGAGCGCCGTGCGCTTTTTGGTGCGGATAAGGTGCTGCTCAATAGCCGAAACCGCCAAAAGCGACGGTATGGCAACGTGGTTTTCATCAACGCCGCGGTCGGAAAGAATAAGTATATTTGCGCCTTTTTTATAAGCGCGGTCGCACTCTACAAACAGGTGGTCGAGCGCGCGCTCAAGCGGCGTGTTTGTGTAATAAAGTAAGGAAACCGTTTCCACCTTAAAGCCGGGGCGGTTTATCGCCTTAATTTTCACAAGCTCGGCAGAGGTTATAATCGGGTTTGGCAGCTCTAAAACCCCGCAGTTTGCGGCAGTCTCGTTCAGTAGGTTGCCGTCCGACCCCACATAAACGCAGGTATCGGTTACAACCTCCTCTCGAATAGCGTCGATAGGCGGATTGGTAACCTGTGCGAAAAGCTGTTTAAAGTAATTAAAAAGCGGCTGATGCTTATCGGAAAGCATTGCAAGCGGAATATCCGTGCCCATGGCGGCGGTAGCCTCCGCGCCGTTTTTCGCCATAGGTATAATAGCGTTGCGCACGTCCTCATAGGTGTAACCGAACGCCTTGTAAAGCCTGTCGCGAGTCTTTGAATCGTACCGTTCTATGCGGCAGTTAGGCATTTTAAGGTCGGAAAGCCGCACCAAATTCTGGTCGAGCCACTCGCCGTATGGCTTTCTTGTGGCATAATAGCGCTTGCACTCTTCATCGGATATAATGCGTTTTTTTGCCGTATCAACAAGCAGCATTTTGCCCGGCTCCAAACGACTTTTTTTAACAATATGCTCTGCGGGAATATCAAGCACGCCCACCTCGGAGGATAAAATAAGCGTGTTATCGTCTGTTATATAATAGCGCGAGGGGCGCAGCCCGTTACGGTCTAACACCGCACCTACGGTATCGCCGTCTGAAAACAGTATAGCGGCAGGACCGTCCCACGGCTCCATCATTGTGGAGTAGTAGTGATAAAAATCCCTTTTTGCCCTTGTTATGGTTTTGCTGTTGCGCCACGGTTCGGGGATAGTAACCATTACGGCAAGCGGCAGTTCCATTCCGTTCATAACAAGAAATTCAAGCGTGTTATCAAGCATAGCCGAATCGGACCCCGCCGCGTTTACAACCGGCAGGATCTTATCCATATCGTCCTCCATAACGGAGCTTTCCATTGTTTCCTCGCGAGCAAGCATACGGTCCACATTGCCGCGAATGGTGTTAATTTCGCCGTTATGCAGTATAAAACGGTTCGGGTGGGCGCGCTCCCAGCTTGGCGTTGTGTTGGTGGAAAAGCGCGAGTGAACAAGCGCTATTGCGCTTTCATACGCCTTGTTTTGTAAATCAAGGTAAAAACGGCGCAGCTGACCTACCAAAAACATACCCTTATAAACTACGGTGCGCGAAGACAGCGAAGCTACATATGTATTATCATTGCTCTGCTCAAACACGCGGCGGATTATATACAGCTTGCGGTCAAAATCAAGACCTTTAGCTGTATCATCGGGCTTTTTTAAAAAGCACTGCATAATGTGCGGCATACAGCTTAAGGCCTTTTGACCTAAAATCTCGCTTTTAATAGGCACCTCGCGCCAGCCTAAAAACTCCACGCCCTCTTTTTCGGCTATAACCTCAAGCATTTTTTTAGCCTGATTGCGCTTTAGGGTATCCTGCGGAAAAAAGAACATTCCCACACCGTATTCGCGCTCGCCGTGCAGGTCTATACCTATTTCCTTTGCGGCTTTTTTGAAAAATTTGTGCGATATCTGCACCAGTATTCCAACGCCGTCGCCCGTCTCGCCCGAAGCGTCCTTTCCGGCTCTGTGCTCCAATTTTTCAACGATAGACAGCGCGTTGTCAACCACGGTGTGAGTTTTTGTGCCGTCCACATTCACAACCGCGCCTATACCGCAGGCGTCGTGTTCAAACTGCTGTCGGTAAAGTCCCTTTTCGTTCATTGCAATTCCCCCGTTTTAAAATTGAAAAGGCGCCCATAAAGAGAATTTACCTCTTTATGAGCGCCTTTGCTCATTTAATTTAATACAGTATAGCACATAATATGTGCTTTGTCAAATACAAATTGTTTTTATCTGTTAAAAGCAAAAACCTCTTAATATTATAACTCGCTTTCGTGCAGCTTAACGCCTGCGTTCCTTAACAGCCCTTGTAATTTCGTAATATTTACATCGGCAAAGCTTTCGGTGATAGCCGCTGCTGTTCCCGCCGCCTGACCCGATACGGCGCAAACGGGGATTACACGCGTTATATCCCACATTGCCTCGGTTACGGAAATACACCTGCCCGCGGTTATAAGGTTTGAAATCCTTTTGCCGTAAAGCGCCGAAAACGGCAGCTCGTAAACAGGACCCGGCTTTCGCCAATCCGAAAAAAGACCTACGCTGTCCGCATATTCAAAATGGCACTTATCATCATTTTGCGTATATGCTCCGTCTATACGGCGCGTCATTCTTATCTGCGGTATGGCGGCAACGCTTGAGATCGTATGCTCCGGCGATACGCCGCCGCTTTTTAAAAATTCATTAAGCAAGGTCTTATGCGAATACAGCATAAGCCGTGTAAGCTCTGACGCGTCAAGCCCTGAAAAACGCATAGAAGCTTTATCGTTTTTCAGCTGTTCCTTAGTTTTCTGTGAATCGGGTATATCGCAAAATCCGATTGGCTTAAGCTCGGATTTTCCGTTTTCGGTAACATAACACCAGGATGCGGGCACATTCCCCTGTTTAAATAATACGGTAGCTTCCCCGCTTTGCATGGCTATATCGGCGTCGCCCGTTGCGTCAATAACATTCTTAACCCTTACGGCGTTTCGTCCGGATTTGTTTTCCAATATCACATATGCTATTCTGCTGTTTTCCGTTATTGTACCGCACACCGAGGTGCCGTATAAAAGATCAACGCCGTTTGCCCTTAAAAGCTGTTCTGCCTCAATACCGAATACATACGGGTTAAACTGCACCTCAAAACGTTTTTTTCGGCGTTCGTCTTTTGTTCCGTTTTCAAGCCAGCACGGACAATACTTACCCTCATACCCATGCTTTACCGAAAGGCGCAAAAGCTCCTCTGCAATACCGAAGCACACCTGCCGTCCGAGCCCGTCGCACAACGGAAGATATATAGTTACAAGACCTAACGTTGCAAGACCGCCGAGCAAAAACTCGCGTTCCGCAAGCAATACCTTAGCGCCGTTCCTGGCGGCGGCAAGCGCCGCCGAAATACCGGCAATTCCCCCGCCTGCTACAAATGTATCATATTCGCTTAAAACCGGAATTTGCTTTTCCGGTTCTTTAATATATTTCATTTGTATGCGTCTCCTATTTTTTAAAATACCTTATTAACCGTACCGCCGCCGTATGCGTTTTTCTTAAATATCTCATAAACAGAGCAGACCTTGTCCACAAGGCACACCAGCACGCTTTCACGGTATTTGGGCGGAGTAAGGGTTAAAGGAAACATATGCTTTTTTATTATATCTCTTTCAATGTCGGTAAGGTTAAAGTCCTCCTCGGCATTTTTGCAGGCGGCCTTCGGGTGGTAGCGCCCGTGCATAGGCCGACTTTTATCGGGTATATGCCAGTCGTACAAAAAATAATCGTGCAAAAGCGCTCCGCGAAGCAAATCTCTTTCGTGCAGCTTTAAAAACTTAAAGCGTTCGGCAAAAACATAGCAAAAATACGCCACGGCAATACAGTGCAGCAGACACGAAGTATTTCCGTGCTGTATATAATTCAATTCATATTTAAGCCTTGAGCCTTTTGCGGTATTAACTGCAAATTCGTAAAAATCGTAATTTTTCATAGCAAGTTAATTATATGCCTATACCTTTTTCCTGTCAATACCCCTTCGCCTTAAATATACCATATACCCGCAGCACATTATAAGGCATACAAGTGCGGAAGCAGGCACGGCAAGACCGATTTTTGTAAGGTTCGGGCTTTCGCCGCGGCTTAATATATAGGAAAGCGGTATACGCACCGCAAACGCAGTGAAAATTCCCTCTATCATAACAAAGGTTGTTTTGCCGAGTCCGTTAAAATATCCCAACTGGCAAAAATATATGCTTATAAGCAAATGCTCCGCCGCACAGCCGCGCTGATAGTGCGCCGCCGCGGCTATAACATCGGGATTTTTTTCAAATGCCGCCGCCAAAACCTCAGGAAAGAAAAATGTTGCGCAGAATACGGCGATACCGCACATAAACGAAATTACGGTAGAAATTTTAAGCGCGGAAATTGCGCGTTCGGGCTGCCTTGCGCCCGTGTTTTGCGCAACAAACGCAGATAAGGCAGACATAAACGAAATAGGAATTATTGAAAGGAAGACAAACAGCTTTTCGGATATACCTATACTTGCAGAAGCCACAAGCCCCAAAGAATTTAAAATAGCGGTTAATATAAGAAAGGATATACGCGTTAAAAAATCCTGTAACGCTATCGGCGTGCCTGTTTTTAAAATGCTTTTAACGCTGCCCCTATCCTTAAAGCAGGCCTTTGTTATTTTAAAGGGCAAGCCGCCCCTTGCAATATATATAACCGAAAACAAAACGCTTACCGCCTGGGCAAAAACGGTAGCATAAGCAGCGCCGGCGGCGCCCATACCGAAGCCGCCAACAAGTATCAGATCGCCTATTATGTTAAAAATACAGGCTACCGCTATAAAAACAAGCGGCATTTTAGAGTTTCCCACGCCCCTGAACAGTCCGCTTATTGCATTGTATGCCGAAATGAACAGTGTTCCAGCACCGCAAATTCTTACATAATCGGCAGCAGGAGCAGCGGCCGCGGCAGGTATTTTCATAAGCGAAAGAGCCTGCGGCGCCAAAAGCAGCAGCACCGCCGAAAACAAAACCGATATTACTAAAAGCAGCTTTATCATTCCTGCGGAAACCGCGCCGGCGCGGTTATTATCTCCCGCTCCTACCGCCTGTCCTATAAGCACGGTAACTCCGGTTGTAAGACCGATAATTATTCCCGTTATACCCTGCATTAACTGACTGCCTGTTGAAACCGCGGAAAAATCCGCGGTGGTGGCATAATGCCCCACCACTATAAGGTCAACCGCACCGTACAGCGCCTGCAGCAGCTGCGAAAGCATAAGCGGAAACGCAAATTTTATAAGCGGCGGTAAAATTTTACCTTTTAAAAATGTGTTTTCCGTCATTTTTTCTTTCCTTTATCACAAAATGAGCCGCCCGTATATTACGGGCGGTGCCTATATTATTGTATCGAGTTAAAATAATCTGCAATTCCTCTTGCAATAGCCTTAGCCTTTAAAGTGTTCTTTCCGTCGTCTTTTATTGCCTCAATGTCTATCGGGCTTGAAATAAATCCGTTTTCGGTAAGCACAACCGGGCAAACCGAGGAACGCGCCATAAAATAATAATGCCACTCGAATTTTTCCTTTGAATTATCGTATATGCCTGTGCCGCGGGTTTGGGCAAGCACATATTCAGCCGCTTTTTTGGAATAAGGCGTTGAATAATACGAGCCGAAGCCATGCGCAGATGAGTTGTCGCTTGAATTGTGATGCACGGCAATGCAATAATCCGGCTTAAGATTTCTTAACATCTGTATTTTATCGTCCGAAGAGCTTATAGAATCGTCTGTGCGTGTCATATGTACCTCGGCACCCATCTTTTCAAGCTCGGCTTTAATTTTAAAAACAAGAGTTAAGTTTACATTGCTTTCATAAAAGCCAAAGCCATTCGCACCGGGATCCTTGCCACCGTGGCCTACGTCTATAAGAATCTTAGCGCCGTCAAGGTTTACGCCGTATTCATTTGAAGCATCTGCAATAACGGTTTTGGGATTTAAAAATTCAAAAACAAGCTGATTATTTTCATTATAATAAGAATCCCAGCCGTAAAACGCGCCCTGCTTTTTAAGGTGAAGTCTTAATGTGAAATCACGTGTTGCCGAACCGTTGTTTGTATAGTTTTGAATAACCTCTGCCGACTTAAACAGGGGATTATTTTCGGGTATTGCAACTTCACCCTCAAACGATGTGGCATAACAGAATGTAATATCAATATAATTATAGGTCGCCTGCGTTATGCGGTAATCCTGTGCTGTGGGATTTATATAACTTTGAGGCAAAATATCTAAATAAAACGGTGCTTTCCAAAGCGCGTCCAAAGTAAGCCGAGTATGAGAACCGTCTTCTGAAAAATCCGCAATCTTAATCTCATTATGGTCCGGCAAAGAACCGTCATACTGACGCACCACAGCTTTCTTTCCGGAGCGCGGCTTATCCTGCCGCTCGCGGTATACGCGGTATCCCGCACGCAGAGTAACGTAATTTATATCCTTATAGCTGACAACACTTCTTGAACAATAGTCAAGCGTACCCTTAGGCAGGTAATTATTAGTAGGTCTCGACCAGTCAACAGATCCGTCCTTTAAGCTTGCGTCAGATACGTTGCCGTCAAAGGTTTCGGCATTGTATTCCACAATTTCGGCAATATAGCCCGACCCTACGTTCATATATCTTCCGCCGTTTGGGGTTGCGTTGGGGTCGTAATCCACAATAACGTCGCTTTTTTTGCAGATAATCTTACCCGAAGAAAAGCTTTCCGTTTTACCGTTATGTACCGCTTTATAGGTGATTTTTCCGAGGTTAAGATCCTGCGCATTGTCGGAAGGAAGCCTTATAACGCCGTTATAGCCTATAAAATCGGTTTTGTTTTCATCGGTATCCTTTTCGGGTGTAAGCGTTATTGTTTCGCCGTTAAATGCGGCTGTAACCGTGCTTCCCCTGCGTGCGTTTACGTTTACTACAATCGTTGAGCCGCTCGGATAGGTCTGCGCGCCGGACGGAGTGTATTCCTTAATAATTACATAACGGTAATTAACGGTGTATGTATGCGTTTCGCCCTTGTGTTCAAAATTAAATACATTATTTCCTACGTTAAGCTTTACGGAATAAGCAAATATGCCGTCTTCACCGCGTTCAACAGCTGTGCCGTTGACAGTAAGCGGCTCAGCGGGGTCAGATGTGCCGAAGAAGGTATAATCGGGCTCCGTTACATAATCGGTATTCTTTTGCGGCGACGATATAACAAGCCTTATTCCGTTATCGACCGGAGCTTCTTCGGATACCGCGGGCTTTGAAGAAATTACCGGTTCTGAAGAAACGTTGTCTACCTTTACGGATTTTTTGCAGGCGGCGGAAGAAAAAGCAATAAGCGCCGCCAAAGATATTAAAAATATTTTTTTAAGCTTAGAATTCATTTTTACTCCCCGTAATTCAAAATAACAGTAACCTCTATTATACGCAAATAAAATAATTTTTCAATAATTGTTAAAAAACTGTAATACTTTATTGCTTAAAAAGCCGCACGGTTTTTCATAAATTGCCAAAATTTATATTATAATAAATATTTTACTTGACATTCAAACGGTAATAAGGTATCATAAGTGCATAAACAACTATGAAGTGAAAGCAATGAGTAATACTTTTGTCGAAAATTACGAAATATTGTCAGATGAAGAAATAGTTTCGCTTATCAACGGCGGAAGTATTGAGCTTTTGCAGGTTATTATAGACCGTTATCTTCCGAAAATTCTGTTTTTTGTTAAAAAGAACTGTTCCGAATCCGAAATGGAGGACGCCGTACAGGAGGCTACATACGCGCTCTACTCTGCGGTAAAGAATTTCGACGGTAAAAGGTCTTCGTTTAATACCTTTGCTCTGCTTTGCATTAAGCGCTCGGTTTATTCGGGTATTAAGCACGGCAGCCGCGCCAAGGATATACCGAACGAGCTTTTAGCACCTATGGACGGTTTTGAAATACCCGATTGCAACAGCCCCGAAAAAATCTTTTTCGACCGTGAAAGCTACAAAAGCCTTGAAAACAGTATCAAGCTTGAGCTTTCCGGTCTTGAATACAGCGTGTTACAGCTTTTTTTATCAGGCAAAAAATACATAGAGATCGCACGCGAGCTTAATATAAGCGAAAAATCCGTTAACAACGCGCTTATAAGAATAAGGAAAAAATTAAAAAGCAGCTAAACGCCGAAAGGCGCTGTATATGCCCATGTAGTTTAATAAGCAGAACATTGTTTCCAAAGATGTCGGTGCGATTCCGTCCAGGGCGAATAAAACAACCAAGAGAGGTAAAAAAAATGTTTGAAGACAAGACGTTGGTTTGCAAAGATTGCGGCGAGGAGTTCGTATTCACTGCAAGAGAGCAGGAGTTTTACGAGTCCAAGGGCTTTGTAAACGAACCTCAGCGCTGCAAGGCTTGCCGCGATAAGCGCAAAAATGCCGGAAGAGCACCGAGAGAAATGCACGAAGCAGTATGTGCTGCATGCGGCGGAGTTGCAAAGGTACCGTTTGTTCCGCGTGACGACAGACCGGTATATTGCAGCGAGTGCTTTGCAAAAATGAAAGAAGAAGAAAATCAGGCTGAGTAATTGTTATTATTTATGCTATTGCCGTATTTTATTGCGGTAACAAAAAGGATTGAGTTCTGTTTTACGGTACTCAATCCTTTTTATGTTCAGGCAATATAATGCTTACATTAGCGGAAAATTTGTCCGTTATATTGCCTATTCAATATTCATTATGCTGTTCATATCGTAAAGACCGGGCGCTTTGCCGTAAAGAAACTTTGCAGCCCGCACCGCGCCCACGGCAAAAACCTCGCGCGACTGTGCCGAGTGGCAGATCTTTATAACCTCGTCGTGACCGGCGAATATTACCTCGTGCTCCCCTACGATAGTGCCGCCGCGAACCGAATGAATACCTATTTCGTTTTTAGGGCGCTTGCGCCTTACGGAATGACGATCGTATTCGTAATTAAGCGTATCGCCGAAAACGGAGTTCACCGAGTTTGCAAGCATTATCGCCGTACCCGACGGAGCGTCGATTTTCTGATTATGGTGCGCTTCTACAATTTCAATATCAAAGCTGTCGCCCAAAACGGCGGCGGCTTTTTTTGCAAGGCTTGCCACTAAATTAACGCCCACCGACATATTAAAGGTGAAAAAAACGGGTATTTTTTTTGCGGCGGCTTTAATTTTTTCTATCTGCGCGTTATCGTAGCCCGTGGTTGCTATAACCGCAGGCATATTGTTTTTAAGCGCATAGTCAAGCAAGCCGTCAAGCAGCGTCGCATTTGAAAAATCAATTATAATATCGGCTTTTACGTTTATATCATAAAAATCCGAAAATATGGGAAATTTCTCACCGTTATTATATTTATCCACCCCTGCGACTATCTGTATCTCCCCGTCGCTTTCGGCGGCGGCGGCTACAAAGCCGCCCATTTTACCCGATGCTCCGCAAAGTATTGCTTTAATCATTTTTTCACTTCCGAATTGTTTTTATTAAATCAGTCCGCATTCTTTAAGCTTAAGCTTAAGGTTTTCAAGAGCCTTTTCCTCCATAGGATAAAGCGGCAGTCTGCACGGACCGGCGCCGAGCCCCAAAATATCCATTGCCGCCTTAACCGGAATCGGGTTTACATCGCTGAACAGCGCGTTCATAAGCCCCGTATACTTAATTTGCATATCTGCGGCGGATTTTGTATTGCCGCTTAAATAATCCGCGCACATTTTATGCATAACATCGGGCAAAAAGTTTGAAAGGACCGAAATTACGCCTATTCCGCCAAGCGACATAATCGGAACCGCCTGATCGTCGTTGCCCGAATAAATATCAAGCTCATCGCCGCAAAGATAACGTGTTTTTGCAACCGCCGAAAGGTCGCCGTTAGCCTCCTTAGTGGCAACTATATTCGGGTGCTTTGCAAGCTCCTTATACGTTTCGGGCTTTATTGCAACGCCGGTTCTTGAAGGAACGTTGTAAAGTATTATAGGCTTGTTCACGCGGTCCGCAATGTAGTTATAGTGTGCAATAAGCCCCCGCTGTGAGGTTTTATTATAATACGGAGTAACCATTAAAAACGCGTCTGCGCCGGCTTTTTCGGCGTCCTCGCAAAGCCCCACGGAATATACAGTATCGTTACTGCCGGTACCTGCTATAAGCGGAACCCTGCCTGCGTTTGCCTTTGCGGCTGTTTCTATAACCCTTACGTGTTCTTCATAATTAAGCGTCGATTTTTCGCCTGTGGTTCCGCAGATAACAAGCGCGTCTATACCGCCCTTTACCTGCTCGTCTACCAATGAAGAAAGGCGCTCGAAATTAACGCTGCCGTCCTTGTTCATCGGTGTTATGAGTGCCGTTGCCGCGCCGGTGAAAACTCTTTTTTTCATAAAAGATCACTCCCAGAAATTATATAATAAATTATATGTTAATCCATATATCCCTTAGCACAAAGTAACTCGGCAAGCAATACCGCGCCGCCTGCCGCACCCCTTAAGGTGTTGTGCGAAACGCAAACGAATTTATAATCGTACTGAGTATCCTCGCGCAGTCTGCCTACGGAAATCGCCATACCGCCCTCAAGGTCGCGGCAAAGCTTGGTTTGGGGCATATCGTCCTCGGTATAATAATGCAAAAACTGCTTAGGAGCGTGCGGAAGCCCAAGCTTTTGCGGCTCGCCCGAATAGTTTTTCCATATTTCAAGTATTTCTTCTTTCGAGGGCTTCTTTTTAAAATCAACAAAAACCGAAGCCAAATGACCGTCCGATACGGGCACGCGTATGCACTGAGCCGTAAATTTGGGGCTTGCCGCCGGCACTATCTCACCGTTTTCCAATTTACCCCATATTTTAAGCGGTTCCTTTTCGCTCTTTTCCTCTTCGCCGCCTATATACGGTATAACGTTATCTATCATTTCGGGCCAGCGTTCAAATGTTTTGCCTGCGCCGGAAATTGCCTGATAGGTAGATACCAAAACCTTATCTATGCCGAATTTCTCGTCAAGCGGATAAAGAGCCGGAACATAGCTTTGAAGCGAGCAGTTGGATTTTACCGCTATAAAACCGCGCTTTGTGCCGAGGCGCTTGCGCTGTGAATCTATTACCGCTATATGGTCAGAATTGATTTCGGGTATGACCATAGGCACGTCGGGCGTAAAGCGGTGCGCGCTGTTATTTGAAACAATGGGGCACTCGTGCTTGGCATAGCTTTCTTCAAGCGCTTTGATTTCGTCCTTTTTCATATTAACCGCGCAAAAGCAAAAATCAACAAGACCGGCTATTTTATCTATATCGCGCTCGGCGTCAAGCACCGTCATATCCTTTAAGGCTTCAGGTATAGGCTCCTTCATAGCCCAGCGGCTGCCTATGGCTTCTTTATAGGTTTTATCGGCGGAATTGCTGCTTGCCGCAAGCGCCGTTACGTTAAACCACGGGTGGTCGTGCAATAAAAGCGCAAAGCGCTGACCTACCATTCCCGTAGCGCCGATAATACCCACATTATATTTTTTCATTATAAAAACATTCCTTTCAAAGGGTGTAATTGCAATATCATACTTGATATATTTTTAAAGTTGCAATATAATATTAGCATTGTAAATATTATTTGTCAATTTATTTTATGCACACGGCAGAGAGAAGTTAATTAACATATGATGAAAACAAGCGATTTTTATTACGATCTTCCCGAAGAGCTTATAGCGCAAACGCCCGTAGAGCCGCGCAATTCTTCAAGGCTGATGTTTTTGCCGCGTACGGGCGGGGATATTAAGCACAAGCATTTTTACGATCTTCCTGAATTTTTAAAGCCGGGCGACTGCCTCGTGCTTAACGATACGCGCGTTCTCCCCGCCCGTCTTTACGGCGTACGCGAGGATACGGGCGCGGTTGTGGAATTTGTGCTTTTACGCCAGCACGGCAACAAGCTTTGGGAGTGTCTGGCAGGCCCCGGCAAAAAAGCAAAAACAGGTTACAGGTTTAAATTTTCCGATAAGCTTTCCGCCACCGTTACGGACGTTTTGGAGGACGGCAACCGTATGATAGAATTTGCCTGCGATGAAAATTTCTTTGCAGTGCTTGATGAAGTGGGCCAAATGCCGCTGCCCCCTTATATTAAAGAAAAGCTAAAGGATAAAGAGCGTTACCAGACCGTTTATTCAAAGGAAGCAGGCTCTGCCGCGGCGCCCACTGCGGGGCTGCACTTTACAAACGAAATGCTTGAAGAAATTAAGGCAATGGGCGTTAATACGGCATACGTTACGCTGCACGTGGGGCTTGGCACATTCCGCCCCGTTAAGGTAGACGACGTAACAAAGCACAAAATGCACACAGAGCATTTTTACATACCGGAAAGCGCGGCGAAAACCATTAACGAAACAAAGAAAAACGGCGGCAGGGTAATATGTGTGGGAACAACCTCCTGCCGAACGGTTGAAAGCTGCGCCTTAAAATACGGGGAAATAAAGGAATGCTCGGGCGATACCGATATTTTCATTTACCCCGGTTTTGAATTTAAGTGTATGGACGGGCTTATAACAAACTTTCATCTGCCCGAAAGCACGCTTATAATGCTTGTTTCCGCCTTTGCCGGATACGACAATGTTATGAACGCCTACAAAATCGCCGTAAACGAAAAATACCGCTTTTTCAGCTTTGGCGACGCAATGCTGATTTTATAGAAATAAAGGGAAACGCTAAGCTTTCATAACGTTTCCCTTTATTTTTTCGGTTATTTAGAAAGGTATATAAGCAAAACCGAAACATCTGCGGGGCTTACGCCCGATATGCGCGAAGCCTGCCCGATATTTTCCGGTCTTACCTTATTAAGCTTTTCCACCGCCTCAAGCCTTAAGCCGTAAACAGCGCCGTAATCGATATTTTCGGGTATAGTGCGGTTTTCAAGCCTTAGCATTTCGTTTACCTGCGCCTGCTGGCGTGTTATATAGCCCTCATACTTTATTTCGGTTTCAACCTTTTCCTTAACGCTGTAATCAAGCGCGGGTCTGTCTTTATCAAACGGCGCTAACATTTCGTAGCTTACCTGCGGTCGCTTTATTAAATCCGAAAGCCGCATACCCGTTGTCATCGGCGCGGTTCCCGCCTGCTCTAAGCACATATTAAGCCCGTCCGACGGTGCGATAAACGTGTTTTTTACACGCTTTATTTCATTTTCCTTTTGCTCCCTGCGCAAAAGGAATTCCTCATATTCTTCGCCGCTTATAAGCCCTAAGCTGTACCCTGTCGGCATTAAGCGCTCGTCTGCGTTATCCTGCCTTAAAAGCAGGCGGTATTCGCTTCTTGAGGTCATCATTCTGTACGGATCGGAGCAGCCCTTTGTAACAAGATCGTCTATAAGTGTTCCTATGTAAGACGAGGCGCGTGAAAGCACAAGCGGCTCCTTTCCCTGCACCTTAAGCGCGGCGTTTATGCCTGCAATAAGGCCCTGCGCCGCCGCCTCTTCATAACCCGAAGAGCCGTTGAACTGCCCTGCGCCGTAAAGATAAGGAAAATCCTTCATTTCAAGCGTAGCCCTCATCGCAAGCGGATCAACGCAATCATATTCAATAGCATACGCGTTGCGTATCATTTTAACGTTTTTAAGGCACGGTACGGTTTTGTAAAGCTTTTGCTGAACCTCCTCAGGCAATGAAGAAGAAAGCCCCTGCAAATACATTTCCTCGGTATTTATTCCGCACGGCTCTATAAAAAACTGGTGGCGCTTTTTATCTGCAAAACGAACAATTTTGTCCTCAATGCTTGGGCAATACCGCGGTCCAACACCCTCTATAACGCCTGCATAAAGCGGCGAACGGTTTATATTTTCAAGTATAACGCGCTTTGTTTCGTCGTTAGTGTAGGATATATGGCAAACAACCGTGTTTTTTATCGGCTTTTTTGTGGAATAGCTGAACGGTACTGTGCGGCTGTCGCCCTCCTGCACCTCAAGCTGTGAAAAATCTATGCTGCCACGTGCAACGCGCGCGGGCGTGCCGGTTTTAAAGCGGCGAAGCGGCAATCCGAGCCTTTTAAGCGCTTCTGCCAGCTCGGTTGCGGGGAAATTTCCGTCCGGTCCCGACGGGTAGTTTACCTCGCCCACATATACCCTGCCACCTAAAAACGTGCCCGTTGCCAGTACTACTGCCTTGCAGGAAAAATCCGCGCCCAATTTGGTTATACAGTGCCAAACGCCGTCTTCTTTGTAAATATCGGTTATTTCGCACTGCTTAACGTCAAGACCGCTCTGTTTTTCTACGGCGTGCTTCATATAGCCGCTGTATGCGCGCCTGTCTATCTGTGCGCGCAGCGAATGAACGGCAGGGCCTTTTCCTAAGTTAAGCATACGGCTTTGAAGAGTATTTTCGTCCGCCGCCTTGCCCATTTCGCCGCCGAGTGCGTCAAGCTCTCTTACCAAATGACCTTTAGCCGTTCCGCCTATCGAAGGATTGCAGGGCATATTGCCTATCCAGTCTGCGCTTATTGTAAACATTACGGTTTTACTGCCAAGTCTCGCTGAGGCAAGCGCCGCCTCAATGCCTGCGTGACCGCCGCCTATAACCGCAACATCATAATTGCCGGCGGCATATTTTTTTATACTCAAAACTCAACTGCTCCTTATTTGCCTATCTTTTCAAGCGCCTTTTGCTGCCTTATATCCGCGCCTATAAACTTATACGCCTCGAAATTGCCTATAAGCCTTGAAGAAATGCGCGCGGTATAACGCGCTTCAATTTCCTTCATAGTAAGGTTTGTGTTTATTATTGTGGGTCTGCCAGATAACAGGCGTGTGTTTATAAGATTGTAAAGCGCCGATTTTGTAAACGCGGTCGCCATTTCCGCACCTAAATCGTCTATTATAAGCAGATCGCTTTTTATCATAGCGTCGTAAGCGCCGCGGTTTTCGCCCGAAAACTTTTCTTTTTCTATAAGCGAAAAAAGATTTTCCGCCGCGCCGTATACGGGGATAAAGCCTTTGTCTATTATTTCAGCCGCAACGGCTAAGGTAAGGTGTGTCTTTCCGAGCCCCGTATTGCCCATAAAAAGCAAATTAGGCGAATTTGCGGGATCGAATTTTAACGCATACTCGCGGCAGACTTTCAGCACGGCGGTCATTCTTCGGCGCGGGTTGCCGTCCGCGCCGTCTTTATCGGGATAATATTTAAGGTCGAAATTATCAAAGCGCGATCTGTCTATCGGCATTTCGTGCGAAAGCTCTTCTGTTATAAGAAATGAAGCAATCTTTTTAACGCAGCCGCATATTTTGCCGTTTACATAGCCCGTATCGTTACAAACGGAGCAGTCGTACTCTATATCCTTAACGCCGTATTTATCAAGCAACGCCTTTTTTTCGTTTGCAAGCGCTTCCGATTGACGTTTAAGCTCCGTTACGTTTCCGCCGGAAAGCGCCTCAATCGCCGCCTTTGCACCGATTGAAGAAAGCTCGCGGTCGATATCGCGAAACCGCGGCTGTGCGCTGTAAGCCGCGGCAAGCAGCATATCGCGCCGTGCGGTTTTTTCTTTAAGCGCTTTCTTTTTTTTCTCAAAAGCTTTTTTGTAAATTTCCTCTTTTGTTATCATATACAGCCACTCAATCCTTTGAATTAAGCATTTTTTCAAACAGGTCTATATCGTATGCCGCAAAATCCGATTGCTTTTCCGTTTTTTCCTTCGGCTTTATATCTTCGGGTGTTTTATAGCCCTTTTCGTGCCAGCTCTCTATTATTTTCGCAACATACGGCATATAAAATTTTGATTTTTCGTCTACGCAGGCGTTATATGCCGCCGTAAGCATTTTATCGGACATTTTCCATTCGTTCACCCACATAAAAGAAAGCTTTTCTTCCTTTGGGCTCGGCTTTCGTCTTTCAAAACCGAATGCCTTTCGCACAACGCTCCACGCCTCTTCCCTGAGCGCCATATTTCTTAACTCCTCGTCCGCTAAGGTAAGCGAGTCTATGCCCCTGTTTACCCAATCCACCGCGGTTGACTGAATAAACCGCATATTCGCCTTGTTGTGCGCGGCGGCGTACTGTACTATTAAAAGTATCAGCGAAACATCAAGACCTTGATCGTCGTAAAGCCACACAAGCGTACTTGTTTCGTTTGTTTTAAGGTTGCGTCCGAGCCTTAGCTGTGTTTCCTGCAAAAGATACTTTATTCTGCCGTCCTCAGCTCCGCGGCGCGCAACATCGTTACGCGTGGGCTTTTCGTTTTTTATAACGGCGGCTTTCTTTGGGGGCATCACCTTTTTTTCTTCGTTTACGGCAAGCAATATTCCGCTTTCGCGCCAATAAATAAGCGCCTCTTCAACCTCGTAAGCCGTAATGTCGCAGGCGGCGGCAATCTCTTCGTCCGCGGGGTTTTTGCCCATATTCCTCATTATGTAAAGCAGCACCTTAATATGCTCGCCACGCGCAAGCTTTAAGTGCTTGTCCGCCACGTCTGCCGGTACGGTAAAAACGGTGGTCAAAGCCGCCGGATTTATATAACAGTCCATATTGCACCTCTAACACATTATATCAGTAAACAAAAGCTTTGTAAATTGTTAATTAAAGCTTTTTTCAAGGCAAACAAGCCTTACGCCACGTATTCCGTTAAAATCGCAGGGTACAATATCCGCCTCGCGGTAGCCGAGCTTATTATAAAGCCTGCGTGCAGCCGTGTTGCGTTCGTTGGTATCCATTCTTAAATAAGGGCAGTTATTTTCGGCGGCATAATCCTCGTAAAATTTAACAAAGCCGCTGCCTATTCCCTTTCCCGCGCACATAGGATCTACCGCTAAGGTATGTAAAACCATAACGCGGTCGTCTGGCGCGTTATATTTCCAAGCGGCGTTTGCATATTCGGGAACCTGAACGCGGTTTATCCTTGCGGAGGCAACAGCCCTGCCGTTATCAAATGCCGCAAAAAGCTCGCCGGCGTCAAACGCCTCGCGCACGGTCTTTTCGGTCGGGTATACTCCCCTTATCCAGCCGGTAGAGATTTCTCCCATTTCCTCCCTTTCCAAAACGCGGTCATATATTTCGTTTATTTCTTTTATATCGTTTTCGTCAGCTTTTCTTATTAACATATTATCACCATGATTATCATAACATTACTGATTTGAATTGTCAAATAAAAAGAGCTTTATAGTTATTGACAACCAAAGCCTTATGAATTAAAATTAAAATTAAAACGAAAGGAAGATTTGATGCTTGCAAATTACCACACCCATACGCGCCGCTGCAATCACGCCACGGGCAGCGAACGCGAATACATTGAAAATGCAATTAAGGCGGGAATGAAGATTCTCGGCTTTTCCGACCACGCTCCCCAGTTTTATAAGGGCGGCTTTGTTTCGGGAATGAGAATGAGAACCCACGAAGCGCCCGAATATGTAAGCTGTATTAAAAAACTTGCCCAGGAATATAAAAACGATATTAAAATTTACGTCGGCCTTGAAGCAGAGTATTTTCCCGATATATTTCATAAATTGCAGAATTTTTGCAGAGATTACGGCGTTGATTATATGATAATGGGCCAGCACTTTTTAGACAGCGAGGAATACGGCATTTACGTGGGCGCGCCTCACAGCGAGCCTGAGCTTTTAAGGCGATATACAGATCAGGTTACAGAGGGACTTAAAACCGGCGCCTTTAAATATTTAGCGCACCCCGACGTATTTAATTTTACGGGCGATACCGCCGTTTACGAAAAGGAAATGACAAGGCTTTGCAATGAACTTAAAAAAATGAATATTCCGCTTGAAGTAAATATGTTAGGGCTTGAGGACGGAAGATATTATCCCTCAAATCGGTTTTTTAAGCTTGCAAAGCAAACGGGCAACGACGTTATAATCGGGTGCGACGCACACCGCCCCACCGAGCTTAGCAATACGGAAATGCAGAAAAAAGCATATGATTTTGCCGAAAAATTAGGTTTTGATCCGTTAAAGGAAATAATTATATAAAGATTTTTGCAAGATATAATTTGACAAAAATATAAGCTTGTGATAAAATGTTAAGAAGAAAAATCTTGGTGAGGGTTCTGATATATGAGTCAGGTTTTTGCCGTTACCTCAGGTAAAGGCGGCGTCGGTAAATCAACCGTTTCGGTAGGTCTTGCATACGCTTTTTTAAAGCTTAATAAAAAGGTGCTTCTTGTTGATATGGACGAGGGGCTGCGTTGCCTTGATCTGATGCTCGGCGTTGATAAATCGGCGGTGTTTGATTTATCTGACATACTTATGGGCAAGGAAATCGACGACGCGGTTTATAAGGCGGACGGTGCAAACGGGCTGTACCTTATTCCCGCCCCTGCTCAAATAGGCAAAATAGACGCGTTTGCATTTTCTGTTTTTGCCGAAAATGCCGCCGCTCTTTACGATACGGTCATTTTCGATTTTCCTGCGGGAATGGACTTTTCGCTTTACGGCTGTTTGCCGAAAGAAACGCTGTTTTTAACGGTTGCGGTGCCCGATCCCGTTTCGGTAAGGGACGCGGCTGCGGTAAGCTCAAGGCTTAACGAGATATCCTGCCCGTCAAGGCTTATTATAAATAATTTTACATACAGTCTTGTAAAAAGAAATCTTCACCGCAATATCGATGATATTATAGACGGTTCTGGATTACAGCTGGTCGGCGTTATACCGCACAGCGAGGAGCTTGCCGTTATTTCCGTAACGCACAAAATAAAACCGCGCGGCAAGCCTGCGGCGGCTTTTTACCGAACGGCAAAGCGGCTTTGCGGCGAGCATACGCTGCTTCCGAAGCCAAAAAAAATATGAAAGGATTTTAATTATGACAATCGCTTTAATTGCACACGACGCAAAAAAGGAGCTTATGGTGCAGTTCTGCATAGCTTACTGCGGCATTTTAAGCAGATATAATCTTGTTGCAACGGGGGCAACGGGTAAAACCGTTTCCGAAGCTACAGGTCTTAATATTGTAAGATTTTTGGGCGGCTCGCAGGGCGGCGCTCAGCAAATAGCCTCGCGAATCGGCTGTGATGAAATAGATCTTTTACTTTTATTCCGCGACCCGTTAAACCCGAAGCCCAACGAGCCTGACGAGCGCGCGCTTCTGCGCCTTTGCGACGTTCACAACATTCCGGTTGCCACAAATATTGCCACTGCCGAAATGCTTATTCACGGTCTTGAACGCGGCGACCTTGACTGGCGCGAGATCTTAAAAAACAATAAGTAATTTTACCGGAGTTTTTTCGTATGTCTGAAATAAACCGTGCCGTAAAGGGCACTAACGACGTTCTGCCGGGCGACAGCTATAAATGGCAGTTTGTTGAAAATAAAATGTTTGAAACCGCGCGTCTTTTCGGCTTTAACGAAATACGCGTGCCTGTTTTTGAACACACCGAGGTGTTTCTGCGTAGCGTGGGCGATACTACCGACGTGGTTCAAAAGGAAATGTATACCTTTGACGATAAGGGCGGGCGCTCTGTTACGCTTCGCCCCGAATTTACCGCCGGAGTTATAAGAAGCGCAATAGAAAACGGCCTTGTAAACGGCGCATTGCCTGTTAAGGCGGCATACGTAGGCGGCTGCTACCGCTATGAAAAGCCGCAGGCAGGAAGACTTCGTGAATTTCACCAGTTCGGCGTTGAATGTATAGGCGCCGCCGCACCGAACGCGGACGCCGAGATTATTGCCTTGGCTCGTCAGGTGCTTTGCTCGGTGGGAATTGAAAAAATATCGCTTGAAATAAATTCGATTGGCTGCCCCGAATGCCGTAAAGATTATATTGCGGCGCTGAAGGCTTATTTTGAGCAGCACACAGACGAGCTGTGCGACACCTGTAAGGACAGGCTTTATCGCAACCCTATGCGCATACTCGACTGCAAATCCCCTGTTTGCAAAAAAATTGCCGCAGACGCGCCTGTTGTAACAGATTATCTTTGCAGCGACTGCCGCGAGCATTTTGAAGCCGTAAAAAGCTTTCTTAAGGCGGCAGGGGTTGAATTTACAGTTAATCCGCATATAGTAAGAGGGCTTGATTATTACACCCGTACCGTGTTTGAGTTTGTTTCGGGCGATATCGGCGCGCAGTCTACCGTATGCGGCGGCGGCCGTTACGACGGGCTTATTTCCCAAATGGGGGGACCGAACGTTCCCTCACTCGGCTTTGCTATGGGAATTGAGCGCATTATGCTGTTGCTTGAAGCGCAGAAAACCGAACTGCCGAAGCCCGCATACTGCGACCTCTTTATAGCGGCTATGGGCAATGACGCGCAGCTTAAGGCTGCCGAGCTTTGCGCCGCCTTGCGCGAGGACGGCTTTAAGGTCAACACCGATATTTGCGGCAGAGGGCTTAAAGCGCAAATGAAATATGCCGACAAAACAGGCTCGCGCTTTACTATGGTTTTGGGCGATAACGAATGTGAAACGGGCTGTGCCAAATTAAAGAATATGCAAAGCGGCGAGGAAATCGAGGTTGCCCTTTCGGATATTTCGGGCAGTCTTTTAAGCGCCGTACACGCTGCCGCGTTAGATGAGCTTGCGGATAGTATATTAAAATAAAAGACTTTTTTCGGCGGTCTTAAAGACCGCTGTTTAAATTTGGGGAGTGTTTTTAATTGAAGCTTGACAGAATGAACGGTATGAAGCGCACCGACTATTGCGGTACGCTGACTAAGGAGAAGATAGGCGAAGAGGTTGTTGTAGCCGGCTGGATACAGCGTCAGCGCGACCTTGGCGGACTTATATTTGCCGACCTGCGCGACCGCAGCGGTATAATTCAGCTTGCCTTTGACGATACAACCGAAAAGAAAGTATTTGAAAAGGCAGCGCAGTTAAGAAGCGAGTTTGTTGTTATGGCAAAGGGCAGGGTTCGTATGCGTTCTTCTGTTAATACCGAAATACCCACAGGTGATATAGAAATTGAGGTTACACAGCTTTTGATTTTGGGCGCAAGCGAAACTCCCCCGTTTGAAATCCTACCCGAAACGGGCGTTAAAGAGGAATTAAGGCTTAAATACAGATATCTTGATCTGCGCCGTCCCCCTCTTCAGAAAAACATAATGATGCGTCACAAAATAACCAAGGTTACGCGCGATTATTTTGATGAAAACGGGTTTATTGAAATTGAAACCCCAACTCTTATTAAATCAACACCCGAAGGCGCAAGGGATTATCTTGTACCCTCCCGCGTGCATAAGGGCAGCTTTTTCGCACTGCCTCAGTCCCCTCAGCTTTATAAGCAGCTGCTTATGCTTTCCGGCTTTGACCGCTATATGCAGATCGCGCGCTGTTACCGTGATGAAGACCTCCGCGCAGACCGACAGCCCGAATTTACGCAGATAGACGTTGAAATGTCGTTTGTTGAAAAAGAGGACGTGTTTAAGGTTGCGGAAGGATATGTTAAGCGCCTGTTCAAAGAGGTTTTGGGCGTAGACGTACCCACCCCCCTGCCGCGCCTTACCTATACCGAGGCAATGGAGAGCTACGGTTCCGATAAACCCGATACCCGCTTTGATATGAAAATAAAGGATATTTCGGATATAGTTGAAAACTGCGGTTTCGGCGTATTTGCCGATACGGTTAAAAACGGTGGTACTGTAAGAGCCGTTACCGCTAAAGGCGCCGCTGGAGTTTATACAAGAAAGGAAATAGACAAGCTTACCGAAGAAGCTAAGGGCATAGGCGCTAAAGGTCTTGCGTTTATACGCTGGGTAGACGACGAACCGAACTGCTCTTTCGCAAAGTTTATGACCGAGGACGAAATGAAAGCCATATACGACCGCACAGGTGCCGAAAAGGGCGACGTTGTGCTTATAGTTGCCGACCGTAAAAAGACCGTGCTTGCGGTTTTGGGCGCGCTTCGTCTTACGGTTGCAAAGCGGCTTGATATAATACCAGATAAATATAACTTCCTTTGGATAACCGAATTCCCGTTCTTTGAATATAACGAAGAAACAGGTAATTGGGACGCCATGCACCACCCGTTTACAAAGCCGCTTGACGAATGTATACAGTACCTTGATTCAGACCCCGAAAAGGTATTTGCCGATGCATACGATTTAGTGCTTAACGGTATAGAGCTTTCAAGTGGTTCAATACGTATAACCGATCCTGAACTTCAAAAGCATATGTTTGAGGCGTTAGGTCTTTCGGATGAAGAGGCTTACCGCAAATTCGGATTTTTAACCGACGCGTTCCGCTTCGGCGCTCCCCCGCACGGCGGAATGGGAATAGGGCTTGACCGCCTTACAATGCTTATTTGCGGCTGCGACAATCTGCGCGACGTACTTGCCTTCCCCAAGGTTTCAAACTCAAGCGAGCTTATGTCGGGCGCGCCATCAGAAGTAGACGCCGCCCAGCTTAAGGAGCTTTCGATAGGAATTATTGAAAAATAAATATAAAACTAAAAACCCGACAGAGGCTAAGTGCTTCTATCGGGTTTTTTAACATAAAAAAGCACACGAAACGCAAATGCATTCCGTGTGCTTTTACAGTTTAAACTTAAAAAGATGTCATTAAGCCTTTACCTTGTTGAAACGGGTAACCAAAGCGGATTTTTTTCTTGCCGCGTTATTCTTATGAATGATACCCTTAACGGCAGCCTGATCGATCTTCTTAACGGCAGCCGTTACGACCTCGGCCATATCAGCGGAATTAGCTTCAATAGCAGCGTCGGCCTTTTTTACGGCAGTTCTTAAAGCAGAACGGTAAGCCTTATTGTGCTCGTAATTAGCCTTGCTGACCAATACGCGCTTTTTGGCAGATTTAATGTTCGGCATCGTGACACCTCCTAACACATTCTCACAGTACAAACTATAATAACACAAAATGCGGAAAAATGCAACACTTTTTTTAAAATAAAACAACAATTATCAGCTAAGCACCGTAAACGGTACCGCAGCACCCTCGGCATTGTAATTCGAGAAGAAATATGCGTCTAACATATCCTTTACAATTCCGCCTGCCGCCGCGCCCGAAGCGCCGTTTTCAAGCACAACCGAAATGGCAATTTCCGGATTTTCATATGGAGCAAACACAACGAAAAGACTGTGATCCGCCTTGCCCTCTACCTGCGCGGTACCGGTCTTACCGCCTACCTTTATCGGGTAATTACCGAGAGTTGCGCGTCCCGTACCGTCCTCTGTAACGGAGAGCATACCTTCCTTTACCGCTTTAAGGGTAGCTTCGGATATTTCAACCTTATTTACTTCGTCAGGTTCGCCTTCGTTATAAACCGTGGCTATATCGTAGGATACTATTTTGCTTATAAGGCTTGCACGGTAATGCGTGCCGCCGTTTGCAAGGGTTGCAATATAGTTGCAAAGCTGAAGCGGCGTAAATGCGTTTAACTGACCTATTGCAAACTGGAGCGTATCGCCGCTGCCGTTTGATTTAGGCTGTTTAAGTATACCCTTGCTGTCGTCCACCTCAACGCCGGTTGCAACGCCTAAGCCAAACTGCTTGTAATAATCGGTAAGTCTAAGCGCACCTATACGCCTGCCCATTTCAAAAAAGAAATAGTTACAGCTTTTTGCAAGCGCGTTATTAAGGTTTATGGGACCGTGGTAATGCATACATTTAGGCTTATAGTCGTTAAAATAGTTATATGTCATAACGCAGTTGACGGTTTCGCCCACACGGTAAAGGTTATTCTGAAGCGCCGCCACCGCAACGGCGGGCTTTATTGTTGAGCCTATGGGGTAAACGCCCTGAAAGGCTCTGTCTGTAAGCGGCTTTACAGGGTCGTTTACAAGCTTATCGTAATTCTGACCGAGAGTTGCCGAATCATACGTGGGGTAATTTGCCGCGCAAATAATTTTGCCGGAATTTATATGAATTGCAACTGCGGCTCCCGCTCTTGCCGTTCCGCCCTTGGATTGCTGTTCCTTTACGGTACGTTCAAGTGAATCCTGCGTGCTGCGCTGCATTTTTTTATCAAGCGTAAGCATTACGGTTTTTCCCGCAACAGGCTCCTTTGTAACCGTGCTTGAGATTATATTGCCTTCGTTATCGATACGGTAGGTTATCTCGCCGTCGGTTCCTCTTAAATATTCCTCGCCCCATTTTTCAATACCGCTTTTGCCTACCTTATCGTTGTAGGAATAGCCCTTCTTTTTATATTCGTCCCAATCCTCGGCAAAAATGGGCCCTACCGTGCCTATAAGATTTACCGCAAGCGAGGTATCCGTGTACTCCCTGAACGGCGTAACGTCTACCGAAACGCCCGAAAGCATAAATCCCGATTCGGAAATTTTGCGCATAAGCTCGGTGGGGATATCCTCTGCAAAGGTATAGGGATATGAAATTGAAAAATCAGCAATATCCATACCGTAGCGAACGCCCATTATTTTGCGCTGTTCCTCGGTATTGTATTTTTCAAGCTTATATTTTTCAACCATTGCGTCAAAGCAGTTTTGCGCAGTTGCGTAATGCGCAAGCTCTAATTTTGAAATAAGCTTATCGGTGCTTTCGCCCTCCTTAAAGCCGTAAGGCGCTTCCTTGCTCATAGGCAGCTCGTCCTTATACTCTGCCCCGCTTTGATCAAGCAGGTTAACGAGCGTTAAAATTACATCATTAAGATTATCCTTAACATACGCCTTGTTAAAAACAATGTTATACCCGTCTCGGTTTACGGCGATCTGCCTGCCGTAATAATCAAGAATTTCACCGCGCGGCGCTTTTAATACCGCCGTTCTTACAGAGGCGGCGCCGTCGTTTTTATCGGTATATTTGGCGGCGTTTACTACCTGTATTGAGTAAATGCGCGCCGTATAAAACAGTATTGCAATTATAAGTATTACGGATAAAACGGTTATCTGCACCTGACTTTTTTTCTGAAACGGCAAAGGTTACGCCCCCTTCTATAAATTCTTAAGCTTATCAAAATATTTAAAAAGGAAATAAAACGGAAAAATAAACAGTGATGTATAAACCGTGCTCGGAAAAGCATAGCTTAAAAGGTATGTAAGGCTGCTGCGCGCTCCGGCAGAAAATGCGTAAAGCACAGCCCAGCGCACGGTATAGTAAAAAAGGCTTGCCAAAACAGAAAGCAAAAAAGCCGACCGCATGTTCCGGTTAAACAGATTTTCCGCCGTAACCGATACCGATACCGCAATTACAAGCATTACCGCCGAATTAAAGCACGCCGCGCCGCCTGCGGCACAGCCGTCCATACATATACCGATTATAAGCCCCAACGCAGCCGAAGCTCCCACAGGCGCAAACATTGAATATGCCGCAAGCAGCGGCACCAGCGCAAGCGGTGCCGCGTGCCTTATGCTTATATCAAACGAATCGGTATAGTGAAGTATAAAGCAAAAGAAAAACAGCAGAAAGCTTATTATACTTGTCCACACGGGTTTTCTTTTATTCTGCATCTTGTTCTCCGTTTCCTACTTACTTTTTTCGGGGTCAAGTCCGCCCTGACCCTCAAACTCGGTTATTACCATAACTCCCCTGATGCCGTCAATATCGGCAAACGGCTTTACATTTGCATAAATCGAGGTATTGTATTTATCGCTGCCTATTGTTTGCACCGTGCCTATAAGAAGACCTTTCGGGAATATTCCCTCGCCCGATGTTACAACATAATCCCCCACCGCTATATTGCACGAACGCGAAAGGTTATAAAATTTAGTAAGCCCCTCGCTTGCAAGCTCCGCGCTGCCCGAAAGCACGCCCGAATCGCTTGTACGGTTATCAAGCGCGCCTGCGGTAAGCTCAGCGCTTAACACCGTTACAACCTTAGAGGTGGTAAGCCCTACCTCGCCTATGTAGCCTACAAGTCCCTCGTCTGTTATAACGGGATCGTGAGCCGAAACGCCGTTTACAGAGCCCTTATTTATAATAAAGCCCTTATACGGGTCTTCCTTATCACGCGATATAAGCGTTGCCGCCACAAATTTAAAGGAGGGGTTGGCGTCCTTTATATCAAGATAATTTTTATAAAACTCGTTTTCGCTTACCGCCTGTTCGTAATCGGCAAGCTTTTTTCTAAGTTCAGATATTTCGGTTTCAAGCTCGGCGTTTTTAATATTAAGCTTTTCCCCCTCGGTATAAACCTCAACAAAGCTTGATATACCGCCCGAAATTTTAGAAGCAAGGGAACGGAACGGCGCAGTAACGGTGCCGAAAATATTTGCTCCGGGCGACATTCTGCCCCCTACCGCCGCGGTTACGGCGGCTATTACTATAAGCGCGGCAAAAACCGCGGCTATTATTTTAAACTGACGGCTGCGGAAGAAAAATCGCATTTTCGTCCTCCAAAAAAGTATTATCTGAAACGTTTTCCGCGGCGGAAAACATAATTTTCAAAGCCGCTGTCCGCCTCAAGGCGCTTAGCGGTTCCCAAAACCACGCAATCAAGCGGATTTGCGGCAACCGTAACGGGCATTCCGGTTTCCTCGGCTATAAGCTCGGCAAAGCCGCGCAGCAGAGCGCCGCCGCCCGTAAGGGTTATGCCGCGGTCTATAATATCCGCCGCAAGCTCCGGCGGAGTTTTTTCAAGCGTAAGCCTTATGGTATCTATTATCTGTGAAATCGGGTCGGTCATAGCGTTACGCACTTCTTCCGAAGTGATTATAACGTTTTTGGGAAGTCCGTCAACCTGATTTCGTCCCTTTATTTCTACCGATGTTTCATCATCATACGGCTTTGCAGAGCCTATATCTATTTTTATCTGCTCGGCAGTACGCTCACCTATAAGCAAATTATGCTTTTTTCTTACATATGCAATAATCGCCTCGTCAAGATCGTCACCCGCAACGCGTATGGACTGTGCGGTTACTATATCTCCAAGCGATATTACCGCAACCTCACTTGTGCCGCCGCCTACATCTACAACCATACTGCCTGCGGCGTCCCAAACGGGAAGACCTGCGCCTACCGCCGCAGCCATAGGCTCTTCTACCAAATCAACATCAGAAGCGCCCGCCTGTTTTGCCGCATCATAAACCGCGCGGCTTTCAACCTCGGTAACGCCTGCCGGTATGCAAACCACCATACGAACGCGCGAGAAGACTGAGCCCTTAAGCGCCTGCCTTATAAACCTTTTAAGCATTGCCGCGGTAACGTCAAAGTCTGCTATAACGCCGTCCTTAAGCGGCCGCACCGCAACAATGGAGCCGGGCGTTCTGCCTATCATTTCCTTAGCCTCGGTGCCTACGGCGCGCACTGCGTCGTTTCTTATATCGTAAGCCACAACAGATGGCTCACGCATTATAATACCCTTTCCCTTTACGCAAACAAGCGTGTTCGCCGTGCCGAGGTCCACTCCTATATCTCTTGTAAACATATGAAAACTCCCTTATTTTATTGCGGAACTATAAGCTCTATTACATTGTGAAGATTTTTAATTTCAACCGTATCTTCTCCGCGCGCATACTCGCCGTCAAGCGTCCAGGAAAGCCCGTCGCCGCCCGTTACGGTAATGCTTTCCGCCGTGAAAAACTCTATGCCCTGACGGTCTAAATCCTTTTTAAGTATACCGTCTATAACGGGCTGAAGCTTTAAAATATTATCGGGATTGCGGATAAGCAGTATTTCAAATTTGCCGTCGTTAAGCTTTACAACGGTTTCATCAAACTTTACAATGCCCCCTACCGACATTGAGTTTGAAACGGCGCCGAAAAGGAAATCCCCTTCCTCCTCGCGTCCGTCCGCCGTAAATTTAAGGTGAACGGGCTTTATGTTTCCGAGACTTTTTATACCCTCAAAAAAGTAAGCCGCCTGACCGAGTACATTTTTTACATCCTGCGGTGCGGAATACGAAGCGTCGGTAAAAGCGCCGAAGGACGCGGTATAAGAAAAATATTTATTGCCGAATTTTCCTATATCAAGCATAACCTTTTTACCGGTGGTAATATCCGCCGCCGCCTGCTTTATGCTTCTTGAAATGCGCAGACCGCTTGACCACTCGTTAAGCGTGCCGGAGGGTATATATCCAAGCGTATAATGTAGGTCCGCCGTCATAAGACCGGTTATTACCTCGTTTAAAGTGCCGTCTCCCCCGCAGACCACGATTTTATCGTATTCGTTTTCTTTTAAAGAAGCCGCAAAACGCGTTGCGTCTCCCCTTTCCTTTGTGGGATAAACCGTAACCAAACTGCCGTCCCCCGAAAGTATTTCAACAACTCCTAAAAGCTCGGTACGCATTTTAGCTTTTCCCGAACAGGGATTTACTATAACAAGAGTTTTACCGTTCACTTAAATTCGTTCCTTTCATCTGTAATCTATCGGCATAGTAGCCGCGGCGTTAAGCGATGAATTACCTATATTTCCGCTTAAAAATTCGTAATACGCCTGAACGCCTACCATTGCCGCGTTATCGCCGCAATAGCAAAGCTTAGGATAATAAAGCTTTATACCGCGCTTTTCGCATTCGTTTGCCATACGAAGCCTTAATTCGCTGTTTGCCGATACTCCGCCTGCAACCGCCACGGTTTTATAACCGTATTTTTCCGCCGCAGACATTGTTTTTTCTATTAACACATCGCACACGCGCTGCCTTACGGTTGCGCAAACCACGGGTACATCTATTATATCACCTTTTTGCGCCGAATTGTTAACAAGATTCATAACCGCTGTTTTAAGCCCCGAAAAGCTGAAATCAAATTCCCCTGAGCTTACGTGCGGAAACGGCAGCGGATATTTCTTTGTATCGGCCTTTGTGGCTGTTTTGTCAAGATTAACGCCGCCAGGATATTCAAGCCCCATACAGCGCGCCGCCTTATCAAAGCATTCGCCGGCGGCGTCGTCTCTTGTGCTGCCTAAAATTTTAAATTTTGTATAATCGGTTACCTCGGCTATTACCGTGTTTCCGCCCGAAACCAAAAGGCAAAGAAACGGCGGCTTTAAATCGGGGTTTGTTATGTAATTCGCTGCTATATGCGAACGCAGATGATGCACGGGTATAAGCGGTTTGTTAAGCGAAAGCACAAGCCCCTTTGCAAAATTAACCCCAACAAGCAGCGCCCCTATAAGCCCCGGCGCAAAGGTGACCGCCACGGCGTCAATATCGCCGTAGGTAAGCGAGGCTTTATCCAATGCTTCCTTAACTACGGTGCTTATTGCCTCGGTATGGCGGCGCGAGGCAATTTCAGGCACTACGCCGCCATATATTTTATGCTCGGCTATCTGGGTTGAAACAACGCTTGAGAGTACCTCTCGTTCCTCTGTTACCGCAGCCGCCGTTTCATCGCAGGAGCTTTCAATCGCAAGTATCTTCATTATTTTCAAACCTTTTCGTCATTATATATGCGTCCTCGCGCGGGTTTCTGTAAAAATCGCGTCTTCTGCCCTCGGTTTTAAAGCCGTATTTTTCATAAAGACCTACGGCGTTTATATTTGAAACGCGCACCTCAAGAGATACAAAGCTTAATTTACGTTCCCTTGCAAGTTCAAATACCCTTTCTATAAGGGCAGATGCAACGCCTTGCCTTCTGTACTGCGGAAAAACCGCCACATTTGTTATATAACCCTCGTCAAGCACGGGCTTAATACCTATGTAGCCGAGCATATGCTCGCTGTTTTCCGCCGCAAAAAATACGGTGCCGCTTTTGTACGACTCTACAATACCCTCTGCCGACCACGGCTGTGAAAAGCATACCCTTTCAAGCATAGCGATAGGCTTAATGTGTTTTTCACCGATCGGAACAACTCTAAAGCCGCCGAAAAAACCGTAGCTTAAAAGCTTATCTATTGCCGAAATAATTTCATCGCGGCAGTTTTTGTAAATATTCTCATTGCCGCCGTAAGGGTCGCTTATGCCGCCGCCCAAAACATAAAGCTTAACATTCGGCACATTACAGCCCTCAAGTGCCGCTTTATGCGAAGGCGACATACAAATTATTTTATCCGCCCACAAAATATCGCCGCCTGTTATCTGCTTTGATATATGCGAAAAAATATCTATTCCGATATCCTTCATAGCATTTACGGCGTTAATGCTTACGGGCATACCGTCCGCCGCAGTACCGCGGCTTTTAACGCACAGACCTTTAACGTTCTTTGAATTTAAATACCCCTCTGCCATAGGGCTGCGGCAGGTGTTTCCGGTACAAACGAATAAAATGTTCATTATCCCTTTGCCTCTAACCAGGTTTTACCGTAATGCGCCTCGGCAGTAAGCCTTACGGCAAGGCTTGCGGCGTTTTCCATTTCCTCGGTCAAAACCGTGCAGGCGGCCTTTGCGTCCTTTTCGTCACATTCTACAATAAGCTCGTCGTGCACCTGCAAAATAAGCCTTGCGTTCGGCAATTCACTTTTAAGCCTGTCGTACACCCTTATCATTGCAATTTTTATAATATCGGCGGCGGTTCCCTGTATTGGGGCATTTCTTGCCACACGCTCTCCGAACGCACGCAGATTGCCGTTAGAGTTTGAAAGCTCCGGCAAATACCTTCTTCTTCCGTAATATGTGGTAACATATCCGTCCCTTTTGGCTTGCTCGATAGTGTTTTCCATATAAGCCGCAACGCCCTTATACGTAGCAAGATAATTTTTAATGTATCTGTCTGCTTCGGCTCTTGAAACGCCGATATCCTTTGAAAGCGAAAAAGCGCCTATTCCGTAAACAATACCGAAATTAACCGCCTTGGCACGGCTTCTAAGCTCCGGCGTTACCATATCCTCAGGCATACCGAAAACCTGCGCCGCGGTTGCGGTGTGAATATCAGTGCCGCTTTTAAAGGCGTTTATCATATTCTCGTCGTTTGCAATGCTTGCAAGCACGCGAAGCTCTATCTGCGAATAATCCGCGTCGCACAGCACCTTACCGTCAGGCGCAGTAAAGTATTCGCGCAGTCGCTTACCCTCTTCGGTGCGAACGGGAATGTTCTGCAAATTAGGCTCAGACGAGCTTATTCTGCCCGTGCGCGCCTCGGTTTGGTTAAAGGTTGAGTGTATTCTGCCGTCGCTTGCCACACAATCGCGAAGACCGTCCGCATAGGTGGATTTAAGCTTTGCAAGCTGCCTGTAAGAAAGCAGCAGCGAAACCGCTGGGTGCGCATAACGCAGACCTTCTAAAACCTCCGCCCCCGTGCTGTAGCCGCTTTTGGTTTTCTTTTTGGCGGGCAGACCTAATTTTTCAAACAGCGCCATTCCGAGTTGCTTTGGCGAATTAAGGTTAAACTCGTACCCTACAAGGTCGTATATTTCCCTTTCAATCACCTTAATGCGCGCACCCAATTCTTTCGAAAGAGCCCCAAGCCCCTCGCTGTCTGCCAAAAAGCCGCAAAGCTCCATACTGCCGAGCACCCGTGCCAGCGGAATTTCTATTTCGTCAAGCAGCTTTTTCTGACCCGTGGCTTCAAGCTCCCTTTCAAGGGTATCGCACGCAAGTGAAAAAAGGCAGGCGTTTTTTAATATTTCGTCTTCAAAATCGGTTTTTGTTTCCTGCGTTACATATTCTTTAATAAGCCGTTCCGCCGAATAAGATGAAGCCGACGGATTGCAAAGATACGCCGCCAGCATTGCGTCAAACTTAACCTTGCAAATATCGGTGCAGGCTTTGTAAAGATTTTTATAATCATACACCCTTTTGCTTATATCCGCACTTGTAAGAACGGCTTTAAGCGTTTGTTCGTCCGCAAAGCATACCTTCTCGCCGCAGACAAGCGCCGATTTGCCGTCCTGTATATATATATCAAGCTGCTTTTCGGATTTAAGGCAGTTATCCTCCGTTTTGCAAAAGCTTTTTACGTCGGATAAATCGATAGCGGTCTGCAATGAGGTATTATCGGGCGTAAGCCCCATTTTTTCCATAAGCTTAAAAAATTCAAGCCTTGTCATAAGGCGCGCAAGCTCTTTATCGTTCCGCTCTCCCGTTTTATAATCGGAAATATTTTCATTTATCGGCGCAGTGCGGCAGATCGTTCCGAGCTCACGGCTTAAAAAGGCGCTTTCCCTGCCGTCCGCCAGCTTTTTGCGGACCCCGTCCTTAATATCAAGCGTATCAAGATTTTCATAAATATAATCTACCGAATGAAAACGCGAGATCAGATCGGCAGCGGTTTTTTCGCCTATACCCGCAACGCCCGGTATATTATCCGAAGAATCGCCCATAAGGCTTTTAAGCTCTATCATTTCGGGGGGCGTGAGACCGTATTTTTGAAAAAGCGCCTCTTTATTGTAATTTATAATTTCGGGCTTACCCATTTTTGTTGCGGTAAGCAGTACGCGCGTATTATCGGAAATCAGCTGTAAGGAATCACGGTCGCCCGTAGCTATAACGCACTCGCCGCCCTCTTTTTCGCAAAGAGACGCCAGCGTGCCTAAAATATCGTCCGCCTCGTATCCCTCGCACTCTATACAGGCGTAGCCCGCAAGCTTAAGCCATTCTTTCATAACGGGCAGCTGCTCGGCAAGCTCCGGCGGCATTCCCTTTCTGCCCGCTTTATAGGCTTCATACTTTTTATGCCTGAAGGTGGGCGCTTTAAGGTCAAAGGCAACCGCCACGCCGTCGGGCTTTTCGCTTTCAAGCAGCCTATTTAAAATATTTATAAAACCGTAAATCGCGTTAGTATATTTGCCGTCCTTGGTAGTAAGCAGTCTTATCCCGTAAAAGGCGCGGTTTATTATGCTGTTTCCGTCTATTGCAAGCAGCTTCAAAAAATCAGCTCCGATATAAATATATTTCTTATAGTATAGCATTTTTTTTAATTATTGTCACGCCCTTTTTAAAAAAATTTGACTATTGTTAATATTTCGTATATAATCTTGGTATGAAGATTAAGGATATTGAAATTAAAGGTTATGCGGCGTTAGCCCCTATGGCGGGGGTTGCAGACCGCGCAATGCGTGAAATTTGCGTGCGTTACGGCGCCGCCTTTACCGTAGGCGAGCTTACAAGCGCGCGCGGTATTACGCTTAAGGATAAAAAATCCGCCTCGCTGCTTTCCTGCTCGGAAAAGGAGCGACCGTTTGCCTCGCAGCTTTTCGGCAGCGAGCCTGAAATTATGGCAAACGCCGCCGCCGCGGCGCTTGGCTTTAGCCCCGATTTTATTGATATAAATATGGGCTGCCCCGCTCCTAAGGTTGCGGGAAACGGCGGCGGCAGCGCGCTTATGAAGGATCCGCGCCTTGCCGGGGAAATCGTAAAAGCGGTGGTAAACGCCGTAAACGTGCCGGTTACCGTTAAAATGCGCACGGGGTACGACGGCGGACATATAAACGCGCCGGAGCTTGCAAAGCGGTGCGAGGCGGCAGGCGCCGCCGCGGTAACGGTTCACGGCAGAACAAGGGAGCAGATGTACGCCCCCGGAATAGACTATAAAACGATAGCGGCGGTCAAACAGGCGGTTAAAATACCCGTTATAGGCAACGGAGACGTATCGGACGGCAAAAGCGCGCTTTATATGTATTCCGTCACAGGGTGCGATTTTGTGGCCGTGGGCAGAGCGGCGCAGGGCAACCCCTTTGTTTTCAGCGAAATAAACGCGGCTTTAAGCGGGAAAAGCTACAAGGCACCGACGCTTAACGAAAGATTTTCCGTTTTAAAAGAGCAGATACGGCTTATGGAAAAATACAAGGATCCGCATATAGCAATACTTGAATCGCGCAAGCACACCGCATGGTATATGCGCGGACTTGAGGGCGCGGCGCAGCTAAGACGTATGTGCGGAGAGATAAGCTGCTTTAACGATATTGAAAACATTTGCGAAAAAGCACTTGAACAGAATAAAGATATGTGGTAAAATTATCAAGATAACTTGAAAGAGGGATAATAATAATGTCAGGACATTCGAAGTGGAACAATATTAAACGCAAAAAGGAAAAAACCGACGCCGCAAAGGCTAAAATCTTTACCAAGATAGGCAGAGAAATTTCGGTTATAGTTAAAACGGGCGGCGCAAATCCCAATGAAAACAGCAAGTTAAAGGACGCTATTGCAAAAGCAAAGGCGGCAAACGTGCCGAACGATAACATTGAAAGAATTATTAAAAAGGCGGCGGGCGACGGCGAAGCCAACAATTATGAGGAATTAACATACGAGGGCTACGGTCCTTCGGGCGTTGCCGTTGTAGTTGAAGCCCTTACCGATAACCGCAACCGCACCGCGGGCGAAATGCGCCACTATTTTGACAAATGCGGCGGCAATTTAGGCCAAAGCGGCTCGGTAACCTTTATGTTTGACCGCAAGGGTATAATAAGAATAGAAGCCGAGGGGCGCGACGAGGATACCGTTATGGAGGACGCGCTTGAGGCAGGCGCAGAGGACTTTAATTCCGACGGAGATGTTTTTGAAATTGCAACCGACCCGAACGAAATAGGCGCCGTGCGCGACACGCTTGAAGCCAAGGGCTATGATTTTATATCCGCTGAAAACGAGTATATTCCCCAAACTATGACTACGATCGACGACGAGGAAACCGCCGCCAAAATGGAAAAGCTTATAGATATGCTTGAAGAAAACGACGACGTTCAGGCGGTTTGGCACAACTGGGATATGCCCGAAGACGAGGAAGAGGAATAATAATTTTTTTGCGCGGCTTTTCTTTAAGATAAGCCGCATTATTTCATTTTAAGGAAATGCTTATAATATGGCTATTAACAAAGCTATGAAAGCGGCGCTTAAGGTGCTTTCATACCCCGATCCCGACATTAAAAAATCGTATAAGCTTATAAGGCGGTTTGACCGGATAGTTGCAAAGCGCCTTAAAAACCCGAATTGCAGAATAGATAATTTAACGGTAGAGCGCGAGGGCTACCCTATTCCCGTGCGCGTTTTTTCGCCGCTTAACAATAAATCAAAGGGCGTTATACTGTTTTTTCACGGCGGCGGCTGGGTAAACGGCGATATCGAGTCTTATACGCCTACCTGTATTGATATTGAGGAAAAGCTTTGCAGAACGGTAGTTTCAGTAGATTACCGCAGAGCGCCCGAACATAAATTTCCAACCGCGCCCGAAGACTGCTATGCCGTTACCAAAAAGCTTTTTTGCGGCGAGCTGCTGCCCGAATTTTTACCGGAGGATATTATTCTTATGGGAGACAGCGCCGGCGGCAACCTTGCGGCGGCGGTATCCCTTATGGCGCACGACCGCAGCGATTTTAAGCCTAAAAGGCAAATTCTTATTTACCCTGCAACCTATAACGACCATTCGCCCTCTTCCCCATTTGCCTCCATACGCGAAAACGGAACCGATTATATGCTTACCTCAAAGCGCATTGTAGGATATATGAAGCTTTACGCTTCAAAGGAAGAGGATCTGCAAAGCCCTTACTTAGCCCCTCTTTTGGCTAAGGATCTGCACGGTCAGCCTGATACGCTTATAATATCGGCGCAGTATTGCCCTCTGCGCGACGAGGGCGAGGAATACGGCAGGCGCTTGGCGGACGCCGGCAGCAATGTTTCCGTTTTCCGTATGCCAAACGCAATACACGGCTATTTTTCACTGCCTATAAGGTTAAAGCTTAAAAAGAAGACCTATTCGGTTATCCGCCGCTTTTTAGGGGATGACCGCGCGGCCGAGTCACAGCCCAAAAGCTGGATAAAGCTTGATAATGCCGCCAAAATATTCCCGCCCACCACCTCTAAACGGGACGCAAAGGTCTTCCGCTTTTTCTGCGAGCTTAATGAAACGGTGGATCCGCGCGCTTTGCAGGCGGCGCTTGACGAATGTATCAAGAGCTTTCCGTTTTACCGTTCCATACTTAAAAAGGGAATTTTTTGGTATTACTTTGAAAGCACCGATATAAGGCCCCTTGTGCGTGAGGAGCATAAGGAGCCTTGCTCTGAAATATTCAATATTAACCGTAAGGACCTGCTTTTTGAAGTAAGCTATTATAAAAAACGTATAAACCTCGAAGTATACCACGCTCTTTCGGACGGGGGCGGCGCGGCAAAATTTTTTGAAACGTTGATTTCACTTTACCTTAAAAAGCTGTATTCAAAGGACCTTGCAAATTTAAGCGTGACAGATTACGACGCTTCGGGTGCTGAAAAGCAAACCGACAGCTTTTACAAGCATTACAGCAAGCGCAAAACCGTGGGAGTAATAACGCCTAAACGCGCCTATCATATTAAGGGCGAGCGGCTTTACAGCCGTCCCTTATGCATAACCGAGGGTGAAATGCCCGTATCCGAGCTCTTAAACAAAGCGCACGAATACGGCGTAACGCTTACCGCGTTTCTTCTTGCCGTGTTTATTAAGGCTATCGGCGGCAGTATGCCTGCACGCGAAAAAAGAAAGAATATAGTAATAGACGTACCCGTTAATTTAAGAAATTATTTTGAGTCTAAATCGGCGCGTAACTTTTTCGGCATAATAGATATTGAATATAATTTTAAAGAACAGCCCGACGATTTGGAAAGCATTATAAGGTATGTAAACGAAAGTATGAAGCAAAACCTTGACAAATCAAAAATTGCCGAGCGTATGACGGGGCTTACCAAAATGGAAAATCTGCTGCCTACGCGTATGCTGCCCGTATTTGTAAAGGATCCGGGGCTTAAAATTGCAAACCATTTTGTGGAAATGGGGGTTACCGCCGCATTTTCAAACATCGGTAAAATATCTATGCCCGAAGGAACCGAAAAATATATAAATAAATTCGGCGTTTTATGTTCAACAAAGCGTATTCAGGGCTGTATGTGTTCATTCGGCGGCAGCTTTGTTATAACCTTTACCTCCCCATTTGTTTCAACCGATATACAGTGCCGGTTTTTCAGAATTTTAACGGGGCTCGGAATAAACGTGCGCATTACTTCAAATTTAGGAAGTGAGAAAAATGCTATACTGTAAAAATTGCGGCGTATTTGTAGAGGGCAACCCCGAACACTGCCCGCTTTGCCAGGGCGAGCTTGAGGGCGAGGCGGAAAGCGGCGCCAAATATCCGCAAATCACGCCTAAAAAAAGCTTTTTCTCGCTTTCCGTAAAAATTGCGGTCATGCTTACGGCAGCCGCCGTTGTAATATGCACCGTTACAGATTACAGCATAACGCGCGTGCCGTTCGGCTGGTGGCTGTACGTGGCGGCAGGCGCGGCGTCCTTTTGGTTTTCGTTTTCGGTTGCCGTTAAAAGGCGCGGAAATATTGCCAAAAGCATATTTTTCACAACTCTCGCCGCGGCAATTATATCGATTTTATGGGATCTCGGCACAGGCTGGAAGGCTTGGTCACTGAACTTTGTATTGCCTATAGCCTCGCTTTCTGCAATGCTTGCAATGGCTGTAATTGCCAGAATACAAAATTTACCGATAGAGCAGTATATTTACTATTTAATACTTGATATAATTTTCGGCATTGTTCCGCTGATACTCATAATTTGCGGCGTCGTAAGCTTTATTCCGCTTTCGCTGGCATGCGTGGCGGCAAGCGTGCTTTCGCTTTGCGCGCTGCTGATATTTAACGGCAAAGCGCTTAAGGCGGAAATTATAAGAAGAACACATATGTAAAAAATGTTAAAAACAGATGGCTTATAAATGAGCCGTCTGTTTTTAATTTTAATAAATCACTTTATAGTTTGTCTAAGTATCGGCGCGTTTTGCATAAAACCGAATTTAATACAAATAATAGTCAAAAATATTATACGAGGTAATAAGCTTGGGAATTATTCAGTGTGCCGAAAACTGTAAATATCAGCGCGACGGATATTGCTGTCTTGAAAAATTAGCGCAGGTGAACTCTGTATCGGGCGGCTGCCCGTACTTTACCGAAAAATCACTTAATAAGGGCAACTGCCTCGGAAAGACGTCTGACACCTACAAGCTTTATGCTTTCCGGAACGGCGGTGATCTGCTTTAGGCAGGATTTTGGCATAATGCATTGCTTAAAGCCCATTCTTGCCGCCTCGGTAACGCGCGCCTGAGCGCGCGGAACGCTGCGCAGCTCGCCCGAAAGCCCTATTTCGCCGAAGGCTATTGTATTTTCATCTATGGGGATATCGCGCAGCCCCGAAACCAAAGCCATTGCAACCGCCAAATCGGCGGCAGGCTCGTCAAGCCGTATTCCGCCAACAATGTTAAGGTATGTATCAAGGTTTGAAAAATAAAGCCCAAGCCGCTTTTCAAGCACTGCAAGCAACAAATTAAGCCTGTTATAATCAAAGCCGGCGGCTGTTCTTCTTGCATTGCCGAAGCCAGTAGCGGTCACCAATCCCTGAACCTCCGCAAGAATAGGCCTTGTACCCTCTATAATGCAGGTTATGCATCCGCCCGAAACATCGCTCATTCTGCCGGAAAGCATCATAGCGGACGGATTTTCAACCTCGGAAAGCCCCGTTTCGGTCATTTCAAAAACGCCGATTTCGTTTGTTGAACCGAAGCGGTTTTTTATTGCCCTTAAAATTCGGTAGGATTGATTGCGCTCGCCCTCGAAATAAAGCACCGTATCAACAATATGCTCCATTACCTTAGGACCGGCTATATCTCCGCCTTTATTTACATGACCTACAATAAATACGGGTATATCAAGGCTTTTACCCGTTCTCAGCAATAAATTTGTAGATTCGCGCACCTGCACAATGCTTCCCGGCGAAGAAGCTATATCGCTGTGCTGCATTGTTTGAATTGAATCTATTATAACAAGATCCGGCTTTGCCGAACTTATATACTCGCATACCGTCTGTACGTCGGTCTCTGTCATAATAGAAACATTATCGCTTTCAACGCCTATGCGCTTTGCCCTTAGCTTTATCTGTATTGCGGATTCCTCGCCCGATACATAAAGAATGTTAAGATTACCCTGCAATGCGTTGCACACCTGAAGAAGTATAGTGGATTTTCCTATTCCGGGATCTCCCGATAAGAGCACGACCGAGCCTTTAACTATACCGCCGCCCAGCACCCTGTCAAGCTCCTTTATACCGGTTACAAAGCGATGCTCGTCTGCCGCGTCTATTTGTGAAAGCGGACGTGCCGAAAATGTATGCAGCGGCTTTGCGGCGGCGGTTACCGCCTTTTGCGGCAGTCTTACGTCCTCTACCATAGTATTCCATTCACCGCAGCCGGCGCATTTCCCTATCCATTTCGGGCTTTCGTATCCGCACTCGCTGCAAACATATACCGTTTTGCTTTTAACTGCCATTTAATGATCCTCCGTATTTATGATATATTCCATTATTCCGCAAAAAACGCTGAACGCCATTTTATTTTGGTATTCCTCTGTTTTAAGCCTTTTTAGCTCGGCTGAATTGCTTAAAAATCCGCACTCGACAAGCACTGCCGGAACGGTTGCGTTATAAAGTATATAAGTGCTGCTTGTTGCCTGCTTGTTAACACGGCTGTTTTCGGGCTGCAAAAGCTTCACTATCGATTTCTGTATTTCCTCGCCAAGCTGCTTTGACTCTTCCCTGCGTGCGCTGTAAAACACCTGTGAACCGATTGCGGCTGATGTTGTAAATTTATTAAGATGAATACTTACAAAAATCGCGTCGGGGTAATCCTTCATAATGCTTAAGCGGTTTTTAAGGTCGCTCTTTTTGCGCGCGGCTATTTTATCGGTTTCAACGCTGTCGGTGGAAACGTCGCTTTCCCTTGTCATTATCACCTTAACGCCGCCGGCGTTAAGAAATGCCTTTAACATCAGCGCAATTTTAAGGTTTATATCCTTTTCAACCGTACCGTCCGCCGCAACTGCGCCGCCGTCAAACCCGCCGTGGCCTGCGTCCAATATTACGGTGGGTCTTGTATCATATTTACCTAAAGCCGCCGTTTCGGCATATTCGCGAAAGAAAAATACGCTTAAAAAAGCAAGACACAAAACCACCGACAAAACCGATATAATACGTCCCTTAAACATTCCGCAATCACTCCTCATACAGTTAAAAATATGTTTTTAAACCGCACGGTAGAACATTCGGACGTATACGCCTTGTATATTTAAATTTTATACCTAAGTTCAAAAATCAAAGAAAAAGATATGAGCCTTTTCTGCACCGAACGTAGCCAGCGGTTTAAGAACAAGCTCTGATACGGTTCGTCCCACATTTATTTTAACAATCCGCTGATGATTGCACCTTGCGCTGATTAAGAATATGGTCGCCTATATATCTGCGGCTTTTCCTTTTTCCGGGCAGAAACCCCGCCCAGTCAAGCTCCCAATTTTCCGCTTTGTGATCGCCCGTATTTTTTATATGATCCCATATACCGAAGGAAAGCTTAAGCAACTCGTCTCTTATCTCTTCGGCGTCGTCGATAGTATTTTTATTTCCGCCGAGCTCAAGCCACCAAAAATTATTGTCGCGGTAGCTGTTCGGCATATGATCTCTGATTTCAAGGTTTTCTTCATCCGGCAGCTTTCTTGCCCACTGCGGCGGAATAAACGGAATCGGCTCCGCAGTTTCGCGCACCTGCAAAAGACAGGAATTTCCCATAGTTTGCTTATCCTCCGTTTGCGGCGCCGCGGCCTCGCCGTATTCCCCGCGCGCCTCGCGGCCGTGGCGGTACTCTGCACCGGAAAGCTCCGCTAAAATACTGTCGCCCGAACAATTTATAAAAATATCCGCCCTTATATAATGGGTTTTGTATGTAGTGGTCTGCCAGCCGTAAACCGCCTTTATATGCTTATCGTCCGACATTTCTATATCGTTTACCGAGCAGTTAAGTATACTTTCAAGCCCCTTTTGAAACCGCACGGCTTCAAACAGCACCGAATCCCAAACAGGATAGTTGCGTGTGGGATTACGGTACATATTGTTAAGCACCAGTTCCTCAAATATACCTGTTTCGCGGCGGTTAGCTCCCCCCGCTCCCATAGACCACATTCTTATTTCCGAAAAACAGTTACCGCCCAATACCGGTCTGTCGTGTATAAGAACGACGCTGCTGCCCCTGCGTGCGGCGGCAATTTCGGCAGCAGGCGCTGCAGCCCGATACTTTTCTGCTTTTTATTATATAAATTACCGCAAGAACCACCCAAACGGCTATAATAAGCAACAGCAAATAATCGTAAACGCTCATATAAACAGCGCCCCCAAACTGTAAACTATAAAGGCGCACACCCACGCGACCGAACACTGAAGAATTATAACTCCGGCTGTTTGAAGCCGTGAATTAAGCTCTGCTTTAAGCGTGGCAATTGCCGCAACGCAGGGTGTATAAAGCAATGTAAAAGTTAGAAAGCTTACCGCGGTAAGCGGAGTAAAAAGACTTGACAGCGCCGCGGAAAGACCGTCCACTCCAGTTCCGAGCAGCACGCTCATTGTGCTTACAACCGCCTCTTTAGCGGAAAGACCCGCCAAAAGCGATGTGCTTATTCTCCAGTCTTCAAGACCGAGCGGCTTAAATATCGGAGATATAGCTCTCCCTATGCCTGCCAAAATACTGTTTGCAGAGTTGTTTACAAAGTTAAGCCTCATATCAAACGCGCCGAGGAACCATATAAGCACGGCAGCTATAAAAATTACGGTAAATGCCTTTTGCAAAAAATCCTTCGCCTTATCCCACATAAGCAAAAGCACACTTTTGGCAGACGGAAGACGGTAATTAGGCAGCTCCATTACAAACGGCACGGGGTTGCCCTTAAACGCCGTTTTGTTAAGAATAAGCGCGGCTATAATGCCTGTTATTATGCCGAATATGTATAAACACGACATAACAAGCACCGAATAATCGGGGAAAAACGCCGCGCTGAATACCGCATATATCGGAATTTTAGCCGAGCAGGATATAAACGGTATAAGCATTATGGTCATCTTGCGGTCACGCTCTGACGAAAGTGTTCTTGCAGACATAACCGCAGGCACCGAACAGCCGAAGCCGATTATCATAGGAACAAAGCTTCTTCCCGAAAGGCCTATTTTCCTTAACAGCTTATCCATAACAAAGGCAACGCGCGCCATATAGCCCGTATCTTCAAGTATTGATAAAAAGAAGAACAGCACCACGATTATCGGTAAAAAAGAAAGCACGCTGCCAAGACCGGCAAATATACCGTTTATAATAAGGCTGTGAACAACAGGATTTATTCCGTAATGCGTAAGCGCCGAATCGGTAATACCGGTAAGCTTATCAATACCAAGGGTTAAAAGATTTGAAAGCGAGTTTCCTATAACGCCGAAGGTAAGCCAAAAAATAAGCACCATAATTAAAAGAAACAACGGCAAAGCAAGATATTTGTTTGTAAGCACATTGTCTATTTTAACGCTTCGCATATGTTCGCGGCTTTCCTTACATTTAACAACCGCTTTATCGCACACGTTTTCTATAAACGAATAGCGCATATCCGCAAGCGCGGCGTTTGCGTCAAGACCGCGTTCGGTCTCCATTTCCTTAACGCTGTGCTCGATCATTTCGATTTCGTTTTGGTCAAGCTCTAATTTTTTTGCAAAGGACATATCGCCCTCTATAAGCTTAGTTGCGGCAAAACGCGGGGAAATATCGCAGTTTTGGGCATGGTCCTCTATAAGATGCGACACGGCGTGTATGCACCTGTGAACGGGGCCGGGCGTGCAAAAATCCTGCACGGCGGGCCGCGTTTTTGTTTTTGCGGTTTTAACAGCCGTTTCAACAAGCTCGGTTATACCCTCGTTTTTGGCGGCGCTTATGGGAACGGCAGGCACACCCAAAAGCTCGGATATAAGCTTTATATTAACCGTTCCGCCGTTACCGCGAACCTCGTCCATCATATTAAGCGCCAAAACCATTGGTATGCCAAGCTCTAAAAGCTGCAATGTAAGGTACAGATTTCTTTCAATATTGGTGGCGTCAATTATATTTATAATTCCGTCCGGCTTTTGGTTAAGAACAAAATCACGGGTAACAATTTCCTCGGTGGAATACGGGCGTATTGAATAAATACCCGGAAGATCCACAACAGAGGAGTCCTTAGCGTACATAATCGTTCCCGTTTTTTGATCTACCGTAACGCCCGGAAAATTACCCACATGCTGATTGGCGCCTGTAAGGGCGTTGAAAAGTGTGGTTTTACCGCAGTTTTGATTGCCTACAAGTGCAAAAATCATTTTTATGCTTCCTTTATTCTAATATCTATTTCCTTTGCGTGCTCGCGGCGAATGGTAAGCTCATAGCCGCGCAGGGTTATTTCAATAGGGTCGCCGAGCGGCGCTATTTTAATAACCTTAACCGCGGTGCCCGGTATAAGCCCCATATCAAGCAGGCGCAGCCTTAGTTCTCCCCCGCCGTTTACGGCAGTTATAACACCCTCGCCGCCTACCTTTAAATCGTTTAGCGTCATACTATTCCTCCACAGTAAAATCGTCGTCAAATGTTATAACGCAGTTATACGTTGGGTTAAGCCTTGCCGCCTTTTCGCAAATCAGCCTTTCAAGCTCGGCTTTTGTAAAGGCAAGTCCCGCCGGAACTACCGCGTCGAATATAAGGTTGGTGCGCTTTTCGCCCGAAGGCGACATTCTGAAATCGTGTATTGTCATACGGCTGTCTATGCTTTTAACTATGCTTTCTATTTCCGCACGGGTTTTTGTTACCGCCTCGTTATTTACGTCTATCGGATCCATATGTATAACAAGCGAAATATTGTATTTTTCGTTCACAAGCTTTTCGCACAGATCCACCTGCTCGTGGCACTTTACAAAATCGGTATCCTGCGGAACCTCAACATGAACCGAAGCAAACTGCCTGCCCGGACCGTAGTTATGTATTATAAGGTCATGCAGACCCACAAAGCTTTTAAACGAAAGCACGGTATTTTTAATTTCGTTAACGGTTTCCTTTTCTGGCGGCGCGCCTAAAATAAGATTAAGGGTATCCCTGCCTGTTGAAAAGCCGGAATAAAGAATAAACAGGCTTACCAAAACGCCCATTACCGCGTCAAGGTTAAAGGGCAGCTTAACTGCCATTGATATTGCAACCGAAAGCAAAATAACACCGGTTGAAAGCATATCGTTAAGGCTGTCCTGCGCGGTAGCCCTGAACACGCCCGAATCAGCTTTTTTTGCCAATTTGCGGTTGAATATATACATCCAAAGCTTAACCGCTATAGATACGGCAAGCACAGCTAAAGCATACCCTGAATACACAGGGGATTTATCGCCGTTTATAAGCGCCGAAGCCGAGGATTTTAACAGCTCCGCTCCCACAAGCAGTATAAGCACCGCCACAATAAAAGCAGACATATACTCCATTCTGCCGTGGCCGAACGGGTGATCCTTATCGGCAGGCTTGCCCGCCATTTTAAAGCCTATAAGCGTTATAACGGACGAGCCCATATCGGAAAGGTTGTTAAGACCGTCCGCCGTAATAGAAATACTCGCAGTAAGAAAACCTACCGCGATTTTAATAATGCACAAAAACAAATTGCAAAAAATTCCCACGCCGCCGCTCAAACTGCCGTAGCTTCGTCGAACGGCGGGGTTTAAAACATCTTCGCTGTTTTTTACAAACAGCCTTATTAAAAGCTTTGTCATTAAAGCTTTGCTCCCTTAGCGCCCTTTGTTCCGAAGGAAACGCCGGACAGAATATTTGTATCAATGGTAAAGGTAAGGTTTTCTCTCTCGCGCTGGCGGCGGAACGCAACCTCAGCCAAACGGTCTATCATATCGGTATATTTAAGCCCCGTTGCCTCCCACAGATAAAAGGCAAGCGAGCCGGGTATGGTGTTTATTTCGTTGGCATATACCTTATTTGTATCGCAGTCTATCATAAAATCAATTCTTACAACGCCGCTTGCGTTTATCGCCTTGAATACGTCGCAGGCAAGCTGCCTTATCTCTTTTGATTTATCGTGCGGCAGATCTGCGGGTATTTTTCTGCCGAGCGACGCCATACCCTTGCTGCCGCCCTTTGAGCCTGACATATATTTATCCTCATACGAAAGAATTTCGTCGTGCATAAATGGCTCTTCGCAAACGCTGGCGGCGCATTCGTCTGCGTCCCCTAAAACCGAGCAGTTAATCTCGCGCAGATTGGTAATGGCGTGCTCGGCAAGTATTCTGTCTGTAAACGATGCGGCAAGGGTTATTGCGCTGTCAAGCTCATCGGCGGAATTTACCTTTGTAATGCCTACGCTTGAGCCTAAGTTTACGGGCTTGATTATAAGCGGGAAACCTATCTTTTCGTTAATTTCGGCTGTAACTGCCGCCTTATCCGTCATATACTCGCGCGAACGGAAGGTAACGCAGCCGAGTACCGGCAACCCCGCGCTTTTAAGCACCTCTTTGAACACCGCTTTATCCATACCCACCGCGGCGGAAAGTATATCGCAGCCAATATAAGGCAGACCTAAAAATTCAAAATAGCCCGCCATGGTTCCGTCCTCACAGTTAGTGCCGTGAACGACGGGGAAGGCTAAATCAACCTGTACGTCCTTTTTCTTTGAGAAAAGCCCGCAGTTTAAGTATTTCATAAACACGCTGCCGCCCTGCTTTATAAAGGTTACAGGCTCAGCTGCCTTTAAAAGCGCGGGCAGATCCCTGTAATTTTCAATGGTGAAAAGGTTTTCGCCTGTGTACATTTCGCCGTTTTTAGTAACATATACGGGCGTTACGTCATACTTTTCGCGGTTTATGGCGCGCATTGCCTGCACCGCAGATATAATTGAAACCTCGTGCTCAACCGAGCGACAGCCGAAAAATACCGCAATATTGGTTTTCATTATTTACAACCCCATTTAATTCAAATAGTTATCAGGCAGATCGTTTTCAAGCAGAACCACCGTGTTTTTATCCGCAAAACCGCCGTATATCGCCATAGCCTCCTTAAAGCTTGCCGCTACAAAAAGCTTATCTTCGGGGAAATTTTGCGACATAGCGCCCTCTTTAAGGGGTACGGAGCGGTTAATGCCTACGAATATAATTATATCACATATTTTCGCCGCTTCAAGCCCCAATGCAAAGTTGCAGTCGTGCTCGCGTGAGCCAAGCTCAATAAGCCCCGGCGTTATTACAACCTTTTTCATATTGTCAAAGCGGGAAAGCACGTGCAAAGCCTCTATTGAGCCTTCGGGGTTTGCGTTGTAAGCGTCGTCAATAAGGGTAGAACCCGCAACCGATTGCTTAATTTCAAGCCTGTGCTCGGTGGGCTTTAGTGAAGACACGGCAAAGCGGATATTTTCGGGCGTTACGCCCAGCTTATAGCTTAAAGCCGCCGCACCCGCAATATTTAGTATATTGTGCAGTCCCAAAAGGCGGGTGGAAAGCCGAACTTCGCTGTCTCCCAGATTAAGTGTAAAATCCGAGCCGTTTTTGCCGTAGGAAATATCGGTAGCCCTGAAATCAAAGCTGTCTGTTCCGTAAACGCTGTAAAGCGTTTTATCAATGCGGCTTATCAGCTCCTTGCTGTCGCCGTTTACAAACATTTCTCCGCCGTTATTCAGAACCTCGGTCGCCAGTTCAAACTTGGTTTTAAAAACATTGTCTACCGTTTTAAAGGTGTCAAGGTGCTGCTCGCCTACCGAGGTTATAATTCCGTATTTCGGGTGGACAATATCGCATATTTCCTTAATATCGCCTATATTTTTTGCGCCCATTTCGCAAATAAATATCTGCGTTTGCGGCTTTAAGTATTCGCGCACCGTTCTTACAACGCCCATAGGCGTGTTAAAGCTGTGGGGAGTGGCTGCAACGTTATACCTTTCGCTTAAAATGCGGTTTAAAATAAATTTGGTTGAGGTTTTGCCGTAGCTTCCCGTTATTCCTATAACAATTAAATCCTTATGCTCCTTAAGTATTCGCTTTGCGTCGTTTATATACCATTTTGTAATTGCCTTATCAACGGGAGCGGTTACAAAGCGGCACAAAAGGCACAAAAGCGGCGAAACAAAGGCAAACGCGAACGCAAGCATAGAAAAAATTTCACCCGTAAGCGTATTCGGGAAAAGTGCGTAAGCCAAAATACATATTAAAAGTATTAAAGCGGCGGCTGCAAAAAGACGTTTTACGCGCGCAGTAAGCACAAGCTTTTTTATGGATTTTTTCTGCGTCCTTACCGCAAAAAATATCCTCATCACCAAAACGGCGGATATAAGCACCAAACCTGTCGTATACAGTTTTCTGCCGCAAAGCAGAGAAAAGGCGCAGTAGGCTATACACTCTATGCAAAGCGGTACGGAATAACCGTCCTTTACCCACGTAAAATAGCGCGACGGGAAATATGAATTTTGCTGAAGCATTTGGTTTTGCCGCACAAGCGCAAAAAGAGCGGAGACCGCGGCGATTATCATAGATACAAGCAATAGGTAGTTCAAAACACGCACTTCCTTTTATTTAATAAAGCTGCGGAGTATAGCTGCCGCCTCGTAAGGCTTTTCGCAAAACGAGTAATGCCCCGTGCCTTTTATAACGCACAGCCCGCTGTCGGGTATCAGGTTTTTTATAATCTCAGCATCTGAAAGCGGCGTGGCGGTATCGTTTTCGCCCCATATAAGCAGCGTAGGGCAGGAAATATTACCGATAATTTCCCGCAAATCGGTATTTACAAGCGATACCATTGTTTTGCGGAGAACCTCCGGCGCGGCGTTATAATCGGCAGAGCCATAGTGCCGCCGTGCCTTATCGAGGAGCCCTTCGGTATGCCCTTTAAGTATAGGCAGCGTTAAGACGCGTTTTATCGCCTTAAAGCTCTTAGCCCTGCATTTTTGTTTTAGGCTTTTTTTGGGTATCAGCCCTGCGGAATCGAGCAATACTATTTTAGGAGGACTTACAATCCCTGCCGCCGCCATTTTAAGAATTACCCTGCCGCCGTGGGAGTGACCTATCATAATCGGGTTATCAAGGCTTACTGCGTTCATAAATTTAAGCACAAAATTGCAGTAGTCATCAAGAGTCCACGGTTCTTTCATTGTATCAGAGCCGCCGCAGCCGGGAAAATTCACCGCAACCAAACGGCAGCGGTCGCACAGCGCGGATATAATGCCGCCGTAAACCTCAAAGGAAGAACCCCAGCCGTGCAAAAGCAGAACGGGTATGCCCTCGCCTTTCTCGGTATATTCTATGTTAAGACCGTCTATAATAACATTCATAAAACACAACCCCGATTATATTTTATAATCCTGAATTTCTATTATACCAAAAACAGGTATAAAAAAGAAGAGTTTTTTAAAAAAAAAATAATTAGGACAAAATTTGCAATTTGTCTATTTACTTTGGGTGTAAAAAACTGTAAAATACTAATATAACCCGATTGGAGGTGCTTTAGTTGGCAAAAACAATGGCGGAAGAAATTACCGCCGCCGAGCGCTCGGCAGAAAAAACGATTTCGGACGCAGAGAAAAAAGCGCAGCTTATTTTAAGCGGCGCCCGCGAAAAAGCCAAAAGCGAACGAAAACGTATACTTGAAAACGCCGAAAGCGCGGCGGACAAGCTTTTAAGCGAGTCACGGCAAAAGGCAGAGCAGCTTAAAGCGGCGACAAAGCTTGAAGCCGAAAGCGCGCTTGATACCTTAAAGCAAAGCTATGATAAAAATATCACAGCGGCCGTAAGCAAAGCGGTAGAAATTTTAAAAAGCTGATTTTTAAAAAATATATAAAAAGTGTGGTGATTTTATTTGGCTAAGCTTAAATGCAAACTGGTAAGTATTTACGCGCCTAAGCCCGAAGAAAAGGCTATTCTTCGCCGACTTCAGGAAATGGCTGTAATGGATATTAAGTCGGCGGCGGAGGACGAGGAAATTTCCGCTCTGCCGGCGGGCTTTACAAAAACCGACACCGAGGATATGGTGGCGGCTTACGAGCGGAACGCGGAAACCGCCGCGGCGGCTATAAAAATACTGAACACAAGAGCACCCCGCAAAAAAGGGCTTGCGGGAATGTTCGGCGGAGCGCGATATTTAGAGCCGGAGCGCTTTTATTTAAAGCGCGAACAGATAGAAAGCGCGTTATCGCTTGCAAGCACGGTAATTGAAGACGACCGCGCCATTGCCGAGGAAAAGGCGGAAACAGCCAGGCTTAACACAACGCGCGAGCAAATGCTGCCGTGGCTGCCGCTTGATGTGCCGCTCTCTTATTCGGGCACGGCTAAAACAAGGGCTTTTATAGGAACTGTGGCAGGTATTTACACGCTTGACAGCTTAAACGAGAAAATAGCCGAAACAGACCCTGAGCTGACGCTCTACACCGAAATAATAAATACGGGCAAAGACCTTACCTATATTTTCGCCTGCACCCCAAAGGCTCAGGCAGAAAAGGCCGAAGCAGTACTCAGAACACTCGCCTTTGCGCGGCCCGTGCAGATAACCTCAAAGCTGCCGCGGGATAAAATAGCCTCGAAAGAGGAAAGAGCAGCCAAATGTAAGGAACGGATCGACGGGTATATTAAGGAAATAAAGGATATATCCGAAAGATCGGAAGAAATTGAAGGGCTGTACGATTACTGCAAGCGCCACGCCGAGCGGTACAAAGCGATAGGCGACGCAGGCGAAACGGCGCACACGGTGCTTATAAAGGGCTATGTTACCGAGCGCGATCTGCCTTACCTTGAAAAGCAGCTGAATAAGCAGTTTACGGTGGTTATAGAGGCAGAGGACGCGGATAACGAAAAAGCGCCGGTGGTGCTTGAAAACAACGCTTTTGCACGGCCTGCCGAATCGCTTGTTAAAATGTATTCGCTGCCGGGTCCGCACGATATAGACCCCACGCCGATAACGGGATTTTTCTATTACCTGTTTTTCGGTATGATGTTCTCTGACGCGGGCTACGGACTTATTATGATACTGGCAACGACCTTTGCGCTTAAAAAGCTCCACCCCTCGCCCTCAATGAAGCAGAGTATGCGCCTTTTCCGCTACTGCGGAATATCCACGTTTTTGTGGGGGCTTGTGTACGGCAGCTTTTTCGGAGACAGTATAGCGGTTATAAGCGAAAGCTTTTTCGGGCACAAGGTAGCGCTGCCGGCGCTTATAGACCCGATGAACGGCGACGCGGTGACAATGCTTATTTTAAGCCTTGCTTTAGGTCTTATTGAAATAATAGTAGGTCTTTGCGCTAAGTTTGCAACCTGTATTAAAAACGGCGACAAGGCGGGTGCGTTTTTCGACGCAGGGCTTTGGATAACCGAGCTTATAGGTCTTACGGTAATGGCGGCTGGCTTTGTAATATTGCCGGCGCTTAAAACCGTGGGTATTGTTTTGGCGATAGGCTCTGCTATAGGGCTTATACTCACGCAGGGGCGCGATAAGAAAAACCCCATAGCGCGGCTTTTCTCAGGTATTACCTCGCTTTACGATATTACAAGCTATGTAAGCGATCTGCTTTCATTCTCGCGCCTTATGGCGTTAGGGCTTACAACCTCGGCTATGAGCGCGGTATTTAATATGTTAGCCGGTATGGGCGGCAGAACCGTGGGCGGATTTTTAATGCTGTTTATTATATTCCCGCTCGGTCACGCAATAAATTTCGGGCTTAACATTTTGGGCGCGTATGTTCATACGTTACGACTTCAGTATGTAGAGCTGTTCTCAAAGTTTTACGAGGGCGGCGGAAAAGAGTTTAAAGCATTTTCAACTAATACAAAATATACACAGTTGGATCTAAATTCTAAGGAGGAAAATTAAAATGACAATGGGAACTTTTTTGGCGCTTTTGGGCGCGGCACTGGCAACAATTTTCGCAGGTATAGGCTCTGCGCGCGGCGTAGGTATGGCGTGCGAGGTTGGTATGGGCGTTTTGGCTGAGGATCCTTCAAAATTCGGTAAAATGCTGGTTTTAGAGCTTCTCCCCGGTACGCAGGGACTGTATGGATTTATAGTTTCCTTTATTGTGCTTACCAAAATCGGCGTTTTCGGCGGACTTCAAAGCCTTACCACATGGAACGGCTTTATGATCCTTGCGGCTTGCCTGCCTATCGCTTTCGGCGGTTTGCTTTCGGCTATTTCGCAGGGTAAAGCGGCAGTTGCGGGTATCTCGCTTTTCGCTAAAGACGAAAGCGCGTTCCCGAAGGCGCTTGTTTCCATTACCCTTGTTGAAATTTACGCCCTTTTGGCGTTCCTTATTTCGTTCCTTACCGTAATTCTTCTGTAAGGTGAAAGCTATGACCTCAAGTGAAAAAATACTTGCCGGCATTGCGGGCGAGGCAAAAACAGAGGCGGAGAAAATAACAGCCGAGGCCGAAAAGCAGGCGGCGGAAATTACTGCCGCGGCAAAGGCAGAATCCGAGACGGAAGCCGAAAAAATAAAGGCGGACGCAGGGAAAAAGGCGGAGCTTATTATAAGCTCCGGTAAATCCTCAGCCGAGCTTTTAAAGCGCGATACGGCGCTTAACTGCCGCAGAGAGCTTATTGAAAAGGCGCTTGCCGCCGTTGCAGATACCGTAAACGCATACGGCGATAAGGATTATTTTGATTTTCTGCTTACCTTAATTAAAAAAGAAAGTTTAAACGGCAAGGGCGAGGTTTATTTATCCGATAAAGATAAAAACCGCGATATAGCGTCTTTTAAATCGGAGCTAAGCGCTCTTAACCTTACTTTAAGCGATACCTTTGCCGATATAAACGGCGGTTTCATACTTAAATACGGCGATATTCAGATAAACGGCGAATTATCCGCGCTTATTCACGAAAAGCGTGATATGCTGACAGACGAGTTAAATAAAGCGCTGTTTAACTGAAACTAAACTTTAAAAGAAGGTGAGACTATGCCGGAAAAATCTGTCGGCTTTGCAATAGGCAATTTAAGGGCGAGAGAAAACAGGCTTTTAAAGAAAAACGATCTTTCGGGCTTCGCCGCCGCAAATAACGTAACCGAGCTTGCGCGTATGCTGCGTGATAAAGGTATAGGTAAGACCGACGGCGCCGACGTGCCTGTTCTTTTGCACGAGGACGCCGAGGAAATGTGGAAATACCTGACGGACAACGCGCCCGATACCGCCGCTTTTGCGCCTTTCCTTTGTGAAAACGATTTTCATAACTACAAGGCGGTGCTTAAGGGCATTATAAGGGGCAGAGAATACGAAAGCTTACTTATACTGCCTGCAAGCGTGGAGCTGTCGGCTCTCGAAAAGGCGGTAAAGGAAAAACGGTTTGACCTGCTGCCCGATTATATGCAAAAGCCTGCCGCAGAGGCGTATGACGTTTTAGTAAAATCTGGCGACAGCCAGCTTGCCGACTGCATTACAGACGCGGGCTGTATGTCGGCGCAAAGATTGCTTGCCGAAAAATCGAAAAATACCGTTATAAAAGACCTTATAACCGTTTCGGTATTTTATAAAAACATTAAAGCGGCTTTGCGCGCCGCAAAAACGGGCAGGAGCGCGCAGTTCATAGAAAGCACCCTTACCGAAACAGGCGTTGTTTCCAAAAAAGCTATGGTAACGGCGGCGCTGGGCGGTGAAGAAAAGATTTTGGAGCTGCTTAGTAAGGCGGTTACCGTTGGCGGCGCAGAGGCTGCCGAGGCGTATAAAAAATCACCGGGTGATTTTGAAAAATACGCCGATAACAGGCTGATTTCCACCGCTAAAAGGTGCAAGTATATAACTATCGGAATAGAGCCGCTTATAGGCTATATGTTAGCCCGCAAGGCGCAAATAACCGATTTGCAGATAATTTACAGCGGCGTCAAAACAGGGCAAAACAGCGATAAAACGCTTGAAAGGCTGCGTGAGCTTTATGGTTAAAATAGCGGTTTTGGGCGATACCGAAAGCATAAAGGGCTTTGCGGCGGTAGGGCTTGATATTTACCCCTGCGATAACGATACGGAGAGCGCCGCAGAGTTTAAAAAAATAGTTAATGCCGACTACGGCGTTATTTTCGTAACCGAGAGGTTAGTACCGTTTCTTCAAAAGGAAATAGAAAAGGTAAACCGTCAGCTTTCCCCCTCGGTTGTGCCGATTGTGGGCGTTTCGGGCAATAACGGTTCGGGCGTGGCGGCGCTTAAGAGCGCGGTGGAAAAAGCGGTCGGCTCAGATATAATTTTCAACAGATAGGAGTAATCACAATGACCGAAGGGACTATAACCAAGGTTGCCGGCCCTCTTGTTATTGCAGAGGGTATGCGCAACGCGGATATGTTCGATGTTGTGCGCGTTTCGGATAAGCACCTTATAGGTGAAATAATAGAAATGCACGGCGATAAGGCTTCAATTCAGGTTTATGAGGAAACTGCGGGCTTAGGCCCCGGCGAAAAGGTTGTTTCCACAGGTAAGCCTTTGAGCGTTGAATTGGGACCGGGACTTATTGGCTCAATATTCGACGGTATTCAAAGACCGCTTGCCGAGATAATGAAAGTAAGCGGCACTAATCTTCAGCGCGGCGTTGAGGTGCCGAGCCTGCCGAGAGATAAAAAGTGGCACTTTACACCTGCAAAAAAGGTGGGCGACGAGGTTGCCGCGGGCGACACCGTGGGCACGGTGCAGGAAACCGCGATTGTAAACCACAAAATTATGGTGCCTGACAGAATAAAGGGCAAAATTGTGGAAATAGCCGAGGGCGACTACACGGTTGAAGAAACGGTTTATAAAGTAGAGACCGATAAAGGAATAAAGGAATTTACCCTTATGCAGTCATGGCCTGTTCGCGTGGGCAGACCGTATAAACGCAAATTATCGCCGGATATTCCGCTTGTTACAGGTCAGCGCGTTATCGATACGCTGTTCCCGATAGCAAAGGGTGGCGTTGCGGCGGTTCCGGGACCTTTCGGTTCAGGCAAGACCGTTGTGCAGCACCAGCTTGCTAAATGGGCTGCGGCGGATATTATAGTATACATCGGCTGCGGCGAGCGCGGCAACGAAATGACCGACGTTTTAAACGAATTTCCGGAGCTTAAAGATCCGAGAACGGGCAACTCCCTTATGGAGCGCACCGTGCTTATTGCAAACACATCTGATATGCCTGTTGCGGCGCGCGAAGCCTCAATTTACACCGGCATTACAATTGCCGAGTATTTCCGCGATATGGGCTACACCGTGGCGCTTATGGCAGACTCGACCTCGCGCTGGGCGGAGGCTTTGCGTGAAATGTCGGGCAGACTTGAAGAAATGCCGGGCGAAGAGGGCTACCCCGCTTACTTAGGCTCGCGCCTTGCGCAGTTCTATGAGCGCGCGGGCAGAGTTATTGTAAACGGCGAGGGCGAAACAGAGGGCGCGCTTTCGGTTATCGGCGCGGTATCCCCTCCCGGCGGCGATATTTCGGAGCCTGTATCGCAGGCAACCCTGCGTATAGTAAAGGTTTTCTGGGGGCTTGATTCAGCCCTTGCATACAAGCGCCACTTCCCTGCTATAAACTGGCTTACAAGCTATTCGCTTTATGCCGATTCACTGTCGGACTGGTTCAATAAAAACGTTAAGCCCGATTGGTACAAGCTGCGCGGCAGACTTATGGCTATTTTACAAGAGGAATCCGAGCTTGAAGAAATAGTAAAGCTTGTAGGTATGGACGCCCTCTCCCCTTCCGACCGCTTAAAGCTTGAGGCAGCAAGGTCTATAAGAGAGGACTATCTGCACCAAAACGCGTTTGACGAGGTTGATACCTATACCTCGCTTAACAAGCAGTACTTGCTTATGGAGCTTATCTTGGCGTTTTACGATAAATCGCTTGAAGCATTAGACAAGGGCGCGGCTATTGATAAAATAGTTGCAATGCCCTCGCGCGAGCGCATAGGCCGCTTTAAGTATGCAGATGAAAAGCAGACCGAAAACGAATATAACGAAATTTTGTCCGAGCTTGACAGCGACATTGAAAAGGCTGTTAAGGCGAAGGACGAGACTTAAGGAGGGGAACTGCTATGCCAAAGGAATATAAAACCATACGCGAGGTTGCAGGACCTCTTATGATGGTAAGCGACGTTGATAACGTAAAGTATGACGAGCTCGGCGAAATCGAGTTGCCTAACGGCGATATTCGCCGCTGCAAGGTGCTTGAAATAAACGGCACAAACGCATTGGTTCAGCTTTTTGAAAATTCGGCGGGAATTAACCTTGCCGATTCAAAGGTGCGCTTTTTAGGGCGCGGAATGGAGCTGCCAGTATCGCCCGATATGCTTTCCCGCGTGTTTGACGGACTGGGCAGACCTATTGACGGAGGCCCCGAAATTATACCCGAAAAACGAATAGATATTAACGGCAGACCTATGAACCCTGCGGCAAGAAATTATCCGCAGGAGTTTATTCAAACGGGCGTTTCCGCAATCGACGGGCTTAACACACTGGTAAGAGGGCAAAAGCTGCCTATCTTCTCTGCATCAGGCTTGCCGCACGCAAACCTTGCCGCACAGATAGCAAGGCAGGCAACCGTGCTTGGAGATAACAAGCAGTTTGCCGTTGTTTTCGCCGCAATGGGTATTACCTTTGAAGAGTCCAATTTCTTTATAGATTCCTTTAAGGAAACAGGCGCTATTGACAGAACGGTAATGTTTGTAAACCTTGCTAACGACCCTGCAATAGAGCGTATTGCAACGCCGAAAATGGCGCTTACCGCCGCAGAATACTTGGCATTTGATCTTGGTATGCAGGTGCTTGTTATTATGACCGACATTACAAACTACGCCGACGCTCTGCGCGAGGTATCCGCCGCGCGTAAGGAAGTGCCGGGCAGACGCGGCTACCCCGGATATATGTATACCGACCTTGCAACCCTTTACGAGCGCGCTGGCAGACTTAAAGGCAAAGAGGGATCTATAACCCTCATACCTATTTTAACAATGCCCGAAGACGATAAAACCCACCCTATCCCCGACCTTACAGGCTATATTACCGAGGGTCAGATAATCTTGAGCCGCGAGCTTTACAGAAAGGGCGTAACGCCGCCTATCGACGTTTTGCCGTCGCTCTCACGTCTTAAGGATAAGGGTATAGGCGAGGGCCGCACCCGTAAGGACCACGCCGCAACAATGAACCAGCTTTTCGCGGCGTACGCAAGAGGTAAGGACGCTAAGGAGCTTATGGTAATCTTAGGCGAGGCGGCACTTACCGATATTGATAAAAAGTACGCCGAATTTGCCGATAGGTTTGAAAGCGAGTATGTATCGCAGGGCTACAACACCAACCGCACTATTGAGGAAACGCTGAACCTCGGCTGGAAGCTGCTTTCAATTCTTCCCCGCAGCGAGCTTAAGCGTATCAGCGATGAAATGCTTGATAAATATTACGGTAAGTTTTAAGGAGGTCATAAAATATGGCTGTACTTAACGTAAACCCCACCCGTATGGAGCTAACGCGCCTTAAAAAGCAGCTTGCCACCGCACTGCGCGGCCATAAGCTTTTAAAGGATAAGCGCGATGAGCTTATGCGGCAGTTTCTTGATATGATACGCGAGACCAAAACCCTGCGCGAGGAGGTTGAGGAACGCTTAAAATCGGTTAATAATGATTTTGTTTTAGCCTCAAGCGTTATGTCTAAGGAGGAGCTTGATACAGCCCTTTTAGCGCCGAAACAAGAGGTGTATCTTGCAGCCTCCACCCGCAATGTTATGAGCGTGGATATTCCGGTTTATTCCTTTAAAACAAGAACAAGCGAGCAATCGGACATTTTTTCTTACGGCTTTGCTTCCACCAGCTTTGAGCTTGACGACGCGGTAAGCGGACTTTCCGACCTGTTGCCTAAAATGCTTAAGCTTGCCGAAATGGAAAAATCGGTAAAGCTTATGGCGGACGAAATTGAAAAAACGCGCCGCCGCGTTAACGCGCTTGAGCACGTTATGATACCGCGATACCAAGAGACAATTCACTTTATATCTATGAAGCTTGAAGAAAACGAGCGCGCAAGCCGCGCCCGCCTTATGAAGGTTAAGGATATGATGATTGAAGAAAATATTGAGTATAAGCATACTCACCCCGACGCGGTTTAAGGTTAATTCGGAATTAAAAAAGTAAAATCTGCCGCTGCCGGTTAAACTGACAGCGGCAGATTTTTTATGCATTTAAGCTTATATCCGTATTACAAATTATCCATCTGCCTAATATTGAACTCGGAGGGTACAAGCAGACGAAATTTTTTGTTTTTTATCTTACAGTTATCTATAACATACTTTGTGCCGTGCGATTTACCGTCCCAAAAAGCGATTACATAATTAGCGTAATCAATTATAAGTAAATTCCTTTTAAGCGGAGCCGAGCGACCGTATTTTTTATATTCCGGCAAAAACTCGGTAAGCTTTATTTGCTTTTTAAGCGCATATTCGCGCGCACAGGTATCTATTCCTACGGCACCGCCCGATACAATTTCTGTTGTTTCTTTGGGTAAATATTTTTCCAAATTATTAACTTTAAGCACTCTTGAACCGATTACCGCGACTTTCATTTATAATTTCTCCCGAAAATTTTAATAAAAACACCCGATATCCCAAAACGGGATATTTTTATTATCCCGTTTTGGGATAATAAAGTCAAGGTGATATTTTATGAAAAGACTTCGTGAATTGCGGGAAAAAAGAAATATATCTCAGCTTAAGCTTGCAATGGATTTGGGAATGAATCAAAACAGCATAAGCCGCTATGAAAATGGAAAACATCAGGCAGATTACAAAACGCTTGTTGCATTTGCCGACTATTTTAATGTTTCTATTGATTATTTACTTGAACGAACGGATAACCCCGAAATTAGAAAGTAATAAATAAAGCCTGTTGCTGTCGGTTAAGCCGATAACAACAGGCTATATTTTTTGATTTTTCTTAAAATGTCTATGCAAAATAAAATTCAAGTCATTGCGAGCAACGGCGGGCACCGCAAGAGTGAGTTAGGTGCGCGGCAATCCGTTCTCTTTTAAGGGAAGTACGGATTCTTTCACGCTTCGCGCTCAGAATGACAAACCGTTTAGTTGCCACGAATGCCGCAAGGTGTATGCAGTAAGCTGTCGCTCTTTTCCGTTAAAAAAATCAAGGCTGCCGTTTTTCGGCAGCCTTCAGTCTGTCGATAAAATTCAAGTTTTATTTTTGCGGCGTTTACGCCGCATTTGCGTTTTTTCGCTGACACGTGCGGCGAAAAAACACCTTGTAAGCGAAAAACCGCCTGTTCAGCGGTTTTTCAAGGGCGCTGGGGTGGTATTGGCGGGGATAGAGTGCAGTCCGAAAATCTTTGATTTTCGAGCGAACGGCATTCCCGTCCAAGAGCGTGTCGACTTTTTCGACACGCTCAAGGGCTGCCGAAAACGGCAGCCCCGATTTATAAGAAAGAGATTGTGTAATGCGTTTAACCGCCCAAATACGCCTTTTTAATCGAGTCGCTTTGCGCAAGCTCCTTACCCGTACCCGAAAGGGTAATTCTGCCCGATTCAAGCACGTAAGCGCGGTCGGCTATCTGAAGCGCCATTTCGGCGTTTTGCTCAACCAAAAGAATGGTTGTGCCCGCCTCGTGCAGCTCCTTGATTATATCAAAAATCTGCTGAACAAGTATAGGCGCCAAGCCCATTGAAGGCTCGTCAAGCATTAAAAGCTTCGGCTTGCTCATAAGCGCTCTGCCCATTGCAAGCATTTGCTGTTCGCCGCCCGAAAGCGTGCCGGCAATCTGATTTTTGCGGTGCTTAAGGCGCGGAAAACGCTCGAAAACGTCCGCAATGCCGTCTTTGGTATAGCCGGGCTGCGTATAAGCGCCCATCTCAAGATTTTCAAGCACGGTCATATGAAGAAAAACGCGTCTGCCCTCGGGTACGTGCGCTAAGCCCTTAGATACAAGCTTATATGCGTCCGTATGGGAAATATCCTCGTTCATAAGGGTTATGCTGCCGGTTTTTGAATGCATAAGCCCCGAAATGGTTTTAAGCGTGGTGGACTTTCCCGCTCCGTTGGCGCCTATCAGCGCCACTATTTCGTCCTCGTGAACCTCAAGCGAAATACCCTTTAAAGCGTGAATATTGCCGTAATAAACGTTTATATCATTTACCTTCAGCATTTCCGTCCGCCTCCTTTTTCTTGCCGAGATACGCCTCGATAACCTTAGGATTGCTCTTGATTTCGTCCGGCGTGCCCTTAGCGATTATTTTACCGTGGTCAAGCACGCAAATACCCTCGCATATATTCATAACAAGACTCATATCGTGCTCTATAAGCAATACCGCAATATTAAACGTATCGCGTATACGGCGTATATTTTCCATAAGCTCCGCTGTTTCAGAGGGGTTCATACCCGCCGCCGGCTCGTCAAGCAGAATAATGCTCGGATTTGTTGCAAGCGCTCTTACTATCTCAAGCCTTCTTTGCGCGCCGTAGGGAAGCGAGCCTGCCTCCTCGTTTGCCGCGTCCGCCATTGAGAAAAAGTCAAGCAGCTCTAATGCGCGCTCATCTGCAACTCTTTCAGCCTTTTTATAGCCGAAGCCGTGCGTAACAGAGGCAAAAAAGCCCTCTTTAATAGAATTGTGCAGACCTACCTTTACGTTATCAAGCACCGTCATATTGGAAAACAGGCGTATATTCTGGAAGGTACGCGCAATTCCCATACGGTTCACCTGCGAGGTGTTTTTATTTGCGGTTGATCTGCCGTTAAGCATAATTGTGCCGCGCGTAGGCTGATAAACGTTTGTAAGCAGGTTGAAAACGGTGGTTTTACCGGCGCCGTTAGGACCTATAAGACCGGCTATCTCGGTTCTGCCTACGGTTATTGAAAATTCGTCCACCGCGGTAAGACCGCCGAAATCTATACCCAAATGGTGCGTTTCAAGCACAGGGCGCTTATCTACATCGCGCTCAGGCACAATAGCACCGGAGGGGTAAGGTACCATTTTATCCATTTGTGCTTACCTCCCCGTTTTTATTTTTGCGGAAAATACCGTTAAGCTTAATTTTTGTGTTTTCTATAAAAAGCTTTGCCTTTGAGCTGTTTTTAAGCAGCATTACCGCAATAAGCAGTATAGCGTATATAAGCATACGGTAGTCGCCCGCGTTTATATTACGCAAAAGCTCAGGCAGCATATAAAGCAGCGCCGTTGCGATAATGGTACCGAAGATATTGCCCATACCGCCGAGCACCACAAACACAAGAATAAGAATTGAAGTGTTGAAATTAAACTTTTCAGCCGCAATAGCCGAGAAATTCATAGCGTAAAGCACGCCCGCCATACCTGCAAGCGCCGCAGACGTAATAAACGCGGTAAGCTTGTACTTTGTTATGCCTATCCCTACCGATTCGGCGGCTATACGGTTATCTCTTATAGCGGTTATGGCGCGTCCCGAACGGCTGTAAATAAGGTTAAGAACAATAAAAAGCGTGAAAAGTATAAGAATAAAGCCTGCCGTAAAGCTTGCAATTTTATTTATACCTACCGCTCCCTGCGGACCGTTAAGTATAATTCTGCCGCCCTTCATACCAAGGCTTGCGGCGTCCTTCATATTAACGTGCAGACCCTTTGAATCGATACCCACATAAAGGCAGTTTATTATGTTCTTTATAATCTCGCCGAAGGCAAGGGTAACTATTGCCAAATAGTCGCCCGAAAGGCGAAGCACAGGGATACCTATAAGAAAGCCCATTATACCCGCAATTATACCGCCTGCAACCATTGCTATAACAAGTTTTAACGGGTCTGAACCCACCTTGTCCTGAAGCGAAGCGGTAACTATAACGCCCGTAAACGCGCCCACGCTCATAAAGCCGGCATGACCGAGCGACAATTCACCCAAAATACCGACGGTAAGGTTAAGCGAAATCGCCATTACAATATACGCGCATATAGGAATTAACTGACCCGAAATGGAGTTGCTTATTGCCCCTGCCGACTGAAGCGGAAAAAGTATTGCAAACGCTATTATAACAAGACCGTAGGTTTTAATATTGGTACGGGCATATTTGCTCAAGCCCTTATATTTTGAAGCGATACTCATATTTCCCACCTCACACCTTTTCCGTTATCTTCTTGCCGAGCAAGCCCGTAGGCTTAACAAGCAGTACTATTATAAGCACCGAGAAGACGATCGCGTCGGACAGCTGGGTCGAAATATACGCCCTGCCGAAGATTTCTATAACGCCCAAAAGTATGCCGCCGATCATAGCGCCGGGAATAGAGCCTATACCGCCGAAAACCGCCGCTGTAAACGCCTTTATACCGGGCATTGAGCCGGTGGTGGGTATAAGCACGGGGTAAGCCGAGCAAAGCAATACGCCTGCAATCGCCGCTAAGGCGCTGCCTATTGCAAAGGTCATAGAGATAGTGCGGTTTGTGTTAATTCCCATAAGCAAAGCCGCGTCCTTATCCTCAGATACCGCGCGCATGGCCTTACCCATTTTGCCCTTTTTGGTAAACAGCGTAAGCCCTACCATTATAAGCACGCACGCCGCAACGGTAACAAGCGATTCGGGAGTTATAATAAGTCTTCCGTCAAACAAAGAAATGGATTTAAACGGCACAACCGAGGTAAACGCCCGCGGAGTGCTGCCCCAGATTATAAGCGCCGCATTTTGTAAAAAGTAGCTTACGCCTATGGCTGTAATAAGCACCGCAAGCGAGGTTGCTTTTCTTAAAGGACGGTAGGCAAGACCTTCTATAAGTATGCCGAGCACCGTACAAACAGCCATTGAAATAATAATCGACAGTATTGTTGGGATACCGAGCGACGTCGTACATATATAAGAAATATACGCGCCGACCATAATAACGTCGCCATGGGCAAAGTTAAGCATTTTTGCAATGCCGTACACCATGGTGTAACCGAGCGCGATTATGGCGTAAACGCTGCCGAGACTTATTCCGTTTATTAAATTGGAAATAAAAGTCATTGTTTACACCTCAGACATTAAACGTCTTTATTAAACAGGAAAAGGGGGTTGAGCTTCAACCCCGCTTTTCTTATTGAGTTTTATATGAATTATTTATCCATACCTTCGTATGCGCCGTTTTTGATAACCATACCCTTAGGAGACTTGGAAACCTCGCCTGTGGTCTTCCATGTCATACCCGTACCGGTAAGACCGTCAAATTTGAATGAAGAATCGGTAAACTGTGCGGTAAGAGCCTCGCAGATATCGGCTGCCTTGTCGCTTGCCTTTACGCCCTTAGCCTTGCACGCCTCATAAAGGGCATAGATGCAGTCGTAAGCATCAGCGGCAAACTGGTTCGGTGTTTCGCCGAATTTTTCTTTATACTTCTTAACAAAATTCTGAGTTTTTTCATCGGCTGCGTCAGCCGTGAAGGGAGTTAAAAGCATAACGTCCTCTGCAAGCTTGGTATCGAAGTTTTTAACGCCGAGTATACCGTCCATACCGTCAACGCCGAAGAATTTGGGGGTGTAGTTCATTTTTGAAGCCTGGGTTAAGATAAGTGAAGCGGGAGTGTAGTAGATAGGCAGGAAAAGAAGATCCGCGCCCTTTGCCTTAGCGTCGTTAAGCTGAGCCGAGAAGTCGCTGTTGGTATCGTCCGGGAAGGTGGTAACGCTTACTATTTCAAGACCTTCCTTTTTGGCTTCCGATTCAAACTTCTGATAAATACCGGTTGAATAAGCGTCGCCGTTGTTGTATATAACGGCAATCTTGGTGCCGAGGTTCTGCTCTTTGATATACTGAGCAGAAGCTACGCCCTGGTTCGGGTCGGTAAAGCACATCTGGAATACGTTATCCTTACGCTGAATGGTAACGTTGCCGTTCTCATCGGGCTGACCGCCTATAACGTCGGTAGAGGAAGCGGACGGTGTAAGCTGGAATATCTTGTCCTCGCTGGTTTCGGTTGAAACGGCAATGCAGGGCTTTGTGGTAACGGTACCCATAAGGATCTGCATACCCCAGTCCTTAAGCTTGTTGTAAGCGTTTACCGATTTTTCCGCGTCGTTCTCGTCGTCCTCGAACTTTAATTCAAACTGAATGTCCTCGCCCTTGGCGTTGATCTCTTCAACGGCGATCTCAGCGGCGTTTTTAACCGCCTGACCGTAAATAGCCGCGCCGCCGGTGATAGGTCCTATGCCGCCGATCTTTATCTTGCCGCTTGATGAGCCGCCGTCATCAGAACCGCCGCAGCCGGCCAAAGCGGTAAGAACAAGAGCGGAAGACAAAGCCGCGCTCATAAATCTTACAAATTTTTTCATTTTAAACAACCTCTTTCAAAGATTTTTTATATTTAGCAGCCGTAAGGCTGAAAAACACCTGAATTAAAAATGGCTTTGCTTTTTTGAAAAGCAAAGCCAAGCGAGAACCGATTATTTTATCCGCGCTTTATGCGATCATACACAGACCGTTATGCTTTTCAAAAACCGAATTTTCTTTAATTCCTATAAGTCGAATAAGGATTAGCTGTAGGAAAATAATGCCGCCGATTATGAAAAGGGACACTGCTTTTGCAGTGTCCGACATAATGCGTATTAAAAAAGCAGACGAAAACTCAGGTGCAGAATATGCATCTGTCGACGGTTCGTATGAAGTTTCAGAGAAAACCTTACGCATCGTTATCGCCCTTTCTTTTTGTTGCACCCATTTTATCACAAGCACTACCGCTTGTCAAGCGTACTTTAAGCAATTAAATCAATTTTCCGCTATTTAATAAAAATACACTAAATGCTCATTGTTGTTTTGTGCATTTTTAACCTCAGATATTCACCGCAACAAAAAAATATGAAATTTTCAAAAATAGTTCTTGCATATTTATTCATTGTATGCTATACTTTATGCAACAAAACAAGCAAATATGCATTTGGAGGAATGTAAAATGAATAAAAAAGACATTAAAAAGGTAGTTCTTGCATATTCGGGCGGACTTGATACATCTATTATAATTCCGTGGCTTAAAGAGAATTACAACAATCCGGAGATCATTGCCGTTTCGGGCAACGTAGGTCAGGCAAGCGAGCTTGAGGGGCTTGAGGGAAAGGCGCTCAAAACCGGCGCTTCCAAAGTATATATAGAAGACCTTACAAAAGAATTTTTAGAGGATTATGTTTTCCCCTGCGTTCAGGCGGACGCGCTTTATGAGGATTATATGTTAGGCACGGCGTTTGCAAGGCCTCCGATAGCCAAGCGCATTGCCGAGATAGCAATTGCCGAGGGAGCCGACGCCATCTGCCACGGCTGCACGGGCAAGGGCAACGACCAGGTAAGGTTTGAGCTTGCTATAAAGGCGTTCGCGCCCGATATTACAATAATAGCCCCGTGGCGTGAATGGAGCATTAAATCAAGGGAAGAGGAAATCGAGTATGCCGAGGCGCATAACGTTCCGCTTAAAATAAGCCGCGAGACCAACTATTCAAAGGATAAAAACATCTGGCATTTATCGCACGAGGGGCTTGACCTTGAGGACCCGAAAAACGAGCCGCAGTATAACAAACCGGGCTTTCTTGAAATGGGCGTTTCACCCGAAATGGCGCCCGATAAGCCGACCTATGTAACGCTCCACTTTGAAAAGGGCATCGCAACGGCGGTAGACGGCAAGGAAATGGGAGCCGTGGAGCTGGTTGAAACCCTTAATAAGTTAGGCGGCGAAAACGGTATAGGCTTGCTTGATATTGTGGAAAACAGGCTTGTGGGTATGAAATGCCGCGGCGTGTACGAAACCCCCGGCGGCGCCATTCTTTATAAGGCGCACAAGGTGCTTGAAACCATTTGCCTTGATAAAGAGACCGTACATTATAAAGCACTTGTTGCGCAAAAGCTCGGTGAGCTTGTATACAACGCGCAGTGGTTCACCCCGCTTACAAAGGCTATACTTTCCTTTGTTAAAACAACGCAGGAAACCGTTACGGGCGACGTTACCTTAAAGCTTTATAAGGGCAATATGATAAACGCGGGCGTTTCTTCGCCGTATTCGCTTTACGACCCCGAAATAGCCACATTTGACGAGGACGACGTTTACAACCAGTCCGACGCTACGGGCTTTATAAACCTTTACGGTCTGCCGACAAGCGTTTACGCCAAAATGAAAGCCAAAAACGGTTTGAATTGATTTACAAAACCTATGCCGCCCGATTATACGGACGGCATAAGCCATAATCTGAGAGGTGCAAAAATGGGAAAAATGTGGGCAGGGCGCTTTAAAGGCGCGCTTGACAGGCAGGCGGACGATTTTAATTCTTCGTTTCATTTTGATAACCGTATGTATAAGCAGGATATTACCGGCTCTGTTATGCACGCGAAAATGCTCGGCGAAAAAAAAATAATAACCGAAGACGAAAAAGCCGAAATTATAAAAGGGCTTTCGGGCATTTTAAGCGATATAGAAAGCGGAACGCTCCCGCTTGACAGCGACGCCGAGGATATACATATGTTTATCGAGGAGGAGCTTACCAAAAGAATAGGCGATTCCGGCAAAAGACTGCACACCGCGCGCAGCCGTAACGACCAGGTGGCGCTTGATATAAGAATGTATTTAGCCGATGAGTGCGAAGAAATATGCGGGCTTATTTTAAAGCTTATCGCCGCAATAGCAGACAAGGCAAAGGTAAACGTAAACACAATAATGCCCGGCTATACCCATTTACAGCGCGCGCAGCCCATAACCTTTGCCCACCACATTTTAACCTATGCGTTTATGCTAAAGCGCGATTTTGAAAGAATTGCCGACGCTAAGAAAAGAATGTTAAGTCAGTGCCCGATAGGCTCCTGCGCGCTTGCGGGCACCACATACGATACCGACCGTTATTTTGAAGCCGAGCATTTGGGCTTTACTGATATTTCGCTTAACAGTATAGACGGCGTGTCCGACAGGGATTTTTGTTTAGAGCTTTTAAGCGCATTTTCAATACTTATGATGCACCTTTCCCGCTTTTCCGAGGAAATAATACTTTGGTCTTCGTGGGAATTTAAGTTTATAGAGCTTGACGACAGCTACACCACGGGATCGAGCATTATGCCGCAAAAGAAAAACCCCGATATGGCGGAGCTGGTGCGCGGAAAGACAGGGCGTGTTTACGGCGACCTGATGGGGCTTTTAACAACTCTTAAGGGCTTGCCGCTTGCGTATAATAAGGATATGCAGGAGGACAAAGAGGCAATTTTCGACGCGGTAGACACCGTAAAGCAGTGCCTTACCGTATTCGCGCCGATGATCTCAACCATGAAGGTTCTGCCCGATAATATGTATAAGGCGGCAGGAAAAGGCTTTATAAACGCCACCGATTTAGCCGATTATCTTGTTAAAAAGGGTGTGCCGTTCAGAACGGCTTATAAAAAGGTGGGCGAAATTGTGGCGTACTGCATTGAAAACGGGCTTGTGCTTGACGCCGTTCCGATTGAAAAATATAAGGAGTTCGACAGCCAGTTTGATACCGACCTTTACAATGAAATTTCGCTTGAGACTTGTGTTTCAAAGCGTATTTCGGCAGGCGGCACGGGTGAAAAATCGGTTTTAAAACAAATTCAAAGCATAACGGAGTTTTTAAATGACAAGGGTGTTTATTGACGGCAGCGCCGGCACAACCGGGCTGCGCATTTACGAAAGACTTGAAAACAGAAAGGATACCCGGCTTTTAAAGCTTAGCGAAGAAAAGCGAAAAGATAAAAACGCCAGAAAAGAGGCGCTTAACAGTGCCGACATTGCGTTTTTGTGCCTGCCCGACAACGCGGCAAGAGAGTCCGTATCGCTTTGCGAAAACGAAAGCACGGTTATAATCGATACCTCAACCGCGCACAGAACGGCTGAGGATTTTGCATACGGTTTTCCCGAATTATCGGCGGAGCATAAAGCCAAAATAGCCTTATCAAAGCGAATAGCCGTTCCCGGCTGCCACGCAAGCGGTTTTATATCCTTAATTTATCCGCTTACAGAAAACGGCATAATAGAAAAAAGCGCCCTGCTTTCCTGCTTTTCGGTAACGGGCTACAGCGGTGGCGGCAAAAAGATGATTGCGGAATACGAGGGCGAAAACAGGGATATTCTTCTTTCCTCGCCCCGCCAGTACGGCATAGGGCAAATGCACAAGCATCTGCCCGAAATTGTCGCCGTTACGGGGCTTGAAAACAAGCCTGTCTTCTCCCCTATCGTAGCGGATTTTTACAGCGGTATGGCGGTTACGGTGCCGCTTTTTGCAAGCATGATAAACGGAACAGCCGATGATATTAAAAGAATTTACAGGGAAAAATATACGGGACCGATTGTAAGTTATGCCGAAAATTCCGATGAAAACGGCTTTATTGCGGCAAACAAGCTTGCGGGAAAAGACAGCATGGAAATATCGGTTGCGGGAAATGATGAAAGAATACTGCTTATTTCGCGGTATGATAATTTAGGCAAGGGCGCCTCGGGCGCGGCAATAGAATGTATGAATATAGTTTTGGGGCTTCCAGAAACTGAAGGACTTAATTTATAAGGAATGATTTTATGGAATTTATAAAGGGCGGCGTTTGCGCCGCAAAGGGATTTAAAGCGGGCGGCATACACTGCGGAATAAGGAAAAACCGCACAAAGCGCGATTTAGCCCTTATTGTAAGCGAGAAAAAGGCTGCCACCGCCGCGGTTTACACAACAAATCTTGTAAAGGGCGCGCCGCTTACCGTTACAGAGGCACATCTAAGCGACGGATATGCAAAAGCCGTTATATGCAACAGCGGCAACGCCAACACCTGCAACGAGGGCGGCATAGAAATAGCCGAGCAGACCTGCGAGCTTTTGGGAGCGGAGCTTAATATATCGCCTAAGGATATAGTTGTGGCCTCAACCGGCGTTATAGGTCAGCCGCTTGATATTACGCCCATTAAAAACGGAATACCGAGCCTTGTAAAATCGCTTTCGGAAAACGGCAGCGAAAACGCCGCCGAGGGAATTATGACCACCGACACAAAGGTTAAAGAAATAGCCGTAAGCTTCAAATTAGGCGGAAAGACCTGCAAAATAGGCGGAATTGCAAAGGGGTCGGGTATGATCCACCCGAATATGGCTACAATGCTTGTGTTTATTACGACCGACTGCGCAATAAGCCCCGAAATGCTTAAAAAGGCGCTTTCTTCTGACATTAAAGAAACCTTTAATATGATAAGCATAGACGGCGATACCTCCACCAACGATATGGTAACGGTGCTTGCAAACGGTATGGCGGAAAATGCCGAAATCACCGCCGATGGCGAGGATTTTAATGCATTTATGAAAGCCCTTAACACCGTAAACGTTTACCTGTGCCGCCGCATAGCGGGCGACGGCGAGGGCGCAACCAAGCTTATTGAATGCAAGGTAACAGGCGCCAAAACGCTTGAAACCGCAAAAACGGTTGCAAAATCGGTTATATGCTCATCCCTTACCAAAGCGGCTATGTTCGGCTCGGACGCTAACTGGGGGCGCGTGCTTTGCGCAATAGGCTATTCGGGCGCCGAGGTTGACGTTAATAAAATAGACGTTGCCTTTAAATCGCAAAAAGGCGAAATTGCGGTTTGCAAAAACGGTGCGGGAATACCGTTTAGTGAAGAAAAGGCAAAAGAAATTTTGCTTGAACCGGAAATTGAAATACTTGTGGAATTAAATTCGGGCGAATATTCCTCCTGCGCGTGGGGCTGCGACCTTACATACGATTACGTTAAAATAAACGGCGATTACCGCACCTGAGGTGAAAAGTTATGTCAGTTAATTTAAGCAACGCGCAGCGCGCCGAGGTATTGACCCAGGCGCTGCCCTATATTCAAAAATATTACGGCAAAACCGTTGTTATAAAATACGGCGGCAACGCTATGATAAACGAGGAACTAAAGCAGCAGGTAATGGAGGATATTGTGCTTTTATCTCTTATAGGGGTAAAGGTGGTGCTGGTTCACGGCGGCGGACCCGAAATTACCGAAACGCTTAAAAAAATAGGTAAGGAATCGGTTTTTGTGGATGGCTTGCGCGTTACCGATAAGCAAACCGCCGAAGTCGTGCAAATGGTGCTTGCCGGAAAAATAAACAAAAGCCTTGTAAACCTGCTTGAAATGAAAGGCGGCAAGGCAATGGGCATTTCGGGTATGGACGGTCACTTAATAGAGGCTAAAACCAAAGACGAAAAATTAGGCTTTGTGGGCAGCATAACAAAGGTGAACGTAGAGCCGATATTCGACCTTTTAAGCCACGATTACATACCCGTTGTTTCAACCGTGGGGTGCGATATGCAGGGCAACGTGTATAACATAAACGCCGATACCGCCGCCGCATACATAGCGGGCGCTATGAACGCCGAAAGGCTTATTTCAATGACCGATATTGCAGGCATTTTAAAGGATAAGGACGACCCGCACTCTCTTATTCCCTGCATTGATATTGAAGAGGCGGTGGAGCTTTTCAGAGACGGCACAATTTCGGGCGGAATGATACCGAAGGTAGAGTGCTGTATAGACGCAATACACCGCGGCGTTAAAAAGGTTATTATTATGGACGGGCGCGTTCCGCACGCGCTGCTTATAGAAACGCTTACAGACGAGGGCGCGGGAACAATGGTAACAAAGGATAAGCAAGATGAACGTTAAAGAAAAAGACAGCAAATACATTGCAAATACATACGCGCGTTTTCCCGTTGTAATAACGGGCGGCAAGGGCTCTTTGCTTTATGACGAAAACGGCAAGGAATATATCGACCTTGCAACAGGCATTGCCGTTAATACTTTCGGTGCGGCGGACAGCGAATGGGTAAACGCAGTAACGGAGCAGTTAAATAAAATTCAGCATACCTCAAACCTTTATTACACCGCGCCCCAAACAGAGCTTGCAAAGGCTTTGTGCGAAAGAACGGGGCTTAAAAAGGTATTTTTTTCAAATTCGGGGGCAGAGGCTAACGAGTGCGCAATAAAGGCGGCGCGCAAATACGCCGCAGAGAAAAAGGGCGGCGAATACTATGAAATAGTCACCCTTAAAAACAGCTTTCACGGCAGAACCGTAACCACCCTTGCTGCCACGGGGCAAGAGGTTTTTCACAAAGACTTTTTGCCGCTTACCGGGGGCTTTTGCTACGCCGAGGCAAACAATATAACAGACCTTGAAAATACAGTTAAAACGCATAAAACCGCCGCAATAATGCTTGAGTGCGTTCAGGGCGAGGGCGGCGTTATGCCGCTTGACAGTGAATTTGTAAAAAAAGCCGCCGAGATAGCTAAAAAAGAGGATATTCTTTTAATAATAGACGAGGTACAAACAGGCAACGGCAGAACGGGCGAGCTTTATTCTTATATGAATTACGGCATTTCGCCAGATATTGTAACAACCGCAAAGGGCTTGGGCGGAGGGCTGCCGATAGGCGCCACCTTACTTGGCGAAAAGGTGCAGGATGTTTTAACCCCCGGCTCCCACGGCTCTACCTTTGGCGGAAACCCCGCGGTGTGCGCAGGCGCGCTCAGCATTATAAACCGCATAGACGATGCTCTGCTTAAAAGCGTAAGGCAAAAATCGGATTACATATTTTCCGAATTAAAGGGCGCAAAGGGTGTAAAATCCGTTTCGGGTCTGGGGCTTATGATAGGCATAGAAACCGAAAAGGACGCGGCGGACGTTATAAACGAATGCATTAAAAACGGCGTGCTTGTTATAAAGGCAAAAAATAAGGTTCGGCTGCTGCCCGCGCTTAATATACCCGATAACTTACTTAAAAAAGCAATAGAAATATTAAAGAAAGCCTGCGAGGTGTAAAAAATGGATTTAAAGGGAAAAAGCTTTTTAAAGCTGCTTGATTTTTCGGCAGAGGAAATATCCTGCCTTATCGATTTGGCGGCGGAGCTTAAATACAAAAAGAAAAACGGCATACCGCACACCCTGTGCAGCGGCAAAAACATTGCGCTTATATTTGAAAAAACAAGCACAAGAACCCGCTGCAGCTTTGAGGTTGCGGCGCACGACCTCGGTATGGGGGTAACCTACCTTGACCCTGCAGGCTCGCAGATAGGCAAAAAGGAAAGCATTGCCGATACTGCAAGGGTTTTAGGCAGAATGTTCGACGGCATTGAATACCGCGGCTACGGGCAGGAAATTGTGGAAGAGCTTGCAAAATATGCGGGCGTTCCCGTTTGGAACGGGCTTACAAACGAATTTCACCCCACGCAGATATTAGCCGATTTTCTTACAATAAAAGAGCATTTGGGTAAGCTCAAAGGCGTAAACTTTGTTTATATGGGGGACGCGCGCTACAATATGGGCAACTCGCTTATGGTGGGGTGCGCTAAAATGGGGCTTAACTTTACCGCATGCGCGCCTGAAAGCTATTTCCCCGATAAAGCGCTTACAGATACCTGCAAGGAAATAGCAGCCGCAAGCGGCGCAGAGCTGCGCTTTGAAACAGACCCCGTAAAGGCCACAAAGAATGCCGACGTTATTTATACCGACGTTTGGGTATCTATGGGCGAGCCGATTGAAGTATGGGAGGAGCGAATAAAAGCGCTTTCACCCTATCAGGTAAACGAAAAAATAATGGCAAACGCCAAAAAAACGGCAATATTTATGCACTGCCTGCCGGCGTTCCACGACCATAATACCGGTATCGGCAAGGAAATGGGCGAAAAATTCAATATGCCCGCCTTTGAAGTGACCGACGGCGTTTTCGAGTCGCCGCAATCGGTAGTGTTCGACGAGGCGGAAAACCGTATGCACACAATAAAAGCCGTTATGGCGTCAACCTTGGGTTAAAAATATGAAAAGATATTTAATTTTAGAGGACGGAACGGTCTTTGAGGGCAAGGCGTTCGGTGCTGACGTGCCCGCTGTGGGCGAGCTTGTTTTTACAACCGGAATGTGCGGTTACATTGAAACGCTCACCGATGAAAGCTATTTCGGTCAGATAGTTCTGCAAACCTTTCCGCTTATAGGCAATTACGGCATAATTGAAGAGGATTTTGAGGGCGAGTGCTCTGTAAAGGCATACGCCGTGCGCGAGGTGTGCGAAGAGCCCTCAAATTTTCGCTGCCAAAAAACGCTTGATACCTTTTTAAAGAAAAAGGGCATACCCGGCATTTGCGGAATAGACACAAGGGCGGTTACCAAAAGAATACGCGAAAAGGGCGTAATGAACGCCGCCGTAGCTGACGAAATTCCCGCCGATTTGGAATTTATTAAAAGCTATAAAATTGTAAACGCGGTTGAAAACGTTACCTGTAAGCAAAGCACCGTTTATAACGAAAGCGGAAAATACCACGCCGTGCTTATAGACTACGGCGCAAAGCGCAATATTATAAGGGAGCTTGTAAAGCGCGGCTGTAAAGTAACCGTCGTGCCGGCTTTAACCGCCGCAGAGGATATTTTGAAATTAAACCCCGACGGCGTTATGCTCTCAAACGGACCGGGCGACCCTGCGGAAAACACCTGCCAAATAAACGAAATTAAAAAGCTTGCGGGCAATGTGCCTATATTCGGCATTTGTCTCGGTCATCAGCTTTTAAGCCTTGCTTTGGGCGCTAAAACCGAAAAGCTTAAATACGGCCACCGCGGCGTAAACCAGCCCGTAAAGGAAGTAAACGGCGCGCGCACCTATATTACAAGCCAGAACCACGGCTATGCGGTTGTGTCGGGCAGTGTTAAAAAGGGCGAAATCAGCTTTATTAACGCAAACGACGGCACCTGCGAGGGCATAAATTACCCCGATATTAAGGCCTTTTCGGTGCAATTCCACCCCGAAGCCTGCTCGGGCCCGCGCGATACGGCTTTTTTATTCGACCGCTTTATAAAGCTTATGGAGGGGAATTAAATGCCGCTTGATAAAAATATCAAAAAGGTAATGGTAATAGGCTCGGGCCCTATTGTTATAGGTCAGGCGGCGGAATTTGACTATGCCGGCGCGCAAGCCTGCCGCGTTTTAAAAAATGCGGGCGTTAACGTTGTGCTTGTAAACTCAAACCCCGCTACCATTATGACCGATAAAGCCCTTGCCGACGAAATCTATTTAGAGCCGCTTACCGAAGAAACGGTAAAGCGTATTATTTTAAAGGAAAAGCCTGACAGTCTTTTAGCCTCCTTAGGCGGGCAGACAGGGCTTACTATTGCAATGCAGCTTGATAAAGAGGGCTTTTTGCAAAAAAACACCGTCCGCCTTATAGGCACTAACGCCGAGGCTATTGACAAAGCGGAGGACAGGCAGCTTTTTAAGGAAACAATGGAAAAAATAGGCGAGCCCACAATTCCCTCCGACATTGCAAACGACGTGCATGCCGCGCTTGGCATTGCCGATAAAATAGGCTACCCCGTTATAGTGCGCCCCGCGTTTACCTTAGGCGGAGCGGGCGGCGGCGTTGCAAACAGTGCCGACGAGCTTAAAACAATAGCCAAAACGGGGCTTGATTTATCCCCCATTACCCAAATACTGGTTGAAAAATACATTTTCGGGTGGAAGGAAATTGAGTTTGAAACCATGCGCGACTCGGCAGGCAACGTTATTGCCGTTTGCAGTATGGAAAACTTTGACCCCGTGGGCGTTCACACGGGCGACAGCATTGTTGTAGCCCCCGCTTTAACACTTTCCGATAAAGAGTACCAAATGCTCCGCAGCGCCGCGCTTAACATTATAACCGCGCTCGGCATTGTGGGCGGGTGCAACTGCCAGTTTGCCTTATCGCCCGATAGCTTTGACTATGCGGTGATTGAAGTTAACCCACGCGTTTCGCGTTCTTCGGCGCTCGCTTCAAAGGCTACGGGCTACCCGATTGCGAAAATAACCACCAAAATAGCCCTCGGCTATACCTTGGACGAAATAACAAACGATATTACCGGCAAAACCTGCGCCTGCTTTGAGCCTGCGCTCGATTATGTTGTAGTAAAGCTGCCTAAGTGGCCGTTTGAAAAGTTTGCAGGCTCGCCGCGCACCCTCGGCACGCAAATGAAAGCCACGGGCGAGGTTATGGCTATCGCCCAAAGCTTTGAGGAAGGCATTATGAAGGCGGTAAGGGGCGCCGAAATATCGCTTGACACCTTAAACGCCGCCCCACTTTCCGACAAACCCGTAAAAGAAAGGCTTTATAATACCGACGACCGCCGTTTATTCACTGTGTTTGAGGCGCTTAAAAGCGGAATTTCGGTAGATGAAATACACGAAATTACAAGGATAGATAAATTCTTCCTTTACAAGCTTTTAAATTTAGCGGAATTTGAAAAGGAAATCCAAAACGGCATTACCGAAGAATTATATTTTAAGGGCAAGCGCCTCGGTTACACCGATAAGGCTTTAAAACGGCTTTCGGGCGCCGATATATTGCCCGAAACTGCCGCCGTTTATAAAATGGTTGATACCTGCGGCGCGGAATTTGACGCGGTAACCCCGTATTTTTATTCCGCTTACGACAGCGAGTGCGAGGCGCGCGCCTTTAAGCGTTCGGGCAAGCCCGTTATTATGGTTTTGGGTTCCGGTCCTATAAGAATAGGTCAGGGAATAGAGTTTGATTATTCCTCGGTTCACTGCGTTTGGACGCTTAAAAATTTGGGCTATGACGTGGTTATAGTAAACAACAACCCCGAAACCGTTTCGACCGATTACGACACCGCCGACCGCCTTTATTTTGAGCCCTTGTGCGAAGAAGACGTTATGAACATTATAAGGGTGGAAAAGCCCGTAGGCGTTGTGGTGGCTTTCGGCGGTCAGACCGCAATTAAGCTTACAAAATTTTTAAACGATAACGGCATTAAAATATTAGGCACCTCCGCCGAGGGTATAGACCTTGCCGAGGACCGCGAGCGGTTTGACGAATTACTTGAAAGGTTTGGCATAAAGCGCCCGCGCGGGTTCGGCGTAAACACCTTAGAAGAGGCGTTAAACGCCGCCGAGACCTTGGGCTACCCTGTGCTTTTGCGCCCCTCTTACGTTATAGGCGGGCAGAATATGAAAATAGTGCACAACGCAGACGAGGTGCGCGTTTATATGGAGCGCATTTTATCCGGCGGTATTTCAAACCCCGTGCTTGTTGATAAATATATGGCGGGCAAGGAGTTAGAGGTAGACGTTATATCCGACGGTAAGGACGTGCTTATCCCCGGCGTTATGCAGCACATTGAGCGCGCGGGCGTTCACAGCGGCGATTCCATTGCCGTTTACCCGCCCTATAATATTGACGATAAAATGATGGGCAGAATAACAGACTGCTCCGAAAAGCTGGCTCTGGCGCTCGGCACAAAGGGGCTTGTGAATATACAATACCTTATATACAATAACGAGCTGTATGTTATAGAGGTCAACCCCCGCGCCTCGCGCACCGTGCCGTATATAAGCAAGGTGACAGGCGTTTCAATGGTAGACATTGCCTCGCGCGTAATGACCGGCGCAACCCTTAAGGAAATAGGCTGCGGCACGGGACTGCACAAAACTCCGCCGTATTTCGCGGTTAAGGTGCCTGTTTTCTCGTTTGAAAAGCTAAGCGATGTTAACTCCTACTTAGGACCTGAAATGAAATCGACAGGCGAGGTTTTAGGGCTCGGCAAAACCCTTAACGAGGCATTGTTCAAGGGGCTTACCTCAGCGGGAATGAAGTGCCGCTCTGCTCTTTCGGGCGGCGACGCGGGCGTGCTTATAAGCGTGGATACGCACGATCAGCCTGAGGTTTTATCCCTTGCAAAAAAGCTGTATGACCTAAAGTTTAAGCTTTACGCCACGCGTGAGACTGCCGAAACCGTAAAAAGCCTTGGTATTCCGGTTACCGAAATTGCAGGAATAAGAGAAAGCGACAACGCGTTCAGGCTTCTTGAAAACGGCGATATAAGCTATATAATCTACACCGGTGCCTTAATGGACTCAACGGTGGACGATTACATCGCCATGCACCGCCGCGCTTTGCAGCTTTCCATTCCCTGCTTTACCTCGCTCGATACGGCAAACGCCTTGGCGGATATTATTGCAAGCCGCTATACAGAGCAAAACACCGAGCTTGTGGACATCAACAATATGCGAAAAAGCCGTCTGCCGCTTAAATTTGCAAAAATGCAGGGCACGGGCGACGACTATATATTTATAGAAAATTTCGATAATTCGGTTTCCTGCCCCGAATCGCTTTGCATAAGCCTTTGCGACCGCAACACGGGTATAGGCGGCTACGGCATTGTGCTTATTGAAAATTCCGCCGTGGCGGACGCTAAAATGCGCATATACAATAAAGACGGCTCCGAGGGTAAAATGGCGGGCAACTGCATACGCTGCACCGCAAAATATCTTTACGATAACGGCTTTGTATCAAATGATGAAATTTCGGTTGAGACCGCAAGCGGAATTAAAAGGCTGAAGCTTTATACCTCGGGCGGCAAGGTTACGCTTGTATCGGTAGATATGGGCAAGGCGGATTTTTCCGCAAAGGCGCTGCCCTCTACCGTAGATGCGGACGAAATAATCGATTACCCTGTTAAAATTGCAGGACGGTACTATAACATTACCTGCGTAAACGTGGGCAATCCGCACTGCGTTGTATTTTGCGATAACGCGGAGACCGCAGACGTTGAAGCAATAGGTCCGCAGTTTGAAAATGCTCCCCTGTTCCCCGAACGCATCAACACCGAGTTTGTGCAGGTTGTTAATTCAAATATGCTTAAAATGCGTGTATGGGAGCGCGGCAACGGCGAAACCTGCGCCTGCGGCACGGGAGCCTGCGCGGCGGTTGCCGCCGCGGTTAAAAACGGCAAGTGCAAAGCCGGCGAGGATATAACCGTTAAGGTTAAGGGCGGCGACCTTACCGTAAACTACACCGAGGAACGCATAATTTTAACCGGCAATGCGGTACTTGTATATAACGGCGTTACGGAGTATTAAGCTTTAAGCTATGCTTAAATGCTCCAAGTTATTGCAAACGCCGCAAGGCGTGTGGCAATCCGTTCCCCCTCCCCCGTCATTGCGAGCGCCGCAAGGTGCGCGGCAATCCGTTCCCCATAAACGGAATTTACGGATTACCGCAGTACCATCGTGCTTTGTAATGACAATTTTTCCCCCTTTTTTTATAATGTTTCCGCCGATTACATATTGGGTTTTTCAAAAAAAGGCCGTTACCCAAAAAGATAAAAATATTTTTTAAATTAACTATTGAAATTAACCCCTTTAGGTATTATACTGTTTTAGTAAGAATTTTTGGGGGAAAATTAAAATGGCAAAAAAACTGTTTCTTTTGGCAATGTGTTTAGTTTTGTGCCTGTGTGCAGGCTGCGGCAAGCAGACCGACAGGCTCAGTGTAGATAAAGGCGACGAACCCGATATAAGCAGCGCCGCACCGAAGCCCGCGGCTCACATAAATCCGCTTACCGGTCTTGAGGGCGTTTCGGAAAGTAAGGTAAACGACCGCCCCGTAGCGGTAATGATAAATAATATTTCGGTAGCGCAGCCCGTGCAGACAGGTCTTTCAAAGGCAGACATTGTTTACGAAACCGAGGTTGAGGGCGGCATAACCCGTCTTTTGGCGGTTTTTCAGGATATAACCGCCGCTGAAAAAATAGGCACTATACGCTCGGCGCGTTACCCGTATGTTGACCTTGCAATGGGTCACAACGCAATTTACGTACACTGCGGCCAGGACGGTACATACTGCGAACCGCACTTAAAGGATACCGATAACGTAAATCTGCTTAACAAAAATTACGGCGTGCGCATAAAGAACGGTCTTGCTTCGGAGCATACCCTTTACGCCAACAGCGAAAAGCTTTGGAGCTCTATTGTAAGCGACGGTCATAAAACCGCAAATACCGGCACCGATACATGGGTAAAATTTGCCGATAAGGAAAGCCCCGTAACGCTTGAAAACGCCGCAAGCTCCGTAAGCGTTGCTTTTTCGGCAAGCTACAAAACCGTATTTAAATACGATTCTGCGGCAGGCGCTTATACAAGATATTTCGGAAATACTCTTCGCAAGGATTACTTTACCGGCGAAACCGAAAGCTTTAAAAACGTTTTTGTTTTGCTTACAACAATACGCAACTATCCTGACGGCAAGCACCGCGAGGTGTTGCTTGATTCGGGCGACGGATATTACTGCGTAAACGGCACATATACTGCTATTAAATGGAGCAAGGGCGCCGCTAAAAACGGCTTTAAGTTTACAAATACAGACGGCAGCGAGCTTACCGTAAATCCCGGCAGCAGCTGGGTTTGCATAGCAAACACCTCTACCTCTAAGCCTATATTTGAATAAGCCATATTAAAAGAGCGTCGGCAGAACCGGCGCTCTCGGTTTCTTAAAAATAAAAACGGATTGCCGCGCGCCTTATGTATTTGCAAACAACAAAACGGTTTGTCATTCTGAACGCGAAGCGTGAAAGAATCCGTTTTCCCTTTAAAAGAAAACGGATTTCCGCGCGCCTTTCGGCGCTTGCAATGACGGGGTATAGAAAACGAAATTCCGCCCGCAATATCAGCCTTACTTGCAGTTAGACAATACAATCAGGGTACAATGCTTTTTTGAAGAAACGGCGCCGTTATCGGCATTGTTGCCCTCCGCTCACAATACGTCAGTATTCCTCGGTCAGGCGCCGCACCGCTAAACAGCGCCGTTTTCTTACAAAATCTTTGACCCATAGCGAGAAAATTTTTTCGCTTATGAAGTCGAGGAATGCAGTAATACCGGCGTATTTCAAATGACGAGACAAAATAATCGGACAAATTTTCCGCTATGGGAAGTATTGTACCCTGATTGTATTGTCTATGCAAAATAAAAACAGTAAAAGGATACGGTGAATTTTATGAATTACGGCAACGATTCAAGAGATTTATATTCAAGTTCCGGCAAGGACCGCGCCTTACATAATTACGACGATATTTATTCCGAATCAAGGCAAAGAAAAGCCGTACCGCACCCGCCGCAAAATAAAAAAAGCGGTAAAAAAGCAAAAAAGCGCCGCGGACAGGCCGTGGCGTTAACCCTTATAATTTTTATTTGCTGCTTGCTGCTAAGCTGCGGCGGACTTTATCTGTACGCCTACCGCACAATAGATAAAATAGAGCGCGAGCCGCTTAATACAGCCGATCTCGGTATCACAACGGATAAATACTCCTCGGTTAAAAACATAGCCCTTTTAGGGCTTGATACAAGAGAGGATAACAACGTAGGCAGAAGCGACGCGGTGGTTATTTTAACCGTTGACAAAAAGCATAAAAAGCTTAAGCTTACCTCGGTCGCGCGCGATACATACGTAGCGATCGAAGGCAGAGGAAACGATAAGCTTACCCACGCCTATGCTTACGGTAAAAACCAGCTTGCGGTTAAAACGCTAAACCAAAATTTCGGAACCGAGATAACCGATTACGTTACGTTTAATTTCTTCGGTATGTCGCGCGTGATAGATTATATAGGCGGCGTTACGATAGACGTTACCGAAAAGGAACGCGTGGAAATGAACACGAATATCTTTCCCGAAATGCGCACCCTCGGTATTGACTGCCCCGATATCGAAGCGGCGGGAACGCAGGTTTTAAACGGCGGACAGGCAGTGTGCTACGCACGCATACGCCACACCGATAACGACATTCAGCGCGGAAACCGCCAAAAAACCGTGCTTACGGCAATGTTTTCCAAGGTTAAGAAAACAAACCCGTTAAAGCTGCCCAAAATTGCCGAAAACGTTATAAGCGAATGTAAAACCTCGCTTTCCACAAGTGATATAATAAATATGGGGCTTTGGGCGGTGCTTTCCTCGCCCGAAATCGAGCAGTTAAGCATACCGAACGACAACGTACCCTCCGCAGGCAAAACAATAAAGGGCGTGTGGTATTACGTATATGACATTGATAAAGCAAAAAATGAAATTTACAGCTTTATCACCGCCGATAACGAATAAGCCCTATTCAAAAATACCTTTATAATCCTTGCTTATAGCCATACAAACATAATCGTCGTCTGTAATTATTACGTGGTCAAGCAGCTTTACGCCTATATGATCGAGCGCCGCCTTTATATCGTCGGTTACAAAAATGTCTTCCTCGCTCGGAATGGCAACGCCGCCCGGATGATTGTGGGCTATCACGGTGCATGCCGCCTTGCGCTTAAGCGCGTTTTCTATTATGTCCCTTGCCGAAACGTGCACCTCGTTTGCATTGCCGCGCGCTAAAATATCATAGCTTATCATATTGCCCTTGCCGTTAAAGGTTACCATAGAAAAGACCTCGTCCGTCAAGCCGAAATATCGGCTCATAAGAAAGCGGCAAACATCGTCTCTGCCCATACGCTTTTCGCTGTCGTCGCTTTTTTCGGCTAAGTAGATCCGCGCTATCGGTATTATCATTTTCAAAAACGCCGCGGTGCATTCCCCTACGCCCGGAACCTTTATTAGCTCGTCCTTAGAGGCGTCAAGTATGCCCGATATAGTTCCGAATCGCTCAACCAGCGCATGCGCGGTATTGTTTGTATCCTTTCTCGGCACAGCGTAATAAAGCATCATTTCAACTATTTTATGCGTAGGTGTGTTAGGTGAAAATCCGTTTTCAAAAAATTCCATTCTGACCCTTTTGCGGTGACCGCTGTGAGTACCTTCCTTTCCCATGTGTCTCACTCCCATATCTGCTGTGAATTATTATAATACGGTTTTTTCCCATATTCAAGCCGTTAAAGACAATTTTTTAAAAAAATTCAGGAGAAATTATGAAATCATTCACCATTACAAAAAACGACGCCGGTATGCGGCTTGATAAATTTATTGTAAAAAACTGCCCCTCTCTGCCCGCGCCCCTTATGTTTAAATACATACGCACAAAGCGGATAAAGGTAAACGGCAAACGCACCGAAATAAGCACCCGCCTTAAAGAGGGCGACGCGGTAGACGCATATATAAACGATGAGTTTTTTGTATCGGTCAAGCCTAAGTACGACTTTTTATCTGCTCCCGCGAATATCGATATAGTATACGAGGACGAAAACATACTTCTTGCCGATAAAAAGCAGGGGCTTTTGGTTCACCCCGATAAAAACGAATATAACGACACGCTTATAGCCCGTATACAGCATTACCTTTATAATAAAGGCGAGTATAAGCCGGACTTTGAAAACAGCTTTCGCCCTGCGCTTGCAAACCGTATAGACCGCAACACCGGCGGAATAGTAATCGCCGCCAAAAACGCCGAGGCATTAAGAATTCTTTGCGATAAAATCAAAAACCGCGAGATCGAGAAAAAATACCTTGCCGTTGTTCACGGAACGCCGAAAAAGCAAAGCGATACGCTTGAGGGCTTTCTTAAAAAGAACGAAGAAAAAAACAAGGTGTACCTTACCTCGCGCAAAACGGAGGACAGCCTTACCGTTAAAACCCGCTACACCGTAACGGAAAGCAAAAACGGACTTTCCCTGCTTGATATAGACCTGCTTACGGGACGTACCCACCAAATAAGGGCGCATTTGGCCTTTTTAGGCCGGCCGATAATCGGTGACCGAAAGTACGGAAAACCGTTTAAAGGCCTTAAAAGCCAACTTCTGTGCGCATATAGGCTAACATTCGGCGATATAGAACCGGACAATAGCCTTTCATATCTGAAAGGAAGCACCTTTGTCGTTGAAGATAACCCGGTGACAAATTTTTTCAATAAATTGTAAAGTGTAAAAACAAAAATCCCGAAAAATAAATTCGGGATTTTTTGTTTGTGTTTTATATTAAATTACGCCTTTTTGTTTTTTCTTTCTTCATAAGCTACCCACAGCGGACCTGCTATGCAGATTGTGGAGTAAACGCCGGAAATCATACCTATTGCCATAGGGAATGCAAATGTGAGAATACTGTTTAAACCATAAGCCATGGCAATTACACATACAACGCCCAAAGCCAAAACTGTGGATACGGTTGTATTGATACTTCTGATAAGAGATTGATTGATACTCATATTAACAAGATCTGTAAATTTCATTGCAGGGTGAGCGTTTTTATTTTCTCTTATTCTGTCATAAACAACAACAGTATCGTTTATTGAGTATCCGAGAATTGTAAGCATTGCAGCCACAAAGTTGCCGTTGATTGTAAATTTGCATATTACAAACACGCCGAAAATCACAACCAAATCATGCATAAGGGCAACAATAGCCATTGCGCCCGCCGGCAAACCGCCGATATTTTTAAATCTGATCGCAATATAAATAAGGATAATAACAGCTGCGGCAACAAGAGCAACCATACATTTTGCAAAGAATTCACTGCCCATTGCTGCGTTTACATTATTTACTTCCAGCTGTTGAATATTATTGCCGGCATACTTTTCACCGAACATAGTTGA